>Ga0326727_10000035_pt1 | contig 550725 bp, 453 predicted proteins | sample MB2enrmetagenome_FD_207643 | JGI IMG/M metagenome (GOLD analysis project Ga0326727, IMG submission 207643) | Lab enriched peat soil microbial communities from McLean, Ithaca, NY, United States - MB29MY | ecosystem: Environmental > Terrestrial > Soil > Wetlands > Peat | place: USA: New York... | reverse complement strand
TACTGATTAAGAGTCAGTTGCTCTGCCAATTGAGCTACGCGCCCGAAGGGATACGTCGTATGGACAAGTGGTAATTGTATCATCGCCCGGGCTTGTGCATCTCCTTCCGAGCTCGAAGTCCGAATCAGATCAGTGCCGCCCACGCGTTGAGCTCCGTAACCTCTTAGGGTCGTGCCCTGGGCTTCGCACGCCGCAAACGATTCGAGCCCCCAACGGGAAACGGGACGCACCCCGGCGCTAAACTGTTCGGGCCACACGTGCTTTACGCCGACTGCGCCGTTCAAATGAAGGACCGCGAGCTAGCTCCTATCTCCCTATGCAAGGGGCCGACCTCCTTCGCGCCAACTCGAGGTACATGCCCAGCAGATACCTACCTTCGTTACCTCTTCGTCCCTAGACTGAACCAGTGTCTAGTGCGTGGTAGCTAGTGGTCCGTCAAGGGCGCTGAACTTTCGTGCGATTTTGCAGTCAGTACTCGGACAGGATTCGGTGCATAACCACCACTAGCCGCTAACCATTGTCTTTCCATCGATAGGCGTTTGGCTGCGGAAGGCCGACGTGCGCGAGCACACGGTTTGCGAATTCCTCGGCCATCACATCCGGACTCGACGGGTGGTTGTAGAAGGTCGGGATCAACGGAAAGATAGTCGCGCCGGCATCAGCGGCGAGCGACATGTTGCGAATGTGGATCTTGTTGAGCGGGGTTTCGCGCACGCAGAGCACGAGCGGGCGGCGCTCTTTGAGAGTTACGTCGGCAGCGCGCTCGATCAAATGCGAAGCCATGCCGTTGGCGATGCGGCCGAGGGTGCCCACGCTACAAGGAATTACGACCATTGCGTCCGATGGATACGACCCGCTGGCCACGTTGGCCCCGATGTCGGCGTTCGATTGGACCTGAATTTTCGCCGATTCGATGCCGATGATTTGTCGTATGAGATCCGAGCGGCCTTCGATTGCTAGTTCTTCGGCCAGGACACGAAGGCCACTGTCGGAAGCGATGAAGTTCACGGTCTTCACGCGGTTGTCGCGTTCGACCGCGGACAGGAGGTGTTTGAGGAAGATGGACCCGCTGGCGCCAGTGGTCGCGATAGTCAGGTTTTCCGTCGGCAATACGGGCAAAATTGGTGCCCCCTAGCAAGAAATGGCCACGTGGCCTCAGGACGTTTGAGCATAGGGGCGCATCCAAAACAAGTCAAGGAGCATCGGGGACGTTGCAGATTCGGTTGCTGGGCGCAGATAAAACGCAACCAGCCTGGAAGGTATCGGCACTGATTCGATGGCGACGACTGGCATTTTACGATCACGGCGCAGCGCGGCCCAGCTCCACGCAACCGCCAGCGTGGAACGCGAAATTCGCTCCTACGACCAGGCCGGTGGACGGAAATACCTGCGTGACTTCTACGACGCCTACCGTTCTTACCAAACCGTACTCGACCCGATCCAGGTGCGTGCCTCGATCGCCAAGGCCGAAATCGCGCTCATCGCCGACTACCATGCACTGCCGAGCTCGCAGCGATACCTAGCATCTCTACTCAGCGATGCGGAAGTTCGCCGGCGGCCGATCGTTGTGGGCGTGGAGACGATCTTTTCGCGTGACCAGCACATCGTCGATGAGTGGTGGCGCGGCGAAATCGATGAAGCCGAGTTGCGTCAGCGCATCCGGTTTGATCTCGACTGGGGCTATGACTGGGATCCGTTCTATGAGTTGCTCTCGGCGGCGCGGGAATACGCTGTGGGCCTTTACGGCCTGGATTGCATGCCGCGCGAGGATCTGAGGAAGATCGGCGCGCGCGACCGGCATGCCGCCGGAAAAATCGCAGAGATCCGCCAGCGCCATCCCGAGGCGCTGGTCATGGTGCTTTTCGGCGAGTCGCACCTTGCGCCGCGGCACTTGCCCCTGCAGGTCCATAGCCTGTGTCCGAAAGATCGAACGCTGATTGTTCTGCAAAACGTGGACGGTCTCTACTGGCGAGCTGCGGGCGAGAAGCTCGATCACGTGGAGGCCGTCCGCGTGGCGGATGACGTTCTTTGCGTCTTCAACGCGACGCCGCTCGAAAAATACGAACACTACCGCCTCTACCTGAACCGTTGTGTGCGGGATGACAGCGGGGCGCACGACCTGGCCCCGACGGTTTTTAACCTAATTGATGGATTGGTGCGCTTTCTCGGAATCAAGCTTTACTCCGCGCACAACACCACGCAGCCTCAGATGCTCGTGGATCTGATGCCCGAAGTTCATTCACGCAATTCGGATGCGCTTTTGCGTCGGCTGCTTTCGCGCAAGGGCTTTCCTGCGGCTCAGCGGCGTTCGCTGCTGCGCCGGGTTCGCGAACGTGGCAGCACATATCTGGCGCCGCTCAACGCCTTTTACATTCGCAAGTTTGAAATGATTTCAGCCACCGAGGATGCTGCCCGCTTCCTTCATCACGCCTGCCGCGGAGTTCCCGATCGAGTCAACGGCAAAGCGCCCGCGCCGCGTGGACCGGAAGATGCTTTTTTCGCGGCAACCCTCGAAAATGCCCTGGCTTGCTTTGGCTCGCGCATTCTTTATCCGGCGCGTCCAGCTTTTCGCGACGTTGATTTGCAGCAATTGTACGAGTTGACTCGCGGCGACCTCGAAGAGCAGAGTTCGCTGCCCTACGCCGATGTGGTCGAAGTTCTCGACTTTCTCGCATGGCATCGGCAGTCGGGCCCGGGGCACCGGTTGCGGCCAGCAAGTCCGGATTGGACTCGAGTGCTCGCCTTCACCGGGCGCAAGTGGGAATACGTCACCGAACAGCTCGGATGCCTCGTCGGCAACGATCTGTATGACGCCTACATTGAGGGCCGCATCGGTCCGGCCGCTCTGCGCCGTCTGTTCCTCGCTCACCTAGAAGCGCCGGGTACTGCCAGCCACGTTTACGCTCATCTGCAAGCACGGCTGAGATGACAAAGTTTCGAGGTTTCATGGTTTCAAGGTTGCAAAGTCTCAAAGTTGCAAGGAACCTTGGTGCGCGACCACCTTGAAACCCTGGCACTTTGAAACCTTGAAACCCATGCGGTATCCTCACCTGTCTGATGCCCGACGAATCTCCACTTCAGCAACAAACGCCGGATGCGCTCATGCTGTTCGGCTTCTGGTACCGAGCGCTCGCAAGCGACAAGATCCGCCGCAACGAGCTTCAGGCGACCATGCTGCTCGAACAGCCGCTTGTCATTGGGCGCGATGCTCAAGGCAAGGCGTTTGCCCTGCGAAATGCCTGCCCGCACCGCGGCATGCCGCTTTCCTACGGGCAATTTGACGGGCAGCAAGTCGAGTGCCCTTACCATGGCTGGAAGTTCGACGCACACTCGGGCCAGTGCACTCTGATTCCCTCGCTTGTTGCAGAACAGAAAATTAAAGTCGACCGCATTTATGCCGGCAGTTTTCCGTGCGAAGAGCGCGACGACTTCATATGGGTTTTTGTCCCTGATCCCGGCTCCGCCAGCGCGGGGTTTACGAAAGCCGCGCCTGCGCCCACGCCTGCGCCCGAGATTGAGAAATTCAGCGAGCAGTACAAGCTCGCTTATCTCACCGCCGATCTTCCCTGCTCCGTCGACCACGGCATTATTGGGCTGATGGACCCGGCGCACGGACCCTTCGTTCACCAGGCGTGGTGGTGGCGAACGCGGCATTCGATCCACGAGAAACAGAAGAATTTTGAGCCGATCCCTTATGGCTTTCGCATGAGCGCGCACACGCCCAGTTCCAACAGCGCGCCCTACAAACTGCTTCGGCTCTACGCGAAAGCCGATTCGATCACGACCACGATTGACTTTGTCCTCCCCAATCTGCGTTCAGAAGTCATTCGCGCCGGCGGGTATTGGTTCTCGAGTTTAACCACGGTCACGCCCATTACGCGGAGTGAGTGCCGCATCGACGTGGTTGCAGCTTGGAATTTATTTCAGTGGATTCCCTTCGGGCCCGAAGTTTTGAAGTTTGTCTTCGCAAAATTCGTGGAGCAGGACCGGCGAACGATGGAAATTCAAGCTGAGGGACTCAAGCACAACCCGCACCTGATGCTGATCGACGACGCCGACCGTCCCGCAAAGTGGTACTTCGCGCTTAAGAGTGCAATGCTGGAGTTGAAGAAGAATGGCGGAGAATTCCGCCACCCGATTCGCGGGCCGGTGACGCTTAAGTGGCGGAGCTGAGAGCAAGCTCTAAGTGTCGTCAGGTCTCGTCCTCTGAGACGTAAGGCTCGTGGTGCTGAGGCTCGATGCTGTTTACCAATGAGTATATCTTGCCCTCCCTCAGTGGTCTTTGAAAACAAAGGAGTTAATGGGCGATTTTTGCCAGGTCTTTGAAAATAAGGAAGTTACTTGGTCGCAGTCATTTGCCTTCGAATCGCCAAGAGAATTAGTGAATAAGTTTTTTATAATCATCTATTTGCGAGAATTCTCCTTCTGCAATCAAGCTGGCGTTTGCAGCCTCGTTTGAGTTCTATCGATTCGGTCTTTGAAAACAAAGGGCTTACGCGGATGATTGGCGCTGAGTCTTTGAAGAATAAGCAGTTACGAGATTTTCTCTTGCCCGGAGCTTAGGGCGTAGGACTAGCCCTCTGTGAGCCAATCCATCGCCTCTTCGCGCGTCTTGAACGTGGGGAGCTCGCGCTGGGAAAAGTTGTGGAAGTTTTCGAGGAAGGCGTGGGGGATACTCTCCGTTCCGGTCCACGCGGTCTTTTTCACGAAAGGACGGTCGAGCGTGAGCACTTCTTTGATCTTCATGGCGACGGCATGATCCACTTCGGTGCCGTGGAAGTCGCCCAGCGTAAGCAGCGACTCGCGCGCGTGTTGCGCCACTGTCATCCTTACATGTTCGAGCAGAAGCTGCATCTGCGGGGCTGTCGCGTGCGAAAAGTCGAGCAGAAGAATCCGCTTGCCTTTGTGCTCGACAAAATAAATGCGGTCGTCCATGGAGGTCCTCACCCCGGGGACCACGCAAATCAGGGCCCGACAACTTCAATCAGAACGGCTTCCTGGTGCTCCTGCTAATCCTGTGGCTCAAGCCAGCTAATTCTCAACCACAGAGGACACAGGGTATCACGGAGGAACCCTAGCCCAACAGCGACTCGACCACTTTGTATACGTCGTCCAGGGCCGAGTCGAGCGCGCCGGTATCTTTGCCGCCGGCCTCGGCGAGGTCAGGACGGCCGCCGCCTTTGCCGCCTACTTTCTCCGCCACTTTGCCGACGATTTTGCCGGCTTGTACGCGGCCGGTCAGATCCTTTGTGACACCGGCGATCAGCGAGACATTGCCATTGCTTGCCGAGCCGACGACGACTACGCCCGAGCCCAGTTTGTCGCGCAGTTGATCGACCAGCGTTCGCAACTGAGCGCGTTCGAGATTGTCGGCCCGGTGCGCGAGGACTTTGATGCCGTGGACGTCTTTGATTTTGTCGGTAATGTTCGCTGCGCTCGACGAGGCCGATTTCATCCGCGCCTGGTCGAGTTCGCGCGTCAGACGCTTAATTTCGCCATCGCGGCGTTCGATTTCTGTGCGCAAGGCCTCGGCAGGCGACTCAGCTTCCTTGCTTGTCAACGAGGCGACCACACCTTCCAGTTCATGATCTTTGCGGAAGTGGCGCAACGAGCCTTCTCCGGTAACAGCTTCAATACGCCGCACACCCGACGATACGCTGCCCTCTTTCAGAATCTTGATCAGTCCGATTTCGCCGGTCGCCAGCGTGTGCGTGCCGCCGCAGAGTTCGGTTGAGAAGTCTCCGATCTTGATGACGCGAACTTTGTCGCCATACTTCTCTCCGAACAGCGCCATCGCGTGATATTCGTTGACGGCTACATCAATCGGCACGTTTTCAATGATCTCGACTTTTTCGTTGCGCAGTACTTCCCTGTTGATGATGTCTTCAATATCCTGCAACTCTTCTTCGGCGACTCCGGTGAAGTGCGAGAAATCGAAGCGTAGATGGTTGGGCGCGACCAGCGAGCCAGCCTGCTTGACGTGTTTGCCAAGGACTTCGCGCAGTCCGGCCTGCAACAGGTGCGTGGCCGTGTGATTGCGCATAGTGGCCGCGCGGGTTTCGGTATTGACGACGGCGTCGACTTTATCGCCAACGCGGATCGGTTGTCTGGCCACAACCTGGTGTGCGCGCACTCCCTGAATCGGGTAGTAGCAGCCGGTGACTTCGGCGGCGACGGTGTTGTGATCGTCTGAGTAGAGCGATCCGCGGTCGCCTACTTGGCCGCCGGATTCGGCGTAGAAGGGCGTGTGGTCAAGGATGATCTCACCTTCGTCGCCGGGCTTGAGTTCCTGCGCGCCTTGTCCGGCTTTGATGATGGCCAGCACTTCGCAGTTTTCCGAGCGCGTCTGGCGGTAGCCTTCGAACGTGGATGTCGGCAACTTCTGGTATGCAGGATTGGCGGTTTGCTTGACCGCGCCTTTCCAGGAGGCCTTGGCGCGCTCGCGCTGTTCCTGCATGGCGCGGTCGAAACCTGCCTGATCAAATGTGATTCCCCGATCTCGGCAGGTGTCGATGATAAAGTCAAGTGGCAGCCCGAAAGTGTCGTAAAGCTTGAACGCTTCTGAGCCAGGGTACTGCATCCCCTCCGCCGCCAATTGCTCGAATACCCCTGGGTGGATGTCCCCGATTGGGAAGTCGTCAGGCGAGTCGGCGATAGCTTTGTTGAGATCGTATTCTCGACGAACGCGGCTTAGTCCTCCTTCCAACTTGAGCAGACCCTCTGCCAGCTTCTCAAGTCCGCTTTCCATCGTGTGGTGGAACCGGCGCTCTTCCTCATGCACAATCCGAACCACCTGTCCGCTGGCTGTTAACTCCGGATAAACATCGGACATAAGTTTTTGGACTTCGCGAACCATTTCGTAGAGGACGATTGGCCTTTTTTGCCCCAGAAACCATGCGTGACGCATCGCGCGGCGCATTATCTTCCGCAGCACGTATCCCCTGCCCTCGTTGGATGGAAGCACACCATCTGCAATCAAGAAAGCGGTTGCACGTGAGTGATCGGCGATTACTCGCAGGGAAGCCGCTGATTTTGCCTTAGCCTCCTTTTCGAGTTCCTTGGCGAGCGAAGTTTCCGTCAGCTCCGCCGCCCGTTTGATCAGCGGCGTAAATAGATCTGTCTCGTAATTCGAGATGACGCCCTGAAGGACCGCTGCAACACGCTCCAGGCCCATGCCCGTGTCAATTGACGGCTTGGGTAATGGCTTTAGTTTGCTAGCCGACAGTCGGTCGAACTGCATGAAGACTAAATTCCAGATCTCGACGTAGCGGCCGCAATCGCAGCCGAATTCGCAGGGGGGCGCGGTTGTGCCATGGCCTTGGTCGCTGGCCGCGACTCCCATGTCGTAGTGAATCTCGCTGCATGGGCCGCAGGGGCCGGTGTCGCCCATCTGCCAGAAATTATCTTTTGATCCGAATTCGTAGATGCGCTCTTTCGGCACACCTTGGCCGAGCCACAAATCGTAAGCTTCGGAGTCTCGTTCCACTCCGTTTTCGCCCTTGAAAATCGTGACGTAGAGCTTCTCTTTCGCAATCCCGAACCACGCAGGCGAGGTAATCAACTCCCACGCATAGGCAACAGCGTCTTTTTTGAAGTAGTCGCCAAAACTGAAATTCCCCAACATCTCGAAGAACGTGTGATGGCGGTTGGTGAAGCCGACGTTTTCGAGATCGTTGTGCTTGCCGCCGGCACGCACGCACTTCTGCGACGTGGTGGCGCGCGAGTAGTCGCGCTTCTCCAGGCCAAGGAAGACGTCCTTGAACTGGTTCATGCCGGCGTTGGTGAACAGAAGCGTCGGGTCGTTGGCCGGAACGAGCGACGAGGAATGCACCTCGCGGTGCCCTTTCTCGATGAAGAAGTCGAGGAATTTGCGGCGGATCTGGGAGCCTGTGAGCATGGAAACCTAAATTCTAAATGATTCACGGGAAGGGCAGAGGTTAGAGGTCAGATTGCAGAGGTAAGGACCTTCATCACGAAGGCTCGGAGCACGGCGTTCAGTGGGCACCAAAGGGCATGTGGCTTCTATCATCCAGCAGGGCGGGGGATGCCGCGTTTCTTTGCGAAGCCCCGCGCTGCTCGGGATGACAGCTCATGCAAGGTTAAGAGCTATGGCATGTTGCGAAGCCTAACTTGCAGGCTCTACTTCGCCACGTCTTCAGTCTTCTTGGCGCCCTTCTTGATGCCGTGGCCTACGGCCTTCGTGCCCTTCTTGACGCCATGGCCTGTGTCCTTGGCAACGGTCTTGGTAGCATCGCCCGTCTTGTCGGCGACCTTCTCGGTCCCTTTGCCGGTGTCCTTGGCGACCGTCTCGGTCCCTTTGCCGGTGTCCTTGGCGACCGTCTTGGTCGCTTTGCCGGTGTCCTTGGCCGCCGTTTCTGTGGCGTCGCCGGTCTTTACCGCGGCCTTCTTGGTGACGTGTCCGGTGTCCTTTGCGGCCTTATCGGTCGCTTTACCGGTGTCGTCGGCGGCCTTCTTCACATCCGTCCCGACCTGGCCATATGCGAAAGCGGCCAGACCAAGCAGCAGGGCAGCCAGCGTAAACGAGAATTTCGCCTTCATAGTTCCTCCAGAAACGCACAGAATCATTTTGTACAGACTTTTATCAGTTTAGCAGAACGTTGGCAACTCACGCGCGCTTGCGCCCAATTTCAGAACTAGATTTCAGGAATCTCTTCTTCCAATTCGGACAGCGTCTCATCCCCCACATCCCATTTTTTCAGGATCGTAAAGATGGTCTTTGATCCGAACCCGGCGCGCATGAGATTCCGGAAAATGCGCGCCGCACCTTTCTGGTCCTTGGGTTTTTCCAGGCGCTTGCGCCGCAAATAGGCGCGCGCCAAATCCTCTTCCTTTACGCTGTCATAAACAGAAGCAACAGCTTTTTCGATGACGTCGCCGTGTACACCCTTCGCTTTCAGATCGGTCACAACCCGCATGCGACCAAATTTCTCTGTGTCGCGCCGGTACGACGAATATGCTGCCGCGTAACGGGCGTCGTTCAGATACCCGTGGTCTTTCAGGCGGACAATGATCAGTTCGACCAGGGTCTTTCCGAATTCGGTGTCGGCTTCCACGCGATTGCGCAGCAGGCGCTTCAACTCGGCAACCGACCGGCTGCGGCGAGCAAGCGCACCAATCGCGTAGTCGTAGAGCTCAGCTTCGGTAAAGAGCTTTCTGGGGCGAGCAAACGCCATGTTTACACGATAGCGCTGTGTGCCGGGATTGTCAGCGGCGCTGCGTTGCAGATAGCAAAACGTAGAGCTCGCGGCTTCTTCGATCTGCTATTTTGTTGCCGGCGGAGTTGTCGGTGGCGGAACTGCGGGAGTTGTCGCCGGCGGGGCCGCGGGCGCTTCCGACGCCGGCAGCGCGGGCGGCGCAACCAAAGCGGCCTTCACCGAGGCCGGCAGCTTATCGGCATTGGCCAACAGCAGCGACATCTGCCACATCTGAGTTTCATTGAGCGATTTGCTGAAGCCCGGCATGCCGGTCAGGCGAAAACCGTTGAAGATTTTCCAGTAGGTTTCGCCCGGCTCATCGTCGGTCACGCCCTTGCCCTGAAACAGCTGTGGCGGATGCGGATACATTCCCGTCGCGATCGCCGTTTTCGGCGCCAGCGGCAGCCCGTGGCACACCGCGCAATCCTGCTTGTAGAGGTCAGCTCCGGCAAGGTAATTCGCTTCCGTCGCCTGGATGGGAACGTTCTTCGGCATTTCCTTGTCGATGCGCGCATGCTGCGCTTTCCGCACCAATAGTGATTCAAATGGCATATCCGGGTCGGTAGTCGCGACCGGCGCGCTGCCGCCAGTGAAGTAGTAGTAAACCAGCACCGGAACCAGAAGGATTCCCAGGACCAATCCAGCAATGAATTTCACGCGTTAGCCCTTCCTTTGTGAGGTTTGAATACTTTAGCATCCCAGTCGTTAGTTGCGTCTGGAGGGGTGTGGCGTTCCTGTCGCGACCTGGGCCCGAAAATAGCATCCAAAGACAAGCTTGCGGTTTCCCCGAGGCCAGACAGCATATTCTTTACAAGATCGTGACAGCTTTCTCGTGCGAGAAGCTTATGCTAGTGGAAACGCATTCTGGGGGGACTGTTAAACGAGTGCGCCGCGAGGTGAGGACCCGACTCTAACCATGCAAATCGTCAGCACAGCCAGCGCATTCCCGGAGCACTACTATCCGCAAGAGGAGCTAGTCGAGGAACTTCAACAGTACTGGGGTGAGCGGATCAAGAATCCAACAGTGCTGCGGCGCCTGCATCGCCATGTTGGAGTCGACGGGCGTTACCTGTCGCTCCCCAAGAGCGAATACCTGCGCATGAAAACCTGGGGAGAGGCCAATCGGCACTGGATTCGCGTGGCAACCGAACTAGGGGAAAAAGCAGTTGGCGAGGCGCTCGCCCGAGCCGGTTTGCGCCCGCAACAGCTCGGCGCTTTCTTCTTTACCTCTGTAACTGGGATTTCGAGCCCGTCGGTCGATGCGCTGCTGATCAACAAGATGGGATTGTGCCGCAACATCCGCCGCCTTCCGATTTTCGGCCTCGGATGCGTAGCTGGCGCGGCCGGCATTTCGCGCGCGGCAGACTATGTAAAAGCCCACCCGGGCCAGATCGCGGTGTTGCTTTCGGTGGAGCTTTGTTCCCTCACGATTCAACGTGAAGACCTCTCCATGGCCAACCTTATTTCGTCGGGATTATTCGGCGATGGGTCTGCCGCCGTGATTGTCGCGGGCACCGATTGCGGCCTTGAAGGCCCAGCCATCGTCGCAACCCGGTCGGTGTTCTATCCGGACACCGAAGAGATGATGGGTTGGGACATCTCGGAAAAGGGCTTTCGCATTATGCTTTCGCGGGAGGTGCCCAACCTCGTGCGGAAAAACCTGGCGCACGACGTCGACGAATTCCTTGCTACGCGTGGGCTTGCGCGAGCCGATATCGGGAGCTGGGTTCTGCACACAGGAGGCCCCAAGATTCTCGAGGCCACGGCCGACGCGCTCGAACTAAACAATGGCCAGCTCGACGCTTCCTGGGAATGCCTGCGGCGCACCGGCAACCTTTCGTCGGCATCGGTGCTGGTCGTTCTCGAAGAGGTGATGAAGAACCGCCGCCCTGAGCCGGGCACGCTCGGCATTCTGGCCGCCATGGGCCCGGGCTTTTGTTCGGAATTTCTGCTGCTCAAATGGTAGTTGACGTCGTTCGTCGTTCGTCCCTGGTCGTTCGCTCTTTCGCGGGCCACCGTCCGGGTAGGCCCGCACATTCAGCCGGCAAAAAGGTGGCAACACTTTAAGACTTCCGTTGTGTCCCTCCGCACACACCACACGCCCGTCGTGACACAATCCTGCTCGGCATAGGTCCATAACTAACCTCTTTTCAATGCCCTCTCCGCGGCCTCACAAGTGCCTTTTCCTAAGCGTGCGCCATCAGGACGCGCAGCGAACAAGGAGGCACTTCATGCAAACGCAAGTGATGGAAACGACGATGCAGGGTCTGGTGATCGTCGGCGGGCTGACCTTTTCGCTCGCAGTATCGCTGCTAATCGAAGAACTGATTTTCGGGCGCATCGTCCGACTGGCGTTCGAACGCCGCCCAACAATCTCCAGGCAGTACCCGAAGACTGGGGCTGCCCGAATCGAACACCACTAAAAGGAGCACTACCATGCTTTTCGCAAAGTATTTGCTGCTAGGGGCCGGCATCGCGATGTTCGTGATTGCCGCCGCAATTCTCAGTTACGACGCTTACCTGTTCCTCGCGTACCGTCGCCGCCTGTTGTCTCCGGAAGGAGCAACTGCCGGTCTGCAACCACCGGTGCGCTGGCGCACGGCCGTCGCGCTGTTCATGCTGGCCTGGGCGCCGCTGCTGGTTTCGGCGGGCATCATAATCGTGCCCGCTGGAATGGCGGGCGTACGAGTCAGCCAGACGCAAGGCACTCTGGCCGGAAGTCTCTATCCCGGCATCCATTTCGTAGTGCCGATGGTGGAGCACGTGGAGCTGTTTAGCACCCGTGATCAGTTGTTCACCACCGGCATTGAGGAAGACGGGCTCGCCAAGGGCACGCCGAAGGGCGAACCACTCAACGTGCAGACAAAAGAAGGGCTGTCGCTCGGCCTCGCCATCACGGTCCGCTACCAAGTTGATCCCAAGCGGCTCGACTACATCGAGGCGCATTTGCCGCAGCCGCTGGAAAAGGAACTGGTGCCGCCCATCGTCGCGACCGTGTTCCGCGAGATGGCTCCCTCGTACACCGTGCGAGAACTGTTTTCGTCGAAACGCGAAGAGGTTCGCCAGCGCTCCGCGGAAGCTATTCGCCAGCGCCTGACCGCCGACGGCGTCAACGTGAAAGAGGTCATGCTGCGTGACATCCAGTTGCCGCCCGAATACGCCAAGGGCCTGGAAGCCCTGCTGATCAAGGAACAGGAAAACGACCGCATGGCGGTTGAGACGGAGATTCACCAGAAGCAGGTCAAGATCGCCGACGCCGACGCCGAGGCGCAGAAAGTGCAACAGGTGAAGCAAGCCGAGGGGAGAGCTTCCGTGCGTGTTCTCGAGGCAAAGGGCGAGTCGGATGCAATGCAGTACCTGCTACCGCTGAAAGAAAAGCAGATTCAGCAATCGAAGCTGGAAGCCGAGGCGCGCAAGGAAGCAACGGTCAAGAATGCCGAGGCATCCGGCGAAGCCAAACTGATCGACAGCAAGGCGGAAATGGAACGCCGCAAGCTGCTTGCGCAGGCAGAGGCGGAACGGATTCGCCTGACTGCGGCCGCCGACGCCGAACGCATGCAGAGTGAAAGCACCATCCTGAAACAGAATCCGCTGCTGATTAACAAGATCGTCGCCGAACGTCTCTCAGACAAGCTTCAGATCATGATGGTGCCGGCAGATGGCAAGTTTTTCTTCACCAACGACGTCCTGCGGGGCATGAACCCGGCGAATCACGTGAGTCAGGCTGAAGATGCGGAACAGAGCGAGAAATAGCGAGCAGGGCCAGGAAACCGCCCTGAATAATGCTTTAGAAAGTTTTGTCATTCCGAGCCGAGCGAGGAATCTGCAGTTTGGCAAAGTCGCAAGAATGCGGATTCCTCGTCGCTTTCGCTCCTCGGAATGACAACGGCGCAACGAACGTAGGAATGAACCACAAAGGCACACCATGCCAGGCCCTCCGCACATCCCGCGCTATAATCAGCGCATCCGGCACATGCTTGCGCGCGCGTCCAGCGGTCTGCGAATTGGGTTCCCGCATTCGCACTTCCTGGTATTGCTGAGGCTGGCTGCGTTGCTGTTTGGCGCGCTTCTTCTTCCCTCTTTTCTGCTCGCTTCAGATCTTGGCGACGCGGCCCGCCAGTTAGCGGATCGCATTGCCGCCATCAGCGGCCCGGGCACGGTTGCGCTTGACGTGACTAACCGCTCCTCGCTCGACGACAAGTCCGTGCGCGAGGCGCGCAGCGCCCTTCAGGCGCAGTTACGCGTGCAGGGCGTGGGGACGGCGGCCACTGCCGATCAGTCCATAGGCAGTGTGAATGTGGTTCTCTCCGAAAGTCTTCGCGAGTACGTCTGGACGGCAGAGATCAGCATTGGCAGCGATCAACCGCGTGTCGTTCTCGTATCGGTGGCGCGCGAACATTCGACCGCGCCTACCTCGTCGCCACAGCCGATCACCTTGAAGCAGACATTTCTGATCGCGCAAGAGCAGCCCATCCTCGACGCCGCGTTGGTCGATATGCCAGGAGGCGCGCGGCTCCTCGTGCTCGATGCCAGGCGGATCGCCGCGTATCGCCAGCAATCCGGGCATTGGGAGCTGGAGACGGCGCTTCCCATTTCGAGTACGCGAAGCCTTCCGCGCGACACACGCGGCCGATTGCTGCTCCGGCGCGATCATCTCTTTGACGCCTATTTGCCGGGAATGTTCTGCCGGTCGAGCGCAGCGGCGCCGCTGCACCTAGATTGTGCGGCGAGCGACGACCCGTGGCCGCTCACGACCGAAGACAGTGCAGTTGGTGACGCTAATCTACCTGTTGTTCGCGCCTTCTTCGCTCCCACGCGCAATTTCTTCACCGGCGCCTTATCTCCGGGCATCGGCAAGATTTCGAACGTCCCGTCGTTTTATAGTGCGGCCGCGCTTCCGCGCTCGAACTACACGCTCTGGGTGCTGGCCGCCGTCGACGGCTCGGTTCACCTGATTGACGGCTTCACCGACCAGGCCATGCGCGGCGGTCACACCGGAAGCGATCTGGCCGCGGTGCGCTCAAGTTGCGGGCTGGGAACGCAGATTCTTGTCTCCGAAGGCGGCGGGCCGGAGCACGACACATTGCGCGCCTACGAAATTCCCGATCGCGAGCCGGTGGCTGTCAGTTCCCCACTCGAGTTTGATGGGCCGGTCACTGCCCTCTGGCCTGACGCGAGCCTGACCAGCGCCGTGGCCATTGTGAAACGCGCGGATACAGGTAAGTATGAGGCGAATCGCATTTTTATTACTTGCACTAATTAGTCTGACGTGCGCCGCCGCGGCTGCCACCCGGCCGCACTACGGAGGAACGCTGCGCGTCGCCATGCAATCGGCGCCCACAACGCTCGAATTGCCGGGCGTGGACACTCCCACCAACTACTGGGACATGGCGCGCGTGCTGTCGCTGGTGGGCGACAACCTGGTCAAGATTGACGCCGAAGATCGTCCTCAGCCAGCGCTCGCCCTCGCCTGGCAGCACGACGCGGCCGCAAGGCACTGGCAATTCACGCTTCGTCAGGGAGTGAAGTTTCACGATGGAAGCCCAGCCTCTCCTTCGGCCATCGCGCAGATTCTTGGTGCGCTTCACGCCGACTGGAATGTTCGCGCCCCGGGCGCCTTGCTGACCATTGACACCGAAACCCCAACTCCCTCGCTACTCGCCGAATTGGCCTTGCCGCGCAACCTGATCCTGACACGCAACGCGAACGGCGCGCCGGTCGGCACCGGCCCTTTTCGGGTTGCAGACTTTCAGCCCGCAAAATCTCTCAAGCTCGCGGCCAGCGAGGACAGCTGGGCGGGGCGTCCTTTCCTCGACACGATTGAAATCGAATTTGGAAAGTCGCTGCGCGACCAAGCGCTCGCGCTCGAACTCGGCCGGACCGATGTGATCGAAACCGCCCCCCAGGCGGCAACCGCAACACCGCGTATTCCCCCAACATCGTCTCTGCCGTTAGAGTTGCTGGCGCTCGTCTTCACAACAAATTCCAAGGCGCAGGACGTCCATCTTCGCCAGGCACTCGCGAGCTCGATTGATCGGAAGCCCATTCAGTCCGTGCTGCTGAAAGGCACGGGCGAACCGGCGGCGTGCACTTTGCCCAACTGGATGACCGGCTACAGCGCAGCATTCTCAACGCAAGTAAATGTGCAGCGGGCGAAAACTCTGCTCGCGGATTCGCGCCAACCGGCGCTGACACTCAGCTACGATCCCCGCGATCCGCAGGCGCAACTCATTGCCGAGCGAATCGCGCTGAATGCGCGCGAAGCGGGCATTACGGTGCAGGTATCGCTCTCCGGTACCGGCGACATTCGCCTGGTGCGCATTGCATTGCCCAGCCCGGACCCCGCTCTCGCGCTGCGTGAGATGGCTCGAGAATTGGCGCTTCCGCTGCCCGTGCTTCACGCCAACACCGTGGAAGATCTCTATCAGGCCGAGCGCGCCATGCTCGATGGGGGCAACGTGATCCCGATCTTCCATTTGCCACTGGCCAGCGCAGCCGGGGCGCGGGTACACAATTGGGCTCCCGACAGGCTGGGCTCGTGGAACCTTGCAGACGTTTGGCTGGAGGACTCGCGATGAGCTTCCGCCAGAAGCTGCTTCTGCTGTTTGCCGCGACGATTCTGCTCTGCGTAGCCGTGATGTCGATCTCGGTCTATGGCACCATGCGGCAGTCGTTCGAGCAGGCCAATCAGGACCGAGCCAGTTCGGTGGCGGCACAGTTCAGGTCGGAATTCCAGCGGCGCGGCCAGGAGGTGGAGCGCAAGGTCGAGTCGGTCGCGGCGAGCGAAACCGTGCAGCGCATCGCGCTCGAAATTAATCGTGGTGCGTCCTCCGGAGGAGGAGATGCGAACGCCTATCCGAGCGAAGCGCGCGCACTGGCCACGCAGCAGCAGCTTGATTTCCTGGAGCTTGTGGACCGACAGGGCACCATCCTCTCCTCGGCGCAGTGGCAAGCCAAGTTTGGGTACCCCGAGCCTGCAATTGCGTCCGCGACCGGCCCAACAGGCGCGTTCCTCAAGCGCGAAGAGTTACCCAATGGCCCAACACTCGGCCTGTTTGCGGTGCGCGCTGTCCACATTGGTGAGCAGCCTTTGTTTGTGATTGGCGGCGAGCGACTCGACCAGGGATTTCTTTCCACACTCGATATCCCGGCCGGAACGCGCGTGCTGCTCTATCAGAATCTCGACGCGAAATGGAGTCCGCAGTCGTTGCTTGACTTGAACGGCCCGGCAGCCGGCGCCGACCGCATCGGGCCACTGATTGAAAAAGTGCGCAGCACGGGCCAGGAGGCGCACGGCGTGATTTACTGGACTGCCGACTCCGCTGACGCCGAGACTTTTCACGCCATTCCTCTGGCCGGACAGAATCAGCAACTGATGGGGATCTTGCTCGTGGGCAGTTCCCGGCGGCCTCTAATCGATCTGCAGCGGCGCGTCATCTCCACTGCGATGCTGGTGGGCGGGATTGGAATTCTGGTCGCGGTGCTGGCGAGTTTGTGGTTTGGCGCGCGCGTCACGCGGCCGGTGGTTTCGCTCGCCGAGGCTGCCCATCGGGTTGCGGCCGGCGATCTCTCTGCCAAGGTTGAAGTCGAATCGAACGACGAACTGGGCGAACTGGCCGCTTCCTTCAACCGTATGACCGAAGACCTCTTGCAGCAGAAAGATCGCGCCGTGCAGGCAGAGCGTGTCGCGGCCTGGCGCGAACTGGCTCGCCGTCTGGCGCATGAACTCAAGAACCCGCTGTTCCCGCTGCAGGTGACGGTCGAAAATTTGATGCGCGCCAAAACCAAGTCGCCCGAGATGTTTGAAGAGGTCTTTCAGGAAGGCACCGCGACCCTGCTCGCGGAGATCAATAATCTGAAGACCATCATCGGACGGTTCAGCGAATTTTCAAAGATGCCGCAGCCACAGCGCCGGCCTACGCAAGTAAACGACGTTCTGCGCTCGGTGCTGCGGGTGTTCCAGGCGCTGTTGCAGGCAAACAACGAGATTACCGTTCGCACCGACCTGGCCGCCGATCTCCCGGAAATTTCCGCCGATCCGGACCTGCTACATCGCGCGCTGTCGAACCTCGTGCTCAACGCCATCGACGCCATGCCCCACGGCGGAGAGCTAACCCTGCGAACTGCCGCGGCCAGTTTTGGTGAACCCGGCGCGCGCGTGACCATTTCGGTTTCCGACACCGGCTCGGGTCTGACGCCGGAAGAATGCGCGCGGCTGTTCACCCCTTATTACACGACCAAGCAGCACGGAACGGGGCTTGGATTGGCGATCGTCCAGTCGGTGGTGAGCGACCACGGCGGGAAAATTTCTGTCGAGAGTACTAAGGAAAAAGGAACCGCGTTTCGGATTGAGCTGCCGGGCGGCGGGCCGTTCACAAACGCTGCCGCGCCCGCTGACGTGCAAAAGAATTAAGAGGAGAACACTGTGCCGCAAAAAGCGCACCTGCTCATTGTTGACGACGAAGCGAATACGCTAGCCTCGCTCTCTCGCGCCTTCCGTCTGGAGGGCCACGAAGCAACGGTCTGCGACAACGCGGCAAAGGCGCTCGAACTCGCTTCAACCCGGCCCTTCGACCTAATCCTTTCCGATGTCGTCATGCCGGGCAAAGACGGGCTCGCGCTGCTCGAAGAATTGAAGGTGCAAGGCGTGGTCACGCCCGTCGTCATGATGTCAGGCCAGGCGCACATCGAAATGGCGGTGCGTGCCACGCGACTGGGGGCGCTCGATTTTCTTGAAAAACCGATCTCGACTGAAAAGCTTCTGCTCACGGTCGAAAACGCCCTCAAGCTGGGCCGGTTGGAGCGCCAGAACCGAGACCTCGAACGCCGACTGGGGAAACACGAAATCATCTGGACGGGCGAAACCATGCGCCGCGTCATGGCGCAGGTGGAGCGCGTTGCCTCAAGCGAAACGCGAGTGGCGATTCTCGGCGAGACTGGCACAGGAAAGGAACTCGTCGCGCGCACGCTGCACGAGCATAGCCCGCGCGCCGCCGCTCCATTTGTCACGCTCAATTGCGCCGCCGTGCCCGCTGAACTGATCGAGTCCGAACTGTTCGGCCACGAGAAGGGATCGTTCACCGGCGCCGGGGCGCGCCATTTGGGCAAGTTCGAGCAGGCGCAGCACGGTACCATCTTTCTCGACGAAATCGGCGACATGCCGCTCACCATGCAGGCCAAACTGCTGCGCGTGCTCGAAGAAGGCGAAGTCGAGCGCATCGGCGGCGACCGCGCCATCGCCGTGGACGTACGGGTTGTCGTCGCTACGCACCGCGACCTCGAAGCGCTGGCCCGCGATGGGAAATTCCGTCAGGATCTGTTTCACCGTATCTACGTTTTTCCGCTGCGCTTGCCGCCACTGCGCGAACGCCGCGAAGACATTCCGGCTCTGGTCGAGCATTTCGCCGCCCAAGTCAGCGCTACAAACGGATGGAAGCCGATGGCCTTCACTGCCGATGCCATCGCCGCTCTCCAGCAACACGCCTGGCCCGGCAACATTCGCGAATTGCGCAACGCTGTCGAACGGCTGATGCTGCTTGCGACCGGGAACGAAGTCACTGCTGAAACTGTGGCGTTGGCGCTGCCTGGCTCGATAGCCATGGCCAGCGCAGACGGCGCCGCATTGCTGGGCTCAGGTCCGCTCGCCGACCGCGTGCGCGCCTTCGAGAAGCAAACCATCCTGGCAGAGCTGAAACGCAATCACCACCAGATCTCGAACACGGCGCGGGCGCTGGGATTGGAGCGGTCCCATCTTTATAAAAAAGCCGAGCAGGTGGGAATTGATTTGAAAGCGGTGCGAAATGACAGCGGGAGTCGGGATTAGTTGCATTCCAGCGCTTCCAATAAGACAATCCCATTGACCACCCATGAGCCCCCAACCCGAACTCGCTAGTCCCTTCCGCGCTGGCGCCATCGTCATCGCCATCCTCGCGAACCCACGCGAGAAATTCTGGGGCGCAATCCTTCAACTATCTTCAGTCGGCCTTAGCATGCGCGGCGTGGATCTTTCTTCCTTCGAGACCTTCATTGCCCAAATCCGCGATGGCGAACCCTTTGCTGCGGGAGCGATGTTCTTCCCCATGCATCGCATCGAGCGCCTGGAACTCGATCTTCCGGAGGGCACGCTCCCATCGCTCGCCCAGCGCTTCGCGCAAAAAACCGGCCAAGATCCGGCTCCCATGCTGATAAGTGAATTTCTTCCGGCGGCGGCAGGAAGCACAGAGGAACGGCACGCAACGGAAGGTCCGGACCTAGAGGCGAGCGACTCAGAAACAGATCCGGCTGCCGGAGAGTCGCGGTGAACCTACGCCAAATCCTCACCGCGCCCAATCAGCTCACGCTGCTGCGGATGATCTTTCTGCCGTTCATCGTGATCAACCTGGTTAAGCACGATTTCAAGTGGGCGCTCGCGCTTTTCGTTCTCGCCGGCCTCAGCGACGGCCTCGATGGGCTCCTCGCGCGCACGCTGCATCAGCAGACTGTGCTGGGGCAATACCTTGATCCGATTGCCGACAAACTGCTCATGAGTACGATGTTTCTGGTGCTTTCGATCGAGCACCGCATCCCCTGGAAGTACACGATCGTGGTCTTCAGCCGCGATGTCTCCATCCTGATCATCAGTGGCGTGCTCTTCATGATTGCCGGCCTGCGCGATTTTCGCCCCAGCATCTTCGGCAAAGCCAACACGGCCGCGCAGGTGGGCGCGATCTTCTTTGTTCTTCTCTTGCTCGTTGTGCCCCAGCAGTGGGTTTGGATTGCCCGCACTACATTCCTGCGTGCCACTTTCCTCTTCACTATCGTCTCGGCCGTGCATTACGCGTTTCTGGTGCAGCATCGACTTAGGAGTCTACCCTCCGCGCACAACGCCGCCGTCCCACCCGCGCACACCTAGGCCATCTACCGGCACGAGCTACGACAGGCAAGAATTGAAGGATGGAAAAATAACGGAAGTGACCGACTACACAGGCACCGGCACGCTCTCCACGATCTCGCGCAGCACCTGGTCGGATTGTTCCGACTTCCTCAGGGTTGAGGAGTAGAGGGCGTTGACGACCACGCGGTGAGCGAAGACCGGGACCGCGAGAGGTTTGAAGTCTTCCGGAGTGCAATAGTCGCGGCCATCGATGAAAGCCATGGCCTGTGCGGCACGGTAAAACATCTGTGAGCCGCGCGGCGAAACTCCGAGAGAAAGATACTCGGACTCGCGGGTCTTAGCAACAATTGCGAGCGCGTAGGTGATGAGCGAATCGTCCACATGAACGCGCGTGACCGCCTGCTGGATTTCGAGCACATCGCTGGCATTGAGCACTGGCCGCAACTTTTCGAGCTGCGCGGCGCCGGCTTCGTCCCGCAGGATCTCGCGTTCAGCGCTGCCTTCGGGATATCCCATGCGCAGGCGCATTAGGAACCGGTCAAGCTGCGACTCCGGCAGCGGGTAGGTGCCATGATGCTCGATCGGATTCTGCGTGGCAATGACAAGAAACGGCTGCGGGAGCGGATAAGAATGCGCGTCGACTGTTACCTGGCCTTCGTTCATAGCCTCCAGCAGCGCAGATTGCGTCTTGGGCGTGGTGCGGTTGATTTCGTCGGCAAGCAGCACGTTGGCAAAAACCGGTCCACGCTTGAACTCGAACTTCTGTTCAATCGCCGAGTAGATGGAAATGCCGAGGACGTCGGAAGGCAGCATGTCGCTGGTGAACTGCACGCGCTGGAACGAGCAGTCAATGGCGCGGGCGAGCGCCTGCCCGAGCGTGGTCTTGCCGACTCCCGGAACGCCTTCGATAAGCAGATGGCCGCGCGCAAAGACGGAAACCAGAGCGAGGCGAAGTACGTCATCCTTGCCGCGAATCACGGTGCGCAGAGACTCTTCCAGTTGGGCCGCGCGGCTGGACGCGGCGCTAGCTGCGTGTGCTGACATTGCTTGAATTCTACTATGTGGGATGCGGGATCAGGCGTTACGGGAGTCATGAAGAGTTCTCAGTTCCCGGTTCTCAGTTCTCAATTCCAGAATAGACGGCTCCGTGAAAGATGGTTTCCTGATCCTCAATGCAAAACTGAACATTTTGCGCGGTTGCTGGTCACGGTTGTGAGGCAATGGGAAGCCCACAATCGAGGCTGGAGGGACTGTGGGCCGGTCTTACCGAGATCTGATCGCGTGGCAGAAGTCTATGAAGTTTGTAGCCGAGATCTATGTTGCAACCCAGCGTTTTCCTGGCTCGGAGCTTTACGGACTGACCAGTCAATTGCGCCGAGCGGCCGTTTCCGTCCCCAGCAACATCGCTGAAGGGCAGGCGCGTTTTTCGCAGAAGGAGTTTCACCACTTCCTGAGTCAGGCACGAGGCTCATTGGTCGAAATTGAGACTCAACTACTCATAGCAAGAGAGCTTAAGTTTCTGCCTCCCACAAAGGCAGAAGACTTGCTTGCTAAGGCAGATGAACTGGGGAGAATTCTCAATGGGCTTCTCGCATCCATCAAGAACCGCGCCGCGTGACCGCTCTGGGGCCGCGACCGACCAAGGCTCTCACTGTGAACTGAGAACCGGGAACTGAGAACTCACTGCAAGAATTCCGCTGGCCTTCCTGTCAGCCGCTCGATGCGCTTCGCTGTCGGTGGGTGCGTGGAGAACAGATTGCCGAAGCTGAAACCTCCCAAGAATGGCTGAATGATGAACAAGTGCGCAGTCGAGGGGCTCGCGATCAACGGCCGCTGCTTCGAATAGGCATCAATCTTCGCCAACGCGCTGGCGAGCGCGTAGGGATTGCCCGTCCAATGCGCTCCCGTGTCGTCCGCACCATATTCGCGGGAGCGCGAGACGGCAAGCTGAATCAGCATGGCGGCGAAGGGAGCGAGGAAGATCATGATCAGGCCCGCAAGTCCTCCGCCTCCGCGTTCGTTCCGGTCGCGGCCAAAGCCGCCGAAAATCATTCCCCATTTGGCGACCTGCGCGAGCCAGGTGATCGCGCCGGCGAGAGTGGCCGCAATTGAGCTAATTAAAATGTCGCGATTACGGACGTGGCCGAGTTCGTGCGCGATCACGCCTTCCAGTTCGTCGTCGTTGAGCAGGCCGAGAATGCCCTGCGTAACCGCGACCGAGGCGTGATGCGGATTGCGTCCCGTGGCGAAGGCGTTGGGCGAATCGGTTGGAATGAGATAAACCTTCGGCGTCGGTAGCCCGACCTTCTGCGACAAGCGTTCGACGATGTTGTAAACGCGTGGCAGATCGTCGCGTGAGATGGGCTGCGCGCGATAAGCAGCGAGCGCAATCTTGTCGGAGAAGAAGTAAGAGACGAAGTTCATGATGGCGGCGAAGATCAGCGCCAACAGCATGCCGTTTTGGCCGCCGAGAGCGCGTCCAACCAGCATGAACAGCAGGGTCATGACAGTCAGCAGCAAAGTGGTTTTGAAGACATTACCCATTTCCGTTTTTCCCCGGGAGACATTGTATTGGATGCTCTGGGTTCAGACCGGTCTCAAGTGGCGAGAATCGGCTTCGGACCCCACTGATGGCGGTCTTTAAGAATCAAAGACTTAGCGCAGGGCGTGGACCCAGGTCTTTGAGAAATAAGGACTTAGTTGTAAAGTATTTATAAATCAATGATATAGCGTTAATTTCGGGACTGTTTTTTGGACGCGTTTCCCGCCATGTCTTTGAGAAATAAATACTTTAGAGGTCATAAGCGGTTGCAGGAAAAATGTCGCACGAATGCAGAAACAGAGGAGATGCTTTCTCCCAGCAACGAACTCGGTCCGCTGCGAAACTGTCGCGCCGATCAATAAAGAGGCACGGGGCGCGACGCGCCCCGTGAGCCGGGAAAAACGACGACTTCGGCTTAGCCGATCCAAACAGCAGCAACAGGACAGCTCTCTTTTCTGCCCACCTCAGGCAAGGTCGTAGCGATCAAGGTTCATCACCTTGTTCCACGCAGCCGCGAAGTCCTTCACAAACGCCTCCTTCGAGTCGTTACATGCATAGACTTCTGCGAGCGCCCGGAGTTGGGAGTTTGAGCCGAAGACAAGATCGACACGCGTGCCGGTCCACTTGATTTTGCCCGTCGTCCGATCACGCCCCTCATACGCGCCTTCGGAGCTAGAAGACGGCTCCCACTTCGTGTTCATGTCGAGCAGGTTGACGAAGAAATCATTCGTTAGCGTTTCGGGCCGGTTGGTGAAGACACCGTGTTTGGCCTGCCCGAAGTTCGCATTCAGGGCGCGCATGCCGCCGACGAGTACTGTCATCTCGGGGGCAGTCAGTGTGAGCAATTGCGCCCGATCCACCAGCAACTCCTCGGCCGACAGGGTCTGTCCGCTGCGGAGATAGTTGCGGAACCCGTCCGCGATCGGCTCCATTACAGCAAACGAGTGCACGTCGGTCTGCTTCTGCGAAGCATCCGTGCGCCCCGGCGCGAAGGGAATCTTCACTTTGTGCCCCGCCTTTTTCGCAGCTTCCTCGACCGCTGCGCAGCCGCCCAGCACGATCAGGTCAGCAAGCGAGACCTTCTTCCCTTTGCTCCCGTTGGACTGCGCGCTGTTGAACTCCTTTTGGATCGCCTCCAGCTTCTTGAGAACCTTCGCCAGGGCGACCGGCTGGTTCACTTCCCAATCCTTTTGCGGCGCGAGACGAATGCGCGCCCCGTTCGCCCCGCCGCGCTTGTCGGAGCCGCGGAACGACGCCGCCGACGCCCAGGCAGTCGTGATCAGTTGCGAAATCGACAATCCGGATTTGAGTATTTTCGTCTTCAGAGCGGCAATTTCTTTTTCCCCGATCAATCTATGATCCACGGCGGGAACAGGGTCTTGCCACACCAGTTGCTCCTTCGGAACGAGCGGGCCCAGGTACCGTGCGATCGGCCCCATGTCGCGGTGCGTCAGCTTGAACCACGCCCGCGCAAACGCGTCTGCGAACTGATCCGGGTGCTCGTAGAAGCGCCGTGAGATCTTTTCGTAAGCAGGGTCGAACCGCAACGAAAGGTCCGTCGTCAGCATGGATGGCGCGAGCCGCTTTGACGGATCGTGCGCATCCGGCACCGTGCCCGCGCCTGCGCCATTCTTCGGTCTCCACTGATGCGCACCAGCCGGACTCTTGGTCAGTTCCCATTCGTAATTGAACAGGTTCGCGAAGAAGTTGTTGCTCCACTTTGTAGGCGTCGTGGTCCAAATGACTTCCAGTCCGCTGCCGATCGCGTCACCGCCACAACCTTTGCCAAATTTATTCCCCCAACCCAGGCCTTGCTCCTCGATACCGGCGGCCTCCGGCACTGGGCCGACATACTTGTTCGGATCAGCAGCGCCGTGGGTTTTGCCGAAGGTGTGACCGCCGGCTATGAGCGCAACCGTCTCTTCGTCATTCATCGCCATGCGGGCAAAGGTTTCTCGGATATCGCGTGCCGCGGCGATCGGATCCGGATTTCCATTCGGCCCTTCCGGATTCACATAGATCAGACCCATTTGCACGGCAGCGAGCGGATTCTGAAGATCGCGGTCTCCGCTGTAGCGCTCGTCCGCCAGCCACTTGCCCTCGGGACCCCAGAAAATGTCCTCTTCGGGCTCCCAGACGTCCGCGCGCCCGCCGCCAAAACCAAAAGTCTTAAAGCCCATCGACTCGAGCGCGACGTTGCCGGCCAGAATCATCAGGTCGGCCCAGGAGATTTTCCGCCCATATTTCTGCTTGATCGGCCAGAGCAGCCGACGCGCCTTGTCCAGGTTCACGTTATCCGGCCAGCTATTGAGCGGCGCAAAGCGCTGCTGACCTGCGCCGGCCCCGCCGCGGCCGTCGCCGATGCGGTACGTACCCGCGCTGTGCCACGCCATACGAATGAAAAGCGGCCCATAGTGGCCGAAGTCGGCCGGCCACCAATCCTGCGAGTCCGTCATCAAGGCATGCAGGTCCTTGATCACGGCATTCAGATCGAGGCTCTTGAACTCTTTTGCGTAGTTGAACTTCTTGTCCATGGGATCGGACAGCGGCGAGTGCTGGTGGAGGATTTTCAGGTTCAGCTGATTCGGCCACCAGTCGGCATTCGTCGCGGCCCCGGCTGCGGTGTGTGTGAACGGGCACTTTGCTTCGGTTGACATGATTGCTCCTTCCTTCAGGGAATGATCGTGATCGTAATGGTGTTGGATCTTACTAGGTTTGTCTTCGAGACGCCTCGTGTTGCCCGCACGAAATAATTTCCTGGCTTGTCCAGTTCAAATTCCTTGTCCAACCGCGCAGACCGATGGAGTGACTCGCCAGGATGTAGCGCGGCCGCGAATGAACTGCCGCCCGCCCAGCCCGCACCTGGCTTTCGGGCGACCTCCATTCCCATCTCATCGCGGACCTCTAGTCCAAACTCCGGTTGATGGCCATATCCATCGTAGAAAATGTCCTGGGAATCCGTGTTGGTTATGGTCACCCCGACTTTCAGCTTTTCCCCAATTTTGGCAGTTGTCTTCTCTGCCTTGATCTCCAACGAGAAGGACGGCAGTATAACGTCGCTGTTATCCGGCGGCGGTTTTGGCAGCCGCCTTTTTTGTTGTATCTGCGCGTCCTGGCCACCCGCGTCCTGACCACTCGCAACGTCCACGCCCTGTGCAAGAAACAGCGCTGTGATCGCAACGATGATCGGCGTGGGTAGAATCTTCATATGAGACCCCTTATTGCTCCTTCCTTCAGAAAACTGTGACGAACTACGAACCCATCCTGACATTTCAGGAGGTTTAGGTTTTTGCACAGCAGCGGCGACAGAGGCCAAAGACCTCGATCAGCGGCTGCGACAGATCGAAGCCGTCCGGCAGCTGCCGGGATAGCCGCTTCAAATCGATGAACTCTCCTTCGATGTCCTGCACCGATTTGCAGCGGGAACAGACAAGGTGGTGATGAGGTTTGAGATTGCCATCCACGCGCAACGTGGCCGCATGAGGGCTGACTTCTCGCAGCATCCCACACTCGATGAAAAGCCGCAGGTTGTTGTAAACCGTGGCGAGAGAAATGGACGGAATGCGGCGCCGGACTGTGGCGTAAATGTCTTCCGGGGAATAGTGTCCGTGGGCGGCGACAACGGCCTCATAGACCACCTGGCGCTGGTGCGTGACCGCCAAACCGTGCTTCGCGGCCAGCTCACGGAACTGTTCATGGGTAAGGCGCATGATTATTGAATAATAATAAATATCAAACGATAGAGAGCCGTGTCAACCGAAATCTTTCCCGTGTCCTCGACCCAGGCGAAGGAAACAAGAATCCCACGATCGTTTTCTCACCGCCTTCCACTCGGCCTGCCCAAGGCATACGCGCAAGTGGTACCATTTCCCGCGTGGGGGATTCCGCTTGCATTCCAGGTGCTGCCTCGGCCGTCCCAGTTTCGACGGTTCCTTCGCGCCACTCTGCCCTCGTGCGGGTAACCCACTGGATCACCGCCCTATGCTTTCTTGCCCTGCTGGTCAGTGGAGGTGAAATCGTAATCTCTCACCCGCGCTTCTATTGGGGCGAAACCGGCAACGATTTGACTTCAACGTTGTTCAAACTGCCCATCCCGGCCTCGAGGAAATTGGTGCCGACCGGCTATGGGTACGTACTGCCGGACCAGAACGGCTGGAGCCGGTATCTCCACTTTCAATCTGCCTGGATTGTGGTTTTGACCGGCCTGCTGTACATAATCTCCGGCTTGGTAACAGGGCACTTTCGGAAAAACTTGTTCCCCGATAAAAGCGATCGGTCCTGGCAGGCGTTCTCTACAGCAATTGCCAGCCACTTGCGCTTCGAGCGGCCAAGTGAGGCCGAAGCCTTGTCGTATAACTTGCTGCAACGCCTCGCCTACCTGTTCGTGATTTTGGTTCTTTTTCCGCTAGTCATCTGGACCGGCCTGGCGATGTCTCCCGCCTTTGTTTCCGCAATTCCAGCAGCCGTCAATGTGCTGGGCGGCCAGCAATCGGCGCGCACGCTTCACTTCTTCGTATCGCTGGCGCTCGTGCTCTTCCTGCTGGTCCACGTGGGGATGGTTTGGTTTGCGGGATTCTGGAACCGTATGCGGGCGATGATCACAGGCCGTGCCGCCAGCGCAGAAATGGAGCGCACATGAGCGAAGTTTCTCGTCCCGAACTTTCTCGCCGCGAGCCTGCACTCCGCAAACTCTCTCGCCGGAAACTGATCACCACCGGAATCGCAGCCGCGGCCGGCGTAACGGGCCTGGGAGTGGCGGCGCGCATGGCGCAGAAGTATGGGCTTGTTCCGCCCGATCACGGCGGAATCTGGGGTCTCGGCGAAACGTTGACCTACGCTTCGCAGCGGATGCTCACGAGGCACTCTTTGGCTCGCGAGTTTACTCGAGACCAGATCTCGAAGCCTCCCTTCGCGAACGAACTTGCGCCGCCAAGCGAAGAGTTCAAGCGCCTGCAGGCTGGGCGATTCGCGGACTGGCGGCTTTCCATCAACGGCATGGTCGCCCGCCCTGCCTCGTTTTCACTCGACCAGCTTAAGAGTTACCCGTCTCACAGCCAAATCACGATGCTGCAATGTGAAGAGGGGTGGTCGTACATCGCCGAGTGGATCGGCGTGCCTCTCTCACAAATCCTTCAAGCCGTAGAGGTCCATCCGCGAGCAAAGTATGTTGTCTATTTTTCGATCGAGCCCGACTGGTGGGATAGCATTGACATGGCCGACGCACTGCATCCGCAGACATTCCTAGCCTATGGGCTCAACGGGGATGAACTACCAGTGGGCAATGGCGGGCCGCTTCGGCTGCGGGTCCCACGCCAGATCGGTTACAAGAGCGTGAAGTTCATTACCCACCTGACGGTCACGGACAATCTGAAAACTTTCGGAAAGGGTCTCGGCTCGGCGTCTCCCGAAGGTGGCTATGCCTGGTATGCCGGCATCTGAAAGGCTTGTCTCAGACGAGTGCCCCATCTCTGTCGCGGGAGCCGCTTCCACACAATGATCGGAGGGCCGCCAGCGCTATGTTTATGCTTGGCGCTTGAGGGCTCGGTCGAGGGTTTGGTCGAGCGCGGCTTTGGCTTTTTCGTAGTCGGCTTCGGTGATCTTCCCCTGTTTGCGTTCGACTTCGAGTTGGAACAGTTCGTCTTTCAGAGCCTCCAAGAGCGTCGCGGATTTCGATTCAGGCGTGGCTGGAGGGGCGGAGTTCTGCGCGTTCGGCGTTGTTGGAAGTGGCGTTGGTGCGGCGGAGCCAGAGATGGCGCGCGCTCCGGGGCCCGTGATGGGAGCGGCGAGCGGGCCACGGGCTCCCATGGTGGCTGTGCCTCCGGATGCTGCAGAGAGTCCGCCTTGGCGTTTGGTCACAATCCAGCCGCCGATGCCGAGCAACACCACAAAAGCTCCGATGATCGGCCAGCGATATTTCTCCAGCGGGTCGGGCGCGTCGATGGGAGCGCCCAAGCCTCCGCCGGGGCGGTTGCTCTCCGCCTGCGGGTTCTCATTCATCGGCCCACCGGACGCGCCACCTTGGCCTGCGGGACCTGCTTGCCCGTCTCCTCCAGCTTGCGCTTGCTGATCGGAGATCGTGCCCATGCCGGTGACGGTGAATCCCAACTGCTGGCCTACGTGCGTCTGCTGCGCGACCTGGACTACGCTGTCACTCTGGTTCGGGTCCTGCATGGATTTGAATGCCGATGAATCGGCACCGGCGAAGTGCATCGACTTGGGCAGGACGACTACGAAATGCTCGGCGGGATAGAGCGGCTTGGGGTCGATTTTCGCCGTGCCGTTGTAGGGCATCGTGAACTCAAGCTGGAACTGCGTTTCCCCCGGGCGCAGCGGGAAGGCAATGGCGTAGCGGCCCTTTTCGGATTGCGGCACGGCCTCGGCTGGGATGGGCTGTCCGTTGGGCGCTTTGGCCTGTAGCTGTTCAACTTTCGCTCCGATGGGCAGGTAGAACTCGAAGCTGTGGTCGTTCATCTGCGTGACGGCGGGCGACGAATTGTTGTCGACGGCAAACAGGCGAATGCCCTGCAAGCTGGTCGCGTCGGCCTGCAGGCGCATGACGTCGGCGGTAAGGCTGATGCCTTCGACTTTCTTCGACACGTCGTACACCTTGAGTTCGACGTTGCTGGTGCCGGGAGAGGCGAACTGGAAATAGGTGACACCCTGGTGAGTGGCGCGCACAAGATGCGGCCCCGGCGGGCCGCTTAGAGTGAAGCTGAATTTGCCGGCGGAGTCGGCTTTGGCGTTGCCGGCGACATCCATGCCGTTGGCGATATTGATGAGTTCGATCCCGTCTCCGGCAGCGGGCTTGTTGGTGGTGCCGTTGGTGACGGTACCGGAGAGGGTTTGGGCGGCGGCGTGAGCTGCGATTAGCGCGATGATTGCGGCTAGTAGGGCGGACTTTGCGAATTTGGTCAAAACAACTCCTCTAGATTTCCAGATTCCAACAGTGTTTTCGAAATATGACTCCTTGTCATTCCGAGGAGCCGAAGGCGACGAGGAATCTGCATTCCTTTCGCATGCGGCAAACTGCAGATCCCTCGCTCCGCTCGGGATGACAATTCGTAAAGATGTTTTTAATGGTGTCTACAACCGTCAATTCGTCCGCCGTTTGCACAACCGAATATGACCAACTCGCTTTAGCCTTACGGTTTCATCCTCGGTCAGGCCCTTTATTGTAGACGTATCCTTAATCGTGATTTTGCCTATATCGCCTGCCCCGCAGCCTGCTCCAGCCTTGCGATTTCGGCCAGGATGGCGGCGGCTTCTTCTTCTAGCGAGGCGCGCATGGACTGGTAATCAGCGTCGGGAACCTTGCCGGCTTTGTATTCGAAATTCAGGTCGCGCAGGTTCTCGTAGACGGATTCCTTGCGCTCGCGGAGATAGCCGAGGCGTGTCTTTTCTTCTCCGGCGTAAACTTCGCCGGGAAAAAAGAAAACGTAATAGAGCGAAGCAAGAGTGAAGACGGCGCAGACGAAGATGATCATTGACATAAAGTTCTCAGTTCCCGGTTCTCAGTTCTCAGTAAGAACCTCATTGCTCGGTCTCCTTGCGGGCCTGGGCTCGGAACTGGTCTAGCTCGTGGCCTTGGGGGATCGTGATGCCGTCGGCCAGAGCTGGCTCAGGACGGTTCTTCCAGGCGCGGACGACCCATGTCACGAAAATGATGCCGGCGGCGAGCGCGACGAAGGGCATGATCCACGCGACCTTGTTGAAGCCGGTCGCGGTGGGCGCGGCGATCACGGTGGGACCGTACTCTTGCACGAAGCCCTGCAGGATGAGGTCGTCGTTGTCGCCTTTGTCGAGGGCGGCCATCAATTCGTCGCGCATTTTGTCGGAAGACTTGCAACCGACGTGGTTGCATTCGAGCAGAACCTGGCCGCATCCGCAGGTGCACATCATGCGGTGGCCGAGGTCTTTGAAGCGGGCATCGGTGCTCGGGCCGGCGCCGACAAAGAGGAAAACGGCAGCGGTGAGGATGAGGGCTTGGAGGACGCGGCGTGCGGCGCCAGCGAAAGCAGATTCCTTCCTCGTTCTCGCCGCCTTACTGCGGCTGCGAACGGCTCGGAATGACAATGGCAAAGAGAATCTCATCAGTCCCCCGCTCCTGCATGTGCGGTTTCGCGGACGGGCACGGTTGCGGCCACCACGACGGGGAGGTAGTTCGGTACGAGTGCGACGATGGTTCCAAAGACCATGATGATCAGGCCAATCCAGATCCAGGGCACGAGCGGATTCACGTGCGCCTTGATGATGGGGCGGCCGTTGGTTTCATTCTTGCCTTCATAGACGAGATAGAGATCGTGCACCAGGAAAAGATCCTCGCGGAAGCTGGGATAAATGCGCGGCAGCGTCTGCGGCTGTCCGCTGGCTTTATAGAAACGCCGCTCCGGATACATGGTGGTGATCTGTTTGCCACCGCGGAAGACGTTGATGATGGCCCACTCGTTGGCGTAGTTGGGATTGTCGTCCTGCGTGTAGGACTGGCAAACCAGCGTGTAGGGGCCGATCGAGATCTTGTCCCCGAAGGCCATTTCCTTTTCGACTTCCTTGTTAAAGGGCTGGCCGAGGATTCCGATGATGACCAGGGCGACACCGAAGTGGACGATGTATCCGCCGTAGCGGCGGGTGTTGCGGCGGCAGAGTTGAAGCATGGCCGCGAAGATGTTCTGGCCGCTCTTGCCGGCGATGACGCGGCCTCCACGGAGGAACTCGGAGACGACCGTGAAGATGACGAGCGCAGAGAGGATCGCCGCCACGACCGCGTAAAAGTAGGACGGATCTTCCCACGGCTTTACGCCGAAAAGAACCATCATAAGGCCGACGGCAATCGAGCCGAGGGTGGGGTATAGGAAGTTGCGCTTCAGGCTTTCAACGGAAGTCTTGCGCCACGCCAGCAGTGGGCCGACGGCGGTGAGTAGCATCAGCAGCAGCGCAACCGGCACGGCCACGCGGTTGAAGAACGGCGGCCCGACCGTCACCTTGTGTCCCTGCACCCATTCGGAAAGGATCGGAAAGAAGGTTCCCCACAGAACGGTGAAGCAAACCACCAGGAGCAGCAGATTGTTGAACAGGAAGCTGGACTCGCGTGAGACCAGCGACTCGAGTTTGTGCTCGCTCTTCAGATTCGAGAGATTCTTGACGAGGAAATAGGCGCAAACGGCGGTGGTCAGCGCGATAAAGACGATGAACCAGGTTCCGATGGAAGATTGCGCGAAGGCGTGAACGGAGCTGATGATGCCGGAGCGGGTGAGGAAAGTCCCGAGCATGGCGAGCAGGAACGTGGCGAAGACGAGTACCATGTTCCAGACCTTCAGCATGCCGCGCTTTTCCTGCATGATGACCGAATGCAAAAACGCCGTGCCGGTAAGCCAGGGCATGAGCGATGCGTTTTCGACCGGGTCCCAGCCCCAGTAGCCTCCCCAACCCAGAACGGCGTAGGCCCAGTGCGCGCCTAGAAAAATTCCGACGGTGAGGAAGCACCAAGTCACCATCGTCCAGCGGCGGGTAATGTGAATCCACTTTTCGCCGGGGTAGTGCATGATGAGCGCGCCGAGCGCGAACGCAAACGGGATGGTGAAGCCGACGTATCCCAGATAAAGCATGGGCGGATGAATGACCATCTCGGGATATTGCAGAAGCGGATTGAGGCCGGTGCCGTCGGCGGGAACGCCTCCCTGCTCGATGGCGAAGGGGTGCGCGGCAAAAGTGAGAATCAGAAGAAAGAAGACCTGGACCGCGGCGATGATAACGGAAGCGTAGGCAAAAAGTCGTTGATCGGTCTTGTAGCGCAGGCGGAGAACGAATCCGTAGCCAGCGAGAAGCAGCGACCAGAACAGCAGCGAGCCTTCCTGTCCCGACCACAGCACGGCGAACTTGTAGGCGGCGGGCAAGTCGCGGTTGCTGTGGTGGTAGATGTAGGCGATGGAGAAGTCGTCGGCGAAGGCGGCCGAGACGAGCACGAAAGAAGCAAGCACGACGATGACGAACGTGGCGATGCCGGCGCGGCGCGCCGTTTCACCAAGGCGGGCGGAGGCGGCGTTCCGCCCGAACAAAGCAAGCAGGCCGGCGCCAAACGAGTACGCGCTCAGGCCAAGCGCCAGCAGAAGCGCAAAGCTTCCTATTTGAGCCATAAAGAGGAAATCCCCAATGCACCCATTTTTTCAGAGATGCGATGGGGATGCAACGTGCGGAGCGGACGAAAGTGGTGAGTCAGCAGTCTGACTTCCGCAATTAGCGAAACCCCCGAAACAAAACCAGGTAATCGATACCGAGTGCCCACAGCCAAATAAAGATGCCCGCACAACGAATGTAGACGGGATACCAAGATTTCATCACGATGTTGGAGAATGGGTACGCGCGGACGAACTTCCCGCTGTTTGTGTAGCTCTTTTGCGCCCACGCGACCAGCATCTTGGTCTTGAAGATGCAGAGTCCGCCACAAACGTAGAAGCCGAGACTCAGAACGACTAGCCCGATAACGTTAGCAGTTGGCATATTCGGATCGAAGATAAGCCGCGCTACTTCCCCTTTTCCAGCGGATAGGCCTTTTCGCGCCACTCGCGAATGCCGCCATCCATCGAGATGACGTTGGTATAGCCCATCTTCTGCAGGTTGTCGGCGGCGAGGGCGGAGCGAAATCCGCCTCCGCAATAGAGAACAAGCGGTGTGTCCAAAGCCGGATATTTGGCCTCGATGTCGCGCTCAATGACGCCCTTACCCAGATGGACGGCGCCCGGGATATGGTCGGCATCGAACTCGCGGTCTTCGCGGACGTCGACCAGAACAAATTTATCGTGACGGTCGAGCCGCGCTTTGACCTCGTTTACGGTGGTTTCGCGGACCCGGCTGCGGGCATCGTCAACAATTTTCAGGAAACGCGGAGGATGATTGTGAGCCATAGAAGTCTCCGGACAAAAATCTTAGCAGGGGCCACGGAGTTTGCCGAGTGGCGGCGACAGAAAATCTACCACGGAGAAAACGTTTCTTGATCTTTCTCCGTGTCTCAGTGGCTCCGTGGTAGATTTTGTTTTGACCCCTGTGTGGGGTGTAGTACTGAAACACTTATGACGCTCGTGATTCGCAAGTCGGCCATTCATTCCTTCGGCTGCTATACGACCAAGCGCATCCGCAAGGGGACGCTGATCGTCGAGTACGTGGGCGAACACTTGAGCTACGAAGAGGCCGACGACCTTTACGACGAGTTCCCCAACACCTATTTATTCGGGCTGGACGGGGGCAAGCGCATCATTGACGGCTATGGCGTGGCCGCGTTCGTGAATCATTCGTGCAAGCCGAACTGCGAAACCGACCAGATTGCGGGCAAGATGTGGATCATTGCGCTGCGCGACATTGAGCCTGGAGAAGAACTGACTTACGACTACAACCTGTACGATGGAGAGGACGAGGCTCCGTGCTTATGCGGGGCACGGCGATGCCGCGGGAGTTTGTATTCGTCATCACACCTGCGCAAACTGAAGAAGAAACGTGAAAAGGCTGCGGCCGGGCGGACGGCTGAGGTAACTCCTACGAAAGCCGGCGTGGCGCAGGCGAGTTGAGGCTGAGGCGGGCGGGATAGTTCTTTCGATGCGAGTTCGGCGCTGCATGCAGAATGCATAGATCCTTCGCTTCGATCAGGACGACCGCCTCATCGCGGGTGTAAAGCTTGTAAGAGCGCCGATAGAAACTATCTATGAAAGTCACCGAGAAGGACGTTGCTTACGTAGCTGACCTGGCCAACCTCGAGTTGACCGCCGATGAGCGCGCCCGTATGCTGCGCGACCTGAATTCGATTCTCGAATACGTGGACCGGCTGAGTGAGCTGAATACCGATAACGTCGAACCGATGGCACAGGTTTCCGACCGCTACGGAGTGGACGTGTTGCGGCAGGGGAGCGAGCGGTTCGCCTATGCGACGCGGGAAGACGTCAAGGAAGGTTTGCGGCCGTCACTGCCGCACGAAGAGGCGGTCGAGAACGCACCGCAGACGGACGGCACGTTCTTCGAGGTGCCGAAGGTGATTGAGAGATAGATCAATGACGGCAGCCGAGACAACACAGTTCACGATCGAAAACGTTCGCGAGGCGATCTGTGAACGCCGAACGACGGCCGCCGCGTTGACCACGGAATTCTACGCGCGCATAAAGAAAGAAGACGCAGAGATCGGCGCGTTCTTGACGCTCTCCGAAGATCGGGCGCGGGCGCAAGCTGAGCGCATCGACAAAATGGCCGCTGAAGGCAAGCCGTTGCCTCCGCTCGCCGGCGTCCCCATCGCAATTAAGGACGTGATGCTAACACGCGGCGTGCGCACGACGGCGGGGTCGAAGATCCTCGAGAATTTTGTCCCTCCGTATGATTGCACGGCCGTTGCGCGGCTTGAAGCGGCCGGTGCCGTGGTACTTGGCAAGCTCAACTGCGACGAGTTTGCCATGGGTTCGTCCACGGAGAATTCGGCTTACCATCCGGTGCGCAATCCGCGCGACAAGACGCGCGTGCCGGGAGGGTCGTCGGGGGGATCGGCGGCAGCCGTCGCGGCGGGTATGGCGGTGGCCACGCTTGGGTCCGATACTGGAGGCTCGATCCGGCAGCCTGCGTCGTTCTGCGGCGTGGTGGGACTGAAGCCGACTTACGGGCGCGTTTCGCGATACGGGCTGATTGCGTTTGCTTCGTCGCTGGATCACATTGGGCCGTTTGCGAACACCGTGAAAGATGCGGCACTCATGCTACGCACAATTGCCGGGCGCGATCCGATGGATTCGACTTCGGCGGAAGTTCCGGTGCCCGATTACGTGGCGGAGTTAGAAAAGCCAATCAGCGAAGGCCCGAGTTGGTGTGGCGCGGGCGCCCCTTCGGCAAGCTCAGGGCAGGCTCTCGCCCGCGAAAAGCATGCAGCTTCGGGTGAGCCGATAAGAATCGGTGTCGCGAAGGAATACTTCGGCTCGGGCCTGGATGCCGAAGTCCGCGCGGCGGTTGAGGCGGCGATTCAAAAGCTAGCTGCGCTCGGGTGCGAGATTGTTCCGGTTTCGTTGCCGCATACGGAATATGCGATTCCCGCGTATTACATTGTGGCGACGGCGGAAGCTTCGGCGAACCTGGCGCGCTTTGACGGCGTGCGCTACGGATTTCGCGCGCGCGGCGCGAAGACGCTGGCGGAAATGTATCGGCAAACGCGCGACGGCGGTTTCGGCATGGAAGTGAAGCGGCGCATCATGCTCGGGACTTATGCGCTGAGCGCGGGTTACTACGATGCCTATTATTTGAAAGCGCAAAAGGTGCGAACGCTTTTGACGCGCGATTTCGATGAAGCTTTCAAAAAAGTGGACGTGATCGCCGCGCCGACTGCGCCGACTCCGGCGTTCAAGTTAGGAGAAAAAGTGGATGATCCGCTGGCGATGTATCTCGCCGATATTTACACGGTGACGGCGAATCTGGCGGGGATTCCCGGGATTTCAGTGCCGTGCGGCGAGAATCGCGAAGGCCTGCCGATCGGGCTGCAAATCTTCGGGCGGCACTTTGATGAGGCGACAGTGCTGCGCGTGGCGCATGCGTACGAAAGAGCGCCGTTCGTCGTTCGTCGTTAGTCGTTCGGTACATTGGCTGACGGCACGACTAAAGTCGTGCCCTTCCCGTTCTCGTCGACGCGTGCGGCAAGATCGACAAATGTTGCGGCCATTTTCCCTCAGTCGCGGAATTTCAGGGCGCGCTTGCCGAGACGGCATCCGGTGACGACGCCGATGGCATCGGTGGCGCAGCGATCGATTTCGACGAAGGTGACGAGGCGCTTGCGGTCTTTGCCGCGCGGGTCGTCGATGCCGAGTTTGGCCAGGCCGAGCAGGGCGAGGCGGACGCCGAGGATTTGTCCGGCGCAGAGATGGCCGTGGGCGATTTCGGCTTCGCGGATGAAATCTTCTAAGGAGCGCATGGTCCCGCTGTGTTTTCTTTCGCCCCTCCGGGCTTTACGGCGCCCCTTTAACTTACCCACGGCTTGCGCCGTGGGCTGAGATCTTTCGCCGCTTCGCGGCTTCTTACTTTCTCCTCCAGCGTACCCCGTCTTTTGTATTCTCCACGATGATGCCAGCGGCGGTCAGTTCGGCGCGGATTGCGTCGCTGGTTTTGAAGTTACGCGACTTTCTGGCGGCTTCCATCTCCCCTAACTTCTGATTGACCTGCTCATCCGCAAGTTGGGCCGATCCGGCAAGCTCCTGCAACTCGGGGCTGATGTCTTTTTCGCGTCCTTCGGCTTTCGCCCAGTCCAGTACGGCTTTCATCTTCGGCTGGTCGTCATCTTTGAGGACTCCGAAGATGGCGTCGAAGCGGTCGAGGGTGGCGAGCAGAGCTTGCGCGTCGTCCTGCTTCACCTCGCCGGCATCGAGCGCGGTATTCGACTTGCGCAGCATGTCGAAGATGGCGCCCTGGGCTTCGGCGGTGTTGAGGTCGTCGCTCAGGGCGGCGGTTACGCTATCGGCGGTCTCTTTCGCGAGCGCGCTGATGGCCGGGTTCGATCCGGCGGCAAATTGGGAACTGGTGAGGCGGAACCGGAAATTGCGCAGCTTTTCTACCGAACTGGCGGCGGACTTGAGTCCATCAAAAGTGAAGTTGAGCTGGTTGCGATAAGGGACCTGCGAGAGCAACCAGCGAATCGACGACGGTTTGTGCCCTTTGAGCACCAGATCGCGCAACGTATAAAAGTTGCCGAGGCTCTTGGACATTTTCTGACCTTCGACAAGCAGGAAGCGGGCGTGAAACCAGTAACGCGCGAACTGTTGGCCGCTGAGCGCTTCCGATTGCGCGATTTCGTTTTCGTGGTGCGGGAAGATGAGGTCTTCGCCGCCGGCGTGGAGATCGAAGCTGGGGCCGAGCTGCTCCATCGACATAACGGAGCACTCGATGTGCCAGCCGGGACGGCCGGGTCCGATGGAAGTTTCCCAGAAAGCCTCGCCAGGCTTGGGCGCCTTCCAGAGAGCGAAGTCGCGGGCGTTGTCCTTATCGTAATTGTCGACGTCGACGCGGGCGCCGTCGGTCATGCCGGCGAAGTCCTTTTTGGAAAGCTTGCCGTACTCGGGAAACTTGGCGATGCGGAAATAATAAGAGCCGTCGTCGGTGCGGTAGGCGATGCCCTTTTCGGCGAGCTTGGCGATGAAGGCAGCCATCTGTTCGATGTGCTCGGTGGCACGCACGAAATTGGGCGGGGAGATGTTGAGCAGGACGGAGTCTTCGAAGAATGCCTTGGCATACTTCGCCGTGTACTGGTGCACGGTAACGCCGTCGCGGGCGGAGTTGTGGATGATTCTGTCGTCGACGTCGGTGATGTTCATGACGTAGCGGACGTCGTATCCGGACTGGAGCAGGAAGCGGTAGAGAAGATCGACGGCAATGAATGTCCGGAAATTGCCGATGTGACCGTAGTCGTAAACGGTTGGTCCGCAGGCGTACATGCGGACGCGGTTGTCGTCGAGCGGGTGGAAGTCTTCGACTTTACCGGAGAGAGTATTGAATAGACGTAAGGGCATAGATAGAGGATGAATTCGCAACGACACAGCGAAGCTTCATTCTAGGGGCGCATGAGAATTGGGGCAATGGGCTGCACGTGCGCGGTGGGATTCAGTGGTAGAGTTTGAAAGAGCGGCCCCGTAGCTCAACTGGATAGAGCATTAGTCTTCGGAACTAAGGGTTGGGGGTTCGAGTCCCTCCGGGGTCGCCAAAGGCGTGAGACCTGAGATTGAGGTCCTGTTCCCCCCGTCGCGAGCTATCCACCGTAGAGCTCGGTTTCAGCAACCACCGCTCCGCCGCCATTTCCCTTGCCTGCGCGATGCGCGGCCGAGAACATCGGGCCCCGCGCCGGCACGACTGGGGCGAAGCGCATGAAGCCGATCGGTTGCTTGATGTCGTCGTAGATGGCTTCCATGCCGCCGGTCATCAGGTAGGTTTCGTGCCAAAATCCCGTGCCGCCGGAATTCTTGAGAAACGTTTTCCACCAGTCGCGATGCGGGTCGGAGCGCGTCCACGCCAGCAGCGAATCCATGTCGCGCCAGTATTGGCGCATGCCGATATTCGGCGGAAAAAGCGAATAAACGACGGTTTCGTGCGCAAGAAGGCCCGCGGGTTGCGCGGCGGCCGACGATGCGATCCTGGGGCCGAAGCCGAGCAGCGTTTTCAATCCGGTGAAGCGGTTCACGCGCATCCCGAGATAGATGACGACGAGATTGGGGTAGCCCGAGAGATCAACCGAGCGGCGATCGACTTTGGTCTGCATAATGCGAGGGATTCTGCCGCAGGCGTCAACGATTCAGGAAAAATTTCAGGAAAGATTGTGTAGCCCGCCGGACTAAGGATTCGTTGCGGGCCGCAGGCTCGACAAGCGCGAGATGGCAGCGACGGTCATTCCAGACAGGAATTGCATGGTGGCCACATCCTGGTCGCTGAAGGCATGCGGGCGCGACGAAAGAACCTCGAAAACCCCGAGCGTGCGGCGAAAATGGCGCAGGGGAGCGGCGAGAATCGAGCGGACGCCGAGACGCCGGCAAGCATGGTGATCGACCGCCGAGCTCGATTCCGAGTCGTTGCACAGCAGCACTTCCCCGCTGCGCACGCACTCGGCGGAGATGCCGCGGTCGGATTGCAGGCGCACGCCCAGGTCCGGAGCCGTGCGCCCGGTGCGCGCCCGGCAGATGATCTCGCTCCCGTGCTGCAAGGCAATGGCTGCGCCGGTGGCGCCAGTGAGCGATTGAGCCTTTTCCGTAATCAGGCTGATGCTCGGCTCCAGATCGAGTTCTTTCGTATCGATCCAGTTGAATGTCAGCTGAGCCGGCGTGGCGCTGCCATCGGCCTGATGGCGGAATCGGAAATGTTGCGATCCAAATTGCGGGACAGCGATCAGGTTGCGGGCGGGAACGGTTTCTTCGGCCGATGAGACGGTTTGGGGCACGCTTTGCAGCAGCGAACGAACAATGCGGTCGAGCTCGGCATCGGCGATCAGGTGCGCGGTCTGCTGGCCACGCAGCGATCCGCCCAGCACGCGCGAAAGGCTCAACACCGCGCCGCTGCCGCAAGCCAGGCAACGGGGCGTGTTGTTGGCACTGATTAATTCGCACTGCACGCAAAACACGGCGGCTGGCAGCGACACAAACTCCACATCGGAAGCTCGAAGGGTACCTTGCATTGGAATTGATTTCCTCCGGACTGAATGAGGAAGGATGAGAGTAAATAGTCGCACCATCGCGAAAAAGTAACGGCGCTGGTTCGGGCTGTGGATAAGTAGTCTCAGCCGGAAAATGAAGCGCGCCCGACGCACGATTCCGGCATCAGGACGCAGGGGGCTTCTGGCCCATATAATTCCGCACATGTCATTTCTTCGCTTCCTCATGCTGCTTGCGCTTGTCGTCTGGATCGGCGGAATTATTTTCCTCGCTTTTGTCGAGGCTCCGATCGCGTTTACCCCCGGGCTTCTCCCCACGCGCCATGTGGCCGGTTCCGTCGTCGGCCACTCGCTCGACCGCTTGCACTACATGGGAATCGTTTCGGGGATCGTTTTTCTTTTCGCATCCGTTCTCTACTACCGCATGACCAGCGGTAGCGCGAACGGAGTGAGTCTGCGGCATATCCTGATTGTGTTGATGCTGTGCCTGACCCTGATCTCGCAGTTCGCCGTATCGCCGAAGATGCACGCCCTCCGCGCGCAAGCCGGCGTAATCGACTACCTGGCGCTCGACAACCCGATACGGAGGGAATTCGACCGCCTGCATGTCTGGTCTGAGAAATTGGAGGAGGCCGTGCTGCTGCTCGGCTTGTTCGCGCTGTGGAGAACTGCACAAGAGCTGCGCTGATGGGGGCGAGCGCACCCTTCTGTCTATTTTGGCGTGAGCACGCCATCCAGATACCGCAAATACCCGGCAATCAGACGATAGCTGTCGTAGTAATCGTCCAGGTTGATCGCGAGCAGCGTGTCGTCGGCGGAATGCAGGACCTGCATCTTCTCCGGCGTGACCGAATGCAGGGTGATGCGCGGAATGTGATAACTCGCAAACGACTCGGAATCGGTAGTGCCAAGCTTGTCTACATTCACGGTCGAGAGCGGAAGCTTGCTCGCCGCCGCTACCGAGGTCAGTGCATCGAGCAGCATTTTATCGGCATGACTGGCCCAGACTTTGGTTGGAGTCAGGCCGAGCGAGTCCATATTGACCATCGCTTCGACATGGGCGCGTTCGTCCGCAGAAAGATGGTCGACGTAGTACTCAGAACCGATCAAGCCCCGTTCTTCGGCCGTGAAACCGACGAATACAAAGGTGTGATGACGCTTCTGGCCGCCCAGACTGAACAGCAGACTGGGCAGCAGTGACGCTCCCGACCAGTTATCGACGACGCCGTCACCGGCTCTTAATACTTTGTCGGTGTGAGCCCCCACCACGATCACTTCCCGCGTCTGGCCGGGCAACACGCAGATCACGTTTGGCGGTAACGCAGGCTTGACAGACTCCTCGGAGAGATTCGGCTTCGCGCATCCCGACTCGGCAAACCACTTGCGGATGACGGATTCCCGAACCTGGTTGTCGTCGGCGAAAGACTTCAGCCGCTTTTCGATGACCGCACGAGGCTCGAGCCGAACCCTGTCCTGCCCGAAAGCACCCGCTGCCCAGAGGGCATAAGCGATCACGACGCACACGATCCGGATGCTCAGATTGATGATCCGACTTCGGAATGATCGCGATGTATCGTGAAACGCCATTTTCTGAGCCTAGCACGCGATCCTATTGGGAAGCGCAGCCGAATTGGACCGAATGATTTATCCTGATGCTTCCGATTTCGATTTTCCTGAGACCTAAGACCTGATAGCTGAGACCTAATCCATGAAAACCGGCATCATCGGCCTGCCGCAGGTAGGCAAAACATCCCTGTTCCGCATATTGACCAAGGCCAATCTCACCGAGCATCAGCTCGCGAATCCGCGGGAAGCGCACGTGGGAGTCGCCAAGGTTCCCGACGAGCGCCTCGACAAGCTGGCCGCGCTCTATAACCCGAAGAAGCTGACGCACGCCTCGGTCGAATATGTCGACGTGGGCGCGATCGGCCAGGAAGCGCTGAAAGAGACCGCCTACATTGGTCATCTGCGGCAAGTGGACGCTCTCATTCACGTGCTGCGAGCCTTTGAAAGCGACCAGATTCCCCACGTCGGGCCGATTGATCCGCTGCGCGACATCAAGAACGTTGAGTTCGATCTGATGATCAGCGATCTTGGCCAGATCGAGAAACGCCTCGATCGTCTGGTAAAAGATTTAAAGAAGATGAAGACGCCGGAACTCGAAAAAGAAAACGAGCTGCTGATCAAGGCCAAAGCCCACCTCGAAACCGAAAAGCCGCTGCGCGAAATGGAGATGACGCCGGAAGACAAGAAGCGCATCCGCGGCTTCATGTTCCTGAGCGAGAAGCCGATGCTCTACGTGCTCAATATCAGCGAGAGCACGGAGTTGGGGAAAGAACTGGAAGCGGCCGTGGCGAAATTTAATCTGAGCGAGGTCGCCGCGCGCCCCAACGCGGGCGCGAGCGCGATCTGCGGCAAGGTCGAAGCCGAACTCGCCGAAATGAGCGACGAAGACGCCGCCGAATTCCTGGGCAGCTATGGCCTGACGGAAAGCGGCCTTTCGCGCCTGATTCGCAAGAGCTATCACCTGCTCGGGCTCATTTCGTTTTTCACGGCGGGCGAAGACGAATGCCGCGCCTGGACCATCCCGCGGAACACGCGAGCGCAGAACGGCGCTGGAGCGATTCACTCGGATTTAGAAAAGCACTTCATCCGTGCAGAAACGATCCGTTGGGATCAGCTGCTGGAAGCGGGTTCGGAGGCGAACGCGCGAGCCAAAGGCACCCTGCGCTTAGAAGGCAAAGATTACATCGTGCAGGACGGGGACGTGATGCATATTCGGCACAGTGGATAGATTGCTAGTCGTTAGTTGCTAGTCAAGTCGGTGATGGCTGTCATCGCTGGCGGCGAGCTTTCGAGACGCTAACATTCGTGACTTGTTCCGCAGCCTGTACAACCGCGCCATATACAGAAGTGCAAGCGAAGCCCGAACCAGGACAATGCCCACTCGGCACTTTTCTTGGTTGAGACGCCTTCGCGGGCGGGGGCACCCGCGCCACACTCTAGAAAATTCGCCTAGGTATACATGCCAATCACGCGCTCAATCGCCCGCCGGCACACGGCGCAAAACCTGTCATAGCGCGTGAACATAATGCAATCGACCTCTGGCCGGTAGTAGCCCTTCGCCTCGTAGTTCGCCCCTTCGAACGCGCCCACTTTCCCGGCATATTTCTCCGAACGAAACAGTGCTTCTTCTTTTCCGCGTTCTTTGCGAAAGAGTTCCTCCATCTCCGATTCTGGTTTGCCTTCGGCGCGCAGTTGGTGCCGTTGTTTCTGAATCTCCGCCTCCATGGCTTCGAATTCTTCCTTGTGCCACGGCGTCGGCAAAGGCGTTCCCCCCTCGACCAGATCCTTCCATTTCAAGGTTGCCGGATCGAGCAGCGCCGTCGCATTCGGCTCCCAAGGCTCGGTTCGTTTCTCCTGCGAAAGATAGGACACGTCCGAGGTGTAATACTCATCCGCCAGGCCCGCGAAGTGATGGCCAAACTCGTGCACACCGACGTAGTTCGACCACCCGTTGTCAATCGCCACCGTCGCATACTGGTTGAAAATTCCTCCGCCGCCGTAGGTGTTCGAGTTCACCAGGATCTCGACGAACTCATACGGCGCGAATGATGCGAGGTCGCGGAGGGTGCGGTTCTCCATGGTCAGGACGTAGCGTTCGCTGTCGAACGTGTCGTAGCTGGCGCCGACTGGGGAGCGGTGGTAAATTCCGCTCGAAGGCCGCGCCACACCCGATTCCTCCGCCGCCGGACACAGACCCCACACGTTGAAATCGCTGCGGTGCTCCTTGAACGGCGACGCCGCAAACAGCATCTCCATAAAGCGCCGCGCATCCTTTTCAAACTTCTTGCGTTCTTTCGCCGTGTATCCGTCACCCAGAACCAGCAGATCGACCTTGGTCGCCGAATCGCCCATCTTCTGCAAAGTAACCAGCGGTCCCGGCGATGGCGGCCGCGAACGGTCGACGAACTTATCCTTGGGGTCAACCGTTGTCTTCCAGACTTCGTGAAAACCCGCGTTTGGGTCTTTCTCGTCGCGCTTCTTCAAAGAAATCTCAACCGGCCCCCCCGGACTGGGAAAGCGCAGCGACTCCGAAAAGGTGCGGTTGGCATGTTGCGCCTCATCGGTCGTCTTCCATTCCGCAAACATTGAACTGAACCCGCGCGAGTAGAGGAGCTTCCCGCTCCCCTGCTCGCGAACCTCAAACATGTAGTTTCCCAGCCCGCTCTCATCGATTGGCTTGGCGGGATTGCCGGGCCATTCCAGCGGCTCGAGCACGGTACGATCAAGCGTGAACCACTCGTCTTTGGAATTGCCGCCGTGGTAGTAATCAACCCGCATAGTGCGGGGCGCGGCCAAGCTGAGAAGAGAAAACAGAAGAAGAGAACCAACAACGCCGAAGATTCGTTTCATGCCCGAAATTGTACTTCACAGCGGGGTGGAGCGACGGGCGCCCTCGCCCGGCAAGGCAAGTGTGGGGACGGGCATTTGCCCGTACAAGCCGAGCGCGGCTCAGCTAACCCCCGCCTTGGTCCCCACCACCCTGTCGTTCTCAAACGTAATCGACACCGGCTTCCCGTCATTCGGATAACGAAGAGTTCGCCAGCCGTAATCGCCCGAGTCTACCGGCACACCGAGCCCAATCGCAAAACTGGCTTGCAACTCACTCATCCCCTGCTGCACCTGGTGCGCGTCAATCGCCTTCCACACATCCGCCGGCCAGTGCTTGTAAAGCTCCCGCGGATCCTGGATGAAAAAGATGTCGTCGGAATAGATCCTGAATTCGCCGGCCTTCTCGACACCAATTGGCGCGGCATAAGCCTTCCCGTCGAGATCGAACAGAGCCATCAGCTGCTTCGTCCCGCCCGCCTTGGGCGGCACATCCGTCACCACGTCGGTGATCGCAAGCTTTTCGAGCGGCCCCAGCGTTCCCGTCTCATGCCCCCAATCCGCCTTGTGCCGCATCCGGTCCCACGGATAGTACGTGATCTGCCCGCCGACCTTCACCCACACCGGTTGCTTCGTCAATTCGCGCGCCGACTTCAGATCGTAGGGATGCAGCTTCTTCGGCGTGACGTAGTAATCCGCTTTCAGCGGCGCTTCCTGCCGAGGTGCGATGGTCTCCTGCCTCGCCTCGTGCCGCTCGTACGCGATGTACGCCGCACGCGACCCGGCAATCACAATCCCCAGCGCCAGCACAATCTGCAGCTTTTTCCGCGCCTCCGCATCCAATGCCATAGCTATGAACTTGCGCTCCTTCGCCAATCAGGATTCTCGAGACATCGCTGAGCTAGACTAGACTAGGACCAAGATGCCATCGACCAATGTTCCACTAACCCAGGATGACGTTCTAAGCGCCCTCAGGCAGTGCTACGATCCCGAGATTCCCGTCAACATTGTCGACCTCGGCCTCATCTACGACATTCGCCTCGACTCCGCGCCCAACAACCAGCAGGACGTTACTGTCGACATGACCCTAACCGCTGAAGGCTGCCCGGAGCATGTCAACATTAGCGCTCAAGTTAAATCGCGCGTCGAACAACTCCCCGGCGTGCGCAACGCCAACGTTAACGTAGTTTGGAGTCCTCCGTGGACGCCTGAGCGGCTGAGCCCGGATGCGCGCAAACAGCTAGGGATTGATTAATGGTAGTCGGGGCGACCGCCACTCGCGAAGTGAAAGCTCCACATTCTCTAGCGGATAGCGATTGGCAAACGACAAACAGCGGTCAGCCCCTCAATATTCCCCCAACTCTTCAAACGCCTCTAGCGCACGCCTCTCGGTGAACTCGCCAATCTTGTTCCCAATCTTCATCGCCACATCCAGAAAGCGCGTTCCCTGCCGCACATAGGAAGGCAACTCATCGCGGATCTTCTCAAACTTGTCGGGATATTCCGACGCCAGTACGGCCAGGCCAACGCTTCCCACTAATACCGCAGCCGGACGTCTCCCCTTCATCAGCAGAAGGATCGCCGCTCCCGCCGATCCCGCAATCGCCGCCCGTTTCCAGTTCTCCATGTCTTCTCCTTGCCAGCTTGAGAGGATTGTAAATCACTCCTCCCTTTGATGTTCTATACTGCCGCGTTCACCGTCATAACATTCGAAACCTATCACTATGGTGGCTACCCTATGATGCGATTCGTTCGCCTCCCGTTTCTGCGTGCTGTCGTCGCCCTCGCCCTCAACATCGTTGTCTTCGCCCAGTCCAAGCCCCGGGCTCGCGATCTCGGGGTGCCCTTTGACGGCGATCCCGGCGCGAACAACGCCATCACCGACGTCGCCGGCGTTGAGGTCGGCCATGCCACCCTTATCTCCGGCGAGGGCAAGCTCAAAATCGGCGAGGGCCCTGTCCGCACCGGCGTCACCGCCGTTCTGCCTCGCGGCAAGGCTTCCATCGACGCGGTCTTCGGCGCCTGGTTCACGCTCAACGGCAATGGAGAAATGACCGGTACGACCTGGCTCGAAGACTCGGGCTTCCTCGACGGCCCCGTGATGATTACCAACACGCACAGCGTCGGCGTTGTGCGCGACGCGGTCATTGCCTGGAAAGTGAAGCACGGCGCGCCCGACATGGAAGGCTACTGGTGGTCGCTGCCGGTGGTCGCCGAAACCTGGGACGGCTGGCTCAACGACATCAATGGATTCCACGTCAAGCCCCAAGACGCGTTCCACGCGCTCGACTCGGCGCACAGCGGCGCGGTCGAAGAAGGCAACGTAGGCGGCGGCACCGGCATGATCTGCAACGAATTCAAAGGCGGCATCGGCACGTCTTCGCGAGTGCTCGACGCCAAGAGTGGTGGCTACACCGTCGGCGTGTTAGTGCAGTGTAACTACGGCCGCCGCGACCAGCTCCGCGTCGCCGGCGTTCCCGTCGGCAAAGAAATTCACGAGCATCGCGCATACGAGAATGGCGACGACACTGGCTCCATCATCATAGTAATTGCCACCGACGCTCCACTTATCCCGACTCAGCTAAAGCGTGTCGCCCGGCGCGCCTCGCTCGGACTCGGCCGCGACGGGAGTTACTCCGGCGACGGCTCTGGCGATATCTTTGTCGCGTTTTCCACCGCCAATCCTGGCGCGGCCAGCCCCAAAGGCATACACGATCTGAAAATGCTGCCCAACGACAGCCTGGATCCGATCTTTCTTGCTACGGTTCAGGCCACCGAGGAAGCTGTAGTGAACGCGATGGTCGCCGCCGATACGATGACCGGCCTTGACGGCCACACTGCGATCGCCCTCCCGCACGACCGCCTGCGGGAGGTACTGAAGAAATACAACCGCCTCGTGAAGTAAGGATGAAGATTTACCATCGGGCGACGGGCGCCCTCGCCCGTCCAAGATCGCGTAGGAACAGCCGCCTTCGGCAGTCCAGCCGATCTTCTTGCATAGTGTAGGGACGGCCATTTGCCCGTCCAGACCAAGCCAATGCCGGCAGTTCTCTGCGGTTGCGCGCGCACCTCTGAATTCGCGATAGCGTTACCTTCGCCGCACCACCATCGAGCGCGGCGCTCCGCCCACAGACGACTACAATTCAGCAAGTGAAACCCTACCGAACCGAGCGCATCAAGAACGGCATAAAGTTCATATGCGTGCAATGTGCCCACAGCATCACCACGCTTGATTTCGATGCGAAAGCCGGGAACCTCCGCACCCAGGCCGCAACCGCGATCAATCATCACATCGCCCAGGCGCATCACGACTCGACAACCGCTCCCTCCCGCACCGCGGAACTGCACACTTCGCGCACCCAGACTCAAAGTTAGTAAACACACTTAGCGGCCAGAAGCGCGCTGGGAGTCGTTCTTGCCTTTGGTCTTCCTGAGACCTGACAGCCGAGAGCTGGAGTCAGCTAGTCCTTCACGGCCGCATCCGTAATCTCAAGGCCTCGGTCGATAATCGCGAATGCCTCGCGCAGTTGCTGCTCGTTAATGCATAGTGGAGGGTTCGTAAAGAAGGTGTTCCAGCGCACGAGCGTGTAGAGTCCGTTCTCGCGGAAGAACTTCCCGAGCGCTACCATTTCATCCGATGTGCCGTTGAAAGGCGCCATGGGTTGGCGGGTTTTCCGGCTGCGGACTAACTCTACAATTCCAAACAGTCCAATCGAGCGGACCGCGCCAACGCAACGATGTTTTCTTTGTAAGTCTGCACCAAGAGACCTCAGAACTGCGCCCATTGTGCGCGCGTTTTCAATCAGTTTGTCTTCTTCATAGACGCGAATCGTCGCCAGCGCAGTCGCGCATCCCATGGGATGCGAGTTATAAGTCAATCCTCCATAGAACACTTTATCGTCGAAGTGCCGCGCGATGCGCTGCCGCATACCAACCGCACCGAGAGGAATATAACTCGAAGTAAGTCCCTTTGCCATAGTCATTAAGTCGGGAACAATCTTCCAATGATTGACGGCAAACCATTCGCCAGTGCGCCCAAATCCCGACATAACTTCGTCGGCAATCAGCAGAATGCCGTATTTGTCGCAAAGCTCGCGCAGGCCTTCGAGATATCCGTCCGGCGGAACAAGAATGCCATTTGTCCCAGTGACCGGCTCGAGAATGAAACCGGCAATCGTGTGCGGCCCTTCCATTTGAATGGTCTCTTCGATCAACGCCAGCGACGAATCGGCCGATTCCCATCCGCGCCCGATTCCATGGTAAGGATCGAGCACGTGCACAACGCCAGGCATTCCCGGTTCCACGGCCCAGCGCCGCGGATCGCCCGTCAGGCTGATTGCTCCAGCAGTCGCGCCATGATATGAGCGATAGCGCGCGATGATCTTGTGCCGACCTGTATAGAATCGCGCCAGCTTGATCGCGTTCTCGTTGGCTTCCGCTCCGCCATTGGTGAAGAAGAAGGTATCGATGTCGCCCGGCGCAATTTCGGCAAGCTTCTGCCCAAGGCGACCCCGGACTTCCGTCGCCATAAATGGATTCGCGTAAGCGAGCGTTGACGCCTGTTCCGTAATCGCCTGGATTACACGCTCGTCGCCATGCCCGATGTTGACTGACATCAACTGGCTGTTGAAGTCGATGAAACGCTTCCCTTCGGGCGTCCAGAAGTAAATGCCCTTGGCGCGGGCGACTGGGATTGGATCGACCTTGGATTGCGCCGACCATTCATAAAGTGTGTGTTTCTTAGTAAGATCGACAATTTCTTTGCCGGTCATGGAGGGAACAGTGGTTTCTGTGGTCATAAGTCTCTAGTCTTTCATCATTAGGTCGCCGTCAAAGCGGGCTTCCGTTCAGCTACGTGAGCAAGTGCGGCTTCGAGCACGTCCAGGCCCTCATCCATTTGTGCGTCGGTAATGACGAGCGGCATCAGCAGGCGAATTACATTGCTGTAGGAGCCAGCTGTGATCGTCACTAAGCCGTGCTCGTAACAGAATTGTGACACTTGCCTTGTTTCCGCGTCGGCTGGCTGGCGAGTTGCCTTCGAGCGTACGAGTTCCAGCGCCTGCATCGCGCCCAAGCCGCGCACGTCGCCGACAAGCTCCCATTGCGAACGCCACTTGGCCGCGCGCTTTCGGAAGCGGTCGCCAAGGTCGTTGGCGCGAGCGCAGAGGTTGTCCTTCTCGATCATGTCGAGCACGGCCAGCGCAGCTTCGCAGGCTGCAGGATTGCCGGCAAAAGTGCCGCCCAGTTGGCCGGAGCCGGGAACATCCATAATGTCGGCGCGCCCGGTGACGGCGGCCATCGGCAGGCCACCGGTCAGCGACTTCGCCATGACAACCAGATCGGGATCGAGGCCTAAACGTTCGCTGGCGAACATGGCTCCAGTGCGCGCGAATCCAGTCTGCACTTCGTCGGCGATGAGCAGAATGCCGTGCTTGCGGCAGATTTCGCCGAGCGCTGGATAGAATTCCGGAGGCGGAGTTACAAATCCGCCCTCGCCGAGAATGGGCTCGACGATCACGGCAGCGACGGACTCAGCTGCCACGACACGCTTGAATGTATCTTCCAGATGCCTGGCGCAGAAGACTGCACACGAGGGATAGGTCATCGAATACGAACAGCGATAGCAGTAGGCGTACGGAATGCGATAGACTTCAGCTGGAAACGGCTCGAACCCAGCCTTGTAGGGATGCGTCTTGCTCGTCATCGCCATCGCCATGTAAGTGCGCCCGTGGAACGCGTCTTCGAAGGCGATGATCGCGGGGCGCCGCGTATAGGCGCGTGCGATCTTGACCGCGTTCTCGGTGGCTTCAGCTCCCGTGTTGACGAGCAGAGTTTTCTTCGGCCCTTTGCCCGGGACAATCGCGTTCAGCTTCTCGCATACGGCGACATAGCTTTCGTAGGGCAGCACGTTGAAACTGGTGTGCAGGAAGCGATCGAGCTGGCGGCGCACGGCCTCGATTACGGCAGGCGCGCGGTGACCTGTATTCAGGCAGCCGATGCCTCCGGCAAAGTCGATCATGCGGTTGCCATCGACGTCCTCGACGACCGCACCTTCGGCTTTGTCGATGAAGATCGGCGTGGCATGGAATGCTCCCTGTACAACGGCCGCATTGCGCCGCTTCATCAATGCTTGCGAGCGCGGGCCGGGAATGGAAGTGCGTAGTTGAATGGCGGACATAAGTCAGTTGCCAGTTTCCAGGTCTCAGGTCTCAGGTCTCAGGTCTCAGGTCTCAGGTCTCAGGTCTCAGAATCGGATCGTGCTGCACAGCGTTGCGGTTGCTTTACTGGCGACTGCCACTGGCAACCGGCCACGGTTTCTCAATACCAGCCGATTGGCGCCTCGTTCAGATTGATATAAACCTGCTTGGTTTCGAGATATTCCTCGATTCCCCATGGTCCTAGTTCGCGGCCGAAACCAGACTGCTTGTAGCCTCCCCAGGGCGCTTCAACATAGGTTGGCTGCATGTGATTGACCCAGACGATACCGGCGCGCAGGGCCTTCACGGTGCGCATGGCTTTGAAGATATCGCGCGTCCAGACTGCGGCAGCTAAGCCGTATGGGGAGTCGTTGGCAATCTTCAAGGCGTCTTTCTCGTCGTCGAAGGGAATCACGGCTGCGACGGGGCCGAAAATTTCTTCACGCGCGATGCGGGCGTTGTTGTTGACGTCATAGAAGATCGTAGGCTGCACGTAATAGCCTTTGGCGAACTTTTCGGCGCGAGCGCCGCCGGAGGCGACCTTCGCTTCTTTCTTGCCGATATCGAGGTAAGAGAGCACGCGGTCGTATTGCTCCTTGCTGACTAGCGCACCCATCTTGGTTTCACGGTCGAGCGGCGGGCCGAGCTTGATCTTCTTTGCTTTCTCGGCCATGGCTTCGACGAACTTTGTATAGATCGACTTTTGCACGAGGATGCGGCTGCCGGCGGAGCAGACTTCACCCTGGTTGATGAAGACGCCGAAGAGCGCGCCGTCGATGGCGGCTTCGAAATCGGCGTCGGCAAAGAAAATGTTGGGCGACTTGCCGCCGAGTTCGAGCGTGACGCGCTTCACCGTGTCGGCGGCTTCCTTGACGATGATCTTGCCGACCGCAGCCGAACCGGTGAAGGCGATCTTGTTTACGTCCGGATGCTTTACGAGTGGAGAGCCGCAGGATTCGCCGAAGCCGGTGATTACGTTGACTACGCCCTTGGGCAGGCCGACCTCCTCGAACCAGCGCGCCAGTTCAAGGGCGGTCAGCGGTGTTTGCTCGGCTGGCTTCAACACGCAGGTGCAGCCCGCCGCTAGCGCAGGCGCCAGTTTCCATGCGGCCATGAGCAGCGGGTAATTCCAGGGGATGATTTGCCCGGCCACTCCGACCGGCTCTTTCAGCGACAAACTCATGGCATTGTCGGGCACGGGATTTACGTAGCCGACAACCTTGGTTGCGAGGCCGCCGTAGTATTCGAAGCAAGTGGCAACGTCGGTGATATCGTACTCGGCTTCGACAATGGGTTTGCCGGTGTTGCGACATTCGAGTTCGGCGAGAGCGGGCAGATCTTGACGAACTTTTTCGGCTAGGCGGAATAGGGCGCGTCCGCGCTCCTGGGCGGTTGAGGTTGCCCACGGACCTTCTTCAAACGCGGCTTTGGCCGCGGCGACCGCACGATTTACATCATCGGCGTTGGCGTCGGGGACCTGCGCGATTACTTCTTCGGTTGAGGGGTCGTAAACGGGGAAGGTTTTGTTCGTGTTGCTGGCGACCCATTCGCCGTTGATGTACATCTGATAAGTTTTGACTTCGGTTTGAACTCCGCTGGGCATACTCACCTCAATCGTTCAGGACTTAAACTGTGTGCGTGAAAACTCGTCTTGCGCCCCTCCGGGGCTCAATCTTTTCTCACCTTTACCCACGGCTTGCGCCGTGGGCTGCATTCTTACGCCGCTTCGCGGCTGGCAGTCGCCTACGTAGACCTTGCCGCTTTCAAATTCTTTGGATCGACTGCCGTGGCCTGCGGCTGCTTTAGCCGTCCATAGACAAAGAAGAAAAATACTGCCAGCGCTATGAAAAACGCTGTGAAGCCAAACATCTTGGCTTCATATTTCCATACCGACGTGATTTGCTTCGCTGGAAAAAAGGCCAGGGCGATGCCGAGCGCGGTGGTCACAAAGCCGCATAGCCCCGCGAAAATGAGCGTTCCACGGCCGTAGCGGCCATCTGCTAGATCGGCCGTGAAGGCAAATTTTAGCAACGCGCCGAATACATACAGAAACGGTACAAGCTGCAATACAACCGCCAGCGACAGCATGGTCTGGAAGGCTTCTTGCACGCCGCCGGACGCATAGAAATTGATGACGATCAATACAAGGGAGACAATTGCCTGCACAATGAGCGCGGCGTGGGGCGTGGCGTATTTGGGATGGACTTTTCCGAGCCACGAGGGCATGTAGGAGTCGAGGCCGGCGACGAAAGGAATACGGGCCGAGCCGCCCATCCACGCCGAGCCGATACCGGCGATGGAGAGGCTCAGCATCAGGGCGAATGGGGTGATAATCCACGCGACGCCGACTTTGCCGGCCATGTGGCTGACCGCCTGCACAATGCCCTGTAGGACGCTTATGTCGTTCTTGCCGACTGCGACTAAAAGCGTGAGGGTTGCGCCGATGTAGAGCGCACCGGAAACGACGCCTCCCCATGCGACTGCTCCGGGTAATGTCTTTTGCGGGTCGCGGATTTCGTCACCCATTACTGAGGCGAGTTCGAGACCGACCAGGCCGAAGCAGATCACGCCGAAGGAATTTAAGACGAAACGGGGATCGGGCGGGATGCGGAAATCGGCGGCCGCGACGGTTGTGCCGAAGCGCGACCAGACCGTCACACCCAAAGCGATGAGAACGGCGGCGGCGACAAAGGTTCCGATTGCGCCGAGGTTATTGAGCCACTTGCCCACTCCGAGGCCAACGATGTTGAGGATGGTAAGCAAGGCCAGGAGCGCTAGCGAGGCCAGCATGGCGAAGGTCTTGTTGTCGGCGAGGGCGGCGTGGCCGGGGCCCATGGCAAATACGGAAACGCCGACGAAGTAGAGCATGACGGTCGGCACGTAGAGCATGTTGTTGGTCCAGTAGCACCAGCCGGAGAGGAAACCGTGAAAGTCGCCGAAGACTTCCTTGGCCCACAGGTAGACCCCGCCTTCGCCCGGATAACGATGGGCGAGTTCGATGACGGCGATCCCTTGCGGCCAGAAAAAGAGCAGGAGCGAGATGATCCAGAGCCAGACAGTAACGCCGCCGTTGGCCGCAATGCTGGGGACTACGTTGAGATTGAAGACGGCGACGACGAAGAGCAACACCAGGTCAAAGCGTCCGAGGACGCGTTTGAGGTGCGGCGGATTGTCGGCGGTCGTGGACAAACTTACTCCTCATGGTTGCCGGGCTTCGCTCGGCTGGACGGCCGGGGGCGGCTGTCCCTAAGTGGTTTAGGGCGGGGCGGACAAGAGTGTCCGCCCCACACAACCTAGTGCGTGGCTACTGCTCCGATTCGCTCCTGCTGGTGGGCAGCCAGTGACACAGCGATGTCTTCGAAGGCGGCTAAATGCTTATCGATGTCGGCCTCGGTGTGCTGCACTGAGATCGTCCATTGCTCATCCCACCAGTACGGCTGGCACATCACACCGCGATTGACCATGCCAAACCAGTAGTGACGCCACACGTCGGTGTCGATCGCGAGCCAGTCGCGGTAATTCTTGATCTCTTTTGGATAGAGCATGAGCGCGCCGTTCGCGCCCGCGCTTGCGATGTAGGCTTGCAGGCCGACCTTGGCTAGGGTTTTGCGGTAGCCATCGACTAACTTCTTCTCAAGCTTCTCGATCAGCGTGTAATTTGTGCGGGTCAGGACTTCGCGGAATGTTGCGATCCCCGCCGCCATTGAAATTGGATTTGTGTTGTAGGTGCCGCCGTGGAAGACCTTGTGATCGGAGATCAGATCCATGACACGCTTGTGCGTGCCGAAGGCGGCCAGCGGGAATCCGCCGCCGATGGATTTTGCCAGGCAGATCATGTCGGGTTTTACGCCGTAGTATTCGGAGGCGCCTCCCCAGCAGAGTTTCGCGCCGGTTTTGACCTCGTCATAGATGAGGAGCGCGCCGTGCTTATCGCAGAGCTCGCGCAGGCCTTCGAGGAATCCTTTCTGCGGCATGCAGAGGCCGACGTTCATCATGATCGGCTCGAGGATGACGGCTGCAATTTCGTTGGGGTTCTCGCGGAAGCGGCGCTCGACGGTTTCGAGGTCGTTGAAGGTCGCAATGGGCACGTTGGCGAGGCTGGCCTTGGGCACGCCCTTGCCGCCGGAGACGGGCTTGGGATTCTTGATGTCGCCGAAATCGTCGGCGGGGGGATGGGGCTTCACGCTGACCAAGGCGGCGTCGTGCAGGCCGTGGTAGCAGCCTTCGAACTTGATGATCTTGTCGCGTGCGGTTGCGGCGCGCGCCAGACGGATTGAGTGCATGGTCGCTTCCGTGCCACTGTTGCCGAAGCGGCACATCTCGAGCGGGAAGCGGGTGCAGATTTCTTCGGCGAGTTCCCACTCCATATTGTGGGGCATGCCGTAGGCGGTGCCTTTGTGCAGGCGGCCCTCGACGGCTTTGATCACCGCGGGATGCGAGTGGCCGGCCATGAGCGTGCCGAAACAGAGGTTGTAGTCGAGGTATTCGTTGCCATCGAGGTCGCGGAATTTGCTGCCCGCAGCTTCGGAAACAAAGATGGGATAGGGATCGTAGGCGCGGTAGTTGCTGGCCACGCCCAGGGGCAGGCGCTTCAGGTTCTTCTTGTGCGCCTCTGCGGACTTCGGGGTACGACGCTCGAAGGCGTCGAGTTCTTTTTGCAATGCGGGGTACATCGTGATCTCCAAGAATGCTCAGGCCGAATCCGGGGTCCCCAGCGGGCCGGCTTTTGGCCCGCTGGGATGGAGGATGGGCCATTAGATTGGGTCCGGTCGGCACATGACCGACCGGGTTTGTGACAAATGCGTTTTCACACAAAATCAGAAGTAAAACTTCAAAGCAAATTGTACCAGCCGCGGGTCTTTGACCTGGGTGACTTGACCGAACTGGGAGCCGTCACTGCTGTTGCCATCAGGATTGAAGAACTGGGTGTGGTTGAACACGTTGAAGACCTCTCCTCGAAATTCGAAGTGCTCCCTTTCGTTGAGCGGAATGTTCTTCGCCAAAACAAAATCAGTGTCGCTAATGCCGGGGCCACAGCAGATTGTGCGCGGAGCATTGCCGACATATCCGAACACGCCGGCTTCTGTGAAGATCCCGCCCTGATTTGTAGGAGTGTTGAAATAGTAGTTCCCGTTGCTTTGCGGCCTTTGCCAGTGGAATGGTGCAATCTGATTGGGTTCACCGGGGTACTCAAAGTCGGAACTGTTCATCAACTCATTATCGGAGGAGGATGTGATGCGGATCGGAAACCCTGTTTGATAAGTTGTGATCCCCGAGACCGTCCAATCGTCGACGAGTTTTCCAGCAAAACCACTGAATTTCCTAATAGGCAATTCATATTCATAACTGATTACGAAACGATGGCGCGCGTCGAAGAGAGACAAGGCATTGTTGTGGGCGCCTGGTAATGGATTCAAGATGCCTTCAAAGCTGGAGGCCTGGTCGATGGACTTGCTGAAGGTGTAGGCTGCGGTGAATTGCAACCCGCGGGCAAAGCGCTTGTCCAACGACACCTGCAACGAGTTATAGCCGGAGCCAGCGACTGTGTCCTGAGCAAAGATGCCTGTGAACACGGGAACACCGTTGATGGGACACCCGTTGCCAGTCATGGGATCGCATTGCGGCGACGAGTATGGCCGCAAGCCGACCAATGTGATGCCGTTAGACCCGACTGTTGTACCGGCCGGAATCACAGAATGGTTTTGCGCGTAGGGCAAGGGCAAATCGAACGGCAAAACGGTTCCCGGAGGAATAAAGAAAGGAGAGTCCTCCGTGAACTGGCCACAGGTCGTCTGAGCGCCACCATTGCCAGCCGTGACGTAAGCCGGATTGGCTGCCGCGATATTGGACAGCGCGACGCAAGTCTGCGGATTCGAGTAATTGATGTCATGCGTCGCCAGCAAACGGTGGCCCTGCGAACCGACGTAGCCAATTTCCAGCTTCATGTCTTTCGATAACTCACGCTGGATCGTTAAGTTATATTGCGCAGAATACTGCGTCCGCATATGCGGCTGAAAATCTCCGTAGAGGTCAATTGGCTCGAATCTGGCCCAGTCCTGAGCGGTACCGCGCGGGGGAGTGATCACTCCGCTAAACGGATTCAGGTAAGTCGTGACTCCATCCTGGCCGAGAAAAGGCAGATTGAACTGCGTCTCGGAGACACTCGTGCTACCGCCGAAAGGAGGCTCCGCCCCAAATTGCGCCAGCACAAGCTGCTCTATCGGGTTATAGAAAAGCCCCCAGCCCGCGCGAATGCTGGTCTTACCGGAACTGCCTGGACTCCAAGCAATTCCGATGCGAGGAGCAAATGCCTTGTAATAAGTCGAGGTCATGCCGGCAGGAACACCGGGGTCGCCGGGAACCACCAGCCCGATGGCATTCTGGGACGTGCAGTCGGTATTCGGCCCCCCACAGGGATAAACCGTGGACGACTGGCCTGGGCGGAAAGTCTCGACATGTCTGGCTTTATCCGTGAGTGGCGTGTTCAACTCCCACCGAAGGCCATAGTTCAACGTGACATTCGGCCTGATCTTCCAGCTATCCTGTGCGAATAGGTAGAAACCAGTGTTGCGTATGTTTTCGCCTTGGGGAGACCCCTGTGAGTAAGTGTCGGGAAGGCCCAACATGAAATTGGCGAACAGGTCGTTCGCGCCCACATCGTTCGGCCCACCCCCGTAATAGTTAAACTCTCCGTTGACGTTGTAGTAATAGAACTGGTTGAACTGCTGACGACGAACGTCCACGCCAAACTTGAGCGTGTGGTTGCCGGAAATCTTGGTCAGGCTGTCGGCCCACTGGAAAGAATTTCCCGCCTGAGGAAGTTCCCCTTCCCAATTATTGCCAATGGAGAATCCTCCCGAAATCGCAATGAAGGGAAGGCCTTCGCGGCTAGCCCCGATCGAGGGATGTATGCCATAGAGGCTGCCCTGTGGATCCGTGGATCCGTCACCGTAAAAACAAGGAATGGATGCAGTCAACCAGGAAGGCGGAGGAGGACAGGAGTTCTGCACCAGCTCAGTATTTGAAGGGTGAAGAAACGTCTCCTGGCCCTCGCGATTGTAATTGAAGTGGAATTCATTCACCGTTGTATTGCTGATCGTCCAGGTGTGAGTAATGTTCCATTGCTGAAAACGTTCTCCAGTAGAGCTTCCAAAACCAGGAAGATTGGCGCCAGCTTGCTCGAAGGGCGCAAACGGATTGTGCGTGCGGTCGTCGTTGAAGTAGTAATAGACGCTCAGATTCTGCTTGTCACTCAATCGGTGGTCGACTTTAACGGTGACCTGGTCGCCGCGGATGGCCTTGGTGGGCACGGCGCTGACCAGGTTACCGCCATTGGGCGCGGTGGGAACAAATTGGAGTAGATCAACAGCGGTAGGGTCCATGCAAGCAAGTGGAATCTGGTTGGTCGGAAAAAGAGCGGCGTACGCGACGCCGTCTGCGATCGTTGTCGTGGATCCAAGTGCACTGATTGCTGCCTGGCAGCCGGAACGATTTGACAGTATCGAGGAATTGGTCAGCGTTCCCGCAAAGGGCACGCCCTGCTGTAACTGAGAGAAGTCGCCAATGATCTGGCCATCCACAACATTAGTAGCAGAAGGCCTTTCGAGGGCGCTGGGAACGACAACGGCGGGCGAAAGGATGCCTTGCCGAATGCGCCGGCCTTCATAACTCGTGAAAAAGAATGTGCGGTTCTTTACAATGGGGCCGCCAAAAGTGCCGCCGAACTGGTTCTGATTGAATTGCGGTTTTTTGCAGGGAAGACCGTCTGCGGCAGTCAAACAGTAGTCATTGGCGTTAAGCACTTTGTTGCGAAAGAACTCGAAAATGCTCCCGTGCAGGTCATTGGTGCCCGACTTGGTCACTACGTTGACGACCGAGCCCGAGTTGCGGCCATATTCGGCATCGAAGGTATTGGTGAGAACGCGGAACTCCTGAATGCTGTCCGGGGAAGGCTGCACGGTCGGAAGATTGACAAAGAGGTCGTTAGCGTCGCCGCCATTGACACTGAAATTATTCGAACGGCCGCGGCCGCCGTTTACTGACACCGCCCCGGCCTGGTCGCTTCCGTAAGCGAGGGAATTGGTAGCGCCAACAGTGGACATCACGCCCGGCTGCAGCTGCAGCAATTGGTATGTGTCTCGTTCGTTAAGGGGTAGGTTCGCAACCTGTCGATTGTCCATGACGGCACCAAGTTGAGTGCTGGTAGTGTCGACCAGCGGTGCCTCGGAGCTTACCTCAACAACTTCCTTTGTTTGGCCAACCTGCAATGTGGTGTTGAACGTCACAATCTGGTTCAGTTCGACGGCCACACCTTTGCTGACGCTTGTCTTGAATCCGGCCAAATCAAAGGTGAGCGTGTAGGTGCCGACCGGGACCTCCGGAAAGCCGTAGTCGCCGCTGCCGTTGGTTTGAGCCTCGCGGGTGACGCCGGTCGCTTCGTTCGTGACGGTCACTTTTACTCCCGCGAGCACGGCGCCGCTGGGGTCGGCGACGCGGCCGAGGATGCGGCCGCCGGTTCCTTGCGCTAACACGAGTGTGGAGCAGATCAGGCACAGGCTCACGACAACGAGCCAACGAGTCAACCGGGAAGGTTTCGGCAACGGCATGGATGGGTCCTCCAGATCTCCGTAGGGGTTCGGATCCGAATTTTCAGACGCAATTTTCAATCTTGTGCGAAATGCCAACCTTGCTATAATCGCGCAAGGTTAGAGACTCCGCGGCCCTCTGTCAAGCGGAAAAGTCCGGCTCCCGCAGTGCGACCAGCAGGTAAATTTGAATCTCATGTCGAGAGACGCACAAGTCTATCTCAAAATCGGGGACGTGGCGCGGCTGGTGGGCATTTCTCCCTCCGGCATCCGCGGATGGGAGAGCCTTGGCCTGACCCGGCCGCAGCGCAGCAATAGCCGATATCGTCTCTACACCAACGACGATGTCCGCCTGTTAAAGAAAGCGCGCTACCTGCGCAAAGTGCGCGGCCTGAATCCGCCGGCGATTGTCGAGATGCTGAAGCGCGAAGGCGCAATCAAGCCGCCAGCTAGCCATACTACGATCACGCTCGGATCGCGCCTGCGCCAGTTGCGGTCCAAGCGGCGCCTCAGCCTTGCCGCTGTGGCCGCCGCCGCCGGAATCTCGGTCGGTTTCCTGAGCGCGATTGAGCGTTCGCAAACGAGCGCGTCGATCGGAACACTTCGCAGGCTGGCACGCTACTACCGCACTAACATCCTTGATTTTTTCGATCCGGCGGAATCGAATCCTCGATTGGTGCGTCCTGACACGCGCAAAGTGCTCGAGGCCGGGCCCGGCGTGCACATGGAATTGCTCGCGTGGGGAAACACGGTCATGGAGCCGCACTTGTTTCGCATCAAGCCTGACGCGGGCAGCGGCGAGTCTTACGCGCACGAAGGCGAGGAATTTCTGTTCGTGCTCCGCGGAGAATTGTCGATCTCGCTGGCTGAAGAGGAGTATCACCTGAGACGCGGCGACAGCTTTTATTTTGAGAGCGCAACGCCACATCACTGGAGAAATCCTGGACCGCGAGAGACCTGGCTGTTGTGGGTGAATACGCCGCCGACGTTCTGAATTCCTTCTCTAATCGAGGTTGCTTTCCGCTGGCAGCGGTGCACCCAGATGCGCGAGGTGAGCGTCACCCGCTGGGGCATCGCCGTGATCGTAGGGCCGAAATAGGGCGGCGTAGAAAAGGCCGAGAAAAAACACCACCACCCAAACCACGATGACCCCATAGTTGCTGTACCAGGGATCCTGAGGAGAACGCGGCCAAGCCATGTTGATAATGGCCAGGACGCCATAGACGAGCCCCGCCAGATTGACCGGCCATGCCCAGATTCCTAAACGGAATGCTCCGCTCGGCTTCCAGCCTTTCGCCCGCGCAATCAAGGCCCCCAGAACAATCATTTGGAAGGCGATGTAGATGCCCGTGGCGCTCGATACTACGATTGTCTCCACCATCTTTTTCAAGAACAAACCGGCGATCGCAATGAAGGCCGGCACAATACCGGCAAAGAGCAAGGCATTCACCGGGACCCGCGTCCGTTCGGAAATCGTGCTGAGCTGCTGGCTGCCGAAGATCATGCGGTCCCGGCCATAGCTGAACAACAGGCGGCTGGTGGCCGCCTCCAGACTGATGAGGCAGGAAAAGAAGGAAACCATGACAACTGCGATGACAGCTCTCAGGCCGATCGGGCCCATGGCGGCGTTGAGGACAGTGACTACCGGGTCGGTGTCGCGCCCGGAGAACACGGCGTTCAGATCGGGGACCGCCAGGACGAAGGCCAGGCAAACCAGCATGGCGGCGAAGCCACCTATGTAAATGGTCATCCGCATCGCCTTGGGGATGGCGCGGCCGGCGTCGGGAGTCTCTTCGGCGACGTCGCCGCAAGCCTCAAAGCCGTAGTAACACCACATCGCGGCGACGCTCGACGCAAGGAATGCTCCGAGATAGTGTCCGTTGCCGAGACCGAACGTCTGGAAGAGAACTGCAAAGCTCTGGTGCCGCGCTACGATCAGCAGATATCCTCCGACAACAATCGCGCCCAGCAATTCGCAGACGAACCCGAACATGGCTACCCGAGCCAGGAGCTTGGTGCCGCTTACGTTGAGCGCGGTCGTGGCGACAATCATGGCCACGGCAATGGCAACTTCTCCAGCTTGGCTTACGTGGAGGCCGAGAAGTTGAGCCACGTAGGGAGCTCCTCCGACAGCGACGCCGGCGATGGTGCTGCACAAAGCCCACAGGTAAACCCAACCTGCCATCCAAGCCCAGCGCTTTCCTACCAGCCTTCGGGCCCAAGGATAAAGACCACCAGCGATGGGGAATTGGGAAACGATCTCGCCGAAGACCATGGCTACGAACAATTGGCCGATTCCGACGAGCAGGTAGGTCCAGAACATCGGCGGTCCGCCAGCGGCGAAGGCGATGGCGAAGAGTGTGTAGACTCCGACCACTGGAGACAGATATGTGAAGCCGAGCGAGAAATTCGCCCACATGCTCATGGAGCGATCGAACTTGGAATCGTAGCCAAGGGCTTCAAGCTGGGCTGAGTCTCGGTCGGCTGCGGTCGTTTCTGGCTTCATAGAAAGTCCCTTTCGGTTGCGCGACCCGAAGCATTCTCTGAAGCCGCGAGCCGTACGGCATTGCTGTTTTCGCCATCATTGGGCGGGCAAAACTCCGACTTGGCGCATGATCGTACCGGAATCGTAGAAATCGAGGCTGCGGGCAATCTTGCCGTCGCGGACGTCGATCACGCTCACGCCTCGGACGGTGAACTTCTTGCCCGTTTTGTAGATGCCTTTGTCGATGCCGCTAAAGCTCCATTCGATGGTGCCGTGGCCGTTGGAAATGGACGAGCGCAGCAACTTGACTTCTAGATCGGGAACGGCTTCGAATTCGTCGGCGGCGAACTTGCGCAGTTCGGCATGGCCGTGACTGACCTCGCTGTAAGCTACGTCCTCGTAGAAGACATCGTCGGTGAAGATGGGAAGCATTTTCGCCGGATCGTGCGAGTTCCAGGCTGCGATCCACTTTTCTGCTATCGCGGCGTTGTGATCGTCTGCGGCTTTGGCGCTTGGCAAAGTTGCGATTGCTAGGACAAACAGCGGGGCGAGTACAGCAGCGCTGCTTAGGACTTGTTTCAGATTCATATTTGTTCTCTGATCTGCATCCATCAAAAAGTTGAGTTGTTCGTTCGGCGAAATTGCGAACACAACTGGAAGACATGGCCTGAAAAGTCAACGGCCAAAAACTTTGCGAGATTATAGCAAGGTTGGGGAAGAGCGCAAGCAGACTCGGTCTTATAGTTCTCTGATTGAAAGGCGCCCCGCCCCTAGGCCAGTTGGTCCCAGCTTACGTTGAGGGCGACGGCCAGTTTCTTCCACGTTGTGACGGAGCCGGATTTGCGGTTGGTTTCAATGGCTGCGATCAGGGCGCGCGATACTTTTGATTTTTTGGCCAGCTGCTCCTGGGTAAGCTTGCGGTATTCGCGCCAAATGCGGAGTGCGGGCTCTCCGCGCAGTCGGCGCTCGGTTAACTCCAGGGGGATGAGTTCGTCGTCCCCCGCTTCGAGACGCGCTTTGGTGGCATCGTAGGCTTTGACGTCGGCTAGCATTTCCGCATCCTCCATCAGTCTCTGCAAGGATGCCACCGGAATCACGGCGAATTCTTTGCCCTTCCTCGTAATGGTTTCTATACGCATCAATAGATTCCCCCTCTCGCTCCTACTTCTAAGGCCCACAATTCAAGACGGTCGTCATGCAACTCGTAGATAACGCGCCAGTCGCCAATTCTCAGCCGGTAGGCGTCGCGCCCCAGAAGCCTGGTGACGTTGTTGTGCGGGGCATAGGGGTCGGCAGCAACTTCCTTGACCTTTTCCACAATCCGCTTCTGCCGGTTCACGGGAAGGCGGGAAAGCGCTTTCGCGAATGACCTGGTAGTGACAACCACGTGTCAATTGTTACTCTAAGTAACAATGGCGGTCAAGTGCACAATTGCACCCTTGGCCCCGCATGGATAGTGCCGGACGTTCGGGGGATACCGGTGGCTTACTTTGCGCTGTCCTCCGGGAGCAGGCCTCGGTACTTCATCATGGGCTCGACCGTCGGCTCTCCGCCGAACCATGCCGCGTACATTTTGCCTAACTCTTCGGTGTTGCCGCGGGAAAGGATCATCTGGCGGAAGCGGTCGCCATTGGCGCGCGTCATGCCACCGTGATCTTCGAACCACTGGTAGGCAGCGTCGTCGAGCATCTCGCTCCACAGATAGGCGTAATAGCCGGCCGAATAGCCTCCCAGCCAAATGTGGGCGAAATAGCTGGAACGATAGCGGGACGGGACGGCGCTCAATAGAAGATGCTTTTTCTTGAGCGCTTCGACTTCGAACTGGTCGGGGTTTTGAAGCGGCGCGCTGGGGGCGAGCGTATGCCACTGCATATCGAGTTCGGCGGCTGCAACGATCTCCGTCAGATCGTAGCCGCCGTTGAATTTCTCCGACTTCTTGATTTTGGCGACCAATTCGGCAGGCATGGGCGCGCCCGTTTGGTAGTGTTTCGCGTAGTGATCGAATACCGCTGGATACAGGGCCCAATGCTCATTGAACTGGGATGGGAACTCGACGAAGTCGCGGGCCACCTGCGTACCGGAAAGACTTGGATAGACAGTATTGGCGAACATGCCGTGCAAGCCATGGCCGAACTCGTGGAACATGGTGGTGACATCGCTGAAGCTGATGAGGGCGGGCTGGCCGGGCGCGGGCTTGGTGAAATTGGCAACGTTGAAGACGACAGGGACGAGGCCGAGTAACTTCGATTCGTTCACAAAAACGTCCATCCACGCGCCGCCGTTTTTGTTGTCGCGCTTGAAGTAGTCACAGTAGAAGAGCGCGAGCGGTTTGCCGTCGGCGTCGAAAACCTCAAAGACGCGCACGTCGGGATGGTAGACGGGAATGTCGGTGCGCTCTTTGAAAGTGATGCCGTAGAGCTGAGTGGCGGCGTAGAAGACGCCGTTTTGCAGGACATTGTTCAGCTCAAAGTACGGCTTGATGGCCTCCTCGTCGAGGTCGTACCGGGCTTTGCGAACCTGCTCGGCGTAGAAATTCCAATCCCAGGGTTGAAGGTGAAAGCCGCCTTTTTGGGCGTCGATTACGGCCTGAATATCTTTGGCTTCGGCGTCGGCCTTGGCGGTCGATCCCGGGACCAGCGCATCCATAAACTTGATCGCGGCTTCGGGATTTTTTGCCATCTGGTCTTCGAGCCTCCACGCCGCGTAGTTGGGGAAGCCCAGCAGCTTCGCCTTCTGGGCGCGCAACTGCGCGAGACGAGCGATGGTATCGCGGGTGTCGTTGGCTCCGCCGCGTTCGGTGCGATTCCAGGAGTTTTCGAAAATGGCCTGGCGCGTGGAACGCTGGCTCAGCGAGACGAGATCGGGCTGCTGCGTGGTGTTCTGCAAGGGGATGACGTAGCCGTTGACCTTGCGGTCTTTGGCCGCCTCAGCGGCGGCATCCAGGCCCTTCTGGTTCAAGCCCGCGAGCGCGTTCTTGTCGGTGGTGATGAAAGCGGCATCCTTGGTTGCAGCGAGCAGCTTAGTGTTGAAGGCCTGCGAGAGCGTGGACTCCTCTTCGTTCAGCTTCTTGAGTTCGACTTTGTCGGCGTCGGAAAGTCTTGCGCCGGCATGCAGGAACTGAAGGTAGTAGAACTGCACGAGGCGCAGGCCTTCCGCGTCCAAGCCCAGCGAATCGCGCTGCTTGTAGATGGCGTCAACCCGCTGGAAGAGTTTTGTATCGAGGAAGATCGCATCCTGATGGGCGGCCAGCTTGGGGGCTTCGATTTCCTGAACTTTTTGCAGCTCCGGACTGAGGTTGGCGCCGGTGACGCCATTGAACACCTGCATCACGCGGTTGAAGAGCTGGCCGGATTTCTCGAGAGCCACAATTGTGTTGTCGAATGTGGGAGGGGCAGGATTATCGGCAATGGTCCGGACTTCCGCGCGTTGCTGCGCCATGCCTGCTTCAATGGCGGGCTGGTAATCGCTGTCCTTGATTTTGTCGAAGGGCGGGGCTTGAAAGGGCAACGGACTGGCCGCATAGAACGGGTTACTGGGGCCGAAACCGTCGCTCGCCGCCAAGGCCTGAATGGTCATGGAACCGATCATCAAAATACCAGTAAGGATAGAAACTCCCACCTGCAAAAGTATCATCTTTCCTGCACGCTTCGTGCTCTTGGACATATTCCCTCGTTTCCGACTTGATCCCTAGAGAAATTGAATCGCCCGATGGGGCCGGTCGCGTTCGTCAGTTTGCCTGGAGATGAACAATCGAAGGAGCCATCGGATACGATTTCGGCCGGCGTATGTTCGTCGACCCACGATTGTAAAGGACGTGGCAGGGAGTTTGAAGTGAGCAAGGCGGTCATTTTTCGGCGTTCAGCCACCCTTGCGGCGGATGCCGGAGGCTTCGTTCAATGGCTGATTTTATTTCCCACATAGTAAAGTGGTAGTAGATCGCAAATCAGGAAGGAACCTTTTTGAGTTCTAGCATCCGCAACATCGCCATCATCGCTCACGTGGACCACGGCAAAACCACGCTGGTGGACGCCATGCTGCAACAGAGCGGTACTTTTCGTTCTAACGAACACCACGTCGAACGGGTCATGGACTCGAACGAACTGGAGCGGGAGCGCGGCATCACGATCCTGGCCAAGAACACGGCCATTTTTTATCACGACGTCAAGATCAATATTGTGGATACGCCGGGACACTCCGACTTCGGCGGAGAAGTGGAGCGCGCGCTCAAGATGGTGGACGGCGTGATGCTGCTGGTGGATGCGAGCGAAGGCCCGCTGCCGCAGACGCGATACGTGCTAGGCAAGGCGCTCGAAGCCAAGCTTCCGCCGATCGTCGTTATCAATAAGATTGACCGTGCTGATGCGCGGCCGCAGGAAGTGCTCAACGAGATCTACGACCTGTTCATCGACCTGGACGCCAAGGAAGAGCAGCTTGATTTCCCCGTGCTATACACCAACGCCAAGACGGGCACGGCTTCGACGGAAATGAAGGGAGGTGAGGATTTGCGGCCATTGTTCGATGCAATTCTGACGACGATCCCGCCGCCGCAGGGGGATGCGGCGGGACCGTTGCAGATCCTTGTTGCCAATCTCGACTACAGCGATTATCTGGGACGGCTGGCTATTGCGCGCGTGTTCAATGGAAAGATGTTTACGGGCGAAGACGTGGCCATCGCCAAGCTGGACGGCACGTTTCACAAGACCAGGATTACGAAGCTATTTTCGTTTTCCGGCCTCAAACGTACTGATATCACTGAGACGGAATTGGGGGACATTGTCGCGGTCGCGGGCGTGGAAGGGATCACCATTGGCGAGACGATTACTGATGTTGAGAATCCCGTGCCGCTGGCGCATATTGCGATTGATGAACCGACGATCGCGATGCTGTTCACGATCAACACTTCACCATTCGCGGGCAAGGACGGCACGTATGTCACGTCGCGCAACCTTCGCGAACGGCTCGAGAAGGAATTGCTGACCAATGTATCGCTTCGGGTCGAGGACACTGGGTCGACCGATTCATTCAAGGTTCTGGGACGCGGGGAACTCCAGCTTTCGATCCTGATCGAGATGATGCGGCGCGAAGGCTATGAACTGATGGTCGGGAAGCCGGAAATCGTGACCAAGCGAATCGATGGCAAGCTGATGGAGCCGGTCGAACATCTCACTGTGGACGTTCCCGAAGAATTTGTGGGCGTAGTGATGGAACAGCTTGGGTCGCGCAAGGGCGAAGTCGCCAACATGCACAACCACGGCTATGGGCGCGTGCGCATCGAGTTCCGCGTACCCAGCCGCGGGCTGATTGGGCTGCGCAGCCAGTTGCTCACGGACACGCGCGGCACGATTGTGATGAATGCGCTCTTTGACGGCTATACCGAATGGCAGGGCGAGATTCCGCATCGGCTGACCGGTGCACTGATTGCCGACCGGGGTGGTCTTTCAACCGCCTACGCGCTTTGGGGCTTGCAGGAGCGCGGCGAGCTTTTCGTCGGGCCAGGCGTGGAACTTTACGAGGGCATGATCATCGGCGAAAACGCCAAGGACACCGACCTGGACGTGAACGCGGTGCGCGAAAAGAAGCTGACCAATATGCGTGCCTCAACTGCGGATGAAGCGATCCGGCTTGTGCCTTTTCGCCAGCTTAACCTGGAGCAGGCGATTGAGTTCATCGCCGACGACGAGTTTGTCGAGGTGACGCCGAAGTCGCTGCGGCTGCGGAAAAAGGTTCTGCAGGCGAACAAGCGAAAGAAGAGCTGGCTGGCGGCGGTGGAAGAGGGCTGAGGAAGTGACGCGCCGGCGATGGCGCCGGCGCTACAAGTTCGTTCGAGGCTGCGGTCAACGGCCGAGAAACAAGTAAGTCGCAGGGAACATGATCGCTAGAGCCACAAAAAAGGATCGCGGGCGTCAAACAAAAAGGCAGTTTCGTATGTTCCTCATCCCTTGCAGTTGCGGTACGATTTTCGCGGTTTCCGAGGAGTACGACCGGAAAGGCATGCACTTGCGGAGCTTCATTCCCTGCCCCAAATGCGGCAAGCGGCACGATCCGCGCAACCGGCTGCTTCGGCTCGATTATCAGGAAGAGCGGTTCTGGAAAATGGACGGATGCTAGCCGACCGCCGCCTGTCGCCGCTTGCTCTCAATCCCGAGTCGCAGAATACAATTCCCCAGTTAGTTGGCTCGAGGAGGAATGGTGATGACTCTCGACCGGGGCGTTTTCGCACCCATGCTGGCGAGTTCGGCACGCACCGCAATTGCAGCTACCGCCTCATTCCTGATCGCACGCCTCTCGGGGCTGCCCGAAGCGTACTGGGCGGCAATTCTCACGCTGGTGATCATGCAGTCGACGCTCGGTGCGACTTTAAAAATCTCCGGCGAGCGATTTATGGGCACACTCCTCGGGGCCATTGTTGGCGGATTGCTGGCCCGGTTTCTTCCGCAAACCTGGTGGGTTTTCGGCGGAGGCGTATTCCTCCTTGGCATCGTCTGCGCGCTCTTCCGTCTGCAATATTCCTATCGCTTTGCAGGAATCACGCTGGCCATCGTGATGCTGGTTCCACGCACTTCGCCTCCGTGGATCATCGCGCTGCACCGCTTCATCGAGGTTTCAATCGGAATCGTGGTTGGGCTTGCTATCACGGCGATCTGGCCCGAACCGGTCCAGCGGGCGGCCTGAGCGCGCGGTCCAACAACGATAAAGGACCAACGGAAATGAAATTTCAACGAATTGTGATTCAACGCCGCCGTTTGATGGGCGAGCGTGAAGGTTGTAAACTCAAGCAGTTGGGTGCGCGCCCGTAGCTCAGCTGGATAGAGCGGCAGCCTCCGGAGCTGTAGGTCGGGAGTTCGAATCTCTCCGGGCGCGCCAGTCTCCCTTCTGATTTTCGAATCTTCTAGATCCCCCACTCCGTTCGGGATTTCGCCTGCGGGCTCCCGCTTCCCTCACGCCCGCAAACCGGTTCAAGTTCGAATCTCTCCGGGCGCGCCAGATTTCCGCAGCTTATCGCCCGCGATATTGCCGCACGCTGGTAACCGACGAATTCCCTCTAAAGTCAGGACGGCAATCGCCGATGATTCTCACCGTGACCACGAATAGGTCCTCGACAGGACCTGCTCGCCAAAGGTCGGGAGGATCCCCATGTCAACCCAAGCATTGTCCAGTTCGTCAATCTACCAGGAACTTCAGACTTTCTATCAAACCCGGCGATCCGACCTGCAGGCGCTGGGCTCGGCGTTGCAATCGGGCGACTTGCAGGCGGCCCAGCAGGAGTATAGCCAGCTGGTTTCGCTCGGGCAGAGTGGGCCGTTTGGCAGCACGCAGCCTTTCCAACGTTCCGACCGCGCCAGTGACTTCGCAGCAATCGGGAAGGCTTTGTCGTCAGGCGATCTGGCCGGCGCGCAGGCCGCATTTGCAAAATTGCAACAGACTTTTGGGCAGTCGAATAGTTCGAGTGCGGCGGGTTCCCCGGCGTACACGGTGAATCTAAGCACCGCTTCGACTAGCAGTTCGAGCAGCGGTTCGACTTCTGGAACGTCCGGCACTGCGGGCACTGAGTCGATTTACCAGCAGCTTCAGGATTTCCGCTCGGCGCGGAAGACTGACCTTCAACAGCTCGGGCAGGCGCTCTCGTCGGGCGATTTGACCACCGCTGAACAGGACTACCAAACCCTCGTCGCGCTTGGGCAGCAAGGGCCGTTCGCGAGTGGCGGGCCGTTCCAGCGTTCCGACCGCGCACAGGACTTTCAGGCGATCGGGCAGGCGTTACAGTCCGGAAGTCTGGCGAGCGCGCAACAGGCTTATGCCACGCTGGAAAGCACGTTTGGCCAGCAACAGAGCAACCAGGGCGGCGGGGACCGGCTACATACTGCGTCTGGTGGCAGCACGAACTCGGGCCCAACGGGCATTTCTGAGATCGTCATCAATATTGGCGGCTCCGGTTCCTCGACGCCGGAAAGCTCCAACGGCCCCGAACTCGTGGTGAATCTGCCCGCGCCCACGAGCACCGGTTCGCCGGAAGAAGTCCAGATCAATTTCGGCGGAACGAGCGGCTCTTCAAACCAACTGACAGTCGAAGTCGGTCAAACCCAGGATCAGAGCGGAAACACCGCCGAGCAGGTCACGATCAATCTCGCGCAGGCAAACAACAGCGAGAACATCGTTCTCAATCTGTTTGGAGCCGGTTCGAGTACGCAATCCCAAACCCAGGGCAGTTCCCTGAACGTTCAAGGGTAGGTGGAACGCCTCCTCGTCGCGCCACGCCGCCACAGTGCGGCGTGGCGCTTTTTTGTCGTTTCGGAAGAAATTATCAGAAGTCGTTGGGCGGGCGGTTTGGTGCAAGCGCGGAGGCTCTCTCCGTGTGAACAGGAACTTAGAAAGTGACGCGCACTCCAAACTGCATTTGGCGGGGCGCGCCGTTGGCGTAGGTTCCGGAACCAGGGAGAACGCGGTCGAGCCGCGAAGTGCAGAAACTGGTGGTGCTGCCGCAGTATCCGGGCGTCGTCGAGTTGTTGAGCGAGGTCCCGGGCGATCCATCAAGAACGCCGCTCAACTGGGCTCCCGGGGCACCGTAATTGGCGAGGTTGAACACATTGAAGACGGCAAAGGTGGGCTCAATCTTGGCACGCTCTCCCAGGGCGAAAGGCCAACTCAGGCGAAGATCGACCGTCTTGGACCAGTTTTCGGCGGCCCAGTGTCCCGGCAGACCACAAGTGCGCGAAGGCGGAGGGCACGAGGAAATGTATGGGGCCACAGCCCCCAGTTTTGCCAGTTGAGCGGAGGTAAACAGAGCGGAAGCGGCGAGAGCATTGCCCGCCGGCGTCAACTGTCCAGCCTGGTACTGGTTGTAGAAGGCGAGCGCCTTGTTCACTTTGGTGGGCGAATATTTTCCGGTGCTGCCGATGAAGGTGCCGTTCAAGATGTCGCCCACGGTGCCGTCGCCGCTGACATCGCTGCGGAAGATTTCTCCCGGGACACCGCCGCCGTTCATTTGGGGGACAGACACGCTTAAGGGAAGCGGCGATCCAAACAGTGTGATGATCGAAAGACGCGGGCCGTGCGGCATTTCGACGGTTGGAGTAATGGCGAGCTGTTGCGTGCGATCCAGGCCGGAGGCACCGAAGTGTCCGAGGTGCGGACGCAGGTAATCCTCGGCCACGTTGAGGACGGAATAATCTCCACCGCTGCCGTTGGGTTCGGCAATGTTGCTGCGATAGCGCGAAAAGGTGTAGGCGATGGCTACGTCAATCTTCTGCACGCGGCGCAACGGATTCGCCGCGCTCGAGGTGTGGTAGGTGAAGTGAACCGCTTGATACTTTGAGCGCCCGCTTGGAAAGTACATGATGTTCGAACCAACGGCTGGATTTGCGCCACCGAAAGCGGCCTGCTGTTTTCCGAGAGCCGAGCACGGGAACGGTCCGCAGAACGCGTTCGAGGAATCGAGTCCCTGGCGGGCAAAATCTACGATGCTCGCGGTGGGTACGTTGCTCATGTAGCAATTCACGGCAGCCTGCGAACCGTTCGGACCGGGGCCGGCGAAGGTGGCCGGTGTGCAGGGGGCAGACGCTTTCGACAAAGTATTGTTGATCGCTGACAATTCAGCCGCGTAGGTATTCTGCGTCACATCGAGATTGTCGCCGTTGTTCAAGAGGGTGGAATCGCCGACGTGATTGGTGTCAATGCCGAGCGGGAACTGGGTGCCGATCTCGCGCACGTAGTCGATCGAGAACACGCTGCGCTCGCCCATCTGGCGCTCGAGGCCCGCGCTCATGTGGACAACGCGCGGGGTCTTGAAGCCGGGGGCCAGCATCCCGCCAAAATCGGCCAGGCTATTGCTATTGGCCACCGAATAAACGTTCGGAGCGGTGTTGGCAATGCCAGACTGCACGGTAAGGAAATTCGACTCGAGCTGCTGGATCAGGTTTGCAACGTTCCCGATGGGCTGGCCGCAGATGCCCGATGCGATATCGACTCCGTTGACGGAACTGCGAAGCGAGCCGTCGGGAAAAAGCACGGAACCTGTGGGACAGAGCGTCAGGCTGCGATTGTACTGGCCGGTCGCGAGGCGGTTGATACGGTCCTGATATGTATTCTGGAGCAGGAAATTGTCGAAGAACATCCCGCCGCTGGCGCGCACCACGGTGCGCCCGTTGTGTCCCGGGTCCCAGGCCACGCCGGCCTGCGGCGCGAAATTCTTGAGCGGGCGGAGAATGCTCCCGGCAACTGAGGGCGGCACATAGGCACCGGTTGGCGGGGTGAGAGCGAACTGATTGAGTTGAGGAATGGCGGCCAGATCGCTGTCGGTGCGCCCGGTGTCGAATACATAGTTCACGCCGATGGTGACATTCACGTTTGGAATTACATTGAAGGTATCGGCGGCGTAGCCTTCAAACCGGTAGTCAGAGTGCCCGCCTGTGGGACGGTTGAACGCCGAGTTCTCGCTGAAATTTCCCAGGCCGTTGTAAATGGTGAACGTCCCCACGGGATAGTTGAGCGGATTATCTGCCGCGCCGCGCGGGTCACCGGGATAGAGCGGCAGCAAAGCAGGATTGCCGTTGATCGCTGTAATCGTGGCCAGCCCGTTGGAACTGGCTACCGACGGGCCGTTCGAGCCCAGTGGAAAATAATCGCCCTGCAGAATGTGGTGGAACGCACCTCCGAAACGAAGCGTGTGATTCACCTTGTAGACCGTACTGCTGTCCCAGCGGGCGAAGAGGTCGCGCTGAATTGTTTGCCGCGGGCCCGTCGTGCTCGGGCCCAACGAAAACGAGCCGATCTGCATGTGAAAGGGCGCTAAGGGTAGAACCGTCGAATCGCGCAGGTCTGGATTGATTGCATTCACGAGCTTCTGGTAACCGAACCGCGCACTGTAGACGAACCTTCCCCGGTTCCAGTCCAGGCCGAAGGCAGCGGAAGGGACGTTGATCTGATTACGCCACATCGACAAACTGTTCTGGGGGCCGACTTGATTGGCGTTGTCATAGCCCAGGCGGACAAAAATCTTCTTGTCGTCGTTCAGGTTGTAATCTAGACGCGCCGTCAGCATGTTTTCGCGAAGGTAGGCGCTTTCGAGGGCGGTTGAGTTGAAAACAGGGGATCCGTCCCCTGAGGGGAGAATTAAGTCCTGCGTCATCATCGGCAGGCGCCCGTCCTGTTTGGTGCGCTCTCCGCCGAGAAAGAGAAATGCCTTGCCTTTGGCCAACGGTCCGCCGACCAGTGGTCCGCCAAGTCCGAATCCATATTGTTGGCGGCTGTAATCGGAATTGCCTGCGGGAAAGCCGGCGAGTCCCAGAAACTGATCGCGCAGATTGCCAAACAGATCGCCATGCCAGACGTCGCCACCGGATCGGGTGGTAACCCTCACGGATCCGGTCGCGTTCAAGGACTGAAAAACCTCGGGCGTTGCGCGGGAAACAATTACTTCTCGCACCGCATCGGTGGGGAGGCTCGTGCTGGCGGCGCCATGGGTTTCATCAATCGCTTCGATTTCATCGATGTCGTAGTGCGTGTTTCGGCCCAGAGCACTATCGATGGAGAGCGACTGAAAACCGCTCTTGGCCGGGCCATAGACGGCTCCGTCCACTACCTGCACACCGGGAAGAAGTTCGCCGGCGCCCAGGTAGTTGTGGCCATTGATTGGCTGTTGTTCGGGTGCATCGCCTGTGAACCGGCTCTCCAGTCGTGCCGGGCCCGGGTTGATCCAATCCAGCTTGAAGTTGACGGTAGCGGAAGCGCCCCCGGTCACATTAACAGTGGTCTCGGCGGGCAGAAGGTCGCGACCGTCCACGTGGACGAGGTAGAGACCGGGAGGAACTTGCTCGGTAACATACGAGCCGTCTTGAAGCGTGCGCGTCACTCCCCGGGTATCGGTGGCCGACGAGATGTAGGAGATGCGTGCGCTTTCAACCGGGGTACCATCTTCACTCCGGACCGTGCCCTGGATGGTACCGGCATTCGGATTTTCCGGAGCCGCCTCCTGCGCCCACAGGGAATGGCTGAGTAACGTCGATGGGAATAAAGTGAGCAGGAAAAAGAAAACGGGCAGAGAACGCCGAACGCGCAATCCAGACCAATCAAACAAAGCGCCACTCTCCTGGGACAGAATCTCAACTAGAAGCAGAACCGATCCTGCAGCTAAAGGCCTTAGGTTTCCACTGAAATGGAATAGGACAGTTTACTAGATGCGGCCAGGGAACCGGCGTACTGTATGCGTTTTTCGGAAGGCGGGCAGAATGGGCCGGGGAGAAAGCCGGACTCCGGACTGCCGCCGCCTACCACGATCCCTTCACTGTGTAGTAGCCAGCCCGGTTGCGCAGCTCGAATGGCCCGCCGCGAGGCGCGTTGAGCAGATTCACCTGGATCCTTCGGAACTCGGAATCGGAAAAGCGTTGGGACGGATAGTAGGCAAGCAGGTATTGGGTGCGGAGTTCGTCACTGATCTTGCGAAAAGCTTCGTCGAGTTGAGCGGAAGAGGTGGCATAGTAATACTTTCCGCCGGTGTCTTCCGAAATCTGGATCAGAGCATGCTCGCCGCCGGTATCGCGTCCAGCGCTGGCTTCGACGGGGACGATGATCACGCTGTAGATCAGCGCTTCGGATTCCTGCGCGGCGCGCAACGCTTCCTTGTAATTCACTTGGCTGACGGTATCGCCGCCGTCGGTGATCATGACCATCACTTTTCTTCCTCGCCGGCGGCCCAAGGCCTGCGATCCCAGAAAAATCGCGTCGTACATCGCCGTCGCCGCGCCATTGCGAATCCGGTCAATACCGGCGTCAATCGCTTTCAAGTCGGAAGTGAAAGGCACCACTTCGCGTACCTCCTCGCTGAACTTGTACAGGGCCAGTCCGTCCTGCGGACGCAGAATTGCGTGCGCGAATTTGCGAGCCGACATCAGCTCCAGAGGCAGATCCTTCCTTGTGCTCAGGCTGGTGTCAACGGCGAGCACAATTGAAAGCGGCAGTTCTGACTCTCGGCTGAAGACGGCAATCTTCTGTTCCCTGCCATCCTCCTTAAGCAGAAAGTTCTCTTTGGCAAGGCTGCCCACGGGCGCGCCGTGCGCATCGGTCACGGTCACGAAAACGTTGACCAATTTGACGTCGACTTTGAGTGTGGTCGAGGGCGCTTGCGCCGATGCTGCAGGCGCAGCCGCCAGAACCACTCCCAAAACCACAGAGAAAAGTCGCATGCCCGGCCAGAACGGTTTCATTGAAGGGACATTCATTTGGATGCGGGGTTTCGCCCCATTGTGCCGGCCGGCCGGTGAATTTCTTCGGGAAATGGTTCTCCGTCGGCCCACACGGCGCCGTCCTCAAAGTACTCTTTCTTCCAGATTGGAACAGTCTTCTTTAACGTATCGATGACCCAGCGGCACGCTTCAAATGCGGCTGCGCGATGTTCGGAAGAAACCACGATCAACACGCTGGTTTCGCCAATTTCCAAGCGCCCCAGGCGATGGATGATCGAAACGCCGCTCACGGCAAAGCGATCGCGGGCTTGTTCACCCAGTGTGCGCATCTGCTTGATCGCCATGGGTTCGTAGGCTTCATAATCCAGGTAGAGCGTGCGGCGCCCGCGTGTGTGGTCGCGCACGATGCCCTCAAAAACCACGGCCGCACCGTCTTTTGGACGCTTCAGGCGACCGAGCACAGCAAGCGTTTCGATCGGCTCCTTCACAACAGCGATGACGCCGCGTGGAGAAACGGTTTCGGGCGCACCTCCGCTCACAGGCGGCAGTAAGCCGACCTCATCTCCCGCAACTAGCGTCCGGTCGGCACGCGAGTACTCCTGGTTTACCGAGACGGCCAAGGTGGACAGGATGGCTTCAAACTGCGGAAATCGGTCCTTATAGAGCGCCAGCAGACTGCTAACATGGGCCCCTTCCGGGAGATCGAGGACCTCGCTGGATTGGCCTACCACACTCTTCAGGACTCCGAACAAGAGCACGCGGATCTGCATTGAATTCGTTGAAAGCGCCGCCCAGACAGGCGAGAAATGGCTACCGCAACAGTGTAGCAAGCCGGTCCCAATGGACGTGTACTTCCGTGCAATGGACAGGCGGGCTGACGGACGTTCCCATGACCACGGTAATCGTGCATTCGTTTAATTTCCGACATACGCTTAATACCAAAGTTCGATTCGTAAGAGGAGGCTGTTATTTCGAACGCCGCTCAAATCGACGCAGGCCGCGGCGCGTCCGCGCAGGCTTTCCTCCACAGTCTCAACATCCTCATTAAGTACACCCGACTGTACGGCACCAATCACAAGCGCACAGAAGGCCAATTTGAGACCGCCTGGCGCGAACTGCAGCAAGCTTTGCCCAAGGGCGGAGACACCGGTTTCGTGCTGGGCGTTACCGACAATAAGCTTCTGATCGACGGCATTCCGGTCGAGTCCGGGCAAGCGGAACGAAGTTTCGCACAGTTGCTGACGGCTGCTGGACTTTCCAGCATTTTGTTCTCCAGCAAAGTAACGCTGGAAGACTTCCGCCACCTGGTGCGCGCCTTTGCCATGGGCGGCTCCAAGGCACAGGATTTCGCCAAACAGATCAAGGAAACACTGGGCGCCAGCGCGGATTCGTCGATCCGGATCAACGAAGTAAAGTTTATCGCCGCCGATCCTGCCACCGGAGAAATCTCTATCGCGGCGCAACTCGCGGCGCAATCACTGGGCCCGGAGTTCAAGCAATGGCTTAACGATCCCCAAAAACTCCTGCAGTTGATTGCGGCGGCTCAGGGAGCCAGTGCGGGAGGATCGGGTGAACCCGGGGGAGCTCCTTTAGGCTCCGTCCCCAGCATTCCTATACCCGGCGGTACGGGAGGAACGGGAACAGGAAAGGCGTGGAGTGGTGGCGTCGTTCCCTTGCAGGAAGAAGAGGTCCTGCAAACCATTCGCCTGCTCACGCATTTTGGGCAAGCAATGCAGGAGCCGAACTCCTCGCAAGAGAATCTCAAGGTCGAACTCGGAAAGGCGTCGGAAGGCGCCAAAATCAATCTTGCGCAGTTGCTGGAAAGCCTGGCGGCGCAAACTGCAAAGAACACTGACGCCGACACCACCGACACACCGTTGCTGATGAAGGCGGCGGAGAACATGGCCATCAAGTATGCGTTGGATCGCTACCAGCGGGGCGATGTCAAGGTGAATGCCGTGCACGAGATGATGGAGAACATGAGCCGGCAGATGGACACGCTGCGCCAGATTCTGCGTGTCCAGGAAGATAAGATGTCGAAGGCCGGCATCCTGGTCGAGTCGCATGCCGACATTCTCGACCGCATGTTCTGGGCGGAGATCCCGGAAGCTGGAAAGAAAAGCGTTCTGCTGTCAAGCGAAGCGGCTTGCGTGCCACCGCGCAACATCCGCCAGTTCGTCGAACTTTTGTTCGAGCGGGAGGATTTCGAGGTTGCTACTAAAATCCTCGCGAACTACTGCGGCTGCATTGAATCGAAGGAAGCCGAGCCACGGCGCAAGACGACTCTCGGATTGGCGCAGCTCGCCGACCTTTACGCGACCGCGCCCCAGGACGTCATGCCGAACGCCATCGCCATGATCGGGGAGCAACTGGCTAAGGAAAACGATCCTGAAATCCAGAGCCTCTTAAGCGCCGCTTTCGCGCGTTTTGGGCAGGAGGCGTGCGCCAAGAAAAAGTACCGGTCCATTGCCGAACTCTGCGTTTCTTTTGAAAGAATCGAGCCGCAACGTCCGGCGTTGGCGGCCGACCTGCGCTCCCGCGTGGGGGTAGAAAATCGCCTGCCGGAGTTGATCGAAGAGGCGATTAACATCGAACAGGTTCCCGAGGAACTGGTTCATGTTCTTCAGCAGCTGCCCAAGGATTCCGTCGAACACCTCTCCGATCGCTTCTTCCGCGCCCAGAGACGGGAAGAATGCGACCGCATCGTGGAGCTGGTTGGAGAACTCGGATCGACAGGAATCAGCGAACTCCGGGACATGCTGCGGAGTGGCCAGCCGCGGCAGGCTTCGGCGACCGTGGGGCTGCTCAGCCGCCTGAATGTTGCCCTGCTGCTCGAGTTTCTGCCCGGGCGCATGAGCGAGTTAAACCGCTTCTATCAGGATGTCGTCGTCCGCCAGATCGCATACGGTGCCGCTCCGGACCGCGGACGGACGCTGCTCGAGTTGCTGGAATTGCTGGATTCGTTGATTCTGCCCGAAGCCATCGACGAAATCGGCATGAGCCAGGACCGCAGCGCCAGCGCGAGCTTGATCGCTTTGGCTACCACGGGCGAAACCCGGTCCCGCCCGCCATTCGTACAACTCAAGGCTATCGAGTCGCTGGGTCGGCTGCGTGAGACTGAGGCTGTCCCGGTTCTGCGCAACATCGTCGAAGAGAAGAAGATGTTTGGATACGCGCAGCACCGCGAGCTGCGCATTGCCGCCATCCAGGCGCTATCGAAGATCGATCCGCGCTATGGTACGCAGGCGTTGACCGACAGCGGACTGGAGACGGGAGAAATTGCCGTGGCTCCGCTCGAGTCCACACCGGCGTGCCCGTGGGTGCGCCAGCGCCGCTACGAGCGGATCATTCTGCCGCGCACGCTTTCGGCGACGCTCTCCAGTTCCTGGGGAAAATCGAACATCGTGATGCGGGAGATGAGCCTGGGCGGAGGTATGGGCACGCGCAACGACAATCTCCGGGTCGGCTCGGAAGCCAACGTCGAAATCTCGCTGGGCGTTAAGAAGATTCGCGGGCAGGTGCTGCTGCGGCGCGCGCGGGTGAACGAGATCGGCTTTGAGTTCGTCGCCATGGACCTCGATAGCCGTTATCGCCTGCGGCGCGTTTTGGTCGACGCTCTCCAGCGGTCGCCCGAGAACCGTAGTCCGGACTGGGATGGGGATCGTAATATGTAGCGTTTACCTTCAACAAATTCAACAAGAAAGCCTCTGCGCAAGCAGAGGCTTTCTTGTTGCAGTTCAACGATCCTTATGCAACTTTCACGAAGATAATTACGAGCGTGAACAGCACCAGCGACTCGATAAACGCGAGCCCGAGAATCAACGCTACCTGAATGCCAGCGCGAGCTGCCGGATTGCGTCCAAGCGCTTCGCAAGCCGAGGACGCAGCGCGCCCCTGACCTTGCGCAGCCAAGCCAGCTGCAATGGCGATCGCGAAACCAGAGGTGATTGCAACCCAGTTCGTCCCGCCGGCGGCGGCTCCGCCGGTCTGGGCGAACGCCGGAACGGCAAAGATTGAACATAACAGCATCAACAGAACCAACATCATCATTTTCTTCATTTTGTTCTTCTCCTTTATAAATGCCGCCAGTGGGTGGTTGACGCCGTGCTCTTAGAGCCGACGCCCTCACGCTGGAGGCGGTTGGCAGTAGCCAGTACCCAGTACCCAGAAAACCGCTCGCTGGGTACTGGCTACTGGGTACTGCTCCTAGTGCTCGTGCGACACGGCCTCGCCCAGATAAACGGCGGGGAGCAGCACGAAAATATACGTCTGAATGAACGACACGCCGATGTGCAGTCCCTCAAACACGATCGGCAGGCCAATCGGCACCAGCGAGAAAAATACCAGTGTCACCATTTCTCCCGCGAACATGTTGGCAAAAAGACGAACGGTGAGCGACAATATGCGCGCCAGATGGCTGAAAATTTCAATCGGAAAAACCAGGATCGGCAGGAATATCCGCACAATCAGCGGCATTCCCTCCTGCGGTCCAATAAAGTGCGTCACGTATCCGAAGCCATTCTCTCGGATGCCGGCAAAGTGGTAGTAAAACCAGGTTAGGAGGGCTGCCCCGAGCGGCACGGTCGGCACCGCCGTCGGCGATTCCAGCCCCGGAACAATCCCGATCAGATTGCAACTCAGAATGAATAGTCCAAGCGTAGTCAGATAGGGGACGAACCTATCCGAATGGTGCCCGATGATTTCGTGCGCCAGGCCTTCGATGAATCCGTTAATGCCCTCCATGGTGTGCTGCAACGCGCCGGGGCGCTCCACCGAAAGCCGCAGGCGCACAGCAACGAAAAAAGCCGTGAGCAGCAGCACGACCAGGATTTCCATTGCGACCGAGTTCGTGATGGGCGCGGCGGGATGTTTGGGATGAATGTGCAGCGCCACAAGCAGCGACGTTACGGTGGGACCGAACAGATGATTTAAGAATGCGGTAAAAGTAAGTTGTTCCATGAAGTAAAACCGAGTCCCTAGGATTGGCGGCCGAAGGCTGCAAAAGCTTCGAGCGCCGCCTCGATCATCATGGCTGCTACGGGCAAACAAAGACCCCACAGAAAGCCATGGAAGGCCAAGGAAGAACCTTTGAATATAGCATACGCAACCGCTCCGACCAACCCGTAACGCAGCAGAAATCGCAGCACAATCCGGCCGCCTTTTTCCTGGCTTTGCCGGTTCACGATGCGGTCCGCAAGCGCCTCGACGCTGCGCTGTAGGACGCGAAAATTGACACAGGAGATCGCCGCTCCAGCGGCGAATCCAATTGCGCCGATCCAACCATATCGCCAGAATGCCGGAACCAGCAGCACAACACTCACTGCCAGCAGCGTGCGAAACATCCGCGATAGCGCGCGCTCGTTGAAGGCCTGAAGGCGTAAATCGGCGGGCGAAGGCTCCGAATTGATCTGCTCATTCATCTTTAGAGTTAGATTTGGACGCGGCAGTGGAGTTGGAATCGGAAGTAGGGCTCGATTCCGGATCCTTGCCGGAAGCGCCGAGCGCCATGCGGATCATCTGCGTGAAACCGACGGCTGCTCCGAACAACAATCCGACGAGATAGAGCCATTTTGTGTGCAGCCAATAGTCGAGAAGCTTGCCGAGAAAAAATCCCAAGAGCACGGCCGCGGGAATGATGAATCCGATCTCGGAGTAGCGAGCAAGGGAAACCAGCGGATCCTTACCGGAAGGCTTCTGCATGCGGGAATTGTAATCCAGTTGCAAATAGCAGTTCGGCGAAGCAGCAACGCTGGGTCAGGCGCCACCCGAGATCGGTCATTTGGAATCAAAGGCTTGGCGAGCTTGCTGCTGCCGAGTCTTTGAGGAATAGTCTCGTTGACCCTCAACGAATTTAGCGGCGATCGTTCGCCGACCATACGCGGTCATCGACGCGATGCTGTACGCTCCCAAGTCATCGACATGCTCGAAGCACAGATAAATAAGAAGGAAACGGGGCTGCTTGCGCAGCCCCGCATGTCGAATCGTTATTGGTTTGGGTTTTGTTACTTGCCGGTTCCCGTCAAGGGCACCTGCTGCGGGCTATTGACAGCATTGTCCGTGATGGTCACGTCGCCCGTACGCGTTCCCTTTTGCGCCGGAGTAAAGGTGACCTTCAGCGTACAGTTCTTTCCCGCCGCCAGCGTCGCACCGCAAGGCTTCGCCGTGGTCAGAAAGGCAAAGTCGCCGCTGATCCCGATGTTGCTGATGTTCAGCGTCGCATTGCCCGTGTTCTTCAGGGTTATGAGTCTTGCCGGGCTGGTTGTGCCTACTTTCCTCGCAACGAACGTCAGCGAGGCCGGCGTCAGCGTCACAACTGGAGCCGTCGGGGCTGTCACGGTCAGGCTTACCGTCGTCGTTGCGGTCAAACTCCCGGACGTGCCTGTGATCGTCACCGTCGATGTCCCGGTGGCAGCCGAGGCGCTAGCCGTCAGCGTCAACGCGCTCGTGGTGGTTGTCGGATTCGGAACAAACCCTGCCGTCACGCCGCTGGGCAAGCCGGATGCGGTCAATGTCACACTGCCCGTGAAGCCGCCCAGCGGATTCACGGTGATGGTGCTGGTCCCGCTGTTCCCCTGGACAATGCTTACGCTCGTCGGATTCGCCGATAGGTTGAAGCTTGGTCCGGAAGCTCCGGCGAGTGCGTTGATGAGGCCGGAGCCGTTGGGACTGCCCCAACCGGTGACCAGATCGTAGCCCTTGACTGCCGAAAAGCCGCCATTGCTGCCGGAAGTGATGTCGTGGAAATCGGTGCCGTAGCTCGAGCCGACACCGATGTTGTAGAGGGCCGGATTCACGAAACCGAGGGCCGGGTTGCCGTTGGCAATCGCTTGTTCATTGACGAGAGCCATGTAGCCGGCCCACATGGGCGCGGCGAAACTGGTGCCGCCCAAGCCGCCACCACAGCCGCTTTGGTCAGAGCAATAGTAAAAATCGAAGTTGGCTTCCGCGGCGACGTCCGGAACATTGCGCAGCGTTGTGGAGCCGCCGTTGGAGGTATTGATCACGCCCGCAAGCTGCTGCCAGGCGGGAATCGGAATGGAGTCTTGCGAGATTCCGCCGCCGCTGTCGGCCCATGCGGTCTCCGAACTCCACGGGCCGCCCGCTTTGGTTACCCTTAGGTCCGTGCCACCCACCGCCGTGACATAGGCATCTTCTGCGGGGTAGTAGAAAGGCGACGACGAGGATGGGTACGAACCGGAGTCGCCAGAAGCCGCGAAGAAATTCTGACCCTGGGCGGCAAATTTCTTAAAGTAGGGGTCGTCGGATGAGGGGTCCGCCGGACTCCAGGCCCACGAACAGCTGATTTGCGAACTCAACGGCGCGGCTGTAGTGGTCGACATCGCGCTGAGGCAGGCAGTTTCGAGGAAAGCGGAGCCGTTGCCGCACACGTACATGTAGAGCATCGTCGAGCCCGGAGCCACACCCATCGCCTGAGTCATATCGATCGTCTGCTCGGTATCGTCGCAGCCACTCGAAGCGAGACAGGACGTTTTGTACCCGCCTGTGGAAATGAGAGTAGGAGTGTAAGGTTCTGTTTGCCCAACGTTCTTATAGTACGTGGTCAGGTCGGCCAAATCAGTGCCTGCCAACTCGAGCAGTGCGATGTTCTGGCCGGTGCCGGTAAGAGCGGTGCCCCCGTAGTAGGCCGCCCGCATGTCACTGCCGCAATACCAGCCGCCAGGACAGGAGCCGGAGACATTCGCGTGCACTTTGATATCGCTGTTCTTGAACAACGGATGCGGGAGCGAATAATTATCCAGACCCGAGATGTGCCACAACTGGAACGGCAGGTCGACCGTGGGCTCGCGGTCGGGGGCAAAGAACGTGCGCTTTTCTGTGGGGTGCTGGTAGGCGCCCATGGTTACATGGAAGGCTTTCTCGACGCTCGCCACCGTGGCTTCGAACTGCACATCCAAACCATCGCGCGAACCACCAATGACCTTGAAGCCGCTGGCCGCCGCGAAGCGGACCACAGCGTCATAATCTTCCTGGCTGGGACCAAATCTCGCCGTGAACTCTTGCGGGGTGAGGAAATGCCGATAGGAGGGGCTGGAAGGATCGTAAAGTTCCTGCAGGAAATTATCCAACTCAGGCTGATGACGCAGAGCCAGAACAATGTCGAAGCGCATGGTTTGAGTTGCGGGGAGCCGTCCGGCAGACCGCGCTTCGCCAGTGAGAACGACATCGCGCACATGGCGCGTCATCACGGACTGCGCCGAGCTAGCGACACTCGCGACCGACACCAGCGCAACAAGGATAAGGATGAGGAAGGGCAGACTTGACTTTCTAATCACGATTTCTCCTTTTTCGGGCAGAACATCCTGAAGATGTTTTCTGGTTCGTGGTACGGCACAAGAACTTACATATGAAGCTTGATCTTGGTCCAAGGTGGGGGGGATTGAACCCAGGGAGCAACCACGGCTTGCATCCAAAAACGGGCCCATTTCACGCCCGCAATCGCCCCGTAATGGCAAGCCAGTATAGCTCCAAAAGCGGCTGCCCGAACGGAAAAGGCGACAGATCGGAGAATAATTCGGGCCGGGAACCGCGACCCGTACTAGCAGTTCAGCAGGTGCAGCACGCGCAGTGCCCTTTTCAGCAACTTTTTGCAGGTCGTTTACGATGGTTTGCACTTCATTGAGGTGGGCAACCGGTACAGGCACAGACTTCTCTGGGTAAGCGAGGCTCAGGCAGTTCTCCTAGTTACGAGGAAGAACTCTTCTTAAGGGCCTGCTGCTAGCGCACCATCGCGGCGACGTGCGGGGATTGCGCGATGCCGAGGGACCAGTTCACGGTCTGAATGAAGGGTTCCGGGAAGACGCCGATGACAATTGTGGCAAGGGCCGTCAGTCCTACCGCGAACCGCATGCCGACGCTGACAGGCAGCCGGCCGGCCTCCATGGGGGCACGCATCAGCATGGAGTTGGCCATCCGCAGGTAGTAGTAAAGGCCGAACAGCGCGTAGAGGACGGCTAGGGCGGCGAGCCAGTAGTGCTGGCTTTCGATCAGGCTGAGGAAGATGTAGTACTTGCCGAGAAAGCCGGCCGCGGGCGGGATTCCGGCAAGAGACAGAAGGAACAGGAGCATGAGGACGGCTTCTACAGGGGCACGCTGATAGAGGCCAGCGAGGTCGTCGATTTCGTCGCCGATCACGTTGCGCTGACGCAAGGATGTGATGACGGCAAAGACGCCGAGGTTCATGAAGGTGTAGACGAGCAGGTAGACGAGGATGCCTTTGAGGCCGTCGACGAAGCCTGGACTGCCTAAGGGCGAGGTTCCGATGGCCACCAGCGCCAGCAACATGTAGCCGACGTGCGCGATCGAGGAGTAGGCCAGCAAGCGCTTGGTATTGGTTTGGGTCAGGGCAGCCAGGTTGCCGCCGGTCATGGTGGCGATGGCGACGAAGACGATGATGGGAGTGTAGATGGCTCGCAGGGGGAGCAGCGCGGAGACCAAGATGCGCAGCAACAAGGCCCAGGCGGCCGCTTTGACGGCAACGGACATGAAGGCAGTAATGCTGGTGGGGGCGCCTTCGTAGGCGTCGGGCGCCCACTGGTGAAAGGGGACGGCGGCGATTTTGAAGAGCAAGCCGACGAGGGTGGCGAGCAACGCGATTATCACGACGGGGTTGTGGGGATTCAGACCCGCGACTGTTCGTGCGATATCGCGCAGATTGGTGCTGCCGGAGAGGCCGTAGAGCAGCGAGAGACCGTAGGCGAAGATGCCTGACGAAAACGCTCCCAGAATCAGGTATTTCAAAGCTGCTTCATTGGAGCGGCGGTCGCGGCGCAGGAAGCCAACCAGCACGTAGATTGACATTGCCATCAGTTCCAGGCCGATGAACAGCAGCACGATATCGATGCCGGCGGCCATGCACATCATGCCGACTACGGAGAAGAGCAGCAGGGCGTAGTACTCGCCGTGGCTTTCGTCTTCAATATCGAGATAGCGGACAGAGATGAGGATTGTGACGGCGGCTGCGCCCAGGAACAGGTACCAGAAATAAAGAGCAAAGCGGTCGACCAGCAGCGTGTTGAAAAAGCCAATCGCGGCGCGCGGCGAGGTGGTCTGAATCTGCCAGACGCAGAGCGTGGCGAACAGGATGCCGATGAAGGCGCCGACGGCATTCAGCCACTTGTGCTGCTTGGGGATCATCAGGTCGATCAGCAGAATGCCGAGCGCGAAGATGGTCAGCTCCACCATCGGCAACATCATCCGGTATTCGACTGGAGAGAGGCCTCGCACTTAGTTGCTCTCTTTCGTTGGCGTGTTCACCGCGGCTGCTGCCGTTGGAAGCGCTGGGATTGGCGTTACCTGCGCGTTGACGGGTGTGTTTGCGGTGTTGGCTTGAATGTTCTGCACAATCTGGTTCACGGGCGTTTCGAGAATCTGGAAAAATGGCTTGGGATAGAGCCCGATCCAGAAGGCGCAAATGATGAGCGGCGCGAAAGTCAGAATCTCGCGCGGCGTGAGATCATGCAGCTTTTCATTTTTCGGATTCGTCACCGTGCCGAAGAAAACTCGCTGGTAGAGCCACAGCAGGTAGGCTGCGGCCAGTATCACGCCGGGGGCGGCCCATGCGGCCCACTTCCAGTTGGCGGTGAACGCGCCCTGCAGGATGGTGAACTCGCCGACGAAGCCGTTGAGCAAGGGCAGGCCCATCGAAGAGAGGAACATGATCATGGTAATGGTGGCGTAGACGGGCATGACGTTGGAGATGCCGCCATATTCGGCGATTTCGCGCGTGTGGCGGCGCTCATACAGAATGCCGACGATCAAGAAGAGTGCACCGGTCGAGATGCCGTGGTTGATCTGCTGCAGGACGGAGCCGCTCAGGCCGAGAGGGTTCAGGGCAAAGATTCCCAGCGTGCAGAAACCAAGGTGGCTGACTGAGGAATATGCCACGAGCTTCTTCATATCCTTTTGCATGAGAGAGACTAGCGCGCCGTAGATGATGGCGATGACCGAGAGGCCAACCATCCAGCCGCGCGGCGTGTAGCCGAGGAAGCGATTCGAACTCATGAGTACTTGTGGGAAGAACGGGACCGAGAAGCGGATGAAACCGTAGGTGCCCATCTTCAGCAGAACGCCAGCCAGAATGACGGAGCCGGCAGTGGGCGCTTCGACGTGGGCATCGGGCAGCCAGGTGTGGAAGGGGAACATTGGGACTTTGATGGCGAAGCCTAGGAAGAACGCCAGGAACAGCCAGATGGCATAGTGGAATGGGATGTGGGGTGCGGTCGAGTAGAGCGCTGGAATGCTGAACGTGTAGACACCCGTCGCATGATAGTGGTCGAAGTACAAGAAGATGATGCCCAGCAGCATCAGGACGGAACCGAGCAAGGTGTAGAGGAAGAACTTGATGGCGGCGTAAAGCTTGCGCGGGCCTCCCCAGATGCCGATCAATAGGTACATTGGTACCAGCATGGCTTCCCAGAAGACGAAGAAGAGGAAGAAGTCGAGCGCCATGAAGACGCCGAGCATGCCGGTCTGGAGCACGAGAAACCAGATGTAGTATTCCTTAACGCGGGTCTCGATGGCGGTCCAGGAGGAGAGGATCGAGATCCAGCCGAGGAGCGTGGTGAGCATGATGAGCAGGAACGAGATGCCGTCGATGCCGAGGTTGTAACCCGCGCCGATGGAGGGGATCCAGTTGTTGGCCGTGCCTTCGAGGAACTTGAACTGCTGCGCGTCGAAGCGCTGGGCCCAGAACATGGGGACCAGCGGCAGCGAGATGAGGAAGCCGCCGAGGGCGAAGATGTTCGCAATCCAGCGGATGGCGTCCTTGTTCTCCTTGGGAACGAAGAGGAGAACGAGCACGCCTACGAGCGGCGTGAAGAGGATGATGGATAAGACATGGCTCTGCATAAGTTAGTTCTCAAAATGCTGCGAGCTTCGAGCTATGAGCTGCGAGCAATCTATTCCGTGTTTGCTCATAGCTCATAGCTCGTGGCTCGAAGCTCACTTCCATGCGTAATAGAATGCAAAACCTAACAATCCTGCGACCATTACCAGGGCATACCACTGCACTAAGCCCCATTCGAAAAGGCGCGCGGGATAGGACATCATTCTGGCGACGATGGCGGGGCCGTTTACGCCTATGCCATCGATGATCCATTTGTCCCACCAGGTGGAAAGCGTGGCTACGGCGCGGGTGATCCAGCCGGCATCGTTGACGGCTCCGTCGATGATTTTGGCGTCGAACCAGGAGGAGGCTTCGCCCGCGCCCATTACGCCTAGACGGACGTCTCCTAGTTTGCGGCGGCCGGTGAAGATGTAGTCGTAACCTTCGTCAACAAACCACTTGTTGTAGAGCACTTTGTAGAGTGGCGGGGAGGCAGCGGCGATGGGCTCGACGTAATCTTTGCCGGCGCGGGCGTAGGAGCGATAGGCCAGGCCCAGGCCTGCGATGGCGGCTAGAACCGAAAGGCCCATCAGGCCATATTCCATGGGATCGGTCTTCTCTTCTTCTTTTTCGCCGGCGGCTAGCTGGGCCGGTCTTTCCGCTTCCATCATGGGAGCTTCTTTGGCGAAGACTGGCTCGAGGAATTTGCCGAAGCGATTGGAACCGCCGAGGCTGTGCGGTAGGCCTAGCCAACCTGCCAGTACCGAGCAAATGGCCAGCGTGACGAGCGGCATGGTCATCGACTTGGGCGACTCGTGAATGTGGTGCTCGGCTTCATGGCTCATGCGCGGATCGCCGAAGAATGTGAGGAAGATGAGGCGGCCCATGTAGAAGGCGGTCATCAGGGCGGTTGCGAAACCGACGAACCAGAGGATGCGATAGGCTCCTCCTTCGGAAGACCAGGCTTGCCAGAGGATTTCGTCCTTGGAGAAGAAGCCGGCGAACCCGGGGATGCCGGCGATGGCTAGCATGCCGACGAACATGGTCTTGTAGGTAATCGGGATGCGGCCTTTTAGGTCGCCCATGTGTTGCATGTTCTGCTCGCCGGACATGGCATGGATGACCGAGCCGGAACCCAGGAAGAGCAAGGCTTTGAAGAAGGCGTGGGTGAAGACGTGGAAGACTCCGGCAGTGAACGCGCCTACGCCCAGGGCGAGGAACATGTAGCCGAGTTGCGAGACGGTGGAGTAGGCGAGTACGCGCTTGATGTCGTTTTGCACCAGACCGATTGAGGCGGCAAAGATTGCCGTTAGCGCGCCGATAATGGCCACGACTTTCATTGCCGTCGGTGCCAGCACGAAAACGGCGTTCGAGCGCGCCACCATGTACACGCCGGCCGTGACCATGGTCGCGGCGTGGATTAAGGCGGAAACCGGAGTCGGGCCCTCCATGGCATCGGGCAGCCAGACGTAAAGCGGAAGCTGGGCGGACTTCCCTGTCGCGCCTACAAAAAGAAGGATGGCTGCGATGGTCAGGATCGGATCGCCGACTAGATAATGGCCGCTGCGCAACAGCGGGTTGATGTCAGTGAAGCGGAACGAACCGAGATACCACACCAGCGTCAACGCGCCGAGGATGAAGCCGGCGTCGCCGATGCGGTTCACGATGAATGCTTTGTTGGCCGCGTCGCTGGCCGACTTGCGATGGAAATAGAAGCCGATCAGCAAGTACGAGCACAGGCCCACACCTTCCCAGCCGACGAACATCAGCATGTAGTTGTTCGCCAGAATTAGCGTGAGCATGGCGAACATGAACAGGTTCAGGTACCCGAAGAAGCGGTAGTAGCCGCCTTCGTGGGCCATGTAGCCGATCGAGTAGATATGGATCAGCATGCCCACGCCGGTGACGAAGAGAAGCCAGATCGCGGAGAGCGGGTCGAGCAGGAAACCAAAGTCGGCGTTGAACTGGGCGGCGGTTCCGTCTTTCTTGACGAAGGCGAGATGAGAATCGCCCGAACCGAGCCAGGTATAGACGATCTTTTCGAAAGGCTGTCCCGTGCCATGGGCTAGGTGCGTGTATTGGACCACGGCTAAGCAGGCGAACAGGAACGCGACCACGACGGCGCCCACGCAGACCGCGCTCACCGTCGCCTTCTGCAAGCGGCGGCCGAAGAAGAACATCATCGCGGCGCCGAAGGCCGGGAAGAGCGGAATCAGCCAGATGTGGTTTAGAAACATCAGTTCTCAGTTCTTAGTTCTCAGTTCTCAGTTGTCAGTTCTCAGTCATTGGCTCGCAGTTGGCTTCTTGAGGCTCTAACTGAAAGCTGATAACTGACGACTGCTTCTACCACTTCAGCAAATCAATCTCGTCTACGTTGATCGTCTCTTTGTTTCGGAAGAAGGCGATCAGAATGCCCAGCCCAATCGCGGCCTCGGCTGCGGCATCCACCACAATAAAGATTGCAAACAGCTGCCCGTGCAGGTTGCCCCACGTGCGGGAGAACGCCACCAGGTTCAGGTTCACGGCGTTGAGGATCAACTCAATCGACATCAGGATGATCACCACGTTGCGGCGCGTCAGCACGCCGACCACGCCGAGGACGAACAGCGCCGCCGCAACTACCAGATAGTGCATTGTGGTGATAGGAACCATAAAAACCGTCGTTCGTCGTTAGTCGTTCGCGATGTCCGTTGGGTGCACGCGGTTTGCTAGCGACCAACGAGCATCGGCCAACGGCTAGATCTTTTTCTTCGTCATAATCACCGCCCCGAGGATCGCCACCAGCAATAGCAACGAGGCGATCTCGAAGGCGAATGTGTACTGGCCAATCATGTATTGGCCCTTTGGATTCTGGATCGTCTTAACAACTTCTCCGTAGAGCATGGTAGCGACTTGCTGCGTGTTCGAATCCTCGGGCAGCGTTATCGGGCGGTCGTGAAACAGGTCCTTACCCTTTGTAAACGCGGCCAGGAACACAGCCAGTAACGCGCACGAGGCCAGCAATCCCACCGGCCAGATACGGTTGAACTGGCGCTCTTTCGACACGCGCTCAATGTTCACCAGCATGATCACGAACAGGAACAGCACCATAATTCCGCCGGCGTAGACGATGATCTGCACGCCAGCGACGAACGGTGCGTAGAGCATCAGGTAAAGCCCGGACACCGACAGCAGCGTCACGATCAACGCCAGCGCGGAATGCACGGCGTTGCGGCGCGTGATCACGAGCAGGCCACTGAGGATCGCGGCTCCCGCCAGAAAGTAAAAGAAGAATGACGTCGCAATCGGCGCCGCGCCCGCGTTCAGCACAGGGTTCATGGGAGGAGTACCCCCACGATGGCAGTCAGAATCAGCACGCCGAGCGAAATCGGGAGCATGACTTTCCATCCAACTTTCATCAACTGGTCAAAGCGATAGCGCGGCCATGTCGCGCGATACCAGATGAACATGTACATGAAGACGGCAACCTTCAACATAAACCAATAAACGTAGTCAATGCCTTCGCGGAAGCGGGCGGCAATGCTGGCATCGTTCGCCCTGCCGGCTACGGCAATCACGAGCAGGAGCAAAGCGAGCAGTCCAATGAGAGCGGCGAAAATGGCCATCCCAGCACGCTGAATCCTGAAGAATGCATGCGACGGCATGCGCGCCGCCGAGATAAACGTAATGGCCGCCAGAGCCCCAAATGTCAGGCCGGGGAACAGAGAGAAGATGAATTCCCATGCTGGCCCTTGCAGCAGATTGGGGAACGGCCGCATCCATCCGCCCAGCCAGAGCGTTACCGCGATCGAGGAGACCGCGAGCATGGCCGCATACTCGCCCAGCATGAAGAGCGACCAGCGCAGGCCGCTGTACTCGGTATGGAAGCCGGCGGTCAACTCCGACTCCGCTTCAGGGAGGTCGAAGGGAGCGCGGTTGGTTTCGGCGACCATGGCGATGGCGAAGATCGCGAAGGCAATGAATCCGAGCGGGAAGAATTTGAAGATGAACCAGATGCCCTGCAGCTGCTGCGCCTGGACGATGCCGATCATGCTCAGCGTGCCGGTGCCTGCGGCGTTCATGCTGGTCATCAAGATGGCCGAGAGGACGGCCATGCCCATGGCAACCTCGTACGAAACCATCTGCGCGCTCGAGCGCAGCGCGCCGATCAGCGGATAATGCGAGTTCGAAGCCCAACCCGCTGTGACGATGCCGAGCACTCCGAGCGACGAGACCCCGAGCATAAACAAAATGCCGATGTTCATGTCGGTGACGGCCTGCGTCGGGCCGAAGGGAATCACGATGTAAACCGTGAAGGCTGCCAGCAGGCCGATGACGGGTGCAAACCGGAAAACGACCTCGTCGGCTTCGTCGGGAACGATATCTTCCTTCAGCATGAGCTTGAATGCGTCGGCGATGGGCTGGAGCAAACCGTGCGGGCCGACGCGCATGGGACCGAGGCGAATCTGGAAATGGGCGAGCGCTTTGCGCTCGATCCAGTTCATGCAGAGGACAATCACGGCCACGCCGGCAAAAATGACGAACACGTAGATCAGGGCCCAGAGCTCGTTGCCGGCTTGGCCCGGTGTGACGGTCACCCTGGGGTCGAGATAGGACATGAGAGCGTTCATCGATCCCCGTAACATCAGCGGTCCACCTCGCCAAGCACGATGTCAAACGTGCCGATTACGGCAACCACGTCGGCCACGAGCGCGCCGCGCACCATAAGGTCAAGGGCCTGCAGGTTAACAAACGATGGCGGACGCACGCGCAAACGATACGGCTGCGTCGAGCCGTCGCTCACTATGAAGTATCCGAGTTCGCCCTTTGGCGCTTCAATCGAGTGGTAGATTTCGCCGACAGGTGGCTTGATCAACTTAGGCACCTTGGCCATGATCGGGCCTTCGGGGATGCCGTTGACCGCCTGCTCGATGATGCGAAGCGACTGGCGCATTTCGGCCATGCGCACCAAGTACCGGTCGTAAGTGTCGCCGTTGGCGCCGACTGGAATTTCGAAATCGAACTTGGAATAGTTGGCGTAGGGCACCGCTTTTCGAATGTCCCACTTCACGCCGCTGGCGCGCAGCACGGGTCCGGTCACGCCGAGCGCGATGGCATCCTTGGCGGAAATCACGCCGACATTTTTTGTGCGCTCCAGCCAGATGCGGTTGCTGGTAAGAAGCGTTTCGTATTCGTCGATTTTCGGCGGGGCGAAAGCCAGGAAATTCTTGACGTCTTTTTCGAAGCCCGGGTAAATCTCATACTGGCAGCCGCCGATGCGGAAGGCGTGCGTGGTGAGGCGTGCGCCGCAGTATTTTTCGAAAATCTTGAGAATCTCTTCCCGGTCGCGGAAGGTATAGAAGAGGGGCGTCATGGCGCCGATATCGAGCGCGTGCGTGCCCAGCCATAGCTGGTGACTGGCAAGGCGCTGGAGTTCGGTCAGGATCACGCGGATGTACTGCGCGCGCGGCGGGGCTTCGACGTTCAGCAGTTTCTCGACCGCCTCGCAGTAGCCGAGCCCATTCGATACGGCGGCGCAGTAGTCCATGCGGTCGACGTAGGGATTGAACATGGTGTAGGTGCGGTTCTCGGCAATCTTCTCGACCCCGCGATGGAGGTAGCCGATCACGCACTCCGTACCCATGACTTTTTCGCCGTCGAGCTTGAGGATGACGCGCAGCACGCCGTGCGTCGCCGGATGCTGCGGGCCCATGTTGAGGATGAGCTCGTTCGAATCGAGGTAGGGCTTGTCGGGAGCCTCAAGATCGAGATTCGACGTCAGGCTGGGGACGGCGTTCGGGAGCGCTTTGTCTTTCAGGTCGTTCATTGTCCGCTCTCGATTCCGAGGTTGATCTGCACCCACTCTTTGTCTTGCTGCAGGATGTCGTAGTCCTTGCGCAGGGGGTGACCCTTCCAGCCGTCGGGGAGAAGGATGCGCTTCAGGTCCGGGTGCCCCGTGAACTTGATGCCGAACATGTCGTAGACTTCGCGCTCCAGCCAGTCGGTGGTGGGCCAGATTGAAAAGCTCGAAGGGAGCGACTCGCCGTCGGCGATTTGCGTTTTCACGCGTATGCGCTCGTTGCGGGGGAAGGAATAAAGGATCCAGAAAACGTCGAATTGCTTCTCGCGCTTGGGATAGTGCGCGGCCGTGAGGTCGACGCAGTAGTCGAACTGCTCCTCGTCGCGCAGCAGGCACAGGAAATCGGGAATTAGAGAGCGGTCTACGGTGAAATAATTCTGGCCGAGGTAGGTTTGCGCTTCCAGGCCTGAGCCGTACTGGCGCTTGTACTTCTCAACCATCGGCGCGGACCAGGGCGTTGGAACTGGACCAGCGGGCTTTGCGGGTGCCGCTGGTTTGGCGGGAACGGCCGCTGCTGGAGTCGCTGGCTTGGCAGGCGCGGCTGCGGCGGGTTTCGGGGGCGCTGCCGCTGTTGGCACTGCGGGCTTTGCGGGAGCTTCGAACTTGGGAGGAGGTGTGGTTGGGGCAGCCGCGGAAGGCTGTGCAGTCGGCGCGGGCTTTTCCGCCGTCAGTTTCTTGTCACCTTCCGGCGGCGGTGGTGGATTTGGCGTTTTGACTTCCTCGGCCATGCTTGGTCTTTCGGACAGAGCCGCCTTCTCTACAGGAAACCATCTCTTCTAACATCTGGCCGCGTCACCGTCAATGACGGGCATCACAAGCAACGCGGGGTTCGCAACGTTTCCAGCTGCAAACCCGCGAATCAGTGCCGCGCCGCTTGAAAACTCTCCACAAGATCGCGTATCCGCTGCGCGTCGGATTTACGATGTCCATGACTGGCGATCGGGTCCGTGCCTCCGGTTGACTCGATCAGAATATCGGACCACACGATTCCCGTCGAAATCTTGACAGAAGCCACTTGCGAAATCGAGATGCTCTCTTCGCTGCTGCCAAACAAACGCCGTTTTACGCGGCTGACACGCAGTGGACTGACGACGATTCGCGTCGGGAACCAGAGATTCCCTTTCGTCCAGCGGCTTGCCGCGAAAGTTTCCTCGGCAACTCCGGGAACTGGACTCGCGGGATTCAAGCTACACCCATTCGAGCGCGCCCTTTTTCCAGATCCAGATGTAGCCGACGATCAGGATTCCGAGGAAGACGAGCATTTCGATCAGGCCGTAGAGGCCGAGCGCTTTGAACTTCACGGCCCAGGGAAAGAGGAAGATCGTTTCCACATCGAAGACGACGAACAGGATCGCGATGATGTAGTAGCGGACGGTGTAGCGTCCGCGGGCGCTGGCGAAGGGATCGATGCCGCACTCGTAAGGCATGAGCTTAGTGCGGTTAGGGCTTTGCGTACGAATGATCCAGCAGATAGCGATCGTGAGCGGGATCAGGATTCCTACGACAGCAATGAAGAGGAAAGCGGGAACGTAATTTTGCGGCATGAGTCCTCGTATGAATGTTTACACACGCAAACCCGAATACTACCGCTGAATGGTGCGGGCTTCAAGGACGGGGGACACAGAAGCTCTTGGCTTTAGCTCTTGGCCTTAGCTTTTAGCCGTTAGCTGGCAGAAAAATTCTAATTCCGCGATGCGGCGACTGTCCTACTTTGATTGCTGTGTCTGGATGGAGACGCAGTTGCTTCCGCGAAATCGACGGGGATAGCTGTCAGGTCTTCCTTTTCTTCTTACGCTCCGTCTGCCATTTCTTTTGGCCACGATATTGGTTGCCAGCCGTTACTGACGGCTGCTTCGGCCTGGTTCACGTTCTCCGCCGGAGACATGCTGGGATCGTAGTAGGTGTCGAACCACAGGCGGGCCATGAGACCTAACTTGATGTCGCCTTCGTCGATCGGAAACCCGAACTGGTCTTTGCCTGCCATTGCCGCGCCTATTTCTGTTTTTCCCTTACTTATTTTTTCGGCAGAGCGGGCTGGAGGTTTATGTCTACTTGGTTACCGAGGTGATCGTGGTTTTTGGGCGACCCCGACTCATGGGGTCTCAGCCACAACGTATTGACGACAAACAACTTATCTTTGACGTATTCTCGAATAAGGACCTAACTCGGCCTGTTCGTCTCGCTCGCCCCAGCCAAGAGCAGGCGCAGAGAGTGGTTTGCGACCGTGGAATCCCACCCTAACATCGCAAACGGCCCGACGACAGGATGGGCACCCGCACTGGATTCTGTTGCTAGCATATCGGTCATCTCTTAGGGGCTTTCGAACAAGCGCCATTTTGCGGCCGGACACCTACAGAAGATGCTTGCTTTTTCGCGGACAGGAGTGTGCCATTCCAAGGCGCCAAAACCGGGCACGCTCTGGACCCCGGTGTCAGCGCCACACTTTATCGGGTGTCCTAGACAGGGCGGGGGGGGATTGCTAAGATTGCGGCGTCTTAGCGACAGCCCAGCACATTACTACGGATGTGAGCGGGGCGAACCTTTCTGCTGGGCTGCCTAGAATCTTGCGGAGAGGTGCTCTATGAAGAAACTGCTGTTTGCACTGGTGCTGCTCGCATCGGCTACGGTGTTTGGCCAATCGCCGTTCGATGGAACCTGGATGGTCAAGCTGGACACGGCCAAGCTTCCCAGCAAGCCCGACACATACTTGTTGAACAAAACTACGTATGAGTGCCTGACCTGCATTCCCAAGGTGACGGTGAAGGCCAACGGGACCGATCAGAAAGTCACGGGACATCCTTATTACGACACGATTTCTGTTCGCGTCATCAATGCGAGCTCGGTTGAGATCACCCAAAAGAAAGAGGGGAAGGTCATGAGTACTGAGACGCAGACGGTCTCGTCCGATGGAAAGACCCTGACCGACAAGGGCACGGATACAACCGGAACCAAACCGGTGACCTGGGAAACTACGGCCACGCGGGTGAGCGGAGGACCGGCCGGTGCGCACGCGCTGTCGGGATCATGGCGCACGGAGAAGATCAACAGCGTCTCCAACAGCGGGCTTTTTGTGACCTTTCAGAGCACGGGCAATGGAATAAAGATGTCGGACCAGAACGGCCGCAGCTATGACGCCAGGTTTGACGGGAACGATTATCCGGTGCTGGGAGACCCGGGCCACACCCGGGTTTGGGTGAAGCGAATTGCACCGCGCATGATTGAGGAGACGGATAAGCGAGGCGGGAAAATCGTCGGGGTGTACCGCATGACGGTTTCGACCGACGGCAACTCGATCAGCATCGAATACAACGACAAGGAGCACGAGACTACGACTACTTACACCATGGAGAGGAAGTCGTAGAGGCATCCGGCTTTCCGTCTTCGCTCTGATCAAGAGGCAGCCAGCGGCAACGAGAGCGCGATGAGTGGGGCAGCCGCGGCGCGTCACGGCCGCTCCGAAACCTCGATTGTGTTTCCTTCGCTGTCCAGGAAATCAAAGAAGCTGGTTCCCTGCCGATCCTGCTGGACCGGGCCGGCGCTGACGCCGTTGGCGGTCAAGACATCCCGGACTCGGCTGAGCTTACGCGTAAAGAATAAGGGAGTAGGCCGAGCGACGACAGGATCTTTCGGAACGAGAATGACGGTAAGTGTCAGAGTAAACACACGGTTGACAGATTGAGAATCCGCAGCCAGCGTGCCGTCGGCATTTGATTTGATGAGCAAATTCTCAGGCAGCCACTCTTTGTTCCTTCGTCGATGGCGGGTTACTGCCGGTTAGTCCGCTCCATGGGAGCGACTCGGAAGTTGTCCACAAACGTCCCGCTATCTGACGACGCCCGCCTGCGGTTTCTCGCCAGGTTCCACAGTCCTTCTTGGTGCGGCAGCGATATCGGGCAGCAGTTTGCCCTGTCCTGGACCTAGCATTTTCTTGCACGGCGTTGCCCGACGCGCGAGATGGAGATAGTCCAGCACCAGACGACGTTTGAGAAGTTGCAGCGCCCTAGCCGGATCCACCCCCTTGGGGCAGGCGCGCGAGCACTCTCCCGCATAATGGCAGCGGAGCGCGCCAGTCGAGGCGCCCGTCAACGCGTTGCGCCCCGGTCGGCCCTCATCGCGTGTATCCGCGTTATAGCGCTGCGCTGCAGTCAAAGGCATAGGGCCAAGATAGCGGACGTCCGTAGCCAACGTGGGGCACGCGGCCATGCAGCAACCACACTTGATGCAATAAGTGAATTGAAGATAGCTCTCCAGTTGCTCAGGAGACTGATAGAACTCTCCCGCCGGGTCATTGATTTCAGCGTCATCCGCGCGGAGGATGTAGGGCTTCACGGAACAGTGTTTGTCAAACATCGTCCAGAGATCGGGAACCAGGTCGCGGACGATCTCGAAATTTGGCAATGGCGCCACGGTGACGTTGGCATCAGCAATGTGCAGGATTTGGGTGTTGCAGGCCAAGCCGGGCCGTCCGTTCAGAAGCATGCCGCACGAACCGCAGATACCCATCCGGCATGAGTAACGCCAGACCAGCGTGGAATCCAGGTTGTCCTTAATATAGTGCAGGCCGTCGAGGACGGTCATGCCTTCGCGCACAGGAATAATGTAAGTCTTCACGAAGGGTGCACTATCAGTTTCGGGGTTGTATCGCGTGACATGGAAATTGATCGATTGCAGGGCTTTGCTGGTTTCTCGCATAGCTACCCCCTTGCTCCTGCGAGCGCGATGGCATGCGCCGCCACGGCGGCCCAAGTGCCCAGGCCAAACAGTCCCAGCCCCACAACCACTAGGACCACGGTGATGGTTTTCTCAATTGCAGGCTTCAGCGTCAGCTCGAACAGCATGGTACGCAAACCGTAGAGACCGTGATAGAGTGCCACTCCGAGAAGGAGGACGTAGGTGACGGTGAAAAATAGGGTGCCGTCGCGAAAGAGGCTGTTCTGCACAGAAACCGATTCACCGTTGTAGGGAGCAAACCAATGAGTCGTTGCCCCGAAGTGCATAATCAGCATGTGCAACCCAAGCAGGAACAGGATTACGACGCCTGCTGCCATATGCCAGGTCCAGTATTTGGTTCCGTTCATCTCTCCTCCTATTTCGTCAGAGCCGAATAACCGCCAGCAGCCAGAAAGACCAAGGTGAGGATCATCATGCATACCAGCAGAGGCCGTTGGACGTTGAGCGATGTCTTGTAGGGATAAACCGGTTCGATAGGCTTGCCAACCGCGAACCCGAGTTCCACGAGCACAAGCCGGATACCGTTGCAGGCATGATAGGCGAAAGCTGCGAACACGAGGTATTCCCCAAACTCGAAAATGGGTTGATGGAAGAAGCCGCGTCCCGTCCAGAGGTATATGGCTTTGGCGCGCAGACTTGTGACAACGATATGCAGCAAAAAGTAGAGAAGAATCCCCAAGCCAGTGATGCGATGCAGGATATAAGCGTAGCGCTCGACGCCCCAGCGCCCACCTCCGAGCCATCCCCATATTCCCAGCCGGTTATCGTATCTTTTGATTTTCGCCATATCTGCCTCTTTCCCAAGATTCACACTGGAGAACACTATTAGTACTTCCGCTCCACGGGCTTCCAGTTGGTAATCGTCACTGGCTTGTACTCCAACCTAGGCTGGCCAGCAGTGAAATAAACCATCGAGTGGACCAGGAACTTCTCATCATCCCGTTTGGTGAAGTCTGTTCGGGCATGGCCTCCACGGGACTCCTGGCGCGCCAGGCCTGCGAAGAGCAGGACCTCAGCCAGTTCAAGCATGTTCTGGGTCTCCAGAGCCTGAACAAGGTTCGTGTTGTAGATGCGGCTCTTGTCCTGAATCGTGATGTTCCGGAACCGTTCTTTCAGCTGAGCAATCTTGCCTAGTCCCTCCTTCATGGATTCGCCCGTGCGATAAACGCCCGCGTGGTTATCCATCAAGGCGCGAAGTTCGCGGCGGATTTGCGCCGGGCTCTCCGTTCCCTTCTGTTTCAATAGGCCATCGAAAATGCGGCCTTCCTCTTTGCGAAATTGTTCTTCTGGCACGGCGCTCAGCGCCGGACCCGGCTGCAGATACTTCGCGATCTCGCCTCCGGTGATGCCACCCCATACCAGACATTCCGCGGTGGAGTTGCAGCCCAGCCGGTTGGCGCCGTGCATGGAATGGCACGCCACCTCACCCGCGGCCCAAATATTTTCGACCTTGGTCCGGCCGTCGATATCGGCCTCGATGCCACCCATGGAGTAGTGAGCCACCGGCCGGATCGGAATCTGCTGTGTGATCGGATCAATCCCCAGAAACTTCATGCATACTTCGCGTATTAAAGGCAGACGCTTGTTGATCCGGTCAGCTCCCAGGTGGGTGAGATCGAGATGGATGTAGTCGAGCCCATCGGCTCCCGGGAAGCCGCGCCCCTCAAGGATTTCCGTCATCTCCGAACGGGAAACGATGTCGCGTGGCGCCAGTTCCATCATCTTGGGCGCATACTTCTCCATGAAACGCGCGCCTTTGTTGTTGCGCAGGTAGCCGCCTTCTCCGCGGCAGCCCTCCGTCATCAGGATGCCGGACGGCACCAGCCCCGTCGGGTGAAATTGCAGGAACTCTGGATCCTCCAGGGCCAAGCCCGCGCGGTAGGCGATGGCTTGTCCGTCACCCGTGACGGTTTGCGAATAGGTGGTGAACCCGTAGAGATTTCCTAGTCCTCCAGAAGCAATCAGAAGCGCCTTGGCTCGCAAAACCACAAATTCACCAGTGGGCAGATCGTAGACCGTAAGACCTGCGAACCGGTCACTATCGAGGAGTAGGGAAGTAACAAAACACTCGTCATAGCGCTTGAAGTTGTTGTACTTGAGGAGAGTGTCATAGAGGGCTTGCATCTCGAAGAAGCCGGTCTTGTCCGCCGCCATGCAGGCGCGGGGAAACGAATGGCCGCCAAAGGGGCGCTGCATGATACGGCCATCCTCGCGTCGCGACCAAGGGACCCCCCAGTGCTCCAAAAGCCGGATCTCATCGGGGGCGGCGTGCACAAACCGATCTACAGTGTCCTGGTCCGCCAGGAAATCGGAACCCTTTACCGTGTCCCAGGCGTGCAGCTCAAAGCTGTCGCCTTCCTCAGGGCGCATGACGGCGCCCGTGCCTCCCTCGGCGCACACGGAATGGGAGCGCATGACCTGTACCTTCGACACGATGCCGATGTCGGCCGCACCGCGCGTTCGTATGCTGATTTCCACCGCGGCGCGCAGCCCTGCCAGCCCGGTGCCTAGGATCAAGACATCATGAATTGTTTCGCGCATGGTCCGCGTGCTCCCTCAACATTGTTATTTTTCGTGAGCAGTCCGTGTGACTGGGGTCGATCACCCCTGGATTTGGATTTGCATGGATACGATGCACCCAACCGCCGTCGGTCGGCTGTGATGTTCCTCATTAAGGAGTGTGACAATGCGGAATAACGATCAAGGAATCTCGAACGCGCGAGAATCAGCCTCATAATCAATACCCTCCGCATCTTTCGTATTAATCTCTTCATGGACGAGTTGTGCTGAAGGATACGTACGGTTCCTTCACCGTTTTGAGGGAATGGATTTAAGTCGCGATATTCCGGACAGTTCGTGATTGGGCGGGAGCTTGACGTATATTTGGTTCGCAAAGTTAATGGGCCGTCCGCTTCGAGCCGGTATTTTCCAGGGCCTGAGCCAGACGCTGCGCGGTGTGTTCGACCCGGGTCGCACTGCATGCCTTGTCCATTCCTCCCCGGATTTGCATCATGCAGCCCGGGCAATCCATCAACACCAACGGCACGTCCGCGTCTTTAATGTTCTTCAGTTTGCGCTCCAGGATCGGCGCTGAGATTTCGGGCAGCTTCAGCGAGTACGAACCGCCCATCCCGCAGCACATGTCCGCTTCGTACATCTCCACGGCTTCGTAGCCAGCCTTCGCTAACAACTCTCGCGGCTCGTTGGAGACTTTAAGCGTTCTCTTCAGGTGGCACGAGTCGTGGTAAGTGAACTTGCCGAGCTGCTTGCCTTCCTTGAAAGTGAGGCGACCCTCATCGACCAGCTTCTTCACCAGGGTAGAGAAGTCAATAACCTTGGAGGCGAGTTCCCTTGCCCCCGGCAGGGAGTCGGACTTGCCCAGGCTCTCGAATGTGCTGATGAAATCCTGTTTGAGCGCCACGGTGCACGTGGGGCACGGCGACACCACATAGTGCACATCTTCTTTCAGCATCGCCTCGATGTTATCGGTGGCGTTTTGCGCCGCAACTTCGTAGGCACCGCTATACCGTGCCGGCGCGCCGCAACAGGTTTGTCCTTCGGGAAAAACAACTTCGATCCCCGCATTGTTCAGGACCTTCACCACGGATTCGCCGATTTCCGGATAGGCAAAGTCGACGAGACACCCGGCATAGAATGCGATTTTTTCCTTGCTCTTCGGTTGATCGATGGTTTTGAACGTGTCCCGAAAAGGCTTCTCGGCAATCGCGGGAAGACTGCGGAAGTCAGTCATCTCCGACAGGAATAGCGGCAGGTGGCGGATGAAGCCGTCCTTGCTGAATGGTTTTTGAGCGAGTGACCCGGCTCGCAGAATCGAGTGGAAGAGCCTGCGATTGTTGACCACCGAGAAAGCAGCCTTTTGCACCAGCGGCTGCCCGTGTTCGACGGCGAGCCGGCGGCGTAGTTCCAGGATCAAGTCGGGAATCTGGATCTTGCCCGGGCAGACCTGGGTGCAGTTACCACATTGGATGCAAAGGCTTTGAATTTCGTCGGACTCCTTCAGTGCGCCGAACCATGCCGTAAGAATGGTGCCGATCCCGCCGGTGTAAACCTTGCCAAATACGTGCCCGCCCACTAACCGGAAGACTGGGCAAACGTTGAGGCACGATGCGCAGCGGATGCATTGCAGGGCCTGCTTGAACTTCGGATCCTGCGACATCGCCGTCCGGCGATTGTCCATAAGAATGATGTGCAGGTCTTTCACGGTGCCGTCGGTGTTGGGGACGGGACCGCTGATGATGGAGACGTAACTGGTCAACAATTGACCGGTTGCGCTCCGAGGCAACGCAGTGAGGATCGGCGTGATGTCCTCGAAATTGGCCACCAGTTTCTCGATGCCGACGATGGCCACGTGGATTTTGGGCAGCGTGGTGACCAGGCGAGCGTTGCCTTCATTGGTGACGATCACCAGGCTGCCAGTCTCCGCCACTGCGATGTTCGCCCCGGTTATGCCCATTCCCGCAGCCAGAAATTTGGGACGCATCTGTCCGCGAGCGAACTTCACCAGTTTTGGAATGTCAGAAGTCAGGGGCTCATCGACTTCCTTGCCGAATATATCGGCGATCTCCTCCTTGGTCATGTGGATCGCGGGCATGACCATGTGCGACGGACGCTGCTTGGCGAGTTGGACGATCCACTCGCCCAGGTCCGTTTCGCGAACTGAGATTCCCGACTTCACTAGAAAGTCGTTGAGATGAATCTCTTCCGAGGCCATTGACTTGGATTTGACGATGCTCTCGACGCCGTTTTCCCGGGCCAGCTTCAGGATGTATTGGCGAACCTCTTCCGGGCTGCTGGTGCGGAACACCGTGGCGCCGCTAGCTTCCGCCTTCCTGGTGAATGTCTCGGCAAGTTCATCGAGATGCGACGCGGCATACGACTTCCGCTCCGCGACTTGCGTGCGCACGGCTTCGAAGTCGATGCCCTCATAAGCTTTCGCGCGGCTAACGCGGTAGGCTTCAGAGAACCGCCCCAATGCGCCCGTGAGGTTGGAATTGTGCAGCGCTTTGTTGATCGAATCGGTAAATTCCTTGCGCATCAATTCATCTCCCCCAACTCGTCGACGGCAACGATGATGAGCCTCTCCGGTCCATGCACTCCGATGGTGAGAACACGCTCGATGTCGGCGGTGCGGCTCGGCCCGGTAATCATGGAGATGTAGGCTGCCCGTTTCGGATCGGCCTTGGTCAGGAACGCGGGCAGATCAGCGACTATCTCACTGCTATGCACGATGGCGATATGAATATTGGGCAGGGTGGACACTAATCGTTGCGCGACGGCGCTTGCGTCCTGGACCAGTGTACCGGTATTGGCCAGCGCCCAATCCATCTGACTGATCCCGACCCTGGCGCTGGCAGCAAGGTCGCGAGTGACGTCAAAACTGAGATTGGGCACTTTGCCAGCCAGAAGGCTCTTGTCCAATCCGTTAAGAAACGGGCAATCGGCCCACAAAGCCAAGAACGGGGCATCATTGTTGACCGCTTCTTTACATAGAAATTCAAGAATGAAGTCCAGCGCCGCGCCCTTCCGGGCAAAATGATGTACCTCAGCGCTTACGGACTCGGCTCGGGTCCTAAAGGTCTCGAAAATCTCCGCCTGCGTCATGCGACCTCAAGTAATTAGGCGGCCCTGCCGTCACAAGGCCGTCGTTCGTCTCTTTACTTCGCGACCAATGCGGTGAACGGATGAACATAAGCTTCCAGGCGTGGAAGCTTGAAAAAAGCCTCGGGTTGCCGAAAACCACCGTGCACGAAGCGGACAGCTCCTACCCTTTAACAAACTCGGTTTGAAGTCTTGAAATGGCTGCCAACGTACCAGAGATTTCATCGCAAATCTCCTTGCAGTGTCATCGCTCGTCAGCGCTGCTCCTTCAATTAGGGAAACACCTCGGTTCAAGGGAATCAGTGACCGAGATCACGATGCGCAGACCGCTACGTCACTTACATCCCATTGCTGCGTTTTCTATTCTGAAAGGCGTGAAGGAGCAGGCACACACTCGCACAAGAAATTCGTTCACGGTGATATTGTTCAGAAAGACAATTTCGCGCAGGTCTGTTTCGGCCGGGTTCTAAAATAGTTTGGCAGGCATGGCATATGACTCGTGTAGTGGATGTAACAGAACTCGTTTTGAGAGATGCTCACCAGAGCCTTCTCGCCACACGCATGGCGCTCGACGACCTGACTCCGGTTTGCGATGACATCGACAACGCGGGCTACTGGTCGGTCGAATGCTGGGGTGGAGCAACTTATGACGCATGCATCCGCTTTCTAAACGAAGATCCCTGGGAACGGCTCCGCACCTTCCGCAAGCTCATGCCGAAGAGCCGCCTGCAGATGCTGCTGCGGGGGCAGAATCTCCTGGGCTATCGGCATTATGAAGATGGAGTAGTCGAGCGCTTTGTGGAGAGGTCGGCGGCCAATGGCATCGATGTGTTTCGAATCTTTGACGCCCTTAATGACTTGCGAAATCTCAAGACCAGCATTGATGCCGCAAAGAGGACAGGAAAGCATGCGCAGGGAACGATTTGCTACACGGTCAGTCCGGTACACACGATCGCCGCCTTCGTGGAGATGGCACAGCGGCTGAAAGAAATGGGTTGCGATTCGATTTGCATCAAGGACATGGCTGCACTGCTTAAGCCCCAGCCTGCCTACGATCTCGTCCGCGGAATCAAGCAACGGTGTGGGCAGGAAACGCTGGTTCATGTGCACACGCATGCGACTACCGGGGTCACGCTGGTGTCGCTGATGAAAGCGATCGAAGCCGGATGCGACATTGTGGACACAGCGATAAGTTCCCTCTCGCTCGGCCCAGGTCACAACCCTACCGAGAGTCTGGTCGAAATGCTCCAAGGGACGGGGTACGAGACACGGCTCGACATGAAGCGTGTGCTCAAGATCAAGCGCCACTTTGCCGCGGTCCGTCCACGATATCGCGAGTTCTCGAGCGAGTTCAGTGGAGTGGAAACCGAGATTTTTGAGAGCCAGATCCCTGGCGGCATGATCTCGAACATGGAGAGCCAGCTCAAGGGTCAGGGGGCGGGAGATCGGCTGCACGACGTCCTGGAAGAAGTTCCGAACGTGCGCAGGGATGCGGGCTATCCTCCGCTCGTGACCCCATCCAGCCAGATTGTGGGCTCGCAAGCTGTCTTCAACGTGCTGATGGGGCAGTACAAGGTCATGACTGGTGAGTTCGCCGATCTCATGCTCGGCTACTACGGAAGCACGTTAGGGGAGAAGAATCCTGAGGTCTTGAAAAAGGCGGAGGAGCAAGCGAAAAAACCACCGATTACAGAGCGTCCCGCGGATCTGCTCAAACCGGAATGGGAACATTTGCGCAGCGATGCGTTGGCCCTAGAAGGGTGTAACGGATCGGACGAGGACGTGCTGACGTATGCCATGTTTCCGCAAGTTGCGCCGAAGTTCTTCAAAGCTCGTGCCGAGGGGAGAAAGAACTTGGGCAAGGATCCGGCCGTCAAACGGCCGGCATTGGAAGCTGCGCCTCAGGCCGGCGGAGCGCAGGCGGGGACAAAGGCGAATTACGTAATCACCCTGAATGGAAAAGAACACCGGGTGACTGTCGCCCCGGCGAAGTAGCGTGACAGGAATCGAACGACAACGAGGAGCATCCATGGCGACGCGCGCAGCCGACCGAAAGACCAAGACCATGGCGGAGAAAATCGCGGAACTGGCCAGCAAGCGGACGACCATGCAACTGGGCGGAGGCAAGGATCGCGTCGACAAACAGCATGCGGCCGGCAAACTGACAGCCAGGGAGCGGGTCGAGCAACTGGTGGACAGGAACAGCTTCCAGGAGATCGGAATCTTTGCCCGGCACCGCCAAACGTATTTCGGCATGGCGGAACGGGAATTTCCGGCGGACGGAGTGGTGACGGGTTGCGCGAATATTGATGGCCGCCTGGTACACCTGGCCAGTCAGGATTTCACTGTGGCGGGCGGCGCGGCCGGCGAGGTCCACAGCGACAAGATCGCCGAGACGTTGCGCCTTTCACTGAAAACCGGCAGCCCATTTATTTTCATCAACGACTCAGGCGGCGCGCGGGTACAGGAAGGAATCGACAGCCTCGCCGCATATGGCCGCGTGTTCTACAACAACGTAATGCTCTCGGGAACCGTGCCGCAGATCTCTCTGATCTGTGGACCGTGTGCCGGCGGCGCGGCTTACAGTCCAGCCTTGACAGACTTCGTCGTGCAGACATTGCAGTCCCAGATGTTCATCACCGGGCCCCAGGTGATCAAACAGGTCACGGGCGAGGTGGTAACGGCCGAAGAACTGGGCGGCCCACAGTCGCAGATGAGCAGGTCGGGCGTCACGCATCTGGTGGCGCAAAATGACGAAGAGGCTCTTCTGCTCTGCCGGCGCTTGCTTAGTTTCCTGCCCTCGAACAACCTGGAAGACCCGCCGCGCGCGGCCTATGACCTGCCAATGGAATCCGACCCGGAGATGAATGGTATCGTGCCAACGGAAAGCAAGACGGCGTATGACATGCGCGTTGTTGTTACCCGGGTGCTCGACTATCAAGACTTTCTGGAAATTCAACCCGGCTACGCTCCCAATATTCTGATTGGATTTGGCCGGCTGCAAGGCAGACCGGTGGGTGTGATTGCGAACCAGCCGAACGCCCTTGCCGGTGCTCTCGATATTAACGCTTCCGACAAGGCGGCACGGTTCATCCGCTTCTGCAATGCTTTCAACATCCCGCTATTGACGTTTGTCGATGTGCCCGGCTTCCTGCCGGGAGTGGAACAGGAGTACGGCGGAATCATTCGTCATGGCGCCAAGATGTTGTTTGCCTATTCGGCCGCAACAGTTCCGAAGCTTACGGTGGTGGTGCGCAAAGCCTACGGCGGAGCGTACCTCGCCATGTGCGCCAAGGATCTGGGCGCCGATCGGGTGGTGGCATGGCCGACGGCCGAGATTGCGGTGATGGGAGCCGAGGGCGCAGCGGAAATCGTCTTTCGGAATGAGATTGAGACCGCTAAGGACAAGGCAAGCCGGCGCAAAGAACTGATCGAGGAATATCGGCAGACGTTTGCGACTCCGTATGTATCGGCCGGCCGACGGCTGGTCGATGACATCATTGAGCCTGCGGAGACAAGAAAGCATCTCGCGGTGGCGCTCGAGTCATTGCACGCCAAACGAGAGCTCCGCCCGCCGAAGAAACATGGTTTGATCCCCTTGTAGGGAAACGTGACGTGGCGATCGGTCTGACAGTTTCGTTGTTGATCGTGGCAGTGGTTGCCGCATCCGCGCTGGCGTATACGTTCTCGCAGCGGGAATTTCGGCGTAGCCTCAGCGAGCTGGGGGACAAGACAAACCGGCAGCTTAACTTGCTGTCCGATGCTGTCAAGAACCTCGAAGCCGAATTTGCGCAGCTGAAAAAATCCGTACCCGCCGAATCCACAACCGCCGCAGCTCCCGTTTCCTCCCCCCCGACTCCTGCCGTAGCCGCAAGGGAGGCTCTGGAGATTACGCCAGATATATTGGTTGTGCTAGCGGCCGCAGTAACGGCCTTTCTCGGGAAAAAAGTGCGCATTCGGTCGGCCAAGATGCTGCAATCACCTTATGAGATCGTGAATCCGTGGGCACAACAGGGGCGAGCCATCGTGCAGGCCTCTCATAATCTGCGCCCGGGGAGTTGACCTTGGGGTGTTTAAACAGGGGGTCTCGATTTGAAACTGCAACTGGGCATTGACGGCAAGAACTACGAGGTCGAAGTCGAGGTCATCGAAGACGACGAGATACCGCGGCTGCCGAACTTCGGTCCTTATCACCCATTCCAGGCAAGTGTGCCCTCGTCGCCGGCGCCGGTGAAGGAACCGGCCGGGACCGTCGAGCCGGACGTCGCGGAGGAGAAAGTCTGCCGAAGTCCGGTGGCGGGTATTGTGATCAAAGTCAATGTGAAACCCGGCCAGCAGATCAAGGCGAATGATCTTCTCATGGTGCTCGAAGCCATGAAAATGGAGACCAACATTACCGCGGCTCTAGGCGGAAAAGTCAAAGCTGTCCGGGTGGGACAGGGGGACGGGGTGAAAGTGAATCAGATGCTGGTCGAGTTTGAATAGTCGTAGTGCTGATCTTCAGGCCAGCGTCCATACCGCTGCAATTAGTTGAGCGCTTTAGCCCTTGAACCGAGTCTTGATAGGAGGCTTTACATGACTCAACTGTCGCAGGAGATTGCAACTGTCGTAGGCTTTCGGTTTATCGATCACGTGGCCATCGCGGTGAAGCAGGGCGAACTCGATGCCCAGGTCGAAGCCTACAAACTGCTGGGTTTCGAGGAGATTCATCGCGAAGAGGTGTACGGCGGCGACCAGGTTCGCGAATCGTTGCTGCGTGTCGGTGACGGTCCCAACCTGATCCAGTTGCTGGAGCCTTTGAGCACGGACTCGCCGGTTCAGAAGCTCATCGATAAGAACGGTGGCCGCGGTGGGCTGGCGCATATTGCCTTTCGGGTGCGGAATGCGCAGCAAGCCTTCGATGACATGAAGTCCAAGGGCTTTCAGATCATCGACAAAGCGCCTCGGCCCGGATCGCGCGGTACCACGGTTTTCTTCGTTCATCCCAAGTCGCGCGCCGAAAGCCCGTTTGGAATCCTGATCGAGGTCGTGGAAGATCCCCATGAACACTAAGACGACTACTGACGAAAATCTGCTGCAAGAATTCCCCCCGGTCTCCACCGAGCAGTGGGAGCAGGTCATCCAGAAAGACCTGAAGGGCGCCGATTACGCCAAGAAACTGCTGTGGAAGACGGAAGACGGCCTTACCATCAGGCCGTATTACCGGCGTGAGGACCTGCGGGGAATTACGTTTCTCGATGCCGCGGCTGGCGAGTTCCCATACGTCCGCGGCAATCTTGCATCCGGCGGCTGGGGGGTTCGCGAAGAAATCGAAGCTCGTAATCCGGAAGAAGCCAATCGCCTGGCCCGCGAAGCACTGGCCGCGGGCGCCGAAGAGATTACGTTCCAGAACAACGCTCCCGTAACCAGTCGCAAAGATGTGGTTCAGCTTCTCGAGGGCCTGGGTGATGCCTCAGTTCACTTCAGTCAAGCAACGCCGCAACTGTTGCAGTTGATTGCCGAGTCCGGTGCTCCGGCGAATGGATCGGCCGACTTCGATCCGCTGACCGATCTGGATTGCGCAGAGAAGTTACTGTCCAAAGTGCCAGCTTCGTTCCGTCCCTTCTCGATTCCGGTGCTTGCCTTGGAAGAGGCGGGCGCTACTGCGGCGCAGCAGCTTGGTTACGGCATCGCCGCAGGCGTTGATTACCTCGACGGCGTGACGTCTCGCGGCATCGGCGTTGCTCGCGCTACTGCGGCCTTGTCGTTCTCCGTCGGCATCGGATCCAGCTATTTCCTCGAGATCGCCAAACTCCGCGCGTTGCGGCTACTGTGGTCGCGCGTAGTCCAGAGCTTCGGCGGCAAGAATGGCGAGGGAAGAACTGCGATTTTCGCTCGCACCTCCCGCTGGAACACCACCATCTACGATCCGTACGTCAATGTTCTGCGTGCGACCACCGAAGCTATGTCAGCTGCCCTGGGCGGCGCAGAAGCCGTCACAATTGCCCGGTTTGACGAGCCTTATGCCAAACCCACTGAGGCCAGCCGTCGGCTGGCGCGTAACACACAGATCATTCTGAAAGCGGAAGCCCAGATTGCCCGTGTCGCTGACGCGGGCGGCGGCTCCTACTATCTCGAGACGAGCACCGACCAGCTCGCCCGCAAAGCGTGGAAGATTTTTCAGGCGGTGGAAGCTGCTGGTGGCTTCACGCGCTTCAAAGCTGAAGGCAAGCTGCAGTTCGAACTCGACAAGTCGCGGACCGCGCGCGAGTCGGCGGTGGCATCCCGCCGACGCGTGTTGTTAGGTACCAACCGGTATCCGAATTCCAAGGAGACGGCACTCGATCGTGCCGATCTTGCCCGCGTCTTTGCAGTTCGAAGAGGCGCTCGCGCCTACGAGGAACTACGGCTGCGCACCGAGCAGCACGTGAAGCAGGTCGGAAAGAATCCGCTGTTCCTGCTGGCCGAAATCGGCGATCCCCGTATGCGCGCCGCACGTTCCGGCTTCGCCGCCAACTTCTTCGGCTGTGCCGGCTTCGCTTTGGCCACTGACCGCTACCAATCGGCGGAAGCCATCGCCAATGCCGAAGCGGACGTGATCGTGCTGTGCAGCTCCGATGCGGAGTATCCTGCGATCGTCGAGCAGTTGATGTCCGCGCTGAAGGGCAAGGGGCGCAATAGGCCCGTGGTGGTCGCCGGCAATCCGGAGTCTGCGGAGCAACTAAAGGCCGCGGGCGTCGTTGACTTCGTACACGTCCGCAGCAACCCGATCGAAACCCTTTCCCGCTGGCAGCGGCACTTCCAGATAGGACAGAGCTAATATGCGGCCGGACTTTTCTAAGATCGACTACGCACCACAGGTTAAGCACAGCTCCCAGCCCGAGCAGTCCGAGTGGCTCTCGCCGGAGCATATCCCGATCAAGTCGCAGTACACCATAGCTGACCTCGAAGACCTGTGTCATCTCGATTACGCCGCCGGGCTGCCCCCGTATCTGCGTGGTCCGTACTCGGCGATGTACGTGATGCAGCCATGGACGATTCGCCAGTACGCAGGATTTTCCACCGCCGAAGAGTCAAACGCTTTCTACCGGCGCAACCTCGCTGCAGGGCAGAAAGGCCTGTCTGTGGCCTTCGACCTTGCCACGCACCGCGGCTATGATTCCGATCACGAGCGCGTCGTCGGCGATGTCGGGAAGGCAGGCGTGGCCATCGATTCCGTGCTCGACATGAAGATCCTGTTCGACCGCATCCCGCTCGATCGCATGTCGGTCTCCATGACCATGAATGGCGCTGTTTTGCCGATCATGGCCTTCTACATCGTCGCCGCAGAAGAGCAGGGCGTAAAGCCGGAACAGCTGAGCGGCACTATCCAGAACGACATCCTCAAGGAGTTCATGGTCCGCAACACCTACATATATCCGCCCGGTGGATCGATGCGGATCATCGGCGACATCTTCCGCTACACCGCCGAGAAGATGCCGAAGTTCAACTGCATCAGCGTGAGCGGCTATCACATGCAGGAGGCGGGAGCGACTGCCGACATCGAACTCGCCTACACCTTGGCCGACGGTCTTGAATATCTGCGCACTGGCGTAAAAGCCGGTCTTGACATCGACAGCTTTGCACCCCGCATCTCGTTCTTCTGGGATATCGGAATGAATCACTTCATGGAGATCGCCAAGATGCGTGCGGCGCGCATGATTTGGGCAAAGCTGGTCAAGACCTTTTATCCCAAGAACCCAAAGTCGCTGGCCTTGCGCACGCATTCGCAGACCTCAGGCTGGAGCCTCACCGCGCAGGATCCGTTCAACAACATCGTGCGCACCTGCGTCGAGGCACTCGCCGCCGCACTGGGACACACGCAGTCCCTGCATACCAACGCTCTCGACGAAGCATTGGCCCTGCCCACCGACTTTTCGGCACGCATCGCGCGCAACACCCAGATCTACCTGCAGGAAGAGACCGACATCACGCGCGTCGTCGATCCCTGGGGCGGGTCTTACTACGTCGAGCGGCTGACGCACGAACTGATGCACTCGGCCTGGAAGCTGATCGAGGAAGTGGAAGAGGTCGGCGGCATGGCGAAGGCTATCGAGACCGGATTGCCGAAGATGCGCATCGAAGAGGCCGCCGCCCGCAAGCAGGCTCGCATCGATTCCGGACGCGACATCATCGTCGGCATTAACGCTTATCCTCCGCCGGAAGAACCGCTGATTCCGGTTCTCGACGTCGACAACGCCGCAGTGCGCGAGTCGCAGGTGCGCCGCCTGCAGGAGTTGAAGCAGAGTCGCGATAACGCTGCTGTGACCGGCGCACTCGGCAGGCTAACAGCCTCTGCTAAGACAGGAGAGGGCAACCTGCTTGACCTTGCGGTTGACGCCGCTCGCAAGCGCGCTACGCTTGGCGAAATCTCCTTCGCGCTAGAGAAATCGTGGGGACGTTATGCCGCCACGACGCGTTCTATCGCGGGTGTGTATTCGGCCGAGAACCAGAGCAACGAAGAATTTCAGAAGGCGAAGGAAGCCGTGGCGCAATTCACCGAGAGTGAAGGCCGGCCTCCGCGAATATTAATTGCCAAGATGGGACAGGACGGCCATGATCGCGGCTCGAAGGTGATCGCTACCGCCTTCGCCGACTTGGGATTCGACGTCGACATCGGCCCGTTGTTTCAGACGCCTCGCGAAGTTGCGCAGCATGCCGCCGACAACGACGTGCACGTCGTGGGTGCCTCGTCGCTTGCCGCGGGACACAAGACGCTGGTGCCGCAGTTGATCGAGGAGCTGAAGAAGATCGGACGTGAAGACATTCTGGTCGTGGTTGGCGGAGTCATTCCGCCGCAGGATTACGAGTTCCTCTATAAGGCTGGCGCGATTGGCGTTTTTGGACCGGGAACGGTCATCCCCGTGGCGGCCCAGCGGATCGTCAAGGCGCTAACGGCGAGCCTAGTCACCGAGGGACACTGAGGCTTGGAGCCGAAAGACAGTGCGTTGCGGGTGCAGCCGGGAGTTCGCACCCCTCCGCCGCCAGACAGCACAAGCGTTCCCAAACGGCGCAGCAGGCTGACCCGCGAACGATATATTGATGGCGTGCTGGCGGGCGACCGCAAGATACTGGCCCGTGCCATCACCCTCATTGAGAGCTCGCGTACCGACGATGCCGAACTCGCGCAGGAGATCCTGGAAGCCTGTTTGCCTCACACCGGCAACTCCATCCGTCTCGGCATCACCGGCGTTCCTGGAGCGGGCAAGAGCACCCTGATCGACGCGCTGGGCATGCACCTCATTCGCGAGCACGGGCAGAAGGTGGCGGTGCTGGCGATCGATCCCAGCAGCGAGGTTTCCGGCGGCAGCATTCTGGGCGACAAGACGCGCATGAACGCGCTCTCGCAAAACCAAAACGCATTCATTCGTCCTTCGGCTTCGCGCGGCGCACTCGGCGGCGTAGCTCAGCGCACCCGCGAAGCCATGCTGCTCTGCGAAGCCGCAGGATTTCAGCGCATTATCGTGGAGACCATTGGCACTGGACAGTCGGAAACTGCCGTGCATTCCATGGTCGATTTCTTCCTGCTGCTGATGATCTCGGGCGCCGGCGATGAACTGCAGGGCATGAAGCGCGGCGTCATGGAGATGGCCGATGCAGTGGTTATTAACAAAGCCGACGGCGATAACCGCACCAAAGCGGAGCGAACACGGACTGAATTTCAGAATGCGCTGCGCTATTTCCCGCCCCCTCCGACCGGGTGGACGCCCTGCAGCCTGTCTTGTTCGGCGCTCACGGGCGAAGGAATTCCGGAACTGTGGAAGTGTGTTTACGAACACACGAAACTATTGAAGTCGAATCAATGGTTCGAACGGATTCGCCGCAATCAGCTTAAGAATTGGATGTACGAAGTAATCGAGCGCGGACTGGTGCGCAACTTTCGCAACCATCCTTTAGTGAAGCAGAAACTGGCGGAGTTGGAGCGCGAAGTCACGGAAGGCCGCATTACTTCATTCCACGCTGCCAATCGTTTGTTGGAACTCTATACGAAGCACAGAACGTAACGTCGCGCGTGCCCGCCCGGCGCGCGTTCATTTGATCGAGAGGTCAGCAATGAGCTTGCCATTTCCCAAGCTGACGCCAGAGGAGGCGGCGGTACACGTGGAGCACGGACAGACCATTGGCTGCAGCGGGTTCACTCCGGCGGGAGCGCCGAAAGCGATACCACCTGCAATCGCCATAAGTCGGCTGAGGCACGGTCAACAGCGGGGCTAACGAGCGGGGCGGTTTAACCTTGCTTTCGAACAGATGACTTCGCTTCACCCAACCGAGCACCATGGTGGTTCCCGCATAGGCGGCAAAAACTGCAATTCGCCAAGAACGTGGAAGGCGCTCCAGAGGAAAGGCGGTCAAGCCCCACCAAAGCCGGCACACGGCCGCCAGCCAGGATTTCAGCGGCTTCAAAGATACGTCGCCGAACTCCGCCGGCACGAACAGCACGGCCCACAAGGCAAACAAAGCCGCCAGAACGAGCGGGGCTGGACCGGGATGGAAATGTGTAAGCATGGCAACAATTGGGTCGAGAACGCGCCAGCTTAGCACGAATCTCACCGCGGCTTGTCTATAATCAAATGTTTACGCTGGAACTTTTACGCTGCAACCCAAGGACACTGATTGGCACTCGACGAGAATATTTATGAGATCCGGCGCGAGAAGCTGAAGAAGATTGAGGCGCTGGGGCAACCCGCTTACCCTCGAAAATATAACTTCAGCCATACCGTGCAGCAGATCTTGGCGGAATATGGCGGGCAGACGGCGGAGGAACTGGAATCGCCGCGGGTGACGGTGCGGGTGGCGGGGCGGATCATGGCAATCCGGCTGATGGGGAAGGCCGGGTTTGCGCACTTGCAGCAGGATGGGCAGCGGCTGCAGATCTACGTGAAGAAAGACGCGGTGGGCGACTCTGGATTTGAACTTTGGAAGCTGCTGGATCTGGGTGATCACATTGGGGTCCGTGGATATTTGTTTCGCACGCGCACGGGCGAGCTTAGTATCCATGCCGAGGAGCTGACGTTTTTGTCGAAGGATCTGCTGCCGCTGCCGATTGGCAAGGAGTTCGAATCCGACGGCGGTATAAAAAAATCGTATGAGCTGAGTGACGTAGAGTCGCGCTATCGGCAGCGTTATGTCGATCTGATCGTGAATCCGGAGGTGCGGGGAGTATTTTTGAAGCGCAGCAAGCTGGTGCAGTCTTTGCGGCGGTACTTTGGCGGGCATGGGTTTGTGGAAGTTGAGACGCCGATGATGCATCCGATTGCGGGCGGGGCGGTGGCGCGTCCGTTCAAGACGCATCACAACACGCTCGATATGGATTTGTTTTTGCGGATCGCGCCAGAACTTTATTTGAAGCGGCTTACCGTCGGCGGGTTTGACCGAGTGTATGAGATCAATCGAAACTTCCGGAATGAGGGAATCTCGATGCGGCACAATCCGGAGTTCACGATGCTGGAGGCGTATCAGGCGTACACGGATTACCTGGGGATTCTGGATACTACGCAGGGCGCGATTGAGGGGGCGGTCGAGGATGTGACGGGCGGGACTCGAACGAAGTGGGGCGAGGACGAAATTGACTGGTCGCACGCGAACTGGCGGCGGATGACCATGCGGGAGGCGATTGCGAAGTTCTGGCCGGAGAAGGCGGGAGCGGCGCCTACGCGGGAGGATTTTGCGACGCATGATTCGGTGAAGGCGCTGGTGATGCGGGTGCGCGGCGCGGGGATGGATCTGGCTTACGACGCGGCGGAGCCGGCGGGCAAGACGATTGCCGCTTTGTTTGAGGCAGTGGCGGAAGAACATTTGGTGCAGCCTACTGTGATTTATGAATTTCCTACGGCGATTTCTCCGCTATCGAAGCAGAAGCCGGATGAGCCGGACTGGACGGAGCGGTGGGAAATCTTTGTGGGGAAGATGGAGATTGCGAACGGGTTCAGCGAGCTGAATGATCCGGAGGATCAGCGGCGGCGGTTTGAGGGGCAGTTAAAAGAGCGCGAGCGCGGGGATGAAGAAGCGCATCAGATGGATGAAGACTACATTCGGGCGCTGTCTTATGGGATGCCTCCGGCGGGCGGGGTGGGCGTGGGGATTGACCGGCTGGCGATGCTGTTTACGGACTCGCATACCATTCGGGATGTAATTCTGTTTCCGCAACTGAGGCCGGAGAAGCAGGGAGACGCGGAGGGCACGGAGGGGAAATAGGCTCTTCGCTGTTCGTCGTTCGCGCTTGGCCCTTGCTCAGTGTTGGCTTTCAGACACATTTCTTGGCCTTCGGTCTCGGGCTCGCGTGACCGGCTCGCACCTAATGAATCACTTTGAATCTGAGTGTGGGTCGCGCATCCTCAACTGAGCTGTAGCTCGGGCAGCGCTACCGTAGCGCCACTTTTACGCTGGGTCGGTAGCGCTTTGCCCTTGTAGTATCCAGCCGATCATTCGTTAGTCGATATGGTTTCGTCAGCCTGGTTTACTTAGTCTGCAGTCTTCTTGGCCGCGGCTTTGGAGTTGCCTTTCTGCGGGCCGAAATTTCTGGTCAGGTAGTTCAGGATTCCCTTGCGGTCGGCGTCGGGGATGGCGGCGCCCAGGCCTTCCATTTTTTCGAGCTCCTTGGACCACTCCTCGCGGCGCATGTGTTGCTCGGTGATGCGCGAGGCGGTATGGCACTGGGAGCAGGCGGCTTTAACTTTGGCTTGCATCGGCCCGGGCGGAAGAGGCTTGCCGAGGGCGCTGGGGGCCTGGGCGTCAGCGAACTGAGCGGACGCGAAGAAGGCGACTGCGAGACTGAAAAGCTTGAACGAATCAAGTTTGAACAAGGCGGATCCCCACATGCTCCGGCTGGGCAATCGATTTGAAGTCCTCCTGCCGGGCGATTTATGAGATTTTAACAGGAGGTCTTGGGTCGGGTCTCAGGTCTTAAAGCTGCAAAGTCTATCAATCAAGTAGTCTTTGATCACTTGGGGGCCAGCCGATCAGCAATTCGTGCCTTGGTTCGATTCCGGCCCCCGTTTCTTTCCTCGTCAACTCGGGGGCCGGATCTTCCAGGAGCACAGTGGAGAGGAGTTGTGCTTAATGTCTACTATAACGATAGACATAGTATAAATCAAATCTTTTTTGGGAAAATTTTGACGAATTGCGGACCACGGAACCGTTTGCTGCCAGCCCCCTACCGGGTGAGAACTGGGGCGTCCCGGGACTTGGATTATTTCTACTGCTTTCCCCCGCGCTGGGCTAAAGTGGTTCGCCCCGCCCGGGGCGGGATTCTCGATCACCTTGCCGTACTGTACACCCTACCGGACTGCTGCCGGACTACCGAAAGCGAGCTATCACGCGCATGCTAGCGCTGGTCGAGCAGGCGGATGGTTTCTAGAATGGTGTTGCCTACGATCTCCAAGCTCTTGGGACTGAGCTTGTCCATGGTGTCTTGCGGGGTGTGGTGGAAGACGTTGTTGTAGCCGTAGTCGAGGTCGATGACATCGGCGGAAGGTACACCGCGCTTCACGAACGGGATATGGTCATCTTCCATCGGGCCTTGAAGCGCGTAGAAATGAGATTGGTAACCCTCGCGCTCGGCGGCCTGATAGATCAGATCGAGCAGCCAGGGCGTCGAGTTGGTGTCGCGCTGGATGTCGAGATCGGCGTCGCCGATCATGTCCATGACCAAGAGCGCTTTGATTTTCTTCAGCGTCCCGTCTTTCTCCCATCTTTCGGCGAGATGGCGCGTGCCGTAAAGGCTGTCGGTTGAGGTCCAAGTCTTCACGGCTTCTTCGCCGTCGGTCCAGACGAGCCAGACGCTGTAACCGTCGCGGGTTTTGCCGCGGAGCTGGTTGGCGAATTCGAGCAGGATGGCGGTCGAGGAGCCTCCGTCGTTGGCTCCGACGTAGCCGGTGTTGCGCAAGGGATAGTTGGTGTCGTAGTGGCCGAGGATGGCGATGATGCCGTCTTTCTTGCCGGGAAACTTGGCGATGATGTTACGGACGGGGAACTTCCCTTCTATGGTGTCGGCGGTGAAGGCGTCGTCTTCGACCTGATCGCCCTTTAAGTGATCGAGGATGTAGCGCTCGAGTTTTTTGTGGTTCTCGTTGCCCATGTAGCGCTCGCCGAAAGCGGTGACTTCGCGGGTGTACTGGAAGGCGCGCTTGGAATCGATTTGGGGAAGGGGGGCGGAGGATGCTGCCTGGACAACCGCAGGGGCGCCGGAGCTTGTAATCGCCGCCTGGGCTGCAGGCTCCGGATTGGTGGCGGTGGCGGTTTTCCCCTTGCCGCATGCTGTTGTGCTTAACGATGCAAGCACCAGCAGGGCTGCACAAAGTCTTAACCACAGAGAACACAGAGGAGCACGGAGGAAAGCTTGCTTCGACATCTTGGGCGGCTTCATGGATCGCTCTTAGTTCTCCCTAACTTATGAGGCTACGAGGCATTTTTCTCGGCGCGCTTCTTACGCTGTGTGGGATGCACGAACCAGGCGATCGCGATGCTTAATACGTAAAGGGCGACCATGGGCGCGGCGAAAATGCACATGTTTACGACGTCGGGAGTCGGGGTGATGATGGCGGCGACGATGAAGATGCCGAGGATGGAATAGCGGATGTTGCGCCACATCCAGCCGGCGCTAACGATGCCCATTAGCGCCAGGAAGAAGACGAGGATGGGCATTTCGAAGATCGCACCCATGCCGATGATGATGGTCACGAACAGCTGCGTGTATTCCTCGATGGTAATCATCGGCTGGAACTGCTTGCCGAAGTCGATCAGGAAGCTGAGCGCCTGGGGATAGACCACGCGGTAGCCGAAATATCCGCCGGCGAGAAACAGGCTCACGCTCGACAGCATGAAGGGGAAAACGTAGCGCTTCTCATGGCGGTAGAGGCCGGGGGCGATGAAGAGCCAGATCTGGTAAAGCACGAAGGGCGAGGCGACAAAGAGGCCGGCAACTCCCGCGACTTTGAGGTAGAGATTGAAGGGGTCTACGGGATTTAGGTAGACGAGTTTTTCCGGCAGGCCGTATTTGTGCAGCACATCAGTGATCGGCTTTTGCATGATGCCGACCAAGCGCGGGGCGGCGAACCAGCAGCCGAAGAAGCATAGGACTACCGCGGCGGCGGAATAAACGATGCGCTTGCGGAGTTCCTCGAGATGGTCGAGGAAGCCCATGGTGGGCATGGCCTCCTGGGCGGATTCGGCTATGGGAGAAGAGGCGGCCGCTTCAGGCATCGGGCGCAACTTTCGGGCGGGCGGGAGACGGGGCAAGCTCCGTCGCTACGGTGGCGGAGTTTTCGGGCTGGGCGACGGGTGCTGGCTTGGATTCGGCGGGCGCGGTTGCGGCGTGGGCTTCGGCGGCCTGCATCTGCTCGGCGGGCGGCGGATTGAAGATGCGGCTGGCTAACGACCCGAGCGGCTCTTTGAGCGGGGGCAGAATCTGCGGCTTTTGCGTTTCGAGGGTATTGATTTCGGATTCGATCTGGGAGCGGAATTCGTTGGAGGCGCGGCGGAATTCGTTCATGATGCGCCCGATCTGGCGGCCGATCTCCGGCAATTTCTTGGGGCCGAAAAGAACCAGCGCCAAGAAAAACAGGAAGATCATCTCACCCGAGAAGCCGAAATTCATAGGGCTATCATAATGCGCGGGGGCGGAGGGTGACTACTATGGAGTGCGGATTTTCTGGCCGCTGAAGATCTCGATCATTCGATCAACCGCAAGCGGTCGTAGAATGGCGGCGTGGCGAATCAGAATGGCTGGCGCATTCTTTATCATCAGGGGACAATGGTCTCCGTTGAAGAGGACGACGCGTTCCCGAGTAGCTGGCTAGAGTTCCCTCCCTGGCTGCAGAAGGAATGAGGGGCAGGTTCAACCGGAGGCCAAAGCTTAGCGGCGAGCTGGGCGCCAGCAGGACGGGGTGAGTGGCACTATTTAAAGCTATAGCCGATGGAGGCGCCGAAGCGGATGGCGCGGTCGGAACTGAATTCCTGGGCGGCGCGGATGAAATAGAAGCGGCCTTCGGGGCGGAGAAAGATGTGGCGGAAAACGGAGCGCTGCAAGGGATAGAGCTTGATCCCGGCGCCGGCGTCACCCATAAAGTGGTTTTTGTTGACGTAGCAATTCCCTTTACTGCCGCAGCCTGCCGTATAGAAGCGCGTAGTCTCCATGCCCGCGCCGCCTTCCAGTTCGGCGGTAAAGCGCTTGAAGAACCTCTTGGTCCAGATGGCATTGGCATCGTAGAACATGGGGCGGTAGAGCAGGTTGTTGACCGGATCAAGACCTTCAGTATCCCGGCGCACATACTCGCCCTCGACACCGATGTTCTTGTGGAAGAAGAGGTAATCGCCGCTAAAAACCAAGTAGGCCCCACCGGTTAACGATTGGGGCTGATGATTGATATCGTTCGCCACTCCGGTCCCGGGCGCATCGATGGCGGCGATACCGGCGGAAACGTCGAACTTCTGGGCTTGAGCGAGTGTCGAGAAGGCGGCCAGGGCCGCGCAGGCGAAAGGCAAAAGAAGGGCGATGCGTCGCATTAGTTTCAATCGAAAACCGTCCAAAATTGTTTTGACCGCTATCATACATGCGCGGGCGGGAGCGTGAGGTTCGGGGCAGAGATTTTCGGCAACGAGGCTGCGGGCGTCTTAGTGATCGAGGCGGAAGTGCCGTGTGCCCGCCCTAGCCTGCCAAGGACGGGGTTAAGCCCCGTCCTCAGATCAGAGAACGTGCCGACTCGCGCTAGCTCCGACTGGCACTATCTAAAGGTGTAGCCGATTGAAACGCCTAAGCGCGTGGCATGGTTCGAGCTGTAGTTTGTTTCGTTATGGATGATGTAGTAGCGTGCCTCGGGACGAATGAAGAAACCCTTGGTTGCATAGAGCTTTAGGCCGCCGCCGAAATCTCCATCGAAGTGATTGCTGGTCGAAAGGACGCCACTGCTGCCGAATATAGAACTCTGAGAAAAATGGGTGTCTGACCCTCCGATGCCACCAACCAACTCCACTGCGATGTGGGGCGCCAGTTTGGCCGAGTACACCGCGTTGAAGTTGTAGAACACTGGACGAAAGTTCACACCGCTGTCGAGATAATTGTCGCTCGTAGTTCCTCTCCAGAACACTTCAGCGCCAAAGCCGAGGTTGTGCCAGAAGAGCACGTCGCCGCTAAAGCCGGGATAGGCGCCTCCAGTGAGCGATTGCGGGACGTAAGGATTACCATCGCAGTTGCCGCAATTGCTGGCGCTGGGCGCATCGATGGTGCTGAGGCCGAAAGCAAGGTCGATCTTTTGGGCCTGGGCTGAGCTAGAGAAGATAGCCAGAGCGGCGCTGGCAAAAGACAAGAGCAGGGCTACTCGAACTGTGCGTTTCACTCGAAAACCTCCAAGAAATTTTGGGCTTCTCCGTTAGATGCAAGACACGGAGCCCATGCTACAGGACTGCCGCGCGTTTACAAGAATTTACGGACTCCAACAAGTTGTTATTCATCAATAAGTTACCGACAATTATACCATTTTGGCGGCGCCTTGAGGAGAGCCGGACTCTTCCCCGTCAATAGGCGAGGAGGATGCGAAGGTCACGCAGGTTATTGCCGGTGGGGCCGGTGAGGATAGCATCGCCCAGCGCGCTGAAGTAGGGGAAAGCGTTGAATGTGGCGAGGGCGTGGCGGACAGCGGCTTCGCCGTTGGCGTCATCTTTTTCAGATTGAAGCCGGGATTGAATCGCGGATTGAGATTGCGACGCGGCTTGCAACGCGGCTCGGAATAGGGTGCTGCCATCGGCTACGGCTCCGGCGGCGGGGCTGTTGCCGTCGATGCCATCGGTGCCGGCGCTTAGGACGGTGATGTCCTCGCCGGCGATTTTTTCGGCGCAAGCGAGCGCGAACTGCTGGTTGCGTCCGCCGATGCCGCCGTTGCGAACCGTGACCGTCACTTCGCCGCCCGAGAGCAGACAGACGCGGGACACCTTGCTGCGCAATTCGCGCAGGCGCGTGAGTAGAAAGTCGGCGGCTTTTTCGTAATCCCAGTCGTCGCAGGAATTGTCGACTTCGACGGCGAAACCGGCGCGGGTGGCGGCGATGGCGGCTTCGTCTAGCGCGACCTTATTTGAGAGCACGGGCCACCAGCGGGCGCGCACGAAGGCGGGATCGTCGGATTTGGGAGTTTCCTCGAGTGCGTGCTGGCGGAAGAGATCGGCGACCGAGGCGGGAAATTGCTCGACCAGATTGTGTTCGGCGGCGATGCGCTCGCAGTCGTGGATGGAAGTGGAATCGGGCATGGTGGGGCCGGAGGCGAGCGCGTCGGGAGTGGAGTCGGGGACATCGGAAACGAGGATGGAAACCTGCTGCGCGGGATAGGCGGCTTGGGCGAGGCGTCCACCTTTGACGGCGGAGAGATGCTTGCGGATGGCGTTGATGGCGGCGATGGGCGCTCCGGAGTGGACGAGCGCGCGGTAAGTGGCAATGAGATCGGGGAGGGAGATTTCGGCGTCTTTCAAGTCAACGACCGGCTTTTCGACGATGGAAGAACCTCCGCCGGAAAGCAGAAAGATGACGAGCGAGTTGGCGTCGAGCGCGGCGAGCGATTTGAGGATGGCCTCGGCGGCTTGAATGGATTCGGCAGTGGGTGTGGGATGGCCTCCATGAAAATAGCGGAAGCGGCGGACTTGGCCAGAAAAGATCTGGCCGGTTTGGCTCAGGCTAGCGGGGTCGACGGATGTAGCGACGATGCCTTCGAGTCGGCTGCCGACTTGGGCTTCGAGCGCGGTGGCCATGGTGTGGGCGGCTTTACCGATGGAGACGACGAAAACTCGGTTGTAGGAGTCGAGGTCGTACAGATCTTCGCAGATGCGCAGGACTCCGCGTTCGCAATGAAGGTGGCGGGAGAAGGCACTTTCGATAGAGGCGTTCTTGAGCGCGGCGGCGAAGATTTCGAGGGCGGTTTCGCGCATTTGTCGGAATTGCTGGCCGCGGTCGGTGGTGATTTCCGGCATGCTCGAAGATTATAGAGAAGGGCACTATAATCTGCGGCCATGCCAGTAAAAACCAAAATCTCCGATAAGAAGCGCGAGTTCGAACATGCTTTTCAGGGTCTGCGGAAGATTCTGAAACCCCACGACAAGAAACTGCACGTGCTCAAAGACGAACCTGGCGACTATATGAGCGAATCGAAATCGCTTCGGTATCAGGGGAAGCCGGTGATGTTTGTCTCAATCACGAGCAAGAGCTATGTGGCGTTTCATCTGTTTCCCGTGTACATGTTTCCGGAATTATTGAAAGGCATCTCTCCTGCGTTGAAAAAGCGCATGCAGGGCAAGACGTGCTGGAATTTCAAGAAGGCGGAAGAAGATCTGTTTGCGGAATTGGGCGAACTTGTGGGCGCGAGCTTTCGCCGGTTTGCGGAACTTGGGGAGCGGGACTTGACCCGAGAGGATCTCCTTGCTGCCGTGCCTGCGCTGGCGGGCGGCGCGAAAAAGAAGAGTTGAAATCAGCGGGCGGGCGCAAATTCCTTTATCCATGCTTCAATCGAATCCCGCATCTCGCGGAGGCGGCCTTCGAAGAAATGATCTCCAGCCTCGATGCGAACTAGTTTCTTCGGCTCGGGGAAGGCGGCGACTAGCGTTTCGAGAGTTCCGGGCGGCGCGAACTGGTCGCGCGATCCGCTCACGAAGAGCTTGGGCTTGGTCGAGGTGCGGAGGAATTCAAAATCGTAAACGCGCGGTTCGCCTGAATCCGACGGAGCCGGGATCGCAGGCAGGCCGAGGGCGATGAGGGCCTGAACGCGATCATCGGAATAAGCGGCGCGCAGGCCTACCGCGGCTCCGAAGGAAAACCCGGCGAAAATGATGGGCAGAGGAAATTCGCGCTCGAGCCAGTCGAGTGCGGTGCGGACGTCTTCCACTTCGCCGATGCCGCCAGCGTGCTCGCCTTCGCTCAGACCGGTGCCGCGAAAGTTGAAACGGAGCACGGGGAATCCGAAACCGTTGAGCGCTTTCATGGCATGGAACACGACCTTGTTGTGCAGCGTGCCTCCGTAGAGCGGATGCGGATGGCAGACTAGGGCGGCGTGGGTGGCGTTGGCGGAGCCAGCGTTGAGCAGGGCTTCGAGGCGTCCGGCGGGGCCGTTGAGAAAGAGGGAGCGGATGGTGGCGTTGGCGGAGAGCATCGGTCGTTGGCAGTTCGTCGCTGGTCGTTCGTCGTTGGTCGTTCGGGATTCGTTGTTCGTCCGTCGGCGCCTATCCGTCGTTTCGGCATTTGCGGACTGAAGAAATCTTATCAGCCGCCTCCCTGCCAAGGACTAGCGACCAGCGGCCAACGACTGCTACGCTCTTGGCATGAGTTTGCCAGGGGGAGACCTGTCCGCGCTCACGCGGCGGCTGATTGATATTGAGTCCACGACTCCGAATGAAGAAGCGGTGGGGGAATTTCTTTTCGGCGAGTTGCGGCGGCGCGGGTTTGATGCGCGCAAGATGCACGTGGAGGGCGAACGCCATAATGTGCTTGCGACCTGGCCGGGTCACGGGCAGCCGACGGTCGTTTTCTCGACGCACATGGATACGGTGCCGCCGTTCATTCCTTCTTCGGAAGATGAAACCCGGATTTACGGTCGCGGATCGTGCGACGCCAAGGGCATTATTGCGGCGCAGATTGCGGCGGCCGAGAAGCTGCGTGCAGCGGGCGTTTTCGTGGGGCTGTTGTTTCTGGTGGGAGAGGAAACGGATTCGAAAGGGGCGCTCGCGGCAAATCGGCAGCCGATCGGGGCTCGCTTCCTGATTAATGGGGAGCCTACCGACAACCGGCTGGCGCTGGCGACGAAAGGGTCGCTGCACGTGGTGCTGACGGCGCGGGGGAAGATGGCGCATTCGGCGTATCCGGAGCTGGGCGAGTCGGCGATTGACAAGCTGGTGGAGGCGCTGCACCGGTTGCATGCGATGAAGCTGCCCGCGAGCGAGGATGTGGGACCGTGCACGAAAAACGTGGGGACGATTGAAGGCGGGCGGGCGCGGAATATAATTCCCGACTTTGCGCGAGCCGAAGTTTTCTACCGGCTGGTGGGGCCGGCGGACGAGTTGCGACAGCAGATTGTGGAGACGGTGGGCGAGTTGGCCGAGGTTGAGTTCACGCGCGAGGCGCGATTTATGCGGCTGCGCACACTGGACGGACTGCCTACGATGGTGGCGGCTTTTGCGACCGATATTCCTTCGCTTGGGAATTGGGGCGAGCCGCTGCTGCTGGGGCCGGGCTCGATCCACGTGGCGCACACGGAGGGGGAGTACGTGGAGAAGAAGGAGTTGGTGGAGGCGGTGGAGTTGTATTGCGGGGTGGCGAAGAGGCTCATTTCTTAGAGGCAATTCCACGGCTCGAAAGGTGCGAGACGTGGGTCAACCGGCAGTCGCCTAGTCCTCCAGCAAGACTCTGCATTCTTCGCCACCTAGCGATATCCTTACGGGATGACTCCCTCCCACAATTCCCTTGCCCGCGCTTCTTCTTCCTATCTTCGTTCGGCGATGCACCAGCCTATTCAGTGGCAGGAATGGGGCGAGGAGGCGTTTGCTGCGGCGCGGCGGGAGGATAAGCCGATGCTGCTCGATATTGGTGCGGTGTGGTGCCACTGGTGCCATGTGATGGATCGGGAGTCGTATGACGATGCGGAAGTGGCGAAGCTGGTGAATGAGAATTTCATTGCGGTGAAGGTGGATCGGGATGAGCGTCCGGATATTGACAGCCGGTATCAGGTTGCGGTGAGCGCGCTGACGGGGCAGGGCGGATGGCCGCTGACGGCGTTTCTTACTCCGGATGGGAAGCCGTTTTATGGCGGGACTTATTTTCCTCCGAAGGACGGGTATGGACGGCCCAGCTTCAAGCGCGTGCTGACGTCGATTGCGCAGGCTTATCGGGAAAAGCACGGTGATGTGGTGGAACAGGCGGCAATGGTCGAAAGCGCGATTGCGCGGGCGGAATCGTTGGGCTCGGGCGGGGGACGAGTTTCGGCGGGAGTGATCGAGGCGATTGCGGAGTCGGCGGCGCGGATGTTCGACGAGCGCAACGGCGGGTTCGGAAGCGCGCCGAAGTTTCCGCATCCTGCGGCGCTCGATTTGCTGATGCAGCAATATTCGGTCACGGGGAATGAAGAGCTGCGGCAGATTTTTGTTACTACGCTGGAGAAGATGGCGCGCGGCGGCGTGTATGACCAGCTGGCCGGGGGATTTCATCGTTATTCGGTGGATGAACGCTGGGTGGTACCGCACTTCGAAAAGATGAGTTACGACAACTCGGAGCTGCTGAAGAATTATGTGCACGCTTATCAGGCGACGGGGGATGAGTTTTTTGCTGCGGTGGCGCGCGACATTATCCGCTGGATGGATGAGTGGCTGAGCGACCGCGCGCATGGCGGGTTTTACGCTTCGCAGGATGCCGACTATTCGATGGACGACGACGGCGACTACTTCACCTGGACCCTGGACGAAGTGCGGGCGGTGCTGAACGAAGAGGAGGCGGCGGCCGCGTGTTTGCATTATGACGTCGGCGAGATTGGCGAGATGCATCACGATCCGGCGAAGAATGTCCTGTACGTTCGGGCGGATGTGGCGGAGATTGCACGGCGGCTGAATTTGACGGAAGAGCGCGTGCGCGAACCGCTGACATCGGCTAAAGAGAAGATGTATGCGGCGCGGCTGAAGCGGCCTACGCCTTATGTTGACAAGACCGTGTATGCGGGATGGAACGCGATGTGCGTCTCGGCGTATCTGGAAGGGGCTAAGGTGCTGGATTTGGACGAGGCACGGCGGTTTGCTTTGCGATCGCTGGATCGGATGCTGGCGGAGGGATGGAGCGGCGCCTCCAATTCAGAAGAATCAAAGTCAAAAGCAACGGCAGCGGGCGGGGGCGTCCGCTCCACACCAATACCTACCCAGACACTCTCCGCTCTGCGGCATGTGATCGCGTATTCGGACCCGAAGGCGGAGCGGCGCGAAACTGTGGGCGTGCTCGACGATTACGCGTTCACGGTGATTGCCTGTCTCGACGCGTACGAGGCGACGGCTGATTCGAGTTACTTCCGCTTGGCGCGGGGGATTGGGGATGCGATGGTGGAGAGATTCTACGATCGCGAGGGGGGTGGGTTCTTCGATACGTGCTTCGCGACGTTCGTTGAGACGACGGGCGCCGCGGGCGAAGCGGCCGGCTCCGCGGCAGAAGCGGCTGGCGCTGGGCCGCGCGCGCTTGGGATTTTGGGAACGAGGCGCAAGCCATTTCAGGATTCGCCGACTCCTGCGGGAAATTCGGCGGCGGCGATCGCGCTGCTGCGACTGCATGGGTATACGAACGAGGCATCGTATCGCGAGCAGGCCGAGCGGACGCTTTCGGTCTACGCCGGCGTGGCGGCGCAGCATGGAATATTTGCCGCGACTTACGGGTTGGCGGTTGCACGATTTTCCGCGCCTAATACGCAGATCGTGGTGGTGGGAGAGGATGCGTTGGCCGTGGAATTGTATCGGGCAGCGGTCCGGCAGCTTTCGTTAAATACAGCGGTCATGCAATTGGCCCGCAGCAAGGTCGTTGTCCAGAATTTACCGCCCGCGTTGGCAGAGACGATTCCGCATTTGCCAGCGCTGGCTGGGGGAAGATCGTTTGCGGCGGTGTGCTCGGAATTTGCCTGCCTGCCTCCCGTATTTGAGGCGGAGGAGTTGGTGCGGGTGCTGGATTCGCGAGGCCGTCCCGCAGCGTAAGCGAATTTACGCCCTGACGAATTGATGCGATTTTGTCGTCGCTGAGCAGCCTTTTCTTTCGCCGCTCCGGAGCTACTCGCTGGTAGGTGCTAGCCGTCCAACGGTTTTGCGCAGTGGGCTGCAGTCTTACGCCGCCTGGGGGCTGCTTTCCGCCCCTGAAGGTTCTACGGTTCCTGCCGATAATTTCTAATGGCGTGGTAGCCGCGCGTGCCGGAAACTTTCTTCGACAATCCGGAGCTGTATCGGTCGGTACTGGAGGAATTACCGGCCGGTATCTACATCGTGGACCGGGAGCGCCGGGTGCGCTTTTGGAACCGCCGCGCGGAGCTCTTAACCGGGCATCTGGCGCATGCCGTGATGGGGCAGGATGGTGCAGGACATCTATTGGACGCGTGTGATCGGAGGGGGCGTGCATTGAGCGGGGAGCACAGTCCGGTGACAGTAACGCTCACGCATGGGAAGGCCCAACAATTCGCCGCTTTCTTCCGGCATAAGAACGGGCATCGTGTCGCGGTACGCGTACGGACCAGAGCGGTTCTCGAACACAAGGAAGCAATCATGGGAGCGATGGTCGTGTTCGAAGAGGCCTTTGCCTTTCCCGACAATTCAGTGGAACCGATGTACGGGTGCCTGGACGCAGCGACTGGGATCCCATCGCATCGGCTGACGCGAGCCGTGCTGAACGAATGTATGGCGAGCATGGAGCGCTCGCGCCAGGGGTTCGGATTGCTGCGGATTCGGGTTCTGGGCCTGGATGAATTTCGGGCGAAACATGGGATTCAATCGGCATTCCCGCTATTGCGAACGACGGCACAAACCTTGCGGCACAGCCTCGATCCGGAGATCTTTGTCGGGCGTTGGGGAGAAGACGAGTTCATCCTGGTGCTTCCGTCCGCCAATCGGGTGACGACCGTGGCTGCGGCGGAAACCGCCTACAGCCTAGTGGCAAAATCCGAAGTGAGTTGGTGGGGCGACCAATTCCCGGTGCAGGCGGTGGTGATGCGCACCGTGGCGCAGCCGGGAGACACGCTAGAAAAGCTGCTAAACGGATTAGAGCCAGCGCACGCTGCGGCGGCCGGCCGGGCTGTGGGCGCGGCGGGGGTTGGGAAATAGGCGCGAGCAGTCGCGCACAGTGCTCGCGCAAGGATCACGAGGTTACGCTTTATGTTTTCGATCATCGGAATCGTGGTTGTATTCGGCTGTATCGTCGCCGGATATCTGATGGAGCACGGCAACCTGAGAGTACTGGTGCAACCGGCCGAACTGATCATTATCGGCGGCGCCGCAGCGGGCACGGTTTTGATTTCGAATCCGCTGCACATTCTCAAACAGATTGTGGGAGGAGTAACTGGAGTGTTCGGGTCCTCGCCGTACACGCGCCCGCGTTATGTCGAATCCCTGAAGATGATGTATGAGCTGCTGCAGAAAGCGCGCAAGGAGGGGCTGGTATCGCTGGAGAGCGACATCGAAGAACCGGATAAGAGCCCGCTTTTCTCCAAGTACAAGGATTTTGTAAAGAATCATCACCTGCGCGATTTTGTGTGCGACACGATGAGGATGGCCGTCAGCGGGGGCGTGGAGGTATTCGATCTGGACCAGATGCTGGACGGTGATATGGAGGTTCATCATCACGGGGCGGAGCAGCCGGTGGCGGCGCTGAGCACGATGGCGGACTCGCTGCCCGGACTCGGGATTGTGGCCGCCGTATTGGGCGTAGTCATCACGATGGGAGCGCTGGGGGGGCCGCCGGAAGAAATCGGGCACAAGGTGGCGGCGGCACTGGTGGGAACATTTCTGGGCATCCTGCTGTGTTATGGGCTGGTGGGCCCAATGGCGGCGCGCATGGGTAAGAACGCGGAAGAGGAACATTCGTTTCTACTGGTCATGCGAGTTGTGATGGTGGCCTTCCTGAAAGGCGTAGCACCGATTATGGCAGTGGAAATCGGGCGGCGGGTGGTGCCCGGACATGTGCGCCCCTCGTTCAAAGAGGTGGAGCAAGCCTGCCGTAGTGGCAGCGCAACGGCCGCAGCGCCCGTGGCGGAAGGGGAAGCCGCGGTAGCGGCTCCAGCCGCAGGTTAGAGGCGGGTTATGCCGACGCCCCCGATCATCGTCATCAAGAAGAAAGGCGGCCATGGCGGCCATCATGGCGGCGCCTGGAAAGTCGCCTATGCGGACTTCGTCACAGCCATGATGGCGCTGTTTATTGTGCTGTGGCTGATGAACTCGAGCAAGCAGTTGCAGGTCGCGGTGGGAGGGTACTTCAAGGATCCCACGGGAACGTCGAAGAAGGTGGGCACGAATCAATCCGGCGCGGGCGACAACTTCCAACTGACAAAGCAAAACCTGGGCCAATTGAAAGAGCAATTGCAGAAGAGCATTCACAGCATCAACGATCTGGAAAAGCTGCGAAAAAACATTGCGATGACGGTCACGGCCGAAGGGCTGCGCATTGAGTTGCTGGAATCGAAGAGTGGCACGTTTTTCACCAGCGGGAGCTCGGACGTGAACCAGACCGGCAAGGAACTGCTGGTTCTGCTGGCCCAGGAGTTGGGACAAGTGCCGAATAGGATTTCAGTCGAGGGACATACGGACGCAACGCCGTATGGAGAAAAGCGTAATTACAGCAACTGGGAGCTGTCGTCAGACCGGGCCAATGCCGCGCGGCGCCTTATGCAGCAATCGGGATTGCGGGCTGACCAGGTTTCGCAGGTGCGGGGCTTTGCCGACCAACGGTTGCGTAACGCGCAAGATCCGCTGGACCCTTCGAACCGGCGCATCTCGATCATCGTGCAGTACATCACGAAGGATGCCGAGGATGAGCCAGCCGAACCTGGGAAGGATTCGAGCGAGGGATCCAAAGAGCAAGGGGTGAAAGACAAGGTCAAAAGGGAGCCCGGGGTAGCGGGCGAGATGACAAAAAAATAGGCTGACCGAATCGGCCAGCCAGACGAGGTGCGCTTTTTCAGTGGTTGTTGCTGCATCGTGGTTAGTGAACCACAATTCGCAGTTCATCGTCGGGGCAATTTGGACGGCTTGGAGGACAGAGTGGCATGGGGCCATCCGGAGCGGGAGCCTTCGGGATGGCAGCATACGCGAAAGTGCCTACCAGACCTACCAAGAGCAGGAATGCTCTGAGTGAACGTCTCATACAACTTCTCTCCTTAGGGTCTACCGAATCCACGCCGAATTCTGGCGCGTCATCGGTGGGCGGCATTATACACAACCCGGGGCGCGAAGCATTCGTGCGAGCAAGGATGTGGAACGGGAGGGAACACCAGGCCATCGGGGGCGGCCGAAAAGGGCACAGAGTTCACGGTGTAACATCTAGAGGGCAGGGCGCACAGTTTCTAAAGTGATGCTTTCATTCGAGTAGAGCAGTGTTTGACCCTCCCAGAATCTAATCAGGTGGCAGCAAATTCCTCTTGACAAGATTATCGAAGGAGGTCTGATCTCCGGGGGGGCGCTAGGTGTGGTCCTTGGAACCCGCGGCCGCGGACTTGGTGCGAGGGTGTTTCGCGGAGTTCTCCGTTTCCAGGAGATCTTCGGGGGATTCGAGATTCGAATTTCTGGAAAAGGCGCGTTCCACCATTCCTTCAAACATCGGGATCAACGAGTCGCTGGGAGCCACGCGTTGCAGATCTGTAAGGCCCTTCTCCCACCGCTGGGTCCGCAAAGGATTGACGGCTCTTTCACGAACAAGCTTGGCCGCCAATGCGTACACAAGCCATGTCAAAACGGAAAGATTGTAAAAAAGCATGTTCAGCAGGTTCAGGTGGTTGTGACCGACGAGTTTACCCGCATACAAGGCGAGAAGCATCAGTTCGGCACCCGCAAAAGATCCGAAGCCAAGAGCGATTCCGAAACTGAGCTGCCGGCGTGACACTCCAAGGAATCGGGAAAAGATGACCATGAAAAGGATGAGCCCGAACTGCACGGTGCGGACCGAGCGTTGCATGGTGGTTACGGCGTGGATAAGCGGAGATTGCGAGAAGGAATTTGAAGCCGCCACCACAACGGAAACCAGCAACATGACCGCGCCGGCCCACTTGAATACCGGAGTACCCAGGTCTTGCAACGCATGGTAGGGCCGGAACACATCCAGGAAAATTTCGTGTATGACTTTGAACCCGAGGATGGCGTTGAGCGCCTGCCCGAACCAGAAGAGCGAAAAATACCAGAACGCGCTGCGCCCGTAGAGGGGATAAGTGGCCGCAAAGAACGCAACCTGCGCAAGAAGAAACGAAAAGAAGACCGGAAATTGCTTATGAAGCTTGCGCCGCCAGAGCACCGCAGCCACTGCGGATTGCAGCACCGGTTGCGCGCACCACAAGAAAAGAGACGACGTTGGACCGGTGAGGGACATTGGGTCTCCGGATCGAACCGCGACTCTCCACTGGTCGCGGCATCTTTATCTTCGCCCATACTCAGGCAGGTTGAGTGCTTTGAGCAATGAACTTAGGTAACCTTGGTAACCTTTGCCCTCGAGTCGCACGCGGCGGCCAGGCAGCTCTGGCCGGGTGCGAACGTCATCCTGCCTCCGGAGTTGAATGAAGGTAGGCCCGCATCATCCGGACCTCGTCGTCTTTCTCGTCCAGATCATGCAGGAGAATGTCGCGGAGCGAGATAAAGCCGCTGAGTTCGCGGTCTGAACATACCGGCAGGTGTCGAAAACCATGGCGCCGCATGAGGGTCATGCAGGTTTCGAGCGAGTCACCCGGTTGTACGGTCATCGGGTCTTCGGTCATGACCTGACTGACCAGGGTGCGGGCCGGATCCTTGCCGCCGACGACCACCCGATTCATCAGGTCGCGCTCCGAGAAAATGCCCAGCAGCCTTCCGTGTTGAACAACCGGAACGGCACCGATGTTGTGGTCCACCATGAGACGGGCCACATCGAGAACGGTCTGATGCGGCTCGGCGGAAATCACTACCTGGTTCTTAAGCAGATCGCTGATCAACATTTGCACCTCCCATCGACTCGTACCGGAATGATCTTTCCGGGAACAATGTCAGTCTGGCTTTGAACGGAGGAAGCAAAGCCGTTAGGACTGCGCTCGGCGGAGTATATGTCGAAAACTGGACGGCGAAAAGAAAAAAAAGAACAGGCGAGCCAGGCGCTGGGGTGATTGCCGACGCGTGCAGGGAGAGCCCTAGTGAGTTTGGCCGTCGCTCAGGGAAATAACGTAGGCCGCAGACAGGAAGTCAGCAGGAATTTGCGAACGGTCGCGGGCGCTTACGATGACGTTGTAGTCTTCGCCCGCCCGCAACCGGTTGAAGACCGGAGTCGCTTCCTGGGGCGCAACCAGCGCAAGGTGGTGCAGGAAACCAAACACATCGGCGGTGGGCTCAAGGCCGGGGGCGACGAAGGAAACCTCGACATCCTCGTGGTGAAAATGCCAGGCCAGCGAGGCCGCCAGCCCGACGGCTCGCTCGTAGAGGGCGGGCTCGAGAACCCCCGGCGCTGGGTTATCGAAAATGATGCGCAACCGGCGTTCATCTTCGCGGCTGTATTCGCGCACCTTGAGCGCTCCGGTGCGGGCCGTAGCTTTCCAGTCGACGTAGCGGGCGGAATCTTCCGGCATGTAATCACGGATGCGATGCAGATCGTAGCCGCGTCCGCGCACAGAGCTTGCGAGTTCGCCGGTCACCATGGGCAGGACTTCGAGGAACTGCTCGGTGGGCTCGATCACCGGGTAGGCGATGATCTCGCGGGCCAGGTTCACACGGCGCGTCTTGGTAAGGAAAGCAAACGGAAAACGCGTGGCCAAGCCGAAGTTCTTATCGCGATAGCGTCCGCGAGCGGGAAAAGTTATTTCGAGATCCGCACGCAACTCTTCCTTGGGAGGGAGAAACGGAAAGTAAACGGATTGCCGGAGGAGGGGCCGGTCAGGTTCCTCATGGACGCGCCGCAAGCGGCGATCGGGCAAGCGTAGCCACTGCTGTTCCGGGGCGCGATGCGGCGGCCAGGCAAACGTAGCGGCTTCCCAGCGCCAGTGCCGCGCCACTTTGCGCTTGGCGGGAACGACGCGGATGGAAAACGACGGCATCCACGAACTGGCGTTGCGCAACAGGATGCGGGCCAGCATCGGACGTCCGGCGAAAACATGCTCGGGCATGTGGATATTGAGTTCCAGCCAGCGGAGCACAACCGCAGAAGCGATGCTCGAGATGAGAATCGCGGACAGGAGCGCGGCGACGACCACGTAGAGCAGGTTGTTCCCGCTCTGCAGAGCCGCGATTCCAAGCACAACCGTGAACAGGATGTAGATCATCCCGGCTCGCGTTACGTCGTAATCCATCGCTTCGCGCAGCCGCGCCGCCACGACGCGCCGCGCCAGGTAGGGCACGGTGGTGAGGCCAACGAACGTAGCAAGCAGCAGGGCCGCCGACGCCAGTACAATCGTCCCCCAAACATTGCCCGACTCACGCGAAACGGTCGAAAACAGGGCCGCGGCGAGGGCCAGCACCAGGCCGACGATGGCGACCAGAAAGCGCACCCAGACCTCGGGAATTCCGATTCGCAGCAACGAAGAGGAGGTTGAGTCGGGGGTGGTTTGGGGAATCATGGAGTTTTTGGGCTCAGACTTCCGCATTTCCTAGGTTCAGGTCCGCAACTTCTCAACCGCATACCATGCACTCCAGCATAAGGCAGACTAGGCTCGGCGCGGAAGTGACCGAAGATTCTCTTAGGACGTAGCAATTTTCGAATCGAAACCCTCAGACCTTCGGCGAGCCCGAGACTGGCCCCGGCCGCTGCCTCCACCATAGATACAGAATCAAGGCAACGACAATCACCACAGCGGCGACATTCAAGCGGGTGAGCGTGCGCACCAGCAGACGCCAATGATGCCCGAATAGGTATCCCGCGCTGGCGATGAAACCTACCCACACAACCGCGCCCAGAAAGTTGTAGATGGCGAAGGCGCGCCAGCGCATGCGCAGCACTCCCGCGAGCGGGCCGGCGATTACGCGCATGCCAAAGACGAAGCGGGCGAAGAAAATCGTGAATGAGCCGTAGCGGGCGAAAAGCGCCTCCCCACGCGTAAGCACACTTTGTCGAACGCGGAAGAGATTCTGATAGCGATCGAGCAGCGGCCGTCCACCGTAGCGACCTAGGACAAATCCCAAGTTGTCGCCGAGCGTCGCGGCGCAAATCGCGACCACGATGATCCATCCGAGATGAAGCTTGTGCTCGGAATAGGCGAAAAAGCTTGCGACCAGAAGCGTGGACTCGCCGGGAACAGGAAGACCGGCGTTTTCGCACACCAGCATGAGCGCAACGGCCCAGTAGCCGTAGTCGGCAACGAACACGCGCACGAAATGAGAGATGCTGTGCCCCATCAGCAGAGGGGATCGGATATGCAAGCTTAACAAAGCCGGCGGATCAGCGAGACTACGCAGAACGGCCTGCGGTGAGGAATTCGATGAGGGAAGAATTGAATTCGTGCGGTGCTTCCTCGTAGGTCAGATGGCCAACGCCTTCGAACGCAATGAGCCGCACATCGCGGAAATTGCGGCGCAGGGGTTCGGCCGATGCAAAGTGAACGGCGCGATCGCGGGTTCCCCAGACGAGCAAGGTGGGGTAATCGCGAATCGCAGGCAGAGCGCGTTCCAACTCGCCGAGGTCCGCGGTCCAATTTTCGAGGATATGCGCGGCGTGGCGAAAGACGTTGTTTTTGAGCACGGGCATGCGATAGCCTTCGAGCGAATCGGGTGGAATTTTTGCTCCGTCGCCAAACAAACGGCGGAGCCACAGGTAGTCGAGCGGGCGCCACCGTTCGATGGTGTGGCGAAAGACAAACGAGCCGAATGGAGTCGCCAGAAACGGCGCCAGGCGCTTGCCGTGCGGCGACCAGGGATTTACGGGGGCTACCAGAACTAGGCGCTTGAGGCGCGGGTCGCGGCGTCCGGCCAGGAGCGCGGCCGTCATGATCGCGACACCACCGCCGTGAGAAGTGCCGAGCAAGTCGAAATCGCCGATGCCGGCGGCCTGGGCGAACTCGAGAACGCGCTCCGCGGTGGCGCGCAGCGAGCAGTCCATGCCTTCGGGAGCGGTTGATAATCCGGCCCCCAGGTTGTCGATGGCGTAGCACGTGGCGTAGGGACCGAGAGCGGGTAAGGTGAATCGCCAAGAGAAGGAATATGCCATCAGGCCGTGGACGAGGATGAGCGGCGGACCGGAGCCTGCTTGGAGGTAGCGCATGCGTCCTCCGGCGACCTGGAGCCAGCGCTCTTCGATTCCGGCAGGGAACGGGTTTGGCGCCACGAGCGCGGGGCTGAAGATTTCCTTCGTTTTTCCGGTTTCGATGGGCAACTCTTTTCTCGCGTTCTGGTTCTTACTAAATGAGTGATATCGCCTCTGTCGCTTGAGTGGGAGCGCTTTTAGCTCCCACTATTTTTTGCTCGTGACTTTTTCCGCGCGACAGTCGCGGAATCCCACCTTTCGAAAACCGCGAAACGTGCGGTACCCGGTTTTGTGTTCGACCTCCGCCTTTAGTGCGATAGCACGGCGGTTGCGGACGGAGTCTTGCTTTGATGTCTCGCCCGCTTCCTTCCGAGCAATTTCTTCAGGACGCGAATTCCCTTGTCGACGTGCTTTCCCTCGAGCAGAAACGGCGGCAAGAAGCGCAAGACTGTGTCCTGCGTAACGTTGAAGAGCACTCCTTCCGCCAAGCCCTGCTCTACAAACGGACGCGCGGGAACGTCGAGCACAAGGCCCTGGATGAATCCACGGCCACGGGTCTCGCGCGTCGCTGCATATTTTTCCACCAACACCTCGAATTGCTGGTGCATGTAACCGCCGACTCGCGCCACATTTTCGAGGAGGCGCTCTTGTTCTACGACGGCGAGATACTCGAGGCCGACGCGGCAAGCCAGTGGGCCCCCGCCAAAGGTTGTGCCGTGCTGCCCGGGCGAGATTGCCGCGGCGAAACGCTCCTTTGAAATGAATGCGCCCAGAGGCACTCCGGCGGCAATTGGCTTGGCAATGGTGACGATATCGGGCACGACGCCAAAAGTCTGAAAGGCAAACATTGTGCCGGTGCGGCCCAGGCCGCATTGGATTTCGTCGAAGATGAGCGCGGCCTCGTGCTGGTCGGCAAGCGCGCGGCACTCGCGGAGGAACTCGGCGGAGCATTCCAGGATGCCGCCTTCTCCGAAGATTGGCTCGAGGACGATGGCGCAGGTGTTGGCGTTGACGGCGGCGCGAAGCGCCTCGATGTTGTTCCGCTCAACAAACGCCACATCTTCGAGCAGCGGTTCGAAGCCCTTGCGGTATTTGTCCTGGCCGGTGAGCGACATTGCGCCGAAGGTGCGGCCGTGATAGGAGCCTTCGAGGGCAACCAGGCCGCATTTGGCGTCGCCGCCGGCTTTGTGTCCAGCGAGGCGCGCCAGCTTGATGGCGCCTTCCATGGCCTCGGTGCCGCTGTTGGAGAAGAACACGCGGTCGAGGCCAGACAGTTGACACAGGCGCTCGGCAAGCTGCCCCTGGTATTCGTTGTAGTAGAGATTGGAAAGGTGGATGACGCGGGCAGCCTGGTCGCGGATCGTCTTCACGATTCGCGGATGCGCATGGCCGAGGGCGTTCACGCCGAGGCCGGCAACGAAGTCGAGATATTTATTGCCTTCGAAATCGAAGAGGAAAACGCCCTTCCCGCGCTCGAAGGCGACTGGATAGCGATTGTAGGTTGGGAGCAGAAAGCGCTTTTCGAGATCGGAGATTTGTTCGAGACGGGGCATACATAGATTTTAGAACGCAGGCGTCAAGAAACGCGACGGCCCGAGTACTAATCGGAGCGCAGCCGAGATCGTCGAGTTGTCTTCTCTCGTTCCCCTTTTCCCTTGTACAATGGCTCTCAACTTAGGGGGGATATGCTCCAAAAGACTCTGGGGTTCGCGTGTGTGTTCGTTGCGCTCGTCCTGCCTTCGCTGGCGAAAGACGCCGGCGGCGATCCGCGCTTGAAACAGAGCTTCCGCCTGCCCGAAAAGAACGGGTGGACGTTTGTCCATCTGGAGGGGCAGCCTGCCGAGATTGGATTCCAGCACGGCTATCGGCTGGCTCCGGAGATCGAGGACCTGCTGAGGGTAACCCAAACTGAGCTGGCTCACGACGACAAGAAAGACTGGGCGTTTTTTCGCGAGGCGGCACGCACCATGATGTGGCCGCGTATCGAGCAAGAATACCGCGAAGAGTTGCAAGGCATTGTGGATGGTGCGAACGCAAAGGGCGTGAAGCTGGATATTTGGGATGTGGTCGCGCTGAATGCCGCTGAAGAATGGGACTACTACGTCAAGCAGTACGACAAGGAGCGCGGCATCAAATCATCGGCGGCGTTGGGGACGCCGGAGCATTGCAGCGCGTTTGTGGCAACGGGGAGTTATACCAAGGACGGCAAGATTGTCATCGCGCATAACAACTGGACAAGCTATCTGGATGGGCAGCGCTGGACCATCATTTTCGATATCGCTCCCGCCAAAGGCAGCCGCATGCTGATGGACGGACTGCCGGGAGTAATCCACAGCGCGGACGATTTTGTCGTGAATTCGGCCGGGATCGTGATCACGGAAACGACCATCGGGCACTTCTCTGGCTATGATCCGGCGGGGACTCCGGAATTTGTGCGGGCGCGCAAGGCCGCGCAGTATTCCGCTTCGATTGACGATTTCGCGCGCATCATGAAAGAAGGCAACAACGGCGGCTACGCCAACAACTGGCTGCTCGCCGACGTGAAGAACAATGAAATTGCCAGCCTGGAGCTAGGGCTGAAAAATGTGACGCTTGAACGTTCGAAAGACGGGTATTTCGTCGGCTCTAACTTTCCCGTCAACGAAAAGCTCATTCGCGAAGAAACGGATTTTGATCCGAAGGACATGAGCCTGAGCGCCAATGCCCGCCATGTTCGCTGGGAACAATTGATGGCCGAGAACAAAGGGAAAATCGATGTGGCCGCGGCCCAGCGATTTCTGGCCGACCACTACGACACCTACACGAACAAGGAAGAAGCTGACGAACGTACGCTCGACGGGCATGTCGATCTGTCGGCGCGCGGCATGCAGCCTTGGCAGCCGCCTTACGGAAATGCCGGGGCGGTGCAGAACAAGGCCGCCGACGCCACCATGGCTTCCCACATGTCATTTACTGCGGCGGCCGGCCATGCCTGTGGGAAGGACTTCAAGGCAGCAGAACACCTGCGGGAGCATCCGGAGTTCAATTGGGAGCAGGGGTTGCTGAAGGATATGGATGCGTTTCCGTGGACTACGTTCTCGGTGGCGAAGTAGTAGGGCGCTGTGGGCGACTCGTTTTCGCTATTCGTCCTTCGCTGTTCGCTAATCGCAAAGCGGGGCGCTACTGATATGATCTCCGGTTCCGTCCTTTTTGAGATCCGCTTCAGTCGTTGTCCGGCGGCGTTGGCGGCGACTTGTCATTTAGAAAATAGTTCGCGTCCAACGGCGCCGGGATCGGCGTGAACGGCAACGGCGTCTGACTGAAGTTGAAGCAATCGGCCAAATCGTCGGACTGCGAGTCGGCATAACCCACTGCTTGGTCAATTTCCCCGAGCCCGAAAGCTGCCTCGGTAAATTTCAAGATGCTGCCGAAATCGTGATTCACATGCGAGATGTACGCCGGCTTCGCGTAGGGCGAAATCACGATCAAGGGCACGCGCAGCCCGACTTCATATGAGTTGCGTATCGTCGGCGCCACATGGTCGAACCACCCGCCGAAGTCATCCCATGTAACAATGATCGCCGTGTCGGTCCAGTAAGGGCTCTGGCCAACGGCATTCACGATGGCCGACACCCAGGATGGCCCTGTGTCCTTGGAGTTGCCAGGGTGATCCGAGGCCGAACCCGTAGGAATTACCCAGCTCACGGATGCCAGCTGTTGGTTCGTGATGTCAGTAAGGATCTGCGCACCCGATCCTTCTATGACGACCTTGGGGTTGGCGTCGGTCCAGTCGGGCCCGCTACAGACGAGGGCGTCCTGTGGCCCCGAGGGCTGGCACATGTGCTGGATTGCATCGGGCGCGGTCCAGATCGAACCGGCCGTGGGTGCGTAATACTTCCAACTGAGGCCCGCAGCATCCAGTACGTCGGTCAGCGTCGGATGTTCAAAGCACAGCGGGAAGTCGACCACACCTTCGGCCGTTTGCGGATCCGGGTTGCTGAGATCGAGGGTACTGTCCGTGGAACCGGGAGCTGCAAGGCAGCCCGCCCCGTTGCCGGTGCTTTCCGGGTTTTCGGCCACCGCGATGGTGCTCGTTGCTGCGACCCGCGACGTACCCGAAAGGAGATATTGATGTGCCGGAAAACTCGGTCCCTGGTTGGTCTGGAACATGTGGTCGCCGAAGGTGTACGTTTCGGCCATCGTGAAATACGGCTGGATCGTCCCGGCGGAGTTGTCCACGTATTGGTATTGCGGATAAGGAGGGCAGTTCTGAGTTGGGCCACAGCCGATCAGATCCGCTGTATTCATCAGGCAAGTGTTGGTTGAGGAATTGTAGTGGCAGCCATTGAGGAATCCTGCGTGAGTGTGGTCCAAGTCGTAGTTCGTTATCAGTGAGACCGGAGTGAGCGTGACCATCTGTCCAGTGGAGGTCATGCCCTGGCTGGCGATGTCGGCACCGGCGGCGATCAGGTTGGGGTCATGAAAAAGGTTGTCCGGGGTACGGTTCTCCTGGACGATGATGACCACGTGATTTATCTTCCCGGTCGCAATTGGGGCGCTTGTGATGAGGCTGAGCGCGGTGCTGTTGGTCAACGTGCCGGATGTTCCGGTGATTGACACCCCAACAGTTCCAGTCGGTGCTGTCGCGCTGGCGGTGAAGGTCAGCACACTGTTCGTGGCGGCCGGGTTCGGGGCAAACGATGCCGTCACTCCGCTGGGCAGGCCGGAGGCCGCCAAAGTTACGCCGCCCGCGAACCCGTTTGAGGGATTCACCGTGATCGTGCTCGTCCCGCCGCTTCCCTGCACCACGCCCACGCTGTTCGGCGAGGAGGAAAGCGTGAACGATGGAGGTCCCTTGCTGGTGGACGTGGATCCTCCGCAGCCACTAAGGATGAATGCAAGGCAACCGGCAGAAATGCATAGCAGTCCGAGTTTTAGCCGGAGCATAAAAACCTTTCCTTTCCCGAACTACGTTACTCGGTTTGGAGGCCTTGGAACCGACCGCCGTGACAATTCCACCTAAACCCAAGGCCGCCTGTGACTCCAGACCTTGCGAACCGGTGGCGCCTCTACAGCCTTTCACAGATTGTAGGTGGACTCGTTTGATTGGATGCGCTCCGTTGTACGCCGGGGTTGATTGAAGTGAAGTCTCACTCGGATTTTCTTGTCCGATTCCTGTGGACAGGCCGACCCTGATCGTGGCGGAGTTTTCTAGCTGACCGCCTTGTTGCGGAATTGCCGCAGGCCGACAACTAGCAGCAAGATATCGAATGCCATCAACGCCACCAGAATCAAGGGAAGCCACAGGTGCGGGAACTGCGGCACTAGCGTGGCGCGCAGGCCTTCGCTGGCGTAGACGAGTGGGTTGATGAGCACGATTTTTGCGAGGATGGGAAACTTGCTCAAGGCGCTCCAGGGATAGTAAGTGCAGCCGAAAAATATCATCGGCGTCATCACCATGCTGAACATCAGCCCGATGTGCTGCTGATCCACACTGCAGCCGAGGGCCAGGCCGCCACAAGCCGAGAAACCAGCAACCAACAAGGTAATCGCAGCGAACAGAAGCGGGTTCGCAATATGCAGTTCGAGGCCGGGGCGAAGAATGATCCATGCCAGCGGAATTACCGTCAATCCAGCGACCAATGCCTGAATCAGTCCGGCTACGACTTTCTCTACAGCAACCCAAGAGATGTCGATGGGCGCCAGCAGCCGGTCTTCAATCTCGCGCGTGAACTGGAATTCCGAGATCAGCGGCATGGCAACCGCCCAAACTCCCGTGAAGACCATGCTGATAGCCATGATGCCGGGAAGCAGCAGGCTTTTATAGGCAGCGGGAAGATAACCGCTGCCCACCATCACGCGGCCGAAAATAAAGACGAACAACAGCGGCTGCAAAAAGGTCTGGAGTATGAGCGGACCCAGATTGCGCCGAGCGACATGCGCGTCGCGCGCTAATAATGCCAGGAAGGCTTTCCGGTTCATTCGCGCAAGCTCCTTCCGGTGTGATGGAGAAACAGGTTTTCGAGGCTGGGCTCGGAGATATGAACATCGGATAACTCGACGCCCAAAGCCGCCGCCGCATTCACGACCTCGGGAATGAGGGAGCCCCCGCGGCTGGCATAGAGATCAGCCCCGCCACTTTCTGACGCGCGGACTTCGGTAACTCCGGCCAAAGTGCCGAGGCGCTCCAGCAGCGGCGAGGAGTGATGCCCAAAGCGCAGGCGCAGGAGATATCCGCCGGGAATTGCCGCTTTAAGTTCTGCGGGAGTTCCCTGCGCGATGATGCGGCCATGATCGATGATCGCCAGTTGCTGACACAAGGTGTCGGCCTCTTCCATGTTGTGGGTGGTCAGCAGAATGGTGCGGCCTTTCTGGTTGTACTCGCGGATGATCTCCCACAGCAGCAGGCGGGTTTGCGGATCAAGGCCGACGCTCGGTTCGTCGAGAAATAGAACCTGCGGATCGTGCATCATGGCGCGCGCAATCGACATGCGCTGCATCATGCCGCCGGAGAAGCCGCGCACGAGCTGGTCGGCGCGATCCGTCAGTTTAAAGCGGCCAAGCAGTGCGTTGGCGCGCGCCGTGCGCTCATGGGAATTGAGGCCGAAGTAGGCGCCATGGAAAAACAGGATTTCGCGGGCGGTGAGGGAGAAATCCAGATTCGGCCGCTGCGCCACAACGCCAATCTGCAGTTTAGCGGCGGTCTGCTCGCGCCACACGTCGTGGGGGCCAATCCAGGCGGTGCCGCTGGTCGGGCGCACACGCGTGGTCAAAATGCCGACCGTGGTCGATTTTCCGGCTCCGTTAGGACCGAGCAGGCCGAATATCTGTCCCGGCGCGACATCGAGGTTAATGCCATCAAGGGCCGTGATCGGCTGCTTCTGGTCTTTGCTCTTCTTACCGCCAGACTGGGCAAAAAAACCGGTTCGTCCCGCTGCCGCGGGGGGAGGCGAGTTATAGATCTTGCGCAGATCGCGAGTACGAATTGCAAGGTCCATTTGCGAGAGTTCCCCGGGAAGCGCCCCACGCGCTGATCGGCAAACTTAAATTCTGAGTCGAAAGTATACATAGCAGGGGCGCGAAATCACAAAAGCACACCTATGTTCGCCGAGCAGAGCAAGACTTCAGGATTCTTCCGGGAGTTTGCGGGTTGCTGTGGGATTAGCCGGATCGAGGCCGGCGGCAGCCATAATGGCGCGGCCCAGGTCTTCGGGGGAAACCGCGAAGTTCGAAGAGGACGCGGTGGCCTGCTCGGCGATGGGCGCTACAAAGCGGTAGCCGCGCCCGACTACGGTCTGAAGGTATCGCGGTTGGTCGACATCATCGAGTAAAGCGCGGCGTACCTTGCGTATCGCGGTGTTGATGCCCTGGTCGACATCCACGAAAACATCCTTGCTCCAAAGGGCACTAGAAATCTGCTCGCGGGTGACGAGCTGGCCCTTGTTTTCGACAAGGAATATGAGCAATTGCAAGGGAAGGCCCTCCAGGGGCACCGGCTTGCCGCGGTGGCAGAGCTGAAAGCGGCCGAAATCCAGCTCAAAATCTTCGAAACAAACTTTCTTATCCGTCACGGCCTATCTCCTGCTCCCAACCGTGTCACTTGAATGCAAGAAATTCTGTTCTGCTGCGGCAGATCGTGTCAAGCCGTTTTAGCTTAGTTCTTCAGACCAATTCAGACGGCTTCAGACTGTCTCCATGGACGTTTCCGGGAGGTAGGTGCAATATAACACTCACTTGCTAGGATTTGCTCACATCTCCTAATCGAGCCTGGTGAGCAGAGTAAGTGGGAGGCCCGCGAAATCGGGGAAGGTTCGCGGGCCTCCCCACTCAATATAAAGGGTTTGGGCATGTCACCGATCCGCACCGAAGTCTTGCCCGCCATCATTCGCCGCTAGACTCTCCTCCCGAAGATTACCTGCTCCCAGACCCTCTTTTCCCTTGTCGTGCGCCATCCTGAAATGCGGAATGATATTCCAAAAATCATAGTCAACCTTCAAGAATTTGTTTATACTTGCGGAAGTCATTATTTCGAGGCCACTTATCGCAATGGGAATCCTCTCCAGCGTGGCAGCGAAGTTGCTTGGAGCTAATCGGCGGCGGACCTCCGGCCGCGCCGTCGCATCCCATCTCCAGCCCATGAACCACGAGTTTCAGGCCCGGTTTACCGTCATCCTGCTGTTGCTCCTTACCGTTGCGGCCGCGGTTTTCGCCGGTTACAACTACCGGATTGAACACGAGTCGGCTATCCCTGACGACGGCGCATGGTGGATGGAACGCAGCGGAAAGATTGTAGCTGATCGCCTGGATCCGAATGGGCCGGCGGCGTTGGCGGGAATCCGCAGCGGCGATGCCGTGGTGAGCATCAATGGGAGGACAATCAACAGCACGTCCTCGTTGAGCCGGCAGCTTTACTATTCCGGCGTTTATTCGAAAGCGACCTATTCACTGATTCGCGGGTCGGTTCCACTCGACGTGGTGGTAGTGCTGGTGCCCGCCGAGCGCTCCATGAACGATTGGCTGCGGCTGATCGCACTGATCTACCTCGGCATCGGCCTCTATGTGCTGCTGCGGCGCTGGACCGCGATCGGCTCGACGCACTTTTATATCTTCTGCCTGGTCTCGTTCATCTTCTATTCGCTGCACTACACCGGCAAATTTAACGCCTTCGACTGGATTGTGTTTTGGAGTAACGAGGTCGCCTGGATCCTTCAGCCAGCGCTGTTTCTGCACTTTGTTCTGACTTTTCCGGAGCGGCGGGCGTTGGTCAATAAGCACCGCTGGGCGTTGCCTGTGCTTTACCTGCCGGGCGCGGCTTTGCTGCTGGTGCAGATTGTGTCTCTGCAGTTCCTGAAAGCGAGCGCGCGGCTGCTGTGGAATCTCAACCGGGTGCATTGGGCGTACTTGACTATCTTCTTCGTGTCGGCGGCGGTGGTGCTGTGGCGTAACTACCGGCAAGCGACCACGCCGATCCTGCGGCAACAGCTCAAGTGGATTACGCGTGGCACGGTTGTTGCGATCGCGCCCTTCACACTGTTTTACGTTCTGCCATATCTGTTTGGCGCCATGCCTTCGCTTCCGATGAAGGTGACGGTGCTTTTCCTCGGGTTCCTGCCGCTCACATTTGGATACGCGATTATCCGCTACCGGTTGATGGACGTGGATCTGATCTTCAAACGCGGCATGGCGTATACGCTGGCGGCGGCGGCCATTGTCGGAACCTATTTTGCCGTGGTCGCATCGATTGCCGAGCTTGTGCACACGCGCGTGCCCAGTTCGGGTCCTGCTGGACTGATGGTCGCCATCGTGGTCACGGCGCTGCTGTTTGATCCGGTGCGGAAATGGATTCAGGAAAAGCTCGACGTGTTTTTCTACCGCACGCGCTATGACTACCGGCGCACATTGATCGAGTTCGGGCGTGAACTCAGCTCGGAAACCGATCTGAACAAGTTGCTTTCGTCGCTCGTGGACCGGCTGGCACGAACACTGATGGTGGACCGCATCGCCATTTTCCTCGCCAACAGCGATGGGTCGCGGTTTGAACTGTCGAAATCGTTCGGGCTGGGCGCAATTGGCGCAGTGGATTTGTCCTTCCTTTCGAAGCCGCGAGTGGAAGACGCTGCCGGTCACATCTTCTTCGAAAACACGCGCCAGTTGCCGCGCGAGACGGCGGCGGCACAGGAAGCGATCTCGCGGCTCGACCTGAACTATTACATTCCGTGCCAAGCACGGCAAAAAACGATCGCATTTCTTGGCCTGGGCAAGACGATGGAAGGCGACTTCCTTTCCAGCGAAGACGTTGAACTGCTGGAAACGCTGGCCGGCTATATCGCGATTGCGATCCAGAATGCGCGGCTCTACGCCTCGCTCGAACAGAAAGTTGTTGAATACGAACGCTTGAAGGACTTCAACGAGAACATTGTCGAATCGATCAACGTGGGCGTGCTGGCGGTCGATCTGCAGGACCGTATCGACTCGTGGAATTCGCAGATGGAAGTGATGTACGCACAGCCGCGCTGGCAAGTCGTGGGGCGGTCGCTGAGCGAGGTTTTCCCGGCATCGTTCGTCGAAGAGTTTTATCGCGTCCGCCAGAATCCTGGTATCCACAATCTTTACAAATTCCGCCTGGCCACGCCGACGGGCGAATCGCGAATTGTAAATGTGGCGATCGCCCCGCTGGTGACGCGCAAATTTAGCGTGGTGGGCCGCCTTGTAATCATGGACGACATCACCGAACGCGTGGAGCTTGAAGTTCAGCTTACACAGGCCGACAAACTTTCTTCGGTTGGCTTGCTGGCTGCGGGCGTGGCCCATGAAGTCAACACCCCGCTGGCAGTGATTTCGTCCTATGCTCAGATGCTGGCCAAGCAACTGCAATCGGACCCGCAAAAGGCCTCGGTGCTCGAAAAAATCATTAAGCAGACGTTCCGCGCGTCGGAAATCGTCAACAACCTGCTGAACTTTTCCCGTACCACGGGCACGGAGTTGTCGGAAATCAGCCTGAACAAAGTCATCGCCGACACATTGGCGCTGCTCGATCACCAATTCAAGGTGGCGCATGTCGCGGTCGAGACGAATCTCAACGAAAGTTTGCCGCCGATTCAAGGCAACGCGGGGCGTCTGCAGCAGGTATTTCTGAATCTGTTCCTGAATGCAAAAGACGCGATGGCGGGCGGCGGAGTTCTCAACATCGCAACGCTCAATGGGGAATCGGTAAGCGTGCGCGTCAGCGATACCGGCTCCGGCATTGCCCAGGAACATATTCATCGCATCTACGACCCGTTCTTTACGACTAAGACTACGCCGGCTGAAGGGCAGAACCGCGGAACCGGCCTCGGACTGTCGGTTTCCTACGGCATCATCCAAGAGCACGCGGGCAATATTCGTGTCGAGAGCCGGCCCGGCGAAGGAACAACATTCACGCTGGATTTTCCATTAATCAGGAAGGCGACCCATGTCTGAAGTTGCAGTCATCCCGCGCCGAAGCGCACCGGAATCCGCGCCGCAAAGTGCGGGACGGATCCTTATTGTTGACGACGAACTGGAAATCCGTGAATCGCTGGAGACTTTGCTGGCGCTCGAAGGCTATGACGTTTCTGTTGCCGGGACCGGACAGGAAGGCTTGGCCCAGATTGGAGACCACACCTTTGACGTAGTGCTGCTGGACCTTGCGCTGCCCGATAAGAACGGGATGCACGTTCTTGAGGAGATCCGGTTGTTGCATCCCGAACAGGCGGTCATCATGATCACCGCCTACGGAACCGTCGAAAACGCGGTGCGGGCCATGCAATCCGGCGCGACGAACTTCATCCAGAAGCCATGGGACAACGAAAAGCTGCTGGCCGATGTGCGCAGCGCAGTCGCTCGCCAAAAGGCGGAAGAAGAAAATGTTCAGCTGAAACGCGCTCTCAAGCAGCGCTACAACTTCGAGAACATCGTCGGCAAGAGCGAGCCGATGTTGAAGATTTTTGACCTGGTGGCGCAGGTTGCACCCAGCCGCTCGACAGTACTGTTGCAGGGCGAAAGCGGAACGGGCAAGGAACTGATCGCAAAGGCGATTCACCTGAACTCCTCGCGGCGCGATCGGTCATTTGTTCCTGTCAACTCCGGCTCTACTCCGCCCGACCTCCTGGAATCGACGCTGTTTGGACATGTGAAGGGCGCGTTCACGAGCGCGATCGCATCGAAGAAAGGACTCTTCGAAGTTGCCGACCGCGGAACGCTCTTCCTTGACGAAATCGGCACCATGAGCATGGACACGCAGTCCAAGATCCTGCGTGTGCTGCAAGACCGCAAGTTCATGCACCTGGGCGGCGTGCAGGAAATCCAGGTGGACGTGCGCATCATCGCCGCTACCAACGTGGATTTGCGCCAGATGGTCAGCGAGGGGCGCTTCCGCGAAGACCTGTTTTATCGCCTTAACGTGATTACGCTCGACCTGCCCCCGCTGCGCCAGCGCCGCGAGGATATTCCGCTGCTGGTCGAGCACTTTTTGAAAAAGTACTCCGAGGAAAACGACCTGCCGAAACGGCAGATTAGCACCGAGGCGCTGCGCCCGCTAGTGAGCTATTCCTGGCCGGGCAACGTTCGTGAACTGGAAAATACGATCGAGCGCGCGGTGGTGCTATCGTCCGACGCATCCATCGGCATCGAGTTGTTGCCCGACCACATCGTCGGGCGCGGTAACTCGATCCCTGCTCTGGATACGGCCTCGGGCGCATCACTGTTCGGCATTATGGAAGACTGCGAGCGGCGGATCATCATCGACATGCTGGAAAAGTGCGGCTGGAACCAGACCGAAGCCGCCGAGCGGTTCCACGTGCCGCTCTCCACGCTGAATCAGAAGATCAAACGGCTGGCCATCGAGATCCGCAAGAAGAACGGCCACCGGGAAAACGGATCATCAGGCGATCGGGCCGTTTGGTGATTGGGTATATTGCGTCAATCTTTGCTTCAATCGCCAGATTGTAAGCATTCGGGGTTTAACACCCCGTTCGCTCAACCATCGAAAGCTAGGGTTTCACTCGACCCCATGCCCAGATGACCCGATGAGCCGATCACCCGATGGACCGATCACCCGATAATGCTATAGTTCCCTGAGCGGAAGTTCCTGCTCACCCATGGCGCTCGAACTCGAACTGATTTCGCCCTTTGATGTCGCGAAGGACTTTGCCCTCTCAGTGCAGGAGTACACCCTGCTCTCGGCACAATCGCTCGCCAACTTCTTCCGCCGTCCCCTCTACGTGGGCGACATGCTGCAGCAAGCGGACCTGATCGGTGTAGGATCGCTGCCCATCGTCATCCTGACGGGTCTGTCGGTGGGCGCGCTGCTGGCGCTGAACTCGGCGAGCACGTTGCAACGCTTCGGTGGAATTACCCTGATAGGTCAACTCGTATCGATCGGCATGGTGACGGAGTTGGGCCCGCTCATTACCGGGCTGATGGTGGCCGGGCGAAACGCTTCGGGCATGGCGAGCGAAATCGGCTCCATGATCGTGACCGAGCAGATTGACGCTATGCGCGCTCTGGGCACCGATCCCAGCAAGAAGCTGATAACGCCGCGGGTTGGGGCCACCGTGTTCATGCTGTTTTTCCTGACCATCATTGCCGACCTCCTTGGCCTCTGCGGCGGATGGGCAGTTTCGCATCTGCTGTTTGGTCTCGACTCGAACCAGTATTGGACTTCTGCATGGGAGATCCTGGTTTTCCGCGACGTCTTCACCGGGCTGATCAAGCCGGTGTTGTTTGGATTCATCATCGCAACCATCGGGTGTTACTACGGCATCTCGACGCGCGGCGGCACGCAGGGCGTGGGCCGCTCCACCACCCAGGCGGTGGTCGCTTCCTCGGTGTTGATTCTGATCGTCGATTTCTTTGTGACCAAATTGATCTTCGCAATTCTTGGGGTGCGGTAGGCGATGTCCGCTCCCACTCTGCCGCTGGACCAGTCTGCGCCTGCGACCGGCGACCGCTCCAGGTTCGCGGTCGAATTCGAAAATGTTTCGATCGCGTTTGATGAAAAAGTTGTGCTGGACGGCATTTCCTTCCAGCTGCCTCACGGCGAAACCAAAGCGCTGTTTGGCGTCGCCGGTTCGGGCAAGAGCGTGCTCCTCAAACTCGCCATGGGCTTGCTAGCGCCGGACAGCGGGCGGACTTGGGCGCTGGGCGAGGAAGTCACCAGCATGTCGGAGGAGCAACTTTTCAAGCTGCGCCGTCGCGTCGGCATCGTGTTCCAGGAAAGCGCGCTGTTTGACTCGATGAAAGTCTGGGAAAACGTGGCCTTCCGTTTGGTGGAGGAAAAGGTACCCAACGACGAAATTGAACGGCGGGTGCGCGAGGTACTGCGCTTCGTGGAACTGGAACGAACCTATGACATGCTTCCGTCCGAACTCTCGGGAGGCATGCGCCGCCGCGTGGCCATTGCGCGCGCGATCATCACGCAACCCGAAGTGATCCTCTACGATTCGCCGACTGGCGGGCTCGATCCCGTCACGTCGAACACGATTGTCGAACTCATCATGAAGCAACGCGACGTTGCGAAAACCAGCGCCTTGCTTGTAACCCATCGCCTGCAAGATGCTTTCACGATGGCATCCCACGAATTCGATCCGAAGACGAATCAGATGATGGCCATCCCTAAAGGTCAGCGCGGCAATGTGCCGATGAGTTTCATGATCTTACGCGACGGCAAGGTCATTTTCGATGGTGATTTGCACGAACTCGCCACTTCGCGTGACGAGTACATTCGCGAGTACATTTCGTGAGAGTTCGCAGGAAACTGCGATCTGACGCCTCAGCACGCAAGATCTTTTCACGCGTTTTCGTCTTTATCGCCGCGACCAAGCCTTGCATCTCTCGGCTTCTCATCGGTCTTCCTGCGTTCCTGCTTTCCCGGCAGTCCGACCGGATTTTCATGCGTACGCTCGCGGAAAGTGCCCTTCATTCCGGTTGCAAGGCCGATAGCTGACTCTCCAAATTTGTCACGGAGATGGTCGGCGGCTGCCTGCACTTTCTGCCAGCGCTCATCGCGCGCTGGTTCCAGCAGGTCAAGCTGAGCGCCTGCCTCCGCAAAATTTGCTGCCTGTACTCCCAGCAACCGCACGAGCGCGCCCTTTTTCCAGTTGGCCAGAAACAGCCGGCGAATCTGTGCGAAGATTTCGCGATCCGATTGCGTCGGCTGCTCCAGCGACTGCGCTCGCGTGATGGTGGTGAAATCCTTGTAGCGGAGCTTCAGTTGAATGGTGCGGGCGAAATAGCTGCCCTCACGGAGCCTGCGGGCTACCATCTCGGAAAGCCGCATCAACGTGGATTCGAGACGCTCGCGATCGCCGGTATCTTCATTGAACGTGTGCTCATGGCTGATCGATTTGGGATCGGCGTGCTCACCGACTTCGGCGTCGAACCAGCCACCGGCATCTTCTCCGCGCGACTTTCCGGCCAGCGCGAGGCCCCATTTTCCGAAGCGATGCTCTAAATCGAATTCCTCAAGCGCGGCCAGATCGCCGATGCGTTGAATGCCGATCGCATGCAGCTTCTGCTCCATGACTTTGCCGACTCCGGGAATGTCGGCGACGTCGAGAGGCGCCAGAAATTTTGCTTCCTGGCCGGGAAGAACCCAGAGGACTCCGTTGGGCTTGGCTTTGGCGGAGGAAACTTTGGCGATAAGCCGCGACGTGCCAATGCCGATGGAGCAGTTGAGCTGCGTCGCCGATTTCATTTCCGCGTGCAGGCGATGTGCTGAGCGCAGCGGAGGGCCGTGCAGACGGTCGGTTCCGGTCATGTCTAGATAGGCCTCGTCTACCGATGCCATCTCAACTACCGGCGAGAAGTGGCCTAGAACCTCATGCACTTTGTGGGAATACTCGCGATAGCGATCAGGGTGTCCATTTACGAAAATGGCTTGCGGACAGAGCTTTGCGGCCGTTCGAAGTGGCATGGCGGAATGCACGCCAAACTTGCGCGCTGCATATGAGGCGGCTGAGACTACGCCTCGCTCATCGCGCTGACCTCCGACTACGACTGGCTTGCCTTTTAGCGATGGATCGAATAGCTCTTCCACTGATACGAAGAAGGCGTCCATGTCAACGTGGAAGATGGTGCGGGGAACTGAGCCATCGGGTGATCGGGTCATTCTCGGGCGAACGGAATACCTTGCGGAAGTTTACCGCGAGAATTCCGTTTTGGGATTCCCTGGCTGTCAGCGCCCGAAAACGACTTACACATTCGCTAATTGTGGGGGGGGCCCCCCCTCCCCCCTGTTTTCCAGCAAAATATTGAAAAATAAGCTACTTAACTCTAAATGATCGAATAATAAGTACTTAGCGGCGCGCATTGCTCGTTTTCGGCCATTTTTGCATGCTTCCGTGACGCCGGTGAGTTGTCAAAGAGCGCTTTTTGCACCACTTTTTGCGGGCTCGGATAGCCGTCTCTGGAGACGGGCACACCACTGTCTCGTTACAGGTCAGTTGCTATTGTCGCGCTTGGCGAGTTGAAGGTCTGTGATGGGTACACGGAAAATTTGTGATGAAAAAAAGTCGACGGTTGGATTGTCGAAGTGTAAACGCCTACCCATGTACGGGGAGAACTCCCTGACGCGGTTTGCTGCCGGAGAGGGAGTAGAGGTTCAGCTCCCTCGACTTCGCTCGGGATTTCGGCGCGCGGCTCGAACGCCGCGCAAACGCCTCAACTTCGACTCCGCAGCGACTTCGCGCTTTGCGCGAAGCTGCTGCTCCGCTCAGGATGACAGGGCGGAGATGGAAGCGGGCGACGAAAATCCCCACCTAGGCAACACAAGCGTTCGGTGGGGCACGCTGCCAGAAAAATCCCAAGACTTATACGTCCGTGGAATCCCACTCTAACGTCGCAAACAACGCGACGTTAGAATGGGGCACCCGAATGAATTCCCACCCTTCGCAAGAAACGCGAAGGGTGGGACAGCCTCGCACCGTCTCGGTGATCTTCATCAACCCATATTTCAAGACCCCGCCCCACGTACGGTAGTGTCTGAACATTTCAGACACTACCCCCACGTACGCGTTCACATTGTTTTAACAATTCTCGCTTATAGTTCGGCAATCATTTTGGGGGTCGGGTTCTTGGGCACGAGATTCTGAATTTGTGAACGAAGGAGACTTTGTATATGGCAGATATGGCCGTGGCTGCGCCGGCGATTCATGAAAAGCTTAGGAAGGGCCCGGGAATGATCGGGTTGGTGGGCTTTGGGATCGTGCTTGTCATAGGGGTGATCTACTCCGCGTATCACCTGCTTTCGGATCTCTCTACCGTGCATAGCGGATCGATCATGCCTTACGTTTTGTTGGGCTTCGCGCTGCTGATAGCGCTGGGGTTCGAGTTTGTGAACGGATTTCACGACACCGCGAATGCAGTGGCCACCGTGATCTACACGCACTCTTTGGAGCCTCACATTGCGGTGGTTTGGTCCGGGATCTGGAACTTTCTGGGAGTGCTGACTTCGAGCGGGTTGGTGGCTTTCGGAATCATCTCGTTGCTGCCCGTGGAGCTGATTTTGCAGGTGGGGAGCAAGGCCGGGTTTGCGATGGTTTTCGCTCTGCTGGTTGCCGCCATTATCTGGAACCTTGGGACCTGGTACTTCGGCTTGCCGGCCTCGAGTTCGCACACGATGATCGGTTCGATTATCGGAGTGGGCATTGCGAATCAGCTGATGTCGCCGAAAACGGACACCAGCGGCGTGGATTGGGGGCAGGCCACGAACATCGGGAAGTCGCTGCTGCTATCGCCGATCGTCGGTTTTGTCTGCGCATTTCTCCTGTTATTCCTAATGAAAGCGGTGATCAAGAATAGAGCGTTGTATGAGGCTCCGGTAGGAGCGGAGCCGCCGCCGTTCTGGATTCGCGGGCTGCTGTGTGTGACCTCCGCAGGAGTGAGCTTCGCGCATGGCTCGAACGATGGGCAGAAGGGCATGGGACTGATTATGTTGATTCTGGTGGGCACGGTGCCTACGGCCTATGCTTTGAATCACGCGATCACGCGGAAACAGTCGGACGACTTTATTGCGGTATCGCAGCAAGCGGCCGGGATATTGTCGAAGTATGTCAGCCCGGATGCGGTCGTGGCAGACGACCGCGAAGAAGCCACGGATTACATTCGCACCAAGGATTTCACTCCGAACACCATGCTGGGCTTGCGTCAACTGGTGAGCGACATCGGCAACGAGACGGTGCTGTTCGGGGAATTGGCCAAGATTCCGAATGACCGGGTGCGGAACTTCCGCAACGACATGTACGTGGTCAGCGAAGCGCTGCGCCTGATGAAGAAGAACCATCAGGGGGCGATTGCGGCGTCCGATTGGGAAGCCCTGGACAACTACAAGAAACACGTGGACGCCTCGACGCGCTTTATCCCGGGATGGGTGAAAGTTGCGGTGGCTTTGGCGCTTGGACTGGGCACGATGATCGGATGGAAGCGCATCGTGGTGACGGTTGGGGAGAAGATCGGCAAGGAGCATCTCACCTACGGCCAGGGAGCAGCGGCGGAAATCACGGCGATGTTTACGATTGGCGCGGCGGACTGGTTTGGGCTGCCGGTGAGCACTACGCACGTGCTATCGTCGGGAATTGCGGGGACGATGGCGGCGAACCATTCGGGGCTGCAATGGTCGACCGTGCGCAATCTGGCGATGGCTTGGGTGCTGACGCTGCCGGCTTCGATGGTGCTCTCGGGGTTTCTGTTTTTCGGATTCCGGAAGATGTTTTGAGTTCGGTGCCTGGCTACCCCCGCACGGGCTCGTTGCTCAAGTCGATCGCTGCGGCGGCGAGTTCTTCGGCGCGCATCTGGCGGACTCGGCCGTAAATCTTGCCGTATTCGCGGGCGGATGCGGTCCAGGAAAAATCGCGGGCCATGCCGCTGCGCATCAGCGTTTGCCAAGACGACTGGTCGCGGTAGGCGAGTAATGCCTGCTTGATGGTTGCGAGCAAGGCCTCACCCGTATAGTCGGTGAACTTGAAGCCAGTTCCTTTCCCTGTGCGCGCATCCCAGGGCTCAATGGTGTCGTCGAGGCCGCCTGTGGCGCGCACGATTGGGACGGTGCCGTATTTCAGGCTGTATATCTGGTTCAAGCCACAAGGCTCATATCGCGAAGGCATCAGGAACATATCCGCGCCGGCTTCGATTTTGTGGGCAATCACGTTGTCATAGGCAATCTTGATGGCAATCTTATTCGGAAACTGCTTGTTCAGCCGCTGAAACATGTCTTCATAGGTTTTGTCGCCGGTGCCTAGGACGACCACGATCATCTGCTCGCGCGCCAGGCGGTCCATGATCTGGGCGATCAGATCGAATCCCTTTTGCGCGGCGAATCGCGAAACAATGCCGATCACAGGGAGCGTGGGATCGGCGTCTGTCACTCCGAACGCGTGCAGCAAGTCCTGCTTGCATTTCTGCTTGCCGCTTAAATCCTGCGGCGAATATTTCGCCACCGTGAATTTATCGGTCTGCGGGCTCCATTCGTCGTAGTCCACGCCATTGACGATGCCGCTAACGGTCGAACTGCGTCCGCGCAGCACGCCTTCCAGGCCGAACCCATATTCGGTGGTCTGAATTTCCTGGCTGTATTTCTTGCTGACGGTGGTGATGAAGTCGGAATAGACGAGCGCGCCTTTCAGGAAATTCACCTGGCCGAAGAACTCCATTTTCGTGATCGTCAGGAGGTCCCAGGGCAGCATTAGCAGCGGCAAAATTTCGGACGGGAACAGGCCCTGGTAGCCCATGTTGTGAATGGTGAAGACGGTGCCGGTTTCCTGGAACGCGGGGTCTTCGACGTAGAGCGTGCGCAGCATGATGGGAACGAGCGCGGTCTGCCAATCGTGACAATGAAAAATGTGGGGAACGCCCAACACCTTGGAAGCTTCGATGACCGCGCGGGAGAACAACGCGAAGCGTTCGGCGTTGTCGGTGTAGTCGCCGACGGGCGTTCCGTAAAGGCTTTCGCGATCGAAGTAGGGAGGATAGTCGACAAAGTAGTATCGAACGCCTCCGCTGGCGCCGGCAGTCAGCACGGAGCAGAAGCGGTATTTGTCGTCGAACGGAATGGTGATGCTGCCGACTTCCGTTTGCGGATCGTCGAGCTTGGTCTGGCGATAGCGCGGAACGTAAACACTGACCTCGTGTCCCAACCGGGCCAGAGCGCGCGGGAGTGCGCCTACAATATCGGCCAATCCGCCGGTCTTCGAGAAAGGAACACATTCCGATGCTGCAAAAGCGATATGCATAACAGAGACCCCCGCAGTGTTCGACGCAATGCGTCTCGCTCACGCTATGATTATTCGTGCATTCCGCTGCCTGCGCAGCCGAGTGCGGCTGGACCGTAGGCTTTAAAGCCGGCATCCGATTCCAGCACCACTAGTCGCACTCTGCTCATGAGGAAACCGCGCAGGAAAGAGACTTGGTTAGTCTAAAGCGGAGAAGGAAAGAGGGTCAACGTGCCTAGGGTTAGCGTGCCTAAAGAGGTTGCGGAAAAAGTCGCTTGTGAAGAGGAATCGTTACCTCAGCGGCTAAAGCCGCGTTCAAAGGAAAGCGGTTACCGCAGCGCTGAAGCGCTGCGCCACCCAAAATCACAAGCAACATCGACCTTTTCCGCAGCCAGTAAAGGCCTAACCGGGAAGTCTCCGCGCAAGCCAAAACTGGGGCAGCATTTTCTGGCGAGCGCCACGGCAGCGCTGCGGATTGTTGAGGCTCTGGGCGATATTTCGCGGGCTACTGTGCTTGAGATCGGGCCGGGGCGTGGCGTTCTCACCGAGATGCTTGCGCAGAAAGCGCAGCGGTTGATCGCGGTGGAACTTGACCGCGTGATGTCGGCGCAATTGCGGATGCAGTTCTCCCTGCAGCCGAATGTGGAGATTATCGAGGGCGACATTCTGAAAATTGAACTCGATACGGTGTTCGGGCCAAAGCCAGGCACGCTGCGGCCGGGGCTTGACTTCTCACCCGAACCGGCGCGCGTTGTTGGCAACCTGCCGTACTACATCACGTCGGATATTCTGCTGCGGCTGTTTGAGTATCATCGCTACTTTTCTACGATCGTCCTGATGGTGCAGAAGGAAGTGGCAGACCGGCTGGCCGCATCGGCGGGAAGCCGCGACTATGGGCTGCTTTCGGCGACTGCCCAGCTGTATGGACGAGTCGAAAAACTTTTCACGCTTCCGCCGGGGGCGTTTTCGCCGGCGCCCAAGGTGCATTCTGCTGTGGTACGGATTACGATCAAGCCGAGGCTGGAGGCGCTCGGAGTTTCCGAGGCGGAATTCATCGGCTTTTTGAAACTCAGCTTTGGGATGAAACGCAAGACGATCTGGAATAATCTGAAGGCGCGGTACGATGAAGATGCGCTGCGCGCCGCGCTGGCGGAAAGCGGCATCAAGGCGTCCGTCCGCGCCGAAGCGCTGCCGCTGGAACGAACGGCCGGGTTGTTCCGCGCACTCAGGAACGGAAACGCCTGATTTTCCCGGGCCAATCTTGCCGGCTGGTTGAAACAGAGCGAGAAACCGCCCGTTGCACTCCTGGGCGGGCAGGAGTATCCCTACCCCAGAACGCGCAGAAGCGGCGCGTTCCGGGGGCCCCGGTGTCCGCCCCACACGAGCACGCAGGGGCGCGTGGCGTTCTGACTCGCGAATTGATTTTGCAAGGAGGTCATCCATGGCTTCTCTTGTTCGAACTCCCGCCGTTGCGGGCCGGTTTTATCCTGGCAACCGCGAAGAGCTGCTGCATGAGATTCGCGAGTATACGAGTCCTACCGCAGCTGCCCGCGTCGCTGCGATTGGATGTGTGGTGCCGCACGCTGGATACATGTACTCGGGGCACGTCGCAGGCGCGGTATTTTCGCGGATCGAAATTCCCGAACACTGCGTCATTCTTTGCCCTAATCACACGGGCTGCGGCGCGCCGCTGGCAGCTATGACCGCAACGAGGTGGGAAACCCCGCTGGGCGAGGTCGCCGCCAGTTCTGAACTGGGCTCGCAGTTGCTGCGGCGCTTTCCTCTGCTCGAAGAGGACAGCGCGGCGCATCGCGTTGAACATGCGATCGAGGTCCAGCTACCTTTCCTGCAAGCAGAGCAGAAGAACCTGCATATCGTGCCGATTGCGATTGGTACCCGCGACTACGACCTTCTCTGCGGGCTAGGCGAGGCGCTGGGGGATGTGGTTGGTACGATGAAGAGCAAGATGCTGGTTGTCGCCTCCAGCGACATGAACCACTACGAGTCCGACGCTGTTACCCGGGTCAAAGACCGCAAGGCGATCGAGCGCGTGCTGGCCTTGGATGCGCGCGGCTTGTGGGAGACCGTGATGAACGAGGACATCAGCATGTGCGGCTTTGGTCCTACGGTCATCATGCTAACGGCAGCAAAGAAACTGGGAGCAACTGCGGCAACGTTGGTGCGGTATGCGACATCGGGAGATGTTTCGGGCGACTTTGAACGGGTGGTTGGTTATGCGGGGATTATCGTGAAGTGAACCGTGTAGCGCGCGCATTATGGAGCGGAAACGGCGCCCGCAGCGGCTAAAGCCGAGTTCAAAAGATGTACTTACCGCAGCGCCGAAAGCGCTGCGCCACCCAAAATCAAACACCGATTCTCGTTCTGCCTATTTGTGCGAGCCCCCTGACGGCGCGGCGGTGTGACTGGGGGCTGACATTCGCGACGTCGCCCAGGGTCCGCCGTGCCCCGCTGAGCCAGGGCTAAATCCGCTGTTGCTGGCTTGGACTGGCGGCTGCATCGCGACCACAACCGGGCGAGGATTGCGTTCCATTGTCTTGGCGACGTGATTGAGATGGTTCACCGAGCCGCGCGGCACCCCGAGGCCGGCGGAACCGGGATTGATGGTGAGTTTGCCGGATGCCATCACCGGATTGGCAGTCAGACCTTTGCCCACCAGCACAGTTTGGTGGCCGCTGAGTGGAGGCTTCGGCACCAACGCTGTTGCCGAAGGACTTACAACGCGCGCAACGCCGGACCAGTTGTTCCAGTTGCCTGGTTGCCACATCCATCCATAGCCGGGAACCTGCGCCCAGTTTCCGTAGTAGTACGGCATCCAGCCCCAGGGATAGCCCGACACCCACATGTAGCCGGCACCGGGATACCACGCCCAGGCACCGTCCATGAACGGACTCCAACTGGCATCGGCAAAGAAGGGCTGCCAGCCGTAGCCGTAGCCGGGGACGGTCATAAAGTTGCCGTAGTAGTTGAGGTCGCTGACGCCGTATCCATAGGGCGACGAAAAACTGGAACCGGCGGCGCTGGCATAACGCTCGTGATAATCGTTCTGCTGGCGATCCCAGCCGTCGAGCGGATCCTGTTCGAAGTTCTTAGCAACAACAAACGCGTCCTTCTTCGCGGGATCGGCGTTGGCCAGACTGATGGTCGCGCAGTGCTTTTCTGCAACTTCAAACTTGCCGGAGGGCCCGGAGGCGCTCACTGTGCCTTTGAACACCGCCACTTTGGCATGGTTTGAATCGTCGAGCACTGCGCGAAAATGCGCGGCGTTCGGAACCGCGATCGACTCCTGGGCAAAGGTCAGCTGGAACTGGTCGCCTTTCTTCTGGTGAAAATTGGCATAGGCCGTGCCGGAGATTAATTGCACGGCGTTGAGTTTCTGCCCGTCGTCGCCAAGCGCAAGGTGCGTGAAGGTGAGTTCGCTGTTGGGGCCGATGCGGAGCGTGCTACTGTCCTCGAATTCGATCTCGGCGCGGCCAGCCTTCCCCGTCTTAAGCCGCGATCCTTCAACCACGGGCAGATTGAGGAAGGCTTTTTCCATGCCCTCTCCGACAGCGCGTTCGATCTGCACGGCGCCTTCGACATCGCTCAGGCGGACGATGCGTACTTTCGATTCCGCCGCAGCCGAAACCACCAAGAATGTAGAAGCGAGGAGCGCTGCCAGGCCCAGCATTGTTCCGAATCTGTTGATTGTCATAGGAGACTCCTGAAGCTAAGTGCTTAGAACCCGGGGCAAGTGAATGAGTGGCCATCCATACAGAATAGGGCACCCGATGCTTGAAGTCTGCGACCGCCGGGGCAAGAAGTCAAGGCCAGGAATGTGACCCGCCTGGCGCATCAGTGACGATCGGCCGATGCGAGCAAGCGCTGGGCGCGGGCGCGGGCCACGTTGATTACAGACTGATCCGCCACGATCTTTTCCAGGATCGGCTGAATCGTTATAACTTCTGAGAGCATGTTGCCCTGGGTCATTTCCTGCATGCGCTTGAGTTCCTCGTCGAGCGCAAGTTTTTGATAACGGTGGTCGTAGTCGAGGCGGTGCCCGAACTCGAGCGTCGTGGAGAGGTTTTGAAACAGCGTCGTGAGCTCGTCGACCGATGAGTTTTCGGAGTAGTTGTAAGTCGCTTCGCTGGTACGGGTCGCGTCCGTGTAGCGCAGCGTTTTCTTCCCGGTAAAGGCGATGTTCTTGCGGCGAGAGTTGAGGTCCTTCTGAAAGTATCCGGCCTTGGCTGCCAGGGCGAGGATCCTGGAGCGCGTTTCGGGCGAAATTGTGAAGTCAAAGTCGAAGCTGTCGGTGACCTCCGAATCTGCGGTCAAGCGGCCGCTCGACTCATAGTGATTCGGGCCAGCGGATGCGATGCGAATTGCGTAGTGCTCGGGTTGAGATTGCGGGAAATCCAAAATGAAAGTAACAACAGATGGGGCTTGGCCAGCCGATTGCGTTTGACCGTTCGTGGCGGCTAACGGCGATTGTGCACAGGAGAAAAGCGAGGGGAAAAGGAACAGCCAAAGGAGCAAGAATGGTCGGGGCATGGGGCCGTTGTAATGATTGGGGACGGGGGTGAGGAGTGTCAAGATGCTCAAGGTTGGTGGGCGGCGGCTCGCGCACTGCCTTGTTGGCGGTCGAGGGTAGCGGCGGTGTGCAGATGGCAGATCGCGATGGCGAGCGCGTCGGCGGCATCGGCGGGTTCGGGAATCTCATCGAGCCGGAGCAACTGCGCGACCATTTGCTGAACCTGGTGCTTCTCGGCCCGGCCATAGCCAACCACGGCCGACTTGATGGAGAGTGGGCTGTACTCGGCGACTTCGAGGCCTGAGGATGCTGCGGCCAGCATGGCGACGCCGCGAACTTGTCCCAGCTTTAAGGCGGACTTGACGTTGGCGGCATAGAAGACGTCTTCGATGGCGACGCGGTCGGGATGATGAGTGGCGATGAGTTCCCCGAGCGCGCGGGAGATGCGCGATAAGCGAGTGGGCATGGGCTCGCGCGGAGAGACTTTTATGGCGCCGCAGGCGATGCAGACCAGACGATCTTTCTCTCGGCAACCCGCTCGCTCTCGGCCATCCCCTCGGCCATCCGCTCGGCCGTCGGAGAGCAATTCGACGATGCCGTAGCCGGTGTATTCGGTGCCGCAATCGATGCCGAGGACGCGCATGTTGCTTCGAGTGTAACCTCTGCCAGCAAATTTTCCGAGCGGAAGAAGGGACTTCGGAAAGGGCGAACGCTGCGATTCTCCCCAAAAATAACCGTTTTTCACATTGAAGACGGTCCGCTGTCATTGACACCACAGACCGGGAATCCTACCATCGCGGAGTTTCCTTTTCCTAAAGATAGGGTCCGATTGGGAGATGAAATGGTCTCGGTCACCCGCCGGCTCTTAGTGGAAGATTCTGGATCGTAGCAATGACGTGGGAGGACGCGTATGAAAGGGAAGAAAATTTATCAGCATTTGTACTTCCAGGTCCTGACGGCGATCGCCTTGGGGGTTCTGGTTGGGCATTTCTATCCCGAAACCGGCGCGGACATGAAACCGCTGGGCGATGGCTTCATCAAGTTGATCAAGATGATCATTGCTCCGATCATCTTCTGTACCGTTGTAACTGGTATCGCCGGCATGGAGGACATGAAGAAAGTAGGCCGGGTTGGCGTCAAGGCGCTGCTCTATTTTGAGATCGTTTCGACGCTGGCCTTGGCGATCGGCCTGCTAGTGGTCAGCGTGATTCGGCCGGGAGCGGGCATGAATGCCGATGTCTCCAGGCTGGATACCAGAGCGTTGGAGAGCTTCACGGCCAAGGCACAGTCGCATGGCACGGTTGACTTCCTAATGAATATCATTCCCAACACTGTAGTGGATGCCTTTGCCAAGGGCGAAATTCTGCAGGTGCTGTTCTTTTCAATCCTGTTTGGCTTTGCTCTCTCCCTGCTCGGCCAGCGCGGCAAAGTGGTATTCAACATGATTGACGAGGTTGCCCATGTGCTGTTCGGCGTCGTGGGAATCATCATGAAGGCTGCGCCCATCGGCGCTTTTGGCGCTATGGCTTTCACCATCGGGAAATTCGGCCTCGGTTCCCTGAGTAAGCTGGGCATGTTGATGGGCAGCTTCTACCTGACCTGCCTGCTGTTCGTCTTCATCGTGCTGGGTGCTATTGCCAAACTGTGCGGCTTCAGCATCTTGAAGTTCATCAAGTACATCAAGGAGGAGTTGCTGATCGTGCTGGGAACGTCCTCCTCGGAGTCGGTGCTGCCGCGCATGATGGCCAAACTGGAAAATCTGGGCTGCAGCAAGTCAGTGGTAGGTCTGGTAATCCCGACCGGCTACTCCTTCAACCTTGACGGTACCTCTATCTACCTGACCATGGCGGCAGTGTTTGTAGCCCAGGCTACCAATACCAGGCTTACCTTTATCCAGACTCTTACGATTCTAGGTGTGCTGCTGCTGTCATCCAAAGGGGCGGCCGGTGTGACCGGCAGCGGCTTTATCACCCTGGCGGCCACTTTTGCCGCGGTACCGACCATTCCGGTGGCTGGCCTGGCCCTGATTCTCGGCGTTGACCGCTTCATGTCCGAAGCTCGCGCCCTGACCAACTTGGTGGGCAATGGTGTGGCAACCATGGTGGTTTCCAGCTGGGAAGGTGAACTCGACAAGGACAGGATGTCGCGGGTTCTAAACAAAGAGAGCGCAGCAGAAGCCGAAGAACCGGAAGCCATTCTGGAGGGCATCCCGGTGCCTGGGGAGGCGGCAACTGGGCAGGCTTGATGCGATAACGATGGAAACCGCCAAATTCTGAATGATGAAACCGCGGTGATCCCAGTCGTTGGCACTTTGAAAGACGTGGAGGACGGAGCCATGAAAAAAACCATAGCAGTCTTAATTGTGATCGGATTGTTCTCCTTCGCATTTCTGTCGTACGCCGCCGATAGGGACGACGCAAAGGCTCTGGTGAAGAGAGCGGCTGCGTATGTGAAGTACCAGGGAAAAGAGAAGGCGCTTGCGGAGATCAACACGCCCAAAGGGATGTTTGACAAGGGCGAACTTTATGTATTCGCGTACGATCTTCAGGGCGTTATGCTTGCTCACCCTAAGAATCCGGCACTGATCGGCCAAAGTTTGATCGCCGTTCCGGACGCCGAAGGGAAGCTGTTTCGCAAGGAAATAGTGGAAAAGGCGAACTCAAAGGGCTCTGGATGGGTCGATTATGTATATCTGAATCCGGAAACACATAGACAAGAGCACAAGACGACTTATTTTCAGAAGGTGGGCGACATCATCATATGCTGTGGCGTGTACAAGGATTACAGCCATGACGGAGATTGAATCGCAACTTTGTCACTTCACCTGTTTTGAAAAGTTTTCTCTATTACACACATTCACTCGGGATTGAGAGTCTCACGCGCCTTTGCGAACTTCCGCAAGCGAATTGAAGCGGCCCAAGTTAGCAGCAGCCCATCTTCACATCGCCAGTGGCGGTGAGCGGGGGGCCGAAGGCTTCCTGGGGAACTGGTGCGCCGTTGAGGACGCGGTACCAACTCCAGGCGGCGTTGAACAGGACCAGGATCACGCCCACGATGAACATGCTCATCAGCGCGGAATCCAGATATCCGGTGAATACCATGCCGGGCTTGGAGGTCAGCGGCCAAAAGATGTTCTGGATGGAAAGGACGCCTGCCGTCACCGTGGTCACACCCACGAAGCACATGGGCACGGCGGTGATCCAGGCATATTTGGCGTGGCCCATATTGATGAGGAATGTGGTCGTCACCGCGAGTGCGATGGTCGCCAGCAACTGGTTGCCGGTGCCGAACAGGGGCCAGATGGTTGAGATGGTTCCGGTGTAGATCAGGTATCCCCAGCCTAGCACCACGAAAAAGCTGGTGATCAGGTTGCCGGGCAGCCATGCGCTGTTGCCGAACGGCTTGTGGATCTTGCCCATCAGTTCCTGGAGGACGTAGCGGGCAACGCGGGTACCGGTGTCGACGGTGGTCAGGATGAAGAGCGCCTCGAACATGATGGCGTAGTGATACCAGTAGCCCATCAGGCGGTCCATGCCGGGAAGGCCCTTGAAGATTTGCGCCATGCCTACGGCTAGCGAAACTGCGCCGCCAGTGCGTCCGGCTAACTTTTCGCCGACTTCGCGCGAGAACGTGTCGAGGTTCACGGTGGCGAAGCCCAGCTTGTGAAACACCTCTGGAGTGGTGTTGATGGCGAAGTAGTCGCCGGGATGCATCGAGCAGGCGGCGATCAGCGCGAGCACGCCCACCAGCGACTCGCAGACCATGGCGCCATAGCCGATAAAGCGGGCATCGCTTTCCTTGTCGAGCATCTTGGGCGTCGTTCCCGAGGAAACCAGCGAGTGGAAGCCGGAAATCGCTCCGCAGGCAATGGTCACAAAGAGGAAGGGAAAAAGCTTTCCCTTGATGATCGGGCCGCCTCCGGCGACAAACTGCGTGAAGTTGGGAAAGTTGATATTGGGATGAACAATGAAAACGCCCACGATGAGAATGGCGATTGTGCCGAGCTTGACATAGGTCGAGAGATAGTCACGTGGCTCGAGCAGCAGCCAGACGGGAAGAATCGAAGCGACGAGACCGTAAATGCACATCAGAATCGTGATCTGATGCGGCGTGAAGGTCAGCGCGCCTGCCACGCTGGTCTGTGCGACCCAGCGTCCGGCAATCACGCTCGCGAGCAGCAGGGTCACGCCGAAAATGCTGGGACCGGTGACCGTAATCTTTCCGGCATGGCTTTTGAACATCCACAGGCCCATGATGAGCGCGATGGGAATCGTCATGCCAATGGTGAAGACTCCCCAGGGGCTGTTCGAGAGAGCGTTCACCACCACGATGCCGAGACCGGCGAGCGTTACCAGCAGAATGAAGAGCACGGCAATCATCGCGACCAGTCCGGCGAAGGGACTGATCTCGGTGCGGGCAATATCGGCGAGCGAGCGGCCGCGGTGCCGAATGGAAGCCACCAGCACGGTGAAATCCTGGACACATCCAGCCAGCACGGCACCGATCACCAGCCAGAGAAAGCCGGGGGCGAATCCAAACTGCGCCGCCAGCGTGGGTCCGACCAGAGGACCGGCGCCGGCAATTGCGGCGAAATGGTGACCGAATAAAACCCACCGCGGCGAGGCGACATAGTTGTGGCCATCGGCGAAGGCATGCGCGGGCGTGGTGCGGCGGTCATCGAGCGCGAGGGCTTTGGCGGCTATGAAGGCGCTGTAGTAGCGGTAAGCCAGCGCATAAATGCACAATGCGCCGACCAGAACCGGCAAAGTATTCACGACGCCCTCCTGCAAACTTAGGATGCCCGGATCAACGGATGGGATCTTGGTGTCATGCTGGGCAGATATCTTAGCACCTCGCGTCCAGGGTCAGGAGCCGGGAGCAAAAGTGCGCGATAACCTGAACGCGGCGGGGATTCTTGACAAGCTGGAGGAGAAGACGGAGAAGGAAACTCTGATTAAGGATCTTGAAAGCGCGGCCAATCGCCGGTTTTTCGCGGGGGAGGGCGCCCGCGCCACATTCAAATCACAGTCCCCTGGCGGGGCTCGACGAATGATCCGAGATGATTAGGCGAGGAATTCAAGAAAGTTTGCGGGACGCTCGAATCCTGGAAACACTGTCTTCAGATCCTTGTTGCCGAGGTAGCGCGAGACGACTTCGCTCAGCACCAGACGGAAGTCGGTTGTAACCGCCAGGTCGCGGCCTTCATAGAGTTGCGATTCATCGAGGCCCGGCCAGCGGCCATAAACTTTTCTGCCGCGCACGGGACCGCCGAGAACAAACATCACGTTGGCATGGCCGTGATCGGTGCCGCGGTTGCCGTTTTCGCGCGCGGTGCGGCCGAATTCCGACATAGTGACAATGACCGTGTCTTCGCCAAGATCGCCGAGATCGGTCCAGAAGGCGGCGATCGATTGCGAGAAGTCGCCGAGCACGTTGGCAATCTGCCCCTGCGTGTTGCCCTCGTTGACGTGATGATCCCAACCGCCGATATCGGCGAATGCAACCTGCACGCCCACGTTCGCTTTGATGAGCTGCGCGAGTTGGCGCAGGCTGTCTCCGAAGCGGCCCTTGGGATAGTTGGCTGCGGCAGCGGGCGTGTACTTCGCCGGGTCGGCGGTCTTCAACATCTTCACTGCGTCGAAAGTCTCTTGTCCGGTGCCGTGCAGGACCGTGTCGACCGAGCTCGCATACATCCCTTCAAATGTCTTCGCGATTGGCTGCACTTTCGGGTTGTTTCCGCCGATGGAAAAGTCGTTCAGATTATTCAGCGCAATCGACGGCTCTTTACCGGAAAGAATGCGCGGCAGCGACGGGCCAAGTGCAATGGCACGGAACGCAGATGGATCCGCGGCGGAAGCATGTGATAAGGCCGAGGCAGCATTCGCCGCGGGCAGTTCGTGCAGGCAGCGGTTCAGCCAGCCGTCCTCGGTGGCCTTCAGGCCCGGCGTGCCGGATTCCATATAGTCCTGAGCGTCGAAGTGGGAGCGGGTTGGGTCGGGTGACCCGGCAGCGTGCACGATGGCGAGATGTTTCTGCTTCCAGAGCGGCTCAAAGGACGACATCGCCGGGTGCAGGCCGAAGAAGCCGTCGAGATCGAGCAGAGATTTCTTAGGAATGTTTATTGTGGGCCGCATCGCGTAGTACGCCGGCTCGCCGTGCGGTACGACAATGTTAAGGCCGTCGGCCGCGCCGCGTTGGAAGATGACGACCAACCGCTTGGCACGAATTCCGTGATCGGCCGCGCCATAGGCCGCGCGCGCCAGAAAACTCGGCAGCGCCGCTGTTCCGACTACGGCTAGTGCTCCATTGCGAAGGAAAATTCGACGGGTAATGGACATATGAACCAGCCCTCAGCTTTCAGCCGTCAGCCATCAGTTGCTTCCGTCTTGAACTGACGGCTGATGGCTGAAGGCTGACGACTATCTCCTCTGAAACTCGGGCGACCCAAGGATCAAACCTTCAATTGCGCCAACATTTGGCGGGCGCGCTGGATCGTCCAGCCGCCGCTGGGTGATCTTTGGGTCTTCCAGTTGTTTGCTGATCGTGTCATGCGTTTGACGCGAAACGTCGCCGCCGAGCAACGAACCCTCGAGCCGGGCGAGAGCCTGCGGCGCATCCGCCGCTCCATGCGCAAGCTGAGACGGGTCCACGGAGACGCCGCGGATTTTTCCGCCGGCTAAGCCGAGCGCAAAATTCATGCGCGCCAGCAACGCTGACGAGTTCACCCAGGTTTCCGCCTTCATCGAGTAGCCGGTTGGCGGCATCATGGCGTAGGGCATCATGCCCATGTTGTTGACGGTGCCGACGAGTTGACGTGCGTCGTCCACCTGCGCGCCGCTGGCGCGCACAGCTGAGACCACAAACTCAAATGGCGTTTTTACCTTGGCGCGATAGGCTTGCGGGGACCAGAATTCCGGCGAGCGGAACATGGTGCGCAGAACCTCGCGAATATCACCGTCTTTTTTCAGGAACGTCTGAGTCATGCGATCGACCAGCGCGGGAGGCGGATCATCGGAGACAAAGCGCATGGCGAGTTTCTGCGAGATAAAATGCGCCGTCTTCGGATTCCGCGCCAGCAGATGCAGGACTTCCCGGCCTTCCTTTTCGCCATTGTCCTTGATGCGATGTCCGAGCACGATTTTGTCGCCGGGTTGGTGCATGCGCGGCTCGAAATGGAAGCCGCCGCCTTTGTTCGGCTGCTCGATGGTCCAGCCGGTAAAAACTTTGGCGACTTCGGTGACATCTTTTTGCGAATAGCCGCCGTTGACGCTGAGCGTGTGAAGTTCCATCAGTTCGCGGCCGTAATTTTCGTTCAGACCACTGGCTTGCTTGCGTTTGCCGGAGGGGCGGTTTTGCGGCCCAGGGCCAAAACGCCGCTGTCGTTGTCCCAGCGGAGGCGACTTGATGCCTAGCGCCACGTCGGAGTTCGGGCCCACGCTCAACCAGTTGTCGAGATAGAACAACATCGCGGGACTTCGGGCCGTTGCCACCAGCAGATCCTCGAATTTTCCGAGCACGTGCGGACGAATTACGTCTCGCTCATAGCTGATCAGCAGGAACCGGTCGGCTCCCTTGTTGATGAAGACGTTGAAATGGTTGAACCAGAAATCGGTCATTACTTCGTCAAGCTGGCGCTCGCCCGAAATCGCGCGCAACAATTTGGCCTGCGCCAACTCATCCACCACGACCTGTTCGGGATTATTGAGCGCCGCAAGCGTCTCTTTCTCCTGGCCATTCATGCCCTGCATCAGCGCATCCGCTTTGGGGCCTTTGGCGCGGCTGGCTAGGGCACGCTGCTCTTCTGGAGAAAGTTTGAGAACCGCGCGGAAGCGCTCTTCCGGAGGAAGGTCGAGCAACTCCACCAGCTTGATGCTCGCGGCCTGGGTCTCTTCGCGGCGTCGCTGATATGTGGCATCGGCCAGCATGGCGTCGCTGCCAGCGGCGGCGTTGCTATTCGTGTTGGCAGAACCGCTTTGGGCAGCGTCGGCTTTCCGGTCCTGCTTGTCCTCGTAGCGTTGAACCTGCGCTTCGTAAACAGCACGCCGCGTTGGATCGCGCGGCATGGCCATTTTGCCTTCGGCCACCTGCCGGATCATTTCGTTGTTCGGGAAATTCTCGACAATCTCGCGGGTATTCATGCGCAGCGTGCGAAATGGCGCCAAGCGCGCGTCGAGCGCTGAATCGTCGATTTTTTCGGGATGGAGTTGCAGGTCGATCCACTTGTCAACGCCCATTTGCGCAACCCGTTCGAAGTCCCCGGGGCGCGGGCCGAACGTGAGCCGATTGAGCGCCTGCATGGCGCGCTTGTGTTCATCGAGGGCGGCCGATTTTTCTTTTTTTCTTCCGAGAGCGAACTGAGTCGTTGCCAGCCCGGCCAGGAGCAGAGCGGCGGCGATTATACGGCAGCGTCCACAACAAAAGAGTGCCATTTGGTCGCGCCTCATTAAGAAATAAACCCCGGTTTGAGGTTAAAGTTGCGGGCAGGATTGTGGATGAAAACGCTGTCTAAGTCTTCAATTGCGCTATATAAGCGTTTCCGCTATGTGCCTTGCGGGTTGTATTTTCGATGAATTTGAGAAATTCGCGCAAATGCTCATTTTCAGAAAGCTGCTCTTCCGAGAATTTCACGCGCACGCCAAATGCCGACGAACTCGGGCTTGCGATTCCACTGATGATTACGCCCTTAACCCAAATCTTGCCGCTCGATACCCATAACCCGATCTCCAGGGCTTTGCCGGCGGGCACAATACTGGCTGTTTCGACCATGCATCCGCCGCGGCCAACATTGGAGAGGTTGCCCCAGATTGGCTCTTTGACGCCGTCCACGTGAATCTCTACCGCAACGTAGCATTTGATGCGGTGATGGCGGCGGCGATCGGCTCCCCGGGTGGGAGTAAACAGATCCGGTTCGAAAGGCGGAGTTACGGTGACAGGTTCAGGAGTCGGAAGCGGCGCTGGTTCAGGAGTGTGGGGCGGAGCCGGCGCTACCGGATGTAGTGTAGCAGCGGGCGCTGCCGCGGATGCCGGAAGTGTTGTAGCGGCAGGCGCGGCGTTCACTGCCCTCGCTTGTTTATCGTGAACCGCTTGCTCTTTGATCTCGCGCATGGCCTGCAGCAATGCGGCCTCCCGCCTTTCGGGCGAAACTTCACGATAGGTCTGCAGCAGCTTGCCGAGATGGCTGACCAGGTCGGGATCCGTGAGCAGACGCGTCCAATCCGATCCGTTGGGAGATGGCTTTGTGGCTTCACTCATGCGTGCGATTTCACTGACACCGGGGCTGAAAAAGATGCATTTATACCCACTCTTAGATTGAACTGCGGTGAGTTACACCACAAGATGACCAAGGTCACCCGGTATACCGTCAAAAGCAACCTGCGAGCGCGTGCGGAGGCGCTTGTATCGTGATGACAGTGAAGAATTTGCATCGAGCTCACGGCAAAAACCATCCAAACGATTTACTATTTTGGCTTTCGTCAAGGAGCGAATTTACGTTCCATGGTCTCTGTTAAGCTTTTGATCCGTCATTGGCAGTACTTTTGCGGGCTCTATTTGGTTGCTTTGATTCTTCCATTCTCCGGGCCGGCGGTTGCCCAAAACGCGGTGCCGATTATCCCAGGCCAGCTTCCTACCTCAGCCCAGAATCCGGTCTATGGAAGTGTGCCGGAAGGAAAGCCCACGCCCGGGATTTTGTCGCTCACTTTCAGAGATGCGATTGAGCGGGCCTTGCGCCAAAACCTGGCCGGTCTTCTGTCGGACTACAACACCATCGAGGCGCGCGGGAAGAAATGGGAGCAGCTGAGCGAGCTGCTGCCCAATGTCAACGGGAACGTTCAGGAAAACGCGCAAAAGCAGAGTCTGGAAGCATTGGGCTTCGAGAAATTACATGGGTTCGGGAACGTCGCGCCCGTGCTTGGCCCCTTTTCTTTTTTCGATGTGCGTGCTTCGGCGACCGAACGCGTTTTCGACTGGAAGGCGATTGAGAAATATCGCGCCTCTGTGCTCAGCGAGAGCGCGTCGCGGTTCGATTTGAAGGACGCCCGTGACCTGGTCGTGCTGGCAACCGGCGCCGCCTATCTACAGGCGATTGCGGGCGCGGCGCGCGTGGAAACGGCGGAGGCGCAGCAGGAAACGGCGCGCGCGCTCTACGAGAAAGCGGTCGCGAAGCAGCAGGCTGGAGTCTCTCCGGCGATCGATACTTTGCGGGCGCAAGTTGAATATCAGGCGCGAAAGCAGCAGTTGATTGCCGCCAACAACGATTTCGCGAAGCAAAAAATATCGCTGGCCCGCGTCGTTGGGCTCGCGCCCGGCCAGGAATTCGCTCTGGCCGACAAAGCTCCGTACGAGCCTTTTCCCATTCCCGACCTTGAAACCAGTTTGCAGCGGGCGTACTCGCTGCGCTCCGATTACAAGGCGGCGCACGATCGCGCGGTGGCGGCCCGGCTTGAGCACAATGCCGCAATCGCCGGCTACTTCCCGACGTTCTCTGTGGAGGGCGATTACGGCGAGATCGGCGCGACACCCAGCAGCGTGTTGCCGACCTACCACGTGGCGGGGACGCTCAGCATCCCCATCTTCCAGGGAGGCAAAGTGCACTCCGACGTTCTGAAGGCTGAATCCAGCCTGCGTGAGGCCGAGGCGCAACTGGCCGATGTGCGTGGACGAATTGATCAGGACATTCGCAACGCGGTGCTTGATCTGAAGTCATCGGCAGAACAGGTAGAAGTAGCGCGGAGTGCGGTGGATCTCGCGGAAGAAACGCTCGGCCAGTCCCGCGACCGGTTCTCGGCCGGCGTCACCGACAACCTGGAAGTCGTTCAGGCCCAGGAAGCTTTAGCGGCGGCACACGAGAGCCTGATTTCGAGCCTGTACCTTCACAATTTGGCCAAAGTGTCCTTCGTTCGCGCTCTCGGCTGGGCTGAAGAGGGCGTTCGCGAATATCTGAGAGGAAAGTAGCTTATGGATGAGACGACAACCGCCGTAGCCGAGTCCAAACAGGAAGAGCGCACGCCGCGGCCAGCCGCGGAAAATGGGGAAGCGCGCTATCAACGCCGCAAAGAGCTCTTGGGAAGCTCGCGTGGCAAACTGTTCTTGGGCTTCGTGATTCTGATTCTGCTGGTGGGAGGAATCCTGGCGTGGCGCTATTTCACCAGCTACGAATCGACCGACGACGCGCAAATTGACGGCCACGTGAATTCGGTGAGCGCCCGCATCAGCGGCCACGTGATCAACCTGAACGTCGATGACAATCAGTACGTGGAAAAAGGAACGGTACTGGTGGAGATCGACCCGGCAGATTATGAGATCGCGGCCGCGCAAGCCCGGGCCGAATATGCCGATGCCCAAGCGCAGGCATCCGCATCCGACATTAACGTGCCGATCACCGATGTCAACACTTCGAGCCAGGTTGCGAGCACGCAAGCCGGTGTGGCCAATGCGAAGGCAGGCATAGCAGCGGCACGCCAGCAATTTGAGGCCGCGAAAGCGCAGATCGCGGAGGCGCAGGCCAACAACGTCAAGGCGCAGAACGACCTTGTGCGCTACAAGCAGTTGATCGACAAGCAGGAAATCTCGGAGCAACAGTACGATCAGGCAGTAGCGGCGGCGCAGGCTGCCGCGGCTACTCTGGAGGCGGCGAAGGCGAGTGCCGACGCGGCCCAGGCCCAAATCGAGCAAGCCCAGGGAAAACTGCTCCAGTCCAACGCCGATTTGCGCAACGCCCGGACCGCCCCGCAAACCATGCGCGTCATCCGCTCGCGTGCGGATTCCGCGCAGGCCAATGCCCAACGAAAGAAGGCGCAACTCGATCAGGCGCTCTTGAACCTCGAGTACACGAAAATCGCCGCGCCGGTTACGGGGATTGTCAGTAACCGCACGGTCGAAGTCGGTCAGAACGTGCAAGCCGGGCAGGAAATGATGAAAGTGATTCCGCTCGAAGACATCTGGGTTACGGCAAACTTCAAAGAAACCCAGCTCAGAAACATGAAGGCCGGCCAGAAGGCCGACATTGAAGTCGACGCTACCGGAAAGACCTACAAGGGCCATATCGATTCCATCGCCGGCGCCAGTGGCGCGCGGTTCAGCCTCTTGCCCCCGGAGAACGCAACTGGGAACTATGTGAAAGTCGTGCAGAGAATTCCGGTGAAGATCGTTTTCGAGTCCGGTCAAACCAAGGGCCACGAATTGCGCCCGGGTATGTCGGTCGAGCCTAAGGTGTGGATTAAGTAGCTGCGTGCTGCGAGCTGCGGGCTTCGAGCCGCGAGCTTTGAGCAACCTGCGCATATTCGATCGAAATTTGGTTGCTCGTGGTCGGAACTCGCGGCAGCTCAAAGCGTGAGGCCGAGTTAGAAATGGGTGCAGCATCCATCACGATGAATGAAGCCGCTGAATGGCGGCCGGCGGTCAATCCGTGGATCATTGCGCTCGCGGTTACGCTGGCGACGTTCATGGAAGTGCTCGATACCAGCATTGCGAACGTCGCGTTGCCTCATATCGCGGGCAGTCTCTCAGCGGGCCAGGATGAAAGCACATGGGTTCTCACGTCCTATCTCGTCTCGAATGCGATCGTTCTTCCTCTCAGCGGCTGGCTCTCTTCGATCATCGGACGCAAGCGCTTCTACATGAGTTGCGTGGCGCTTTTTACCGTCAGTTCGTTCCTCTGCGGATTTTCCCCCAATCTGGGCACGCTAATTTTCTTTCGCGTTCTGCAAGGCGTGGGAGGCGGAGGCTTGCAACCGAGCGAGCAGGCGATACTCGCCGATACATTCCCGCCAGCGAAGCGGGGCATGGCTTTTGCCGTTTATGGCATTGCTGTTGTCATGGCGCCTGCGATTGGACCGACGCTGGGCGGTTGGATCACCGACAACTTCACGTGGCGCTGGATTTTCTTCATCAATATCCCGGTCGGGATTCTTTCCCTTGTGCTGACGTCGCGGCTGATTCAGGATCCTCCGTATTTCAAGCGCCGCAAGCTCAGCGAAACGAACATCGACTACATCGGTCTGGGGTTGGTGGCGCTCGGGCTGGGGACTCTGCAGGTGGTGCTCGATAAGGGGCAGCGCGAAGACTGGTTCGAATCGAATTTCATCGTAGTGCTCAGCGCAATCGCAGCGGCGGCGCTGGTGTGGGTGGTGATCTGGGAGTGGTATCACAAAGACCCGATCATTGATCTCCATTTGTTCAAACAGCGCACCTTTGCCACGGCGAATTTTCTGATGTTCATGCTGGGCTTTGCCCTGCTCGGCAGCACGCTGCTGTTGCCGCTGTTCATGCAGACGCTGTTGGGTTACACTGCCGAGCGGTCGGGGCTGGCATTGATGCCGGGGGGCTTCACGATTATGGTGTGCATGCCCATCGTGGGATTTCTGCTTTCGCGTTACAATCCGCGCTGGCTGATGCTATTTGGGTTGTCGATGCTCTCATTTTCGCTGTTTCATATGACGACATTCGACCTGGGCGTCGATTTCCGCACGGTGACCATGGCCCGCGTCTTCCAGGCGATGGGGCTCGCCTTCCTGTTCGTGCCCATTAACACCGCCGCGTATTCGGGGCTGCCACGCGACAAGAACAATGCAGCCTCCGGCTTAATGAATCTGGCCAGAAACATTGGCGGCAGCGTTGGGATTTCTTTTGTCACCACCGGCCTGGCGCGGCGCTCGCAGGTTCACCAGGTGCGGCTGGTGGAAAATCTCAACGCCGCCAATCCGCAGTTTCAGTCCGCACTGCACGGGATGACGGGCGTTTTTGCCGGCGGCGGCGCCGGACCCGGCTTCGGCCCCGGAACCGCCCAGCAGCACGCTTATGCCATGTTGCAGGCAAATGTCATCCAACAGTCGACCATGCTGGCATACATTGATAATTTTTGGGTGCTCGGGGTGGTGATCGCCTGCCTGATTCCGTGTGTGTTCTTGATCAAGAAGGCGAAGCCGGCAGGGATGGTGGTTCACTAGAGGGGAGCTGGGCTGCGTGGAAAGCCCGGCTTCCGGGAGAGGAGGTTCGTCATCTTTCGCATCATCACATTGGAGCGCGAATTTGGGAGCGGCGGCGGCGGCATTGCCTGCCAACTGGCCCGGCGCCTGGGGTGGAAGCTCTGGGACCAGCAACTGACGGCCGAAATCGCCAAGCGTGCTGAGGTTGGCGAAGAGGCGGTCGCCATGTGCGATGAGCGCGTCGACAGCCGTCTTTATCGGATGGCCAAGGCATTCTGGCGCGGCAGTTACGAGCGCAGCCTTCCGCTGGCCGACTCGCCAGCGTTCGATACCGACCGCATGATGGCGATGATGGCAGAGATTTGCCGCAGCATTGCCGCCGAGGGCAATGCCGTCATCGTGGGCCGCGGATCACCTTTTTTCCTGCGCGAACGCAAGGATACCTTCCGGGTTTTTACCTATGCTCCTCGGGAAGAAAAGATTCGCCGGCTGCTTGATTTGGGGAAGGGCCGCGCCGAGGCGGAAGACCTGGTCGACAACGTCGACAAGGAGCGCGTTGCCTATATCAAGCACTATTTCAACGCCGAATGGCCGACCCGAAGCCTCTATCAGATGATGATCAACACGGAGATCGGCGATGAGAAGGTGATTGACATGATTCTGCATGGCATGAAGATTCTGGCGGAGTCTCCAGCCGAGGCGACAACGCTGCGCGGCGTGCGCTGAAAGCTAGAAACGCTCAGAGTCTGAAACCCTGTGAAGTAGCTTCAAAGGGCGAGGACAGGCTTCCTCTATTTCTTCTTGCCCAGAATTCCGCCCAGGCTCCCCAGGGGGTTGCCTTTACCTCCCTGCATCAATCCCTTGAGTTGGTTGCCAACCATCCCTTTCACATCGGGCGTGAAAGTTGGACTCGACATTGTGCCGCCGACTTTCACCGGAATGCCGCCGCTGCTACCGCCGGCAAATTTCGTCAGCCCACCGCCAACGCTCCCACTGAGATTGGCCACCAGGTTGAAATCAATGGCATTGCTGGGACTGATTGTGCCCGCGCCAGTAACGGTGCCGATCGCAGGAACCACAGCGTCGATCTTATCGAGCCGCGTTCCCTCCGGGGCGTAGCGCACATCGGAGCTCAGGTTCTGGATGGTGGTGTCGTTGCCCGATTGTTTGCTGCCAAGTCCGGGAATGGCCGACAGCTTCGAACTCAGATTAAATCCGGCCAGCGCCGAATTGGTCAGCCTGACGGTTCCCGTCGATACGATCTTATTCAGCGGCCCGACTGCGTCGAGGTTCACAGCGAGCGTTCCGCCTTTAAGCTGCGAACCCGATGGCAGAATCACACCCACGGCCGGAAGAATCGCTTCCAGATCGTCGACCGGCATGGCATCGCCGACGAGCTTCATGTTCACCGACGTCGTTTCGCCGTGCATGTCGTAGGTGCCGGTAAGTTTTGCCGAGGCCTTGCCAATCTGAACGTCTCCCTGCGCCAGTTGCCCGGTCTCTTTCTGCAGATTGTGCTCGGCAGTGAATGCCACCTGCACTGGCGCTGACGATGGGGATCCCTTTGGAACCAGCTTCAGCGAGGTTCCCTTCAGCGTGCCGCTTGCCTTCGCCACATGGCCGTCGGAACTCAGATTTCCGACAAAATCCGCGGAACCGGTAATGCCCAATTCTGGATCGACAATAGCGGACTGCGCCAGGTCCAGTTTGGTGATGTTGACTTTTGCCTGGACTGGAGTTAGGGAAGCGTCGGTCGGGCTGATCGGGCCGGCCGTGCCGTCGATCTTCAGCGAACCGCCGCCGGGAAGTCCAGCCGAAACGTCCACAGGGAATGCGCTCGTGAAAGAAAAATTCTTGACCGTAACGTTGACCTTGTCATACACGATGGGATTGCGGCGCGCCGGCACCGAACCCACGGAGATTTTCCCGTCCTTCAACTCCAGCAACGCGACGCTCAAATTCCCGGGCGCTCCGCCGCCGCTGCTGGTCTTCGCCGGCGCATTGGCTGGCTGCCCGGCCTGGTTTCCGATCGAGGAAAAATTCCAGACTCCTTCCCGGTCCCGCAAAAGCGTAATGGCCGGTTGATCGATTGTTAAATGGGTGACGTGCAGCTCCTTGCTGAAAATGAGCGGCATCAGCTCAACGCCCACTCCCAGCGTTTTCGCCTGCAGAAACGGAGAGGTGCTGAATTTGGGATCGTCGCCGATCGAAAGCTCGTTTGCTTCAACGCTGCCCGAAAGAATGCTCAAACTCAAGTTGCCCACCTTAACCGGGCGGCCCAAAGCCGAAGAGAGGTTCGACTCAATCTGGGGACGAAAGCTGTTTGCGTCGATCACAAACGGCAAAGCTATCGCGATCACGATTAGCAGGGCGACAACAATGGCAACGATCTTTACGATTTTCATCGCTATAACCTCCAATAAGGTTGGGTGAAAGGAGGAACTGCGCCGACGTTCGTATCGAGTCTACCAAATTCGAACGCGTCCTGAGTGAAGGGTCAAAACCAGATTTATCTTGTGCGGCAATCTCATGCAATTGTCCCGTTATAAGATAGGCACAAAGGTAGGATGGTTCGATGGAGCGAGATTTCTAGTGTCCAGTTCCGATGTGTTTCCACAAGTGCAGGAGGAAGTGACCCGGCTTGCGGGATTGCCCGAAGTGCGTTCGGCGTTCGGACGCTTCCGTTTCGAGGAACGGCAGATCGCGCACTGGCAGATGGATGTTTCGCGGGTGTCTTCTCCTCCCTTTGGCGAGATACACCGCGCCCAGTGGCTCGCCGACCGTTTTCGCGAAATCGGGTTGGCCAACGTTGAGTTCGACGAAGTTGGAAACGTATTCGGAGTACGTCCCGGCCGCGGGCACCGCTTTGTGGCTCTCAGCGCGCACATCGATACTGTTTTTCCCGCAACCACGCCGCTCAACATCCGCCAGGAGGGCACGCGTCTCTATGGCCCGGGAGTTTCCGATAACGGGGCCGGAATTGCAGCCATGCTCGCTGTGGCGTCGGTGCTGGGTAGTTGCAAACCTTCCCATTCCCTGCCCTTCGTTTTCATAGGCAACGTCGGCGAAGAAGGCGAGGGGGATCTGCGCGGTATGCGGCGCGTCTTTGAGACGCCTCGGTGGCGCAACTCGATTGCTTATAGCCTCATCATCGACGGAGCCGGGTCCGACACCGTAGTGGCGGAGGCCCTGGGCAGCCGCCGCTTTGAAGTGATCGCTCGCGGCCCCGGCGGACATTCCTGGAGTGATTTCGGAGCGCCCAATCCAATCATCGTTCTTTCTCGCGCCATCCAGGCATTTAGCGAGACGCCTCTCCCGGCTTCTCCCAAAACCACGTTTAACATTGGAGTCATTCGCGGCGGGACATCGGTCAATTCCATTCCCGAGTCCGCGAGCATGCGGGTCGATCTGCGCTCTACCTCGATGGTGGAGATTGACCGCCTGGAACGTGCGCTTCGGATTTCGCTCGACCATGCCATGGACGCGGAAAATCGTCCGTCTGCTCAGCGCGGGACACGCCGTCCGCACACCGTGCAATGCGAAGTCGTGGAGATTGGCAATCGCCCCGCCGGCGAACTTGCGTCCGATTCGCGTCTGCTAAAAGTCATTCGCGCCGTCGACGCTCTTCTTGGCAATACCGCGCAGGTGCAGCGCGCCTCCACCGACGCCAACATTCCGCTTTCTCTCGGCCGCGAAGCGATCGCCATCGGCGGCGGCGGTACGGGCGGCGGCGCCCACACGTTGCAAGAATGGTTCGATTGCGCCGGACGAGACCTCGGACTCCGCCGAATCCTGCTTACAATGCTCGCATTGGCAGGAATAGGAGACTGATGACGCAAGCGTTGATTCCGGGGATTTTGATGCTGCTGTGTGTCCTGTCTTCGGCCGCCTCGGCCCAGAATGCCCCTGTCATGCAAACTGCGGCGCAGCCAAAAGCCGATGTGATCTTCATTCACGGCAACGTCTACACCGGTGCGGTTGATGAGTCTTCCTCGCTCGGGGCCAGCAAACGAGCCGAGGCCCTTGCCATTCGCGGCGACCGCATCCTTGCCGTCGGTAACCGCAACGAGATCGCCAGGCTCAAAGGACCCGAAACCAAGATCATCGATCTCGGCGGCCACTTTGTGATGCCGGGCTTCAACGACGCCCACGTGCACCTCGCCATCGCCGGCCTGGAAAAACTGAACCTGAACATGGTCGGAGCAAAAGACATCGACGAATTCCGGGAGCGCCTGCGCGCCAAGTGCAAGGCCGCCGCCCCCGGCGAGTGGGTCGTCGGCGCGGGCTGGGATGAAACTCTTTGGCCCGTCAAAGTTCTACCGAGTCGTTGGGATCTGGATGAGGTGAGCGGCGATCATCCGGTTTTTCTGGCCCGCGTGGACGCTGGCCACATCGCCGTAGCCAACACGCGCGCCCTGCAATTGGCGAGCGTCACGGTTGCCACGAAAGATGGGCCCGGCGGGAAAATCGACCGCGATGAGGTAGGCACTCCCACGGGCATTCTGCGCGAGAAGGCTGCCGACGCTGTGCGCGCGGTCATCCCCAAACCCACGCACGAAAAGCGGCGCCACGCCATCGAAACGGCTTTGGCCGATCTCGCCAGCCACGGCATCACTTCCGCGCAGGACTACTCGCCGCAGTGGGAAGATTTTCAGATCTACGAGGAAATAGAAAAAGACGGCAAGCTCAGCGCGCGTATTTCCGAGTGGCTCCCTTTCGACGATTCTATCGAAGAGCTGAACCGCAAGCGCGCGTCGCACCCCGCTTCCGACAACGTGCTGCACACCGGAATGCTCAAAGGCTTCCTGGATGGATCGCTCGGGTCGAAGACCGCGGCCCTTCTCGCGCCTTACAGCGACGATCCCTCAAACACCGGCATCCCGCAATACGATCCCGACAAGCTAAATGCCATGACCAAGGAGCGCGTGCTGGCCGGATACCAGATCGGCTTTCATGCCATCGGCGACAAAGCGGTCCAGATGGCTCTCGATGCTTTTGCCGGCGCGGAAAAGGAAGCCAAGGATGCCAAGGTCAAAGGCGCCGATGGGGGCAACTCCAATGACTACCGGCTTCGCGTTGAGCACGCGCAGGTCACCACCTCACAGCAGATTCTGCGCTTCAAGGAACTGAAGGTCATCGCTTCCATGCAGCCCAACCACCTGCTCACGGATATGAACTGGGCGGAATCACGTCTCGGTCCGAAGCGAATCGAAACTTCTTACGCGTGGTCCGAATTGCTGCGGCGCGGCGTCGTGCTCGCTTTCGGCACGGATTATCCGGTCGAACCCGTCACTCCCTTTCGTGGAATCTACTCGGCCCTCACGCGCATGAGCGAGGACGGAAGAAGAACCTTTCCCGGCCAGAAGCTGGACATTGAGCAGACGATTGCCGCCTACACGACCGGCGCCGCTTATGCCGAGTTCGCCGAAAAACAAAAGGGCAAACTAATCCCGGGAATGCTCGCCGACTTCGTCGTGCTCGATCAGGACATCACTGCTGCTCCGCCGCCGAAAATCCTCGATACAAAAGTTCTACGCACGGTAGTCGGTGGCAAAACCGTGTACGAAGCGAAGTAGAATCGGATCATCGGGTGATTGAGCCATCGTGTGATCGGGTGATCTAAAACCCCCGGCACAGCAAAACCGTCGTACCGCGAAACCCTTGCCGATGGGACTCCGGTTTCCGATGGCCCGATGACCCGATCACAATGACCGCCCAAGAACGCGAACGCGCTTTTCTCATCGGGGCCCCGCTGGCCATCATTCCAGCCCTGGGTTTCCTGCCGGCGGTGATGTTCCTCATTGTCTTTCCGCGCGTAGCACATGGACGGCTGATCGGCTCTCTGGTCGTGCTCGTTTGCGCCCTGGCGGGCAGTTTCGGCCTCTGGAAACTGGCTTTGGGAGCGGTTCAGAAGCCCTGGGGGATTTTCAATGTTCTCAATGTGGGGGCGCTGCTGGTTCTGCTGGTGATCGCCGGTTATACGGGCCTTTTTCTCGCTCTGATGACCTTGAAGCTATAGCTCAACCGGTGGTCAATTCATCTAAAGAACTCTAGGCCGCGAGTTCTTTCCCGACGCTATCGAGCACGCCGTTGATGAACTGCACGGACTCGGGCGTCGAAAATCTTCGCGCAATCTCGAGAGCTTCGTTGATGACGATCGGCCGTGGCGTCTGCGGATAGCCCAGAAATTCCGCCACCGCGGCGCGCAGCAGATTTCGGTCGACCGCCGCCATACGGTCCATCTTCCAATGCCGCGCATGCTTTCCGATCAGCGCGTCGATCTCTTCGAGGCGGTCGCTCGCCACGCTAAACAGGTCTTCGGCAAAGCCCCGCGCTTCCTCATCCACATCGCCGCGCTCCGCCCAAAACGTCTTTCGTACAACGTCCGGCGACTGCTTCCCCATGTCGGCCTGAAACAGCATCTGTAAGACCAGTTCGCGGGATTTTCGGCGGGTGCCCATTTCAGCTGTCAGCCATCAGCCGTCAGCCATCAGGAAAAGCGGCGGACGCTGAAAACAGTGTACAGAAAAAGAACCGAATACCTCGGAGCATGAAATCAAGTGCGGGGCCTGCGTTTGCGAATGGGTCGAGTCGATTTGTTTTTCCCGGCCCCTGAGACCTGAGACCTGAGACCTTTTTGCCTGATGGCTGATGGCTGACGGCTGACGGCTTTTTTCAGATTCGCCATCTCGATCGCGGCCAGTGCCGCTTCGAATCCCTTGTTGCCCATCTTCAGGCCGGCGCGATCAATTGCCTGTTCCAGCGTGTCGCACGTCAGCACACCGAATGCATGAGGCACGCCTGTCTCCTGCGCCGACTGGCCAATGCCGCGCGTCACTTCGTTCACAATGACGTCATAGTGCGCCGTGTCGCCACGCAGCAGGCAGCCAATGCAAATGACGGCATCGTACTTCTTTGTTTCCGCCAGCGTGCGCGCCGCGGAAGGAATTTCAAACGCTCCCGGCACGCGCACAACGGATATGTTTTTTTTCTTCGCGCCCGAGCGTAGCAATCCGTCGCAAGCGCTCAGCAATAGCCGTTCCGTAATGAACGCATTAAAGCGCGAGACCACAATCGCGAACCGCTTCCCGGTGGCGTTCAGGCTGCCTTCCAGCGCGGGAATCGCGGGTTCCGGGATCCGCTCTATCTTTAGCTTTGCTTTCGTATTTCCCCCCTGTAGAGACGCGGCTTACCGCGTCTCAGGCCGCGGGCAAGGCAGACGGGGCAAGCCCCGTCTCTACATTTATTTTCCCTTGAACTGCGCCGCGCGCTTCTCTAGAAACGCCGTTGTCCCTTCCTTCTTATCCTCGGTCGCGCAGCAGACGCCGAACAGCGAAGCTTCCAGGAACAGCCCTTCGGCTAGCGTCATCTCCATGCCCTTGTTGACCGCCTCCATCGCGTACTGCACGGCCAGCGGAGCATTCGCAATAATCTTCGCGGCAATCGCCTCCGCGCGCGGAATCAGCTCAGCCGCCGGTGTCACTTCATTCACCAGGCCGATGCGATGCGCCTCTTGCGCCGTAATCATCTCGCCCGTCAAGACGTGCTGCATGGCGAGACCCTTGCCCACCAGCCGCGGCAGGCGCTGCGTCCCGCCGTAGCCCGGAATGATGCCCAGCTTCACCTCGGGCTGCCCGAGCTTGGCATTCTCGCTCGCCAACCGCATCGTGCAGGCCAGAGCCAGTTCGCATCCGCCGCCGAGCGCGAATCCATTGATGCAGGCAATCACCGGCTTGCCCAGGTTCTCAATCAAATTGAGCACGCTCTGCCCGCGATGGGCGTATTTCTTTCCGCTCACCGCATCCTGCATTGCCAGTTCGCTGATGTCGGCTCCCGCAACAAATGCCTTTTCCCCTGCACCCGTCAGGATCACGACGAGGATGCCGTTGTCATTCTTGATGTCATGGAACGCTGTGCGCAGCTCTTCCATAGTGGCTGTGTTGAGTGCGTTCAGCACCTTGAGACGGTTGACGGTGACATAGGCAATCGCGTTTTTCTTTTCGAGGAGAACATTCTCGTAGGTCATCATTGATTCCTCTAGGCGTGCTTTTCGTGAATCGCGAGCACGTCTTCTTTTGAATCGCCTCGGCCCCAGTAATGCCCGCGAACGGCTGGGATCGCAAACAGCACTAATAAAGCCACGAACACGAAGGGCAGCACGATGTCTTCCGCATCGCTGTTTCTCCAGCCTTCATCGATCACGTTGTAAAGCAGCGCACCCGCAACCCCGACGTTGAGCAAGAAGCCGAGCCACCATCCCCATAGCTTTTCTTTCCAGAGACCGTAAACTGCGGCGAGATATAACATCGCAATCGGAGAAAGGAACACAGCGGCATCGGGTAATCGCACGAGCGTGAACAGATAGATCGTGATGCCCACAAGCGACAGCGCCAGCAGTAGCTGGACTCCGGTTATGCCCATCACCCATCCTGAACGTTTCATCGCAGGCTCCCTCCCGACGAACTTTCAGAACTTCCCCGCCACCGGTTTCTCCGGGTTCGCGTAATCATAAAACCCTTTGCCCGACTTGCGACCGTACCAACCTGCCATCACCATCCGCTTCAGCAGCGGAGGCGAGGCGAAGCGGCGCTCCTTAAACTCGTCATACATCACGTGCGTGATGTAGTACGTCGTATCGAGGCCGACGAAGTCGAGCAACGTAAACGGGCCCATCGGATAACCGCAGCCGAGCTTCATCGCGTTGTCAATGTCCTCGATCGAGCCCACGCCCTCTTCATACGCGCGGATCGCATCCAGCAGATACGGCACCAGCAGGCGGTTCACGATGAACCCGGTCTTATCCGAAGTGCGCACCGGAACCTTGCCCAGCTTCTTTCCAAACTCGTAAGCGGCCTCGTACACATCGTCAGCCGTCGCGATCGTGCGCACCACTTCCACCAGCTTCATCAGCGGCACGGGATTAAAAAAGTGCATGCCGATGAACCGCTCCGGCCGCTTCGTCGCCGCCATCAACTCAGTCACCGAAATGGACGAAGTGTTCGTCGCAAAAATTGCCTCGCGCTTCACGATGCCGTCGAGCGAGTCATACATATCCCGTTTCTGCTGCACGTTCTCGATGATCGCTTCAATCACAATGTCGCAGTCCGCCAGATCCTGCCGGTTCGTAGTCCCCTTAAGCCGAGCCCGAATCGCATCCTTCTGCGCCGGAGTAATCCCGCCCTTCTCCGCAGGCCGCTCCGCAAACTTAGCCAGAGACTTCTCAATCCCAGCAAACCCTTTGTCGAGATATTTTTGCTCGACTTCGAGCACGGTAACGTCGAACCCGGCGGTGGCGCAGACCTGCGCAATGCCGGAACCCATCAGACCACAACCGAGAACGCCAACTTTCTTGATTTCCATATCGGATCACCCATTAATGTGCAAGATGCCGTCTGAGTCCAATCCTCGCGACCTCTTGCGATGAAAAAATTCCCAGACCGCGAAGATCAGCCCTGCGTCAACTACAACGCTGACGAACGGAATTAAGAAGAACCCGACGATCTGGCCGTTGGAAGCGCATGGCCCGGGAGTGCCAAAAATGCCGAAACTAACGAGCGCACCGGGACCGAGTGGAAGCCCCAAAACGAAGGAGGCGATATCTATTTCGCGGGAAGTCCCCGAATGTTCCAACGATGAAAGAGCGAGAACTACAACGGTGCTCGCGCTGACCACAGCGATTGCGTAAGCGCAGGAGCGCTTGAGTCGTCCCTTCCAGGTCATCTGGGTATCTTCGATCATAACAATCTGAATCTTGTCATTCCGCCCCCTTCGCAGCCGCACCAGCGGCGAGAAGGAGAGAGGAATCTGCTGTCTTCCGCAACGACAATCTAAGCGGCCACGAGCAGATTCCTCGCTCCGCTCGGAATGACAATCCTAAAGTAGTTGTTGCCTTTCTCCGTGTCTCCGTGTCTCCGTGGTGAAAACGCCGCTCAGTGAAAGGTCTCCACCACCATAGCAATCCCCTGTCCGCCGCCGATGCACGCCGTGGCCAGCCCGTATTTCTTCTTCCGCCGACGCAACTCATACAGCAGAGTAATCACCAGCCGCGTCCCGGTCGCGCCCAGCGGATGCCCCAGCGCAATCGCTCCGCCATTGACGTTCACTTTCTCGCGATCGAGTCCCAGTTCTTTTTCCACCGCCAGATACTGCGCCGCAAACGCCTCGTTCACTTCAATTAGGTCGATGTAATCCAGCGTCAGCCCCGCTCGCTGCAGCGCGATCTTCGTCGCCGGAACGGGACCGCGGCCCATCAGCTTCGGCTCTACTCCCGCAATGCCCCAATTCACAATCCGGCCCAGAGGTTTGAGAGTGCGCTTCTGCGCCTCCTCCAGCGACATCACCACCATCGCCGCGCCGCCATCCACAATCCCGCTGGCGTTGCCCGCCGTCACCGTTCCATTCTTGCCAAACGAGGCCCGCAGCTTCGCCAAGCCCTCCATCGTCGTCTGCGGACGCCGATGATCGTCTTCGGTCAACTGCTCTCCCGTCGCCTCGCCCTTTGAATTCCGCAGCGGCACCGGCGTCAGCTCCTCCTGCAGACGTCCTTCTTTGTAGGCGGCATCGGCGCGCTGCTGCGAGCGCAGCGCCAGTTCATCCTGCGCTTGCCGCGTGATCCCCTGCTGCTCGGCATACAGCTCGGCCGTATTCGCCATCTGCAGACCGCAATACGAATCAAGCAGCGCCACCATCAGCGAGTCTTCGATTTTGCCGCCCGGTGCTAGCGTAAATCCGTCCCGGCCTCGAATGCAGAATGGTGCCTGCGACATGGATTCCATTCCGCCTGCCAGCACGACCTTGGCCTCGTCGGTCTGAATCATCTGCGCCGCCGAGACAATGGCCTGCATCCCCGATCCGCACAGCCGGTTTACCGTCAGCGCTGGAGTCTCAATCGGCAGGCCTGCGCGCAGCCCTACGTGGCGCGCCCCGTAGAGCGCATCACCCGTGGTCTGCTGCGCGTTGCCGAACACAACATGGTCGAATTCCTTCGCGTCGACGCCCGCTCGCTGGATGGCAGCTTTCGCCGCAACGGCACCCAGCTCCTGCGCCGAATAGTCTTTGATTTTTCCGCAATAGCGGCCAAAGGGGGTGCGCGCCCCGCTGACAATAGCAATGTCTCCAGGTTTCAACATGAGCCCAGCTTATATGGAAAAATGCGCTGGCTTGACGCCAACCTGTGAGTTTAGCAGAGGAAAGCTGTCAGCCCTCAGCTGTCAGCTCTCAGTTTTTTGTTTCTTAGGAAAGGATTTGCAATTGCTGATTTGTAATCTGCAATTTCGACTATCGCGGATCGATCAAGGGCAGCGGGGTTTCAAATTACCAATTACAAATTACCAAATTGCAAATTTCCTACGCCACCGCAGCCGCCGCGAGCTGCGGAGCCTGACAGACAACTTTGCCCGGTCCCTGCGCGATTGCCAACTCCAGGGCGTGGTCGGCGCGGTTGACGACCTCGGTCACAATGTCCACCGGATCGAAATGCTGCCGCATGACGGCCTGCGCCAGGGCGGCGCAGAATTCCACGGGCTTGTCTTTTCCCGGCAGCCGAACTTCGTTCAGCAGACGGCGCAGTTTCTCCAGAGCGAGCAGCGCTTCTTTTTCGCCGGTGTCGCCGAGCACCAGCGCGATGGTGGTCTCTTCATAACGGAAGGCAAGATCGTTGGTGCGGATGTTCGCTGAGAACAGCTGCCCGATCTGATCCATCATCTTGTTCACTGCCGCCTCGCCAAATTCCTTGACGAGCGCGGCCCGCCGGCCGAACTGCATCAGCAATACGGTGAGCGCAGTTCCCTGCTGCACGCCCCGCCGCGCCTCGGCCTGCAACAGATCGAGATACGAGGCGCGCTTCAGCAAACCGGAGCCTTCGTCGGTCACGGAAAGGTTCTTGACCAGCCGACGCAACCCGGCGTTATTGAGCGCGATCACCGCCTGGTCGCTCAGGGTCCGAATGACTAGGGCGTCTGCGTCCTGCCACACGCGGCGCGAATCCTGGGCGAGGATCAGCACGCCGATCTGGTCGTTACCCTCGGCGAGCGGCAGCGCCAGCAGCGATTCAATTTGCGATTCCTCGACGGCTGGCCGCACCGCAATCAGCTCCGGAGCGTGGGCGGCATCCTGAATCGCAACCGAACCGCGTGCCACCGCCAGGTCCTGCAGAGTTTCCACCAGGGTGACCAGCGCACCCGAACTTACCGGCAGCAGTTTCTCGCTGTGATACTCCTGCACGCTCGAGGGCGGTAACCCCGGCTTGCGCGTGGCTGCAATGCATCGCGACAAGCGCCAGGCATCGCCGATCTCGTTGGCAGCCGTTTTTAGAACCGCTTCGGCGTTGCCCTGGTGATACAGCTTGCGCGTGATCTCCGCGACTCGAGCCAGGTTGCTGACGTCGGAGGATTCGATCGCCGGCGCGGCCGGGCTGGGCTCGGCAGCGGCAGAGTTCGCGCTGGAAGTGGCGGGAGCCGGCACGGACGGAGGCTTCGCCGGCTGCACTTCAAGGCCGGCAGCAAGGTAGAGCTTTTGCAGGCTCGGGTTTCGCTGTTCCTCGTGCGGAAATAGCTCTTGAATCCGGTGCAGCCGCTCGACCGCCTTGGTGCGCATCCCGTATTGCACCAGGATCTCGGCTTGCAGCATAAGGTCCTGCAGGGCCGCGGCTCCGAGTGTCGGCTCGGCGGTTTTGGCCGGTGGCTCGTGTTCCCCTTTCTTCACCGTCGAAAAGCGGGAAGCAATCATTTTGAAGCGCTGATCGTCGATTTTGCCGCGTAGCGCCTCCAGCCGCTTTTGATGTCCGGGTTCGTACGGATCCACTTCCGCCGCCCGATCCAAGCACTCCCCCGCCTTCTGAAAATTGTGCTTCGCGCAGTAAAGGTCGAAAAGTTTGAGCAGCGCCTGCGCGTAATCCGACTCCCGGTTCGAGGCGTTGAACAGCTCGGCCAGAAACTCCAACATCTCCGCTGAGGGCCGGTGCGACGCGAGCAGTTCCTGCATTGTGGTGATGAACGATCGCCTCTCGCCTCGCCGGCGCTGGAACGCCTCCAGCTTGCGCGCCAGTGCCACCGCTTCCGGATCGAGTTCGGAATCGATCATCTTGCCGATGAGGTTCACGACCTGATGAACCCGGGCCGGATTCTGCTCAAACATCTGCCAGACTAACGGCTCGGCTTCGGAGCAGCGGCCAACCGCCAACAGCGCCTGGGCAAACAGATCGCGCAATTCCGCCGGTGCCGCGCCCGCATTCACCATTGGTTCGAAGATGAAGATCGCGGCTCCCGCCTCGCCCTGCGCTAACAGGCTCTTCCCATAAGCGAGCGCGACCTTTGGCTCGGCCGGATTCTCGGTGTAGGCCCGTTCAAAATACTGTCCGGCATTTCCCGCCGCCGATTCCGTCAATTCCGCCAGTTGCAGAAACGACTGCGAAGCCAGCGCATGCTCGCCCAAGTCCGCTGAGAGCTCCGCGACGCGCAAGTGGTTTGCCGGCGTAGGCTCCAGGCTCACAATGCGCCGCAAGACCAGCAGCGCCTCCTCCTTGCGTCCCTGCCGCTGCAAGTCCTCCAGAGCGTTCTCGTAGGTTCCGGCCGCCAGCTTTTTATTAGAGTGCTCGAGCAACTGCCCGAAGCGCACTTTCTGTTCCCAGGTAGGATTGGCATAGCGCGCCAATTTCTTATAGGTGAGGCTTGCTCGCGTCGCGTCAGAGGCGGCCACCTGCCGCTCAAACAGTTCGCCCAGCAGCTTTACCGCCTGTGCTCCCTTGTTCACTGAAAGGCACAGATCGGCGGCGATTTGACGCACATTGTCATTCTGCGGATCGATCTCCAGGATTTGCAGATATTCGGCCAGCGCGTCGGGCGGCTTGCCCTTTTGCAGCAGTTTCTCCGCCTTCTCGATGCGGCGTGCTACATCGGCACGATTGGGATTTTCGGGCATGGGTGGACGTTGAGACAGAGAGACCCGCCTCAATTCTAGGTTTCACCGGCAACAGCGGCAAAGGGCTAGGCTGCAGCGGAGATTACGAAAGTCATCCGTTCCTTCGTTCGAGCCGGTGTTGTTCATCTGCAAAGCAAGGGATTAGCGCGGTCCAAGAAAATCGCGCGGCAGCGACGGCCCCAATTCCACTCCAGATCAGTAGCCTAACTGCTAAACGTCGAGTTCTCCGCCGTAATTTAGAATGTCATTTGTGACTGAACCCGTCCGGATCGGGATTCTCGGCGACTTTAATCCCGGGTTCCGTTCTCATCACGCGACCAACGATTCGCTGCAACACGCGGCGAGTAAGCTCGCGATAGAAGTCGAGTCGACGTGGCTGCCCACGCCGTCTTTGCTGGAGTCAAGTGGGGCTGCAATTCTGGACTCCTATGACGGGCTCTGGGCATCGCCGGGCAGTCCTTACAAAAGCTTCGATGGCATGCTCAAAGGCATTGAGTTCGCCCGCGTGCATGACCGGCCGTTTCTCGGCACCTGTGGCGGATTTCAGTACGCAATGATTGAGTGTGCACGCAATGTTCTTGGCATCCGCGACGCGACCACCGCCGAAGAGGATCCAAACTCGAAGAACATCATCATCTATCCAGTTTCATGCGCCGTTCCGAATCGTGCCGCGGATGCACCGAAGCTCTCTGGAATCGTGCCGAAGATCCACCTGCGCCCAGGATCGTATCTGGCCTCGTTCTACGGACAAGAAACTATCGAGGAAGAATTTTTCTGCAATTTCGAAGTGAACCGCGAGTTCGAATGGACTGCGATGGAAGCCGGCTTTCCCGTGGTTGCACGCGGGGAACACGGAGAATGCCGCGCTATCGAATCTCCGGCTCACCTGTTTTTTGTCGCGACGCTCTTTCAACCGCAACTTTCATCGCGTGCGGACAAGCCCCACCCATTGATCCTCGCGTTCGTGCAAGCAGTTGCCGATTTCCGCCGCAAACGGCTTGACGATTCGATCCTCGCCTAGTCATCCGACAGTAATTAGCGCCAAGCGGAGATGTGTCAGAAAGTCAGCCCCGACCCAATCAGGCTGTAGAGCAGCACCAGCAGCACAATCAACGTGAATGCCACATACATGCGGTCGCGCTCGAGGGCAAATCCGACGACCGCAAAGGCCACGCGCGCGATCGGAGTGGCCACGAGAAAAAGCAACCCAAACTGGATCCAGCCCCGTCCGTGGCCATTCCGCGCGCTCTCGAAGACTCCGGGGATGGTGCGGAAGTCCGAAGGCTCGCCGCGAAAGATCCTGTAATCGGCGGGTTCGTGAGCGTGGCGAAACATGTAAATGCACGCGCCGCAGAAGACAATGGTGCCCGAGAGCATCACTCCGTAGCGCAGCAAATAGCCGACAACGACTTCGATCTGGTAATCGCCCCAGGGTTTCGACGGATTGGCCGGTGCAGAACTTCGTTGCGGAGGCGAGGTCTTATCATCCGTCATATGCGCCCCCAGAGGCCCTTGTAGAGCATTTGCAGTCCCAGCACCAGAATCACCAGGCTGAACACGAGGCGCAGCGACTTCGTCTCCGCCTTCACCAGAATGCGGCTGCCCAGCAAAGACCCGACGAGAACCCCCAGCATCACCGGCATGGAAAGGCCGGGATCGACATAGCCGCGGCTCAAATACACGCCGGCGCTGGCCGCCGCGGTCACCCCAATCATGAAATTGCTGGTCGTGGTCGAAACTTTAAAAGGAATCCGCATAACCTGATCCATCGCGAGAACCTTCACCGCGCCGGATCCGATACCCAGCAACCCGGAGAGCGCGCCGGCGCCAAACATCAGGCTGAAACCGGCCGGCACGCGTTGCACGTTGTAGCTGCGCTCGCCATCCAGATCGGGAAAACTACCATTCAACTGCAAGCGTGTGGCCAAGGGATCGGGCGGCAGATGGCGGAGCTCTGGGGGACGCACGCGGCGCGAGATATAGGCCGAATAAAGCAGCATGATTCCAAACACTATTGCGATGGCCGTCGTCGAGATCCATGTTGCCAGATAAGCGCCCAACAGCGCGCCCACGGTGGTGGCAATTTCCAGGAACATTCCGATCCGGATGTTCGAGAAGCCTTCTTTTACGTAGGCGGCCGCAGCGCCCGAGGATGTCGCAATCACCGATACCAGCGAGGCTCCGATGGCATAGCGAATGTCGACGTGAAAGAAGATGGTGAGTAGAGGCACGAGCACCACCCCTCCGCCCAACCCTGTAAGTGCTCCCAGAAGGCCCGCCACAAACGAGACGATTCCTACCGCGACAGTAAACGTTAAGATGGTCATTCAAACTCTTTTTAGAGTAGCATTTCCGCAGACGGAAATAGGATGGCGCCAACGTTCGGAAGGGGGTTGAGACGGAGCGTTTTTGCGATCGGCAATTGAGACGACAAATGAAGACACTTCAACAGGAGAGACAAAATCCAATGGGGAGACGGAGTCTTACCAACGGGGGACTGTGGGCGGTCCTGCTCATCGTTCTAACACTGTCCGCGCCCGTGCTCATATCAGGCCTCAAAGCTGCCGCCCAGACCGCGCCAACCACTTCGGAGCAGGCTGCGCCCGTCGCCGCTTCTCCGTTAAAACAGTCGTACACGGTCGAGGTGGATGGTTCCAAGGAATGGGTGGATACCAAGATTGACTTGCGCGGAGGAACGAAACTGAAGATTACGGCCGAAGGAACGATTACTTACTCCAACAAGAGGAAAACGTTTGGCCCGGAAGGAATCACGCGCGGCTTTGCCGACTTGATCCACGACTATGCCGTGCCCAACGGAACTCACGGAGAGTTGATTGGACGGCTCGGTTCGAACGGAGTTTATCAGGCCTTTGAGGTCGGAAAGAGCACTACATATACGGCGCCCGTTGCGGAGCGGCTCTTTCTCGGGATCAATCAAAGTATGCGCGACGCTTCGGAGGCGGAAGGCAGTTTTCGGGTCACGATCGAGGTATTAGAGCAAGGCTCGGACGCCGTCGTCGGCGGTCCCGTGGAAAGCTCAATTCCGGAGATCACCTCAGCGCAGCTGGAATCGTTGCCACGGCGCGTCTCCGATCAGAACCACGATCCAGGCGATATGGTGAATATTCTCCTTGTCGGCAGCGAAGATGAGGTCGTGAAAGTGTTCACTACTGCGGGCTGGGTCCAGGTGGATAAGTCGGTGGGAAGCACATTGAAGGAAGGGCTTATGGACACGTTCGAGAAGAAAGATTATCTGACGATGCCGATGAGCATTCTCTATCTGTTCGATCGGCCGCAGGATTATGGTTTCGCGCATGCCGAGCCTGTGCGCGTGGTGATGTCGCGCAATCACCTGCGGGTGTGGAAGTCGCCGCAGGAAGTGAAGGGACGCCCGCTGTGGTGCGTGGCGGCGACGCACGATATTGGATTCGAGCGCGATCAAAGGAACAACGGGCTCACGCACAAGATCGATCCGGCGATTGACGGCGAGCGGGAATACGTGAACCAGACACTGTCTGGGACGGGGCTGGTTGCGGCGCGGGCGCATGTCTCACCGGCGCAACCGCTGACCACCGCCAAAACGGCAACCGGCGGGGAGTTTCACTCCGATGGCAAGATTCTGGTGCTGGTGCTGAAGAAGGGCGAAGCGGGAGAGTGAGGCCCGATTCCCTTTCGCCGAGGAACACCGTGGCGAGGTTGAGTTGCGATCGAAATGCTAGTGGCCGGAGCGCAAAAGGCGGCACCTCCGACTACAGGTTGGTCCAGACAAAACGGGCTTTCTTAACCTGTTCGTGCTGCTTGCGGAGTTCTCGTGCAGCATCGCCCAAAGATATTTGTGGCTTCTGCGGAAAGTCCGATGCTGGTCTATCCCCCTGGGCCAAGGTGTACCCGCCTCCGCCAACCACGCTTTGCCCGGTCGGGATGTCCGCATAGGATGCATGCGCCGGATGGTCGGGAATATTGTGGGGATTCGCCTGGGAACTGATGTAGCCATACTGGCCGAAAGCGGCCGTGGTCAACAACACACAGAACACGAGAAGAGTGATTTTCATCGCAGCGTCTCCGACTGGAGAAAGCGAGGGAGCCTCGGCGGTCAAGCCGTGGATGTGACCTCCTCCACCCCCAAGAGAAGCAAGCCCCGTACCAAACTTACAGCGGCTAAGTGTCAGATTCGACGAGCGCGCATCGCCTGCTGAGCAACTCTTTGCACAATTGTGGAGGCTAGCGGGGAAGCCAAATCCATGGCTCGGCGGGGAACGGTGTAAAATGCGCTTTCCTGGAGTGTTACTGATCAACCTGGATGCGGCTTCAAGCGCTCTCGATCCGCCGGTAAACGGCTTCGACACGAACGCGGGGGAGAAGCCGCAGACGCCAATATTAACGTGGCCAGGACGATATAAATGGGGCTGGGCATGAGAAAAGCTGTTTGGGTTTCCTCCACACTTCTCGCAATCGCAGCCGTGACGGTTAGCGCGGCGGGCGCCGACTACAAGGTCACCAAAACCTGGAAACTTGGCGGCGAAGGCGGTTGGGATTACCTGACCGCCGATGGCAAAGGACAGCGCTTATTCATCTCGCGCGCCACGCGCGTTATGGTGATCGATACGACATCCGGCAGGCAGATCGGCGAAATTCCGGACACGCCGGGCGTGCATGGTATTGCGCTTGCCGCGGACCTTGGCCGCGGCTTCACCAGCAATGGCCGCGAAGATACGGTTAGCGTATTTGATTTGAAGTCGCTCGCGGTCGAAAAGAAAATCAAAGTCGGCAGCGGGCCCGACGCCATTCTCTACGATCCGTTTTCCAAGCGAGTCTTCACCTTCAATGGGCGCGGCCATGACACGACCGCAGTTGACGCGTCCAAGGGCGAGGTCGTCGGCAAACTCGAACTCGGCGGCAAACCCGAGTTTGCCGCCACCGACGAAAAAGGCACGATCTTCGTCAACATCGAGGACAAGTCGGAACTAGTCGCCTTCGATGCGCAGAAGATGACCGAGAAAGCGCGCTGGAAACTGACCGATTGCGAGGAGCCGACCGGCCTCGCAATAGACCGTAAGAACCGCCGTCTGTTTGCCGGTTGCGGCGGTAACAAGAAGATGGCAATCGTAGACGCCGACAGCGGCAAGATGCTGACGGCTCCGGCCATCGGCGAGGGCTGCGATGCCACCGCCTTTGACGCCGATTGGGGCCTGGCATTCGCTTCTGCCGGCGACGGCAGCATCACCGTGATTCACGAGGATGCTCCCAACAAGTTCAGCGTGGTACAAACCCTTGTCACACAGAAGGGAGCGCGGACCATGGCGCTCGACCCCAAAACGCACCAGCTTTTCACAGTCACGGCGAACGTAAGCGGCACACGCGAAAACAGAAAAATCGAACCAGATTCCTTTGTAGTGCTGGTAGCGGAGGGGAGTCGCTAGATCCGACAGCATGAAGCTCACAGGCTTACTTTTATTGGTGGCGGGATGGGGCATTGCAGTTTTCGCGGTGGGACTGTTGCCTGCGGCCGGAGCGCGTTCGGCGTTTGTGCTGGCTGGGCTGGCGACAGAAATGCTTGGCCTTGCTCTGCTGGTTCGTGCTCATGTTGTCCTTGATGAAGAAAGAGAACGGCCGTGAGTGTGTTTCTTTCAGAGACCTCAGCGGCTTTCTGTTTTCTTCTGATTCTGCTCGTTCCTTTCGCGGGCGCCGGACTTGCCCTCATCAACTCCGGGTTGGGCCGTTCGCGCAGTGCGGCTCATGCCATGCTGGCGTCTTTGTGCGTGGTGTCGGCCGCGGCGATTGTTTATTTGATGGTTGGTTTCTCGTGGCAAGGGGCTGCGGGCGCCCCCGCCCACGAATTGATGCTCGGTGCCAAGGCCTGGAACTGGATCGGCGCCGAACCATTGTTCTTGCGCGGGCTGCCGCTTGATTTGTCTCCCTTGGCACTCATTTTCCTGCTGCAAATGTTCAGCGTGGGTTTGGCGGGTCTGATTCCCCTAAGCTCTGGCGGCAACCGCTGGCGGTTGGGGGCGATGTGCACGTCAACCGCGTTGCTGGCGGGCTGGACGTATCCGCTATTTGCGCACTGGGTGTGGGGTGGAGGATGGTTGGCGCAGCTCGGGGCAAACTATGGACTGGGGCGCGGTTTCCTGGATGCTGGAGGCTCAAGCACAATCCAGGTCGTTGGTGGTCTCACGGCATTATCCATTACCTGGATCCTCGGCCCGCGCCGCGGAAAATTTTCCGCCGAAGGAATTCCGGTTGCTCTCCCCGGCCACAACGTCGTTCTGGTCCTTCTGGGATGTGTGCTTGCCTGGGTAGGATGGATGGGCCTCAACTCCGCGGGGGCGATTTTGTTTGCCGGAGCCGAACCCGCGCGTTGCGTTCTGGTGGCCGTCAACACGACTCTGGCTGCGGCGGCTTCGGGATTAGCGACCGTAGTGGTTACGCGCATCCGGTTTGGGCGGCCCGACGCATCGTTGAGCGCCAACGGATGGATCGCGGGCCTGGTCGCGAGCAGCGCGGCCGCTCCTTTCCTCAAACCTGCCGCAGCAATCGTTGTAGGAGGAGTTGCCGGCATTCTGGTTCCCTTGGTTGCTGATGCCCTCGAGTTCCGGCTCGTCGTCGACGATCCCGGTGGCGCCATTTCCGTGCACGCTGTCGGCGGACTTTGGGGAGTACTCTCCGTGGCGTTGCTTTCCGATGCCGCAGGCGGCACAAATGGTCAATGGCTGGCACAGATCATGGGAATTGCCACGCTACTGGGATTTGTTCTGCCGCTAACGTACGGGCTGAACTGGCTGCTTGATCGCCTCTACCGCCAGCGCGTGGAGCGCGAAGGAGAGTTGCAAGGAATGGATCTATTCGAACTCGGCGCAGGGGCATATCCCGAGTTTGATATTCACGGGGATGAATTCCTGCAGCGCTGAGAGCTTGGCGTTAGTGGCTCAGTCTGGATAGCACCGTTTCTGGACTTTTAAAATCTGGCGCTGGGCAATCCCCGGACTACATCAGCACTGTCAACGATCCCAATATGAAGACGTGACTTGTGTAATCAAAGTGCGTCTGTCCCGCGCTGATTCCGGTCTCCAATAACCCTATAATTCCGCTGTGACGAGACCATCCAGAGGCGGCGAAGTTCTCCTAATTGTTTTTGGCATGGTCTTCGCCTCGGCCGGAATCTTTTTCGCCAGCTCAGTTTTGTTCGCTTCACCCGACCGTGTCCAGGGGAATCGCTGGGTGGGTGTGCTGGTCTCGGCGTTCTTCACTCTCATTGGCCTCGGAATCGTCTGCGGCGCCATCTATGGCAACCGCAGATTAAAAGAGCAGGCGGCCGCCGAGCAGGCCAATCCGAATTCTCCCTGGCTGTGGCGGAAGGACTGGGCAGCTCGCCGGGCGGAAAGCAAGAACCGCAACAGCGCCATCGGCCTGTGGATGCTCGCGAGTTTTTGGAATCTGATTTCATTCACGGTCGCTGCCGGGGTCGTGCCTAAACTCTGGCGCACCTCAAATCCCACGGCCCTCGTGCCGCTTGGATTCTGCGTGATTGGCCTCATCCTGGGCGGCGCGGCGCTGCGCGCCACAATGCGGCGGAAGCGCTTTGGCCAAACCTATTTTGAACTTGCCTCGCTGCCTTTCTCTCCCGGAGGATCGCTGAAGGGTACGATTCACTTGCGCTTTGACACCGAGGCTCGACACGGCATCGACCTGAGCCTTTCCTGTATCCGCCACGTCATTCAAGGCGGAAATGACAATCGCAATGTTTATGACACCGTCCTTTGGCAAGCGGACAAAAACGTGCCGCAACAATCGCTTATGCCAGGGCCCACCGGTGAGGCCACAATCCCGGTGGATTTCGCCATACCGAGCGACGCCTACGAGTCGAATCAGGACCAGCCCGACGACAAGGTCCTCTGGGTCTTGCATGCGCAGGCGGACGTTCCCGGTGTGAATTACTCGGACGACTTCGAGGTGCCGGTTTTCCGCCTGACGCCAACCGCAGCTTCGGCCTCGGTACAAACTGCTTCTTTCTTGGGCGATACGCAGGGCGCAGCCGCCGCTCCTGCCTTCCAATCCGACGCCTCCGATGTGCCCGCGCCATCGAACCCGAAGGTTGTAGTCTCGGCTGGGATGAACGGCGGCACCGAATTCTACTTCCCGCCTTTTCGCAATCCGGGACGGGTGCTGGTTCTGTTCGGGTTCACCGCGGCGTGGACGGCAATCCTTTACTTCATCAGACATTCCCAAGCACCGTGGTTCTTTGCCGTGGTGTTTGGGCTGTTTGAACTGTTGCTGATTTACGGGCTTATCCAGTCGGCGTTGGGTTCATGCCGCATCGAAGTTGGTAACGGCAAGATTACCTACTGCCGGGGCTTGCTGGGGATGGGAACAACTCACGAGGTTGTTTTCTCCGACATTGCGCAAATCCTGACGGTAACGAGTGCGCAACAGAAAGGCACACCAGCCTCTTACTCTCTTTTCCTATATACGAAGAATGGCGACAAGCTGAAACTTGCCGATGCGATCGATAACCGTCAGGAGGCGCGCTGGGTCGCGGCCCAACTGGAGAAGTTTGCCGGGCTCAAACTGGACACGCACGTCGCGGTGCAAGCCGGTTTCGGGCCCAGCGGGCCGCCGCCGCAACGCGGATATGCACCCTCGGCATCGCGGGCCTATCGCCGCAATGGTCCGGTGGCAACCGCAATCGGGGCTGCGTTTTTTATCGCGTGGATGGGCTTTGTTGGCTTCCAGGTCTTTTCTCACGGTCACGCACAACCCAAGCGTGTCGCGAAAGCTGCGGCGTCGGCCAGATCTCCTTTGCGGCAGGTGGCCTACTCGCCGCTCACCGATGCGGATGTAGAACGTCTGCGAACCCTCCCCGATCAGGCACAGGCCGAAGAATTGCTGGAGCGGGCGATTCAGCACGATTCACGCGCGCTCGATCTGTTCGAAGAGAATATTGGCGGCTGGCGCAACATCCAGCGCACCGCGCGGATGACGGAACTGGAGCGGCGCTCCTCTTACTCCACCGACTTGCGCGTTCGCTACGCTAACGCCGATCTCAATCTGGCCATCGAAGGATTCCCGAAAACCGACAGCTCCGGCGACCAACTCATCGCGCAGGCGCAATCCGATCCGGCGCATCGCGCTTACAGCGTGTACTACCTGGGAATGCTGGCCGGGCGCGGCGTGGCCTACGACCGGATTTATCCCATCCTGGTGGACTATGCCAAGAATGACTCGAACCCGCAGGTGCGCCAGTGGGCCGTCGAAGGCATGCGCTACCTCGGGACCGACGAGGCTCTTACTCAGCTCTTCGAGTCCTTCACGCACGACGCGTCCAGCGCGGTCCGCGACCGCGCGGGCTGCAACGTCTCCGACTGCGGCAACTTCATGCGCAAACAGCGCATGCGAATGGTGCCCCGACTAATTGAGTTAGCCGCTGATTCCGACACCTCTCCGCAAATGCGCAACTGGACCTTCCTCGCGTTGCGCGAGATCACCGACGCAAACCTGCCTGCCGACGCATCGGCCTGGCAGAGCTGGTATGCACTGCACGGGGAGGAAAAGATGGCTGAGTTCCAACGGCAGGAATGGTGGAAAGTTCGCGGCGATCAGTAGCAGGCCATTCCTAGATAAGCAGAAGACCTAGCTGTGGCGCGCCACGTAGAGCAGCAATCCAAAAATCACAATGGGAATCGAAGCAATCAGCACATAGAAGAGCACTTGCTTCCGCCACGGGGTCTTGCGCGTTTTCCAATCGTGCAATTCCGTACGCTCGGCCACTCCGACCTGCTCAGGATGTTCGAGGTCCCGCGCAAAATCGCGTGCGCTCGCATAGCGATTCTTCGGATCGCGCTCGAGCGCGCGATAGATGACTTCCTGCAATTGCTCGCTGATTTCGGGATCGATCTCGCGCGGAGGAATGGGGTTGTTCAGCAAACGGTCATTCATGATGAGAAAAGGATTCGCGCCGGTAAACGGCACCTTCCCCGTCAGCATCTCGTAGAATATGACGCCCAGCGCGTAGAGGTCGCTTCGCGCGTCGCCGCGCTGGCCCTTCACCTGTTCGGGGGAAACGTAGTCGGGCGTGCCCATGGTCGGAGAGAACTTGGCGAAGGTCAACCGGCGCGCGCCCGCGTAGCTGGCGATGCCGAAGTCGATGAGCTTGATGTTGTCGTGCTTGTCGACCATCACGTTCTCCGGCTTCAAGTCGCGATGGGCAACGCCGCGGGCATGAATATAGTCGAGCGCATCGAGGATGCGCAGCGTTAGGCGGATGGCGCGTTCGCGCGGCAACTTGTGCGATTCGTTAAGGATCTTGCGCAGCAGGGTCCCTTCAACCCACTCCATCACCATGTAGACCTGGCTGCGGTCGGTGTCCGAGAGAACTTTCATCACGCCCGGATGATCCATCATCCGGCCGATTTCTTCTTCGCGCCGGAAGCGGTCGAACAGCGCCGGGTCGCTTTCTACTTCAGGATGCGGGATTTTGATGGCGACCGTCCGCCCGTTCTCTAGATCGGTGGCTCGGAAAATCGACGCCATGCCGCTGCGGGCGGCAAGCGCGTCAATGCGGTAGTGATCTAGCTGATCGCCAACGTGGAGAACGGTCATCGTGAGTGGATCTCGGTCAAAGGTGCTGTGCAAGCGGCCAACCCCCAATCAGGCAAGCGTGCCGCCATCATTTCAAATGTTTCGTAAAGAAGGTGTAAGGATCGTACGATACTCCAATCGCACCAGACTTCGATCGTCCAGATCAGCGTAGCTTATAAGGCCGGCCGCGGTACATCCCAATGCGTTCGACGTTGCGGATGCGAATCAACTGGACGCTGGCGTTATCGCTGCCGTCCTGCTCGTTGGCGGCGGCTACAAGCTGTTGCGCTGCTTTGTTGAGATCGCGGTGACGCCCGGTGATTTCCGCCATTTGATCGGCCGCGATGGCTCCGTGCAGGCCGTCTGAGCAGAGCAAAAGCACGTCGCCCGGCAAGAGCTGAACCTCACTAATCTCAACGTTCACGAAAAGGTTCATCCCCAGGGACCGGCTGAGTACATGGCGGGTCGACGCTTCCTCGGCCTCCTCGGCGGAAAGCACGCCCATGCGGACTTGCTCGGCAGCGACCGTGTGATCGCGCGTCAGGCAACGCGCGTCGCCGCTGCGGATGAGATAACAGCGCGAATCGCCCACATGACCCACGGTGGCGCGGTCGAAGCGCACACCGCACACGACAATTGTGGAAGCCATGCCGACGCCGGCGCGTCCGGAGATAGCCTCCGACTCGCACACGCGCGCGTTCGCCGCCTGCACCAGCTGATTTACGAGGTCCTTGTGGAGAATATTTTCTTTCGCGCGGCGGAATCCGCCGAGGACTTCCTGCACGGCCGCGCGTGCGGCGACTTCGCCCTGACGCTGCCCGCCGACCCCATCGGCAAGAGCGAAGATCCAGCCGTGTGAACGTGCCCGGGTGGGAGATTCGGGAACAACATGGCCAAGGTAATCTTCATTGTGCGAGCGCACGCGGCCGGGGTCGGAGAGTTCTGCAAATTCAATGTCTAGCATGCAGGGTGCAACAATGCCGCGTCTGCAAGAGCAAGCGGCACGATGACGTTATCTTATCGAAAGATCGCCTGGGGAAACGCCCAGCGCGTTTCCTCCGCGCAAAAGCCCGGCACCCTTGCGGCTGCCAGGCTCTTTACCCACCAACAACTGTCAGCCGAGTCAGGCGATCGTGGTCAGACGATCATTGACCAGAGTTGTGCGGCCCGTGCCCTTGCTCACACGGAAAAAATAAATTCCGCCGTAGGCGCCCCACACGACTGCAATGCCCAAAGCAAGCAGCGGCTCCATTCTGGTGCCGTACCCCATGAACGGTCCAATTACGTAGAAGGCCATACAGGCCAGGTTGGCGAGCAGTCCGAACACGGGAATGAGCAAGTGACGAACCAGCTTGAACTGTGGATGGTTGTGATAGGCCACCATACAGATGATGCAGCTGAGTCCGTAAAGCAGGAACGTGCCAAAGTTCGAAGCCAACGTGATTGTGAGCAGGGAGTTCGGCATCGCCGCCATCTTGTCGTGCGTGCTGTAACCGAAGCTCGACCAAAACCCGTGCGGAAGGGCCTGGATAGCCGAGTCGGCGGGCGCCCCGGCATCGCCAAACGCCATCACTACGGCGAGGCAGCCGACGATCGCGGAGATCACCGCCAAAGTCCAGATGGCCCTATGCGGGGTGAGGTTGTTCGAATGCAACATGCCGAAGTGCTCGGGGGCTTCCTGATCCTTGCCCATGGCGTAGGTGACGCGCGCTCCGGTATTCATGCAGGAAAGCGTGGTGCCGATCAAGGCAAGGAACACCGTGAATGCCTCGACCAACATGAAGGCGCGGCCGTGCCCGGCAAAAAAATGATTGCCGACAATCACCATCATGTCGCCAATGGGAGCGGCCGATCCCGACGCGCTTGCCATGCTGTAACCGCTGTTGAGAAAGTAGTTGGCGGCAAAATATTCGATGAGGTAACAAAACGCTCCCTGCACCAGCAACGACGTGATGACCGCAATGGGCACATCGCGTTTGGCGTTCTTGGCTTCACCTCCCATGGCCGTCACCGATTCAAATCCGACCAGAATCAAAATGGCAACCGTGGCCTGAATGAAGGCCCAGCCAAAGCTATGAATGCCAACAACCGATTTGGCGTTCGGATGGGATAGGAAATTGCCCTTCTCGTCGGTGGTCGGATAGCTGATGTGAAACGGCACCGGCTTGCCCGCCGCATCGAGCTTCGGCTGCGGAACGCCGTTCGAGTCGCGCACAATCACGTCGGCCGGGACGCCGTTCACTATCTGCGAGGTCGCAGCAAACTCGTAGTTGTACGCATCGCCCGCAGTGGAGTCGAACTGGAAGGCTTCGCTTCCCGGCTTGTGACTAACTCTGTAACTGAGAGCGAAGAATGAGAACACCAGCAGGGCGCTGATCTGGATCACGTTGATGGCGATATTGACTGACGTGGACCCGGTGATGCCCCGCTGGGCGATATAGGCAACCAGGAAAGAAAAAACGATTGCCACCAGCATCATGAATGCCGGCCCGGGGTTCGACGCGTTCATGAAGTTCGGCCACAGCGTTCCGACGAGATAGCCGCAAAGAATGCCCATCACACCGACCATGACGCCCGGGTAGATCCAGTAATAGAGATGCGAGGCCCAACCTACGATGAATTTCGAGATGCGGGCATAGCGCCACGCTTTGCCGTGGTTGAGGAACGACTGTTCGGCAAAGTAATACGAGCTGCCGGTACCGGGATAGAGCTTGGCCATCTCGGCATAGCAAACAGCGGTCGCCAGGCAGAGCAAGAGCGCGATCACGATGCCGATCCACATCGCCGGCCCGGTAGCGCCCGTGGTCGCCTGAATGAAGAAGGTGAGCCAAAGGAAGGCGCCGGGCGCAATGAGAGCCATGGCGTTCATCGTCAGGCCGGTCAGGCCGACGGTCGGTTTCATTTCCGCGGTGCTGTCTTCTAAGCGAGATTCCGCCAAACGAGTTTCTCCTGTCATTCGTCTCTTCCGAGCTGACCATAGCCGCTTCCACAATTCGCAGTCCAATAGATACTTTTGCTGCTCGATATCGAAGTTTTTTGTAAGAAACAAATCTTATAGGGCATATAAGAATGAGGAAGATGCATTCGCAATTCCGGCGCGGCAGGGCGCATCGAAGTGCAAAGCCTTGCATCTTGACAACCGCTAACCCTCCTGCTAGCTTCCACAGAGCTTCCCGAGGAGCCGGGAGCCCGGGGCCCACGCTCCTCCCCGCAGTCCCGCCCGATCACCGGTTCTAGGAGACCTTACCCATGGCAACTTTGTCTGCGCGCCTTCTGGCCTTTGCAACTTTCTCCAGCCTGCCGTCCTGTTCCTGTGCTTCGTCGAGTGTCACTGCGAAGATATCGGAGCGGCGTTTGCCTTCCGTGCTGGCGCTCGTATTCGCACTGTTGCTGCTGCTCGGCGCCCCGGTGCTGGGCCATGCTCAGAATGCTTCTCTCGACCGTGCCAAGACAGCCGGGTCCAGCGGTCAGCTGAGTTCACCGCAGGCGAAGGCACGTCCCGATGGCGAGGCAGCCCAACTCGGATTGTCCAGCCTTCCTGCGGCGGCGCAGGGCCCCGTTTCTGCGGCGCTAGGAAGGGACGATTCCCGCTACTGGCTGCACGCTGCTGCAGGCAGGTTCCATGCGGAGAATCCACAGAACGCTCTGGCCGCGAACTTCACTCGGCAAGGAATCGAGATCAGCACCAAGGCCGCGCGGTGGGGGTTGGCGTTGCGTGGGTATGGTTACGGGAACGCGCTTGTCCGTGCCACGCAGGCCGCTCCACAAGCCAGCGGGAATCGCGTGGAATACACGCGCGGTGCGCTGACGGAGTGGTACATCAACGGGCCGCTGGGACTGGAGCAAGGGTTCACACTGGCGAAGCCGCCTGGGAAAGCCAGCGGGGGACCGCTGACGGTTGCGCTCGCGCTTTCGGGAAACTTGAGCGCCGCAATGGACGCGAGCGGCTCATCCCTAGCCCTGAAGCAGCGTGATGGAAAAGCTGCTTTGCGCGTGGCCGGCCTGATGGCCTACGACGCCACGGGACGCGAATTGCAGGCACGGTTCGCGCTGCGCGGCGGGGAGTTATTGCTGCAAGTCGACGACGCCGGGGCAAAGTATCCGGTGGTGCTGGACCCGCTTGTACAGCAGGCCGAGCTGACCGCGACGGATGGGGCGGCCAACGACCAATTCGGCTATTCCGTGGCGATCTCGGGCGATGGGAACACGGCTCTGGTCGGAGCTCCTTACCATACTGTCAACGGGAACGACAATCAAGGCGCGGCGTATGTGTTCACCTTTTCAAGCGGAAGTTGGACCCAGCAGCCGGACCTGACGGCATTGGATGGGACGTTCGGTGACTATTTCGGCTCTTCGGTGGCGCTATCGAACAATGGAACCACGGCGCTGATCGGGGCGCTTGGACATACGGTTAATGGCAACAATCAAGGGGCGGCGTATGTGTTCACCTTCTCGAGCGGAACCTGGACTCAGCAAGAACTAATCGCGTCGGATGGAGCGGCCGGTGACGCTTTCGGCGCTGCCGCGGCGTTATCTAGCGATGGGACTGCGGCGCTTGTCGGGGCGCCTGCGCATAACAATCAAGGGGCGGCGTATGTGTTCACGCTCGCAAGCGGAAGCTGGACCCAGCAGCCGGAGCTGACCGCGTCGGATATAGCGACGGGTGACTCTTTCGGTGATGCCGTGGCGCTGGGGGGCGATGCGACGGCGCTTATAGGAGCGCCTTACCACGCTGTCGGTGGAAACAGCTATCAAGGGGCGGCGTATGCGTTCACTGTCTCAGAGGGCGGCTGGACCCAACAACAGGAACTGACGGCTTCCGATGGAGCGGCGGATGACCTTTTCGGCTCTTCCGTCGCGCTCACGAACGCTGGCACCACCGCGCTAGTGGGGGCGCCGCTCGCTACTGTCAATGGAAACATCTACGCCGGGTCGGCCTATGTGTTCACTCTCTCGGAGGGCTGGACTCAACAGCAAGAACTCACGGCGGGCAGCGCCGATGAGGGTTTCGGCAACTCCGTTGCGCTCGCGAGCGGTGGCACCACGGCACTGGTGGGCGCGCCCATCTCCACTATCAATGGGATGAGCTCTCAAGGCGCGGCGTATGCGTTCACCCTCTCGGGCGCAACCTGGACCCTGCTGCAGGAACTGACGGCGGCCGATGGGACGGCCAACGACTATTTCGCCAATTCCGTGGCGGTGTCGGGCGACGGGACCACGGCGCTGGTGGGGGCGCTCGACCATGCTGTCAATGGGAACAGCTCTCAAGGCGCGGCCTACGTGTGGAACACGCCGTACTCGCAGTTGACTGCTACCCCGGCGAGCCTCAATTTCCCCAACATAGTTCCCGCGGAGAGCTTCCCGAAGGTGGTGGTTGTGAAGAACACGGGACCCTCAAAGCTCACGCTCGGCACGCCTACCGTCACGCCTACCGGTGGAGATCCGAACGCTTTCACGATCCACCGATACTGCATTTACACGGGGTTGAAAGCCGGTAAGACGTGCACCATCCGGGTGGTGTTCAGGCCCCACCAGCTAGGTCTGTCCACGGCCACACTGAACGTCCCCTTCACGAACGGTCCAGGCAGTCCGCTGGAAGTTCCAATGACGGGCACGGGGGTTACCAGGACAAAACACTAAAGTCAACGGCAGCTAAGAACTAATCTGTAAAGCACCCCAATACTTTTTGCTTCTCGAAGGGGAGGAATCTTCTGTGGAAATGGAGGATTCCCCTGCAGACGCCTGCGGGCCGCCGCGATATTTTGTCGGTGTTCGCGGTAATGGGCCTAAGCGTGCGCGCTTGCTCGTTCGTTTCTAACTCAAAGCTTTCAACTCGCGGTTCTAAATTGCAGAGACTCAAGGCTGCTTGCTCCATCCTAGTCTCGTCTTTACCAAAATTGCCGTCCGTTGCTCTGTATCTTGTTGAATGTATACTTTAGCGGGGATTCGAGCACGTGAGGAGCTATTTTTGTCCCGCCTTTCATGGGTATAAGCGGCGCGGCAATGACATTCACCGCAAAAGACATGATTGCATCCCAGGTGCTGGGCCGGTTTGAAGGTTCTTGTTTGCCGGAGTTGTACTGGCCTACCCAAACGCGGTGTCCATTAGGGAACGAAACGGCCCACTACCGGATCCCACTAGGCATTCCGCTTGCATCGGGCAGGCGGTAGAATTACAAAATTGGAAGCTACATCTCGGGAACTACAGGATTCTGAATCCATCATGCAAAGGTCGCTGCTACTCGAATTGTTCATCGTTCTTTCTGTTGGCGTATGTTTTGCGCAATCCCTCAGTGATCTTTCGTCCCAAGGCACACTGTCCCAGGGCACGGCGGTGGTGGATTGTTCCGATCCGACCCAGGCGGGCAGCGCTGCCTGCAGCGCTGCGCAAGGGCAAAGATCGGGCGTAAGCCAGGGAGGACTTAATTCGGCACCCCTGCTCACGCCAGTGCTGAGAGCGCCGCTCGGGTCCAACCTCGACCAGTTCTATGTGAGTCCGCCTCCGCTGAATCCTTCGCAGATACGGCACACGAAAATCCCCCTCCGACCGGAAACCGAGTTTGAACAGATGGTCGCCGACTCGGTGGGTCGGGTCTTGCCATTATTCGGGCAGTCGTTATTCCTCCAGCCCCCAAGCACCTTTTCTCCCGTCGACCGGATGCAGGTTCCCAGCGACTACATTCTCGGTCCGGGCGACGAAATACAGGTCAGGGTTTGGGGCCAAGTGCAGGCGGACGCGCGGGTTATTGTGGATCGTTCTGGCCAGATCTACATTCCGCAGGTTGGACAGATAATCGTGGCTGGAGTCCATTACGGAGACCTGGAAGAAACTCTGAAACGCGAAATTTCCAAGGTCTTCAGGAACTTCAATATCACCGCAACTATGGGCCGGTTGCGCTCCATTCAGATATTGGTCGTGGGCGACGCGCGGTATCCCGGAACCTACACGATCGGTTCGCTGAGCACGCTGGTCAATGCCATTTTCGCTTCCGGGGGCCCCAACCCGCAGGGATCGCTGCGGCATATTCAGGTCCGGCGCGATGGCGCGACGATCACGGATTTCGATTTCTACGATCTGCTGATCAAGGGCGATAAGTCCAAGGATGTACGACTGTTGCCCGGCGATGTGCTTTACATTCCTCACGTTGGTCCTTTGGTTGCCATTTCCGGCTCCGTGAATATGCCGGCCATCTACGAAATGAAGGACGACTCCAGCCTGAAGGACCTGATTGAGGCTGCCGGCGACCTGAGCAATGTGGCCGACACCAGCAAGATCACGATTGAGCGCTTCGTGGATCACTCGCGCACGGCACTGGAGTTTCCCTACGACGAGCAATCCCGCGTTCTGCCCCTCAAAGATGGCGATATAGTACGTGTGTTTTCCATTGTTCCGCGTTTCGAAGATACCGTAACCCTGCGAGGCAATGTTGCCAACCCCGGGCGTTATCCCTGGAAGCCGGGCATGCGCGTCCGCGACTTGATTCCCGATGCTCAGGCCTTGCTAACCCGGCGCTATTGGCGCGATCGCGCCGCCATCGTCAATGGCAGCGCCACCGAATATCCGGTGCGCGCGGAGCGTCCCCGGACCAGTCGCTCCGACTCCAATCAGCCGCCAAGCAGCGGCGCTAATGGTAGCAAGGGCGCTACACCCGACTTGCAGGACACAACTGGAAACAACGGTTCTCTGAATGATGCAATCGATGCCATGGGTTCTGCGAATGTGGCGGATGCCCTAGCCGCGCAAGATGAGCAAAATTCCGCCGGCAGTGAGCCAGCAAAACCCGGCGATCAAAAGTCGTCGGACAGCCAACAGCGTTCTCAGACGGACAGGGAGAATTCTGCCAATCCAAACATCAGAAATGTGGCTGAGGATTTGCGACGTTATGCACCAGAAATCAACTGGGACTATGCGATTATCCAACGAGTCAATCCGGTAGACCTTACATCCAAACTGCTTTGGATGAGTCCTCGGAAGGCCATCCTAGAACGCGACGAGGCAAGTAACCTCGAACTGCAGCCGGGCGATATCGTCACCATCTTTTCGCAACGGGATATTAGCGTGCCGCAGACGGAGCGTTCACAGTACGTGATCGTCGAAGGCGAAGTGATGCGCCCGGGTGTCTATAAGCTCGAAACGAATGAAACGCTCCACTCCGTCTTGCAACGCGCCGGCGGACTGACTGCCAGCGCCTACGTTTACGGTTCGCAATTGACCCGCGAATCGGCGCGGATACAACAACAGAAAAGTCTCGACGAACTGGTTCGAACCATGGAGGTACAAATCCGCCAGTCGGCCATGTCGGTGGCAGCTTCCGCCGCGGCGGGGGACGTGTCGCAATTGCTGGCCGCGCAGGAAGGGATCATTACGCAGCTGCGTGGCATTCGCGCCAGCGGACGCGTCGCTCTCCCTGTGAAACCCACGAACAAGAGCCTAACCGATTTCCCCGACATGCTGATGGAAGACAGCGACCGGCTGACCATTCCCCATACTCCTTCCACCGTTTCCGTAGTGGGAAATGTGTACAATCCCGGGTCGTTCATCTACGAGACCCACAACACCGCCGGAGCGTATCTGGACATGGCTGGCAAGGGGAAACCTCAGTCCGACCTGCACCACGCCTTTGTTCTGCGCGCGAACGGAGTCGTGGTCGCTGCCAATAATGTGAATGGGCCTTTCACTGGGGGAAAGTTCGATCGCATCCGCCTCTTCCCCGGCGATCAGATCGTGGTGCCTTATAAGATCGCGACCGGAGCGTTTGTCCGCGGCCTGCGCGACTGGACGCAGATTTCTTCGCAATTGGCTCTGACCGCCGCCGCCCTGGCGGTGGTGAAATAGTAATGAACGGAAACAAGGTTGAAGAGCGTATCTTGTGCTTGTTCTCGGGATTGGCCCTTTCGGGATTTCCGTTGCACAAGCCTCGGCAACATATCTTGTGATCTTCCCGGACTACGGTTTCAATCTTTCGGCAACGACAAACTTTCTCCACTTAGAACTGGAGGGGCAGCGCCCGTAAACCGTCTACAAAACCTCTGGACCCTATCCGTGATGAGGAATCTGTACAATTTAAGATTGTTTATTAGCTTCCAGAACCCCAGAGGAGCCGGTCTCGATATGCCGAGCAAGGACGAAGCCCACTCGGATCTGCACCACGCTCTCGTAGTGCGCGTAAATGGCGCCGCAATCGGCGCCAATAGCTGCCTTTTGGGCGGAGGCGAACCTCGACAACTTCCGCTTGCCTTCAGGTATGTGCCGACTGCGAGTGGAACGCACAGCGTGATCTGGAGGAATGCCGGATGAGGAAAGCACTGATTACGGGCATTACGGGACAAGATGGATCATATCTTGCCGAGCTGCTCTTGGAAAAAGACTATGAAGTTCACGGCATCAAGCGCCGGAGTTCGTCGCTAAACACGGAGCGCATCGATCATCTATACCAGGACCCTCACGAGCCAGACCGGAGATTGTTTCTTCACTATGGAGACATGACCGACACAGCCAGCATCATTCGGGTGATCCAGGACGTTCAGCCGTGCGAAATCTATAACCTGGCTGCGCAAAGCCACGTCGCGGTGTCATTCGAAGAGCCGGAGTATACAGCGAACGCGGACGGCCTCGGCGTTTTGCGCGTGCTGGAGGCTATCCGTATCCTGAGCATGGAAACAAAGACGCGCTTCTACCAGGCATCCACCTCCGAGCTTTTTGGTAAGGCAACCGAGTTTCCCCAGAAAGAAACGACGCCCTTCTATCCACGCTCGCCCTACGGGGCCGCTAAGCTCTACGCCTACTGGATCACGATCAACTACCGTGAAGCATACGGCCTTTATGCATGCAACGGCATTTTGTTCAACCACGAGTCCCCAAGGCGTGGAGAAACATTCGTGACCAAGAAAATCACGCGTGGACTTGCGAGAGTTGTTCTTGGAATGCAGGATGTACTCTACGTCGGGAACCTGGACGCGAAACGAGACTGGGGACACGCCCGCGACTACGTGGAGATGCAGTGGCTAGCTCTGCAGCAGCCTTTGCCGGACGACTATGTCATCGCAACCGGCGAACAGCACAGCGTACGCGAATTCATCGAGCGTGCCGCTGAAGAGCTAGACACAACTGTAAACTGGAAAGGGCATGGCGTCGAGGAGCAGGGATACGACAAGCGCGGACGCTGCATCGTGAAAGTTGACAAGCGGTATTTCCGCCCGACTGAAGTGGACTCGCTCATCGGCGACGCATCCAAGGCGCGCGAAAAACTTGGCTGGAAACCGAAAGTTTCCTTTCATGAACTGGTGGCAGAGATGGTGCGAAGCGACTTGGAACTTGCGAGGCAAGACGCTTTGGTTCGCGCCCATGGATTTAGGGTGATGGACCACCATGAGTAGTTTTATGGATGTTACAGCTCGGATTTTTGTCGCAGGACATTGCGGATTGGCTGGATCGGCACTCGTTCGCAAGTTGCTGGCGTTTGGACACAACAATCTGGTCCTGCGCACGCACGGCGAGTTGGACCTTGTTCACCGCGAGGCGACCCGGGCATTCTTCGATCGGGAACGCCCTGAATATGTATTTTTGGCGGCGGCCCGAGTTGGCGGAATTCTTGCCAATCGCGACTTTCCCGCCGAGTTTATTGCGCAAAATCTGGACATTCAAAACAACGTTCTTGAATCCGCGTTTCGTGTTGGCGTAAAGCGGTTGCTCTTTCTGGGGTCGAGTTGTGTTTATCCAAGGATGGCTCCACAACCGTTAAAGGAGGAATATTTGTTGTCCGGCCCACCGGAATTCACGAATCGTCCCTACGCTATTGCCAAAATAGCCGGAATCGAAATGTGTTGGGCGTTTAACCGGCAGTACGGGACGCAATACATCGCCGCAATGCCCACCAACCTTTACGGCCCAAACGACAACTACGACCTGGTAAGTTCGCATGTGCTTCCGGCCCTACTGCGGAAGATGGACGAGGCAAAGGCGGTGGGCGCCGCGGAGGTATGCGTGTGGGGCACCGGCGGAGCGCGGCGAGAGTTCTTGCACGCTGACGATATGGCAGACGCCTGCGTCTTCATGATGAACCTGCCCGATGAGGTCTATGGCCCAATAGCGAACTCCGAATCCGAGGTACCACTGTTCAACATTGGCTGCGGCGAGGATTTGACGGTACGGGAGCTTGCGGAGCTTATCCGGGAAGTCGTGGGGTTCGAGGGGCGGCTCACCTTCGACGCATCCAAGCCCGACGGGACGCCGAGGAAACTGCTCGATGTGTCACGGATGAAGAGGCTTGGCTGGCAGGCGCGCATCCCGCTGCGGGAGGGAATTGCCGCTGTCTACCGCGAATATTCGGCGCGCCATGCGGCCACACGGCAGCAGGCAATCGATATCGCACGGATGGTTCCGTGATCGAGCAAGCCGTGGGGCGGATTCGAAAGTTGCTGGGCTTGGTGACTCCTAGAGTTGAAACGCTCTTGCCATCGTCCACCGGCAAGGCTGTTAATGCGTTGCGCAATTCCAGCAACTTCCGCGAAAGCGCCGGCAACGCTTTGTACTGCGTCGCGGAATACATGGCCCAGCCGCTCTCCATGCTCGTGGCGGCGCCATTCCTGGTTCACAAGTTGGGACTATCACAATATGGCATCTGGATGTTGGTGACCACAATCCTGGGAAGCGTGGGTGTCCTGAGCACCGGATTTGGTGACGCGACTGTCAAATACGTCTCGGCATACCGTGGTCAGAACAACCCTGCAGGCGTAGAACGTACGATTCGCGCTACCCTGACTATCAACGCGCTGTTGGGGACATTGTTCGGTTTGCTGGTTTGGTCGGGCGCCCCTTACGCGGTGGACCGCATTTTCAAAATCGAGCCTGCGTTTCTAATTGCCAGCCTTCAGGCAATCCGAATCAGCGCCCTTATCCTTGCGATTCGTTCCGTCGAGAGTGTTTTCGTGAGCACGCTGCGCGCTTTCGAACGTTACGGACCAGCTGTCAAATTGAATGTGTTTCTCCGGGCCATTGTCGTTGCCTCCGCGGTGTTACTTGCTGCCGTCGGGCGCGGAGTAGTGGCGATAATGATTGCAACCTTGTTCTGGTCCGCTCTGATTGTTATCCTGCAGGCCATTGCCGCCCGGCGCGTCGTCGGCCCGGTGAACCCGCTACCGACGTTCGAAAGAGCTGCCCTGACCGAGGTTTTCAGCTTCGGTTGTTTCAGTTGGTTACAGGCATTGGCCGGCATCGTGTTCAACTACGCAGACCGTTTCCTGCTAGCGGCGCTGCTGGGGACCGCCCCGCTTGCCATTTACGTCTTGTGCGTGCAGGCTACCCAGCCGATCCACGGGCTGGTCGCTGCCGCGTTCAACTTTGTTTTTCCGCACATTAGCTCTCGTTACGAGGCCGGGGAGATTCATGGCCCCCGACGCGTCTATCGGCTCGCGCTGCTGAGCAGCCTTGGGCTTTCTCTCGCTCTTGCCGCCCCCCTCGTCCTATTCGGCAAACCTCTTCTCACTTTGTGGATGGGTGCCGCGTTTGCGGGCCAGGCACACGTCACGCTTGCGGTCTTGGCGGTGGCGTATATGATTCTTGCCATCAACATTGTCCCGCATTACACGCTACTGGCATTAGGCAGCGTGCGTTTTGTGTCGATCCTCAACGTGGGCGGCGGCATTTTATCGTTAGCCGCTGTGGTTCTCTTTGTTCCCCCTTTGGGATTGGTCGGCGCCGCAGTTGCACGTTTGTTTTACGGTGCCGTCACTGCCCTGGCTTTCCTGAAAGTCAAGGCAAAGCTGGCACAGACTGAGTCACTGCCTGAAACTGTTGCTATGATTGGGTCATGATCCCCGGAGTTGTGGTCCGCTCAGTCGAGATGACTCCAAAGCGGTACTGCGGCGGTTCTGTCCCTTGGTGGCACCAGAGATGAACGCAAGTCCAACCTGCCGTGGCAGGGAAACCGCTTTCAATGTCACTTAAACGTTACGCTCGCAAATGTCTCTGGCGTGTCGGGTTGGACGTAAGAAAGTTTAATCCGCGCTCGTCGGAAGCATCGCAGCTCGTGCGGCAGCTTCTCTTTCACCAAATTGACGTGGTGTTTGACGTTGGGGCTAACATCGGGCAGTTCGCTGAGATGTTGCGGGATGCGGGATTTTGCGGACGTATTGTCTCCTTTGAACCTTCCACATCCGCTTACTCGGCGCTGAACGAGCGCGCCCGGCGAGACGCAAACTGGGTCGTTGCTCCCCGGATGGCCCTCGGCGACCACGACGGGGCAATCAGACTGAATCTTGCCGGCAATAGCGCGTCAAGTTCGGTTCTACCCATGTTGCCGACGCACGCGAACGCCGCTCCGGATTCACGCTACATCGGCTCCGAGACCGTGGATTTACGCACACTGGATACAATAGAGACAGAGTTCACAACCGATGCCGAGCACGTTTTTTTGAAGCTCGACGTTCAGGGATTCGAATATAAGGTGCTGCAAGGTGCCGAGCAGTTTCTCCGTCGTGTCGCGGGGATTCAGCTCGAACTGTCGCTGGTTCCTCTTTATGACGGGGAACATCCTTTTCACCCAATGCTCAACGATTTAGAGAAGCGCGGGTACGAACTGTGGTCTGTGATCCCGGGCCTCGTCGACCCCACTACGAGTCGGCTGTTACAGTTGGACGCGATCTTCTTCCGGAAGGAAGCGGCGCCCGTTAAGGGATGACCACGGAAAGTAGGAACGGCGACTATTTGCCGGTGAGGACTAGGTGTGCGAATAGCATTTGTCGAAATTGGTGATCCCTCAGATTGCCTTTACTGGTCCGGCATCCCATTTGCTGTACTGAATGAACTGCGGCGGCGCGGAGTCGACGTGCGCGTTATCGCACCGCTGAGCCGGCAGCTAAAGTACCTGTATTCAGGTCAGAGAATTCTGTACCGCTGCCTGGGTAAATCCTTCCAACCGGACCGGCAGCCGCTTATGCTGCGCTGGTATGCCCGGCAGATAGAACGGCGCCTTCAGGGGAGTGGAGCCGATGTCGTATTCTCAATGAGTTCGATACCGATCGCTCGGCTCAACTGTGCTGCGCCCATTATCTATTGGACAGATGCGGTGTGGGCTGCAATGATTAACTATTACGAATCTAACTCGAGTCTTGCTCCTGCAACGGAACGAAATGGGAACCGGCAGGAGCAATGTGCGCTGGAGCGCGCGGCCTTCGCAGGGTACTCGTCGGAATGGGGTGTCAGGAGCGCAATTCAGCACTACCGGATTGATCCGCAAAAAATAAAGCTGATACCGTTCGGCGCCAACGTCGAAGTGAGCGACGATGCTGAAAGCATGCGCTCCATCATCGGGCATCGCGAACGTGACGTTTGCCGCTTGCTGTTCCTCGGCGTCGATTGGCGGCGCAAAGGTGGACCCATTGCGTTGGAAACGGTTCGACTGCTCAATGCTGCGGGCGTTCCGGCACGTTTAACGGTGGCGGGCTGCAATCCATTCCATGGCGGTAAGCCCGATTTTGTCGACGACATCGGCTTTGTAAGTAAAGCAACCGAATCGGGGCGGCGGCAAATCACGACGTTGCTGAAGCAATCCCATTTTCTGTTTATGCCGGTGCGGGCTGAATGTTCGGCGGTCGCGTTTTGTGAGGCGTGTGCGAGCGCGCTGCCAATTATTGCCACCGATACTGGAGGCGTGACCACGTATGTGCGCAACGGCGTAAATGGGCTGACGCTGCCGCTTACAGCGAAGCCCGATGAGTACGCTAAGGAGATTCAGCGCTTGTTTGCGGACCGATCCACTTACGAAGAACTGGCATTCGGGGCGTTTCGCGAATATGAGACGCGGTTCAACTGGCAAAGCGGTGTAGGCCAAGTATTGGAATTAGCAAAACAAGCGCTCGGCAACAGAAAACAGTGAGGTCGACTTTTCAGGTCGTCGCCGTGAGACAGAAACCAAGCCGACACACGCGAGGGGTTGCATGGCCACCACAACTTTGAAGCAAAGTGGAGGAACACGCCTTCATCAGGCGGTTATGTCCGGAGCGCGCGACCTTCCCCTTGTTAGCGTGATCACTTCCGTATTGAACGGAGCGGAAACAATAAGAAACTGCATCGAGAGTGTTTTGCGCCAAGACTACCCAAACGTTGAGCACATTGTGATAGATGGGGGGTCGACCGACAGGACCCTTGAGGTGTTGCGGCAATACGATGACCGGATCGCACTCTGGAGGAGCCAGCCCGACCGGGGAATCTATGACGCCTGGAACAAGGCTCTCCTTGAGGCGCGCGGCGAGTGGATATGTTTTCTCGGAGCGGACGATGAGCTTCTGCCGGACGCTGTCAGCGCATATATGGCGCTCGCAGCAAAAGAACCGCAGGCGGAGTATCTAAGCTCGAAAGTGAAGGTGGTACACTCGTCGGGCTATGTGAGGATCATCGGGAGCCCCTGGACGTGGAGGAAATTTGCTAGGGCAATGTGCACCCCGCATCCGGGCAGCATGCATCGACGCAGTCTGTTTGACCGACTCGGTACCTACGACACCTCGTACCGCATCGCCGCCGACTATGAGCTTCTGCTGCGGGCGCGGGACCAACTCCGTGCGGCGTACCTGCCTGTCACCACAGCGATCATGAAGGCTGGGGGAATGAGCTTTACAGGAAGAGCGATTAAAGAGGAGGCTCGCGCCAAGATCGAGACGGGCGGGCGAAGCAAATTGCTGGCGGCAATGGAACTATGTATTACGAGCGCCAAATACGTGCTGCGCCCATTGCGCTCAACGCTGGGAAGTATATTCACGCGATGATCCGACTCAGGCAATCTCGCGGCCTTAGTTAAGACCATCGGGCGTCGTGCCCCCAAGCCCGGCATGGATGTAACCTCGATTGCTAGCCAGAGGTGGTCCGGCAGAGGAAATCGGAAGGTATGTTGCAGTTATGGTTTATCTCGAACACGCTGCTGGGACAATTTAACGCCAAAATTGGCGGCATGAAGCTCGGCCTCAATGTCGTCGTCCTTATGTTCGTGGGAACTGTTTGGTTTGGGAGAAGCTGGAAGATAGCATCAGGCTCGGTCAAAGTGCTGCTCTTCTTTCTTGCCTACGCTCTCTTTTCTTTAGGTGTTGCTCTTAATGGACCGTGCAGTGATCTCTTGCTAAAGTCGGTCCTGACAATACCGATCTTGGCATTCTTGGTTCTGATGGCATCGCAGCTCGGTCGCACGGCGGGCGGCATGGATTGGTTAAGTCTGCAAAAAACGGCACAGTGGTGTCTCCTCGTGGCCTTTTTGGCCTTTATCGTCGAAATGCTCGTACCGGCATGGTTTCCATTGCAAGCGGGTTATCGGTCCGAAGGCAAGTTCTCGGGATTGTTCGGCGAGCCGAGCGGTGTTGCCATCAACCTGTTTCCCTGTATCGCGGTTCTTCTGGCAGCTGAGCGCAAGGGGACGCGGCAGATGGGTGTTTTGGCTCTCCTTGGACTCCTGGTGTTCTCTCGATCTTCAACTCTGATAGCACTTATTCTGGCGTGGGTCGTATACCGTCTTCTTGTCCAGAAGAAGTTCCGCCAAGCTGCGCTACTCGCTTCGGGTATCGTCTTAGTGATGGTGATAGGAGCGGCAATCGACTACGATCGCTTTATCATGCCGACGGTCGAGCGCGTTGTTGGAGTAGCCGCACCTAGCGAGACAGAAAATATATCTAGCTTAGTGTATGTGCAAGGCTGGCAGGATGCTTGGTTCAATCTTCAGCGCTCCCATGGCCTGGGGCTTGGCCTTAACATGATGGGGTGCGGCACGCTTCCTGACGTGTGGGCACGTTCTCTCCTTGCGCTGGGTGGGATCGAGTTGAATAGCGAGGATGGCTCTTTTCTTTTTGCCAAGATCGTTTCCGAAGCGGGGGTCTCCGGAATCATGTTTTATCTACTGGCTATTTGGTGGTGGATTCAACAAGAGAGAAAGGTTCGGCGCCTTGGTCAAAACGCAATTCGTTTTGCCCTTGAGACACAGTTGGCATTGATATTCTGCTTTATCGTATCGAGTTTTATACGAGGTTCGGGCTATTTTGAAGGAGGGCTCTTGCTTTGGGTCGCAGCAGCAAGCGGTGCGTCGAAATGGAGGCGAGACTTTTTGACACAGGCTGCGTAGGCACATGTCTTCAGCGCGCGCCGGTTTCCGCATGAACGGGTTATCAACGGCGGTGCCGCACAAGTGGCACTCAGCAGCCGGCCTTGATGTGATTTTGGTGTCCAGTGTAGGGTCCGTCAATCCAACCGTAAAACGTTCAGATGGCTGATGTCGGCGATCTGGGGCTGCGCGACCCGCTTAGCTCGTTCAAGAACTATGGAGAATAAAGAGAAGATCGTTCTTTCGGGCGTAAATTGTGTTAATGGCGGCATCTTAAGTATTTTCCAGGAGGCTCTACACTCTGTAGTCCGGGAACACGGAGATAGGTATGAAATCATCGCGATCGTGCACCGACGGGATCTCTTTGATGTGGCAAACGTGACTTATATGGAATTCCCGGAAGTAAAATCTTCCTGGATGCGAAGGCTCCGTTTCGAATATAGAACTTTAAGGAAGATAAGCGAGCGCTTACAACCACGGCTATGGTTGTCGATGCATGATATGACTCCGAATGTCACTGCCGATATCCAAGCCGTTTACTGTCACAATCCATCCCCTTTCTATCGATTTGACTTGCACGAAGCCCTACTTGATCCGAAATTTGGATTGTTCACGCTGTTTTATCGCTATCTATACCGAATCAATCTGGAAAAAAATGATTTTGTCATTGTCCAGCAAGAGTGGCTCCGGAGAGAATTTCGATCCATGTATGGCATTCGGAACGTGATCGTCGCCAAGCCGACGGTGAGCGCGCTTAGTATCATTACGAACAAACAGGATCGTTCACACGGTATTCCCTATCGGATGTTTTATCCGGCTTTGCCTCGCACATTCAAGAACTTTGAAGTAATCCTGACAGCGGCGAGATCGCTGGCAAATAGTGGCTTCTTTGGCTTCGAGTTGTTCCTCACGGTGGATGGCACTGAAAATCGCTATGCTGCGGAGATCAAGAAGAAGTATGCCGACGTGCAAGGCGTTCGATGGTTGGGTCTGTTATCGCGGCAAAGAGTGTTCGAGTTGTACGGGACGGCCGACTGCCTGATATTCCCTTCGAAATTGGAATCGTGGGGACTACCTATTACTGAATTCAAAGCCACCGCGAAACCGATTTTGGCTGCTGATCTCCCCTATGCTCACGAAACAATGGGAGACTACCCTTCCTCTGCATTTTTTGATCCAAATGACGCCGATGGCCTTGCGGAAATGATTAAGCGGGCGTGTTTGGGCGAAAAAGTCTTCGCACCATCCCGCGGCCACGAACCAGAGATGCCTTTCGCACGAAACTGGAACGAGCTGTGGCCGTTGCTCCTCACAACTTATAGTAACCACAGCTCTTAATTCCCCTCTAAGTAAGACTTGGGACTTGCCTGGAGAAAAACCGAGCGAGTAAGGAACATTCTTGTTCAAAAAGAACCGGAAGAACTTGGGGCTTGAAGTTCAAGCTCCGTTCAGCGAAGTCTCCATCCGCTCAAGGATGCGGTCGCGGTTCCATTCGGAGAGTGCCTTGCAACGGCCAGCTTCTCCCATACTAGTTCTCAACTCCTTGTTCTCGGCCAAGGTTACGATAGCCGCGGCAAACTCGGCGGAGTTGTCCGGCTCTACCGCGATCCCACACCCCTGTACGGCATCGTAAAGTTGTGTGTTTACGGCGGTACCAGCGACGACGGGTCTGCCGCTGGCAAAAATATTGCCGAGTTTGGACGGCATCACAAGGTCGGCCGCCTCGGCACGCTGGGGCAACAGGTGAATATCTGCTGCAATCATGAGGTGAGCAAATTCTTCCAGCGGTTGCACCGGCAGGAAAGTGATGTTGGTTAGTCCAGCCGCACATTCGACAAGCTGTTCCCGTCCGGCGCCATCTCCGCAGAAGACAAAGCGAATAGAGGGCTTATCTTGAAGCAGGCGGGCAGCATCGACGATAGTCTCCAACCCCTGCTTGCGGCCCATATTGCCCGCGTATACGGCGAGGATAGTTCCCCTATCGGCTTTAAGCTGTTCCCGCCAATTGCCAGGGCCGCGTACGGGATCAAAATCTTCGTTACCGGCCCAATTCGGTACAAGAACGGCACGTTCAATCTTCACGCCTTTGCTGATTAAGCGCTCCCGCATGCGAGGCGAAATAGTGCTGACCTTCGTAAATGAACGCAATAGCACTCGTTCAATCCTCGATGCCGTGCTAAAAAGCATGGGATGCTTCAGAATTCCCAAATGAAACGCCGCCTCCACTTCGAAATCCTGCACGTGGAGGTGCGAACGGGCGCCGGAGATCCAACAGGCTAGTAAAACCGGGGGCGCAACTGAAAGGGGTGGGGCAGTTGTCAGGATGACATCAGGCCGCCATTTTAGTGCCTGCCAGAAGATTACTGGCAACGCGGTAACCGCAAAGCTGCCCAGGTGAAGCAATCGTCTCGCGCCCCCCGGTGCAGATGGAACGTAAAGAGGAACCCGGAAAACTAAGACTCCTTCCACGTTCTCACGCATATATCGCCACCCGGAATAACCTGGGGCGACTTTCCACTCCGGGTAGTAGGGCGGAGCGGCGATTGCACGGACCTGATGGCCCCTGGAGGCCATCCACGCTATCATCTCGCCCTGGAATTTTCCCGTACTTGTTTTCTCAGGATAATAATTCAAGGAGACTGAAAGAATTTTCATATGGGCGGCGGTGATGGCGTGCCCGTACTTCTAATGTGGATTCGTAGGCGTAGCATTGGCTCCGCCAATTCTGGAGGAGTCCAGAACTCGATACGTCGTACAGTCCTCGGGTATTTAGCAAACAGAACGCTGGACCAAACATCAATTCCCCTCCAGACTACTACAACCGCTCGGGGTGGTTATGGAGTGCTTGGGCCCGCTGTCCAACGCTCCTTAATTGCTTCCAGCCGCTGACGGTTCTCTGGCAGACCGGCGGCACGTTTCCAGCCGTCCCGCAACATGACCCAGAGTGCGGCAACGAAGATGGACAGGATCGTCACCCCAAGCACAATGAGCAGCCGCGGCGGGAATGACTTTTTGTCCGGTGGCACGGCGGCATCCACAACCTGAACAATCGAACCCTCACGCGCCTCGTCGAGTTTGGCGATTTCAAATTCTTTCGCGAGCAACTCATACACCGTCTCGTGGTACTTAAGGTCGCGGAACCGACGTATGTACTCAAGGCCGGCTCCGGTCACACGTCCCTTGGAAAGGTTTATGTCCGACCCGGTGTCGGTTTGCGATCCCGCCACTTTTTCGAGCTGGCCCTGCAGCGCGGCGAGCGACTGCTTGGCGAGAATAAGTTCGGGATTGTTCTCGGCAGCGAACGACCGCATGGCCTCAATCTGCACCTGCTTTGCGACAACCTGCCCGCGCAAAATGGCGGCGGCTTCAACCAGTGCCTTGGCCTGACTGTCAATCTGCAAAACGCCGGTAGACTGTTGAGTCTTTCGCATGGACTCTTCGGCCGCGGTGAGATCGTCCTTGGCTTGCTGCAACTGCTGCCCGAAGAATAACCGGCGCCGAGCGGCCTCGGTGATTGCGAGCGAGGCGGAGAGCTTGCGGAATTCTTCCACGTAGCCATTGGCCAGTTCGGCGGCGCGTTTCGGATCGCGGTCTGTGAGGGAGATGCGGATCAACCCGTCCTTAGTGCCGGCAACGACCGTAGTGCGCCATTCGAGCTCTTTTCGTGCGTCCGATATTCGCTTTTCGCGGTACTCCTTCATCAGATCAAAGCGCTGGATCATGGCATCTTCGACTGTCCGGCTCGTCAGTAAGGCGACATACATATCCGCCGGGTTCTTTAGGCCAAAGTTGCCCCCGGCCAGTGCTCCCAGAGCTCCAAGAGCTCCCAGGTTTCCCATTTGCCCCATCAATGCAGTTCCCACGGATGAATTCTGCTGGGGAGGGAGCAGCACGACCTTTGCTTCGTATCGGACCGGCAGGAGGAATGCAAGCGCTATGGCCAATACCGCGGCGCCGAGCACGAAACGTGCGATGAAGCGCTTGTGTTCGACGAGGAGAACCCCGATATCGAGCAGCGAGACCTCAGATTCCGCCTGGGGGACAGCGTCGTTTTCGTTGGCAATCGGTTCGGTCTGAACCATCGTATCCGTGTAATTCATTACCATGCCTAACCTATTATGGCACCCCTGCAGATTTTATCAGGCTATATCAAACTGCAGGTTCCATCCTTAAAAATAGCCGGACCACAGCCCTGGCACTCCGGGCAGTGCGCGTCTCTTCCAGATGCCTACTCAGTTTCGTGCTAACTTTGATCGGTCGCGAAATTCTGCAAGAATGCAAGAACTGGATGCTGCAAAGTTCAGGCAAGTGCAGCATGAGGTTCCCTTTACACGAAACAAAAGGGGTGCGGAGGGCGGTTATCAAAAAGACAGGCGATGATTGTCCCGACACCGTTATCGATGCGCCGGCAAGTGGCGGGCACCGCTTGAACGTCCTAGCGACGTCGTGTCTGCTATTGGCGCTCATCGTTGGCGGCAATTTGATGGGGTACGCACAGACATCCCGGGAGGAGAAGAGCGCCTCCGCTCCATCTCAAGAACCAGAGGCGCAGTCTCCTGAGTTCTCGCCGGGCTCCGTTCGCTTGAAATCGCTTCCGCGCAATCTTTTTTTGGATCAGAAGAGTTTTTGGTCAACTCCGTTCCACATGAACGAACGGGAATGGGAGTGGACCGTCCCTTTGGGCTTTGCCGGTGCCGCTTTGCTGGCGAGCGATACAGCCATAGAAAAGCACGTCCCTACAAGCCCGACAACGGTCTCACACGCGGTGACAGCCTCCAATGCCGGACTTGCTGCTTTTGCCAGCGTAGGCGCGGGAATGTTCCTGTGGGGGCACCTCTCGGACGACGATGACCGGCGCGAGACTGGGCTTCTCAGTGGGGAAGCCGGCATTGACGCATTCCTGGATACGGAAGTCTTCAAATATGCGTTTGGACGAGATCGCCCCTTTGTCGGCAACGGCCGGGGCCGTTTTTTTCAAGGTGGAGATTCCTTTCCTTCCCAGCACGCGGCGATCAGCTGGGCAATTGCCAGCGTGATTGCTCATGAATATCCCGGCCCGATGACCCAACTCTTGGCTTACGGCTTGGCGGGAGGGGTAAGTGCCGCGCGCTTTGCGGGACAGAAGCACTTCGCAGCGGACTTGGTCGCGGGCAGCGCACTTGGGTGGTACACAGGTCGGCAAGTTTTCCGCTCCCACTCGCACTACAGCGAGGCCGAGATTGCAAAATGGGGTACGTTCAGCAAGGGTGAGGCAGCGGAAACTGTGCGCCAACCGCGTTACATGGGGTCGCCGTATGTGCCTCTGGATAGCTGGGTCTATCCGGCTTTGGATCGTCTGGCGGCACTCGGGTACATTCATGACGGGTTTGCCGATATGCGGCCGTGGACGCGCCTGGAGTGTGCGCGACAGATCAAAGAGGCTTCGGATCGCATCGACGAAGACGAAGCGCAGGACAGTGAAGCGGCGCGCCTAAATCGGGATCTGCAGAAGGAATTTGGCCACGAAGTGAGTTTGCTGGGTGGCGGAGATAATGCCGAACTCCGCCTGGAATCCGCCTATTCGCGAAGCACACAGATTGTCGGCAAACCGCTGACTGACGGCGATCACTTTGCCCAGACGATAGTCAATGACTATGGCCGGACGGAAGAGCAGGGCTTTAACAACGTTTCTGGATTGTCGGGATGGGCGGCCGTTGGTCCGCTTGCAGTGTACGTCCGCGGCGAGTATCAACATTCCCCATCGGCACCCGCCTTGCCCTTGACTGCGACCGAGGCTATATCTCGAGCCGATTTTGGCGCCGAGTTTCCGCCGCCGTACCCCGTACCACCTGACACGCCGACGTCTGCATTCAACCAAGGCCGGTTCCTCGATACTTATGTGGCCCTGAATCTGTCCGACTGGCAGCTTTCTTACGGAAATCAAAGCTTGTGGTGGGGGCCTTCCCAGGGTGGGCCCATGATGTTCAGCGACAACGCGAGACCGATCCGGATGTTCCGTGTCAATCGGGTCCGCCCTTTTACGCTTCCCAGTTTCCTGGGACTACTTGGACCCATGCGGTTGGAGGGCTTCGTCGGGCAGTATTCAGGATATCAGTTCATGTTGACTCCCTCGGGGCTGGTTGGCCAGTACGGACAGTCATTGAGCCCTCAACCCATTGTTCATGGCGAGAGAATCAGCTTCAAGCCAACCTCGAACCTGGAAATTGGTTTCTCCCGGACCACGGATTACGGGGGACCCGGCTATCCGTTGACTCTGCATTCATTCTTGCGAAGTGCGTTCTCGACAGGCCTCCAGGCGCCCGGCGCCCCCGACAAGACGGGATCGCACCGTTCCGGACTGGATTTCAGTTATCGGATTCCGGGATTGCGGAATGGAATGACCTTCTATGCTGAGGGCCTCACGGAACATGATATAGCCAGCCCGGTCCTCGGCCCCGACGTGGCTGCCTGGCTGGCGGGAATCTACATTCCCAGACTTCCCAAATTCCCGAAACTGGATTTCCGCGCAGAGGGAGGCTACACAAATCCTGTCATCAGCAAGCCCGTCATCGCATTCGGTGGTTTCTACTGGGATGGGACATGGATCACTGGTTTTCAGAATGCTGGCCATTTGATGGGTAGTTGGATAGGTCGCCAGGGAGAAGGTGAGCAGGCTTGGACCACATATTGGTTTACGCCGCGCAGCAAACTACAACTCGGATTCCGGCATCAAACGGTTAGTCATGCGTTCATCCCAAATGGGGGCACGCTGGCCGACGCGGACATCCGCGCGGAATGTTGGGTGCGGTCGGACTTTAGCCTCTCCGCGTCCGTACAATACGAGGAGTGGAATTTCCCCGTGATCGCCTCGACGAGGCAGTCGAATGTGACGACCTCAGTCCAGTTGTCATTTTGGCCCAAGGGACTTTCGCGGAAGGCTCCGGACAAGTGATCGGTAGCGGGTTTCGACGACTCGAAAATGATAACTGGTATCTTGGGGCCTGGGCCGATCCGGGTAGACTACGTCCTTGAGGCCGCTCACTGGCCGCCCAGGGAACTGCAGCAGATGCAACCGCGGAGGCGGTTTCCGATTTTCCACGGGCAGGATGTTAAAGACGAGCTAGTGGACACTCAAGCTGACCTACGACCCGGTTTAGGTTGTGCGTCAACGGCGAGCTGTATCACGGTTTAGTTGTGATGGTCTCTATCTTCATATTGACACAGGTTCTTAAGATGTCTATATTCTCCTTTCAACCCTTGCAAGATAAGGAATCCCTCAAGCGGCCCTTGGGGTTTTCTTGGCAGAGATTCTTCTCCTTAGTGGCGACCGCTGGTAGTGCGCGTGGAAGCGCTAAGCGGTCGAACATTGTGGGTAAAATATTGGCACTGCGTAATATTAGCACTGCGTTCCGAAGAGGAAGACTCGATGCATGCGTGTGTTTTCTGTTGTCTCAACTTCCCACCAGCGAATCGGACTTGCGGTTCGCTTCTCGATGGAGACCCATTTTCAACGCAAGATCCATGATCATTGGATACGACTAATTGGGTGTATCGTCAGTCATCTTGAGCAATCGTCCGGATGAGCGGATGATTATTTGCCGCGCCAGCAAGAGTTTCAAAAAAAAACGGTTCTAGGTATGGGTCGGCCGGGGGGGCGACGTTGGGAGTTGAGGAGGTGTGACATGATGTCACGGGTTTACTACTATGGTTTTTTGTTGCGCGCCCTTGTGTACGTACTGCCACTCTTCGCCTTCGGAATGGCGGCGTACATCCGATTTGGCACCGTGTGGCTCTCGGATGTCAGCCTTGTGGTCCCGCAAGATTACCTAATTCTGTTGGTGTTCACCGAATTTGTCTGGGTTCTTGCCGCCAACTACTGCAAGCTCCCATCGGTCGCGGATCTGTTCTGGGAGTACACCGGGATCCGGGCCGCGTTTCTTGCGTGCTTTGCTACGCTTCTTTTGCAAACCGCGCTGCTCGTTTTCTTCAAACAGTTGGTTGTTTCAAGGATCTTCATCCTGCTCGGCAACGCAATCCTGTTTCTTTGCGTGGTGGCAACCAGAAACTTCTTCCGGCTCACCTCTCAGTCATCGAACTGGCCTCGCAAGCGTGAAAAAATACTGGTCGTTGGAACCGACCAGTATGCGCTAAGAAGTGTAAAACTCCTTCGCCGCATCCCATTTTTTCGTTGCGAAATTCAAGCTTACCTGCAACTCCCAGGACAAGCGATGCTGGTCCACGATGCCCCTGTGATCAGTGCGGTGGAGCCCCTACATCTTGAGGAAGTAAGTTTTGATGAGGTGGTCGTCGCCATACCAGCCAATCGCTATCTGCAGGTTTCCTCCATTCTCGGGACCCTGCAAAACTTGGGGAAACCTGTCCGCGCCATTCTGGATCTCGGCCCGCGGCTGTCAGTGCGCGAAAAACTATTTCAGGTTGGCCGGTTGCAAATGATGAATCTGGCCATTTCTCCAGTTGAAAGCTTCGCTTATACCGTGCTCAAAAGGACTTTTGATCTGGTTTTCGCAGTTTTCGGCCTGGTGATTCTCAGCCCTGTGCTTCTCGCAATTGCGATTTTTGTCAAGCTGACTTCTCCCGGCCCGATCTTATTCCGGCAGGTACGAGTCGGCCGGCATGGAAAACCCTTTACCCTGCTGAAGTTCCGCACGATGCATTGCTGCACCCGCGCCGAAAGCGACACCGTTTGGACGACCAGAAACGATCCCCGCTGCACTGCGATTGGCGCAACCCTGCGCAAGTTCAGTCTCGATGAACTACCCCAGCTTGTGAATGTGATCCGAGGTGAGATGAGTCTGGTGGGGCCGCGTCCAGAACGGCCGCATTTTGTCGCGAAGTTCCGTGCCGACCTTCAAAAATACAACATGCGCCATTGCTGCCGGGTTGGACTCACCGGATGGGCACAGGTCCATGGCCTTCGCGGCGATACATCAATCTCTGACCGGCTTCAATATGATCTGTATTACGTTGACAACTGGAGCTTCGGACTGGATCTGCAAATCATCGCTCGCACGTTGTTCAACGCTCTCAGCGACAACAACGCATACTAGGGCGCAGCTCGCCGCGAGCCTGCCGGTGTTATTAGAATCGGCCGGTGGTGCAACTCCTCGGCGGCTTCATCATTCCCGTCTATATGGGTACAGCCATGGTGCGCGGTAGCTTCGCCTGGGACCCATTGTCGATACATATCAGTTACTGTTGTCCCGGTGCGGGCGTTTGCTAGGAAGCTACATCGATCTTCCACAATTAGTCCCAATCCATCTGGCTCCGCGCTGATAAACTCATATATCTTACGGAATCCAGGAACACGGCTTGCGGGATCGGTGTGTACGTTCTTGCGAGGTGCTTTCCGGGGTGGCAACGCGCCGCGGTTCTATTTCGTGTGGCAGTGGCATTGGTGCGAGTTGCTGGGGATTGTGGCGCTGGTACTGCTGGGGTGGAGTGGACTAACCGGTGGTACGCAACTCATAGAACAGAAATGAGGCAAACGCTGGAAGCGGAAAAAGACGGAGTTCGTGCGTTTGGGCCAATGGTAGTCGCAGGGCTAGCGGTGCGGCTGGCAGTCATCCCGTTTCTCTATCACGAATGGCTGGATCCGTTTGTACTGGAGCACTGGGCGTTCGGGCGCGTGGCGCGTTCAATAGTTGCGGGGCACGGGTTCGGGAATGTGTTCGCAAACTCCGGACCGACGGCGGTGCTTCCCCCTGTGTATGCGTATTTATTGGCAGGAGTGTTTCGCTTGTTCGGTATCTACACGCCAGCGTCGATCGTGGCGGCGTTGGCGCTGAACAGCATGTTTTCGGCCCTCACCTGTATTCCCGTGTTTCTTCTCGCGCGCCGGTGCTTTGACTTGCGCGCAGCCAAGTGGGCGGCATGGGGTTGGGCTCTTTCGCCGTATGGGATTTACTACGGTGCGGACTGGGCTTGGTCGACGTGTCTGGTGACCCTGTTGCTGACAGTGCTGTTTCTGTGGGCGCTGCGGCTTGAAGAAGTCGGAGAACTGTGGGACTGGCTAGGCTTCGGCGCGGTGGGAGGCGCGGCGGCGTTGACAGAGCCGGTGGTACTCGCGGTCGTCCCATTGCTGGGCTTGTGGACTTGCTGCCAGCGATTTCGACATGGGCGCAATTGGCGGCTGCCAGCGGTGGTTGCGACGCTCGGGGCGTTGGCGGTGATGTCCCCTTGGTTTGTGCGCAACTACTTGACCTTCCATCAATTCATCCCGATACGTAGCGGATTTGGGCTGGAGCTGTACATTGGCAACAGCGCCGACTCGCTGCATTGGGTAGACCGCAGTCTACATCCCAACCATAACGACGCGGAACTCGCGGAATACGCGCGAATGGGTGAACCTGCGTATATGGCGTACAAGGCGCAACAAGCAGGCCAGTACATTCGCAGCCATCGAGCGCAGTACCTCTATCGGGTGGTGCGGCGCGTGGCGTACGTCTGGACGGGGTTCTGGAGTTTTAATCCCATCTACCTTGCGGAAGAGCCGCTGGACGTGCCCAACATCTTTCTGAGCACCACGATGACGGTGCTGGCGCTTGCCGGACTGAGACGGTTGTGGCTGGAGCATGCGGGGCTTGCTATTCGATTTGCCATTGTTTTTGTGTTCTTTCCATTGCCTTACTATTTTTCGCACCCAGAGACGTATTACTTCCGGCCGGTGGATCCATTTATTGTGGTAATGGCCGCGTATTTTGTGACGGGGCGACTCCTAGGGGCACGTCCATCGCGGCCTAGGGCAAGCGTTCTGACATCTTAGCAGGCTGCGGAAAAAGTCTGGGTTGCTGTTGATTTTGGGTGGCGCAGCGCTTCCGCGCTGCGGTCCCCGCATTGTTTTGAAATGCGGTTTTAGCCGCTGAGGAAACGACTCTCGCTCAGAAACGACTTTTCCCGAAGATTGGCCGCAGCGGAACAAATTAAGGCAGAATTGTCAACAAGTTTCGACGCGTCTTCTGCGGCACAAACTCAGCCCATTAACATCCCGCCGTTCACGTTGAGCACATGTCCGGTGATGTAGGAAGCCTCTTCCGAAGCCAGAAAAACAACGGCATTCGCAACATCGCCGGGAGTTCCAACTCGGCCGAGCGGGATCTGTTTGACGGCATTCTGCTTGAATTCCTCGCTCAGAACCGAGGTCATGCTGGTCTCGATGAAACCCGGTGCAATCGCGTTGGACGTGATATTGCGCGAGGCGACCTCGCGCGCAATCGCCATCGTCAAGCCAATCAGTCCAGCTTTCGAAGCCGCGTAGTTGGCTTGTCCTGCCTGACCCATCTGGCCGAAGACGCTCGTGACGTTGATGATGCGTCCCCAGCGCTGCTTGAGCATCGACGGGATGACCTGCTGAATGCACATGTAGGCAGACGTCAGATTGGTGTTCAGGACCGCGTCCCAATCACTACGCTTCATGCGCATGACAAGCTGATCGCGCGTGATGCCTGCATTGTTGACGAGGATGTCGATCTTTCCAAAATGTGCGAGCACGGATTTGATAGCGGACTTGACTTGATCCTCTTCCGCAACGTCCATAGGAAAGGCAGCGGCCTTCCCGCCCTCTGCGGTGATTCGAGCGACCAGCTCTTCCAGCTTTGGTTGATTGCGCGCTGCGACCGCTACATTCGCCCCGTTCCGCGCCAGATGGAGCGCGCAGGCGTGGCCGATGCCTTGCGAGGCTCCAGTCACTAGCGCGACTCGTCCTTCGAGTTTCATGGAAGCTCCTTGGAACGGGGAATTATAAATGGCGGCGAAGCAGGACGCTGCGATTAAGGGTCAATAGCTGCGAGCTTCGAGCAACAACTGGTCTCAGTTTGCCCGCGGCTCGTAGCTCGCGGCTCGCGGCTTTGGGCTAGTTCGCCTGCGTCGCGGAGCACTGCAGGATTTGCGGGTTGAGGACCTTCTCGATCTTTTCGACCAGGCTGCGTCGCGAATAGGGCTTCGCCAAAAAGTACGTGCGATTTGCGACATCTTCGGTGTCGTATTCGGCATTGCCATAGCCCGAGGTGACAAGGACTTTCAACTGCGGAGAGCGCGTGCGAAGATCGTCGCCCAATTCCTGGCCGGTCCTCCCGGGAAGAACCATGTCGGTCATGATGAGTTCAATCGGCCGATCGCAATCTTCGTAAACTCTGATGGCATCGAAGGCGTCCGTGGCAGAGAGCACGCAAAAGCCGGCGTTTTCAAGAATGCTGCAAGTGGCTTCCCGCACAAAAGGCTCATCCTCCACGAGCAGGATGGTGCGACGATGGGATTGATCGTTCGCGTAGACAACGGGCTGCATGGCGTCCTCCTGGGTCACATTGGGAATTACTCATGTGCAGAAGCAATCGAGTCGCCGGACTTAATGTGAGAAATATGGGCATCTCTGGAACGAAGACCGGAACCGCGGGAAGGTTATTTGGGCGCGGTGAGAATGGTTTGGTACGGATCGAGCACGATCTTGTGAATGCCTGCGGGCGCGGTCAGGTGAAAGGAAGTTTCGGGTCCGTCGGCGAGAACTTCATCTAGAAAAATCAATTTGTTGGAGGCGCCTTCACCAAAGACAGGGACGGCGGTAACGAGATTTTCGGGCGCGTCCTTTTGCACGATGAAGCCGGAAATGGTGGCTGTGCCAGTCTTTTCGGTGATCCGAACGTTGCGGGTTTGGAGCTGCGGAATGGCCGTTCCTTCGATCCAGCTGTCCACAAACCAGTCAAGTTTGTGACGATTATCGTACCAAAGTGGGCGCGGGAGTTCCTCTTCGAAAACCTGGATCAGTTCGCGGATGCCGATGGGCTTTCCGGCATAGCGCTCGCGCACTTTGCGTAGAGCACGAAAAAAGGGTTCTTCCGCGTTCGGCCTGCCTTTGAGTGTTGAAGAGGCGGTACCTTCCGAATCGCGCAGCATGCAGCGCAACATATGGAAAAGCCAGGTGCCGCGTTCGTAGCTGATGGCTTCGTAGCCATTGGGAAAATGCGATGAAATCAGGCGCTGTCCCAGAGTGACCGGGCCAGCGTCGCGCAGCCATTCGCCATCCTTGTTCTTGGTGAGCAGGTCGTTGCGGTATTTGTCCATCACCTGGCGGAATTGCGCGGGTTTTTCCAGTTCGAGCAACATCAGGGAGGAATAGTTTGCGAGACCTTCGGAAAGCCACTGGTCGCGGTACGACTTCCAGAAGACAAGGTCGCCCCACCATTGATGCGCGGTCTCGTGAACCAAGACTTGACCGTTCAACTCGCGGGTCACGGGATCAAGCTTCAGATCCGCCTGTTCTTGCGGGCTGAGGAAGGCAAAACTGGAGAGAAAGATCATGCCGGGCCATCCCTGGCTGAGATCGCCGGGCATTTGCGTGAGCGCGAGCGTGCTGTAAGGATAGGGACCATACCACTGCGAGAAGGTTGCGATCGCCTTCGCGGCTTTGTCGGCCACGGCCTGCGCGTCAAGCGCGGGTGAGGGAGGCGCTGGAGTGATTACGAGGGGAGCCGGCGGATTGAGCCTCGAATAGGGATGGGCAAGTTCCACCTCGGGCTGCGCCTTCGGAAAAGTTTTCTCGACGCCCTTTGTGCCGTAAGCCGCCACCACGACTTTGCCCGTTTTCGTTTCAGCGCGTACGTACTTGCCCAGGTTGAACCCCGCGAGAGGAATCGGACGATCGGAGATCCAATGCGAGGTTCTGTCGCCCACTTCCAATCTTTCGGTTGGTGCGGCGCTGCCAGTCTCGGGGCTTGGCTTTCCGGTCGCGATCAGCGTCCAGGTGGCGGGGTATCGGAACTCCATGTCGAACGACGCCGCATTCAGCCCAAAGTTCGGATACCAAATGCCGCGGGCGCCGACATACACTAGTCCGCTGCCGGCGTCGGACAGAACGTCTCCGGCATAACGGAAGCGGAGCTTCAATATCTGGTGGTTGGTGAGTTCCTCCGGAAAGACGACCGCAATGAGGTCGTTTCCCCTTCGTTCGAGTTGTGTTCCTTCCAGCGCGGGATTCTGGATGAAATCAATCGGGTGGCCATCGGACTCGACTGAATCTACCTTCAAGTAGCGTGACAACTCGAATAAGAGAGTGCGCTGGCCCCCCCTATGGACGCTGAGATCGACGTCGGTCAATGCCCGCAGTTCGGTAGGGGGTTGCACAGCCGCCTGAATGCGGTAGGCGGTGATCGCAACATCGCTTCGGGGCGACGCCGAGGTTGCAATAGAAGCATCGGCGGGCGTAAATGAGGTCCAGGTATCAAAAAACGCCAAATTGTCTTTGGTCCGAAGTTGCCCGGCCCATAAGGTCTCGGCGCCCGCCGCGTCCCAGAAGACTTCAAATGCGCCCAGCTTCTTGCCCACAAGGTGCAGATGCAGCAGAGACGAAAATCTTTGTGGCGCCTCTCTCGATGACGACGGTGGAAGGAAATGGCTGAAATCCACGAACAATCGTAAAGGGTCGTACTCCGCGAAGCGGCGGCTGGCATCGTCCCACTCCTTGAATGAGTCGCTCGTCCATTGGCCAACCGAAAGGAAGGGCTGAAGTAATTCCGCCGTATCGTCATTGAAGCGCAGATAGGCCGAATTGAATTGCTCTTCCAGAATCGCCATGCCGGTAAACAGGGTTAGCGAAGCATGCTCGGTGCGGTTGGGCGGCCGAAGCAAGATATCTCCGTCTCCGACGAAGAAGGCACCGGTAATGCGGCCACAGATGTCCTCGGTGAATGCGAGAGTGCCGTCCTCCAATGTGACGTTGAGATTGGGACGGTCAATGGAGGCGTCGCGCACGTGGTAGACACGACCTGCATCCAGGCCTATGGTGCGGATGCGCGAATAAAGCTCGGCCGCGGTCCGGGGACAGTGGGAATCGGGCTGCGAGGACTCGGCAAAAACGATGGGGACGGCGAGGCAACACAACGCCAGCACGATAAACCGCCGCGACCGCACCAACACTTTGGTCACCTACGAAGGCCTCCAACCCCATTGCTAGAATCAGCCCAGTGCGAATATTGTGCTCCATTTTAGTGCTTTTGGCTGCTGCATCCGCGCCCGCGGACGTCATCCACTTGAAGAATGGACGCACCATCTGGGCTGACCAGGTCCGCGAAGACAAGAATAAGGAGCGGGTCGAGTATGACGTGGGGGAAGACACCTACGCCATCCCGAAATCGTCGGTTGAACGGATTGATGCCGGAGGTGCAGCGCCTGCACGCTCGGGTGCGGGATCGTCCGCGGCGGGTGCGGCCTTCACGCCGGCAGCGCCGACCTTTGACCATGAGGGCGACATCTTGCAGAAGATCATTCGTGACGGCAAAGTGGATGTCGAAGCGCTGACGGATCTGGAACGCCGAGGCGATTCCGACCTGGCGGCAACCGGATACTTTCTCGCCGGGAAGCACGAATCGGACCATGGGAATTTTCCGCAAGCCAAGGTTTATTACGACTCGGCCCTGCGCTTTCGGCCCGACAACGCTACGTTGCTGGTCTATTACGCGGCTTGCCTGATGCGCACCGGCCAGGCGGCGCAGGCGTTGCCCTATGCGGAGCGCGCGGCGCGTATTGCTCCTGACTCGCCGGACACGTTGGCCATGCTGGGATTTGTGCAGTTCGCCAACGATCGCACGGCGGAAGCGATTCGCTGGTGGAAGAAGTCTCTGGGGCTGCGGCCCGATGCGACGGTGAAGCAGTACTTGGAGAAAGCCGAGCGGGAATCAAAAGCGGAATCGGACTTTTCGCAAAAGGAGAGCAGCCACTTTAATCTGCACTTCGAAGGCAAGGACAGCGCGGAAGGCTTCCGGAAGGATCTGCTGGCGACCCTCGATTCCGATTTTGACGATCTGGTGCGGGATCTCGGTTACTCGCCACGCAACAACATCGCAGTGACCCTTTACACGCAGCAGGCTTTCTTCGATGTGACGCGGGCGCCTTCCTGGAGCGGCGCCATCAATGACGGCAAGCTGCGGATTCCGGTGAGCGGGGTCAACAATATTACGCCGGATTTGGCGCGAGTTCTGAAACACGAGCTCACGCATTCCTTCGTATCGCAGATCACGAGCAATCGCTGTCCGACATGGCTGAACGAAGGGATCGCGCAAATGGAAGAAGGCAAGTCCAGCGCATCGAACGGGCATGCGCTCGCCGGGATGTTCGCTAGGGGAGTGGAGATTCCATATAACACGCTCGAAGGCAGTTTCATGAGCTTTTCGGGCATGGAGGCGACGGTGGCCTACGCGGAATCGTTGGCTGCGGCCGAATACATTCGCGACACCTACGGCATGGGCGAGATTCAGCACCTTCTGGAGCGGCTCGGGCAGGGCAGTTCGACTGAAGCCGCTTTGCGCAGCACCATCCACGGCGATTACCGCCAACTGCGCGACGATATGGCACGCTGGCTGGCCGACAGGTACGGGAAGTAAATCCGGAAGTGCAATTCGTTGCCTAACCTAAATTGCTGAAACATGGGAGCTTGGCCGACCCTCCGCCGGGCGACCGGGGGAAACCCCACCATTGGCGCATTGTCCGGCCCCGCCGGTTGTGCTAACGTCGCCGGTCATGAAGGCGCTGCTGTCAAAACTGTTTAGTCCGCCAGCCGGAGAAATTCCTCACATCATGCACACCGATCTGCCGCCTCTGCAAGGTGCAGCGATGTCGGTGGCCTACTTTGCTCCTCAGGCCGGAGGTGATTTTCACGATTTCGTGAGGGTCGGGCCGACGCGATTTATCTTTGGAATGCTGGACGTGGCCGGGAAGCGCGAATCCAGCGCTGCCATCCTGGAGGCCGCGAAAACCTGCTTTCATACTTCGGCTGAAGAGATTTTTTCCGCATCGGAACTCAACGAGTCCGAGGCCATGGTTGAACTGTCGAGGAGGTTGAATCTCGAGATCATGCGCGCGGCTGGGGGAGTGCGGAGCTGTCCTGCCTTTGCCGGTTGCTATAACGAGGAATTGGGCACGCTATGCTACGTGAACGCCGGCCACACGCCAGCGCTGCTGCGGGACGAAACCAGCGTGGTGGAGTTGCCGGCTACGGGCCTGCCCTTGGGCCTGTTCTCGCTGGCCCCAACCGACGCGAGGATTGTCGGGCTTGGGTCGAAGGGTGCGTTTGCGGTGGTCTCCCGCGGAGTGGTGGAAGCGGAGAGCAAGAACTCAGAGTTCGGACTGAAGGGAGTGAAAGGCGTGATGCGGTCCGAATCACCCTCGGCGAAGGCCTTGTCCCAGCGCATTCTGGAGGAGGTCCAGGCCTTTCTGCACACCCCTCCCAGGCACAATGATGTCACCGCCCTTACGCTGATGCGGGCCGATTAGCCTGCAATTCCGGAACCACCTTTCATTGCGACTCCGGCCAGCGCTGCATTCTCTGCAGCTCCGAATTGGTCTGGAGAGTAACTCAGGGTAGAATAATACGAAAAACACTCCCTGGTTTAGCCCGGGTTGTCAGAGAGCCTCCATGAAAAAGGTACGGATTCCACTTGTGGCGATAGCGTTCGCGATACTGCTTCCTGCGTTGCTGCCCGCCGACACGATTGTGGAAGAAATTGTTGCGCGGATAAACAACGAAATCATCACGCGTTCGGAATATGTGCGCAGCCGCGATCAGTTGAAGCAGGAAGTTCAGCAGCAGGAACCTAGCAATGCCGACCGTGCATTTGCCGACAAGCAGAAAGATGTGCTGCGCGACTTGATTGACCAACAACTGCTCCTGCAAAAAGGAAAGGATCTCGGCATCACCGGCGACACCGAGGTCGTCAAGAAACTGGACGAGATGCGGAAGCAGATGAACCTGGAGACGATGGAAGACTTGGAGAGGGCGGCCCAGGCGCAGGGCGCTTCGTATGAGGAATTTAAGCAGAACTTGCGCAACCAAATCATCACGCAACGAGTGATTGGACAAGAAGTCGGGTCCAAGCTCGCCATGAACAAAGATGACGTGCTGAAGTTTTACAACGCGCACAAAACGGAAATGGAGCGGCCGGAGGCGGTACGGTTAAGCGAGATTCTGGTTGCCCCCAAGCCACCGGTCAAACCGGCCGGTGTTGACGGGAAACCGGAACCGCCGACGGAAGCCGAGAATGAGGCAGCACTGGCCGCGGCCCAAACCAAGGCTCAGGATCTGCTCGAGCAGCTTCACAAGGGCGCCACTTTCGCGGATTTGGCAAAGAAAAACTCAGACGGTCCGTCGGCGAAGGATGGCGGCGACTTAAACTATTTCAATCGGGGAACGCTCGCGAAAGAATTAGAAGAGAAGGTTTTCGCGCTGAAGGCTGGAGATGTGACCGACGTGGTCCGCACCAAGCAGGGCTATGTAATTCTGCAAGTGACCGAGCACCAGACGGCCGGCATCCCGACGTTGAAGGAAGCGGAGCCGCGCATCCAGGACACGCTCTATATGCAGAAATTGCAACCGGCGTTGCGGGCATACCTCACGACGCTGCGGGAGCAAGCTTTCATCGATGTGAAGCCGGGTTACATCGACACCGGAGCAAGCGCAAAGCAGACGAAACCGATTGAAACCACGACCAAAGAAGTCGCCTCGAAAAACCTGAAAAAGAAGAAAAAACTTGGGGTGTTCTAGAGCGAGGCAAGCGACCGAGGCCAGGCCTGCAGCGGGGCTAAAGCCCGCGCTTATGCGCCTTACATCGATTTGCGGAGGGTCATGAAAGAGTTCTTTATTTGCGACTGTCTTTCGCAGGAAAACAAGGTCATCACGTCAAGCTTCGTGGTGGCGTCGAAACAGGTAAAGCCGAAAAAAAATGGCGAGCCTTACCTGGCGCTGACTTTGGCCGACCGCAGCGGACACCTCGAAGCCAAGATGTGGGACAACGTCGAGGAGGCCATCGACGCGTTTGAGCAGGACGACTTTGTCAAAATCAAGGGCCTCATCAACAAGTACAAGAACCGGTTTCAGCTGACCATTCACAAGCTGCGGCGCATGGAAGAGGCGGAGATCGATTACGCCGACTATCTGCCCAAAACCACCAAGGACATTGGAGAGCTTTGGCAAACGCTGACGGGCTTTGTGGCTACATTCCAGAATCCGCACCTGAAGGCGCTGGTTGAGCTGTTTATGGCGGATGCGGAGATTGCGGAGCGCTACCGGAACGCTCCCGCCGCCAAAACACTGCATCATGCCTACATCGGCGGGCTTCTCGATCACGTGGTTTCGCTTTTCCGCGTTTGCGACGTGGTGAGCGGCCACTATCCGCAGATCAACCGTGATCTCCTGCTGACTGGAGCGTTTCTTCACGACATCGGAAAGATCCAGGAACTCACCTATAACCGCTCGTTTTCCTACACCACGCGAGGCCAGTTGCTGGGCCACATGATCATTGAACTGGAGATGCTGCAGGAGAAGCTGGCGAAACTGCCCGACTTCCCTCCCGAGCTGAAAACGCTGCTCGAACACCTGATCATCAGCCACCACGGGCAGTACGATTTTGGATCGCCCAAGCTGCCGATGTTTCCGGAAGCGTTGATGCTGCACTACCTCGACGATCTGGATTCGAAAATGGAGGCGATGCGCGCACATTACGCACGCGAGAGCGAGACGGAGGGAGCGTGGACCAGTTACAACACATCGCTTGGACGGCCGCTGCTCGATTCGCGGAAATTCATGCAGGGGGAGAAGACCGCCGACGCGAAAGCCGGATCGAATGAGCCGTCTGAGCAGCCATCAACGGCTGATGAATGCGAGAAGCCCGGTGCGGCCGGTCCTACTCTGGATCTGTTCAGCGAACAGAAAGCGTAACCGGCAAGGGAGTTAGTCAACCCTGCTTTGCCGTATTTGCACACTCGGTCAACTTCATTATAGAGTTTTGCCCTCAGGAAATTTCATTTCGAAGGAGAAGATCATGCGTACACGTTCACTCTACGCACTTACGATTGTCTTATTGTTCGCGCTGGCTGCCTGCTCGAGCAAGCCGGCGGATACCGCCGCAACTTCGACGGCACAAAACACCGGGACATCGAATGCCGCCGGGAATAATACGATGGGATCCTCCGCCGGACAGCCGGTTGCGCCGGCAGCTGCACCCGCAGCCGCGCCTGCCCCGCCGCCACCGGTGGTCGTGCCCGCCGGGACGACTCTCACTGTACGACTCGGCCAAGCGGTGGGGTCAAAAATCAGTTCCCCGGGCGATTCATTCACAGCCACGCTGGCAGAAGCGGTCGAAGTGGATGGAAATACCGTGATTCCAGCCGGCGCAGCGGCAAAGGGCAAAGTGGTGGATGCCAAACCGCTCGGCAAGTTAAAGGGCGGGGCGTTACTGGAGATCCGGCTGACCTCGATCAAGGTCAATGGAATCGAGCAAGGAATTGACACGACCGCTGTGGAACGCCAGGAGAAAGGCAAAGGCAAGAGGAGTGCTGTAATGGCCGGGGGCGGAGCCGCGCTGGGCGGGATCATTGGCGGCATAGCTGGCGGCGGAAAGGGTGCCGCGATTGGCTTGCTGGCGGGCGGCGGCGCTGGTGGAGCTGGAGCCGCCTACACAGGCAACAAGGAGATCGTTCTTCCGGCCGAAGCTGCCCTCAGCTTCAAGCTGAAGGCTCCGTTGGAAGTGAAGGCGGCACAGTAGCCTGGTCCGGTCGCTAGTCGTTAGTTGCTGGTCGTTAGTCGTTGGCAAGACGTTGCGAGCGACCGGCGACTGTTTCTTCTCCGGCAACCGTTCTTCCTGATGTTCCCATGGATTTTTCTCGTTTCACTACTATCAGCTTTGATTGCTACGGAACGCTTATCGACTGGGAGGCAGGAATGCTTCCCGTGCTACGGGCGCTCTTGGCGCGGCACAAGTCGAATCTCGACGACACGGCCATCCTCGAACTCTACGGGGAGTTTGAGGCCGAGGCGGAAAGCGGGCCGTATCGGACTTACCGCGAGGTGCTCGAATCGGTGGTGAGGGCGTTTGGGGAACGGCTTGGGTTCCAGCCTTCACCATCCGAGATGCTTTCTCTGCCGGACTCGGTACCTTCGTGGCCGCCTTTTTCGGATACCGTGGCCGCACTGCAAGAGCTCAAAAAGCGCTATCGGCTGGCCGTGATTTCTAACATCGACGACGATCTATTTGCCCAGACTCGGAAAATGCTGGACGTAGAGTTCGATGCCGTCGTCACGGCCGAGCAGTCGCGGAGCTACAAGCCTTCGATGCGCAACTTTGAGTTGGCCTTACAGACGCTTGGCATTCCTCGCGAGCAACTGCTTCACGCTGCGCAGAGCATCTATCACGACGTGGTTCCGGCGCGGTCGCTGGGCATTGCGACGGTGTGGGTGAACCGGAAATCCGCGCGGCCGGGGATTGGCGCAGTGCGAGCCGCTGAGGGACATCCTGACCTTGAAGTACCCGACTTGGCAACGCTCGCCAAGCTGGCAACACCGAAGGAGTGATGTAAGGTTTCTTGCTCCGCTTGCTAGGTTGACACCGGCACAGGCAGAATCTTCTTCTGGATCGCAACCGTTACCAGTTGCGCCTTGTTGTGGATGTCGAGTTTGCGCATCAGGTTAAACTTGTGCGCCTCGACGGTCTTGACGCCGATTCCGAGCGCGGTAGCGGCCTGCCGGACGGTCTGGCCTTCGGCCAGCAGTTTCATTACTTCCCGCTCCCGCAAGGTCAGGGAGTTCCTGCGCAGCGGCACTTGCGCAACACCATCCTGTTTGCATGCGTCGTCCTTTAGCTGGTGCAGGATTTGTGGGCTCCAGTAACGTTCGCCGCGGCGCACTTCACGCAGAGCCCGCAAGAGGATCGGCGTCGGCGTATCCTTCAGCAGATAGCCGCTGGCGCCGGAGCGTAACGCCTGCTGCACATACTCCTTGTCCTCGTGCATAGTCAGATAGACGATGCGCGATTCAGGACAATGCTCTTCGATGAGCCGACAGGCTTCAAAGGACGACATGCCCGGCATGCCGATATCGAGGAGCACCAGGTTGGGACGGTGCTCGAGCGTCAGTTTCAGAGCGTCCGCAGCGTCGGCAGCCTCGGCGACGACCACAAAATCGGGAGAGTCTTCGAGCAGGCGGCGCACTCCATAGCGAACCAATTCGTGATCGTCGGCGATCACGCAGCGTATGCGCTCTCCGTTTACAGGAGGAAGCAAACCGGTCTTTGTGGTTAGCACTACAGAAATACCTCGTGTCTCAATTTGACGAAGTAGGCGCGAACACGAATCCCGTGCTCGGAGGATTCCAGTACTTTTATTGTACCCGTTCTCTCTACTGGATTCCGCAAAATCGACGTGAAACCGATCTTTCCTGGATCATTCCCTCTTCATTTACAATGCCTCTTCACATGCTGCGCTACTTTACTGCCGGAGAATCGCATGGCGAAGCCCTAGTTGCGTTTCTTTCCGGGCTTCCCTCCGGTGTGCCGGTCGATCAGGCATTCGTGGATCGGGAGCTCTGGCGACGTCAACAGGGGTATGGACGCGGCGGGCGCATGAAGATCGAATCCGACAAGGCCCACTTCCTTTCGGGCGTTCATCATGGCAAAACCATTGGCTCGCCGATTGCCGTCCTGCTTGAGAATCGAGACTGGCAGAATTGGAAGGAGTCCTTGCCGGTCGAGCCAGGTGACCCGGAGAAACACAAGCGCGTGGCGTCGCCACGTCCGGGGCATGCCGATCTTGCCGGCGCTTTGAAGTACGATTTCACGGACGCACGTTATGTGCTCGAGCGCGCGTCGGCGCGGGAGTCGGCAGCACGAGTTGCGATCGGCGCGCTCGCTAAGCTTTTCTTGCGTGAATTGGGAACAGAAGTTTTGAGCCATGTGATTGGGGTCGGCGCGGTTTCAGCCGCGGATCGCGAAGTCGCGTGGGAACTGATTGAGCCGCTGGCGCATAAGAACGAGGTGCTGCTTTCCTGCGCCGATACGGAAGCCGAGCAGCGCATGAAGGAAGAAGTTGATAGAGTGCTCCGCACGGGAGATTCAGTCGGTGGCGTATTTGAGGTCGTGGCGCGCAATGTTCCGCCCGGACTGGGGAGTTATGTGCAGTGGGATGAGAGGCTGGACGCGTTACTGGCAGCAGCGGTCATGTCGCTACAAGCGGTAAAAGCGGTCGAAATAGGAAGCGGCATTCAAGCAGCGTATTCGCCGGGATCGGCGGTGCATGATGAGATCGGGTACCGGCGCGATGCGGGATTTGCCGGTTTCACACGTACGCGCAACAACGCCGGAGGCATTGAGGGCGGGGTTTCAAATGGGCAGGAGATTCGGGTGCGCGGGTATCTGAAACCGATTTCCACGCTGCGGCGGCCATTGCAGTCGGTGGACTTTACGACACGCGAACCGGTCAAGGCTGCTTATGAGCGTTCGGATGTGTGCGTGGTGCCTGCCGCGGGCGTGGCCGGCGAGGCGATGGTCGCGCTCACGCTGGCGCGCTGCGCGCTCGAAAAGTTCGGCGGTGACTCGCTCGGCGAAACCAAACGAAATTTCCAGGGTTATCTGGAGCAACTGAAGAACTACTGACGCAAAGATGATCTATCCCATTGTGAAATTCGGCGATCCGGTTCTGGAGAAACCGGCGGCGGCCGTCACGCAGTTCGACGACGACCTCAGAATACTGATCACAGACATGTTCGAGTCCATGTACGCCGCGCGTGGCGTGGGGCTGGCGGCGCCGCAGATCGGGATTTCGAAGCGTATCGCTGTCGTGGACGTGACCTTCAAAGAAAACCCCGACGGAAAGCTGGTGTTGATCAATCCCGAGATCATCAACAAAGAAGGCCGCCAGCGCGGCAGTGAAGGCTGCCTGAGCATTCCGGAGTTTCGCGAGGACGTTTCTCGCGCCAAGGTTGTGACGGTTCGCGCCCAGGATTTGAGTGGCAAGTTTTTTGAGCATACAGGGGAAGACTTGCTGGCGCGCGCGTTCCTTCACGAAACGGATCACCTGAACGGCAAGCTGTATATTTCGCACATCAGCGCACTGAAACGCGATCTGATCAAGCGCAAGATCAAGAAGCTGGTGAAGGCGGGAGAGTGGTAGAAAGGCAGGTCTTAGGTCTCAGGTGTCAGGTCTCAGGATTTTCCTGCGTGCCGCGGTGGCGATATCGGCGGGACGTTTGCAGGGCCGAGGGTGTAAATCAGTCCTGCTCTTCCTAAGACCTGAGACCTGAGACCTTAGCTATGATTCTGGTTTTCTGCGGCACGCCTCGCTTTGCGGTCCCGACCTTGGAGGAACTGGTCGCGGCGGGGCACTCCGTGCCGCTGGTCGTGACGCAGCCGGACCGGCCGCGTGGGCGCGGGATGGAATTGGTCGCATCTCCGGTAAAGGAAGCTGCGCTGCGCCTCAACCTTCCAGTCGTACAACCGACAGCGGTCAAGAACAACGAGGAATTCCGCTCGCAGCTGACCGCAATTGGGCCCGACGCCATCATTGTCGTCGGCTATGGGCGCATTATTCCGCAATGGATGATTGATCTGCCGCGCTTCGGCAATTTGAACCTGCATGTCTCGTTGCTGCCGAAATATCGTGGGGCCGCGCCGATCCAGTGGGCAATCGCCAACGGCGAAACGGTCACTGGCGTCACGACCATGCGAATCGATGCAGGACTCGACACGGGAGACATCCTCATGCAAAGTGAGCTGCCGATCTTGCTGGACGACACGGCCGAAACACTCGGGCCAAAGCTGGCTTCGATTGGCGCTGAGTTGATGATTGAGACGCTGCGTGGACTCGAAATGGGCGGGGTCCACCCGGTTCCGCAGGATCACTCCCGCGCCACACTTGCGCCGATTCTGAGGAAAGAAGACGGACGCATGGACTTCCTACGATCGGCCGATGAGCTGTTTAATCGCCTGCGTGGCTTCCGGCCGTGGCCGGGGGCGTTCACGACATTCCAAAAGAAAGCCCTGCAAGTCCATCGTGCTCAGCCGGCCAGAAGTTTGACGCCGGTCGCTCCCGGCGCAATTGCAGTCGAAGGAACGCGTCTTCTGGCCGGTTGCGGCCAGGGTACCGTGCTCGAACTGTTCGAGGTTCAAGTCGAGGGCAAACGCCGCATGACAGCGCAGGAGTTCATCAACGGCTACCATTTGAAGACCGGCGATCGTCTGGGCGAATAACGCCAAGAGATTAGCTCGGGACCAATGGCCGTGGGACAATAGCCGCGATGGCCGTTTCTCCCGCGCGCGCTGCCGCCTTTGAGATTCTTCAGCGGGTGGAGCGCGAAGAATCCTACGCGACCGAACTTCTCCATTCGGAACGCTTCAGCAAACTTTCGTCCGCCGACCATGGGCTGGCGACCGAATTGGTCATGGGCGTTCTTCGTTGGCGTTCGTGGATCGATCGGCGAGTGGCTGAGGCGTCATCACAAAGCCTCGAACGCCTCGATGAAGAGGTTCTCGGCGCGCTCCGCATAGGTGCCTATCAGTTGGAGTTCTTGTCCCGTGTGCCGGCGCGCGCCGCCATCTTCGAGAGTGTGGAACTTGTCAAAGTGGCGCGAAAACGGTCGGCGGCATCGTTCGTCAATGCCGTACTGCGGAAGATGGCGGGCGCCAGTGCTATAGCGTCCGCTGAACCGGCAGCAGAGATATTTGCTGAAATCGAGAAGTCTACTGATCCGGCCACGCTCGCCCGTAATTCAGCTCATCCGGATTGGCTGGTGGCGCGCTGGGTGGAACGTTACGGAATCGAAACAGCACGGCAGATCTGCATGTCGGATCAGCATCCGCCGCCGACGTACATCCGGGTGCACGACCGGCAGTCTCTGGACGAACTGCCCCGCGAGGGCGTAACGCTCTGTAAGAGTCGTCTGCTCTCTGGCGCACAGATTGTTGTTGCGGGCGACATAACTAGAACTCGCGTCTACCGCCAGGGCCAGGTTGCCATTCAGGATGTGGGCTCGCAACTGGTGGCACTGCTGGTGGGACACGGGAAAATAATCCTCGATTGCTGTGCCGCGCCCGGAGGCAAGACGGCGCTGCTCGCGCGGCAAAATCCAACCGCTTTGGTAGTGGCGTCGGATTTGCATCCCCATCGTGCGCGGCTTTTGCGCGATCTCGTTTCCCGGCCCAACGTTCGCATCGTCGCAGGGGACGCGCGCCAGCTTCCTTTTTCGGGCACCTTCGACCGCATGCTTGCGGATGTTCCTTGCTCCGGCACTGGGACACTGGCGCGCAATCCAGGGATCAAGTGGCGCCTTCGAAGCGAAGACCTCGACGATCTGCAAGAGCGGCAGAGTGCGATTTTGAAATCAGCGCTGGCGCAACTGGCGGCGGGAGGGCGCCTCATCTATTCGACCTGCTCGATGGAGCGCGAGGAGAATGAAGCGGTCGTCAAAGCAGTCCTTGATGAAATGCCCGAATTCTCGATCGTCGACTGCCGTGGGGAGTTGTTGCGATTACAACAGGAGGGCGACCTCTGCGTGGAGCGGATAGAGACTTTGCTGGACGAGGCGTATCTGCGAACGATTCCGGGGCGTCACGCTTGCGACGGCTTTTTCGCAGCGATCATAACCAAGAAATAGGAGCAGCAAATTGCGGCCTTCAAAACTCCTCGCGCACCTTTGATGCCCCTGCCGCTGAAGCCGCTAAGAAGGATGCCATCTGATCGCCGCAGTAAAGCGCAGCGCCACCCAAAACCCCGCCATACGCACAAAAGGCGACTCAGCGCACTTCGAAGTTCACTGCGGTGCCAGCGAGGATTTTCTGTCCCGGGGCGGGGGTCTGTTCGACGATCATGCTGGCGGCATTGGGTTCAGAGGTCGAACCGGGCGGGGTTTGCGGCTCACCCGGTGTTCCTGCGGCATGCATGCTGACTTTGCCGACCCGCATACCGGCATCCTGCAAGGCAAGCGTTGCGCTCCCAAGAGGCTGGCCGGTAAGGTTCGGCATAACGAAGGCGGCTGGCTCGGGACCGAGGCTAACCAACAAATCGATCTTCGGAGCAGAGACTCCGCTCGCATTGGCGGAAGGGTTTTGCGATGCAACCAAGTCCTGGGGCACGTCAGACAAATTCGTTTGCGCAACGAAGCCTACAGCGAAACCGCGACGTCGTATGTTCAATTCCGCCGCCCGCTCGCTTCCGTTGGTTAGAACGGGAATCGCCACGCGCTGCGGGCCCAGACTCTGGGCCACGCGAACCGTCCACCCGCGACGCACCTTGGCGCCCGGCGGCGGCACCTGCGTCATAATTTTTCCCTCGGGAACATCTGGACTATAGAACCGCCGCTCGACCGCGAGCTGTAACCCCGATGCAGCGACCGCGCGCTCTGCATCGACGGGCGCCATGCCGACCAGCTTGGGGATGGCAACTTCGCGTCCGTGGATGGCGAACTGCATCGCCGTCAGCGCGGAGATCATCGCCACGGTCATCAGGACGAGCGCCAATAGAACGACGCGAAAAAAGCGCTTCATCGCTGCCGATTATAACCGGTGGGCCCGCGGGATTCTTAGTGGCTCACGCCGCCTTCACTTTCAGGGAGAACTGCATCCTCTTCTTCCCATTCGTTACCGCAGGCATGACAGGTCCACGCCTTCTGGTAAACGGGGATTGGAACACCAACGAAAGCTGAACCGTAGGAAAGGAACTTATTCAGTTCTTGATAGCTAACGTCGAGCGACTGGCACTTCGGACATTTTGGCTGCTCGTATTCGCCGATGCCTTCGACGTCAACGACCTCGGGGATAGGCTGGTTGAGAATTTCGTTCGCTGCCTGCGCGTCTTCGGCGTGCACCTTTAGCTTGATTCCCCCGAGAAGATTCGAAATGAACCAATCCATACGGATCATGTTGTCGTCGACGAGATACGCGTGAATCCCGGCGGATTCGAGACTGCCCTTGGCTAGCAGCGCCTCGGGCAGATCACGGAATTTGCGAACTGTGACGGTTCCGTTGAGTTCGACGACATCTTGGCCGCGGGGCGGCGCGATCGTCATTGTGAGGCCGCGCTTCGAGGCCTCCTCCAAAAGTGCTTCTTGAGCTTCAATGCTCAGTTCATCGCCGCTTGCCGTGATCTTCTCAAGCTCCTCGTTGCTCATCGCAGAATAGACCGCCGCAATGCGCGCGCGTTCGTCAGGGCTCGGCATGGTCATAAGGGCCCATGATACTCCGGAATACTGGCAGTATCATTTTTGGCTCCGGCTCGATTTTGGGCTTCCGACGGCCGCTTGCGCCTTTGGCCTGTCCATCGGTGGATGCGATCGTTATCGAGCGTTGGCGCTGGCTTTGCTGAGACCGGCGGCCACGCCTTTGCGGACAGCGCGTTGGTATCCGGCGGCATCCATCGCGGCTGCGGTAGTGGCGGCGATTCCGCCGGGAGTGGCGGCTTCCTCAAGCAATGCCTCAAGCGAGTCCTTCCCTTCGCGCCAAGCTACGATGCCGTCTGCCAAGGCATGTGCGCTGGCGAGGAGTGCAGTTTTTCGATCGAGGCCGGCCTTTTGCGCGGCCTGCGCCAATGCTGCGAGCGCGTGATAACCATGGCTGCACGAATAGGTGACTGTGAAGGCGTCGAATTTGCTTTCCGGGATTTCCACGACCGAGCCACAGCTGGCGAAAAAGTCGCGGACGCAACGGCGATCTTTTTCCCGCAGCTTTCGCGGAAAAGTCACGGCTGTGAGGCCTCGTCCGTTACGGCAAACGGGGCTTGGCATGGCGCGGGCCCACCGCACGGGAGCGCCGAGCGCCTTGGTCAATATCCGCAGTGGAACGCCCGCCGCCACGCTCACCGCGAGCAGCGGCCGATTCACTTTCCCAATTGTGCGCAGAAGGTCGACGACAGAATTGGGCCGCACGGCGATCAAAAGCAGGTCTGCCTTGGAAACAGCGCGCTCAAGATCGGGTTCCACCGCAATCTCGCGGCGCTTTTTCAAGGCACGCATCTTCTCTGGATTGCAGTCATGCACCACCAGATGATATTTCGTTTTCGCAAGGCGCAGACCCGCCAGCATCGCCGACGTGATGCGCCCTCCGCCTAAGAAAACGACGTTCACGTCAGCTCCGCGCAGACTTCGTCAACGGCGGACAGCAGGGCTTCGACGTCTCGCGTTGTGTGGGCAGTTGAAATGATCCAGTGCAGGCCGTTCGAGGGTGTCATGTAGATTCCGCGATCAAGCAAGCCGTGAATAAATGTCGAGTACTTTGTGGTGTCGGCGTACCGACAGTAGTCCCGATAGTCGTTAATCTCGTCACGACCGGTGAAGTAAATCTGGAACATGGGCCCAAAGCCCTGCGCGATTGCGGCGATTTTCCGGCGGCGAAATACGTCGCGCAGCCCGGCAATCGCGGCGTCTCCGACCGCGTACAACTGCTTATAAACCGCGCCGTCATCCGCAGCCAGGAGATCGAGATTGGTTGCGATCACGCGCATCGTGAGGCGATGGCCGTTGAAGGTTCCATAGTGCAGCACCATGTCTTCGCTGCCCCACCGCATGCGGTCGAGAATAGCGCGCGGGCCAGCCACTGCACCGATGGGAAATCCCGCGCCCAGAGCTTTGCCGAAGGTGCTCAAGTCGGGCTTCAGGCCGAAGCGTTGCTGGCATCCGCCGGGCGCGTAGCGGAAACCGGTTACAACTTCATCGAGAATGAAAAGGGCTCCGTAGTGATGGGCGAGGCCGCAGACTTTTTCGAGATAACCCTCTCGCGGCTGAATGCAGCCCATGTTAGCCATAATCGGCTCGGTGATGATCGCCGCGAGCTCGCGGCCATGCTGGCGCAAGGTGGATTCGAGCGCTTCGAGGTCGTTCCACGGCGCCAGCACTACATCGTCGAAGACGGACTCGGGAATTCCGGCCGAATCCGGGTAGCGAGATGGATTCTCTTTAGGACCGAGTTGGTCAGGTGGATGGCTATGGCCGCTCAAGCAGTATGCGTCGTACCAGCCGTGGTAATGGCCTTCGAACTTGAGAAATTTCGTGCGACCAGTGTGGGCGCGCGCCAGCCGCAGAGCCAGCATGGTCGCCTCGCTGCCGCTATTGGTGAAGCGGACCGCCTCCGCGCTCGGGACCATGCGGCAAAACCGTTCCGCAGCGTCAAGTTCAGCGGGCGTGGCCGCGGCAAAGTGCGAACCGTCGGAGATGGTCTGCGATACCACCTCGACAATTTTCGGATGCGCGTGGCCTTGAATCAGCGCGCCGAACGACATCATGAAATCTACATATTCGCTGCTGTCGACATCCCAGACGTGCGACCCACGACCGCGTTCAAGCACGACCGGGCCGGAGTTGTATACGGCTGCACCGCGGGACGGCGAGTTCACACCTTCAATCAGAAATTGCTGCGCCCGTTCATACCATTCACGCGATCGCGCTCGTGCTTTCGTGGACGGACTCATCACAGTTTTCTCCATCTCAACCTGTCCCCGCCAACCCGCCGCCATCGACGACGAGCGTAGTTCCTGTCACAAACGACGATGCATCGCTCGCCAGGTAGAGGACGGCTTGGGCAATTTCCTCCGGAGAGCCCACTCGGCCGAGCGGGCGTTTGGCTGAATCGGCCAGAAAATGGCCGGCGTCTTCTCCGAGTTGGGCGGCTTCGGCACGCAGCATGCGGGTATCGGTATCGCCGGGACAAATGCAATTCACGCGAATGCGCGGGCCATGATCGATGGCCATGGCCTTGGTGAGCAGCACGACCGCGCCCTTCGATGCGCAATACACGGCAGCCTTTGCGCCTCCCGCCAGCCCCCAGCCTGAAGACGTGTTAATGATCGACCCCGCGCCCTGCTTTTCCATGTGCGGGATCACTTCCCTCGACAGCAAGTAGATGGACTTGACGTTGACAGCCATCACGCGGTCCCAGTCTTCTTCGCGTAGGTCCATCACGGTTGCGCGACGGATGATTCCGGCGTTGTTAAATAAGACGTCGACCCGGCCAAACTCGAGTATGGTGCGCACGACCAGCCGCCGGCAATCCGCCGCGCTCGTTACGTCGGCAGTCTCGAAAAGGGCGCGGCCGCCAGCGCGCACAATCTCATCGGCCACCGACTGGCCTGCAGTTGGGTTTACGTCGCCAACCGCTACTGCAGCGCCCTCGCGCGCCAACAGCAACGCGGTTGCGCGTCCTATGCCGGACGCTCCGCCGGTAATCAGAGCGACTTTGCCGTCAAGCTGCATGATCTTCTCGCAACGATCTCAGCGGCTGGCGAGCCCTCCTGCGATTTCTCCGCCGTCACAGGTGTAGACCTGGCCGGTGATGTACTGCGCCTCATCGGAAGCGAGGAAGGCGAACAGAGCCGCAATCTCCGCGGGCTGGGCGTGGCGGCGAAGAGGAATTTTGCGGTTGACCTCTTCGAGCATTGCATCGGTGTATTCGGCGCGCTGCATCGGAGTCAACACGTATCCCGGCGCCACGGCGCACACGCGCACTTTTGGCGCCAGTTCCAGGGCCATCGATTTGGTCAATTCGATCACGCCCGCCTTGGTGGCGTTGTAATCCGCGTAGAACGGATAGCCCATGATCCCGTTCGTCGAGGCCGTCTGCAGAATCACGCCGTTGCCGCGTTCCATCATGTGCCGGGCGGCGGTCTGCGCAACGTAGAACACGCCGGTCAGATTCACGGCGATCACTTTGTCCCAGTCTTCTGGAGTGATGTCGAGGAAGTTGTGGCGAATGCTGATGCCGGCGTTGTTGATAACAATATCGACGCCGCCCATGAGCTTGATAGTTTCGGCAAACGCGGCTTGCACCTGTTGCAGATTGCTGACGTCGGCATCGAGCGTTCCGGCTAGATCGGGCAGTTCGTGAGCGATCCTTTGTCGTCCGGCGGCATCGCGATCGAGCACGCATACCGTCGATCCTTCCGCGAGAAAGCGCGAGGCTGTAGCCGCTCCAATGCCGCTGGCCCCGCCCGTAATCAAAACTCGCTTTGCTTCCAACCCGCGCACTCGCGCCTCCGAAAATACAATTGGGCAGATCAGGATACCTGTCTGCCCGCAATCACGTCATCTCATGTTGGCCTCAACTTCTACAGTTGCGCGCCCACTCGGCTGTCACTCGACCTGCCACACCGTATCGAGCACCGTCCCATCCACCCATTTCACGACTGCGCAGGGGCGGTCGCCCAGCTTTGGTCTCGCCGGCTTGCCGCCGCAGATTTTTTCCACTTCCTCCTTGATGTCCTCAATCGGACGAATCGGCAGCTTTGACCCCATCACGGCATGAAGCAGGTCGGTGCGGCGCGGATTAATCGCAATCCCACGCTCGGTAACGATGACGTCGATCATTTCGCCTGGTCCGGTCATCGTCGTTACTTCGTCGACGATCACCGGGATACGGTCGCGAAATGACGGCAGCGCCAGAATCGAGCAGCCCGAGAACAGGCAGTTCTGCCATCCGCCAATGCCGTGCAGCAGTCGTCCGTCGGAGTGCGTGACCACGTTGGCGTTGAAGTTCACGTCCACTTCAGTTGCGCCCAATACAACCGCATCGACCAGCGAAGCGAAGTTACCTTTGCCGTGATAGTTGTACGAGGTGAACGGCGATGTCGCCACGTGCCGCGGGTCGTTCGCCATCGATTTCACCCCATCCAGATCGAACGTCTGGCCATCGAGGATGTAGTCGGTCAGACCTTCCTGCAGCAACTCCACCAGAAACTTCGTTGAGCCGCCGCGGACGAAGCGCGCCTTGACCCCGTCCTCCTTCATCATCCCCTTCAAATACTGCACGAATGCCAGCGCAATGCCACCAGCACCCGCCTGGAACGAAAACCCATTCTTCATGATGCCGGCTTCGCGAAGAAAAGTTGCCACAAGCTCCGCAATGCGCAGCCTGTCGGGCGAGCGCGTAATCTGCGTTGTGCCGGAAACGATCTTCGCCGGATCGCCGATGGATTCGACCTCAACGACGTAATCCACGTTATTGCCCTGAATCTGCCAGGGCACGCACGGAAAAGGGACGAGGTTGTCGGTCACCACAATCACGTGATCGGCATAAGTCGAATCGGCGAGCGCGAACCCCAACGACCCGCACGCCGATTTGCCATGCGATCCATCGGCGTTCCCAAAGAAATCAGCGGTCGGGGCAGCAATGACCGCGATGTCGACATGAACCTCCCCATCCTGAATCGCCTGGTAGCGTCCGCCATGCGAACGCAGCACGCCCATGCCGCGCATCTTGCCCTGCGTGCAATAGTCGCCGAGGGGACCGTTCATCGAGCCTTCGATGTGATGGATCACTCCCTTCTTCATCAGTTCGATCGCGCCTTGTTGCGAAGGAAACGATGCGCTCGGAAACCACATCAGATCCTTCGCGCCGATTCTGGCCGCCGCTTCCAGCGCCATCATCGCGACCTTGTCACCGTCGCGCAGATGATGATGGTTCGAGATCACCATGCCGTCGCGCAACCCGCACTTGCGCAGCGCCGTTTCGAGATCCGCCACGCGCTTGTCACCCGCGTCCGGATAATCCTTATTCGAACTGATCGGCGGCGCCGCCTTCCGTCCACGCGGCTGGAACTTCCCCACACCCGGAAAAGGAATCTGGGGCTTGCCGTTTACCGTTGTCGGCACCGCACGGCCTAGCGCGTTGTGGGCGAGTTCCAGTCGTTTGCTCGAAATATCACTCACGAGATCGCTCCCATCGCTTTCGCCCGCTCCACGAGTTTCACCGCTCGATGCACCACCGGCGGATCAATCATCTTCGAGCCCAGGCTTACCACCGCCAGTCCCTTGCTCTGGGCATCTTCGAATGCAGCCACGATCTTCTGCGCTTTGCCAATCTCCGCAGCCGTCGGCCGAAATGCTTCGTGGATTACTCGGATCTGCCCGGGGTGAATGCATCCCATCCCCTCAAATCCCATCGCACGCGAAGCTTCGCCCCATCGGCGAAGGCCGTCCATGTCGCCCACATCGCCGTAGACGGAATCGATCGCTTGCACGCCGGCTGCGTGGGCGGCGTTCACCACGCGCGACCGCGCATACTGCGACTCGCGGCCCTCCGCGGTCTTCGTCACTCCCAGGTCGGCCGTGTAGTCCTCGAGTCCGATCGTCAATGCGGCCACATGCTCGCTCGCAGCCGCAATCGCAAACGCGTTCTCGATTCCGAGCGCCGACTCCAAGATCGGCATGATCCACAACGGCCGCGTGATCCCTTCCCGGCTCTTTATTTCGGCGATCATTCGACCGACTTCCGCCACCTGATCCGGTTGCTCCACCTTTGGCATCAGAATCAAGTCTGGACTCTGGCCCACGATTGCCGCTAAATCTTCGAGACCAAGCGGCAGTTGGTTGATGCGAACCATGCGCTCGCATGCGCCGAAGTCGACAGCCCGCAGCGCGTTTCGCACCAGGATGCGCGCCGTGTCCTTCTCATCCCGGTGCACGGAATCCTCCAGATCGAGAATCACGGCATCGGGAGCGTGCAGCGCGGCATTGATGAAATACTTCGGCTCCGAGCCCGGGAGATAGAGTCGCGAGCGGCGCAGCCGCTCCTTGGGCGAAGGCGGTGGCAGTCGATGCTGCTCCGGCAGCCAGTGCTTCCCTGCCCCAGCGCCGGCGCGGCGCGTAGCCGCCTCGATTCGTGCCCCGATCGTGAAAGGCAATGCGCCCTCATCGTGAATGGCAACGCGGGCGTGCTCGACTCCAAGCGCGGCCAGCACGGCCCGCGCCTGTTCCATAATCGCCTGCCCGTAATAGGGCGCAACCCGCGACTCCAGCGAGATCTCGATCCCGCCGTTTTCACGCGCCTCAAACGCCACGTGCAGGTCCGAACGGATGTCCTTGCCCCAATGCCCCGCTTCACCAGAATGCGATGGCTTCGTTTCAACGCTATTCATAGCAACCCTTCACCACGGTGCGTTCCTTGCCCCAAGACGAAATCATTTCAATTTTTCCAGGATCGCATCCGTCATTTTGACCGTCGAGGCTGCGCCCTGGCTGATCGATTTGGCTCCGCCTGGAATCCGCATCATATCGTAAGTGCGGACCTTGCCCTCGCGGACCACATCGGCAATCGCTTTGCGAATACGATCCGCCTTCTGCCGTTCATTCACGTGGTCGAGCATCATTGCCGCCGACAGAATCATCGCAATCGGATTCACGATCGGCGGATTCAACTCCGCATATTTTGGGGCCGATCCGTGCGTTGGCTCGAATACCGCGACCTCATCGCCGATGTTCCCCGAGGCCGCAAAGCCCAGCCCGCCAACCAGCCCGGCGAACGCGTCCGAAAGTATGTCTCCGAAGAGGTTCGACGCAACAATCACGTTGTACTCTTCCGGATTCTTGTTCAGCCACATCAGCTGCGCGTCAATGTTCGTCGACCAAAGCGCAATTCCGGGGTAATTCTTCGCCACTTCCTTCGCCACTTCTTCCATCATGCCGGATGTTTCGCGCACCACGTTCGGCTTCTCGCAGATGGTCACGCCTTTGAAGCAGCGCTTCTTCGCGTATTCGAAGGCCGCCTTTGCGATTCGTTGCGCCGCGTTGCGAGTGATGATGCGGCAACTGACGGCGAGTTCGGGGCCGGGAACATTGGCGAAGGCTTTGAAGCGGGGATGGCTGTTCAACGCCGCGCGGACGTTCTCCGGTGGATTCGTCCACTCCACGCCGGCATACATGCCCTCGGTACCCTGGCGGAACACCGTAGTATCAATCAAGGGCTCGTCGAAGCCGCCAGCTGTGTTCTTGCGAATATAGTTGAGCGGATTCCCGGTGAACCCTACGCACGGACGCATGCAAATATCAAGGTTGAACTTCTGGCGCATGGTCACGATCGGCGAATAATAGACGTAGCCCTTGCCCTGCAGCTCGGGCTTCAACTCCGCTTGCGCCGCCTTGTTCGGCTTCGAGGTGATGGCGCCAAAAAGGCCGAGCTTGTGCTTGGTCAGCAACTCGATGGTGCGATCGGGCAGCGCGTTGCCGTTGTTGCACCAGCAGTCCCAGCCGATATCGGCGTGAATGTATTCGGCGTCAAAGCCAACCGCTTTCAGGACACGTAATGATTCCGGTAAGACCTGATTGCCAATGCCGTCTCCCGGCATGGTGATTACTGTGTATTTCGCCATGATTGCTCCTTGCAATAAAGATCAAAATCTTGAACCGCCGAGGACGCCGAGATCGCAGAGAAGGTCAAATCCAAGCAAGTTCTCATCCTTACCCTGGGCAGGGTCGAAGGGGAAAGACGTAGCATTCCTCTGCGCACTCTGCGATCTCTGCGGTTAAACAGCTAGCCGCTTCGCCACCAGATTCTCCACTCCGCCCGCGATCACCAGCGATTGCGGCACACTTCCTAGCGCCGGGAATGCAAATTTCTGGCTGCGCCAGGAAATCGTGCTCGACGTAAAGTCAATATCAATTTCATCGCCGGGGATAACAGTTTTCTCTTTGGCTGCGATCTCGTTCGCAAACTGTTTTCTCACTCTCGCCACGAACTCTGGCACTTCAATGCACAGAAATCCGTTGTTAAAGGCGTTGCGCAAATACGTCTGCGAGAAACTCGCCGCGATCACCAGCGGAATCCCCTTCGCCTTCAAACACGTCACCGCCTGCTCCCGGCTCGACCCGGTACCGAAATTGAACTGGCTGACGATTACATCTCCTACCTGCGTTCGCGCCGCAAACTGCGGATCGTAATTTTCCATCACAACCTTCGCCATCATCTCCGGCGTCATGTCGTCGCGGTAGGTATAGTCCTTACCGTAAATGGCGTCGGTGTTGACGTTATCCTGTGGCATGAAAACCAGCCGCCCGTGCACACGCTGCGGAAAGCCGGCGAGAATTTCGACTTTTTCCGCCCCACCCGAGGTTACCGCCAACTCAGTCAACTGCCTCCGCGGAGCACGCGCGCCAAACTCATGCGGCCCGCGAATGTAGCCGGCCACCGCCGACGCAGCGACAACTTCCGGACTGGCCAGATAACACTTCGCGTCGCGCGATCCCATGCGGCCTTTGAAATTGCGATTCGTTGCGGAGATCCCGACCTCGCCCGCTTCCAGCAGTCCGACTCCCAGCCCGATGCACGGTCCGCATCCTGGAGGTAGTGGATTTGCACCCGCATCCATCAGCGTTTTCCAGGCGCCGCGCTTCTCTGCCTCTTCCTGCACCCACTTGCTGGCCGCGCCGAGATAAAACTTCACGCCCGGCGCGACCTTTTTCCCCTTCAGCACATTAGCTGCTGCCTCCAGATCCTCGACCCGCGAATTCACGCACGACAACAGATACGCCCTCTGGATCGCAACTTTCTTTGCCTCGATCTCCGAGAGCGACTGCATTGTCTGCACCGTGTCCGGCCCGGAAACATGCGGCGTGACCTCGGCCAGATCGAGCACGATCCGTGCCGCGTAAACGGCATCGGCATCGGGCGCGGGAGGATTTGCAGCCCATCCCTCAATGTCTTTTTCCGTGAAGCGTTCAACGCCCAGCGTCTTCAATCGCTGGTGCACCCCGCGCATGTAGGCAATCGTCACCGCATCCACTGGGAACCAGCCCACGAGCGGACCCCACTCGGTCGTCATATTCGAGATGGAAAGCCGCGCGTCCATCGAGAGCGATGCCACTCCCGGCCCCGTGAACTCGACTGCGGCATTCAGGCACTCATCATGGTTATAAAGTCCGCACAAGGTAATAATGACGTCCTTGCCGGCCGCGCCCGCAGCAAGCTTGCCCTCTAACACCACCTGAATCGACCGCGGAATCTGCCACCAGAACTCGCCCGTCGCCCACACGGCCGCGGCATCGGTGCGCACAATCGGCGTTCCAACTGCGCCCAGCGCACCATACATGTTGGAGTGTGAATCCGACGCCACTACGAACGACCCCGGAACGACATACCCGCGCTCCACCATGATCTGGTGGCCGATGCCCGAACCCGCCGGATAAAAATCTACGCCATGCTCCTTGGCGAAGGCTTCGATGGCGCGGTACTTTTTCTGGTTCGACTCGTCCTGATTCTGGATATCGTGATCGAGCGCGAAAACCATCTGCCGCGGATCTTTCAGTTTCTTCGCCCCGATGCCCTTGAACTTGCTCATCACCGCCGAGGTGTTGTCATGCGTCATGCAGCGATGCGGCCGAATGGAGAGAAAATCTCCCGCCCGCAGCGCCCGTTTCGGCCCTTCCGCCATGTGTGCCTGCGCAATTTTTTCAACGATCGTCTGACCCATACCGAACCTCAGCCCTTCTTCTAACTCGAAACTCAACGCTCCGTGGTTATCGCTTCTTGGTTTTGGGTATTGGCTTCGCCGCCTTCTTCTTCACATCTGCTTTCATCAGCGCCATCAGCTTTGAAACCGACGCGGACTTCTCCAGGCCCCAGATCGCCGCAATCAGCTTGTCCTGAGCCTTTTTCGACAGCACGCCTTCCGCCAGGGCGCGGAACTTCTCCTCAATCTCGGCGTCGCTCAGTGGATTCCTCGGATCGCCCTTCGGATAGTCGAGCTGCTTCGAGAACGTGCTCCCATCCTCTGTCGTGATGTTCACAATCACGCGCTGCAGTGCCGGGAAGACTTTCTCGATCTCGGGGTCGGCCACAACTTCTACCTTCTTCAGTTGCGCTCGGATCGTCGGATCCATGATCTTCTTCATCGCAAATTGCGCCGGCGTCACCTGGCGATCGACGAGCGCGGCCGCAATCACATACGGCAGCGAGTGATCGGCAGTCTCCTTCGTGTGCGGATCGTACTTGCTGGGATCGGAGAGAATGTCTGCGGCCCGCGCCAGCGACCTTATTTGTATCTTCTCCACTCCATCGGGATGCAGATCGTTGTCCTTTACGAGATCGAGCATGGCCGAAATCGGCGCGTGCGTCAGCGCCTCAGTGGGGAAGAACTTCATGCCGCATTGCGTGATGCGCCACGATTCGCCCAGTCCCTCAGTTAGCAGGTTCAACTTCCACTCCGGGCCGAGGCAATGCACCAAACCTTCCTTGCCGTCGATCACATGCTCTGGACCTGTGTATCCCTTTTCAGCCAGCAAAGCTGCGAGAACTCCGCTCTGCGTCGCCATCGGATCGACCGTGTTCTTCATCATCGTCAGTTTGCCCGATACGGCTGCACCCAGCGTGCAATGCCGCGAGGCCGAAATGCCGATTGCGTGCTGAATCTGCTCCCAACTCAATCGCAGCGCGCGCCCTGCAACAATCGGTGAGGCGAAGGCCGTCAGCGTCGCGTGATGCCATCCCCGCTCGCGAATGCCGGGGAAAGCGGCCTCGCACAGGCGCATCTCGAACTCATGGCCGAGGACGAAGCCCACGATCAGTTCCTTGCCATCGCTCTTGGCGCGCTCGCAACAGGCCATCGCCGCAGGAAAAATGTCCGAAGGATGCGACGGATCCTGCTTCCAGTAAATGTCGTTGTAATCCATGCAGCGGATCATCAGCGCATTCGCCAGGGACGCCGAGACGGCATCAATTCTCTGGCCTGTGCCAATCACTGTTGCTGGTCCGCGACCGGCGATCTCCTTCAGCACTTCGAGCGCGATGATCACGTCGTGTTGCTGATATCCACCGAGCGCGCAGCCGACCGAATCCAGCAAGTATCGCTTTGCCTGATACACGGCTTCCTGCGAGAGCTGCTTGTACTGTAACCCAGCTGCCCATTTCGCCATTGTTGCGGTGATTGTTTCCTTGGTTGTTGCTTGTGCTGTGGCCAAGAGGATCTTCTCCTTATTGCGTAGCTACATTCGGCTGGGGACGTTGACCTCAGGAGCTAAAGCCCGCGTAACCATTGCCGCTAATCGGCACGGCTGAAGCCGTGCCCTTTCCAAAACCATTGTCCGTACAGTTCTACTTCACCTTCACATTCTTCGGATTCTTGAACGGCAAAAACGCCATGAAATCTGCATGGTGCACGATGAACGCTTCTGTGGTGCGCTTTACCAAGTCGCCTTCGGCTGCATGCGCTGCGATGATGTGGCAGACTGCGTCGGGAACGCCGCATTCGAGCGCCAGCGCAACTCCCGTAAATGGATGCCGCAAGGCTTCTCCGCGCTCGCTCTGCGTGCTCTTTCCGTCTGGGCCAATCTCGTACTCCAGCAACTTGCCGACATCGGCCAGAATTGCGCCTGCAATCACCACATCTGCGTCGATCGGCAATGCGCGACCCATGAAATCGGTCATCGCTTTGGCGCTGTCGCGTGCAATGTGTACCACGCAGCGCTTGTGCTCCATGAAGGTGATGGGACAATTCGGCACGAGCAGCGTGAAGGGAATCTGATTCAGATCGTCGGGCTTCAAAGGACTGCGCTCCAGCGCCTTGATCCAGGTTTGCGTTACCTGTTCGCGCAGCTTGGCATCGCCGATCCACTGAATCTCCGGCCACAGACGGTCAACTGTTTCGCGAACCACGGCCTCGCGCATTCGAGGACCTCCAAAGAAGCTCGGATGAAGACCCAATAGATTAACGGAGCGGCGCGAAGGCGTCGAGTCAACGGCGCACTTGGAGGTGTGATCTGGGATTCGGGTTGAAGGCGATCTTGGGGAATGATGCTGTTGCGACTGTCTGACTGATGTTTGATGAGCTTAGGAAAACTGGGGAGCCTGCAAGAGTTTGGACCCCTCTCAGTGCGGTCTTTTGGAATCAAAGACTTAGGGCGTGGCTTTCGCCAGGTCTTTGAGGAATAGGGACTTACGAGTAAAGTATTTATAAATCAACGAGTTAGGGTCGATTTCGGGCTTGTTTTTGGTGGGGAATCCGTCTAGGTCATTGGGGAATAAGGACTTACGGCGGAGCATGGTAATTTTTTGACCGTTTGGGCCTCAATTGCTCTCTACTTGGCGATGCAGCTTTCCGGCAACCTGTAGATGTTGAGCGTGGTTGGAGTCACGATGGCAACGAGTCGCCCCGACGGGTCGATATCCGCGTGAAATTGACCCGCCGCCAAAAGGTTCGTTTGGCTACTCCATTCAAAGCAGTGGCTTCCGCTCCTCGTGTCGATAACAAGGACCATCTCTCCGTTGGGTTCCTCATCGGCCCACACGCCCGTGGCTTTGCCAATCGCTTCCTCCTCGGCTTTCTGAGCTAACGGAATGTGTCGCGTGTAGCGGTCGTACAGTATCCGACTTCCATCCGAGGACTGCCCGATCCTAGTGCCCCACCCCTCCGGTCTTTCCAGTGTTTGAATAAGTTTTCCGTTGAAATCGAGTATCTCCACCTGTGAAAGGTTTTCCCTCCAGAGACGGTCGCGGCCGAGGAAGCGGAGCATCGGAATGACTTTAGCCGTTACCCCGAAGGGTCCCGCGACGAGCGGAGGGAGGACATGGGGCGGTGCCGCGAAGGAACCGAGAGGTGCCCCGTAGATTCCCTGGATATGGACCGTGTTGTCATCAAAGTAGGCCACCGCATCGTCCGACACGGATAATATTGTTCCGGTGCCAGCCAGGATCCGTCGGCGAGGTTGCTCGATCTTGTAGGCCGCCCAGTTATTTCCGTCCTGCTTAATGAACGTTTCGCCAGTCGTCGAAATATGCGACGGGCGAATGCCAGCGCCTTTCGGTATCTGCGATACCTCGCGGAGATTCGGGTCGAGAACTCGGCTGCCTTGGATTACGCCGCCGCCCGGAGCTCGGAAAAGAGTCCCGATGACTTGGAATGCCGGGGGCTTGATTCTGGAAATCACTCGCGGCGTGTCGGCTGCCAAATCCAACGTTTCAAGATAGCACTGTTCATTGCGGCAAATGCTGACTGCCAAAGTGTGTTCCGTGAGAAATGTAACAGTGCCAGCGGGATGGATATCCAGTTCCTGAGAAACTAATTTTGAGAGATCCACTGTATAGAGGGGTCGAGGCGGTACTTTCTGAGCGGGCAAGCGGGCAGGCGTCACCGCCAGGTGGATCAGAAAGCAAAGCTTGAGAACGGTTTTCATTTCAGGTCTTGTCTATTTGAGTACATTAGTTCTTTGTTTTATACGAAGCCGCGTCGCTTCGATTGTACTTTTTGTGATCGCGTTAATGCTTAAAACCCCACGCCTCATACTCCCGACAGCCACGCTCACATGCTTGCCCCTACCGCTCGATCGGCAGCAACTCCACCGCGCAGCCTGACGCGCCGCAGCTTACCACTCCGCGGCGCACAACTTTGATCGAGGACGCGTCTGGAAAACGCACTGGAAAATCTTTCTCTCGCATCTGCTCGCCTGCTGAACGGAGACTCTCGTCGCCTTCCACGAACTCGGCTCGCTCGGGGCGCGGGGAACTGTCGAAGACGAGATTGAAGCGCGCTGACGCCATCTTGTCGCCCGCAGGGGCGCTGGCGCTCGCGGAGGCATTCAGCTTCATTGGCTCCAGTTTGACGGTGCGCGACTCGACCAATTCGGCCTTTGCCGACGCTATCTCCTTGTCGGTCGAGTTTCCCGTTACGCTGGCAGCATCTGCTGCAACTCCTGGCTGTGGCGCGGACAGGAGTGTCCGCGCTACACGAGCCAGGCGGTCGCGGGAATCTTGCGTGTCTGCGCCGCCTGCTGCTACTGCTAGCGCATACATGTGGCGCGCCTTTTCGTTCTGTCCTTGCTTTTCGTAGACCTGTCCTAGACGATTCGCCACCGTGCCTGACTGGCTCAGCAGCCAGGCTGAATTCAGAAACTGCATCGCCGCCAGATTTTCTCCGCGAATGTATTTGGCCCAGCCCATGCGTGCCCACGCCAGCGCCACCAGCCGCATCGCCGAAAACGCCGACGGCCCCAGGCGGTCGAATTCGCCGGAGTCGAATTGGCCGCCGATGTCGTAGAGCACTTGCTGAGCTTCGTTTTCGGTCTGCGTTGGGTCAATGTCGCTCTTCAACGCGGCGGCAAAGATGTCTGGGCCCGCGTCTCCTCCGGCGCTGCCCGTCAGGCTCTTCATCAACTCCTGCGCCGTTGCGGTCTGCCCCAACCGACCGTAGACCTGCGCCAGCGCCAGCTTTGTTTCCGGGTCATACGGAGGAATCGCCACAGCCGCTTCCAGTTCCGTGCGCGCTTCGGCGTCACGCCCCATCTGTGCCAGCAGCAAGCCTAGATCCTTGTGCGACTCCTTTTCGTAGGGCGCAATTTCCAGCTGCTTGCGATAGGCTGCGATCGCCTCTTCCGTTTTTCCCGCCTGCTGCAGTTCCAGTCCCAATTCGAGGTTGGCGAACTTGTGGTTCGGGTCCAGCTCAATCTGCTTCTTGAATGCGCCGATGGCGTCGGCGGAATTGTTCGCTCCAGCGTAGGCGCGGCCGAGGTCGTACCAACCGTCTTTCAAATTCGCATCGTCATTCACGGCACGCTTCAGCAAATCGATTGCGCCGCGATAATCCTTGCTCTCCAGAGCCTTCACGCCAGCGGTGTGCAACTCCGAAGGCGTGCCTCCCATTTCTCGCGCTGCGTCCGCCGCGTTCCCCGACGGCGCCAGGATTGTGGCCGAGAGCAACTGGTCGGTGTCGCTGAACGTCACGTTGCGAAACGATTCGTAGTCCGCGCGGCGCGACGCTGGAATCTCATTCACCTTGACGTTGAGTTTGCGCTCACCTTCGAGCACGCCCTGCTTTGACGGAGAGACGCTGAACGTGTAGGACGACGAATAGTCGCCGTAGTCGCGCGACATCTTGACCGGCAGCGGCGTACGCACCGAGTAGTTCGGAGGAAGTTCCAGCCGCACCTTGTAATCGGCGTCGCCAGCCGGACCGATCTCAATCGGCTCCGTGCTTTTGCTGGAGGCGCGCACCGCCGGAACACCCAACGGTGGAATTGGTCGAAAATCGACGCTCGCCGACGGCACCACAAAATACCGGCTGATGCGCAAGTGATATTTAAGGTGAAACGGCTTCGACGTGTCTTCGATGGGGTCGAGTTGCACGTTATCGACATCGCCGGGCAAGCCCCACTGCGCCGAGATCGCTTTTGTAAACTCCTCCCAGCGTGCCTGCGGCATGCGCCGATAGCCCGCGCGCATCGGCCAATCGCGATCACCCTGGGCCGTGAATTCGAGGGTCGCATCGAGCGCGCCGAACTCCGTGAACTTTCCGTTTAGTGAAAAGTGGACGAAGGTTTTGATTGGTGAATCTGCCGGCGTTCGGCGCAAACCTCCTTCGGCATCGTCCGACGCGACCACGGCCTGCTTGTTGCGCAGTTGATAGAGAATCAGGCCATAGGGCGTTACTTCCTGCGTCGAGTCGAGCCACGTCCAGGCCGTGCCGACGTGCGCCAGCGTGATCACGTGATCGAACTGCGCGGGCGAAGGCACATCCTCGTCGATCTTTCGCGAACTATCGATCAGAACCGGATAACTCTGAATGCCTTCGGCTTTGAGCATGGCCGCCAGCAGCGTGTGCTTGTCTTTGCAATCGCCGTAGCCGCTGGCGATGACCTCCGACGCCGCATGCGGCTGGTACCGGCCCACGCCGAGCGAAATGCTCACGTAGCGAATGTCGAGAGCCACAAAGTCATACAGGCGGCGCGCTTTTTCTTCGGGGGTGGCTGCGCCCTTGGTCAGTTCGTCCGCTTTCTTGCGGAGGCTGTCGTCAATCGTCATGCGCTCGCTCTGCAGCTTCCCGTACCACTGGGCAATCTGCTTCCAGTCGGTGAAAGTCGTCAACTGTACGTCGGGGCCGGTTTCTTCTTCCGCGTCTTCATCTTTGGCTTTAGCTTTGTCGCGGTCGGGCTCGATTTCTTTCACCACCCAGGTGTAGACGCGCCGGTCGCCGCTCTCCTGGATTTCTGGCGACCGCTTGGGCGTCTTCAGTTTCACTTCGCGCGCTTTCGGAACGTCAATCTCCAAGCGGTCTTCGTTGACCACCACGCCTTTGGGGAAGGTGTGCTCGTACCAGAAATTTCCGGCTGCCAGAGGGGTCACGATGTGCGTCACGGTGCGGTATTCGAGCGTGTCTCCCGGACGCAATCCAGCCACCGAGATATGACGTTGCCGGTAATCGCTGTACATCGGCGCTTCCTTCAGGACATCGGGAGCGAAGTCCTGCGCGGTCGTGTCTGGGGTGGCCACCACCTGGCCATCCGGCTTGCGCACCCGCACGTAGTCCACGCCTAACTTCTCGGTCGCCGAGGAATAGCCGAACACCAGCTGGCCGAATTCCTCCACGCCGGCCTGGCTCTGAATTCGTACCACTGCTTCAGTCTCTTCCACGCCGGTGCCATCGGCCTCAAAGCGCGCGCGGTTGAGAATTCGCTCAAAGATCGCCGCTTCCTGCGCGTGGTCATTTTTCTTTGGGGAAGAAACCTGAGCGCCCGCGTTCGGAATCCAAAGGGAGGCAAGGAGGAGACAAATGGGAGTGGACCAGCGACAATTCATCTTGAGGTTCTTTTACGCTGTGGCCGAAGTAAAATCAAACGGTCTTCTCATGGAACACCGGGAGGGTTGTTGACACGAATTGTGACGCTCGCCGCTGTATTGATCGGCCTTGGCACTTTTGCCGTGGCGCAATCTTCTATCTCGATCGTCGATGAACCTTTGCCCCAGCTCAGGGCGGGCGTGGATTTTCATGTCGTCCTCCACGCCACCGGTCTCGCGCCTCCATTTGCCTGGAGCGTCGTCGAAGGCAATCTTCCCGACGGAATTACGCTCAGCCCTGACGGCTGCCTTTGCGGGCGGCCCGCCAAACCGGGGTCATTTGATTTCACCGTGAAGGTGGATGACTCGGGGCATCCTCCTCATTCCGCCACCAAATTTTTTCACGCTACCGTAAGCGCAGGGTTGCTACTTGATTGGCTGGACGCCCCGAAGGTGCGCGACAACCGGATTGACGGCTCGGTGCAGGTCTCCAATGGATCGTCCGACACCTACGACCTCACGGTCGTGATTGTCGCCGTGGCCTCGTTGGACCAGCGCGCTACGGCCATCGGCTACGAACGCTTCGATCTCAAACCCGGAGCCAGCAATGTTCGAATCTCGTTCGGGCAGACGCTTCCGCCGGGAGGCTACGTTATTCACGCCGATGCCATCGCCGAAGTCCCCGAACGGAGCACCATTCTCAGGCAACGCCTGCAGACCTCGAAGGCGTTGGAAATCGCGGTTGTGCCCTAGGAATTACGTTGGATGTTGGGAGGCACTCGAGGGTGGGTTCGAAAGGCTTCGCGCCTTGTGGGACAGTAGACAGAAATAGAGAGTCCCGAGGTGATGTTGAACTCATTCCTCTCGGCCAGTAGCTCGCGTTTAGACCCTTGCTGACCTCTCTCAGAAAGCTCCCTTGCGGGTTTGCTTTCCGGCGATCCTGCTCGGGCTCCGGGCTCACCGCCAACCGGATAAATCAGTCCAACGCCTCGGGACTCTATCCTGCCTTCGACATAGGTTCCTGTTCGTCTCGACCAGCGCTTAGCTATAGACCCTTGCTGACCCTCTCCGACTCGCCTCGCGGCTATCGGAGTGACCTTGCTTGAGCCCCGGACGCTGCACCAACCGGAAAAACTTCAGAACGTGTCAAAGAACGATTATGTTTTTACTCTTTTCATTTTTTACGTCAATGGAATTTGCAGATTTGTAAGTTGCCGTTTATCAATCGAGTGCAGGTCATGCACAGGCGGGTGCCGCAAGAAATGTGCACTGATACCTCCACGTTCCGAATTCCCCAGTGTTCACGCGGTATTTTCGCGGTCTCTCCCTCCTTTTGGATGCAATCGCGCCGATAACGCATGCGAAATGCGTTCTGTGCAAAACTTCGTTACGACCGCATGGATCCTGTTCGCTCCTGAGTTCCAGTCAAAGCGACACCGTACCGCTGGTACCATAGCGACGTGCCTGCGCTCCTTGATGTGCGCAACCTGACTGTCCGATTCCCGGTTGCGGGGCAGAACCTGCTTGCCCAGCGCTACCAAATTGCTTCGATTGCGACGGCCGTGCGCGACCTGAGCTTCTCGATTGACTCTGGGAAAGTGTTGGGGCTGGTTGGCGAATCCGGGTCGGGAAAGTCCGTTACCTCGCTCGCGATCATGGGGCTGCTTCCGCCGGCAGCGTCCGTTTCGGGCAAGATCATTTTCCAGAACGGCGCAGCTCAGCCTACGGACCTCACGGCTCTCGATCCCGAACAGCTCCGCCTTCTCCGCGGATCGCGCATCGCCATGATCTTCCAGGAGCCGATGACTGCGCTCAATCCTGTGATGCGCGTCGGCGACCAGATTGCCGAGGCAGTTCTGGCGCACAATCAGGTCTCCAAATCCGAGGCGTGGAAGCGCGCGGTTGAAGGCATGCGCGTTGTGGCTATCCCTGAGCCTGAGCGGCGCGCGCGCAGTTATCCGCATCAGCTCTCGGGAGGGATGCGGCAGCGCGTGATGATTGCCATGGCGATCGTCAACCGGCCACAGCTGCTGATTGCCGACGAGCCAACTACCGCGCTTGATGTGACCATCCAGCAACAGATTCTCGACTTGCTCAATGACCTGCGGCAGGAGTTCTCGCTGGCGATGCTGTTCATCTCGCACGATCTGGCCGTTGTATCGCACGTGGCGGATCGCGTTGCCGTGATGTATGCCGGAAGCCTGGTGGAACTTGCACCCAAGTCGGCGATCTTTAGCAGTCCTGCACATCCTTACACGCAGGGTCTGCTGCGGGCGATTCCTACGCTTGCGACCGATCGCAAGCAGCCGCTGGCGACGATCGAGGGAACGGTTCCGTCCATTGCGGCGCTTCCTTCGGGATGTCCGTTTGAACCGCGTTGTCCTCATCGGATCGCCGAGTGCGCGGCGAAACTTCCGCCTTTGGTGGAAGTCGTGGCTGGACACTTCGCGCGTTGTCCTGTGGTGAACGGGAAGCCATCAGCGAGTGCGGTTTAGGGACCCTCTTGGTGCGGTCTTTTAGAATCAGTTGCTTAGACGAAGGCGCGCTAGGCGGACACTGGAGGGAAACCCGCTTGGATCACTTCTACCAGGCCCCACACATCTAAGCTACGGCCTGAACCGGCCGCACGAAACGAGTTCGGCGGCGGCGCGCTGGCCGCTAGCGATGGCGCCGTGGACGGTCCCGTTGTGTCCGTTCGAATCCGTGGCCTCTCCGGCAAAGAACAGGGTATTCCCAACTGGCGCCGCTAGTGTGCGCGCGGCTTCGCTGCCATCGACGAGCGCGTAACCGTAGGCGCCCCGGCAGTAGGGATCGGACTGCCAGTCGTGAACAAAAGACTCTTGCACCAGGCCGCGCAAGGTTTCCAAGGGGACTCCGAAGATGTGCTGCAGGACTCGTAATCCGCGCTCCACGATGGCTGGGCTTCCCAGACCGGAAAGCTGCTCGGCGCGGACTCCGCCGGCCCAGCCAGTGAGCATGGCGGTTCCGGCAAACACGGACGACCACCACGTGGGGAACAATTCTTCCGGCGTCGACAGGAAACTCATGTCCGTCATGGGCCATGGCACGAGCTTGGGATCTGTCCAGAAGCAATGACGGAAACACAAGACGAGCCGGATCGCGGTGCCCATTTCCAACTGTTTGAGTGCACTGGCCTTTTCGGCCAGTTCTGGGCGAAAGCGGACGGCGCCCGCCGATCCAGGCGGTGCCTGCAGAACACCGAGAGGCAAGGTAATGACGGCAGCGTCTGTACGAATCGTGGCTTGCTGCCGTTCGTGCGATTGGGCCGTCAGCTCCACCCTGCCTGGACTCCAGGCTAACTCGGTTACAGCGGTGTTCAAGCGCACGGTGAGGAGGTCCTTTTTGCTGGCGGCCAGCTGCGCTTGAACCAGACCCTCGTATCCGCTGGGGAAACGGAAGCCGCGGTGTCCCTGGATTTCCTGGTCGCTCCGATGCCATCGCGCGAGAGCATGGGCGCTGATGCGGGTTGCGTCGCATGCGTGGAAGCCCTCGACATATGCGACCGCTTCAGTCCTCGCGTGCTGAGGCAAGTCGCCACCAGCGCGCTCCAGGAAATGCTGGAATGATTCGTCCGGTCGAGACTCATCAATCCTGTGGAAGATACTGTCGATCAGTTCCCAGGAGCCGCTCATGGGCGCCAGCCTTGCCTGCTCCAGACGCCATCGGTTTCCAGTCAGCTCGCGAGTGGGCAGGCCCGCACGCTCCGCGATCTGCCAGATTTCCGGAGGCAGACCGTGGATGAATTCCGCTCCCATTTCGACGGGCGCGTTTATCAGGGAGGGATGCACGGTCCAGATGCGCCCGCCGACTCGGCTCCGCGCTTCGAGAATCGTTACCCGGAGACCGGCATCGCATAGCGCCTGCGCGCATGCAAGTCCGGCAACTCCGGCTCCGATCACCACAACCTCAGCAATCCGTTTGGGCATGCGCTCTCCGCAACCTAGGAAATGAGCAATCCATGAAGGTTCTGGGTAGGATACCGCGTTCTAAGGCCTGAGGCCGAGCATGCGAAACCGGATAGTCGGTCAGTCTGTAAGACGCATTCCCCCCAGCGGCTGAAGCCGCATTGATTCTGGGGCACATACACCACGGCTGAAGCCGTACCCTTTCAAAACAAATTCAGAATGACCCACTACCCGAAACTGCAGCCGCCTAGAAGAAGTCCCGTACTGCGTCGCTCGCGCCCACGAAATCTGGTAAAGAATAAGAACCTATGAGCACCAACCGCATTGAGGCGTTCAGCGACGGCGTGATTGCCGTCATTATCACCATCATGGTGCTGGAGTTGAAGGTGCCGCGCGACACCACGCTCACGTCGCTGCTTAGCCTGGCGCCGCAGTTTCTTGCTTACCTGTTCAGCTTTCTGGTGGTGGCCATCATGTGGGTGAATCACCATCACATTCTGCATGTGGCGCGACGCGCGGACGCGCAGCTGCTCTGGTCGAACAACAACCTTTTGTTCTGGATGTCGCTGGTTCCGTTTGTTACCGCTTACGTGGGAAATAATTACCGCGACCCGCGGGCGGCGGGGCTGTACGGGGCGGTGCTGTTCATGTGCGGCTTGGCATTTACGTTTCTGCGCTCGGCGATTCTCTGCCATCTGCGCGACCAGCCCGAACTTGTTGCCTATCACCGAAGGGTGCAGCGGAAGAACCTGCTATCCTCGGCGCTTTATGCGGTGGCGATTCCGTTGGGATTTGTCGATGTCCGCATTTCTTACGTCATTTTCGTGTGCGTGGCACTTTCCTATTTTTTGCCGGAACGCAAGCTGGCGGAGACTGAGGGGCACGGCTCGTAGGAAGTCCGCGAGATTCGCATCTTACGTTTTCAATCTGCCTTCTGCTTTCTAACTTGAGCTTTCACGTTATAATCCTCCTCTTGCCGTGCGAATCCTTCTCTTAAGCGACATACACAGCAATCTGGAAGCGCTGGAGGCCTGCCTGGCGGCGGCTCCCGGACACGATCTGGTCGTGAATCTGGGAGACACGGTTGGCTACGGGGGCAATCCCAACGAAGTGATTGCCCGCGTCAAACAGTTGGGAAGCGTGTTTGTGCGCGGCAATCACGACAAGGCTGTCAGCGGCCTTATTAACCTGGAAGAATTCAATCCGGTGGCAGGCCTGGCTACGCTCTGGACGCGCGACCAGCTTACGAAAGCGAATCTGGAATGGCTGCGCTCGCTGCCCCAGGGCCCGGTGAGTGTGGCAGAACTGCCGGGCATCCAGTTTGTGCATGGCTCGGCGCTCGACGAGGACGAATACACGGTCAGCGTGCGGGATGCGATTGCGCCACTAATCACCAATCCGGTTCCGATTACATTTTTTGGCCACACTCACCTGCAGGGCGGGTTCAGCCTGCAAGGGGAAATCGGCGAAGGCTACCGGCCCGGCTACCGGACCGTGGGACAACCGGAGTCCTCCGACTGGCGGCTACGCCGAGACCTCCGCTATCTCATCAATCCGGGCTCAGTGGGGCAGCCTCGCGATGGCGACTGGCGCGCCGCTTTTGCCGTGTTCGACAGCGACGCGTGGATCGTGAGCTTTTATCGCGTTCCTTACAACCTGCGCGTGGCGCAGGAGAAGATATTGGCGGCGAACTTGCCGCCGCGGCTGGCGACGCGGCTGGCGGCGGGGAGATAGGCTTCCGCGTTGTAAACTCACTCCATGCCTTCTGGCTCCTCCGAATCCGGCGACCTTTTCTCCGCGCCGAAACACGTGCCCGCCGCGAACTCCGCCTACACTGCGCACGTCGACGGCGGAGCTCGTGGCAATCCCGGGCCTGCAGGCTACGGGGCTGTCATCCGCGACCCTCAGGGCAAGAAGATCGCCGAACTCAGCGAATACCTTGGCCACCACACCAACAACTACGCCGAATACCAGGGCCTGATTGGCGTGCTGCGCTACGCCGTCGAGCACGGGATCGCGGCGCTGCACGTGGTCAGCGATTCGGAGCTGATGGTGCGGCAGATGAATGGCATCTACAAGGTCAAGCACCCTGAGTTGCGCAAGCTTCATGACGAGGCGAAGCAGATGGTCCGGCAGCTTCAGCATTTTGAAATCCGGCATGCGCTGCGCGCACACAACCAGACGGCTGACCGGCTGGCGAATGAGGCGATGGATCGAGGGCGATAGCGTCAGTTTCAAGGTTTCAAATTCCCATTTCCCCGCCTGCTCACCTTGAAACTTTGCAGTCTTGAAACTTTGAAACCTGCTTTCCCTCACTCGCCCGCGGAGTGATCGTGCACGATCTTCCAGCCGTCGGGGAACTTCCGAAAAATCAGCGTGAACAGGCCGTGGGGAGTTTTGCCATCGGACATGGTCAGATGAAACTCGCCGCGCACGAAGGCTGCGTCGGGGCCCAGCATTGCGATACGCAGGTTGGCAAATTCCAGCTTGCCCATCTCGTGGCCCGCGCCCTGATAGTTCTGCTTGTAGCGATCAAGCGCCGCCTGCCAACCCTTTGATTCGCGCGCGCCGGAAAAAAACGTCAGTTCGGAAGAATTCCAATAGCCGGACATGAAACCTTCCAGGTCGTGGCGGTTCCACGCCGCCTGCTGTTCCTCAATCACAGTGCGGATCGCGCGGCGGCCGGCTTCGCTTGCGTCCTCAGGCCAGCCGGAAACTGCCGCGGCGACTATCAATCCAACGAATAGGACGAGCGTCTTCATCTTCCCTCCGAGTGCGGCTTTTCAGAAGCGGTATTCCGGCGCTCCGGAATCGGAGGTTCAGTATAGACTCCGGGACACTCAGAGTGAGCTGTGGTGGCTATCTACGAACCGAGGGCGGGGCGCCCTCGGAACCGCCGGCAAAGCCTGCCCTGAGCGAAGCCGAAGCGGTGCCGGCGCTATGGCTTAGCTATGCGCGGGTCTTCTTTGCCGAGGTCGCCAACTTTACTTTCACGGTTTCCCAGGGACGCTTGGGCCGCGCCGTTACCGGTTCATCGCGGTCCTTGATGCGATCGTACTGGTACGATTCGCTGACGGTGCCGAGCGATTCGTTGTACAGGCTGGGCAGGGCGAGCGCTTCCTTTACTTCTTCGGCGAACTGGTGCAGGGCTTTCAGGTGGTCGGCTGTGGCCGGGATTTCGGTTTTTGTCGTCTTCAGGAATTGCTGGTAGCCGCGATTGACCAGCTTCGAAATCTCGCTGCCGACCATGTAGCCGGGATAGGCGAAAATCTTGACGCCGTCGCCGTTTTTCTGGATGGCAGCCGAACAGTTGTATTTCTTGAGAAACACGCGCCCTTCGGTGCCGGGAGCATCGATCAGGTCAAAACCGTGTTCGCGCAGCCATGCGACTACGTCTTCATAGGTTCGTTCTTCAGTCTTTGTAGTCATTATGAGGACTCTACTCCGTTTGCTTAACTTAGATGCTGGCCAAACCTCCAGGGTCCCAGCAAGAATCGCTGGAACCAAACTTCCCAGCCTGGAATCTAAAAGTACGACGCGAGCACAGCATCTTTGGTTACGCGCCGTTCCTAATGTTCAACGCTAGTATAGATATACCTTTTTCAAATTAGGGGCACATTACTGTGGTCACAGGGTTTTAATCCCAATGAATGCAGCGTATTCCGATTCCGCGCCTCACACCACGCCGACCGCAAGCGAGGGAGTACTGGCGCGCATCGGCAATACGCCGCTGCTGCGGCTCGATGCGCTGCTGCCAGATCGTCCTGCCGTCCAGTTGCTGGGAAAAGCCGAGTGGTACAACCCCGGCGGATCCATCAAGGACCGCGCCGCCGCCAATATAGTGTGCGAAGCACGACGCGCCGGCAAACTTGCTCCCGGAAAAATTCTGCTCGACTCGACCAGCGGCAACACGGGCATCGCGTATGCCATGCTCGGAGCCGCTCTAGGGTTTCCGGTCACGCTGTGCGTGCCCGAGAATGTTTCCGAAGAGCGAAAGCGCATTCTACAGGCTTACGGCGCAAATATCATCTACACCGATCCCGGCGAAGGCTCGGACGGAGCCATCAAAATTGCGCGGGAGCTGGCCGAGCGGCATCCTAATCTTTACTTTTACGCCGATCAATACTCGAACGACGCCAACTGGCGCGCGCATTATCTGACGACGGCGAATGAAATTTGGGATCAGACCGAAGGACGCATCACGCACTTTGTTTCGATGCTCGGCACCACGGGGACCTTTGTGGGCACGACGCGGCGATTAAAGGAGTTGAACCGGCACATTCGGTGCGTCTCGCTGCAACCGGATTCCGCGTTCCATGGGATCGAGGGCGCCAAGCATCTGCCCTCGGCGATTGTGCCTGGAATTTACGACGAGTCGCTCGCGGACGAGAATGTCGAGATCTCGACCGAAGCCGCGCATGCTATGGCACGGCGCCTGGCGCGCGAACACGGCTTGCTGGTCGGAGTCTCGGCGGCGGCGGCTGTGGCCGGGAGTCTGCAAATTGCCGAGACCCTCAAAAAGAATCAGGCGGCGACGATCATCACTGTCCTTTGCGATTCCGGCGACAAGTATTTGAGTGAGAGATTCTGGAGCGAAGGATGAGGTCAGAGGTGAGAGGTCAGATTGCAGAAGTAAAATGCCACGAGCCACGAGTTTCGCGCTCCGAGCAAGCAGATGGCCGGGTTTGCTCGCAGCTCGAGGCTCGAAGCTCGGAACTGCTTCTGCGATCTGACCTCTAACCTCTGACCTTGCAATGCTGAAAATCTTCCAATCTGCCTACGCTTCCCTTCGCCGGCATGGCGAGGAAACATATCCGCGTGAATGCTGTGGCGTGCTGCTGGGGCGCTTTGAGGACGATGGCACGAAGACCGTGGCCCGCGCAGTGCGCTGCGGCAACACGCGCGAGGACTCGCCGCAGAACCGCTATGACATCGATCCGAAGGAATTGATTCGCATCCAGCGCGAAGGGCGCGATCGCGGAGAGGACATCGTTGGCTTCTACCACTCGCATCCCGACCATCCGGCGCAGTGGTCGCCCACGGACTTGGCCGAGGCGCACTGGTTTGGCTGCTCTTACGTGATCACAAGCGTGGAGAAAGGCAAGGCCTCCGCGACGAACGCTTTCGAGCTTTCCGGTGCGGATGAGAACGACAAGAGATTTGTGGATGACACAATTGATGTATGCTGACAATTCAATAGTGAATCCACAGCTATGGCCAACGTGTGGGTCTTTCAGCTGCTCGGTATCTTATTGCTGCTTTCGCCAATCGTTTTGGTGGTCCTATTCTGGAAGAGCAAGCATGACGCCAAAACACAGCCTCCTCGGGAAGACGGGACCACTGTCGAGTTCTTTGTGACTTCAAGCATGCGGTTGCTGGTGACGCTGGTTCTAGGCGCTCTCCTTGCGTTCACGATCTTAGTAGGGTCTGCAGGTCGCATAGAAGATGGAAGTATTTACGCGCTCTCGATTCCGCTCACTGTGTTTGCGCTGATTCTTCTGGTACGGCCCGTACCGGTAGTCATCGACAGGAATGGTATTCGCCAGAGTCGTTGGTTCCTGCCGGAGAAAGAAATTGCGTGGGAGGACATTGCTGAGGTCGCGTACGGCCAGAACACTGGGACCACGTACGTTCGATCGAAAAGAGGCGGCCCCAAGATACGTTTCTCGGTCTTTCTAGTCGGGCGGGGCAGGTTCAAACGCGAAATCCGTGAACACGTCCGCGATGCCGATATCTTTGAGGACGACCAAGCCGACTAGAACGATTCTGCGCGGTCGCGGCGAGCGGTGCTCCAGCACCATCGAACTCTGATCCACCCTATAATTTTTTTTAATTCCTTCCAGCTGGCAAAAGTTCACGAAAAGTTGTCTCGAAGTGCGACAATGGAACTTCCCCATCATGACCACCGCCGCGATCGCTGCCATTACACCTGAGATGATCCGGGAGCACGGGCTTACGCCGGATGAATTCGCGAAAATCAAGCAGTTGCTGGGCGGGCGCGAGCCCAGCGTCACCGAGCTTGGCATCTTCAGCGTGATGTGGAGCGAGCATTGCTCCTATAAATCGTCGCGTCTGCACCTGAAGCGGCTGCCGACGCGCAGCAAACTTGTCTTGCAGGGGCCGGGAGAAAATGCCGGCATCGTGGACATTGGCGACGGGTGGGCCTGCGCGTTCAAGATCGAGTCGCACAATCATCCGTCGTTCATCGAACCCTTTCAAGGCGCGGCCACGGGCGTGGGCGGAATTCTGCGCGATATTTTCACCATGGGGGCGCGGCCGGTCGCGGTGATGGACTCGCTGCGGTTTGGACCGATTGAAAGGCGTGCCGAGCTCCCCCACCCCGTCAAGCCAACACCGGGCTTGCCGGGGACCCCGGTGCGCTCGGCTGGACAGCCGGGGGCGGCTGTCCCTCCGCTGGCCTCTCCCACACAAGCTGAGATTCACAAAAACCATTCCGTGATGGAAGGCGTGGTCAGCGGCGTCGCTTCTTACGGAAATTGTTTTGGCGTGCCGAACCTGGGCGGCGAAGTGAAGTTCGAGCCGTGCTATTCGGGCAATCCCCTGGTGAACGCGTTCGCGCTTGGACTGGTCCGGCGCGACCAGATTTTCTACGCGCGTGCCGCTGGAGAAGGCAACCCCGTCATTTATGTCGGCGCAAAGACGGGGCGCGACGGAATCCACGGCGCAACCATGGCGAGCGAGGAGTTCAGCGAAGGTTCGGAAGCCAAGCGGCCCAACGTGCAGGTCGGTGATCCTTTCCTTGAAAAACTTCTGCTCGAAGCTTGCCTCGAAGCCATGCAAACCGGCGCCATTGTCGGCATTCAGGACATGGGCGCGGCGGGTCTGACTTGCTCCACCTGCGAGATGGGAGCTCGTGGTGGCACAGGCATCGAAATTGAACTTGACCACGTTCCGCAGCGCGAAACGGGCATGACGCCCTACGAGATCATGCTCAGCGAGTCGCAGGAGCGGATGCTACTGGTAGCGCAAAAAGGCCGCGAGGATGAGGTCTTCCGCGTATTTGAAAAGTGGGGACTCGATGCGGTTGAGGTTGGCCGCGTCACGAGCGATGCAAAGATGCGGGTGCTGCAGCATGGGCAGGTGGTCGCGGAAATTCCGAATGCGGCGCTCACCGACGACGCGCCGGTGTACAAGCGACCGCTGGCGCGATGGGAACCGCCCGTGGAACGCGAGATGCCGGAACACATCCGGCTTGGCGAAAGCGGCGATTTCACGGCCCGACTCAAGCAGTTGCTCGCGAGTCCGAACATCTGTTCGAAGCGCTGGGCATGGCAACAGTACGACCACATGGTGCAGACCAACACGGTCGAGGCGCCGGGAGCCGGCGATGCCGGCGTGATCCGCATCAAAGGCTCCAAGCGCGGGCTCGCCATGTCGCTCGACGGCAACGGACGCTGGTGCTATCTGGATCCGCGGCTGGGCGCGATGCATGCGGTGGCCGAAGCGGCGCGCAAAGTGGCATGCGCCGGGGCGACTCCCATTGGCGCTACTAATTGCCTGAACTTCGGCAATCCGGAAAAGCCGCACATCATGTGGCAGTTCTCGCAGGTGATTGACGGCATGACCAAGGCGTGCGAAGAACTCGATACGCCCATCACTGGCGGCAACGTCAGCTTTTATAACGAAACTTTGGGCGAAGGGATTTATCCGACGCCGGTGGTTGGCGTGGTGGGCATTCTCGAAGATGTGCACAAAGCCGTGAAAATGCACTTCAGGCAGGCGGGACGCAAGATCGTTCTGTTGCGCGCGAATAATCCGGGCGACGCAGTGGATGCGCAGTCGGAATTTGGGTCTTCGGAGTATGCGAAAGAGATTCTGGGCGCGGTGTGGGGCTATCCGCCCGACCTTGACATTGAACTAGAAGCCACACTGCAACGAGCGCTCATCTCCCTCATTCAGGCCGGACTGGTCGAGTCTGCGCACGATTGCGCCGATGGCGGGCTGGCTGTGGCGCTCGTGGAATGTGCTCTTCCGGCGGGCGTGGGCGCAAACATCCAATTATCGGCACGAGATCTTCCGCTTGAGTTCCGCCTGTTCGGCGAAGATGCGAGCCGCGTCATCGTGAGCTGCGACCCGGCGCATCTGGCGCGAATCAAACAGGTAGCGGGCGAGTTTGAAATTTCGGCGGACATGTTGGGCGAAACGGCTGGCGACCGGGTTGAGATTGCGATTGGCGGCCAGGCTGTGATTTCGGCGAGCGTAGCAGAGTTGCGCGGCGCTTACGAGGGCGCGCTGGAAAAGGCGCTGCGGACCGAGCTGAGCGGGGTGGCCGACTAATGAGCAGTTTCGCTTTTCCTGTGTTTGTTCACGAAAAAGACGACGACTCAGTAATGGAGTTTCCGACCTTCACGTCAATGCAGGGATACCTTGAGGCCGTCGATGTGGAGAATGGTGAATACGAGGCCTGGGACGCACGGGGCCGGCGCCTCGAACTCGGCGTCGGGAAGCCGAAGTCAGAGTGGCTGAAGATAAGCTTGAGGGAAGGTCGGGCGTCTGAAGAGGAGTTTGCTGCGTTGAAAAATCGAGCAGAGAAACGCTCGGAGTATGAACCGTTTTCCAAGCGGTTCCTCCGCCGTTTGGCCGAGGCTAAGTGGCGAAAGATCGGGAGCTAAATGCGGACCTCCGATAAATTCCGTGAAGAATGTGGCGTAGTCGCCATCCACGCCCACCCCGAGGCCGAGAAGCTCGCTTATCTCGGACTGCATGCGCTGCAACATCGCGGACAGGAGTCAGCCGGCATCGTCACTTCCGACGGGGAGCACCTGCGCCAGCACAAGGCCATGGGCCTGGTTGCAGACATTTTCAACGAGGAGGTGCTCGCGTCTCTGCGCGGCATTCTTGCGATCGGCCACACGCGCTATTCCACGGCGGGCGATTCGGCGCTGCTCAACGCGCAGCCCATCATGGTGCAATCGAACAAGGGCGCCATGGCCATCGCGCATAACGGAAATCTGGTGAATGCCGGGGCGATCCGCGCCAAGCTCGAAGGACAGGGGTCGATTTTCCAGACCAACAGCGATACGGAAGTTCTGGTTCACCTGATCGCGCTTTCGCGGGAACAGACGCTCCCCGATGCCATCGCCGATTCGCTGCGCCGGGTCGAAGGGGCGTTTTCGCTGGTCATGATCAGCCGCGACCGTATCTTCGCTGTACGCGACCCGCGCGGCTTTCGGCCGCTGGCCATGGGCCGCATTCCCGCTCTCACAGGCGAGAAAAAAGATACCGTCGTATTCGCCTCGGAGACCTGCGCCTTCGATCTGCTGGGCGCAACCTACGAGCGCGACGTCAAGCCCGGCGAACTTGTCATCGTTGGCCCCGAAGGCATCAGTTCGCGCTTCTATGCTCCTTCGCCGGCCACTTCGAGCTGCATTTTCGAGCATGTTTATTTTTCACGCCCAGATAGTATTGTTTTCGGGCGCTCGGTGGACGACAGCCGCGACAATATGGGCCGGCAGTTAGCGCGCGAAACGCCTGTCGAAGCCGACATTGTCGTGCCCGTTCCCGACTCCGGCAACACGGCCGCCATTGGATACGCCGCCGAGAGCGGCATTCCATTTCGCCTTGGCCTCATTCGCAATCACTACATTGGACGCACCTTCATTGAGCCGCAGCAATCGGTTCGCGACTTCGGCGTCAAACTCAAACTGAACGCTGTTCACAGCCTGCTCCAAGGCAAGCGCGTCATCCTGGTGGACGATTCCATTGTGCGCGGCACCACCAGCCGCAAGATTGTGCGCATGATTCGCAATGCCGGCGCGCGGGAAGTCCACATGCGCATTTCCTGCCCGCCCACGATTTCACCGTGTTTCTATGGGGTCGATACGCCCTCCAAGAAGGAGCTGATCGCCGCCAACAAGTCGGTGGAGGAAATTCGTCAGTTCATCGGCGCCGATTCGCTCGCCTACCTTTCGCTCGGAGGCCTGAAGAAGGCCTGCGCCGATGGCGAACAGACCACCTATTGCTCTGCCTGCTACACGGGGAATTACCCTACGAAGATTGACGTGGAAGAAATTTTGCCGGTGAGCGTAGCGCGCTAAAAGGCACGCCGTTCGCTATTCGTCGTTCGCGCCTGGGCCTTTAGGGAGGAGGCTAAGGGACGGACTTCTCCCTGCTTTCTTGCTAAGCGCATAAATTCGCTGTTTGCCTCGCTCTGGGATGGTATTCTTTTCCCCAGGATTTGCCGCCGTAGTGTTGCTCGCCCGGCGGTGATTCTAATTAATTGGAATGAGCAGAACGTTTTCACTCTTCGGGTCGAAATCCGCGCCTCATCTCGGGCCGTTTGAGCGACAACTGCTCCGCGAGATCTGGTCGCGAGGCAACGCTACGGTGCGCGAGCTGATTGAGCGGGGTAACCTCCATCAGGCGTACACCACAGTCATGACGACGATGGACCGTCTCTACAAGAAGGGTTTGTTGGACAGGGTCGCCGAGGGGCGCGCGTTCCGCTACACCCCTCGGCTTACATCCGAGGAGTTGCAACGTGGCGCTGCCATCGATGGCATCCGGCAGTTGCTGGGATCGGACGAAACATCGTCGCTGCCTCTCTCTTGCCTCGTCGAAGCTCTTAGCGCGCATGACGCGCAATTGCTCGATGAACTCCAAGTCCTTATCGAACGCAAACGCCACGAACTGAAAGCGGGCGAGCGCGGCGCGCAGCCACCCAAGCTCAAGGAGCAGCGCTGATGTTTGCCTTGCGTGGCGTCGCCGTTTCGCTGGCATTCTTCGTAGTGTTCTATTGTTCTCTGTCGGCGCTGGTGTCAGTTTCATGGCGCGGGCTGCGGTGGCTCGGAGCCACCGAACAAAATCTCGCTGACCTTCTGTTCTGGCTGCGAGTTCTGCCCCTGTTCGCTTCCATCGTAGTCACCCTGACTTTTGTCGTGCCGTCATTTCAGCTGCTAGAGCCTCGTTCGACTGGCGAGGGCGTGGGGACGATGCCGCTGGCGCTCGGCATGGCAGCGCTTTTCTTCATCGCATGGGGATGCCATCGCGTGGTTCGCGCTCAAACTCGGACTTCGCGCATCGTTGCTCGCTGGCTTGCAGGATCTCAGCCCCTCGGTGGAAATGCGCGGGCATTTGCCTTTCGCGCGCGCCGCGATGCTCCCCCGCTCATTCTGATCGGCATGCGGAAGCCGCGCGTGCTTGTTTCTGACTCGACCCTCAAGCTTCTCAGCGCGGATGAGCTTGAGGTCGCGCTGAGACACGAGCTCGCGCATATTCGGTCGTACGACAACCTGAAGAAGCTGGTTTTCCGTTTCTGCCCGTTTCCAGGGATGGTCCCTCTTGAGGCGGCGTGGTCGCAGGCAGCGGAACTGGCCGCCGACGACGCGGCGATCCTGAATGTGAACGATGCCCTCAACCTGGCGGCCGCTCTCGTAAAGCTCTCGCGCCTGGTTTCGATCGCCGGTGCGCCCGCTTGCACGATGGGCTTTGTGACTGGATCGCTGAATGATCGTGTAAACCGCCTGCTCGCCTGGGATGAAGCGCGCAAGCCGCGCCGCGTGCATATTCCGCGTTGGGCTGCGTTGCCGCCTATGCTGGTAGCCGTGTTTTGCGCTTTCGTGAATTACGGACCGATTCTTTCCATGACGCACGAAGCTACCGAGTGGCTCGTGCGCTAGCCTTCTTCGCGGCTTGCTGATCTTTTTCGCGCTTCCCCGGCTCCGGTTCTGTTGCGACCACTATTGCTGGTAGTACCCGCTCTCCACCTAGTACGCTGACTAAGGCCGCTCGAGCCGCAGCGGATCTTTCTTCCTTGGCTGTTTCAAATGCGCGGCAATTCGCCATTCATGGAAGGTTCTCTCCCCATGTGGTTATCCCGTAACACGCCGAAGCTGCGTCTCCCCCTTGTTCTCATTGCGTGTCTCCTTGTCGCAGTGAGCCTGTTTGCTCAAAACCCGAACGGCGCTCTTCGCGGGGAGGTTGCAGACACGAGCGGAGCCCGCATTGCCGGCGCCCACGTCGCGGTACGGTCGTTCGGGTCGTCGCTCACTCGCGAAGCTGCTGCGGATGCCCGCGGGGAGTTCCGTCTCGAAGGCTTGCTGCCGGGCCGCTATCACGTCGTGGTTAGAGCGAGAGGATTTGCCGATGCGGCTTCTGACGTGGAGATCGCGGTCAGCCTGGTGCGCGACATTTCCGTGACGCTTAAACCGCAAAACGCGCGCGAGACAGTCAACGTACAGGGAAGTTCGTCCTCGATTACGACCCAGTCGATCGACACGGCGAGCGCGGTGCATGAAGGCTTAGTCGGCAGCCGGGACCTGGAAGCTCTTCCGCTGCCGGCACGCAGCTTCGCTAACATCGCTTACCTTGTGCCTGGAACCGAACCGGTTGAACCGTCGGATCCGACCAAGGCGCGCATTACCGCGGTCTCAACCGGTGGCAGCTCGGGCTTGAACAACGAACTCTCCGTCGATGGCGCCGACAATTCCGACGACTGGATTGGCGGCTTCCTGCAAAACTTCTCGCCCGATGGCATTCTGGAATTTGCCGTGCGCACTTCGAATGAAGATGCCGACACGGGCTGGACGACTGCCGGCTCCGTCGTGATCAACACCAAACACGGCACCAACGAGTGGCATGGCGATGGCGCCTTCTATGAGCGCGCCTCGCAGCTCAATGCCCGCTTTCCGATTGAGAATCCGGCAGAGACCTGCAATAACGGAACTTGTGTACACAATCCCAAGCAGCCTTTTTCGCGGCAGAACTACGTTGGGACGTTGGGTGGGCCGATCGCGAAAAACAAGGCATGGTTGTTTACTTCGTTCGAGCACGTGCACGAGAATGCCAGCATCGCCTATAGTCCGGCGAGCCGTGCGCAATTCACGGCTCTGGCGGGCCTGGCGGGCCTCTCGCAGCCCCCGTATGTTTACCCGATCCCTGGCTATCCTGCGGCCGATGCTATTCCGCAAAACGTTCCCATTCCCTTCCGCGATTACATCGGCACCGTGCGATTTGACTTCGCGCAATCTCCAAAATCGAATTGGTTCCTGCGCACGTCGATGGATACCTACCTGACGCACAACGCCCTTGTGCAACAGGCCACGTTGCCCTCCACCGGACTGACTACACACAACAATTACTGGAATGTGGCGCTGAGCAATACCTACACTTTCAGCCCGACCTGGGTCGGCACGCTGGTGCTCGATGCCAGCCTGCTGCACCTGACGCAGACGCGCAATTCGGATCTCGGCTTCGCCATCCAGTTTCCGTTCAGCGTGACGGCGTTGACCGTCTCCGGCTTCGAGACATATGGCGACAATCAGTTCGCCACTCCCATTACGCTGTTCCCCGACCTGCGCAACCAGGACAAGTATCAATTCCGTTACGATCTGAGTCACGTCGTGGGCCGCCACGCGCTCAAGTTCGGAGTCAACTTTATTCACGAACCGGTGCTAGGCGGCGCGTTTGCTGCGACTGCGGAGCAATTCATCATCTATCCCAACAATCCCGATTATTACGTTGCCAATCCCTCACAGTTTTATTTCGTTCCTCCAAATCCGAACGACCCGTGCGATCCGGCGCCGCTTCCTCCTGTCGCTCCAGCCACCATAGGCATCAACTGTTCTTTCACGCCCGCCGGCGATGGCAGCTTCTCGCAGAATGTGCAGAGGCTTGGATTCTACGCCGAGGACTCGTGGCGCGTTTCGCATAACCTGACGGTTAACTACGGCCTGCGCTATCAGAACACTTGGGGATTGATGACCGGTTCGGGACGAAGCGAAGCGGATAACGCTGCGTATCAAACATTGCAGGCCCTGCAGATTCCGATTGTGCCAAGCGTGCCGCACGATTACCACAGACAGATCGCGCCCCGGCTCGGTATTGCCTATTCGCCCGGCAACAGCGAAAGAACCGTAATCCGCGCCGGGATTGGCATGTACTACGACGACCTTGCGCAAAATGGGTGGGCGACGGCATTTCAGGGCGTCAATAATTCGAATGCCATCAGCGGAACATGCACTTTCACAGGGTCGTCCCCGAGCACGTACTTGCTCAATGGCCCCGGCTGCCTGCCAGGTGGGGCAGGCGCTACCGGCAATTTGATCGGATCCAATTACAAGACGCCCTATGCCACCCACATCACCGGCGGCGTGCAGCACGCCCTCAATGAACATTGGCTGATGAGCGCCGATTACATACACGAGCAGGGCAATCACGGTTACCGCGCCTTCCCTTACTCCAGCGGCAATACGTTAGTCACTCCGCTGATTCCAGCCTCTGACACGAACGATCAGACAAATTTTGTGCCGAACGTCAACGTGTTCGAATCCGACAACCGCTCCAGCTACAACGCCCTGATGCTGCATGCGCAAGGCAACATGAGCCGTTTCAATCTGGTCGCGAACTACACGCTCTCCAAGGCGCAGACCTGGGGATGCGTGCTCGGGGAGCTTTTTGACTATGTGGATGGCGTCTGCCAGGTGCCGAACGGATATCCGAATGCCGGACAGCTCAATGCCTTCGGACCCGGCGACTACGGCCCCTCTGGCGAAGACGTTCGACATCGCTTCGTACTCGCCGGTACAGTGCACATCCCCGGCGGCATCGAGTTGAGCACCATCAACCAGTTCGAGAGCGCGCGCCCGATCACCATCACTACAGCGGACAACAGCGGACGTATTTCCATTTCTTTGAACAACGGCCCGGACATGTATACGAGTCTCGACGAATTCCGCGGCACGCCCTACATCCAGTCGGACCTGCGCGTGACGCGGCCTATCAACATCAATGAGCGCTGGCGAGTCGATCCGTTCATCGAATTCTTCAACCTCTTCAACCGCAACAACCCCGGCGCGAACTTCGCCGTGAACATCTCCCAGGTTCAGGGAGCGCAATTTGATGCGAATGGCGCCGTCAATGGAGTTTGTAATCCGAACTGCGTGCCGCTTACCAGCCTGAAGCAGCTGGAAATACCCGAGGGCGGTCTCGGAGACTTCTTTGGGCCGGGAACGACAGTGGGCATTCCATTCGCCGCGCAATTGGGTGTGCGTGTGACGTTCTAGTAGAGACGTGGCTTGCCCGGTCTCGCAGCGGGCGGAGACGCGACACAAGGTAGAGACGCGGCAAGCCACGTCTCTACGGAGATGTTAACGGAGTATTCGAGTACCGATCAGGCGTACCCGGGCGTTGGCTTTCTCGCACGCGCTACACGCGCAATACCCTGCAGGTCGTTGGTGATTGCGGTTTCATCCCAGGCTGCCAGCAGTCTTCGCACGCCATCCATGATGGTGCCGCTGATTTCGAACACCAGCCATCCACCCGGCCGCAGCGCTTCGTGCGCTTGCGGGATCAGCCGCTCGATCACTTCGAGGCCGGTCGGACCGGCGAAGACGGCGTTGCGCGGTTCGAATTTGCGCACTTCGAGTTGCACCTGGTCTTCCTCCGCCTCGCCGACATAAGGCGGATTGGAAACGACAAAATCAAATTCGGCGCGCGGCCAACCAGCCAATGCTCGCCCGGATACCGACGGGCTGACCAGCAATGGGCTCGCCAACGATAGTTCGGACAACAGGTCGGCCCGGTGGAAGTGAATGCGCGAACTGAGCTCATGGCGCGCTGCGTTGGCCTGCGCGACTTCGAGCGCCTCCGCAGAAATGTCGGTGGCGTGAATCTCGGCAGAAGGCAGCTCCCGGGCCAGCGCCAGCGCGATCGCTCCCGAGCCGGTGCCGACATCAGCGAGGCGTAGGTTGTGCGGCGCGGACACTCCTGTCCGCGGCTGTTGATCTTGATCTTGCTTTTGCTTCCACCCAGCCCCCGTTACCAGCTCCAGCACTGTCTCCACCACGTGCTCGGTCTCCGGACGCGGAATCAGCACCGCGGGCGACACGATCAAATCCATCCCCCAGAATTCCTGATGCCCCGTGATGTACTGCGCTGGAACGCCGGTTGTCCGCCGCGCAATGGCATCGTTGTAGCGGGAAATTTCCTCGGCAGTCAGCTCCCGCTCCGGATGCGAGTAGAGATAGGCTCGGTCACAATCGAGCGTGAACATGATGAGCAGTTCGGCGTTCATGCGCGGAGAAGGGACGTGCTGCGTGGTTAGACGCTCGACTGCCGCGTTGAGAGCTTGACGGAGTTGCACGACTCTATTTCACCACGGCCTCAAAGAGAGAAGAAGCGAAGCGGCCATTTCATGGAGGAACTGCACGCTGGAACACACGAGTTAGCGGACTATCGTAAAAGCATGGCGCTGCTTCGGGCCGTACCGAAAGACTGCAAAGTGATTGTCGAAGGAAGCAGCGCGCTCGATGCCCAGGCGGCGCATGACGGCAAAGCTGGTTCGGTCGACGAGGGAAAAGTCCTGATCTCGAAAGGCATGCCCAATCTGCCAGGCAACTTCCAGATCCGCCAACACTACCGATTCAATCGCGGCCACTCCGCTGCGCAGGCCTTCCCAAAAACCATCTGCGGCCGCTCGATGAACTCTGTGACGAAGCAACATCCAGGTTTCCACCAGCACATGATCGGTTGTCAGCAGAGGCTCGCCACTCGCCAGGATCGCTTTCGCGTGGGCGTTATCGACGTCAGTGGACTCTGCCGCCGCGTACCACACCGATGTATCGACAAACAGGGTCATGCGCTCGCTTAACGCCGCCGGCTTCGCTCGAAGTCCGCCTGAAAAGCTTCTGCGATCATCCGATCCTTGTGCTTGGCGATATTGGAGCCGCCGGCGCGCCCAAGATCGAAAACGCAGGTCACGTCCGCCTTCTTTTCCTGATGGCCGAGATCTCTTTTGACCAGCGTGCGTAAGTATTCGGCTAGAGAGACACCCAGATCGCTGGCGCGCTGGCGGGCACGCCGGTGGGTTTCGGGCTCAAGGGTGATTTGGGTGCGTGCCATCATGATGGCACCATCATAACATCACACGATGGACGGATCAACTGATCAACACCTTGGAGCCGATCTACTTCTGCAATCTGACTTCTAACATCTGACTTGCCTTACACTACTCCCGCCGTCTCCTGCTTCAGCTTTTCCGCCTGGAAGTGCGTGATCAGGGCATCAATCAGCGGCTGGAGCTTGCCGTCCATCACCTGTTCGAGCTGATGAATGGTGAAGCCGATGCGATGGTCGGTGAGCCGGTTCTGGGGAAAGTTGTAGGTGCGAATTTTCTCTGAGCGGTCCCCCGAACCCACCATCTGCTTGCGCTCTTTGGCCAGGGCGTCCTGCTGCTTTTGCATTTCGATTTCGTAGAGCCGCGAGCGCAACACGCGCATGCCCTTTTCGCGATTCTTGATCTGCGATTTTTCGTCCTGGCAGCTGACCACTGTATTGGTGGGAATATGTGTGATGCGTACTGCCGAATACGTCGTGTTCACCGACTGTCCGCCCGGTCCCGACGAGCAGAACGTATCAATGCGCAGGTCTTTTGCTTCAATCTTGACGTCCACATCCTCGGCTTCGGGCAGCACGGCCACAGTGATTGCCGAAGTATGCACGCGTCCCTGCTGCTCGGTTGCGGGGACACGCTGGACGCGGTGCACGCCGCTTTCGTACTTCAGCCGCGAATACACGCGGTCGCCTTCGATCAGCGCGATCACTTCTTTCAGGCCGCCAATGCCCGACTCCGACGTGGACAGCACTTCCACCTTCCACTTCTGGGTTTCGGCGTAGCGGTTGTACATGCGGAAGACTTCCGCCACGAAAAGTGTCGCTTCATCGCCGCCCGTGCCGGCGCGAATTTCGAGGATGACGTTTTTCTCGTCATTCGGGTCCTTGGGCAGCAACAAAACTTTCAACTCTTCTTCCACGCCCCCTACACGCCCTTCCAGCTTGGCCAATTCCTCCTCGGCATAGGCGCGCATGTCCGGATCTTTCTCGTCGGCGAGCACGGCTTTGCTTTCTGCGATTCCTTTGGTCAGGTCTTTGTATTCGCGATATTTCTCGACCATGGGAGCAATTTCAGCATGGGCCTTGGCGGTCTTCTGGTATTTCGCAGAGTCGTTCGTGATATCCGGCGAGGCGAGGGCGTTGGTGAGCTCCTCGTAGCGCGCTTCGATTTGGTCAAGACGTTCAAACATGAGTTCTCAGTTCCCGGTTCTCAGTTCTCAGCAAAAGCACTAGCAAACAACAGTTCTCAGATTCTGATTTCGTTCTCAGTATGCATCGATGCAAACGACACAGAGGTAGCCCCGCCTTCGCACGCCGATCTCTATTGTAAGGGCTTTCTACTGAGAACTGAGAACCGGGAACTGAGAACTAACTTAGCGGCGGGCGCCGCTAGGCAATTACCAACTCTCCGCCGTGTTCCTTCTCCAGGACCATGGCTTCGTCGAGCGCCACAATTGCGCACTCAACTTCGCGGTCGTCCGGGGGCTTGGTGGTAATCCGCTGCAGCCAAAGCCCGGGCGCCGTCATTAATGCGAACAGCGAGCCGCGATGCTTGGCCGCAAACCGAATGATCTCGTAGGAGACTCCCGCAATTACCGGCAACAGAGCAATTCGTATGGCAAAACGCGACCAGAACGTATGCACCGGAATTGCCATATAGACGATCATCGAAATGATCATCACGGTCATCAGAAAACTCGTGCCGCAGCGCGGATGAAACGTCGAATACTTCTGCACCGCCGAGGTCTGCAGCGGGTCGCCGTTCTCGAAGGCAAACACCGTCTTGTGCTCTGCCCCGTGATACTCGTACACGCGCCGGATGTCCTTCCACAGCGAAACGCCCCACACGAACAACAGGAACATCGCGATCCGGATCAGCCCGTCCACCAGGTTGAACACAAATTGCTGGCCGAAGACCGGGTTCACGCGCTTCAATTCAGTGGTCGCAAGCAGCGGGAGATATTTGTACATGAAGATGAAAAACGCGACCGAAAAGGCCATGTTCAGGCCCGCAACCCAGCCGCTGATTTCGATCTTTTTCCCCGGCTCGCCGTCCTTATCGCTGACCGGAATCTCTTCCAGCGCCGCATTCGCGGAAAACTTCAACGCCCGGAAGCCGAGCTTCATGGCATGGCCCAGCGTTATGACGCCGCGCACCACCGGCCAGCCCATCCATTTATGCTGCTCTGAAGGACGTTCCAACGGTTCGCTGTGGGTCACAATCTCACCCGAGGGCTTGCGCACGGCGATACCCCAGGCGTGCGGCGAGCGCATCATTACGCCCTCCAGCACCGCCTGCCCTCCGACGAGCGTTTCTTCACCGCTCTCCAGAGCCGGCAGCAGTTGCACCGCCGCCAAGAACCGCAAAATGAGCCGCCAACGTAGCATGTTGATTGGATGATCCTTCGGGGAAGGAAGACTCCTCCGTATAGGTTACCACGGTGCCTGCGGATTTCCTGCCCCAAAGCAGGGTGGGCCCGGTCTGTTTTCCGGCAGCTTGGCCTAGGGGCGCAGTTTCTTTCCGGGCGCCTTTTTGCCGCATACGAGCAGTGAAGAATTCCCCTGAGTTGCCGATAGAACTCCCGACAGACATCTACTGGCCTTGTGTGTTCACAAACCTGTCAGGGAGGCGACAATGGCATTGGTAACGTGGGATATGTCCTATAGCGTGAGAGTCGCGAAGTGCGACGAGGATCACAAAAAGTTGTTCGCACTGATCAACGGCTTGCACGACGCTATGATGACGGGGAAGGGCGCCCAGGTAATCCAGAAGGTCGTCAAGGAATTAGCCGACTATACGCAATTTCATTTCTCGGCAGAGGAAAAGCTGCTCGAACTGACACACTACCCCGATTTGGGTCCGCATCGCGCCCAGCATCGTATGTTCGTGAAGAAGGTGGAACAATTTCAGCAGGACGTTAAGGCAACCACGACCGGTCAGGCCATCTCTGTGGTGACGTTTCTCAAAGACTGGCTCACCACTCACATTATGCAAACCGACCGGCAATATTCGGCGCACTTGAATGCAAAGGGCATCTCTTAGGAGAGCGCTCTTGGCGCGCCACTAAGCCCATCTGTCTCTTGTTGCAACCGCGCGGCGTCCACTGGGGTAGGTCCATTCGTTTATTCCGACGATGGCTGCCAAGATTGAGCCTAGCGTCGCCCCACCATTAACCACGCTCAAGCCCACCAGAACCAGACTCAGGTCCGTTCGACTCAGTGCCGGTGCCCGCCGCGCTCGGGCTGAGAATTTCCTTCGGAATCGTATTCCTCCTCGACCGGAATCACGCACGCGTGCGCCGTCTCGCACACGACATGCTCAAGCTGAATGGTCGTATGGTGAATCCCGAAGCCCCGGCCCAGCTTCTCGTTGATCGCGCGCAGAATCGCATCGCTCTCCGAGGTCGCCATATCCGCGATCTTCACGTGCGCCGAAAGCGCATGGTTCTCGGACCCGATGCTCCAGACGTGCAGATCGTGCACGTCCGCGACACCGGTTATCGCGCGCACCGCCGCTTCCACCTCATCCAGGCTCATGCCGCGCGGCGTGCCCTCCAGCAGAATATTCAGCGTCTCGCGCACAATGCCGAAGCTCGACCACAAAATCAGCGCGCCAATCCCGAACGAGAGTGCTGGATCAACCCAGTACTGTCCTGTCCAGAGAATCGCCCAGCCTCCGACAATCACCGCTGCCGTCGAGACTGTGTCGCCGACTTCGTGCAGCAATGCGCTGCGCACATTGACATCGCGGCCCGAACGCCACAGCAGCAGCGCAATCGCGCCATTCATCGCCACGCCAGCGGCCGCCACCCAGATCATCAGCCCGGCCGCAACAGGCTCCGGATGCTGCAGACGGCGAAACGCCTCGTAGAAAATCAAGCACGAGACAACCACCAGCGAGATCGAATTCACCAGCGCCGCCAGCACTCCCGCGCGGCGATAACCATAGGTCTTGGTGACGCTCGGCGGGCGCGATTCCAGATACACCGCCACCAGTGACAAGAGCAGCGCCAGAAAATCCGAAAGATTGTGCCCTGCCTCCGACAGCAGAGCCAGGGAATGCGCGCGGATGCCGGCCACTACCAGCAGCGCAATATAGAGAGCCGTGACACCCAGCGAAATGCGCAGCACGCGGCCCGTGGCATGCGAATGGCCGTGAGCATGCTGCCCATGAGCATGATCATGCGAATGGCCGAAGTGCCCGTGCATTCTCTAAGGATACGGTCCCAGCCCAGCCCCGGCAAGGTACGTTGGAGTGCTGGTGTGGCGCGCTCGCCCCCGCCAGCGTTATCCTTAATCCCGCCGCCTTCGGAGGATGGCCATGAGACCACTGCATATTGCTCTAGCTCTGCTCGTACTCGCCGCGTCTGCTGCGGCGCAGGTCAAAAACCCGGTGACGACCGCCCTCAAAGACACTCTGCCCGGCCGGCAGAAGAATACCGTCGCCGCCGTGGAAGCCATGCCCGCCGACAAATTCAGCTATAAGCCCTCTGCCGACCAGATGACATTCGGCCACCTGGTGGCTCACATGATCGAATCGAACAACTCATTCTGCAGCAAAGCCGGCGCCGTGCCCGCACCCAAGGTGGAAGAGGCCAAGGAAACAGACGGGAAGGACAAACTGGTCGCCGCGCTCAAAACCTCGTTCGATTTCTGTGGTGACGCGCTCGGGAAAATGGACGATTCCAAACTCGGCGAGATGACCGAGGGATTCGGTGGCCAGCAATTTTCGCGTGCCCGATTCGCCCTGATCCTTGCCGGAAGCTGGGCCGACCACTACGCCGAAGCCGCCATGTATCTGCGTCTGAATGGCATATTGCCGCCGACGGCGAAGAAGTGATTCCGTGTGGGGCGGACATTCCTGTCCGCCCTCGCGTGCAGAACGCTAGGACCCAAGGCTAGCGATCCGCTGAAAGTCTGTCTGGCCGAGGATGCGGATCTTCTGTCCCTTAGCGATTAGATCTTCCGCCTTGCGTTGCTTTGAGCTTTTTTCACGCCCCCCAAGTTTTCTTACGTCCTGGTCCCCTACGACAAGTAGGGTCGTGCGGACCGTTACCCTTGCGTCGACTTCACACCCGGCGGCAGCTGCTGCATCGGCCGCGTCGCGCCGCAACATGGAGAGTGCGCCCGTGAAAACTAGGACTTCTCCGTAAAGCGGACCCTCCTGATTCCCCGTGCGCACAATTGACACGTCCGCGGATGGGTCAATCGGCTGATTTACGCGTTCAAGCCACTGCGCGGGATTCAGGCCAGTCTCAGCAATCGCTCGCGACACAATTTCGCCTGCGCAGCGGGCATCTTCCAAGGCATCGTGCGCTCTGTACTGAATGCCGAAATGATGGGCAACGTTTGCGAGACCGTACCCGGATTGCGAAAACATCGGCCATGCGCGCCTCACAACCTTTGCTGAATCAAGCCAGCGGGACGCCGGAAACGTCAGTCCGTTTCTGTCGCAGGCGCGGAAAACTGCGACACGATCAAAAGCCGTGTGACTTACCGTGATGCAGTTCTCAAGAAGGACGCTTAGATAGGGATAGAGTTGGCTCCACGTGGGGGATAACCGTACGTCTTCTTCGTCAATACGGTGAATCGAGACGTTGATCGGATGGAAGTAATCTTCAGGATTGACTAGGGACTCCCATGAGCCGAGCACATGTCCACCCCGAAATGACGCGACGCCAACCTGACAGATGCTAGAAAGGGCCGGATTCGCAGTTTCCACGTCAATTGCAAGGAAATCCACACCTAGCGACTTACTGGCGCTAATGGCAGTGAGACAGTTTTGTTCTTCCGGTTTCATCGCCCTAGCAGTTCGTTTAGCTCCCGTTCGGTGAGTTGACGAATACCAAGCTTGTCGGCCTCGGCCAGTTTGGAACCGGGCGAAACCCCAACCACGAGAAAGTCGGTCTTACTGCTCACTGCACCCGTGACCTTCCCGCCCTGTTGCTGGATCAGACTCTTCGCCTCGTCGCGCGTGAGAGATTCGAGTTGACCGGTAATGACAAAGGTCTTGCCGTTCAGCCTATTTCCGGTCTGGCGCTTTCCCTTCTCCTCGAAACTGAGCCCCAGTTTCTCTAGGTCTGAAATGAGCTGCTGATTCGTGGGCTCATGCAGAAATTCATAGACACTTTCTGCAACAGCAGGGCCAATGTCCGGTACGCGTTGGAGATCGTCGAGACTCGCATCCATCATGGCGGTCATCGTTGGGAAATGTTCCACCAGTGCCACGGCCGTTCGGTCGCCGACGTGGCGAATGCCTAAGCCAAACAGTACTCGGTCAAACGGCTTGGTTTTCGAATGTGCAATCTCCGTCAGAATATTGCTGGCGTTTTGGCTTTCCATATGCCCCAGCAATGTGCGTAATTGCTGTTCCGGCGACTGATCGGCTAGTTGGGCCCAAAAATGGGAACGATCCGACGCATGTAAATGTGCATAAACTGTCACACCGGCCTTTGGGCCAAGCGCGCCCTGAAGTTCCTGAAGAGAGGCCCGGTAAAAGCGGGTGATCGTTTCAAACCTATCGGCAACTATCCTGGCCTTGCTCGCTTTAGCATTCTGCGGCTCAGCTTTCTTCTCGACAGGGACGCCGGGCACTCGAAACTCTTCGAGACCTAGCAAGTTCTGAAGAGGAACGTGCCCCTGCTCTTTTGCCGCCTTCGCGAGGTCCGCAGATTGCTTCCGAACGGCAGGGCATAAGAGGAGGTCTTCCTTCTTGAGCCTGTAAATGTCTGCCAATCCCGTCACGAGCCCCTGATCGACGAGTTGATCGGCGAGAGATTCCCCAATGTGGTCAATGTCCATTACCCCACGCGAGGCGAAATGCAAGATGCTGCCCCGAAGCTGCGCCGGGCAGTTGGCGTTTACGCAACGGTAGTCCACTTCGCCTTCGGCCCGGACCACAGTCGTGTTGCACTCTGGGCATTTGTCCACCATGTGGAACGACTTGTGCCCCCGTGGGTGATCTTTATCCTCGACCACCTTTACGACCTTAGGAATTACGTCGCCACCGCGCTCGACTTCGACCCAGTCGCCAATCTTCACGCCTAGCCGCTCGATCTCGTCCATGTTGTGAAGCGTGGCGCGCGAAACGGTTGTCCCGCCAATTGGAACCGGCGCGAGCCAAGCAACGGGTGTGAGTTTACCGGTGCGACCGACTTGCGGAACGATGTCTTCAACTTTTGTCACCGCTCCACGCGCCGCGTACTTATACGCAATCGCCCATCGCGGAGCCTTGCCGGTGAAACCCAACTCGTCCTGCAGCGCCGTCCGGTCTACCTTGACTACGATGCCGTCAATCTCATAGGGCAGCGACTCGCGCTTCCCTTCCCAGCTCTGAATGAATTTCCAGACGTCATCCAGATTCTTCGCCAGCTTGCGATTGGGGTTAACTTTGAACCCAGCCGCTTCGAGTGCATCCATGGCCTTCGATTGCCGGTCGAAGTACGTGCGGCCGTCCTTCAGCAGCATGTAGGCAAAGTAGTCCATCCGGCGTTGTGCCGTGACTGACGGCTCAAGTTGACGCACTGTCCCGGCGGTAAAGTTTCGCGGGTTCGCAAAAGCTGCGAGCCCTTGCCGCTCGCGCTCCTCGTTCAGCTTGCGGAAAGCGGCAATGGGCATCAGCATTTCACCGCGCACTTCGAAATCGGCTGGAATTCCGGCCTTCTTCAATCTCTCTTTCGAAACCGACAACGGCACCGAACGCACCGTCCGTACATTCAACGTGACGTCCTCGCCGATGCTGCCGTCGCCGCGCGTGATGCCGCGCTCCAGTTGGCCGCCGCTATACACAAGCGCCAGCGACATGCCGTCGAGCTTCAGTTCGCACATGTACTCGACGTCGGTGCGGCCGCTGAGTTCGTGAACGCGCCGCTCCCAATCGCGCAACTCCTCTTCGCTGTAAGCGTTGTCGAGCGAGAGCATGGGAGAGGAATGCTTTGCCTTCACAAACCCTTCGCGCGGCTTGCCTCCTACGCGCTGCGTGGGCGAGTCCGGCGTGATGAGTTGAGGGTGCTCCGCCTCCAACCGCTTCAACTCGTTCATCAGCACGTCAAACTCGGCGTCCGTGATTTCGGGGGCGTCCAGCACGTAGTAGCGATACTCGTGGTGCCGGATTTTTTCGCGAAGGGAGTCGATTTTCTTCTCGATGGCGGAACTCGACATGACTGGGAAATTATAGTGCGGAGTGAACTGAGAACTGTCTACTGCCTCTTTGCCTTCCGGATCCGCACGCCGACGGCCGCTGCGCGGCCCACGCTCGATGGCGGCTTCCGTCCGCCTTCCAGCAATTCTTTGAGCACCGTCGCATTGTTGCGCTCTTCATTGCGCGACGCGTAGAGCAGTGTAATTTTCTTCTTGCCGCCCGCCAGCTCATACAGCTTCTCAACCGCCGCCGTCGCCTTCGGACTCACCAACTCTTTCATATACCGCCTGCGAAATTGCGCCCACGCTTCGGGATTCGCATGGAACCACTTCCGCAGTTCGTTCGTTGGCGCCAGATCCCGAAGCCAGTGTTTCACCGCTGCCGCTTCTTTTGTCAGCCCCCGCGGCCAAAGGCGATCCACCAGCACGCGCACCCCGTCCGCCGCGGCAGGTGGCTCATACACGCGTTTGAGCCTCACGTTCATCTCGACCGTATTATCCTACCTTTGAGTGTCGGCGTGCGAACGCCACCAAATATGATGCGTATTCTTAATCGCTTTTCCCCGTGCCTTCGTGTCTCCGCAGTGATGGCGGCCTTAACCTTGCTCACCCTTTCCGCCTGCGATGTCGAGCGCCGCAAGTCGGACGCCGAACTCGGCCTCAACCCGCAACAGGCCGCCGGCCGCAAGCTCTATGACAACTACTGCGACCGCTGCCACGAACCCTACTCATCGCGCGGCAAGAAAGGGCCCAGTATGAAAGGCGTCTTCAAGCGCCAGTATCTCGAGCTCAGCGGCCTTCCCGCCAACGACGAGCGCATGGCCGACATCATCAAAAACGGCCGCTCCAAGATGGAAGGCTTCGGCCAGGTCATGAACGAGCAGCAGGTCAAAGACCTCATTGCCTACATGCACACGCTATAAAAGATGTGGCAACTGCTCACGTAGGGACAACCGCCCTTGGCTGTCTTGCTGAGCGAAGCTCCGCAGCCAATGCCCTTGGTCTGCATCCGCCTGTGGGATAATCGCCCTGAATGCCCCCCAATACGAAATCTGCGCTGTTTCAGAAGCTCCCGTCTACCGACGAACTCCTACAGCATCCTGAACTCCGCTTCCTTGCCGAGCGTGATGGCCACAGTGCTCTCGCTGATGCTATCCGCGCGGTGCTGGCTCGCCTGCGCGAGGAAATCGCCAACGGCCGCCTCGACGAAAAGTCTCTCGACCTGGCTCTAGCCGGGCTGCCCAGTGCCGTCGAGCACCAACTCCGCCAGTCGCTCAGCTACTCGCTGCGTCGCGTCATCAATGCAACGGGCGTTATTCTCCATACCAACCTTGGACGCGCCCCGCTTGCCGCTGCGGCTTTCGATCACATTCGTCAAACGGCTCTCGCCTACTCCAATCTCGAATTCGATCTGGCAACCGGCGAGCGCGGCAAACGCGACATCCACGTAGACCGCCTGTTTCAAAAGTTGTTCGAGGAATACGTAGGGACAGCCGCCCCCGGCTGTCCAGCGGAGCAAAGCTCCGCAGGAGATCGTGTGCGAACGGGGCAAAGCCCCGTTTCAGCGGAGCCAGGCCCGGCCCTCGCCACCATCGTCGTCAACAACAACGCCGCCGCCGTCCTGCTCGCCCTCAACTCGCTGGCCGAGGGCGGAGAAGTCATCGTCTCCCGTGGCGAACTCGTTGAGATCGGAGGTTCTTTCCGCATTCCCGACGTGATGTCGAAGTCGCAAGCGACGTTGCGCGAAGTCGGCACCACCAATCGCACTCGCGTCGCCGACTACGAGCACGCCATCACCGAACGCACGCGCCTACTGCTCCGCGTGCACCGCTCGAACTTCGCCATCACCGGATTCACGGAGCAACCCAGCCTTACCGAACTGGTGGACCTGGCCCACCGCCGCAATCTCCCACTGATGGAAGACCTGGGCAGCGGCGCGCTCTTCGATCTTCGCTCGGTCGGGATCGCTAACGAACCCGGCGTGCTCGACAGCCTCCGCGCCGGAGTTGACCTCGTCACATACAGTGGTGACAAGCTCCTCGGCGGTCCGCAAGCGGGTCTTATCACCGGACGCGCCGACTTGGTCGCCCGGCTGCGTTCGAACTCGCTCTTCCGCGCTCTTCGCGTCGATAAACTCATTTATGCAGCGCTCGAAGCGACGCTTCTTGCCTACGTGAAAGGCGACCACGGTGCCGTGCCCATACTGCACATGATGCGTCTTTCGAAAGATGAAATCGCCCGCCGTGCCGAGGCCCTCGCCGCGCAGATCAATTCGCCAAACGCGCACGAAGGCCACCAGCGCGGCTTACAGACAAGCTCACCGAAGTTGAGGGCCGAACTCTGCGACGGCGAATCCGTCATCGGAGGCGGCGCGGCGCCCACCGCCGTTCTCCCCACCCGCCTGATCGCTCTAACCCATCGCGACCTAAGTGCCGACGGACTTTGCCGCCGCCTCCGGCAATTCGATCCGCCCGTCATTGCCCGCGTTGAAGAGGCCCGCGTCCTGCTCGATCTGCGAACGGTTTTCCCCGAGCAGGACCCCGCCATCGCCGATCGTCTAAACTCGATTGCTTAGAGTCCCTCCCCCGGGCCTGTTTCGCAAGATTCATCACAAATTCTTGTGACGCAGATCACAGACCTAAGGTACTTACGGGGCGATAGTAGCGGTGCCAGAAAGACGGTACGACATGTCGGCCCTCCCCCTTTTGCTTAGCCTGTTAGTCGCCTCCTATGCGGTTGCTGGACTGATTGTCCTGCACCAAGCTTCCAAACCAACCTGCCGCGTCTGCCTGTTTCGGAATCTGTGCCCCAACCGCCTGCGCGGACTGTCCCAGCTCACGGAGATACCCGTCTGCCTCAGGAGCGGCTGCCCTGAGTTTGCCCGCGCCGCCGACCGCTAGAGATTGCCAAGTCCGCAATCCCCGTTCACAATATCCCGATGATCCTCGGCACCGGAGTCGATATCGCTGAAGTCCCGCGCATCCGCGCATCGGTTGAGCGCCATGGCGAACGCTTCCTGCGTCGCATTTTCACGGAAGGAGAAATCCGCTATTGCGAGTCAAAGGCCCGACGCTTTGAGAGTTATGCCGCCCGATTCGCAGCCAAGGAAGCGGGCATGAAGGCCCTCGGCACCGGCTGGAGCCGCGGCGTGCGGTGGCGTGATATCGAAGTCGTCCGCCCCAAGGGCCAGCGCCCGACATTGCAGTTCCACGGCCAGGCTGGAGAAATTGCAGCCAGACTCGGCACCCGGAACATCGCCCTCTCCCTAACCCATACCGTCGACCAGGCTCTTGCCCACGTAATCCTCGAAAACTGAACCGGGCACAGCGATCATGGATTGTCTTGGCGCTGTTCGGGCAGTGTGTACTCAAAATCGTAGAAGTGCTTCGCCTCTTCGATTTTGATCATCATCGAACCGGCGATCCCCGCAAGGTCTCCCGTGCCCGAGTCCGGCACGACGGCGACACTCATTTGCGGCGTGTTGTGCGTCATGGTCCCGCTATGTTGCAGCACAAAGGTCCCCTTCCGGCCTGCAAGCGTCGCGTTCACGCGCTCCATTGCCACATAGCCTCCCGAGCCCTTCACCTCGCCCCTCGAAGCCAGCATCTCGCCAGTACTCGTCCCTTCGAGATCGCCGTGAAACTCTTTATCAAGCGACAGCCGCTCGAGGTTGGCTTTCTCAGCTTCCTTGTTGTCCGGCTTTTGCGGAGTTACCTTCACCTCAAATGTTCCTCGTGCATGTTTGGTCATCGTTGTCCCCTTCCCTGGTGAACTCTGCTGGGCAGCGCCGGGAGTCTGCGGTTCGCGCTGCGCATAGACCACGTCGCAGAGGCTCAGGATCACACAAACAGAAAAGACCGCGTGCCGCGTGTTACTGGCCAGCGTCTTGCACGCCATATCTCACCTCCGGGTACACACGGCTGAATAGAATCCACGCTGCACCGATCACCACAAAAACCAGATAACTTCCCTCCGGCCCGACCGAGCCACCGGTGAGCCAAACCGGCCCGTGAAACGACGAATTGAGCAACCGTCCACGCGCTATGTTGCCGCTGTCGGGTACAGAGTAGAGGTAGCTTTCTCCCCAGTCCCATGCCATGTGGAAGCCGATGGCCCACCACAGGTTTCCAGTGCGCCTGAGCGTGAGGGAGAAAAAAAATCCGATCGCGACCACGGCCACCAAGCCAACCCTCTCTTCTCCTGGATTCGCGCCATGAATCAGGCCGAATAGGATCGACAGAACGGCAGCGGCCGGCCAGAAGTTCATGCTCTTTGCCAGAACCCACTGCGAATAGCCGCGCATAAGAAAATCTTCAAACAACGCCGCCACGAAGAAGAAGGCCGCATAAAACAAGCCGAACTTGAAGATGCGCATCCCATGCAGTTGAAACGACCCGAACGAGAAAACTCCTGCCACCCGCAAGGCGAGCATCAGACCCGTGAGCGAACCGATGCCCCACAGCGCGCCAATCCAGAAGTTGCGCCCGAGAGCGCCCTTCGCTGGCAATCCGAAATCTCCGACGGAGCAGCCTTCGATTCGGGCCATGACAAAGGCAGGCAGGATCGCGGCCAGCATCATGCGCACTTCACCCGCCATGTTCCACCACAGGGAATCTGAATCTGCCCGCAGACTGTACAAAACAGAATTGAGCAGCGCAAACGTCACAAGACCCATGCCGATGTAGATCAGCCAGCGCGCGCCGGGATAAAGCCCCTCCGGCCCTTCGAAGATTTCCAGCAGTGGCGCAAGCGCCGACTCGCGGCGAGCGCGGGCAAACGCAGGAGCAGAAGGCGGAGTTGATAAAGCACTTGAGGAAGGCTGCTCCTCCGGTTCTTGCGCATTGGGGAGTGGGTTGCTATCCATCATGGTCTCCGACATGGTAAAACACTCGGTCTGCCCTTGATACGCCGATTTCTCGCTCCCGGCTCGATCGGTTCGCCTCAATTCATCGCGGCGGCGCTCCTGCTCGTTTATTTGCTCCAGTGCGCCTGGCTCATTCGCGTCGAAACCGTGCATGGATCGCTTCCCGATTCCAATCACGACCTTTGCATTTATCACGGGCTCGAACAGTGGAAAGGCGGGGCCATCGCGGGCACGCCGCAGGCCCTCCGCGCGGAGTCCGCAACGGGCATCCCGTCTTCCGGGCACGCGGGCCACCTGCGCGTGCGGGATGGCTATGACCAGGATCGCTCGCCGCTCTACTATTTAACCTGCGCTGCACCCTTCCTTGCAAAACCGCCCGCGTTGCGCACCGAGTCGACGATCGGGCAACTCTGGGCAACGGCGCCGTATTTGTTCTTCGGCGTCATGCTGGGAGGCTCGCTCTGGTACGTCGCGCGGCGCCTTTACGGCAATGCCGGTGGATACATCGCGCTGGTCCTCTATTGCTTTTCCCCCGGGATAATCGTGGGCGTCGCGGGTGCTCCGAATCTGGGCGAGATGGGTGGCGTGTGGGGGACGTTTGGCACGGTGTTCACCGCGATCGCCGTGGCGCACACGCTTTATGCTCCCCGCGAAGTAATTCTGTGGAACTACCGCCGGATTCTGCTGCTCGGGCTGGCGTTCACGCTGGTAGCGGGAAATCAGTTCTCGCTGGCGCTGATGCTGCCGGTAGCCTTGCTGCTTATGTTCTGGGTGGCGCCAGTGCGGCCGCGGGCCGTGATCGTCATCTGGTCGACGGCGGGCGCGGTCGGAGCGGTGCTGCTGCTCGCCTCTTACTTTTTTCGTCCTGCCCTTTTGTGGCAAGGAATTTTGCACGCGCGCTGGATTGACATCAAACCGGAAGCCTTCGCTTTGTCCACGTCTTACTCGCAGGCCCTGCGAATGCTCGCCGCCAGCAGTCCGGCGCTGATGCTGGCCTTGCCCGTGGCATTGGTTACATATTTCGCCTGGAGGCGCGCTCGCTATTTCGGTAACACGGCGCCGCTCGCGATTGTTGCTGTTTTGTTTATTCTGGCCATTGCCTCACCCGATTTCCCCGGCCAGGGATTCCATCTTGTTCTGCTGGTTTTTCTGTTTGTTTTCGTCGCCGGTGTGTTTGCGGATCTGCTGGAGACTCGGCACAGCCTGCTCGTGACCGCCGGCGTGTTCGGGCTTTTGAGCGCAGCCGCTGTGCGAAATCTGCTGCAACTTTGTTTACTCCGATAACGCCACGGTAGCGGCGCCGTCCCGGCGGCTGTCTGGCGGGCGTCCCTTCGGCTTCGCTCAGGGCAGGCTCTCGCCCGCCGCCTTCGAGGGCCAGACGCGTTCCGGCGGGTTAGAATAACGTTCAACGAAGCAAGGCCGCGCACCGCATGCATTCCTGTGCGTGTGCGCCGCAGGCGAGGCTTTCAACGAGGATGACATCCCAACAATCTTCATCGACCAAAACCATCTACGTCACGCGCACCGGTTTGCCGCTCAGCTTTCAGTTCGACTGGCCGTTCCGCCATGCCACATCCGGCGCCGACTTCGATGTGTTGCACGCTGAAATCACACTGGAAAACTCCGGCAACCTCCGCGCGCTGGTCGCTGTCAATCTTTCGGCGACGCTGCGCGAGGTCCTGCCCTCGCTCGACCAGAAAGACACCGAGGCCCCGGTCATCAACGCGCTGCGCAAAGACGTGGATCGCATGCAGATTGAGTTTCTGAAATCTGCCAAGCTGGTGCCGCTGCATTTCTCCAGCCGCCATTACGACTTCAAGCGCAATCAGTGGGCGTTCGGCAAGGCTACGGAAGAGGAAACTGTCCGCATGATCGAGCGCAAAGCGTTCTGGCAGACGAAGCTCGTTGGCGGAGACGTGTGGCTCGGCGACACGACTGAAGCGCTTTACCTCGAAACCACAAGCGACCATGTTGCCGAAGTCGCGGCCGGCCTGGCGCAGCGCGGCCTGTTTACCATGGCTCGCCGTTACGCAACCGCTCTGCCCGCACTGATGCAGCAGCAAGAGCGCTTTGAGAAAGAAATGGCAAAGGCCGTACACCAGTTAGAAGAAAAGCACGCCTTCGAGCGGGGCTAATTCCAGCGCTGCTGACCGGGAAACCTCTGCTACAAGTTGGCAGCAGGAGTGGGACTTAGACGGCCAGGCCGCGTTCCCAATTTGGAACTTGACTCTGCGCTGGGGGTACCCCCCTCCCCCAAGCCGCAGCGATTTAAAGGCAAAGTCTTGAAAACGCTATACTTAAGACTACTAATTAGTCTTTCTAGCCGAACGAGGTCCGGCATACGCTCTGCTTGTTTCTTCTTAGTGAGCCCACCAAGATGTTAGTAAGTTGTAAAAGAGCCAAGTACACCGGCGCGCTGGGCACTTACTTCTATCTTAACAGGCGATGTCAAGGCCATCGACGTCCAGAAGCTGGACGCATACCTCTCACATCATGCGCTTCTCCTCACGCATATCCGCAAAGGACATTTTTTCAAGGCACGTGCCGCGGGCGTCCGAGCGCGGCGCTAGCGTCTAGAAGTACCTGTGCGGGAAGCGTCTAAGAGATGAGACATGATCCGATACAGCCCCAACAGGGCGAGCGCGGCCAGAACGCCCCCACCTACCATCAAGTCAGCGAATCTTTCGCCCGGGTTGTGCCGATTTGCGATGAGTCGCGCGGCCAGAACAATGGCGGCCATCAATGCAATCAGGAGGAGGCGCCTGACCTTCGGCAGGCGTTCCCAACTCGGAAGCACGCGATCCCGAGCCCACAGATATCCAACCCCGCCCAGCAAGCTCGCAACAAAGCAGAGGATTATGAAACTCCATCCATGGAATCTCTGCATGTTCAAGCTCACGGCTGCAAGAAACGCCGCGAGGATGACCGCAGCCAGCATCAGCCAGCGCCACTGGGGAGCTTGATCCACACCAGCCATTTTATGACTCGCGGGGCAATGTTTTTCGTTTGTTAAAGTGATTTGTCAGGGGGAGACAGTCTGAATCCTAGCGTCAGGCTTAGCAGGATGAGAACAACGAACAACTCTGGAATGCCGATGACTAGTAGCAGCCAAAAGTAGCTTTCTTTCTGCCAGTGGAGTCGCGGCAAAAGTGCGAAGTGCAAAATGATTAGTGTTGTCAGCCCGGCCCAGAAATCACGGCGCCGGCGGCATTGCCAAAAAGCCTTCAGTGTGAAACCAAATACGAACGCGGCTGTCAGAAGAATGTTCATCCACTTCAAGATGATTTCGTCTGAGATCCGTTTGTAGTCGGCGTAGAAGAAAATTCCCATGAAGACAACAATTATTAGCACGGCAAGCGGTACATGAACCAGCCAGCGTTTCGTAGTTTTCCATGTGAAGCCTTGCGAATGCATTCGCCAGCCGCAAAAGACGAACAGACCGATGAGAATGAGGACTATCCAAGCTGCCGCACTCATGTTAGGAGCATAATACAGCCGTTACACATCTCGTCGTGTCACCGCGAGAACCTGTTGGAGCTGACACTAGCTCGCCCGGCTCTTAATCCAGATCGGCGTCCCTGCAAACCCAAACGCCCGCCGAATTTGGTTTTCGATGAAGCGCGGCAATGTCACACCGTGCGTATCGGCCCGGGATATTCCCCGACCAGGGAATCACTGGTCAGAAGGGTAATACCCTCGACGGTCGCCTGCGCCACTAACATGCGGTCGAAGGGATCCTTGTGAACCGGCGGCAGGCTTTCGATGGCGACAACGTGATCGCTGGCGACCGGCAGTTCCGTGTACCCGTTGTCCAGCAGTCCGCGACGCAGCAGGCGTACGTCGGCCTCAAAATCCCGGCGGCCGAGTCTGTTCTTGATGGCAACTTCCCACAGACTGGCAGCGCTGAAGAGAAGCTCATTTTCCGGATTGTTGATGAGGGCGCGGGCGTTTCTGGACAACCGCTTCGGTTCGCCCGCGGCCCAGAGGAGAAGATGCGTGTCGAGAAGCAACTTCATACGCGGCCGCCAAACATGCGTGCAACCTCGTCTCGGCCCATCTCGTCGAAGTCGTCGGGCACTGAAATCTGGCCAGCCAGGAAACCGAGCCTGCGCACTTGGACTCCCGTAGGCGCCTTCAGCGCCACGACCTTGACGATGGGCGTGCCGGCCTTGGCGATCACGAACGATTCGCCCTTCGACGCGCCGTCGACGAGTTTCGAAAGCTGGGTTTTGGCTTCATGGATGTTTACGGTTTTCATTGGACTAAGTCAACTTGGTCTAGTTTATCAGGCAAACGCCAGAAAGCCAAAGCAGTATTTGTAGCCTTAGAAAAGGCGACGTTGGTCGTTGGTCGGCCGGGACCCTCCGGTTGAGCCCAGCTTTACCGACGGACCGCGAACGACGGACGACTAACGACTAGCGACGAACGACGATGGGCAAAACGTATTCAGGCCTTCAGGCTGAATGGCAATTGAAAAAGCTTCGCTAGCTCGCCCGGCTCTTAATCCAAATCGGCGTGCCCACAAAGCCAAACGCGCGCCGAATCTGGTTCTCGATGAAGCGCTCGTAGGAAAAGTGCAGTTTCACTGTGCGGTCGGTGAAGAGCACGAACGTCGGCGGCGCCACGGTCGCCTGCGTCATGTAATAAATCTTCACGCGCTTGCTGATCGGCACGGTGGCGCGGCCGAAATCAACTGTCTTCAGGAAACGATTCATCTCGCCGGTCGTGATGCGCTTGCGCCGCTCCGCCGCCACCTGCTCAATCAGCGGCAGAATCTTCTCCGTGCCTTTGCCGGTGAGGGCGGAGATGAACACCACCGGCGCGTAGGCCAGAAACTTGAGCCCGTAGCGCAGGCGCTCCTCATAGAGTTTGCGGTCCTCCACCCCAGACGGCCAAAATCGGGCCGTCCGGGGACCCCGACGCGGACGCTTCGCATCCTGAATGCGCGCTGTCTTGGACTGGCTGATGGCGCGCTTTTCGCCGCTGGCGATAAGGTCCCACTTGTTGACGACAATGATGACCGAGCGCCCGCTCTCATGCGCATAGCCCGCGATGTTCGCGTCGAGGCCGCTGGCGCCTTCGGTGGCATCGACCAGGAAGAGCACGATGTCGGCACCTTCGATGTTTTTGCGCGCCATGACCACCGAAAGCTTTTCCGCCATCAGCTCGGTTTTGCCTTTGCGGCGGATGCCGGCCGTGTCGATGAAGCGGATCTTGCGGCCCTTGTACTCGATGACTTCATCGATGGAATCGCGGGTTGTGCCGGCAATGGGCGAAACGATGGCGCGGTCGGCTCCGGTGAGCTGATTCAGAAGCGTGGATTTGCCGACGTTGGGATGGCCGATAATGGCGACTTTGATTTCGTGGGGGGAGGGGTTGTCGGTCGTTGGTCGTTGGTCGTCCGCTGTCTGTCGCTGGTCGCTCGTCGTTGGTCGTTCGTCATTCGCTGTCTGTCGCTGGTCGTTGGTCGTTAGTCGTTCGCCATCCAAATACGCTTTCTGCTTTGTGCTTTCCACCGTGACCTCTGTGCCCTCCGTAGTTAAGGCTTTTGCCGGGTTCTCCACGGACGTTTGCAAGGGCAGCAAGGGAAGAATTGCATCCAGCAGATCGTCAATTCCGCGTCCATGCTCGGCCGAGATTGGAAACACATTCCGAATTCCGAGCTCGTAAAATTCTGCGACCAACGATTCCTGCTTGTCACTGTCCACCTTGTTCACGGCCAGAAACAGCGGCTTGCCCATGCGCTGCAGCAGCCGCACCAATTCACGATCCGGGCCGGCCAGTTCGGTCCGCGCATCCACCACCACGATGACGCCGACCGCTTCCTTCAAGGCGACCTTCGCCTGCCGAAAAATCTCTGACGGAATAAATTCCTTATCCTCGGGAACAATGCCGCCGGTATCCACCACGCGAAACGTGTGACCGAGCCATTCGGCCTCGCCATAGAGCCGGTCGCGGGTGATGCCCGGTTCGTCGCCGACGATCGCTCGGCGCGATCCCGTCAGCTTATTGAACAGCGTCGATTTGCCGACGTTGGGGCGGCCCACGATGGCAAGAAGAGGCAAAACCGGCGAATTGGAGCTTGAAGGAGTTTGCTTCACTGAGGACCGAGAACTGAGAACTGGGAACTAGTTATTATAGAGACTCCGTGGCTTCTTCATCGCATCCAGTATCGGCCGGAGCGGGGTTCTCTCTATACCAGTTCTTCTCGCCTGGCGGCGTACTCGCGAAAACGCATCCGGCCTATGAGTTCCGGCGCGGGCAATTGCAGATGGCGCAGGCCGTGGAAGAGGCGCTGGAGGAGAAACGCCATCTGATCGTCGAAGCCGGCACAGGCACCGGCAAGACACTCGCCTACCTGTTGCCCGTCATCCGCTCGGGCAAGCGCGTCATCATTTCGACCGGCACGAAAAACCTGCAGGAGCAGCTTTTCTTCAAGGATGTGCCGTTTCTGGAGCGCGCGCTGTTTGGGGCGGACACTGGGGAGCAGAAGGAGATTCCTCGCTCTGCTCGGAATGACAGCGCTCGCGGCAAGCTCTCCGTCTGCTACATGAAAGGCCGCAACAATTATCTCTGCCGTAAGAAGCTCTACGAACTCACGGATCAGCCCGTTCTGAGCGGACTTGAGGAGATCGAGCACTACCGCGCGATTGCAGCCTGGGAAAAGACGACGGGCACCGGAGATCGTTCCGAACTCGCCGAACTGCCCGAGGCGAGCGCGCTTTGGCATAAGCTCGACGCGCGCGCCGACACCTGCCTCGGCCAGAAATGCAAGGACTGGGAGCGCTGCTTCATCACCGAGATGCGGCGGCGCGCCGCCGAGAGCGACATCATTATCGTCAATCACCACCTGTTTTTTGCCGACCTCGCCATCAAGCTCGAAGCCGATGGCGCGCCCGACGCCGGTGTGCTGCCGGATTGCGGCGCCGTCATTTTTGACGAAGCGCATGAGCTTGAAGAAGTCGCGGGCAATTATTTCGGCATTTCGGTGAGCAACCTGCGCATGGAAGAACTGGCGCGCGATACCGAGCACCTGCTGCAGCGCGAGAAGCTGCATACGCCGCAGATGTCGAGCGCGATTCAATCGCTGCGCGAGCGCTCGCAGTTATTCTTCTCGCTGCTGCCAGCGCATGAAGGGCGCGTTGCCTTCGATGCGCGCCGCGAATTTCTGGAAGAAAACGGCGACGAGTTTCTTGCACTCAATCACGCACTGACGCGACTCTCGGCTGAGTTCGAACGTCTGCCGCAGAAGCCGGACGACGTTTTCACTCTCGCGCGGCGGGCACAGCAGTTGCAGGTTCAACTTAGCTTCGTGATGGAGAATGAAGACCCGAACACGGTCTTCTGGATCGAACGGAGAAGTTCTCGCGGAGCGCCGGGCGCCTCGGCGCGACGGAAACCAACAGAGGTGAAGAGCTCAGGCGGCCGCAGCAACGTTTACCTGCAGGCCACGCCCATTGAAGTCGGCCCCATCCTGCGCCAATGCCTCTGGTCGAAGCTCGAAACCGCCGTTCTTACCTCGGCCACGCTTGCCGTGGGCGGCGGTTTCGACTACATCCGGCAGCGGCTCGGGCTTGACCACGCCCGCGAACTCGTTGTCCCTTCTCATTTCGACTATGAGAGCCAGGCAATCCTTTACGTGCCGCCAGACCTGCCCGACCCGCGCACTCCGCAATTCGCGGCCGAGGCCACGGGCGTGGTACGCCGTTTACTGGAGATCACGCGCGGCCGCGCCTTCGTGCTCTTCACCAGCTACGCGCAGATGAATGACATCTACGACCAGCTTCTCGGCGTCATCGAGTTCCCCGTACTCAAGCAGGGAGACGCACCAAAATCCGCGCTGCTGGAGGAGTTTCGGCTCACACCGAACGCGGTCCTGTTCGGAACATCGTCGTTCTGGCAGGGCGTGGACGTGCAGGGCGAGCAACTGAGCTGCGTGATTATCGACCGCCTGCCGTTCGCGGTACCGAGCGACCCTGTAGTCGCAGCGCGCGTTAGGGCGATTGATCGCAGCGGTGGCAATGCCTTCAACGATTACCAGGTGCCGAGCGCGGTCATTACGCTGAAACAAGGCTTTGGACGGCTCATCCGCTCGCTGCACGACCGCGGTTTGCTGGCACTGCTTGATAATCGCATTTTAAAGAAATCCTACGGGCGGGTGTTCGTGGAGAGCCTGCCGAACTACACGAGGACGACGGACATTCGAAAGGTGGAGGAATTCTTCGGGTCGAATTCCTGACTCTTGTGTGGTGGCGGGGCTTCGCCCCGCCGGGACGGGGCGAAGCCCTGTCCCCAACTACTCTTCCACTGCCGCTTCTTTTCCGACGAGTACCTTCAGGTGTGTAGTCACATCCTTGTGCAGCTTGATCGGCACGATGAATTCGCCTATGGTCTTTAGCGGTTCGTGCAGCTGGATCTTGCGGCGGTCGATGTGGAAGCTCTTTTTTTCGAGCGCTTCGGCGATGTCGCCCGCCGTCACGGACCCAAACAGCTGATCGTTCTCGCCCGATTTGCGGGTGAACGACACTTCCAGCCCGTCAAACTGCTTGGACAGTTCTTCGGCCTCGGACTTCTCCTTCGCCGAGCGGCGCACGGCCGCGGCTTTCATCTGCTCGATGACCTTTTTATTGGCTGCGTTGGCCTCTATTGCGAGCTTTCTGGGCAAAAGAAAATTCCGCCCGTATCCTTCGGCGACCTTCACCACCTCGCCGCGATTGCCCAGCTTGGCCACATCTTCCTTGAGAATGACTTCCATGCATGACTCCTTGAGATCTGGTCGTTGGTCGTTCGTCGTTGGTCGTTCGCAAGGCCCGGAACGGTCAATCGCTTTGCTCACCCAGCGAATCCTGAGGGCTAATGACCAGCGACTAACGACTAACGACGGCGTTCGGACCTACTGTGCGCGCCCGGCGAACGGCAGCAACGCGATGTTGCGAGCCTGCTTGATCGCCTTCGACAGCCGGCGCTGGTGCGGCGTGCACACACCTGTCAGGCGGCGCGGCGTGATCTTTCCGCTTTCCGCCACAAACTGCGACAGGAGACGCACGTCCTTATAGTTCACGGCTTCGATTTTCTCGACGCAGAACTTGCAAACTTTCTTGCGCCGGAAAAACTTGCGTCCGCCTTCCCGGGGACCTCCCGGCCCGCCGCCCGGACGCGGACCACGAGAACCGCGGTCGCCGCGATCTGGGCGTTCGCTGCGAGTTTCCCCCGCAGGGGCGCTTGGTGCTTTCGTTTCTTCTGCCATAGTGCTCCTTAAATGCCCTAACAAGGTTTCGAAAAGTCTTGTGAGGCGGGACTTTACCCCGCCTGGAAGGGACGGAGCCCCGTCCCCACTTCACACTTAGACTGTAGTCGGTGCCGGCTCGGGTCCCGCCTCCGGCGTAACCGGAGCGGAAGGTGCCGGAGCAGGCGTGGAAGCAGGCGCCACTGCGCTCATCTTCTTGCGCGAGTCGCGAAGCTTCTTCACCTTATCGAGCCTCTTCAGTTCCTCGTCGGTGCGCACGGTAATGAACTTGATCACCTGCTCGGTCACGCGTAGCCGCCGTTCCACTTCGTGGACAACGGCGCCCGGGCCTTCCATCATGAAAAGCACAAAAATGCCGTCGTTGAACTTGGCAACCTTATAGGCGAGCCGCCGCTTGCCCCAGACCTCGCTTTTGGCCGTCCCGCCACCGGAAGTCACCGACGACTCCAGCGTGGAAATCAGTTTGTTCAAATCCTCGTCCACCATATCTGGCCGAACGATGAACATCACCTCATAGCTACGATTCATTCGTTTTCTCCAAAATCTCTGCTACAGTCGCTCGTCGTTCGTCGTTCGCCACTCGGCGATAGCCGTGGGAGTCTCGCCAACGACCAACGACAATCGGCCAACGACTCGCCCTTACTCCTCCGGCTCATTCTTGCGATTGAAGCGATTCATCGCCGCTGCCGGACCTTCCTTCAAAATCAGTTCCACTGCCTGAGCCGCCGCGTCGAGCATCTCGTCCACAATCGCGTCCTGCGCTTTGCGGAAGGGCATCAGAACAAATTTGGCGCCATCGCTCACCTTGCGGCCGGGCGCTATGCCCAGCCGAATCCGCAGGAACTCATCCGTGCCCAAGGCACCCAGAATGGATTCCATCCCGTTGTGCCCCGCCGTCCCGCCCCGTTGCCGGATGCGAATCGCGCCGAAAGGCAGGTCGAGCTCGTCGTAAATCACGATCAGATCCGACTTCACATCCACCTGATGTTCCGCCACAAGTTCCCTCACCGAAAGCCCACTCAGGTTCATGTAGGTTTCCGGCTTCGCCAGCAGCACCGGCGTACCGGCGATCATGGCCCGAGCCGTAAGCGCGCGGCACTGGCGATTCCTTACTTCAATCCCAAGGTCGTTCGCGATCCGGTCGATCGTCAAAAACCCGAGATTGTGCGGCGTGAACTGGTATTCGATTCCGGGATTGCCCAAACCGACGATCAGTTTCACTCAGATCAGCTCTTAGCCTCTAGCTGTTAGCCCCTAGCTCGCGGCTCGAAGCCCGCAGCGATCCTTCGCTCCCCTTGGCTGACGGCGGGCTCAAAAGCCCGCCAAACGCCGTCACTTCTTTTCTTTCTTCTCAGCCTTGGGCTCTGGCTTCGCCTTGCCCTTATCGTCCTCGGCCGCTCCTTCTTCCCCTTCCACTTCCTGCTTGCCCTTCTTGATGACTTCGGGCTCAGCCGGAGTGGCTGTAGCAGCCTCAGCCGCGGCTTCGGGCGTGGCCACCACTTCTTCCTTCACCGACGTAATGTGCGCGATCATCTGGTGCGGATCCGTCAGGAACTTCAGCTTGTCGCTATGCGGCACGTTCTCGACGCGCACTTCCACGCCAAACACCAGGTGGCTGATATCCACCTCGATCGACTTCGGAATATCCGCCGGCAGGCACTCGATCTCGATCTCGCGCAGCAGCTGTTCCAGAATGCCGCCTTCTTGCTTCACGCCCACGGCCTCGCCCTTCAGCACGATCGGCACCGTCACCGTGAGCTTCTTGTCCATGGCGATGCGCTGCATGTCCACGTGCAGCAACCGGCCTTTGATCGGCTCAAACTGCCAGTCGACGATCATGGCCTTCACCCGATTGCTGTCGAGCGCCAGGTCAAAAATCGTGTTGTGCCCACTCTCCGAGTGCAGAATCCGCAGCACCTGCCGCGGATCCACCGCAACCGATGCCGTCTCGCTGCCGCTGCCATACAAAACTGCCGGAATTTTTCCGTCCGCGCGCACCCTGCGTGCTGCATTCTTGTTTCCCGGTTCGCGCTTCTGCGCTTCCAATATGCTGATGTCCGTTGCTGTCGCCATAATTCGGTTCCTATCTTAATTTTTTCTGAGTCAGATGAATAACTTGCTGACTGAAGTCTCTTCGTGATTCGCCTGGATCGCGCGCCCAATCAGGCCTGCGATCGAAAGCACGGTAATCTTGCCGCCCTTCTCGGCGCGCGCCGCATCGGCCTCAGCGGTCAGGGGAATTGTGTTCGTGACCACAACTTCCTTAATGACCGAATGGGCGAGATTCTGGACTGCCGGCCCAGAGAGCACCGCATGAGAAGCACAAGCGTACACGGTGGTTGCACCGTTCTCCAGCAGCGCCGAGGCCGTCTTCACCAGCGTGCCTGCTGTGTCAATCAAGTCGTCAATGATCAGACAAGTGCGGCCGTGCACGTCGCCGATCACGTGCATGATTTCCGCTACGTTCATTTCCACCCGCCGTTTATCGACGATGGCGAGCGCGGCATCCACCTTCTTGGCAAAAAAGCGCGCCCGCTCCACGCCGCCCGCGTCGGGTGAAACCACCGTCAGGTTCGGCAGGTTCAACTTCTTGAAGTGATCCACCAGCACCGGCGAAGCAAACAGATGGTCCACTGGAATATTGAAAAAGCCCTGCAACTGCGGCGTATGCAAATCCACGATCAGCGCCCGATGCGCGCCCGCCGTGGTCAGCAGATCGGCCACCAGCTTCGACGAAATTGGACTCCGCGGCTTATCTTTCCGGTCCTGGCGCGCATACCCGAAGTACGGAATCACTGCTGTAATGCGCCGCGCCGAAGCGCGCTTCAACGCATCAATCATGAGCAGCAGTTCCATCAGGTGCATATCCACCGGACGGCACGTCGGCTGCATAACGAACACGTCACAGCCGCGCACGTTCTCCTGGACCTGCACGTAGCACTCGCCATCGGCAAAGCGAATTACCTGAGCTTGCCCGCGCTGCATGCCCAGAAACTGGCAGACCTCGTCGGCCAGCGGTTCGTTCGCGGTGCCGCTGAAGATCTTGAATTTGTCATCGCTCCGCGCGCGTTGGGGCTTGCGTTCCGGCTTCTCGTCCGCCATCGGCTTTTTTTCCGTTCTTTCCGCGGTCGTAGTCGCAGTCGCCATGATTCAGGTCTCAGGTCCTAGGTGTAAGGTCTCAGGCTTCCGTTCTCAAGGCTCAGAGGGCTCCGTCAGGTTTTCCTGAGACCTAACACCTGACGACTGAGACCTGAATGTTTTGGCTGGGCCGCTAGGATTCGAACCTAGACAAAGTGCTCCAAAGGCACTTGACCTACCATTAGTCGACGGCCCAGTAATCTATGGCTGGTGGTCAGTGATCAGTGGCTAGCTTAACCACCGTTACCTTTAGTATGCCCAACTCCGGCCCTTCCAGCAAACAACAAACTTTAACAATCCGCGCTAACTACCGACGCCCCGCGACCTGTTCCAATACTGTCGCCGCGTCAATGTGCGGGTCGCAATGGCTTTCAAACCCTGCCCCTGCAATCGCTTCGCCGCCGTCGCGGCCGACGCCGCCGATTCGAACAACCCATACAGGGTCGACCCGGAGCCCGAGAGCGACGCATATCTCGACCCGGCGCGCTCCAGCGCACGCTTAATGTCTCGCAGTTCGGGAAGTTGCGAAAAGACCACTCTTTCGAAGTCGTTTTCAATCCCGGCTCGGACAAGGTCGGATAGGTTTCCGGCCCGGCCCCCGGCTTTTGCGGGAGCACCGGCGTGAGAGTTTCCACGCAGCCACGCTGACAACGCGCAGCCAACCTCAAATAGTCTATCGGAGCCACCAGAATGCGTCAATTCCGCCGGACTTGTGTGGGGACGGGCGCCCGCGCCCGTCCAAGCGTCCCACTCTGCAAATGCGCGAGGCGTCGACACACCCACCTCCGGAGTCACCACGACCAGCGGAGTCGCGGGCAGATCCGCCAGTGGATACACTTCCTCGCCGCGCCCGACACCGAGCACCGTCCCGCCCACCAAAAACACCGGCAGATCCGACCCAACCTGAGCCGCAATCCGCAGCCGCTCCGCTTCAGTGTAGAGACGGGGCTTGCCCCGTCTCCGCTCACGCTGCAAACCCGCTGCTAGCCGCACTCCCAGGGCCTTCTCCAGCCCCAGCATCGTAGCCACGGCATTTGACGACGCCGCTCCCAGCCCGCCCTGCACGGGCAGCCGTTTCTCAATTTCAATGGTGACTTTGCCCTCGGCGCCCAGCGCCTCCATCAGCAGCGCAGCCATGCTATAGCACGTGTTCGACGAATCCAGCGGAACCCTCGGGTCGTCGCATTTGCACTCGATCTCAATGCTGCGGCCGCGCGCCTGTTTGCTCCGATCGACGTTGACTCGAATCACATCGTGCAGCGCAATCGTCTGGTACACCGTGCGCAGATCGTGAAACCCGTTCGCGCGCCGCGCGCCTATATACAGCCCGACATTGATCTTTGCAAACGACCGAACCGCGATGGCCATGGAAGGAAGATTGTAAGCGATAGCAAGTGTGCAATGGGCACCGTTCCTCGCGTTGCATCAGCCCGTGTGGCGCGGACACTCTTGTCCGCGCTGCATCGTTCGCCAATCCGCGCCTCGTGAGCCAAAGGTCTGCCGAGGAGATAAATCGCCAGCCCGCGGCCGTACCCAGGATCAGCGACGGAGAGTACTCTCAATGATTTTCGCCGCTCGGTCCAAAGTGTCGAGCTCGGCCGCATCCAGCCCCGCCAAAGTCTCCGCCAAAGCCCGGATTCGCCGCCGCCGTGCCTCCTGCAGCAACCGCTCACCCTTCGCCGTCACGCTGATGCGAATTCGCCGCGCGTCCTCCCCATCCTTTTGAATCCGGGCGAGCCCCGACCGTTTCAGGCCCGCGACGATCCGGCTCATCGTAGGCGGCTTTACGCGCTCGGCTGCCGCCAGTTCGCCCAAGGTTCTTGGGCCGGCAAATACCAGCACCGAGAGCGCCGACAGCCGCGCCGGGCCTTGCCCCGAAAGCACGTCCGGCTTGGCGGCGCTGCGCAGCAGATGGATGGCCGCCGAGTGCAAGCGGTCGGCAATCCCCACTCGATTGGGTCCGGCGGGGCTGGTCACAGAAAAAGCTTAGCACAGCTAACATTTTTCTTGACAGTGGAATCGGGAAGCTTATACTTCGTTAGCAGTGCTAACGAATTGCGGAAGCCGATTAGGGGAAACCCTGATCGTTGAGTTTCCGGGGTCCTCTATGCACCTCTGTGTACCCTGTGATTTATGTTTTTGCCGACACTTAATCGTTTCCCTTACGGAGCCAGCCCCTATGACCAATATCGAGCACTGTTTTGACCTTCTCAGCAAAAACGATATCGACGGCCTGCGCCGCCTGCTCGAAGCCGACCCGGCATGCGCCCAGGCGCGCGACCCAAACGGCGTGAGTCTGCTGATGCACTCGCTCTATCGCGGCCGGCGGGATGTGGCCGAACTCATCGCCGGCCCAAAGAAGGCGCTCGACATTTTTGAAGCGACGTCCCTCGGGCATGTTGACCGCCTGCGCGAACTGGCCCAAGACTCAGCCGCCATCAACTCGCGTTCTGCCGATGGCTTCACGGCCCTACACTTCGCCTGCTTCTTCGGCCAGCCCGAATCCGCCCGCCTGCTGATCGAAAGCGGTGCCGCAGTAGATGCCGTGGCTGACAATCCCATGGCCGTCATGCCACTGCACTCGGCCGCTTCGGCCCGCAACCTGGAAGCCGCCCGCCTGCTCCTCGAACACGGAGCGCCCGTCAATGCGCGCCAGCAAGGGGGCTGGGTTCCCATTCACGCCGCCGCGCAAAACGGAGACCGCGCCATGGTCGAACTGTTGCTCAGGCATCGGGCCGATCCAAAACTGGCCAACGACGACGGCAAGACCCCCGCGATGGTCGCCAGAGAGAAAGGGCATCAGGAAATCGCGGGCCTGCTGGAGCGGTAAGGGGGGTTCAGCGGGCTCCACGATTGGGGTGGTTACCCCAGTTTTACCCTTGTACCTTGGGCCTCGATTCCAGCATCAAACGGTTTATAATGGCAAAAAGCTCCTCGAATCATCCCGTCTGATTGCCGGAAAACGACAAAGTACAGACCGAAAGTAGCGAAGAGTAAATTATGTCGACGAAGTTGAAGGTCACCATTCTTGGCAGTTCGCTGGCCATTCTGCTGTTCACCCTTGCCGGCAGTTTCTTTAACGTTCGCGCTTCCTCCAATGAAGGCGCGTATCGCCAGCTCTCGGTTTACAGCGAAGTGCTCTCCCGCATTCGCAGTGAATATGTCGAAGAGCCCAATATTCCTGTGGTCACCGAAGGTGCGCTGCACGGGTTGCTCGAGGCGCTGGATGCCAACTCCAGCTATCTGACCGCCGACGAGTACAAGCATTACAAATCGATCAAGCCCGAGGGCAAAGCCGATATCGGCGCAGCTGTTTCAAAGCGCTTTGGATACGCGGCTGTGGTCGCGGTCATTCCCGGCGGTCCGGCCGATAAAGCGGGCATTGAAAGTTCCGACATCCTTGAGTCGATCGAAGGCAAGAGCACGCACGATATGTCGCTTGCCGAAATTCACGGCGTTCTGCTGGGCGAGCCCGGCTCGACTGTGACGGTTTCCGTGGTGCGCCCGCGGCGCGCGGAGCCGGAAAAGATTGTGATCACGCGCGACATGGTCACGATTCCTCCGGTGGCCGACAAGATGCTCGCCGACAACGTTGGATACATCAAAGTCGACGCATTTCCTGCCGGCAAGTCACAGGAGATCGCCGGCAAGATCCGCGATTTGCAAAAGCAGGGCGCAAAGAAATTGGTGCTTGATTTGCGCAACTGCGCCAGCGGCGACGAGGCGGAAGGAATTGCCACCGCGAACCTTTTCCTTGACCACGGCACGATCACCTATCTGCAAGGCCAGAAATTCCCGCGCGATGCTTTCAATGCCGACCCCGGCAAAGACATCACCAAGCTCCCCGTGGCTGTGCTGGTCAATCGTGGCACGGCCGGTCCGGCTGAAATCGTGGCCGCCGCAATTTTAGAGAATGCCAGAGGCGACGTCGTCGGAGTCAAAACTTTTGGAGATGGTTCGGTTCAGAAGACTATCGAGATGCCCGACAACTCGGCGTTGATTCTCTCAATCGCGAAGTATTATTCCCCGAGCGGCAAGGCCATCCAAGATACAGGCATTACGCCAAATGTCCTGGTTGCCGGCACTGATGAAGAAGCCGGTCTCCCCGATGAAGAGCAGACGCCCACGCCCGAAGAAAAGGCCGCTCCGCCCAAGAATCCGCAGGACGATCAGCTGAACAAGGCGTTGGAAGTTTTGAAGAATCGTGATTCGAAAGGGTAGAGAAACAGGGTTTCAAAGTTTCAAGGTTGCAAGGTTTCCATGGATCGCTCGCTTCGGCGGGCGATTTTTTCTTGCGCTGCGCAGTAGGCGCTCTACGAATGCTCGCCCCAGTGGCGTTAAGAAGCAAGCCGACGTGTAAAATGCATTCCAGCAAAATGGCGAATCGACTTCTGTCCACCATCTTCTCGGGCGTTACCTTCTTCGCGCCAGTGTTCGCGCACGCCCAAACGGGTTGCTTAAGCGGCAAGGTCATCGATAACACCGGTCAGGGGGTAAAGGGAATCCGCATTACAATGGGCGACAATGTTTGGACTACAGCTCTAGTTTCTCCCGAGCCGCGGTCCGACGAATCTGGTGGATTCAGAATCGACGGCATCCCTCCCGGCAACTACAAAGCCAATGCATTTAATGATCAGCTAGGTTATCCCGGAATCTGGTGGCCGCTGCGGGATGTATCCATCGCTGCGTCCTCTCTCTGCACCGACGTTACCTTCAACGTGGGCTCGCGCACGGCAAAGCTGAAATTGGTAGTCACCGACGCGACGACCAACAAACCAATCCCCGATATTTTGCTGCATGTTACTCCTGGAGAGAAACCGGGCCTGTGGTTGCCTGTCGAGCCACTTCTGAGCTACGGGCTCCCGCCGCAGGTTCCATCCTTGGTCAAACTGCGCCTCGTCGTAACGGCCAAGGGCTACTCGTCCTCCGAATTTGTTTTTCCGTCACTTGCACCGGGAGAAACCCGTGAGATCGTCACGAAGCTTTCTCCCAAAGGGCTAGGATGCATAACCGGCATCGCGGTCGATGAGAATGATTCTCCAGTTTCCGCAGCCAAGATCACTCCGCGATTCATGGGCAGCGGCTATGCCAGCGACGTCTCGCAGCCCGTAACCGCGGACGATAATGGAAAGTTCACGCTCGATAATCTTCGTCCCGGCGACTACGTCCTCTGGCCCGAGAAGGAGTCCGACGGGTTTTCGACCAACTGGTCTGGCTGGCGCGGCCAAGTCGAACTCCAGAGAGTCACAGTCGCGGCCGGAGGCGCGTGTCAGGAAGTCACACTCAACATGGGATCACGCGGTGCGCTCATGCGAGTCCGTGCCATGGATGGTACGACTCACGAGCCATTGCCGAATATTCAAGTGAACTTCCGAAATGCCGAAGATCCACGTCAGGGCGGTTCGATCTTCGGAGAACCGCGCGAGGTTCATGAGTTCTTCGTTCCCTCGCGCACGAATTTCGCGTTGCAGGTTCGCTCCCCAGGATATCGGGCGTCCGAGCCGATTCGAATCGAGCCACTATCCCCTGGCGGGACACAGGATCTGACGGTTCCCTTGCAGCGTGAGACGGGCACGCCGCAAACGCAACCGTGACGGAACGCGAGTTCAGTGCTAAAGGAGAATTATTGGCGCGCTTTCCTGGTCGGCTAATTCCCAATGAGTGTTTAACACCTGACAGCGTGCATTTGATCGGCGGCGCTGCTAAACACTTTGAAACCTCAAAACTCTGCAACCTTGAACCCTTCTCTTTACGCTATCCTGAAAACGAAGCTCAATGATATTCCCCGATCAAGACCTTCCTCCGGTAGAAGCCACCGGACGGAAGCTGGTTGGCATCGTCCTCTACGGACTGCTGGTTCTGTTCGCGGCCGCGGTGGGCGCGGCGTCGGGGTTCATTCTCGTCTATTCCACCGACCTGCCCCAGGTCGAAGAACTGGAACGCTATCGCCCCAGTTCCGTCACCGAACTCTATGACACGCAAGGCCGCGTGATCGGCACCTTCGCGCTGCAGCGGCGCGTCATCGCCACGTATGACGACTATCCTCGAGTCCTGCGCGACGCGCTCGTCTCGATCGAAGACAAGGACTTCTACACGCACTCCGGCATCAACCTCTGGCGCATCATTGGTGCGGCCTATCGCGACATAGAATCCGGCGGTAAAGTGCAGGGAGCTTCCACGCTCACCATGCAGCTTGCGCGCAACCTGTTTCTTTCTCCCGACCGCTCGTTTTACCGAAAGGTCCAGGAGGCGCTGCTTGCCATCCAGATCGAGCGGCGCTTTACCAAGCCGCAGATCTTTACGCTCTATGCCAACGAGATATTTCTTGGCCACGGCGCATATGGCTACCAGGCCGCGTCCGAATACTATTTCAGTAAGCCCGCCAGCCAGTTGAGGCTCGAAGAAGCCGCGCTGCTTGCGGGCCTGCCGAAAGCGCCGCAGTATTATTCACCGATCAATCACCCCGACCGCGCCCTCAAGCGGCGGAATCTCGTCCTCAATGCCATGCTCGAGGACGGCAAGATTACGTCTGCGCAAGCCGACGAGGCAAAGAGGCAGCCGATCGTGCTCCGCGTGCAAAAGGATCCGAATTCGCTCGCGCCCCATTATGTCGAAGAGATCCGCCGCTATCTGGAAGCCAAGTACGGCAGCGATCAGGTCCATCAGGGCGGTCTGCGCGTCTACACCTCGCTCGACATGGACCTCGAGAAATCGGCGCGCCAGGCTCTGCTCGACGGCCTTGCCGCCTACGAGCGCCGCCATGGCTGGCGTGGCCAACTCGATAATGTCATCGCGGAAGGTCAGTCGCTCGCCCAATACTCCGACCCCGATTGGGACGAAGAGCCCGAAGCCAACGGGTACATTCACGCACTGGTAACCGACGTCTCACCGTCGGCAGCGGCGATTCGCGTCGGACAGCACACGGCAGCGCTCGCACCCGTCGATGCCGCATGGATTCTGCCCAAGTCAAAAGCCAAGCTTGCCGATCTGCTTCACGTCGGCGATATCGTCTATGTCAAAGTGCTTTCGCTCGAGCCGAGCGGCAAGGCTCACGTCAGCCTCGAACAGGATTCGGGCGCCGAGGGCGCGCTCGTCGCCATCGACAATGCAACCGGCGAAATCAGGGCCATGGTCGGCGGCCGCGACTTCAATCTCTCCAAGTTCAATCGCGCCACGCAGGCCCTGCGCCAGGTCGGTTCTTCATTCAAGCCCTACGTCTACACCGCCGCGATTGACCAAGGCGCCAGCCCCGACGACACCATCGTCGATGCGCCGACAACCTTCCAGACGGCCTCGGGCCCTTACACTCCACATAATTACGACCAGAAATTCGAAGGCGCGATTACTCTGCGCCGCGCCCTCGCGCAATCCAGAAACATCCCCGCCCTCAAACTCGCCGACCGTGTCGGCATCAAAACCGTCATCGACTACGCACGCCGTCTCGGCATTACCGAGAACATCCCCGCTTATCTCCCCGTAGCGTTGGGCTCGGCTGAGGTCACGCCGCTCGAACAAACCGCTGCCTTCAGCGTGTTTCCCAACGATGGCCTGCGAGTCGCGCCGCGCTACATCACTAAAGTGACCGACTATGAGGGCCGCATTCTGGAAGAAGATTACTCCGACGCCAAGGATGCGATCAGTTCCCGCACGGCGCGCATCATGACTTCCATGTTGCGCGAAGTCGTGCTTCATGGCACTGCTGCCGCCGCCGCCAAAATGCCCTATCCGCTTGCGGGCAAAACTGGGACCACCAACGATTTCACCGATGCCTGGTTTGTCGGCTTTTCTCCCAATATGACCTGCGGCGTCTGGGTCGGCTACGACGAGAAGAAATCTCTCGGAGCAAAAGAAACTGGAGCCCGAGCTGCGCTTCCGATCTGGATGCAGTTCATGAATATTGCTCTCACCGGAAAGGATGCGGGAGAATTCCCTGCCCCGCCCACGCCGCAAAACTCAGCTGTGGCCCACAAGGTCGATACACCCGACGTGGCTCCGGGAGACGGCGAAACGCACTAGAGCGACTTATTTCTTTCGACAGCGCGCTTTGTGCCGACATCCGACTCCATTTTCCTGATATAGTTCGTCCGCCAATGGTCGGCCTTGCCAGTAACCAACCGAGCAGGTATTCCGGCGCCTCGTCTTCCTCTTTGTCCCGAAACCAGGTGCGCGGCTTCTGGGCAGCGTGGGGCGGATGGACGCTGGACGGAATGGATTCCTTTATCTATGCGCTCGTCCTCGTGCCTTCGCTGCGCGACCTTCTGCCGCGCTCGGGCATTGCCGCAACCAAGGGCAACATTGGGTTTTGCGGCGGGCTGCTCTTCGCTTTGTTTCTGGTCGGCTGGGGCATGGCTTTCCTTTGGGGTCCGGTCGGCGACAAATTCGGCCGTGTCCGCACCTTGATGCTCACCATTTTGTGGTATTCGACGTTCACGTTCTTGAGCGCGTTCGCAGTGAGCGTCTGGCAACTGGCCGTTTTGCGCCTTCTCGCCGGCGTCGGAATTGGCGGAGAGTGGGCCATGGGCGGAACCTTCGTCGCCGAAGAGTGGCCTGAGAATCGGCGCCGCACGGGTGCCGGCCTCATGCACACCGGCTATTATGTCGGGATATTTCTGGCCGCCGTCGCTAACTACGCCATCGGCAGCCGTTTTGGCTGGCGCGCCATGTTTGCCGTCGGCGGAGTGCCCGCGCTTCTGCTGGCTTGGATCCGCCACGGCGTCAGCGAACCGGCGCGCTGGCTCGACAAGGGAAACGTGGTCCACACCTGGGCTTTCTGGCGTCCTCTAGCCGCTATCTTTTCGTCGCAATGGCGTCGCCGCACCATTCTGAATTCGCTGTTCATGCTGGCTTCCATCTCTGGTCTTTGGGCGGGCACAGTGTATGTTCCGGCTGCGATTACCGCGCTGGCGGAAGCCTCCGGCCGCTCCGGCGTTCAGGTGGCGCAACTCGCCTCGCGTGGTGTCATGCTGGTTTCCTTCGCCACCATTCTTGGTTGCCTCATCATGCCCTGGTTGGCAGAACGGGTTGGCCGCCGAGGTGCCCTCGCCTTCTTCTTTGCTTTGATGGCTTCCTTCATCTGGCTCACTTTCGGCAAAGTTTTCTATCTTCGCGCCGGAGCGCTGCCGTGGTTTTTCGTCTGTCTCTTTTTTCTCGGCATTGGCGGAGCCAATTTCGCCGTCTACACCCTGTGGCTGCCAGAGCAATATCCCACCGGTTGCCGTGCCAGCGCCTTCGCCTTTGCCACATCGTTTGCCCGTTTTGGCGGCGCTGGGATCACGTTTCTGGTGGGCGTCGGCGTTCGTCATTTCGGCTCGCTGGGCACTCCGGTAGCGATCACCGCAATCGCCTTCGCCCTTGGATTGCTTCTGATTCCATTTGGAGCGGAAACGCGCGGCCAGCCGCTGCCGGACTAGCGGCAACTCGGAAAGACCCCTTTCTCGCCGTGACAAAAGTCATCGGCGTGCCCTCGCTATCCAGCTAACCTCGAAATGCCCAGCGCAACGTGTCGCACCTGTGTATATCGTTACACGATAGAATATACGGACAAGTTAATTTGGAAAGGGAGATGTCTATGTCTTATCGCAAACTCTGGATAGCCCTGGGGCTCGTCCTCGTCATTTCCTTCGCCGTCCTCGGCGGAGTCGGCGTCAAGGTCCTGAACAACGCCCCGCCCATCCCTTCGCAGGTTGTGACCGCCGACGGTCACGTCCTGTTCGATGGCGACACCATTCGCGATGGCCAGGGTAACTGGCAGTCCATCGGCGGCCAGGAAGTGGGTACGGTTTGGGGACACGGCGCTTACATTGCGCCTGACTGGAGCGCCGACTGGCTGCACCGCGAGTGCGTCTTCATCCTCGACCACTGGGCAAAAGAATCCGGCGCGGCCGATTACGCGGCCTTGGCTCCCGAAGCGCAAGCCGCCTTGCAGGCGCGCTTGCGTTCGATCATGCGGCGCAACACATACGATCCCGCGACCGGCAGGATCACGATTGATCCCGTCCGCCGCGAAGCGTTCGACGAACTCACCGCTTACTACTCCGGCGTCTTCAGCAAGGGCCGCGACGAATATGCCATTCAGCGCGGGGCCCTGAGCGACCCCGCCAAACTCCGCCAGATGAGCGCCTTTTTCTGGTGGACAGCCTGGGCCGCCTCAACCAACCGCCCCGGCAGCGACGTGACCTACACCCAGAACTGGCCGCACGAACCGCTCATCGGCAATCAACCGACGGCCAACACGATTGTGTGGAGCGTAATCAGCTTCGTGCTGCTACTAGCGGGCGTTGGCGGCATGGTCTGGTATTTTGCATCGCAGCCCCGGACCGTCTCCGAAGAACTTCTTCCTGGAAATGACCCGCTCCTCGGCCTTCATCCGACGCCTTCCCAGCGCGCCACTGTGAAGTATTTCTTCGTGGTCGCGGCCTTGTGGGTCGTTCAAGTGGCCCTGGGAGCAATCACGGCGCACTACGGCGTCGAGGGATCCGGCTTCTATGGCATCCCGCTCGACCGCTGGCTTCCCTATAGCGTGACGCGCACCTGGCACCTGCAGATCGGAATCTTCTGGATCGCGACCTCGTGGCTCGCGACGGGTCTCTACGTCGCGCCCGCCGTCAGCGGCGTGGAACCGAAGGGCCAGCGCCTCGGCGTGAATGCCTTGTTTGGCGCGCTCATCCTCGTGGTTGTCGGGTCGCTTGCCGGCGAGTGGATGAGCATCCAGCACAAGCTCGGAAACCTCTGGTTCTGGTTCGGAACCCAGGGTTACGAGTACGTGGACCTGGGCCGCTTCTGGCAGATCCTCCTGTTCGTCGGACTTACCTTCTGGTTGTGGCTGATGTGGCGCGCCCTGGCGCCCGCTCTGCGAAGAAAAGACGAGAGTCACGCGCTGCTGTTGATGTTCCTCATTTCAAGCATCGCGATTCCTCTCTTTTACGCTGCGGGGCTCATGTACGGCCAACGCAGCAACCTCGTCACCGCTGAATATTGGCGCTGGTGGGTGGTGCACCTCTGGGTGGAAGGCTTCTTCGAGGTCTTCGCTACTGTCGTGATTGCATTTCTGCTCACGCGCCTAAAGCTGCTTTCGGTGCCAACTGCAACCAAGGCAGTCTTGTTCTCAACGGTGGTATTCCTCTCCGGTGGAATCATCGGCACATTCCACCACCTTTATTTCGCCGGAACTCCGAATATCGTGCTAGGCCTCGGGGCGGTTTTCAGCGCTCTTGAGGTCGTGCCGCTGGTGTTGATCGGCTTCGAGGCATGGGAAAACATTCGCTTGGCGCGCTCACGACAGCAGCACATTTGGGTGACGGCCTACAAGTGGCCGATCTATTTCTTCGTCGCCGTCGCCTTTTGGAATTTCGTGGGTGCCGGGCTGTTTGGGTTCTTCATCAACCCGCCGATCGCCCTGTACTACATGCAAGGACTGAACACGACCCCGGTGCATGGACACACGGCGCTGTTCGGGGTGTATGGCATGTTGGGCCTTGGCCTGATGCTGTTCTGCCTGCGTGCGCTGCGGCCGGGGATGGCGTGGAAGAATGCACCGCTAGCCTTCTCCTTCTGGGCCATCAATATCGGCTTGGCCCTGATGGTGCTGATCAGCATGCTGCCGATTGGGCTCATGCAGGTGTGGGCGTCGGTCGAGTATGGCACCTGGTACGCGCGCTCGGCGGAGTTCCTGCACTCCGGCGGCATGAACCAGTTGCGTTGGATGCGTATGATCGGCGACAGCATCTTCGCCGTCGGCGCAATCGTGCTCGGCTGGTTCGTGCTGGGGCTTGTCACTGGCCACTCCTACGACACGCGCGGATACGTGGCCGAGGGCGAGTGGGAAGTACGGCTGCGGGAGGAACCGGCCGGACCAGCTCTGCAACGATAGGAACATTGCGGCAATCGTCCATCGCGTCTGACGCGGGCGCCCACGCCCCGCGTCAACTCGCGTTCCGCAGCGAATTGGAGGCAGTAAGTCGCAGGCTCCCTAGAGCAGCCTCCGCAGCAAGCGTCCAATCCGCACGACGCGATACAGCGGGAAGAGAATTTCCGGCAATTCGATCGCGGCGATCTCTCCCGGCCCTGGGGTCCACGCCAGACGCCTGAGATATCGCCAGCGGTCACTCGATCGCTCACGCAATCTCCAGACCTGGCGGAAATACTCGCTCGATTCGAGATTGTAGGTTGCGGATCGAGCCAGGCGAGTCGCGTACTCCTCGCCGAGTTTGGCAACTTCTGCATCGCCATCGACCAATTGGCGTGCAGCTGCTGGAATCGCCGCACCCAATAATCTCTCCGCCAGCCAGCAGCTCACGCCCAGAATCCGCGCGACGCCCATGGCGCGCGCGCGACGGGTAACGAGCGCGCAATCAAGGTCGGCAGCGCGCAGGCTCTCGGCGATGTCGGCAAGCCAGATCAGCCGCGTCCAAAGATGCTTAGCGGCATGCAGGCACAGCACCAGTAAAGAGTCTTCCGGCGAAAGACGCGGCACTTCCGCCGCGCCAAGACTGACGTGCCCCGCACGTGCGAGTAAGTCTTCGATGCGAAAATCGGCCGTCTGAAACTCGATCGCATAGAGATACGGCAGCAAGTTCCATTGCAATTCGACCAGATATTTACCACCCTCACCGTCAAACGAACGCTCGTACCCGGTTCGCAAAAACAGCCGCTCGAGGGCTGGTGCAAGCTCCTGGGACGGATGGTATCCAATCTCGCCTAAAGCCCCTTTCACCCGGTCAAAATCCGCTGGGGTAATCAGCAAATCAAGGTCAGAGAAACTCCGCAGCCCCAGATCGCCATAAGCCGATTGCGCCAACACCGGTCCTTTATATGGAATCGCGCGCACGCTTCTTTCTTCGAAGTGTTCCAGAATGCGGGTCAACTCCCCAGCGAACCACAAGTTCCGGCGCAGGTTCTCTGCATAGGCGGTACGCAGAGATTGTGCAATTTCTGCCGACACGTCGGGTACATGCTGCGCCAGATTGCGCGCCAGCAGAGCCAGCACGCCGTGGTGCTCGGCCAGTTGAAGAAAGCCGCTCCAGTCGAAACCTTCGTAGTTCCAGTTCGCAATGCTCGCCACTTTCTCCGGGACCGGGCGTGCGCTCGCGCCTGCGCACAAGAGTTCGAAATTGTCGTTTCGAGGTAGTGGACGGCTCGATGAAGGTGAGGAGAGCAAGGCTTCAGCCATCTGTTTGCGAACTATAATACAGAGACTTCAGCGACGATCGAGAGAACTGCCGCGACTTTTGTTGTGCATTTCCATGAAACCATGGTGGTATTAACCAGGTGATATGAACAGGGTCACATTCGAATCCGTAGGCAAGGTCTTCCGCCACCGTCCTGCCTTGTTCAATTGGGTTGGGCACGAACGCACTGGAGACACCTTTGCCCTGAACAACGTCTCGTTTTCGGCGTCGAGTGCGGAAGTGATTGGGCTGCTCGGCCCGAACGGCAGCGGCAAAACCACCGCTCTCAAACTGATCTCGACCCTGTTGCTTCCCGATAGCGGGTCGGTGCGCGTCGGTGGCTTCGATTCGCTTCGAGACTCAGGCAAGGTCCGACGCCAGGTCGGGATCGCGGTGGCCACGGAACGATCTTTCTTCCCGCGTCTTTCGGCCCGCGAAAATCTGGATTTCTTCGCAGCCCTCGATGAGGTCCCGCGCCGCGAACGTCCGCGCCGGATCCAGGAGGTTCTCTGCGACACAGGACTGGAGGAGCAGGCCGATACGCTGGCCATGAAGTTTTCCAGCGGCATGTACCAGCGGCTGGGCCTGGCGCGCGCCCTCATCAAGCGCCCCAGCATCCTGCTGCTCGATGAACCAACCCGCAGTCTTGACGCCGCCGCGACTTCCCATCTTTGGGAAACCATCCGCGCGCTTGCCCGGCAGAACACTACTGTATTTCTCGCCACTCACAATTTTTCCGAGGCAGCGGCGGTCGCCGGCCGCTTGCTGCTCCTCAACCACGGCGCGCTGCTCGAGGACCGCGTTCTGAGCGGCCGCGAACGTGCCGACGATCTGCGCTCGCTCTACTTTCAACGGACTGGCGAGCACGCCGTCGCCGACGATGCGGCCGCCGTTGCAATTCACCGCGCGGAGGCAGCGTCATGAAGTCGATGCTGGACAAACTCGCAGCCATCCTGCGCCGCGACGTGCTCACCGCCATCCGTTATCGCACCGGATTTGTGCTGACGCTCTTCGGTGTGCTGATCGAATTGGCCGCTTTTTACTACCTTTCGCGCGCCATCGGTCCGGGCTTTCGCCCGGAAGGTGTCGAGTATTTTCCTTTCCTTTTGGTCGGCACCGGCCTTTACACCTTCTTCGTGATGAGTGCGCAAGCGTTTCTGAGTGCCGTGCAGGAAGCGCAGCAGACAGGAACCCTGGAAGTATTGATGACGACCGCGACCGCGCCCGCCGAACTCCTGGTCCTCAGCGCCATTTCTGCCTTTTCCGGAAGTTTGGTGAATCTTGTGATCTATCTTTTCGCCGGGATTGCGGTCTTTCGCGCCGCCGTCCACGCCAATTTTCTTTCCTGTGTTGTAGTCGTGATTCTTTCTCTTGCGATTGCGCTGGCCGTTGGAGTCCTCGCCGCCACATTTCAAGTTGCGGTGCAGAAGGGGTCGGCGTTGATCTGGTTGCTCGGGTCCGGGCTTTGGTTTTTGAGTGGAACCATGTTTCCCGTTCAGAGTCTGCCGCGGCCCTTGGGAGTTCTAGCGCGGGCCGTTCCATTTACTTACGCGATCGACGCCATGCGTGGAGCGCTGATCGAAGGCCGGCCACTGATCGCGATGCTCCCGACGCTGGCGGCCCTTGCTGCGTTTGGGCTCGTTCTGCTTCCTCTGGCACTCGGCAGCCTGTCTTTCAGCCTGCGCCGGGCGCGCCAGTGCGGAACGCTTTCGCTGTATTAGTTAGTACCATTTCGTTTTTCTGGAACAGCGCTCTTCCTGTTATTGGCACCTAGCAACCCCTGTAGTAAACTGCGAATACACTGATCGGGAATCGAAGTGGGCCAGCATTGTGAGGCTTGACCAACCATGACGGACAACCGCACCCCTGACGATCAACAAAAGCTAACGAGCGAGGCCGGGAAAGGACGAAAGCCCTATCAAAAGCCCGCGTTCCGCTATGAGCGGGCCTTCGAAACCTCCGCCCTGTCGTGTGGCAAGGTCACCCCCGGACCCTATAATCAATGCGGCCTTTCTCGGAGTAGTTCCTGATGCCCGATGCCGTGAGCGAGCCCCCTGCGACATCGGCCTGCGAACGTTCTACCTTAGCTGCCGATGTTTTGCGCACCTGCGGACGTTTACGTTTGCAGGTGCGTGGTGAAAGTATGTTGCCGATCCTTTGGCCGCGCGACGTGGTTGAGATCACAGCCTGTTCGATCGAAGAGGCAAAACCAGGAGATATTGTGCTCGCGCTACGGGGAGGCCGGTTTTTCCTGCACCGCTTACTCGCCCGCTGCCGTCCGAGCGGATTTCTGCTGCAAGGAGATTCGATGCCGGCACCCGATCCGCAATTTCCCGACGAGGCCTTGATCGGCCGGCTGTTAGGCCGCGAAGGCCGATGGGCGGACCCAAGAGTTGTGCACCCAAGATTTGCCGGCCAAAGATATTTTGAGCAATACAGCACTCGCCAACAATTCGCTTCCTCCAGTTCGGCCCTCCCTTTGCGCCCGTGGTCTTGGGCCGTTGGAAGGCTACTCTGTTACTGCGAACCCGCGCACCGCCTGGCGTTAAGAATGCACGCCGTCCGGGAACAACGCCATGCTCTTCAAAAGCTCGAGGGCGCCTGTCGCAATGCGGGAATCGATCTTGGAGTCTCATGATGCCAGCGGCGGGCAAAATCGCGTGCGTTGAGATCGGCAGCATCCCGATTTCGCTTGCCACCAGCAACAACACCTTTTACAACCTTCTGGTTCAACGCTACGCGGGATTCCTCAGCACTTCGCCGGCTGAGTTCAAACTGGAGTTTGACATCGTCGAAGCTGGAGTTGCTTCCGACGGCGACGTTCGCGTTTGCCGGGATGGAGCGCAATGGAAGATCGAACGCGGCGATTTTCGCGCGCGCTGGGATCCGCGCACCGGGACCGGCTCCGTGCGTCAGAATGCAAACCCTTATTCCCTCGATTCCGTGCTTCGCATTCTGCATAGCCTGATTCTTGCCGAGCGCGGTGGATTTCTGCTGCACGCTGCAAGCGCAAGCTGCGACGGCCGTGCCTATCTGTTCTCCGGTGTTTCGGGCGCGGGAAAAACAACAATGACGCGCCTGGCTCCGCCCGATGTCACTCTGCTCACCGACGAAGTCTCTTACGTGCTCCCGCGCGCTACCCCGCGGGCAGGTGCGGCTCCGAACGCGGCAGGCTACCAGGCCTTTGGCACTCCCTTCGCTGGCGAGTTGGCCAAAGCCGGCGAGAACACCAACGCGGCGGTTGCGGCCTTGTTCTTTCTTGAGCAAGGCCCGGAAAACCGCATCGACACACTGTCGCCGGCAGAAGCTGTGCGCCGGCTCATGCGCAATATCCTGTTTTTCGCCGAGGATCCAAAGCTGGTTGAAAAAATACTGGCCAGCGCCTGCGAGTTGGTCGATCAGGTTCCAATTCGCCGCTTGACGTTTTATCCTGATTCCAAGGTGTGGGACGAAGTTCGCCATTTCGCTCGGGCTCCCGAAAACGCGCCGTTGGAGCGTGATAGGGTCAAAGAGGGGGTGCCGGCGCATGTCTGAGACTTACATCGCTCGCAGTTCGGCGATTGCCGCCCGCCTGCTGGCCGGCGAGATGATGGTCATGAACTCGGCCGACTCAACCTTCTTCACGCTGAACGAGGTGGCCACCGCCATCTGGCAGGCTGCCGACGGACGCACGCCCCTGCGCGAAATCGTTCGCGAACAAGTTTGCGAACAGTTTGACATCGATCCCGAACAGGCTCAGGCCGATGCCGAGCAATTCGTCGCCGACCTCTCCAAACACGGCATTCTGTTGGTTTCCGATAACCCGCTGTCTTCGGAGTCGGCCCGATGAGCTTGATGAGCGAGGTCGGACAGAAGGCTTTTAACCTGGGCGTGCCCCTCGCCGTGCACATGGATGTCACCTATCGTTGCAATGAGCGCTGCGTGCACTGCTACCTCGATCACGACGACCACGGCGAAATGACGACCGCCGAAATCAAAGGCGCACTCGACCAACTCGCCGAAGCCGGCGTTTTCTTCCTGACTCTCAGCGGCGGCGAACCGTTTATGCGCCGCGATTTCTTTGAGATCGCCGAACACGCGCGCCGCCTGCTCTTCAATGTCAAGGTCAAAACCAACGCCGTGATGATCGGCCCAGCCGAGGCGCAAAGGCTGCGCGCGCTGGCGATCGATTCGATTCAGATCAGCGTCTACTCGCATCGCCCCGCGGTGCACGATGCCATCACCAAGCTCCCACACTCGTTCGACCGCACCATCAAGGCCGTCCAGTTTTTGCGCGACCAAGGCCTGCGGGTCAGCATCGCCAATGTGCTGATGACCCCCAATCTCGCAGATCACTATGGCGTGCAGAAGCTCGCCGCCGAGCTGGGCGTGAACTACACGCTCGATCCAACCATCACGCCCATGATGGACGGCGATACTTCAATCCTCGCGCTCCGCGTTCCGGGAGAAAAACTGGAAGAGGTCTTCCGCAATCCTGCGCTTGTGCCTAATCAGGAGGAGTTTTGCGCCCCGCCGAAACCGCCATCGGACGAAGACCTGGAAGGCTACTCGTGCAGCGCCGGACACTCCTTCTGCTACATCTCGCCCTATGGCGATGTTTTTCCCTGCGTGCAGTTCCCGCTGCCCACGGGCAATGTTCGCCGGCAAAAGTTTCTCGACATCTGGAATTTGTCGCCGCAGCTCAAAGAAGTACGATCCATTCAGGCCAAGGACCTGACCGTCTGCTCTTCGTGCTCACACGTCAGCAGTTGCAGCCGCTGCCCAGGCTTGGCTTATATGGAAGGAAGTATGCGGGGCCCATCCACCGCAGATTGCGAGAAGTCGTTCTACCGGACTGGCGTACCAACGGCTAACATGCTGCGGCAGGGTATATCGAAGCCGCGTACTACCGCACCACTGGTCCAGATTCAGCCAGTGGCGGCTTCCGCGTAGAAGTGAATGCTCGCTGGGCGAGTGGAAGTTACAGCATCTTCCCGGCAGCCACGTTGTGACTAAGCTTCTCCTGGTTGATCTCCGAACCCGCCAGCTTGTCCACAATGCGGTGCAACGCAGACCGCACTTCCTGCGTTGTGTCATGAAACTTGATAGCCGCCCCGATCCCCATATCCATGCGTACGACCTCGCTCTGGATTGAGACTTTGCTCTGCTCCTGCGAGAACGTCAGCTTCAATTTCGTTCCAGGGAGTGCGATGCCACTGGTCTCCACGTAACAGCCGCCCATGCTCAGGTTGGTGATGATCCCAAGCGTCGCCGGTTCCTGGCCGTCGATCAGAATTTCCGTCGTGAGACGGCCACGCACGCGCGGATAAAGACGCCGGTTGGCTCGCGTGGCCTGGCTCTGCTTCTGCAGATACATGCGCCTGTCGGCCTCGGAAAGCAGTTTCTCCGCTTCCAATCCATCCTCCGGATACACGGCCTTGCCAACGCTCAACGACAGAATGTCCTCATTGCAAACTTCTTTTCCAGCCTGCTGCGCCAGATCTCGCATTTGTTCGGTTTTGCGCGCAGCCGCGTCAGCCGTGAGGCCAGGCGCAATTACCACGAATTCATCGCCACCCATGCGCGCGACGTAATCGTATTCACGGCTCGTTTCTTTCAGCGAGTGGGCAAATAGCCGCAGCACGCGGTTACCTTCCAGGTGCCCAAAGCGATCGTTGATCTGCTTGAAGCCGTCCAGGTCGCTGACCATCACCGTCAGTGACCGGTTGTCGCGCTTGCAGCGCGCCAGTTCGCGGTCCAGTTGCAGAAACAACGATCGGGCGTTGGGAAGACCGGTAAGGTAATCGGTGACCGCCGAGCTTTCCGCTTGTTCGTACTTGCGCGCGTTCTCGATCGCAAGCCCCATCTTCGAACTCACCGCCAGCAAGATGCGCAGGTGATCGGCGGTGAAGAAGTCCTTCTCCGCGTGATACAGGGCAACCACGCCTACTACGCCCTGCAAACCTTCGAGCGGAACCGCCAGCGCCGAAGTCAGCGTGCTGTAAATCGAGGCGTCATTCAGGTAGCCTGGCTCGACCGCAGGATTGCCGTTCAGGATCGGCTTCCGGTTCTGTGCGACCCATCCGGAAAGTCCCTGCCCAATCGGGATGCGCAGAGACGCAAATAACCGGAAGTTGTCACCGTTCACGTACTCCGGCACCAACTCCTCCCCGTGGCAGACGTAAATCGCGATCGCATCGTAGGGGATCGACCGCCGCAGCTTCACCGAAAAAACCGAAAGAGTTTCACCCAGGCTCAGCGAGGCGCCCAACTCCTGTGCGAGTTCGAACAACGTCTGCGCTTCCTGCCGGGCGGCGGCGATCGAACTCAGGAAGCTATGCTCCTGCCCTTGCCTTTTCCCCGCCTTCGCAAACCCGGCTGCCGGTTCGAGTCCCCGAGTTGGTTTGGTTCCATTGTCTGCGGTGCTCTCGCTTCCTTCTGCTGAGTTCTCCTTATTCAGGGTATTGTGTTCGTGGACCAATGCCTCGAGTTGCCGGTATTTTCGCCGCAGCACGTTGACCACCTGCGGGTCGAACGACTTCCCCGATTCCTCCATCAGGCGCGCCATCGCGCCCTCCATCGGCAAGGCCCGCCGGTATTGACGGTCCGAGGCCAGCGCATCCAGAAAATCCACCGCCGACAGAATGCGCGCGCCCATCGGAATCTCGGTTCCGCGCAGTCCCATGGGATAACCGCTGCCGTCAAATTTCTCGTGATGCGCCCGCACAATGGGCACCACCGGGTAAGGAAAGCGGACTCTTTCCAGAATGTCTGCACCCACCACCGGATGAATCTTCATCTTCTCGAATTCTTCCGGCGTCAGCCGCCCTGGCTTTGAGACGATGTGCTCGGGAATGGCCAACTTCCCGATGTCATGCAGCAGGGCCGCAGCCTGCAAAGCCTCCATCTCTTCGGGGGGCAGTTTGAGATCTTTCCCAACCTCCCTGGCATAGACGCGTACTCTCTGCAAGTGATCGTGCGTCGTCTGATCCTTCGCTTCGATTGCCAGCGCCAGCGCTTCGATCGTGCGCAGATGCAGGTCCGCCATCTCTTCCACGTGGCGCTTTTCATCCTCAAGCTTGCCGAGGTAGAGACGATACGACCGGTAGATTAAATACACCACCGGGAGCGTCAGCAGTGAGGTCTGCCAATCGGCGAAATCGTGCAGCCATCTCATCGTCCCAGCTACACCTGCACCCACGAGGTAGTAGGGGAAGCTCCAGAAGTAGCATTCCGACCAGATTCTCCGCAGCGACCGGCTTTCAGTCAGGGAGATCACAGTTGCCACCGGCAGCGTGTTCGAGATGAAATAAATGCAGGTCGTCAGAAACAATAACGTGGAAGGATTTACGGCGCCATGCTGCAACGAATAACGGTAAACGGAGAATGTGGCCGCGATGGCGAGCGCGGTCGAACAAACATTGAAGACGATATGCAGCGGCTGAGGTCGATCGCGCCCAAGGCACTGCACTGCAATCGCCGCGCAGCCGAGCGCCATGGTCTCTGAAAAGCTCAGCTCCAGTACTCCCAGCAGCACGAACAGGAAGTTTACCGACATCGTTCCTGTAATGGCGGGCAGGTTGACCTTGAGCCGCGAGGCCGCCAGCGCGATCACCATATAACAGACAAACTTAAGCGGAATCTGGCTTTTTCCGTGCAGCACCGAATAGGTCAGCACGATCGATCCGCACGTCACCACGATGGCGATGTACACGCGTGCGACGAGCTTCATGTCCCTCCAACCTTGAGGGCCATTTTTCATGCCGATCGACTCCTGCCTGCGGGCGTTGGACGCATTTATCCCACGAAAAACAGGGGGAAGTACCATTGATAACAGGCGCGGAACAGCCAGGAAAGTGTTTGGATGGCTAGGGATAAACTTCCGTAATTACCTCAGGTTACCCTCGCATTACTAACGATTGAAGGCCGCGGAAATCCAAGGATTTTTCATTCATCGGCGACCCATTCAATAGCACAAGCTCGTCTTCGGTCCCTTACCATAGGGGTGCCACCGGTTCTTCCTTGTATACCGGCGGTGGGCCATTCTTGGCAGAGAGGCGAATCACACTCAAAAAGGATTTGGTCTGCGGATCGTAGGTCACCGTGATGCTTCCGCCGCTCCCCGGGGGGCCGTCCCAGCCGTTTCGTCCATCCATGCCGCTTCTTCCGCTCGATCCCGGCGGCGTTCCCATGCCTCCCGAGCCTCCTTGCCCCCCACGACCTCCCCGTCCTCCGGAGCCCCCGGGTCCCCCATCAGCAGTTACCGTCAGCGATCCTCCTTGGGGGTCTACCAAGTAGAACTTCTGATGCCCTGCTGCAGATACGCCCACCTGCAACAGCGGATGGTCTCCCGCTCGAAACGCCACCCGAACCTGCACCGGCGGCGCATTCCCTCCACGGTCTCCGTCCTGGCCATCCGAGCCATTTGTTCCGTCGCCGCCGTTTCCGCCCGGAGAAGGATTATTGGGATCGGTGGATCCCGTGCTTCCGCTCGAACCGCTCATTCCATCGGTCCCGCTCAGCCCGTTGTTGCCCCGTCTGCCAGAAAAATTCGCGGTGTAGTTTTCGTCGTACCGAACGGGGATGTCCAGCTCTGCGTGTAAGTCCGGATGGCTGGGCACCGTGATGGTAACGTGCGGCACTTTCCCGTCGCTGATTCTGGGGTCTTTCGGAAGAGACACAACGCCCTTCTGGCTGACGGTCGCCACCGTTGCCATGACCTTGAGGTCCTTCCACATCACCTTCCCATGGCCCACGCCCTCGGTCTCTAATATCCTGCCGTTCGGTTCGGTCACCAGCACAATCAACGGCAACTTCTGCCCTGGCCCGATTCCGGGACCGTTAAGCAGGTTGGCAGAAATCGAGTTGACGGGGGTTTTGTCTAAGGAAATTTTCCAGCCCATCCGCACTTGCACGGACGCGCATCCGCTGAGCGCCAGTAACAGCGCCACGCACACACATGCCGCCCAGCCCGTAAGTTGTTTGTAAGTTTGCTGCTGTTTATTGAATTGAGGGCGACCTCTAAAGATACGCAAAAAGGCACGTGACGCGGAATTTTTCATGACCAGATTCTCATAGCTCTCTGCGCCCATCTGACGACCTCAGACAGGCGATGTTTCAATGAATCGAAACACGACACCAATCAGCATGTTCCGCGCCGTGCTCTATTCGCAAGTAAAGTTTTGTGACTGTTGCCGGGCGATTCCGCCGACGGCCCAAAGACAAGAAGAAATTCGCTAACTTTGTGGCGGGACTAATAGATGCCGACTTATGAATCATTACCCCAAAAAAATCACCGCCCGGCTTTTTGGGCCGGGCGGTGGTTGTTTTCAGTTTGGCGAGCTGCTGAAAGCGAGCCCTTTAATGACCTAGGACAAGAAGAATTCTTTGGAGACCGAAGCCCATTGCTGATCCGGGATCTGGTCGGCCAGGTTGTCAACCGCTACGCCGCCATCCTGTGCCAGGGCGCCAGCGAATGCCGGCATCCGGCTCTGCAGACGGCCCGCCGACTCTTGTGTCCAGAAGCGCGCCACGGCGCCGCTGAGCAGGTTGCGGAAGTTCGTCTTGGCATCGGGAGACTGAACCGTTACCAGCCAGCCTTCGCCGTAGCAGTCGTTCTGCGCCAGTTTCGGATTGCGCGCCACGCCGTCATTCACGTCCGAGATGCTGCCTTCGATCGGCGAAACCACGTCCACGCTCACGCCGTTCCGGAAGAAGGTCGCAATCTTCTGTCCCTGCCGGATCCACTGTCCGCGCTGCGGCAGCGCCAGGCGATCCACTTTGCCCATGAGCTTCGAAGCAAAGTCGTCAAGGCCTACCCGCACCAGGCTGGGGCTCTCGCTCAATGCCCAAGTGTGGCCGGGGTGATAGCGGAGATTCTCGGGGACCTTGAAGCCGGCAACCAGGTCAGGAGTCGGACGGACCGGTCTTTCGGTCTTTGCCACCGCGATTGCGGGCTGGATAACAACTGCCTTGCGGCTGTGGAAGTGATCGATCAGCAGGAAAGTTGCGAATGTGAAGAGAACCAGGATGACTGTCATAACCCACCTTTTTTCGAGGGCTCTTTCTTTTTTAGGCCGCTCGCCACTCTTGCTAAAGGCATTCGCCGTGCCAAACTCGCGCGCGCCGTCGATGAATCTTTCAAGTGCCCACAAGTAGATGACAATAAGGCAGATCGCTGATCATGGATGGAGAGAATCCACGGCTTTTGTTGAAAATGACAACGGCCCGTTTGTTGAGAATTGCATCGCTGCTTTCAGGCCCAAGTCGCCCAGATCTTCTTGAGATTTCAGGAACGCTGCGAAGAAACAACAACTTGGAACGAGTTCAGTTTATGTGGCAGTTCGCAACACCGCTTGCTGTAGAACGCAACGCATCTCGGCGGGAAATTTCTCCACGACTCGCTTTGTTCTGCGGAGGGCTTGAATCCGCCACGAACGACAGCGAATTCGCGCAAGGCCTGCCAGGTGGGGGCGAGGAGAACAAAACACTCCGCCGAGCTATGCCGCTATGCCCCGGTGAACTTGTCACCGCGCCGTGCCGTATAAACTCCTGAAGGCTGGCGTTTCGAATACGGTCGTTTGACTTGAAAAAAAACGCGGCCTAACATCTAGGGACCCAGGAGCTTTCTCCCCCATGACCGGCCCCATTGCCATCGGCCAGACCGTCTCGCACTACCGCATCCTTTCTCAGGTGGGCGGAGGCGGTATGGGGGTGGTCTACGAGGCTGAGGATCTCAGCCTGGGTCGCCATGTCGCCCTCAAGTTCCTGCCTCCCGAAACAGAAAAGGATCTCGCCTCTCTCGAGCGCTTTCAGCGCGAAGCGCGAGCCGCGTCCGCACTGAACCATCCTGGCATCTGCACCATATATGAGATTGGCGAAGACAGCGGCCGCCACTTCATTGCCATGGAACTGCTTGAGGGCGAGACCCTCAAGAGCCGCATCCACGGCAAGCCGCTGGAATTGGATCAGTTGCTCGACCTCGGCATCCAGATCGCGGACGCGCTGGACGCGGCCCACGCCAAGGGCATCATCCACCGCGATATCAAACCGGCAAATATCTTCGTCACCATCCGCAACCAGGCGAAGATTCTCGATTTCGGCTTGGCCAAGCGCGCCGCCCATCCTTCGTCGTGCTCTGCCGTTACGATCGGATCGCAGGCCACGGTAGACGAGCCTTTCCTCACCAGCCCTGGCTCAACCGTGGGAACGGTCGCCTACATGTCTCCCGAGCAGGCGCGCGGCAAAGATCTCGATGCTCGCACTGATCTGTTCTCCTTCGGCGCAGTGCTCTATGAGATGGCAACTGGTGCTCTGCCGTTCCGCGGCGACACCTCGGCGGTCATCTTCGACGCGATCCTGAATCGCCCGCCCGTCCCGCCGGCGCGCCTCAACCCCGATCTGCCGGCGCACTTCGAAGATGTCCTTAGCAAGTTGCTCGAAAAAGATCGCGACCTGCGCTATCAAAGCGCCGCCGAAGTCCGCTCGGACCTCAAGCGCCTCCGCCGCGATTCCGAGTCAGGCACGATGCTCGCCGCGACGACTTCCAGTTCCTCGCTTCGAAGACCGCCTGCACCCGAGCGACGCAAGATACCGGGTTGGCTGATTCCGGTCGCGGTTCTGGCGCTGGTCGCAGCCGGCATCGCTTTCGTACTCTCGCGCCGAAGCCACGCGCTTACGGAAAAGGATTCGATCCTGGTCACCGATTTCGTCAACACCACCGCCGATCAGGTCTTCGACGGCACCCTGAAGAAAGCCTTGGTCGTCGATCTGGGGCAGTCTCCTTACTTAAATGTCTTCCCCGAACAGAAGGTCCGCCAGACGTTGCAGTTCATGGGGCGCGATCCAAACGACCGCGTGACCGCCGATATCGGCCGCGAAATCTGCCTGCGCGACGGCATCAAAGCCATGCTGGGTGGCAGCATCGACAGCGTCGGAGGCCAGTACGTTGTCACACTGGAAGCCACCAACGCTTCGTCGGGCGACTCGCTCGGGCGTCAGCAGGCGCAGGCGGAACGCAAAGAAGATGTGCTGAATGCGCTGCACAGCGCCGCCACCAAGCTGCGCGGTCAGCTCGGCGAATCGCTGGGCATGGTGCAGAAGTATGACATGTCTCTCTCGCAAGCCACTACTTCGTCTCTCGACGCCCTGAAAGCCTTGAGCCTGGGCGACGCCAAGCACAACACCGGCGACGAGATGGCGGCCATTCCAAATTATCAGCGCGCCATCGAACTCGATCCCAATTTCGCCATGGCCTACGCTCGCCTGGGCGCGGTTTACAACAACCTGGGGCAAACCGACCTGTCGGAGAAGAACCGCCAAAAAGCATTCGAGCTGCGCGACCGCGCCAGCGAGCGCGAGAAGCTGTACATTATGTCCCACTACTACGCGGACAACGGCCAGCTCGACAAGGGCATCACGGCGCTCGAACTCTACCAGCAAACCTATCCCCACGATTCGATCCCGTTCACCAATCTGGCCAACATCTATAACCAACTCGGTCAGTTCGACAACGCGCTCACCAACTCAAAGCGAGCCGTCGAACTGGACCCCGACTCGGTCAGCGCTTATGAAAACGTGGCCATGGCCTATGCCGGGCTGAATCGCCTGGAGGAAGCGCGCTCCACTATCAATGCGGCGATCCAGCGCAAGGCGGCGGATTTCAGCCTTAATTTCATGCTCGCATCGCTGGACTGGTCCGAAGGAAAAGAGGCCGACATGGAGAAACATCTCCAGGCCCTCGCCGCCACTCCGCCCGGTGAGATGGCCGTTCTTGGCTTCCGTTCCGCGTTAGCGGCAACCCGTGGCCAGGTGCGCAAATCCCACGACCTTTCTCGCCAGTTTGAGGACGCCCTCGACCGCATGCACTTGCAGGGGCGTGCCGATGCCGAAGCGGGCGACGCCGGCACAGACGCTCTGGTGGGCAACGATTCCGCCGCGATCGCCAAAGCCAACGAGGCTCTTCACGCCTCGCGCAACTTCAGCGTGCTGTTTAGTGCCGGACTCGTCCTCGCCGTATGCCGGCAGGAAAAAGCGGCCACCGATCTTGCCGACGAGATTCAGCGTACACGCCCAAACGACACGATCGCCCAGAACGTGGACGTGCCCGCGCTCCACGCCCTCGTTTACCTCTTGCCTGCAAACCCCAAAAAGGCGTCGCCCGAAAAGGCGATCGATTCGCTCAACACCGCCCTGCTCTACTCGCGCGCCAATACCGGCGTGTTTTTTGCCCGGGGCTTGGCCTATAAGGCGGCGAAGCGCTATCCCGAAGCACAGCAGGATTTTCAGAAGATCCTGGACATGAAATTGCTCCGCGGCCCCGATTCCATCCAGCCCATCGCGCAACTCGAACTGGGCCGCGTCTATCAAGAGGAAGGCGACGCGGTCAAAGCCCGCATCGCCTATCAGAATTTCCTGGCCTCATGGAAAGACGCCGACCCCGATCTGCCGCTGCTGCGCGAGGCCAAAGCCGAGTACGCGAAGTTGCAGCAGTAGGCAGAGCAGCCTTCACGCAGCGAGTTCCACATCCAGCCGGCCCGCGCTTTCAACGCCCGACTCAGCCCTCAGCGGAGCACCCTCGCTGTCCCCGGAGAGCCTCCTCAACTCGCGCACCGAAAACCAGAAGCCGAGACACAAAACCATATTCGCGAGCAGACCCAAAAGCGCGGCCAGAATGGTAACTTGCTCTTCCGCTGGCGTTGTCTGGGATAGACCTTTATCCACCTCCGCAGCCTCGGCAAACGGCGCCAGCGGGATCGGTGGCTGCACCTGCGCCAACGCCGTCGGGTCCGCGTCCGCGCCCAATGTTGGTCCAGAGCCCACCGTCACGGCTTCAAGAGGCTCGTAGGAATACGGCGGATAGCTCGTGAGGTACAAGTAAACGTTCTCCGCTTCCTCTTCGCTCAAGTAATAAAAGACCGGCATCCTTCCCCGCAGCATTTGCGGCGGAGCACCCATCATGATTGGCGCACCTTGCGTAATCTTGCGAACGAACTGCGCCGGAGACGTGCGCAGCACCAGCGTGCTCAGCGGCGGAATCGCCCCTGCATACAACTGCTGCGCAGTAGGATTGGCCCCGGCCGCACTGTGGCAGACATGACAAGTGGATTTCGCAATGTGCTCACCCACACGCATGCGCTCTTCCCGCACTGCGAGTTGTTCGTTCGCCGCGCCGGGAACTCCAGCCAGCTGCCGCAGGTAGGCGACTAAAGAATTCACTTCCACACGGCTCAAGTGCGGAAATGCCGGCATATCCTGCCCACCATGATGAAGCCGGTCAAGCAGCATCGTCCTCGATTGCGCGGCCAGCTTCGCCACATCGGCACGGCTCATCGTCATTCCAGCCGCTCGCACTCGCTCCATCATCAACAGTGCTGACGTAGCCCGCACCGGGTTGATGACCGAGTTGATTTCCGGAGGCGCACCGGCGCCATTTTCTCCGTGGCATCCCCGGCAATTCATGCGGTAAAGGTCGGAACCGTGCAATGTGACGGTTTTGTTCTGATCCTCAAACTGGCGCGGCGCCACCGTTATCTGCCGGAGGGACTCATCTTCCGCGCTCAACTCTGGAGGCCCCAGTCGCCCCGTCTTGCCCATGCTGGTTTCATCGAAGGAGCGCCTCAGGTGCTGAAGCCAACTCTCTCCCGCCACGGCAGTGGGGCGAAGGTCCGCATTTTTTCCTGGCTCCGACGGTTGCGCCAGCGCCAGCCCAATGTTGGCCAGCATCACAAACGACATCAGCCCGAACGTTGCGGCCCGCGTAAAAATATTGAGAAACTTCTCGTGCTCCTGCATGTCGGCACCTCGAATGTCCCCATCATGGGTGAGGCAGCCGATCCTGTTGTCATACCGACGTACTCTTTTTGTCTATTCCTGCCCAGGCACTTTGACAACCCGGCGACAAAAAAGGCGGCAGGGACGAACCCCCGCCGCCGAAGAAAATCTCCGATGTGTTGTTAGAAGTGGAAGCCGATCTCAGCGTTCAGAGCTCGTGGAGTCACATAATGCGTGCCGCTGAACGTCGACAGAAAATTGTAAAGCGCTGTCTTGTTCGTCAAATTGATGGCGGTCAGCTGCAGGCTCCATTTGTATTTGTCGCCGTGAAAGAGATTGTCATGGCCGAGCGAAAGATCGAACAAGTTCCGCGGCGCGACGCGTTGCGGGTGGTGGTCGTCATTTTCCGTGAATGGCGCAGGTACTTTGAGGTAAGTCGATCCGAACTGTGTCGCCGGGCACTGATAGACGCCGTCTATGAGCGTTCCGATCGGAGTGGTCGGAGTTGGATGCTGCGATCCACAGAAGAACCCGGCCTGGAACTCCTGATCAGCTGTCAGCGGTGCTCCCGAAATCGTGTTGAGCAGACCCACATTGCCGTGCTGGATGTTCGCGTTTGAACCTCCATCCACCTGCCCTGTCGTCGGCGAGCAGGTTGCCGTTGTTCCCTGACAAGGGGTCGCGCCTGCCACCAGCCCGCTGTCGTATCGCCAGTTGAATCCAACCCACGGCCCGCGTTTCCACGGCTGGTATTCCAGGTGAGTCGTCTGGTTGAAAACTTCGTCGTGGTCAATGCGAAACACGCCCGTCGCCGGAGGAATGATCGGCAACCCCGCAACCTGCGGCAGGAAGAAGCGCGCCGCCACGCTCGACATCGTCACTAGCGCCGAGAACCCGTGGTAGTTCGGCACGTTCATTCGCAGCGCAAAACCCGGAATCTTCGAGCTGTGCCACTCAATCGGAAAGTAAATAGGCGTGGCTCCCACGTTGCCAAAGTCATAGCCGTTGTGCGTGTACTTCCAGATATAGTCGCCGCTGAAAACCAGATGCGGTCCAAATGCCTGTTGCAGCCCGGCGTGAAACTCATTGCGATAGCCGGGACGAATCGGTCCCGATTGACAAGGAACACCGGGCGGGGGCACCAGGGTGGGCAAGAATCCGGTCGGATCGCTGCATCCTGTGCTGGCGATGATCAGATTTTCGTTGAACGGGCTTTCCATAGTTCGCGCATAGGAAACGCGCAGCACCGTGTTCGTCCGCTTGATGTTGTAAGCGACGCCGGCGCGCGGTTCCGCCTGCCGGTCGCGGCTGAGCCCGTTGTAGAAGTCGCCGCGCATTCCCAGGTTCAGCGACCAATTCTTCACCGTGATCGAATCCTCCAGGTAGAGCGCTAGTTCCTTCACGTCAGTGTGTCCGTCAAACGGGAATAGAGTGCCTGGGGTGTACAACGTGCCTCCGCCCAACTTCGGGCCCCCGCCAGTTAAGTCGTAAGGCGCGAGAATCGCGCATGGTGTCCCGGGAACGGGTTGCAGGGTGATTGCATTCAGACACGAGGGTGTAAGGCCCGGCACCAGCGTCGGGTCCACAATGCCGATCCTGTCATCCTCGGTCAGAAAAGTCTGTTCGTAAACGGCGCCCGCTTTCACGTTGTTCATGCCCTTCACGTACGAAAGACTCGAGCGCAGGCCGGCGTTGGTCAGCTTCCGATTCTGGCTGACCGTCTCGCCTTGCAGGTCCGGAGCCAGATCGTTGAACAGGTTCGCGCTCGGATAGTAGTTGTACTGGTCTTTGCGGACGAAGCCGCCGAAGGCGAACACCGTGGACGGGCTGATCAAGTGCGTCCACATCGGAGCGATGTTGTAGGTCTTGATTTGCGACACCTGATCGGCCGGGCCCAGCGGAGCATCGGTCAGAGGATTCGTGAGCACGACGCCGTTGACGTCATGAAACTGCTGATCAAATGAATTGGGATTCTGAAACCACGACCGGGTGAAGCCCAAGTTCACAAGCAGTGAGTCCGCAGTTGAGAATTTATAGTCCACCCGGTCGAAAACGTTCTCCTGGTTCCCGCGGTCGTGCATGACGGAGAACTCCGGCGGATCGAGAAAGCGGCCGCTGTTCAGCCCGTTCACGGAAATGAAGTTCCCCCACCTTGCGCCGCCATAGCCGAAGTTGAAGCCGGCGTTCGACGTGCCAAACGCGCCATAAGAAGCTGTTACGTCGCCATGAGGCGTCGTCATGCCCTGGCCGGAGCGCGTCGTCACGTTGATGATCAGGCTCGTCTTGCCGCCGTATTCAGCCGGCGGCGCGCCCGAGATCACTTCCAGCGACTGCACCGCGTCAAGCGGAACCTGATTGGAGAAAATCTTGCTTTGCTGGTCCGTAATCGGCTGCCCATCCAGCGAGAACGAGTTCTCCGCATGATCCCCCAGCCCATGAAACAGACCGTTCGAATCAGCAGCTACTCCCGCTGTGGCCTCTGTCACCAGCGAACTCAGCGACGACGATTGGCTCTCCAGCGGAAGCCTGTCGAACAGCTCTTTGTCCACATCGGTATGAGAAATCGGGTCGTTTTCAATCAGGTCCCCGGCCGCTTCGACCGTCACCGTTTCGGCCGATGTTGATACCTCCAGCGTGATACTAAGGTTGATCGGAACCAGCGAACGCACTTCCACGTCCTGCGCTTTCTGCGCGAAGCCCGCAGCCGTCACCGTCATGTGATACGGATTGCTGGGAAGGTTGGGGAAGCTGAAGGTCCCTTTCGCATCCGTCTTCGTGGATCGGTCATATCCGCTGACCGGGTTGTGAATTTCAACCGTGGCGTTGGTCACCACCGCGCCCGAAGGGTCGAGCACGGTGCCGCTGATCGATCCCGACGTCGATTCGCCATGCGCATATCCGGCGCACCCGATCATCAAAAGGGCCGCCACAAGCGCAGCTGACCACTGTTTATGGAACAAAGGCATGATTCCTCCAAACAAGATGGGTTCAAGAGCAGTTCTGCTGCGATCGGCCGTTCAAACAGCCGATCGGCATCGTGGCAGAATCAGAACCCCGGTGGAGGACGGATGAACTTAGCGGAGGCAGGGCGGAATATCCCCGCGCATTCCCGAGCGGAATTTGCAAGTACGGCCGCAACCATAACCGGCGCGATCGCCGGTGCTTGCATGCTCAGTCCCGCGTGCGCGGTCGAGCAGATGGAACACACGTGGTGCGATGTAGTTGAGTCCCCAGGATGGGCGTGCGAGGCTTGGGCCACGCCCATCGCGCACACCAGGGCCATCGAGAGTACGCACACCACTCTCGTAAACAGGCTCCGGTTTGCGGGCGTTCTCACCATATCCTTAGGATGCTGCGGATTTCGACCGGTTGCTTTAGACGATTCTATCGTTAAATCGTTATCGACGCACACGATACGGGTTATCAAGATCCTTCCCCGTCGTCTCGTTCCGGGAAAGCTACCGTCCGGCCGGTTGGTCGGTCGCGTCCGACACTTCATGCAACTCATTGATTATTCATGTGTTTCGCCTGTGATAAACATCACACCCTAATGTGCCTATTGTCACGAACGGCTTCGGGCTCGCGGGTCGAAACTGGTTTTGGAGCCGGTCATGATGCTTGCTTACAAACTCGTCCGTCTGATTGAGACCAATTCCGAAACTCTCTCCACTAGCTTGCTCGCGAAGGTGCAAAATTCCGAGTTAACCCGCTCTTATCGTAACGTACCCGCTGAAGACCTTAAAGATCGCGTCTTCGACATCTACCGCCATCTGGGCGAATGGCTTCTCGGCAAAGGCTCCGGCTTTGACATCGAGCAGCGTTACGAGGAGATCGGCGCCAAGCGTGTACACCAGGGCGTGCCCATCAGCGAGCTGATCTGGGTCATTATTTTGACGAAAGAAAACCTATGGGAGTTCCTGGAGAAGGAATCCCTGCCCGAGCGCCCCATCGAGGCCTTCGGCGAACTGGAAATGCTGAAGTTGCTCGATCAATTTTTCGATCGGGCCATTTACTACGCCTCCGTCGGTTACGAGCGCGCGATCGCAGCGCAGGCCCTGCCGGCGCGGGGCGCGTCTCGTTAGAGGCGGGGTCAGAGGTGGGAGAACCAATGTCCTGGCAAATTGATTACAAGAAAAAATTGCGCACGCCGCAAGAGGCGTTGCTGTATGTGCAATCGGGTATGCGCGTCTACATCCAGCCCAACTGCGCCGAGCCGGAAATGCTGGTCGAAGCGCTGATGGAGCGTGGCCCGCTCGTCGAGGACGTTGAAATCGTGCACATGCTGACCATGGGCACGGCCCCCTACGTTGCGCCCGAGTGGATCGGCCATTTCCGCCACAACGCGGTTTTCATCGGAGCCAATGTGCGCGACGCCATCAATGACGGCCGCGCCGACTACACCCCGATCTATCTAAGCGAAATCGAGGAGCTTTTCGTCTCGGGCGCCATGCCGCTGGATGTCGCCCTGATTCAGGTCTCCCCGCCCGACGCCCACGGCTTTTGTAGCTATGGAGTGGGCGTGGATATCACCCTGACGGCCGCCAGTTGCGCGCGCTTCGTCATCGCGCAGGTGAACGATCAGATGCCGCGCACGTTTGGCGACAGTTTTATTCACATCAATGAGATTGATGTGCTGGTCGAGTCTTCGCGGCCGCTGCCGGAAATGAAGGTGCCGGCGATTACCGAAACCCACAGGGCAATCGGCCGCAACGTCGCCAGCCTTATCGGCGACGGCGCCGTGATCCAGACCGGTATTGGTGGTATCCCCGATGCGGTGCTCTCCTTGCTCATGGATCGTAAGGATCTCGGCGTCCACAGCGAGATGGTTTCCGACGGCATCATTCCCCTGATCGAAGCGGGTGTGATTACCGGCGAGCTCAAGAACTTCAAACCGCGCAAGGTCATCGTCGGGTTTCTTCTCGGTACCAAGAAGATCTTCGATTTCGTGGACAACAACCCTATTTTCGAGTTTCACCCAACTGCCTATGTAAACGATCCGGGTTTGATCGCCCGCAACGACAACATGATTGCCATCAACTCCGCTCTGCAAGTGGACCTCACCGGTCAGGTTTGCTCCGACTCGATCGGGAGCACGTTCTACAGCGGCATTGGCGGACAAGTAGACTTTCTGCGCGGAGCCTCGCGCTCCCACGGCGGCAAACCGATCATCGCCCTATCTTCGACGGCCAAGAACGACACCATCTCGCGCATCGTGCCCATGCTCTCGCCCGGCGCGGGCGTCGTAACTTCGCGCGGCCTGGTTCGCTACGTCGTCACCGAATTCGGCGTCGCTTATTTACATGGCAAGACCATCCGCGAGCGCGCCAAAGCGTTGATCGAGATCGCGCATCCCAAGTTCCGTGAAGAGTTGTACGCGTATTGTGAACAAACCAAGTGGCTGCAGCGTCCTCAAGCTGTAGCCGTAACGAGGTGAGTATGGCTGCACCAGCACGTGGCAACATCCTGATCGATACCGAGGAATGCAAGGGCTGTGGACTGTGCGTCGAGTCCTGTCCGCCCGAGTGCCTTGAATTGCTGCCGGAACTGAACGCCTATGGCGTGCATCCGGCGCACTACACCGGCGCAGGCTGCACCGGCTGCGGCATCTGCTTCTACTGCTGCCCCGAGCCCGGAGCCATTACCGTCTACCGCCTCGCCCCACCCACCAAGCCTCTGGTTCACGGAGACGCACAAGACAAAGTTCAAGGAGAATCCCATGCGGCAGCTCTGTAAGGGAAATGTCGCCATCGTCAAGGGTGCCATCCTCGCCGGATGCCGCTCTTATTTTGGATATCCCATCACTCCCGCCAGCGAAATCGCCGAAGCGGCAGCCCTCCTTCTGCCGCAGGTCGACGGAACATTTCTCCAGGCGGAGAGCGAAGTCGCCGCCATCAATATGGTGTACGGCGCAGCTGCGGCCGGGGCTCGCGTCATGACCGCATCCTCCGGCCCCGGCCTCAGCTTAATGCAGGAAGGCATTTCCTACTGTGCCGGCTCCGAACTTCCCTGCGTCATCGTCGACATCGTCCGCGGAGGGCCCGGCCTCGGCAACATCGCCCCCGAACAAAGCGACTACTTCGCCATGGTCAAAGGTGGAGGCCACGGCTGCTATCGCAACTTCGTGCTGGCACCGGCGTCAGTACAGGAAATGGCCGACCTCACCATCCTCGCGTTCGATCTGGCGGACGAGTATCGCAATCCTGTCATCATCCTCGCTGACGGTTTCATCGGCCAGATGATGGAACCGCTTGATCTCTCTTACCGGGAAGCCAAACTTCCCGACAAGCCCTGGGCGGTCATGGGCACGGCCGGAACCCGGCAGAACCTGATCAGCTCGATTTTCCTCGAGCCCGACGACCTCGAGAATCACATTCGCAAGCTCGAAGCCAAGTACATCCGTGCTTCGCGTCTGGAAGCGCGTCACGAAACCTTCGAGACCGCCGACGCCGAGGTTTTGCTCGTCGGCTACGGCATCACGGCGCGCGTACTGCGCTCGGCGGTCGAAATGGCACGCCGCGAAGGCCTGAAGGCTGGCCTGTTCCGGCCCATCACGATGTGGCCGTTCCCGAAAGAAGCCCTGCGCGCCGCGGCCAGCAAGGTCAGCAAGATTCTGGTCGTGGAACTGAGCAACGGTCAAATGGTCGAAGACGTTCGCCTAAGCCTGGACGGCAAGGTTCCTGTCGAGTTCTATGGCAGAACCGGAGGCAACGTCCCAAGCGTAGAAGAAGTGCATTCGCAGCTAATGCAGCGCGTAATGCAAATGGTGTAGCAGTTTGTGTGGGGCGGACATTCTTGTCCGCCCAGCCGAGCATAGTTCGGCGGTTTTTGCGTAGAGACAGCCGCCCTCGGCCGTCCAGCGGAGCGAAGCTCCGCAGGGTTTGGATTGTGTAGGACCGAGCGAAAGCCGGGTACAGCTCGTATCAGGGCACGCCTTGAGGCGTGCCGATGGAAAACAGTATTGAGGCGGCTTTAGCCGCCGGGGACGAGACGGAGCGATCATGTCAACCAACACGAAGAACGAAGCACAAGCTTCCGAGATCCTGGCCGCGGGCTACGAGGTTACGCATTCGAAGTCGCCCGCCTTTTACAGCGCCTACGAGCGCAAGGCCGACCTTCAGAACCAGACCCACTACTGCCCCGGCTGCGGCCATGGCGTCGCCCACAAGCTCATTGCCGAGGCCGTTGAAGAACTCGGTCTGAAGGACAGAACCGTCTTCGTCAGCCCCGTCGGCTGCTCGGTCTTCGCCTACTACTATCTCGACGTGGGCAACGTCCAGCTCGCGCACGGCCGCGCTCCCGCCGGCGCCACCGGCATCAAGCGCACCCGTCCCGACAGCATCGTCATTTCCTATCAGGGCGACGGCGATCTCGCCGCCATCGGCACCGCCGAAATCATCCACGCCGCCAACCGCGGCGAAAAAATCACTGTCTTCTTCATCAACAACGCCATTTACGGCATGACGGGCGGCCAAATGGCCCCGACGACCTTAGTCGGCCAAAAGAGCACCACTTCCCCCTTTGGACGCCGTCCGATCAACGAAGGCTTCCCGCTACATATGGCCGAATTGATCGCAGGCCTCGAAGCTCCCGTCTATGTCGAACGCGTTGCCCTCTCCGACAACAAGAACATCATGAAGGCGCGCAAAGCCGTCCGCAAGGCGCTCGAAATTCAGCGTGACGGCAAAGGTTTTTCCTTCGTAGAAATCCTTTCCCCGTGCCCCACCATCTGGGCCAAGGACCCCGTCGAGGCGCGCAAGTGGGTCGCCGAGGCGATGATCCCGAATTTCCCGCTCAACGTCTTCAAAGACCGGGTGCACGAGCCCGTGCAGAACGCCATCGTGCCCCATCACACGGTCCCCGAAACCCTGGAGATCGGCGACCCTCGCATAGGAACACAGTCAGACGTTCACACTCACATTGGGACGACCGGCGCTCCCGCCGAGCAAAGCGCGCCAGTAACCTCACGCACTCACCAGCACCACTTCGATACGTTCGGAATCAAGGTCGCCGGCTTTGGCGGACAGGGCGTGCTCCTGCTCGGCCAGTTGCTGACCGAGATGGGCATGCGCGAAGGCCTGGAAGTCAGCTGGCTCCCGTCTTATGGCCCGGAAATGCGCTCCGGCAGCGCCCATTGTCACGTGTGCCTTGCGAAGCAGCGCATCGGCTCGCCGCTTATTTCGCATCCCGACGTGCTCGTCGCCATGAACGAAGTTTCTCTCCGCAAATTCGCGCAGACGGTCGCCGCCGGAGGCCTCATCCTCTACAACGCCGCCCGCTTGCCCGAAGACTTCCAACTGCCGCCGGCGCGCATCATCTGCATCCCAGCCTCGGAGATGGCCGACAAGCTCGGCTCGACTAAAACGACCAACATCGTGATGATGGGCGCGCTGCTCGAAGAAACCGAATGCCTGCTCCCCGCAACCGCCGAAGGAGTGCTAGAGACCAAGGTCAAGAAAGTCGAATTGAAAGAAATTAACCGCAAAGCCCTGGCCGCTGGCCGCGGCTTCATCGACCACTATGTGAGAGTAGGCGCCGTAAGCCAGCCCGACGGCTTTGCGTACTAACCGTCGTAACCAGCTGATAGGGCGGGGCCGAACAAACTACTTCACACGAGCCGCCTCGCCTGCTATTCTGCAACGTCGCAAGCCGCCATGACGGATGGGGAGCTCATCGAATGATTTGCATGCCAGAAACCGCTACAAAGAATTTGGTGCTGGGGAAGATTGCAGCCGACCATATTCTCCCAACCGATCTATTGGTGTTGCTGGATCAAGGACTGTCATACGCTGACATCCAAGAGGCTGTGTCGGAACTGCTATACGAGGGGCGAATCGTGCTCACTCCCGAGCGACAACTGGTAGTCGCGCGCGGCTCGACGAGGCTGTCGGATGATGCCAAGCCGGAATGCTAAGAGGATACGAGACGAGGGTTTCTCCGAAGGCGACAGTCGAGACGATTTCCAGCGCGACCGTGACATTGTCCTGTATACCTCAGCCCTCCAACGCCTCTCGGGAATCACGCAAGTGGTTTCGGTCGGCACGGGCCACGTTTTCCACAATCGACTCACCCATACCCTCCAAGTTGCTCAGGTCGGTCGTAGACTCGCGGAAAAGCTGCAAGTCAAGCAACGAGAACTGGTCCGAAGCTACGGAGGCCTGAACCAGGACGTCGTTGAGGCCGCCTGTCTAGCTCACGATCTGGGTCACCCGCCCTTTGGTCACGTAGCAGAATCAGTTCTGGATCGCCTTGCCGGACCGGACATTGACGGCTTTGAGGGAAATGCTCAGAGTTTCAGGATAATCTCCGAACTCGCCTTTCGAAATCCTGATTACAACGGACTCAATCTGACCCTTCAAACGCTGCGCGCCACCCTCAAATATCCTTGGACGTACGAGCAGCGACCCATGGACAAAGCTGATCCTACCAAACGGAAGAACAAGTGGGGCGCGTACAAAACCGAGTCGGATGCCTTCCGACAGGCAACCGGCCATCCAACGGGCCCGGTTCCCAGGTGCCCCGAAGCAGAGCTCATGGATTGGGCCGACGACCTTACGTATTCGGTGCATGATGTAGAGGACTTCTATCGCGCTGGCCTCATACCTCTCCATGCATTACGCCCCGAAGCAAAGGGCATGCCCGGGAACTCAGAGCGACAACGTTTTCTCGATTATGTATGGGGCCGCCGTCAGCACATCGGCGAACTGGAAGAGTTCTCCCAGCAGCAGCTCGATGCCATGTTTCGACAGCTGATGTTCGTAATGTTCACCCTCGACGGCCCATACGAGGGCACAAGGGAACAGCGGGCGCGGCTTCGAACCTTCACGAGCAATTTGGTGGATCGCTACATTAATGGCCTTCAGCTGTGCGAGCAAACCTCGGGTGGCGAGAGCGTAAGCAAGGACAAACAGCTAACAGCGGAAATAGCACTTCTCAAACAGCTAACCTGGTTCTACGTCATCGATGCGCCTTCCTTGGCAACTCAGCAGCACGCGCAAAAACAGGTGGTGAAATACCTATATGTGGTCTTTCGAAACGAGTCGAGAAAACGGCCGTCAAATCTTCTGCCGCCCTACTATCGCGATCGACTGAAACAGATCCCGCCGGGCGATCTTCAGGAAAAGAGGCTTGTGATCGATCTCATTGCCGGAATGACTGAAACACAAGCGATCGCTGTGTACCAGCGACTGAATGGGATCGTCATGGGCTCCGCTCTGGACAAGGTTCTCGTGTAGTTGCCGACCGGCTAATTTACGATGCCGCGTTGCCAGCAGTGGACCCTATGCGCGAACCAGCAAAAGCACTATCCCCCCGCCCCCGATTCCTCCACAATCACCAAAAGTGCCGGCCGCGCCACCGCGGCGCCACCTGCGTCGACTTCGATCTTTACCAGTCCCGCCTCATCGCAACGTGAGGCCCAAAGCTCGCACCAGGGAGAAGTCCTATGTCAGGCCAAGTCGTTCTCTACTTCGACGATCAAGCAGATGCCCTGCGCTTTGCGCTCGCGGCCGGATCCGTAATGGCCGGAGACGGTTCGCCCTCCACCAGCGAACTCGTAGAGAAAACAGCCTGCGTGAGCCGCATCCAGCTGAATGCCAACGCGGCCAAACCACAGCACCCCAATTCGTCCGACCACGCCGCCTGAAAACTGTTTGTGTGGGGACGCGTCCTTGGCGCGTCCAAGCGGAGTCTGTGTCATAGGCGGAGTCTGTGCCATGGCTCGCTGATCGTCCGAAAAGTGAAATAACAATCCGATAATGAGCCGCGAAGCGGCGTAAGAATGCAGCCCACGGCGCAAGCCGTGGGTCCCGGGTGGGAAATGAGCGAGCCCCGGAGGGGCGAAAGAACAGCTACGGCCAGGCTCAAGCCCGACAAAGTCCGGCTTCAACACTGGCCGGCTCATCAGACTCGATCTCCATCGCAGCGTTTAGAATGTTCTTTCCTATGCCCACCGCCGAACGCTCTATCTCTACCTCTCTCGACCTGACCTGGGTTCGCTCCCAGTTCCCTTCTCTAGGCCAAACTGTCAACGGCCAGCCCGCCGTCTTCATGGACGGCCCCGGCGGCACGCAAGTCCCGCAGCGGGTGATTAACGCCATCTCCGATTACCTGGCCCGCAACAACGCCAACACCGGCGGAGCCTTTGCCACCAGCCGCGCCACCGACACCATTGTCGCGGACGCCCGCGCCGCCATGGCCGACTTCCTCAATTGCGACGCGGACGAAATCGTCTTCGGCGCAAACATGACGTCGCTCACTTACGCGATGAGCCGGGCCTTTGGACGAGACCTCGGGCCGGGCGACGAGATAATGCTCACGCTCCTCGACCACGACGCCAACTTCTCGCCCTGGAAAGCACTCGAAGAAAAAGGCGTGACCATCCGCGCCGCAAAGTTCAATCCCGCCGATTGCACGCTCGACATGGACGACCTGGCCCGCCAAATCACAAATCACACGCGCCTGGTTGCGGTCGGCTATGCATCGAATGCAGTCGGCACAATTAACGATGTCAAGGAAGTCGTGCGTCTGGCGCGGCAAGCCGGCGCGCTCAGCTACATTGACGCTGTCCACTACGCGCCCCACGGACTAATTGACGTACGCACCCTCGACTGCGATTTCCTGGTCTGTTCAACTTACAAGTTCTTCGGCCCGCACATGGGCGTGCTCTACGGCAAGCGCGAGCACCTGCAGCGCCTGCATCCCTACAAAGTCCGCCCCAACACCAACAACATTCCCAACTGCTGGGAGTGGGGCACGCTGAACCACGAGTGCATCGCCGGGATCAAGGCGTGCGTGGATTATTGGGATGATCTAGGACGCCGCGCGATCCCAGCAGTTGCAAGCCGCCGCGAATCCATCGTCGCCGCGCACGCCGCGATCCATCCGCACGAGCGCGCGATGATGGAGAGGATGATCGCCGGCCTCGTGGCAATTCCGGGGCTGAAGCTCTACGGCATCGCCGACCCTCGCCGCTTCGAACATCGCTGCGCAACAACAGTCGTGCGGATCGAAGGACACACGCCGCTCGAACTCGCCACCAAGCTAGGCGAGCGCGGCTTCTTCACCTGGGACGGAAATTACTACGCGCTCAACGTGACCGAGCAGTTAGACGTGGAGCGTTCCGGCGGCTTCCTGCGCATCGGTCTGGTGCATTACAACACGATGGAGGAAGTGGAGCGGCTGCTCGCTGCGCTGCGGGAGATTGCGGTCTACTAACGTTGAATTTTGTCGACGCGATTTCCGGTGCCGATCAGCGCGATGCTAGCCAATCCAACGAACAGGCCGTGCTCGATCACGCCCGGCATGTCGCTCAAAATGCGCGCGAGCGCGGCCGGGTCTCCGATTCTTCCAAAGCTGCAATCGAGAATCGGATTCCCGTTATCCGTAAGATAAGGACTGCCGTCCGGGCGCGTGCGCCATTTGACGGACGTCCCAAGCCCGGCGATCTTCTTCTCGACCACCGCGCGCGCAAATGAAATGACTTCAACCGGCAGCGGAAATTTGCCAAGCGCCGACACAAGCTTGCTGGAGTCGCTGACAACAACCATCTTCTTCGACGCCGACGCCACAACTTTCTCACGCAGCAGCGCGCCGCCTCCGCCTTTGATCAGGTTAAGGTGGGGATCGACCTCGTCGGCGCCATCAATCGTGATGTCAATTTCCGGATTCTCGTCGAGCGTGGTCAGCGGCACTCCGACCTTTTTCGCCAAATCCGCCGTGGCAAACGAGGTAGGAATGCCCACAATCTTCAACCCAGCCTTCACGCGTTCGCCAAGCGCGATGACCGCGAAGTAAGCGGTAGACCCAGTACCCAACCCGACCACGTTGCCGTCGCGCACCAGTTCGGCGGCAGCACGACCAGCGAGTTCCTTTTCTTTCTGACTATTCCGCTGACCTTTCGCCAGATTGGTCATGACTCTCCAGACCACGAAGCTAAGTAAGCCCACGAGCTAAGCTATTGATTTGTAAATACGTTACATCTAAGTCCTTATTCTTCAAAGACCTGACACGACGACCACGCTAAGTCTTTGACTTTAAAAGACTGCGGCCAAGGGGGCCTCATTTCCTGACCACCTCGATATACACAAGATAAGCGCAAAGCGCCAGACCAAAGAGACCCAGTAAATAAGAAACAATGTCGATGACGAAACCAGCGGGCTCAAAGCTGTTCGTATCGAGCTGCCCCCGCGTTTTTCGGTAACGGGCGAGTCCAGCGAGGATCAACAGCACTCCTCCGACAATGGAGATCACACCAAACCACGCGGTAACTCCCGTCGTCGATGAGGCATGTCCCTGAAGCTGAAGGAATTCCCGCAGAGCAATCGAGAAGCGGCCGATCGCAAATCCGAAGATGATGGTCGCGATGCCAGTTCGCACCCACGCCAGAAACGTTCGCTCGTTGGCAAGGTGATCGCGAGCGCGATTGGGATTGACGTTGTCGGGCGGCATTTTTCCGGAACTTCAGAGCAAGCCCGCTATTATTCCACAGCCTTTCGCAGCAGCGCAGCCGGACCCGCGATGTTCTTGAGAAGATCGGCCGGAATGCCATGCCGCTGTTGCAGATACTCAGGAGCGTTGTAGGAGAGCCAGACTTTTCCCTGCGCATCCTGCCAAGCCAGCGCCTTTAGCGGAAGATCAATCGCGGAGGTTGGAGCAGCGACCATGAGCGGCGTTCCGCCCTTGGGATTGCCAAAGATAAGCAGCTGCGTAGGCCGCATTTCGAGCCCGACCTTGGCCGCCTCGCCGCTGTGATCGACAAGCGCAAAGACGGTCACTCCGTTTTCTTTGAGCAGCGCCTGCAGACGGGAAAGAGTTTCGTGAACAGAGTAGCGGCTGGGAAGATCAACGATTCCTGAGGTCATGAAAGCCTCCGGTGAAGTAGACGATGGCGAGGCGAGGCAGGACGCAGAAATTTGCCGAAGGGGTTTTAGGTCTCAGGTCTCAGGACAGGCTCTCTTCGATTTGCGTCTGAGTTTGCCTTTCCTGAGACCTGACACCTGATACCTGAGACCTGAAACCTAGTACCTATCCCGCAATCATCTTTCCAAGGATTTCCTTCAGCAGTTTCGCCGCCACCATCGCGGTAATCTGCGTGTTGTCCTGTGCGGGATTGAACTCGACGATATCCGCTCCCGCGATTCTTCCCGTGATGGCATGCAGGTGAGCGATCGCTTCGCGAGTCGATAAGCCTCCCGGCTCGCGATGCGAGATTCCCGGAGCGAAGGCGGGATCGAGCGCGTCCATATCGAACGATATGTACACCGGGCCATCGACTTTCATGCGGTCGAGCGCGGGCAGGTGGCGCATTTCGATGACCTCGACCGCGAACTTCTTCGCCTGTTCGCGCTGGTGCGCGGTCATGGCGCGAATGCCCACCTGGATCAGGCGTTTCGCGGCCCCGGCTTCCATGATGCGGGCAAAAGGGCAAGCGTGCGACATTCGGTTGCCTTCGAGTTCGTCGTAGAGGTCAGGGTGCGCATCGAAATGGAGGATCGTCAGATCCGGAATGTGCTCGCCGAAGGCGCGCACGATGGGCAACGTGATCGAGTGATCGCCGCCGAGGCAAACGGGACGCAGGCCGCGGTCAAGCAGTTCTCCGACTTTGGCTTCGATGGCAGCGAAGGGCTCCTCGAACGTGAAGTTCAAGTCGCCGGCATCGCAGTATGCGCCTTCGGCGCTCAAGTCCACGCCGGATTCGGTTGAGAGATTGGCGGAGTCGGACCCGAAGGCGACGCGGATGATCGGCGGCGCTCCAGCCGATCCGCGCAACCAGGAGGAGTTGGCATCGAAGGGAACGCCGAGGAGGACGGGTGTTCCGGGCTTGGCGGATTTGGGATTCAGTGTCATCACATTAATCCTGAGGTGAGGATAATTGTCGCGGCGCCAGTTCGCAGTGACGCGCGACACGGCTGCGGGCTTTGCCCGCTGACAGCTGACCACCCCAGCCCGCGAAAACCGCGCGGCCTGGGGACCCCGGCCGAGGGCGGCTGTCCCTGCGTGAGTTATTCTATAAACAGATTATGGCGACTTCCACCACACGCAATTCTTCGCGCACCACGACCGCAGTGGACAACTGCGAGCGGGAGTATGTTTTCGGGCTGTTTCGGCAGTTTGGATATCTCGAGGCCGAGCTGAATCCGCTCGGGTTACTGCCGCCGCAGCCGCATCCGGACTTGCGGTTTGATGCCGATAACGACAACGAGTGGGCGCGAGAGGCGCGGCGCATTTACTGCGGAAGTGTAGGTGTAGAGTTCATGCATATCGCTGACCCAGAGCGGCGGCAGTGGATTCAGGAGCGCATCGAGGCCGGGCCAGCGGCGGTCGACCGGGAGCGGGCGCTCGATCTGCTGATGCGGGCCGATCTCTTCGAGCAGACTTTGCAGTCGCGGTATCTGGGCAACAAGCGGTTTTCGCTTGAGGGTAATACGTCGCTGCTGCCCGCAGTGGACGAGATTCTCGACGTCGCCGGAGAACATGGCGCCCTCGAACTGGTCATGGGCATGAGCCATCGCGGAAGGCTGAACGTGATCATTCACGTCGCGAAACGGCCGGCAGAACAGGTGTTTGCCGAGTTCGAGGATGTGGACCCGCGCAGCGTGCTTGGTTCAGGCGACGTGAAGTATCACATTGGCGCAACCGGCGAGTACGTCACGAAAAGCGGGAAGAAAATTCATATCCATCTGGCGTCGAATCCCAGTCACCTGGAGGCGGTCGATCCTGTAACCGTGGGGCGGACGCGGGCCAAGCAGGACCGGGCAGGCGAAAACGGCAAGTCAAAGTATCTGCCGTTGCTGGTGCATGGCGACGCGGCGTTTGCAGGACAGGGGATCACGGCTGAGACGTTGAACTATGCGGATCTTCCCGGCTACACGGTGGGTGGAACGATTCACGTGATTGTGAACAACCTGCTGGGGTTCACAACCAACGCGCGCGACGAGCACTCTTCTCGATTTGCCGCCCAACTGGCGCGGCGGCAGGCGATTCCGATCTTTCACGTCAACGGCGAAGATGTGGACGCGGTGATGTGGATCGCGCGCATCGCGGCGGAATATCGCTACCGGTTTGGCACAGACGTGGTGGTGGATCTGATCGGATACCGCCGTCACGGCCATAGCGAGGTGGACGATCCCACGGTGACGCAGCCGCTCATGTACAAGGCCATCAAGCAGCATCCACCGCTGTTCGAGATTTACGCTAAGCAAATTGGCATCGAGAATCTTGCCGAGCGCGTGGCCGCGGTCAAGGCTGAATTTGAGGGAGCGCAAAAAACGGCATCGAAGGCCACTAAGAAGCCGTCGCTGCGGGAACTGCCCTCGTATTGGGATAACTATTGCGGAGGACGGTACCACGCGGAGTATGACGAACCCACCGGAGTCGCACGCGAAGAGCTGATTGAGCTGACGGAACGGTTGACGACGTATCCGGAGGGATTTCACATCCACCCGAAAGTGAAAAAGCTGCTGGAGCAGCGCGCAGAAATGGGAACGGGGAAGAAGCCGCTCGACTACGGGATGGCGGAAGCGCTGGCGTTCGCGAGTCTGGTGAAGCAGGGGATTCCGGTGCGCCTGAGCGGGCAGGATTCGCGGCGGGCTACGTTCAACCAGCGGCATTCGGTGCTGATCGATACCGAGGATGAGACCGAATACATTCCTCTGTGCAATGTGGCTCCCGGCCAGGCGGCCTGCCATATCTATAACTCGACGCTTTCCGAAGCCGGCGTGATGGGTTTTGAGTATGGCTACAGCCGCGATTATCCCGAGACGCTGGTGCTCTGGGAAGCGCAGTTTGGCGACTTCGCCAATGTGGCGCAGGCGGTAATCGATCAGTTCGTGAGCGCGGGTGAGGACAAATGGGGATTGCTCTCAGGCCTCGTGCTACTGCTGCCGCATGGCTACGAAGGGCAGGGGCCGGAACACTCGAGCGCGCGCGTTGAACGGTATTTGCAGCTCGCGGCGCGGGATAATTTCCAGATTTGCCAACCCTCGAATGCGGGACAGTATTTCCATCTGCTGCGGCGTCAGGCGCTGCGCAAATGGAGAAAACCCCTGGTGGTCTTCACACCGAAAAGCATGCTGCGGCATCCGGATGCGCTTTCGCCGCTCGACGACCTGACCCATCAGAGGTTCCTGCCGGTGATTCCGGACACCGAAGCCCGCGACGTGAAGCGCATTCTGCTCTGCACGGGAAAGATCGGGCATGAACTGCGCGCGGAGCGGCAGAAGCGGCAGGACATGAGCACGGCGATTGTGTTCCTCGAACAGATGTATCCGTTTCCCGAGGCGGAGCTGGCGGCCGAGTTCGACCGTCACAACACGGCGCGCGACATTGTGTGGGTGCAGGAAGAGCCGTCGAATATGGGCGCGCTGTTTTATATGTTGCCGCGGCTGCGAAGGATCGCGCACGAGCGGCCGATCCTATCGGTGAAGCGATCCGGGAGTGCGAGCCCAGCCACGGGATCGGCAAAAGCGCACGAGGTGGAGCAAAAGACGCTGCTGGCGCTGGCGTTTACGACGCAGGGGTAGGGCAAATTGCAGAGGTCAGAAGTCAGATTGCAGAAGTTTGAGGCGCCGCGACCTCCGAGCCGCGCGCCGAAATCCTGAGCACAGCGGAGAGCAGCTCCAAAGCAGCCTATCTGTGCCGTAGCAGCGAATCGTAAAGTACCCAAACGATCACACCCAGCCCCAGCGCCCCGGTTATCCGCACCTGGATCGCACCCCAACCACTTCCAAACTTCTTCTCGGTCAACGATCCTTGTGCACGAATCCAATCGGGCAATCGAAACCAAGCCCGTGGAGAGATGAGCATAAATAAGGCATTGACGCCAATAGCGACCGCCGTTAAAGCCAGTATTAACCGACCAACAATATGCCACACCTTTTCCCCCGCAAAACAAAAAGCCCAGCGTTTGCGTGGGCTTTCCTGAGCGAAACTGTGCTCAAATACTTCTATGGCCAGCGCTTGGCCGCATCTTCCCATCCCGCCGCGCGCGCTGGAGGGTTGACTGCCTGGGCCGCAATCGGAGCGGGAATGCGAATCGGTTGCTGCTGTGCCGGAACCGAGGCCAGTGCCGGTTTCGACGCCTCGGCGACCGCCTCCTTTTCCTCGGAAAGCAAGGGGGCCGCGACCCGCAAGGCCTCTACCTCTTTTTCCAGTCGCGCCAGTTCAAGCTCTTTCTGCCTCAAAACCTCGTAAACATTTTTCATGCTCAGCACCTTTTTGTGACGGGGAGAACGTCAACGGCAGAGTATGAGTTTTCAACATGCTTTGTCAAGAATGATGGACCCGTCATGTCAATAAAAACAGACCGGTGCGCTAGGCATTCGCGTTCGTAGCATGAATCGGCGAAGAGCTCGCGGTCAGCGAAAGAGAACGATGAAGACAAGCACGCCAAGGATCAGGACGACGATGACTAGCAAGAGATTCACGTGGCCAGACAGCCAGGATTCCTTAGCCGGGGTGACATTAGCGAGAAAAGGCGGCAAGGCTTCGTCGGTCGCAGGAACCGCTGACACTGCCAGCTGCGGACTCACTGCTTCACTTCGATCTTGGGTCCGCCCCATTTTGTCATCCTTTTTTCTTTCGCAATCAAGACAAAGGGCTCTGCCTTCGGAAACAGGGAATCCGCAGGAAGCGCATTTCTGAACGCGGAGCATCGAGTCAGGAAGCGAGGCGGACTCCGCGGTTCCAACTCCTGGACTTGTTTCGAGAGCGGGCGGTGCCAACGATTCGGCGGGCAGTTGCCAGGTATGCAATTTCGAGAACTCGCCTGAGACAGTGGCATTCTCCGCAACCGCAGATAGTGATGGAATCAACGCCGCCGGGTCGTTCGGTAGTGGTTGCAGCGTAGCCGCGGCCGACAAGGCGGGGACGGCTGATGCCGGGATCCTCTCTGCCTGCTTCCCCGGCGGCTGTTTCGCAGAAGGGGGAGGCACTGCGCCATGGCGTTGCTCGGCGAGATCGAGCGCAGTTAGCGTGAGGTCGGCCATGCGCTCAAGCGCAATCAGATCGCGTTCTTCGAAGGCGTAGGCGTGATCGGAGAAAAGTTCGAACAGTCCGCGCACCTCGCCATTTTGCCGCAGCAGAGGCAGAACAACGATCGAGGCGATGCCGAGCGCCCGGCAAGCTTCAAGATTCACACGCGGATCGGCCTCGGCATTGTCGCAGCGTAGCAACTGGCGCCGCGCGATGCTTTCGCCAGTCAGCCCGGACCGAACCTGCAGGCGGGCGCCGATCGACGGGGCGCAGGAGCCGGCGCTGGCGCGGCAAACCATTTCGCCGCCTTGCGGCAAGGCGAGGGCGGTTCCAGTGGCACCCGTGATGTATTGGGCACGCTCGACCAGAAGCTGGAGTGCGGCGTCGAGCTCCGGTTCTTCGAGGCCGCGGCTTAGGTTAGCATCGCCTGACGGGGTTACAGGCGCGCGGGCCGCCGCCGCGGGCATGGCGCCGCCCGAAGGCAAATCGTCGGGTTGGGGGAAGCCCGGCATGCGATTACGCGCACGCTAGCAGTGTGCTGAAAAACTAAGATTCGTATCAGGGTATCGCTTTAGCGATACCGCCAAGTGCTGTGAAATCAGTTGCCCCTTTAGGGGCTGAGGCACGAATCGCGACTTTTTCAGCAAACTGCTAGTCTCTCGCAAAGTCGCGTGAGCGGACGGATGAAACCGTCGACCCACACGAACATTACTGACCCGAGTCTCGCCTTGGAAACCGTGGCTGTCAAGAGCAGGAGGGCTCTTCGCCGGTGTTTGAAGTTATGCCGAGGCGTCGTCTTTGTGGCGCAACCACTCAATGAACATCTGCTCGCGCGGCTTGTCGTAGGCCATGAGCAAGTGGCGAATGCTGCGTCCGCTGACGAAGTGGCAGACTTCTTCCGCGAGATTCTTGGCATGGTCGCCGGCGCGTTCCAGGGATTGCGTCATGAAGATGACTTGCAGACTGGCGCGGCGCTCGATGTTCTCGGGATTTTCAATGTGGCGGAGAAAAATCAGATTGCGCAGGCGATCCATCTCGGCGTCAGCGCGCAGGACTTCGATGGCCTTTTTGACGTCGCGTTGCGAAAAAGACTGGCCGACGTCGGCCAGCATCTTTTCGAGAATCGTCGCCATCTGCGTCAGTTCGCGCGCGTCCTGGGGATCGATGCGGGCTCCTGTGGCCTGGGCGCTGGTCGCGAAGCTCAACAGCAGATCGCCGATGCGCTCCAGCCCGATCATCAGCTTCATGCAGGCCAGCAACTGCCCGGTTTCGGTTTCCGGCACGCGTGTAATGGTCGAGGTCACGCCCGAGTCCACTTCCATGTCAATGGCGTCGAGGTCCTTTTCACATTGGCGGATGTCGTTGAGGCGCGCCATCGAGCCAGTGGCAATGCCTTCGGCCGCGATGGCAGCAGCCTGCCGCGCCAGTTCGCACGCCTCTACCGTCCGCTTGACCAGGTCAGAATACGACGGTTCGGGCGCTGGCTTGTTCACGCTGGCTGTGCTCATGGGGAAAAATAGTCCTCCTCCGTTCGATGCCGGCGTCTGCACCGGTAGACGCGAGCAGCATCAATCCAGACTGTGGCACACACTTCTAGCACGAGTGTAATTCCCTGCGCCGCAGCTCAGGTTACAACGCGATAAATTTATGGTTGCCGAAATGGAAGAGTCAAGCAATAGGGCAGTTTCTGGCAGCCGTTCTATGCATGGCTACGGTCCCTGCTGACTGGCCACGACCCCATCGCGGGTGGTAACTATTACCATTGTGATCTCGCCCACGTCTCCCAAGAGCCGCACAATGTGCCAATCGGATTGGGCGTTCTTTTTCTCGGGTTACTCCAGCGAGTCGCCGTAGGAGCGGGCAAGGTACTTGCTTTGTTCCTGGTCGTCCGGCTGGGATTGCGGCGGCGTTCCCCGATCACCGTCAGTCGTCGAATAACCCACTAACCTTCGCCGCCAGCGAGTACGTGAAGCTCAATAATCCAACCAAACAGGAAACCTGGCGAAGCCCCATCTGATTCTGCTGATCATCACAATATTGGTCGCGCTGACCTTCGATTTCCTGAACGGATTTCACGACGACGCCGACAGCGCCGTAATGGCGACCGGCGTAGCGGTCGACGCGTTATAGGCTCCGGTTAGCCGACTATCCGCCCAGTGAGTCGGATACTGCCAACACGTGTCTGACAGATAGCGGAAATCCGTCGGCGAGGCAATCACCACACATGCGGTACCAGCCGGTAACGTACCTTTTGGAGATATTCCTTGTAGCCCTCCAGTTCGCGTGCCAACAGCTTCTCTTCGCCAAAGATGCGCACAACCAGCAGCCCGAGCAGGGCGAGGGCTAAGAGAAGGCCGGAAATGGAGCCGAGCAGCAACGCGCCACCAACGAACGCTACACTTGCCCCAAGATACATAGGGTGGCGAACAACGCCGTACACGCCCGTATCAATAACATGCTGCCCGCGCTCGCTCTGAATCCGCACCAGCTGCGACGCAAAGGTGTTATCGGTGAACGCGCGGAAGAACGGAAAACTGCCCCCGAGGAGCAGGATGCCCCCGCATACTTCGCACCACAGCGGCAGGCGGGGTGTCCAACCAAAGCGCACATCCAGCGGCGGCACAATAAAAAAGGCCAGCCAACACACTTTCATCCCGATGACGATAGCCTCATCGGCGCGCGATTCACCGCCCGTGCCGGGCATGCGGAAGCGCTCGGCCAACAGCGCAGGGTCCCGGTAGCGAAGCCACAAGAGAACGGCGGCAGCGAAGGAAACAAACCAGCCGCCAAAGATCCAGCCCTCCACCCACCGCCAATCGCCCGACAGCCATAGTAGCAACCCTAGGTAGACAACGGCGAGACCCGCCAGCAGGAGCCCAAGGATGATCGGCGTAGGGCGCATCGGAAGCCCCCCCGAGAGCAGAACTTAGAGAACAGCATCCAATTTCCCATTCCCCAACCAGGAATAAAAGGACGACCGTCACGAGTTTGTGTGATAAGTGACGGGCATCATACTGCCGAGACGTGCCAGCCTTCCACTTTCGGAGCCGATTGCCGCGTGGATTTGACAGGACGGCAAGACTCGTTCGGGCGGATCACAGGCTACTCGGAAACTTCTCCGTTATTAGCACCTAATACCGACTCCGCCTCAGAAGCTGGCAGCGTGAAAAGGAAAGCCGAGCCGTGATTCAGTTCGCTCTCGGCGCGGATCGTGCCGCCGTGGGCCAGAACGATGTGCTTGGCGATGGCGAGACCAAGTCCGGTTCCCCCGGACTCGCGGGAGCGAGCTTTATCGACACGGTAAAAACGCTCGAACAAGCGCGGCAAGTGCTCGGAGGAAATACCCGGCCCAAGGTCGCGGACGGAAAATTCGACGCCGTTCTCGGCCGGCCGCGCGCCGAGAACAATCTTCTTTCCCGACGCCGCGTACTTCAACCCATTCTCAATGAGGTTGGAAAAGATCTGATGCATGGCCTCGCGATCCGCATCCACGTGCGCTTCGGGAGCGGTGTTTTCGATCACGAGTTCGACGCCGTACGAGCGGGCCACTTCGATGAAGCTCTCCAGTGCATCCTGCAGAAGTTCCTCGGTGCTGGTCCTTTGAATTGTGAATCGTTGCTCCCCCGATTCGACGCGCGCCAAGGTCAGCAGATCTTCGGTGAGGCGGGACATGCGGGCGGCATTCTTGCGGATGATCTCGAGAAATTCGCGCACGTGATTATCGGCCAGCGGACTGTCGAGGAGTGTTTCCGTATATCCCTGAATGGAGGTGAGCGGAGTGCGCAGCTCGTGGGAAACGTTGGCGATGAAATCGCGCCGAGTTTTTTCCATGCGCTCGGTCTCGGTCAGGTCGCGAAGTACGGCCACAGCGCCGCCTCCGGGCATGGGCGCGGCCGTAACATCGAAAGTGCGTCCGGAGGTAATTGTGTTCGAGCGCGCCGTTGACACCACATGGTCGTGTGCCGCTTCCTGAACCGCCTTCAGAAAATCCGGGTCGCGCACACTCTCGATCAAAGGCGCATCGAGCCGGGGCGGGCGCAGCAGAATACGGTTCATGCGGCGATTCGCCCATTGCACGCGCCCATCCGGTCCAACGGCGATCACGGCGTCCTGCATGCTGTTGAGAAGAGTCTCCAGCTCATTCTGACTGGTCTTGAGGCGATCAAAGCTCTCTTCCACGCGGCGCGCGGTCTTGTCGAGCGCGGACGCGACCTGGCCGATTTCATCCGTTGCGGTGGACGCAATTCTGGCCGTCAGGTCACCGGCCGCGACCCGTTCAGCAAAACGCACAATTCGCTGCAGACGAAATCCTACATATTGCGAGGCGGCAGCGGCGATCAAGATCGCAATTACAAAAGCCGTAAGCGAGCCCCAGAACAAGGCCCGGGCCAGAGGGCGGTCTGTAACTTCGATTTCCGGCAAAGGATAGGCTAGGCGCACCGCGCCTCCGGAAATAGGTGCAGCCACATAGAGGAACGGCACAGCTAGAGTGCGGCCACTACGCTCGTCAATCCCGATGTGACCGCCGAGGGCAGCTGCAAACTCCTTGCGGCTGGCGTGGTTCTCCATCGTGCGCGGATCAGCTTCGGAGTCGGCCAGCACCTTGCCCGTCGGATCGATGACGGTCGCGCGGGCACCGGCGGCCTGGCCTTCCTGCGAGGTAATATCGGCAAGGTTGTGCTGCCGGTCGTTCTCCACGCGGTAGGCAAACATCTGGACCTTTTGCGTGAGATCGCGTTCGATCTGCTGGTGTAGAGTACGTTCCCAAACGCTGTGCACAGTCCACAGCAGGGTGATCGCGGTCACGGCGATCACGACCAGAAACACCAGCATCAGCTTGAAGAAGATGCGGCTTCTCAACGAGGAACCTCGAAGCGGTAGCCGGCGCCCCGAACCGTTTTCAGGTAGCGCGGGTTCTCCGGATCTGGCTCGATTTTTTCACGAATGCGGCGCACATAAACGTCGACCGACCGCGGCGTAACGTAGGCCGTGTCGCGCCACACCGAATCGAGCAACTGATCGCGCGTGAACACGCGCCCGGCGTGCCGCATGAAGTAATCAAGCAGCCGGAATTCTGTGGCCGTGGTCGGCACCTGCTTCCCGCGAACGGTCAGCGTCATGGCCGCCGGATCGATGTGAACGTCTTCTATCTTCGTCGGCAGAGGCGGCAGCGGGCGCTCGAACCGCCGCATCACCGCCTTCACGCGAGCAACCAGTTCGCGCGGGCTGAACGGCTTGGGGATGTAATCATCGGCGCCCAACTCCAGTCCCAGAATTCGATCGGCTTCGCCGCTCTTGGCGGTCAGAAAGATAACCGGAACTGGCGCCAGCGAGACCGATTGCCGAATCTGCCGGCAAAGTTCAAGGCCGTCTTTTCCCGGCACCATGATGTCGAGCAGAAACAGCGAAGGCCGCTGCCGCTCCGCGTCGGAAACCACAATGTTCCCCGTCGCATAGAGCCGCACGTTGAAGCCCGCGCCTTCCAGATGATGCCGCACCAGGCGGGAAATATCGGGATCGTCTTCCACCACGAAAATCGTTGGTTTCACGGCAACCATTGTAGCCCTGAAATGTAACAGTTCTGTAACAACAGCTGCGAGCTTCGAGCTCGCCGCTAGCGCAGCGCCATTCCAGCTTCCGCGGAAAAATCCATCGCCACAAATTGGCGGCGCACGAACTTCGGGAAGGCAGCCGCGGCAATCATGGCGGCGTTATCGGTCGAAAGCTTGCGCGAGGGGAAAAAGACTGGCAATCCCTGCATTTCCGCTTCGCGCTGAAAGGTGGCGCGCAACTCCTGGTTCGCCGCCACGCCGCCGCTGACGAACAGAGTGCCAACATCATATTCCCGCGCCGCGGCCAGCGTTTTCGTGACCAGATCGGTGACCATAGTGCGCTGAAACGAAGCCACCAGATTGAGCGTTTGCCGGTCGCAGAGGCGTAGAAAGTCTTCCGCGGTGGGTAGATGATTGGCACCGCTCAGCTCGGAGAGCGCATGGCGACGCGCTTCGATGGCCGCAGCCATACACTCGGTTTCGACATAGCGCAAGACCGCCGTTTTAATTCCGCTGTAGGAAAAGTCGAAATGGGGTCGAGAGTCTTCGGGCAATACTCCGGATTTCGCGCGCTCATTGCGGTCGCGATGCTTGATCTGGGCAGTCTGGAACTTGACCGCGTGCGGATCGCCATGCGGTGCGAGCCGGTCAATGATCGGACCTCCTGGATAGCCAAGGCCGAGAAGCTTCGCGACCTTGTCGAAGGCTTCGCCAGCGGCATCGTCGCGCGTGTGGCCGATATTCTCATAGGTCCAGAGATTCTCGTCGGCTTGCGCGAGATAAAGATGAGTATGTCCGCCAGAGACCACCAACGCGAGCACCGGAAACTGGAGGTCGGCATTTCCGCTCTGGCGCTGCTCGAGCAGCACCGCGTGAACGTGGCCTTCCAGATGGTTGACGGCAATCAAAGGCTTGTCCAGCGCGAACGCGAGCGCCTTGGCAAAGCTGATGCCGACCAGCAGCGCTCCGGCCAAACCGGGTCCTTGCGTGACGGCGATGGCGTCGACAGACTCGTAGGATTCGCCAGCTTCCGCCAGCGCCTGGCGAACCACCGGAACGATCGCGCGCAAGTGCTCGCGCGATGCGAGTTCGGGGACAATTCCACCGTAAGGCTGATGCGTGGCGATCTGCGAGGCGACTACGTTCGAAAGGATCTGCTGGCCTGAGCGCACGACGGCTGCGCCTGTCTCGTCACAGGAGCTTTCGATGCCAAGGATGGTTGCGTCGGGCATAATTGAGCTGCGAGCTTCGGGCTGCGAGTTTCGAACCGCGAGCTTTCACCCGCGAGCCGAAGCTTCAGTGTAGACGATCGGAAACCGCCGTCGGCGATCGGCTTGAGCGTCTACGAACCAGCATCAAATCATGCTTGCTTTGTGATCACTGCCAAACAACACGCCACTGAGATCGTCCGCGAGCTGCGCGCGCGCGGGCATCAGGCGTACTTTGCCGGCGGATGCGTTCGCGACCTCTTGCTCGGACGCGAGCCTGCCGATTACGACGTGGCTACCGATGCGACTCCGCAGCAGGTCATGCAGGTCTTTCCGCAGACCTTTGCTGTGGGCGCGCAGTTTGGCGTCGTGCTTGTACCCGTCGAAGCTGAAGCCGAGCAGACCACACAACCTGCCTCAAAGGAAGCGAAGGAACACGCAGGCGGTGTGCCTGCGCAAGAAGAGCCCTTCCCGGAGCGAGACGTCCCGGGCACGATGGACGGATCTGGGACGCAGCGCTACCTCTTCTTACCGCCATCTCTGCGGAAGTCTGTCGAGGTCGCTACGTTCCGCTCGGACATGAGCTATTCCGATGGGCGTCATCCGGATGAAGTGCGCTTCAGCAAGTCTCCGCGCGAGGATGTCGAGCGGCGCGACTTCACAATCAATGGCATGATGCTCGATCCCGCAACGAACGAAGTGCTCGACTTCGTGGGCGGCCGCGCGGACCTTGCGGCTGGAATCGTTCGGGCGATCGGCGATCCGGAGCGGCGTTTCTCCGAAGACAAGCTGCGCATGCTGCGCGCCGTGCGCTTTGCCGCGCGCTTCGGCTACAGGATCGACACTGCAACGTTCTCGGCAATCCAGCGCCTCGCGCCGCAGATTCACCAGGTTTCGCAGGAACGCGCGCGCGACGAGCTGACCAAAATGTTGACCGAAGGCCGCGCGCAGCAAGCGTTTCAGCTGCTCGATGAAACGGGTTTGCTCGGGCAAGTGCTGCCGGAAATTTCGGCGATGAAGGGTGTGGAACAACCTCCGCAATATCATCCCGAGGGCGATGTGTTTGTGCACACGCTGCTGCTGCTCGAAAAACTTCCAGCGGGCTGCTCGAAGACGCTGGCGTGGGGAGCCTTGCTGCACGATGTCGGCAAGCCTCCGACGTTTCGCGTTGCGCCCGATCGCATTCGCTTCGACGGCCACGTGGAAATCGGCGTGAAGATGGCCGCCGAAATCTGCCGTCGCTTGCGCTTCTCAAACGACGAAACCGATCAGATTCTGGCTCTCGTCGACAATCACATGCGTTTTGGCGATGTGCTGCGCATGAACGAATCGACGCTGAAAAAATTTCTCCGCCTGCCCGAGTTCGACGAGCACCTGGAGCTGCATCGCATCGATTGCCTTTCCAGCCACGGCCTGCTCGACACCTACGACTATGCCCGCGAAAAGTTGCATTCGCTGCCGCCCGAAGCGATCCGCCCAACCCCGCTCGTCACGGGCCGCGACCTGATCGAGGCCGGATACGAACCCAGCCCCCGCTTCAAAGAAATTCTGTCGGCGGTCGAGGATGCGCAGCTGGAAGGCCGCCTAGCCTCCCGCGATGCCGCGATGGAGTTTGTGCAGAGGGAGTTCCCCGCGTAGGCTTGCTCACACCTGCCGGCCCTGATCTTGCCGAAAGGTTAGCGTCCAAACGACGAGCGAGGCCTGCGGCATCAGGCTTGCTTTGAAATGCCCCTTATGTGGAGTATACTCTGGAGCAGGTTCCACATATGCAGATCGTTCAAATCGTACTCGATAAAAAGCTGTTACACGCCGCCGACCAAGCCGCGAAGCGCACGAAGCGAAACCGGTCCGCTCTGGTACGCGACGCCCTGCGCGAACATCTCCGCCGCCTAGAACTGCGAGCCCGCGAAGAACGCGACCGGCAGGGCTACTCGCAACACCCGCCAGCTGACGCGGAAGCGCATGCTTGGGAGTCGGAGGCCATATGGCCGGGAAGATAGCTCGTGGAGAAATTCGGCTCTACCAGTTTGCCCCGCCCGACAAGAAACGGCCCGCCCTCGTGCTCACCCGTAACAGCGCCATCGCCTATCTGTCCACGGTCACGGTTGCGCCTGTCAGTTCCACTATTCGCGGAGTGCCCTCGGAAGTCGTGCTGAAAGAGGAAGACGGCATGAAGTCCACGTGCGCAGTCAACCTGCACAGCGCGGTCACAGTATCTCAGCAGCGATTAGGAAGACGCGTGGCCCAGTTGAGTGCCGCAAGGATGAACGAAGTCTGCGCCGCCCTGCGCTTCTCTTTGGGGTGCGATTCGGGCTACTGAAGCCGTACGAGCAGTCCGGGCTCAACCGACGCCAACGAACTCAAAAGCTTCTCCGCCAAAGGGATCAAGTCCGCCAGCCGATTGGACTTGGCACGGAGCAAGAGCACAGCGATATTGCGTCCCGTCAAATTCTGCTGAAACTCAATTCCCTGGTCAAGGGACACAAACACCTGAAAGCCAGCATTCTCCGCCAGAGACAACAACTCTCCGTTCTTCCTGCCGGCTGGCATTTAAATTTTCTCGGAATGCACTCGTCCAGAAGGAGCTTCTTCACAGTTCACTGACATAGTTCACTGACAAACGCCGCTGCGTACGCACGCCGCCCGTAAGGCCGGATCAGCTCATAAAAAGCTCGTGCTCGCCGTCCCGGACACGTTGGATCAGCTCTCTTTCGCGGAGTTGTTGCGCTGGATTATCCAGCGGACTCGGCTCTGCCGCCATCGCCCCCTACCGCAACCTTAGAGTGAGTGCCAACGCCCGCTACTTCGCGACGTATTCCGGGTCTTTTTTCCATCCCGTCAACATGGAAACAAAGTTGTTCCATCCGTGCAGCACCACCATGACGAGGTGTCCGAAAACGAACGCAAGCATTGCCCACATGATCAGAAAGTGCCACAGGCGCGCCAAGTGAAAGCCGCCCATCATCCACGCCAGCCATGAGAACTGAATCGGTTTCCATACAGCGAACCCGGTCGCTACAGACAACACGCCCAACACAATCACCGAGGTGTAAGCATGTTTCTGTAGAGGGTTATAGGCTTCTCTGGCGGGAGGCTTCGGCCCGAAGAGAAAGTAGTGGCGTGCCATGGGCCAAACTCCCGGAACATCCTTGGGCATAAACAGGACTTGCTTGTAGTGGCCGCTGAAAACCTGATACGCGAGATAGAGCAGGCCCGTGCCGATATAGATCCACACAAAAGTCAGGTGCCACTGCAAGGCCCCGCCCAACCAACCGCCCAGAGCAAACGATTTGGGCCAGTTGATGAGATCTTTCTGCGGGATTTTTGCGCCGAAGCTGGGGAACGCGCGAAAGATTTGCAGGCCACTTCCCACCATGACGAACAGCGCTACGGCGTTTACCCAGTGGCAGAGGCGGACGATCAACGGGTGCTCGTACACCGCCTCCGTCACTTCGCCGGTCTTCGCGTCTTCAATTGTGAGTGCCTGGGTCGACATGAATCTTTGCTCCTGCTACAGTCCGTAGAACTCCGAATAACCCTGATCTTCCCAATAGCCCACTTTCTCGAGCACATTGGTCACTCTTAAATCTGTGAGGTATTTGGCCTGTTTGTACCCAACTTTGGTGGGCATCTGGAGGCGCAGCGGAGCGCCATGTTCACGCGTCAGCGGAGCATCGTACATCTCATAGCAGAGCAGCGTTTGCGGATGCAGCGCGGTGGCCATGTCGAGAGATTCGTAATAGTCGTCCGCGCATTCCACGTAGACAAAGCGCGCCGTTAAATCGGCCCCAATCATCTTCAGGAAATCGGAGAGCCGTGCACCGCCGAACCGCCCAATCACGTCCCAGCCCTCAACGCAGACGTGCCGGGTGTTTTGTGTGATCTTTGGAAGCGCCTGAACCTGAGCCAGCGTGTAATTTCCCGGCTTTTGCACGCCTCCAGCAACGGTAAGATTCCATCGGTCGAAATCAACCTGGGGATCGGCGACGTCGTAGCCGTTGATCGGGAATTTGTCGGGAGGGGTTAGCTCCGAGTCGGCAAACGTCGTCGCCAGATGACCGGAACGAAAAAGCTTTGCCGAAAACCAATCGCTAAATCCAAGCCCGGCCTTGAGGAGCGGTTCCTGGAGCTTCGGGATGGCGAAGGCGCCCAAGGCCACTACCGGCGTCAGTTTCAGCAACTCGCGCCGGCTTATGCTCTTAAACTTCCGGCTGTTGATACGGGAGTCCATGGAATTTGCTCCTACTCGGAAGCGGTGCTGGTGCCAATGAGATTCCGGGGCTACGGAAAAGTTACACTTAAGTGCGCTGGCCGCCACACCGGGTCATTCCATTTCCCCCACGCCACGTTGGGCTGGCCCATTTCTCCAGTGGGCCAAGTATAACGCGGGAGCGACCGCAGCCATTGCTGGGGGTTTGGGCAAATGCGTACTAGCCAAGTGCCGCAGTAAGGTAAGGAGCTGTGAAAATGAAGTTCGAGAGAATCCGGCTGGGGTGGACGCATGACGAGCGAGTCGCGCGCATCACGCTGGCCGCCCCAAAGGCAAATATCGTCGATCTGGCGATGACGCGCGAACTCGATGCCGCTTTTGCCCAATGCGCAGGACGCGCGCTGAACGCAATCGTGCTCTCCGCCGACGGCCCCAACTTCAGCTTTGGCGCGAGCGTGCAGGAACATCTCCCCGATCGGATTACCGAGGCTCTGCCCGCCCTGCACGCCCTGTTGCGTCGAATTCATGAAGCTCCAGCGCCGGTCATTGCCGCGGTTCGCGGCCAGTGCCTGGGCGGCGGATTCGAAGTGGTCCTTGCCTGTGACTTGGTGCTCGCTGACAAAACGGCGCGGTTTGGCTCTCCCGAAATAAAGTTGGCGGTGTTTGCTCCGGCTGCCTCCGCGTTGTTGCCGATTCGCATCGGGCAGGCTGCAGCTTCGAAGCTGCTTCTGACAGGGAACCCCATCACCGCCGAGGAAGCCGCGCACTGCGGGCTCGTCGCAAAAGTCGTCGACGACCTCGATGCTGGACTTAACGAGTGGCTCGAATCGGATTTCCTGCCCCGCTCCCCTTCCTCGCTCAACTATGCCTGCCAGGCCGCGCGTCTGTCTCTGAACCGCACCTTCAGCGAAGACCTGGCGCGAATCGAACACTTGTATTTATCCGGCCTGATGAGCACTCCAGATCCCGTGGAAGGAATCCGCGCCTTCCTCGCAAAGCGCTCACCGCAGTGGAGTCCCAATCGGCGCGGCAGCCCTTAGAAGCTTGTATAGCGATGCAATGCGAATCTGAAAGAAATGTGTGGTGCGCCAACTCGTCAAGCGCAATTGCTTTTGCCGGCGTTAATAGGCCCCACTTCAAACGCACCAATCCTGCGCCAGGCAACGACTCGTCCGTAGCGGACCTGAAGGCGAGAAGCAGTGGCGCAGCCTGGGAGTGAATTTGCCGCAGGACATGCCGCATTCAATCTCGATTTCTAGTTCCGGCGCCGCGAATCTCGCGATCAAACTGAGTATGGCGTTGTGATATGCAAGTTTTTTCACCTTGCTTCCGCGGCGTAAGCAAATCTTTGGCAGGGCGCGCCAAACGCTCGTGCACGCGGGGGACAATCGTAGGCGCTCACACGCCTAAGTGATATTTGTCATATGCGCGAGTGATATCCCCGCTTGACAAAGCGACCATCGGCGGAGATAATTCGCCGCACGTCTTCAGGTTCGAATCGCGCAGTCTGCGCGAGAATCCAAAAGTTCCAATACCAATCTCGGAGGATGTCGTGAAAAAAACTAGCTTGTTTGTAATCCTGATGTTGATCACCGTACTCGGAGCTGGCACGGCCAGCTTCGCCGCCTGCACCGCTACCACTCTATCGGCCGGTAACGGAACCTGGGGAATCGAGTCCTATGGCAACGGCCCCGGCGGCCTGATCAACTACCTCTTTCAGATCACTTTCTCTGCGGGGGGCACTTTCACCGGAACCCAGTGGGAAAGCGTCGCCGGAGCGCAAAGCGGCCCCACTGGGATCGCGGGCACATGGTCGATGACGTCGCCGGCAAAGGACTGCCAGGGCGTTATGACCGTCACCTCCCCGTCTGAGAGCTTCAACTTCGCTATCAACAGCAGCGGAAAAGGCGGCACTTTAGTCCAAACCAACGCCGGTTACAACCAGGCCGGTTTTATGGTCGCGCAGGGAACGGTGACTTGCAGCACTGCAACTTTCAAGAAGAAACAGTTCTCCCTTTACTCGTACGGCACCATCCCGGCCGCGGGGGGTCTGGTCACCGGTTCGGGAGAAATCCTGTTCGACTCGACGACCGGAGCGACGTTTGCTACCGCCCCGACCGTGAGCCTTGACCTTGCCTCGTTCGGGAATTTCACTGTTCCGGGCACCGGAACTTCTACAATCGGTAGTAACTGCCAGGGCAGTGGGGTGCTCACCGTACCAGCCCTGGGACAGTCATTCGACGTCGATACCGTGATAGTAGACGGAGGCAAAGAAGCCCTGTGGATCGTGACCAACACTGGCGATAACGTCTCGGGATATTTCTTAGAGTAGTGGACTGGCCCTGGCGGGTGGCCCAGCCTTCCGCTAGCACAACCACAGTGGGTGTGCCCCATCCTTCGCGTCCTTTCGCGAAGGATGGGCGGGCGGTCTGATGGCACGAAAGGGACCCGTGCCTTCGCCGGATTACCGCCCACTGCGCGGGCGTCTTGTTACCGGGCGAACCGAGAGCGCCGCCAGGATAACAAGCTACGCGGGGCGCAGATAGATGAACGTCTTGAGGTCCTTCTGCAAGACGCCCTTAAGTTGCTCCAAGATATTGTGTTGGTTCGGCATACGGGCCGGTGTGCGTTCCGGCCCTCGCGTTTTGCTGAGAAGTACGGTTGTTCTCGGCTTACAGTTGTCCGGTTAGCTTCGTCGAATGGTGCGTTCCGAAAAATCAGTGCACGGCACACAATCTTGGGAACCACTTTGACCCGCTGCCAGACCGGACCAGAGTCGAGATGAAGCCTCGTTATTGTTGATAAAAATTGGGGGACTGCAATGTTCATGAGAAACGCGAAGGCGTGGATCCGTTCGCGCGGTTTCGGTTTGGGATGCCTGCTGGTGCTGCTGGGACTGCTAAGTGCGGCACACGCTCAAGGCGCGGGCGCGGCTTCCAGCATAAAAGGGACGGTCACGGACGCCTCGGGCGGCGTTTTGCCAAAGGCAAATGTGGTCGCGGAGGACACCCAGAAGGGGATCCGGCGCACAGCGGTTGCCGACAGCGGTGGCGCGTATCTGTTAACGGGACTGCCGCCGGGCAGCTACAACGTCAGCGTAGAGCTTCCCGGTTTTGGAACCGAGATCCAGGAGGGGCTGGTCGTCACCGTGGGACAGACGGCGATTTTGGATTTTCACCTGAAGGTGGCGTCCGTAAAGGAAACCATCGAAGTGTCGGCCGCGCCGCCAACGGTCGATACCGAGAAATCCAGCCAGTCGAACACGCTGACCGAGGTCATGATCCAGGATCTGCCGATTGACCGGCGGGACTACCTGACCTTCAGCCTGCTGGCGCCCGGCGTTTCCAACTCTACCCGGCTGGCCGACGACTCGGACTATCGCGTGAAGCAATTCAGCAGCAGCGGACTTTCCTTCTACGGCAGCAACGGCCGCGGCAACAGCGTGACGGTGGATGGCGGAGAAGCTAATGACGATGAAGGCGGCGTGCGCTTGACCTTGGGCCAGGACGCAGTGCAGGAATTCCAGATCAACCGCAGCAATTATGGCGCTGACATGGGAGGAGCGAGCGGCGCCACCATCAACATTGTGTCGAAGTCGGGCACGGACAACCTGCATGCCAGCGCCTTCGGTTTCTTCCGCGACAGCGCCATGGATGCGCGCGATCCCTTTGCCTTCAGTTCGGCCCTGGCCCCAGACCCGACCTATACTAATTTCAACACCGATTCGCTCGGCAAACCGATCAAGAATTCGCTCAGCCGCCAGCAGTATGGCGGCGCCCTCGGCTTTCCCATCACGAAGAACAAGACCTTCCTTTTTGCTTCCTTCGAAGGCCTGCGGCAGAATTCTCAGAATTCCGTTCCCCTGCTGACCGACAGCTCGATCTTCGCGGGACCGTCGATACTCGGAGGAACCCTGCCCTCAGTTCTTCCAGCGAGCGATCCGAGGCCTGCGCAGCAGCAAATTATTCAGCAGCTGTATAACCTCGGGAATAATGTCCCCTCTTCTCAATGGGTGCCTTGTATAAACAACTCCGATGGTTCTCCAGGAATTCCCATTCCGCCAGCATCGTGCGCCCAGTTACTCCAGGACTACCTGACGGTCAACCCTAAGTCGGGTTTTCTTTCGCAGCGAAACCAATTGGTGGAAGGCTTTCTCATAAACCAGCTTGAGAATAACGGCGGAGTGTTTCCTTACGATACGCGGCAGTACCTGGGCTCCGCTCGTCTTGACCACCGCATCAGCGAGAACGACCAAGTCTTCCTGCGCTACAACTACGGGCATGCCCTGGAAGAGTCTCCCGACGTACAGTCCTTGACGGGTTACTCGCGAGGCAGCGCGGTCAAGGGTTATAACCATACCTTGCTGGCCTCATGGTTCCACTTGTTCAGCCCGAGCACCTCGAACGAAGTCCGGGCGCAGGGTAGCTACAACCACGTGAACGTGATTCCCAACGAGCCCGCCGAGGTGGGGCTTGACATTTTCGGTGTCGCGAATCTGGGAACGAACATCTTTCTGCCCAACTACGAGATGCTGCGGCGCTACGAATTTGCCGACAACCTCACCATGACCAAGGGCCATCACACCATGCGACTCGGCGGGGAAGAACTGCTGCGGGGCAATCACACGCAGACCGACGTCTTCATGCCGGGCCGCTTTGAAGTGGGGCCAATCACCGGCGGTGTACTGTCCCCGTGCTTCGACCCCAGCTGGGCGTCCATTCCTCCTTATAACAACCCTCTCGGCACGAATCCCTGTGGTCTCACCAACGTGCCCGGCGCCAACCTGAGTTCGCTGCAGGCTTTCTCATTGCAGTTCCCTACTATCTTTGAAGACGGATTCGGCACTCCCACCTACTCCAAGACCAGACCATTCGTTGCCGCGTATTGGCAAGATACGTGGGCCCTGAAATCAAACTTCTCTCTTACTTACGGCATCCGCTATGAACGGGACACGCAATACCTTCCTTTGCGCACACCCTGGCACAACTTTGCCCCTCGTGTTTCGTTCGCTTGGGACCCCTTCAGCGACCACAAGACCGTGATCCGAGGAGGATACGGGATTTTCTATGGGCAGATTTACGATTCGATTCCCGGTGTGGATCTGGCGCTGGGCGTCCTGAACAAGAATGGCTCTGCGGTCGAGAACAACTTGCCTTATGCGAGCAACTACCCGGGCAGTCAGGTCAAGAACTTGGTTGCCACTTGCGGCCTCCAAAAAGGCGGTGTGGTGGTTTCGCAGGGCAATGGCTCCAGCCCGTGTAACCGCCAAGTTGGTATTTATATAGATCCGATTAATCTGAACACCCTCCTCTTAGGTACGAATTCCAACGCCGGGGTCGTCTTCCAAAATCTGTTTGCCCAGGGAAATCCCGGATTTAGCGGGGGAGTCAATAATGGGGGAGTGATTGGCTGCACTACGCCGCTCGCCGGGAACTATGGCTGTATTACGGCGGCCGACCTCACCGCGGCATCCAACGGCCTTTTTGTCCCCACCAGCAGCGGCGCGGTTCCCTATCTAAGCGTAGTATTCAGCAACCAGGTTAATTACCAGAGCCCTTACTCACAACAAGCAGAGTTTGGCATCGAGCGGCAGCTCGGCCCTGGTTTCTCGGTTGCCCTCAGCTACATCTATTCTCATACCGTCCACCTCCCGGTGGCGATCGATACGAACCTGGAGGATCCAGGTCTTGTGTCGGCAACCCTGGCCAACGGAAGGACAGTCTCCTACCGGGACTGGAATTTATTTCCGCAGTTTGACCCCCTTTACCAGTCTACGGCCCAATGCAACGCATCCAAGGGCGCCAATCCCGCGAACTGTTTTTACAGCCCGTATATTGCCCAAAACAACCAATACACGTCGGCGGGGTCCGCGCTTTATCAGGGCGGCATTATCGAGGTCAAGAAGCAGTTCAACAAGATCACTGCGGTCATGGCGAATTACACCTACAGCCACGCCATCGACACAACCACCGATTTCAACAGCGACTACGGACCACAGGACAGCCTGGACCTGGGTGCGGATCGCGCTGCATCGAACTTCGATGAGCGCCATAAAGTGGTCGTCGCCGGCGTCCTCGACAGCCCCTGGAGAGGCGCTCTGTCCGGTTTCGAAGTGGCGCCGATTTTCAATTACAACAGCGGGCATCCCTTCAATCTGCTGAGTGGAGAGCCCACCGACGGCAACAATCACCCCACCAATGGCCGCCCCATCGGCGCCCCGCGCAACTCGGGTCTTGGTCCGAATTACGCTGCTTTGGACATGCGCCTGAGCTGGCATCACAAAGTGGGCGAGAGAAGCACGCTGCTAATCTCGGCGGAAGGATTCAACATCGCAAACCGGACTAACTACGCCAGCGTGAATAATCAGGTGGGCCCGCTGTTTGCGATTCCCCAGGGAATTTGTGGCCCACCATCTTGCGTCGTACCTGAGGGTGGCGGGTCGGGTTCGACGACCTTCAACGTGCATGGGATCGCGCCCAACCCCAGATTGAAGGTGAGTTCCAGCACGCCGCTGGCCTTCACCTCCGATTTCCCGAAACGGGAGATTCAGCTCGGGATGCGCCTCACGTTCTAATTGAGCGGAGAAAATGTGATGTCCGTCGTCACGTTGTTGTGATTGATGTTGTGACGGCCCCGCGCTCTTCGCTGGGAAAACCTCCGTGTTTATGCGGTTTAACGCGCTAGAGTTCCTGGTGCCGACCACATGCGTCGGTTCTTGGAGTTCCAGCGGCGCAGGAGTTGTACCATCCCTACAGGTTCGACGATACCCCACCTCCGTCGACCACCCGGCCCGAAGCAAACGCTGAATTTCGATCTGGGAATTGCCCAGCTTGACGGCAACATTGCGCCTGGCGTTCATTCGGCGATTGAAAGCGTGCCATGGCCAGCGATGCCCTACTTTGGGCGTTCATCGTTGCGCCCTTCCCATTACAGGAGGCTTGTGACCGCTGTCACTTTGCTACGTACCCACGGTCCTAGGCACTTTGCATCGCATTCCCTAAATTAAGAGAAAAAGAAAACTTTTGAAAGGAGTGCAATGTCCACTCTCTTGCAAGCACAGCTTTCAAAGGAAGAGCAAGCCTTTATTGACAAGCTGGTCGCCGAACGCCTACGGCGCCCGGGAGCGCTGCTGGGAATTCTGGAAGCTGCGCAGGAAAAGAATCCTCACAACTATCTGCCGCTGGAAACGCTGCGCTACATAGCCATGAAAACGGCGACGCCGCTGGCGCGGATCTATAGCGTGGCCACGTTCTATGCGCTGTTCAACCTGCAGCCGCAGGGAGAAAACACCATCTGCATCTGCCGTGGGACGGCGTGCCACACGCGCGGCTCGCGCAATCTGCTGCAAGGTACGCGGCTGGACCTGGGTCTGGGTCTCGAGGATAACGAAAGTGACGGGACCGAAGCCGACAAAATGGTGCTGACCAGTGCGGACGGGAAATTTACCGTGCGCACCGTCGCCTGCTTCGGCCAGTGTGCCATGGCGCCGGTCGTCGAAGTGAATCACCGCATTTGCGGACACGCGACCGAGCGCACGGTACGGCGCGAGATTGCAACCATTCGAGGGGGAGAGTAAGCAATGCCCCGGATTCAAGATATAGGAGCGTTCAATACGGTGCGGGAGGCGGGCCTGGCCAAGTTAGTGCCCGCCGCACCGCGCCTGACCGTGGGGATGGGCACATGCGGGCAGGGAAACGGAGCCGAGGGTCTCTATCAGGCATTTGCCCAAGCCATTGAGCGCGGCGGAGCCGACATCGTGCTGGCGCCAGTCGGCTGTTTTGGCGCGTGCTTTCAGGAGCCGCTGGTCAGCGTGCGTCTGCCGGGAAAGCCGCTGGTCATTTTGCGCAAAGTGCAGGCCAATGACGCGGCCCGCATTTTGGAGGATGTCGAAGAGCGCAATCTCAGCCCGGACCTCATCTATTGCAAGATCCAGGAGTGGGATCACCTGACCGGGCATGTCCGCTATGGAGATGGCTACGACGAGATCCCGGTCTGGAATGATGTGCCGTTTTTCAAAGGCCAGAAAAAGATCGTGCTGCGCAATTGCGGGATCATCAATCCGGATGACATCGAGGAATCCATTGCCGTCGGCGGATACCAGGCGCTCTACAAGGTGCTGATTGACGGGAGGCCGGAGACGGTCATCGAGCAGGTTAAGACGTCCCGGCTACGGGGACGCGGCGGTGCCGGCTATCTGACCGGCAACAAGTGGGAATTTCTCGCCAAAGCGAAGGGGGATTCGAAGTACATCATCTGCAACGCCGACGAAGGCGATCCCGGCGCCTACATGAACCGCAACGAGATTGAGAGCGATCCGCACTCGCTGCTGGAGGGCATGATCATTTGCGGCTACGCGACGGGCGCCGCCGAAGGCATCATCTATGTCCGGGCCGAGTATCCGCTGGCCGTGCATCGCCTGAACCGCGCGCTCGAGCAGGCTCGAGAGTACGGCATGCTGGGCGAAAACATTCTTGGGCGAGGGTTTAAATTCGACATCACATTGGTGGAAGGCGCCGGCGCATTTGTATGCGGCGAAGAGACCGCACTCATCGCTTCGCTCGAAGGGCAGGCGGGACGGCCTCGCCCGCGGCCTCCTTTCCCGGCGCAAAAGGGCCTGTGGGGGAAGCCGACCAGCATTAACAATGTTGAAACTTGGTACAACATCGCACCCATCGTGATGCGCGGGGCGGCATGGTTCACCGAGACCGGCAGCCCGAAGAGTTCGGGCACGAAAGTCTTCTCGCTGGTGGGGAAAGTCAAGAACACCGGGCTGGTCGAGATGCCGCTGGGCACATCGCTGAAGACTTTCATCTACGACATCGGAGAAGGCGCGCCCGACGACCGCCAAGTCAAGGCGGTCCAGACCGGCGGCCCTTCTGGCGGATGCATCCCGCACGAAATGTTCGAAACCGCGGTCGACTACGAGAGCCTGGCGCAACTGGGATCCATCATGGGATCGGGCGGCATGGTGGTGATGGATGAAGACAACTGCATGGTGGATGTCGCGCGCTATTTCATCGAGTTCACGCACTCGGAATCGTGCGGCAAGTGCATCCCGTGCCGGGTCGGGCTCAACAAGTGTCTGCGCATTTTGAATCGCGTCACCGAAGGCGCGGGTACAACCCACCACGTCGAGCTACTCGACGAACTGAGCCGCTACATTCGCGACTGCTCGCTGTGCGGACTGGGCCAGACCGCGCCCAATCCAGTTCTGACCACGCTGCGCCATTTCCGCGGTGAGTTCGAAGATCATATTCTGGCCCGGCGCTGCGCCGCCGGCGTGTGCGAAGAGCTGGCTCTTTCGCCGTGTGAAAACAGCTGCCCGCTGCACATGAATATCCCGCGTTTCCTTGCGCTTTATAAAGAAGGACAACTGGAACAGGCGTTTCTTTCGGTCATTCTCGACAACCCCCTGCCTTCCTCCACGGGCCGCGTCTGCCAGCATCCCTGCGACAACCGCTGCCGCCGCCAGACCCAGGATCAATCCCTCAACATGCGCGAGGTGCACCGCTCCATTGCCGATTCGATCTTTCTCTCCGACAAGTACGAAGGGATGTTTCAGGCGGTCGCGGCGCGCATGCTGGAGCCCACCGGACGCAAGATCGCAGTCGTGGGCGCGGGACCGACTGGCTTGACGGCCGCATTTTATGCGGTTCTGTTTGGTCATGACGTGACCGTGTACGACAGCAAACCGGAAGCCGGAGGAATGTTGCGCTTCGCCCTGCCCGAGTACCGGCTGCCAAAGAGCATTCTGAAGCATGAGATTTCGTTCATTGAGCGGCTGGGCGTGAAGTTCGTCTTCAATACGAAATTGGGCGCCGATCTGACATTCAGCGAACTTGACGACCATTTCGACGCGGTTTTCCTGTCGGTCGGGACCTGGCAAGAGCACCGGATTGAGCTGCCGGGAACCGAACTGAAGGGCGTGTATGGGGCGCTGAACTTCCTGGAAGCGACGGCGGCGGGCCAGCAGGTTGCGCTCGGACGGCGCGTCGCCATCATCGGCGGCGGCAACGCCGCCATTGACTCGGCCCGCACTGCGCTGCGCAAAGGGGCGGAGGCAACAGTCATCTACCGGCGCGAGAGGAAGGATATGCCGGCCATCGAAGAAGAGACCATTGCGGCCCGCGAGGAAGGCGCCAAGTTCGTTTTCCTGGCCGCGCCGCATCGGATCATGGGGGACGGCAAGGGCAATGTGAAGGCGATCGAAGTCGTGAAGACGCGGCTGGGCGCTTACGATACGTCGGGACGCAGGAAGCCGGTTTCAACCGGCGAGATCCAGCGTTTCGATTGCGATGCTGTGATTCTGGCGGTGGGCGAAGGCGTGGATGGAGAAGTTGTGAAAGAGTCCGGGTTGAAGCTGAAAGAGGGCGGTACCGTCGAGGTAAACCGCTTCACGCTCGAAGCCAGCCGTCCGAAATTCTACGCCGGGGGCGACCTCGTCACAGGCGCCTCGAACGTTTCCGGCGCCATGGGCTACGGCAAGCAGGCGGCGCGCAACATCGACCGGCAACTGATGGAAGCGGACCGCTGGGCGAGCCTGTTTCCCGACTTTGAATACGCACAGGCTCCGCCTGAAGAACCGAGCGCCAGCCGCCGCCATTCCGGGCAGGAGCTCGCGCCCCTCGTCCGCGTTCGATCCCAGGACGAGGTGGTCACCGGATTGGCCCACGACGAGGCGCTGGACGAGGCTTGCCGTTGCCTGCGTTGCGACGTCAAGGCCGTCAACGTTGGCTAGCGGCCTGATTGGCTGGTGATATGACACGCGAGAAAGGAGCGAGCGTTGGCACAGAAGAAGCTGTCAATCCGCATTGATGGGCAACTGATCATGGCCGAGGAAGGCTTGACCATCCTGCAGGCAGCCAAGGCGAATGGGAAATACATCCCCACGCTTTGCGCGCTGGATGGCCTGACGCCGGTCGGCGCCTGCCGTGTTTGCCTGGTGGAGGTGTCGGGCGTGGACCGCCTGTTCCCGGCTTGCACCACTCCCATTCAGGACGGCATGTCGGTAGTCACGAACTCCGCGCGGCTGGCGCGCTATCGGCGGATTTCGGTGGAATTGTTGCTCATCGAGCGCAATCACACTTGCGCGGTCTGCGTGTCCAATGGGCATTGCGAACTTCAGTCCATGGCGACGGCGCTCGGTGTGAATACGGTCGAGTTTGCCTATAACTATCCCAAGCTGGGCATGGACACATCGCACCCGCGCTACGTTCTCGACCACAACCGCTGCATTCTCTGTACCCGTTGCGTGCGGGTGTGCGCGGAGCTGGAAGGCGCTCACGTTTGGGATGTAACCTCGCGCGGCATCCACTCCCGCATTACCAGCGAGCTCAATGAAAGATGGGGACAGGCGACCAGTTGCACCAACTGCGGCAAGTGCGTGCAGGCATGTCCGACCGGCGCGCTGGCGGAAAAGGGCTGGGCGGTTGAGGAAATGGCGAAGAAGCTCGGCACCGTAACGGCGCTTGCGGAGAAACGAGGAGCGCACGTATGAAGAAGGTGAAAGTGGCAACCGTCTGGCTGGATGGCTGCTCCGGCTGCCACATGTCCCTGCTCGACATGGACGCGGCCATCATCTCGCTCGGCCGCAAAATCGACATCGTCTACGGCCCGCTGGTGGACGCGCAGGAATTTCCCGAGGAAGTGGATGTCACGCTAGTCGAGGGCGCGGTCAGTTCGCAGGACGATCTCAACAAAATCCGGAAGATCCGCCAGCGCACGCAGATATTGGTTTCTCTGGGAGACTGCGCCGTGACCGGCAATGTGCCCGCGCTGCGCAACCACATTCCGGTCAACAAACTGTTGCAACGCGTGTACATGGACGGCTCCGAAGAAAATAAGCTGATTCCGGGCGACCGGGTGCCCGCGCTGCTCAAGCAGGCACGGCCGCTGCGCGAGTTCGTCAAGGTAGACCACTCGCTGCCCGGCTGCCCGCCCCCCGCCAAGGCGATTCTGGGATTGATTACCGAATTGCTCGAAGGGCGGAAAGCCGAAGCCGGCCAGCCGGTAAAGTTTGGATAAGGAGCGCGCGATGAAGCGCATTACCATCGAGCCCATCAGCCGCATCGAAGGGCACGGGAAGATCACCATTCAGCTGGACGACGAAGGACACGTGGCCGGAGCGGAATTTCACGTGACCCAGATCCGCGGTTTCGAGAAGTTTACCGAAGGCCGTCCCTTCTACGAGATGCCGGGCATTACCGCGCGCATTTGCGGAATTTGCCCCATCAGCCATCTACTGGCCTCGGCGAAGGCCTGCGATGCGATCATGGCTGTGAGGATCCCTCCAACGGCACGTAAGTTGCGAGAACTGGTGCACTGCGCGCAGATCGTGCAATCGCACGCGCTCAGTTTCTTCTACCTGTCCTCGCCCGACTTTTTACTGGGAATGAGTTCCAATGCGGCGCGGCGCAACGTTCTGGGCGTCATCGCCGACTACCCGGAATTGGCGCGCGATGGCATCGAACTGCGCAAGTTCGGTCTGCAGGTTGTGGAAGGGCTGGCGGAGGAGCGCGTGCATCCTTCCTGGATTGTGCCCGGGGGCGTCTCAAAGCCCCTGGCCGCGCAGGTGCGCGAACGCATCCTTTCCGAATTGCCGGCGGCGAAGGCCATCGTCGAGCGCACCGTCCCATTCTTCAAACGGGCGCTCGACAACTATAAAGAGGAGATCGCGGTCTTCGGCTCGTTTCCGACCATGTACGCCGGGTTAGTGGATGCGAAGGGCAACGCGCAGTTTTACGAGGGCAAACTGCGTTTTCGCGCTGCCTCGGGCGAGATCGTCCAGGACCAGATTGCCGCCGAGGACTACAAGCAATGGATCGGCGAAGCCAGCTTACGCGAGTCCTATTTGAAAGCGCCCTATTTTATACCTCAGGGATATCCCGCGGGCGTGTATCGCGTCGGCCCGCTGGGCAGGTTGAATGCAGCCGATGGCTGCGGAACGCCCGCGGCCGATGCGGAGCTCCGCGAGTTTCGCGAGCGCTTCGGGACGGTCGCGCACAGCGCATTTCTCTATCACTACGCGCGTCTGATTGAGATCCTATATGCCCTGGAGAGAATCGAAGCGCTGTTGAACGATCCGCAAATTCTGGAGACGCACGTGCGTGCGACGGCCGCGGTGAACGCTCTGGAAGGCGTGGGCATGATCGAAGCGCCGCGCGGAACGCTCATTCACCATTACAAGGTGAACGAAGAAGGGGCCATCACCTGGGCCAACCTGATCGTCGCCACCGGGCATAACAACCTGGCCATCGGGCGCAGCGTGCAGCAGGTCGCCGAACATTACGTCGACGGCGCAAAACTGAATGAAGGGATGCTCAACCATGTTTCGGCGGTCGTGCGCGCTTACGATCCCTGCCTGAGTTGTTCGACCCACGCCGACGGATCGCTGGCGATGAGGATTCAACTGCGGGATGCGGAGGGCGTGCTCCTGGACGAAATCGAAAACTGAACCCGTCGCCTAGCCGGTTTCGATCTCTACGGCGCAACCACTTCCTCGCCGCCATCGATGAACTCCTTGATTCGTTCCAACAAGATGGGGATCGCCGAACACACCGCAGCAGACATGGCATCCCCGGTCTCGAAGTTCTCTCCGGCAGTTGTGAGCAAGAATGCTGGCGGACAGCGGCCGTAAAGCTCCTCTGCCATTTTCAGAACTGCGGCGGGTGACAGTTCGTGTGAATAGGTCTCGGGCGGATCGGCAGGCGTAACCTTCCGGCACAGCAGGCTTCCCGGTTTCCCGCTGCGCGCCGCATCCACGAACAGCACCCTTTCGGCGCGGCTGGCAAAGTCGGCGATTTCAGGCGCCAGTTGTTGCCGCGCGACGACTTGAACGTCTGTACGCGAGAGTTCGCCGGAAAGTCGCTGTGCGACGTGCCAGCCGACTCCATCATCGCAGCGGAGCGGGTTCCCGAAGCCGACGATTAGAACGCGAGCCATGTTTCAGTTTTGCGAAGCCGGATCCTTACCTATCCGGCACATTCCGTGCCTATCGCACCGCACTCTTCTTCCCGATCCAAGCTTCCCACGTGTTTACGCGACAAAGATGTGATGAAGCTCACGGCCGGCGCGCATCGTGCGGGGAGCGGCAGACCAGGCTTCGGCGCGTTCAGAGGCTGATGATCACCGGGAATTTCGGAGTGGCGCCGACAGCACGCACGCCTTTTGACCCAAATGTCTCATTCCAGGAGTTCAGTTCACAGGCCCGTCGACTGGAGAAACAGTTCGAACTGCTCAAAGCCGCCCTGTAGCAGTGGGGGCCCCGGCTGCCTGAGAGCCTTTCTGAATGAAATGCTAATGACGAGTTTTCTTGCCTAATTGCTGTAGGCTTGATTCGACTCTGGCAACATCGCCAGCATATGTGTTCGGATCAGTCTGAAAGAGTCTTCGGTAAAGGCCGAGAGCCTCTTCGTAATAGGCCCGTGATTCCTGGAACCGGTTCTGGTTTCCGTATAGGAAGGCGAGATTGTTCAATGTCCCCGCTAGATAGCGCGTGTACGCGTCCGGATTCTGCTGCGCCAGTTGCCGGTAAAGCGTCAGGGCCTCTTCATAGTGCTGGCGGGCATCTTCGCTCCGGTTCTCAGCTCCATTCAGGACTCCCAAATCGTTCAGAGTCATCGCCAAGCCGGCTAAGTTTGCTCGATTCTGCTCAGCCAATTGACGGCGAATACGCAGCGCCTCTTCATAGTGCCGCCGAGCATCGTCCATACGCTTTTCATCTCTTTCCGTGACCGCCAGACTATTCAGAGCTTCGGCAACATTGGGCAGATACTGCTCTGGATCCTGTTGCGCAAGCTGCCGGTAAAGCTCAAGGCCGCTCTCGAAATGTGAGGCGGCTCTGTCGTTCTCCAGCTTGCTTCTCTCCGGGTACCCCAGGTTGATCATTGCCATAGCGCGGTCTGCGGGATAAGGATCGAGGTTCTGCTGCGCCAAACGACTGTGAATCTGCAATGCCTCTTCATAGTATTGGCGGGCTTCCTCGACGTTGTTCTCCATCCGCTCGAGGTTTCCCAGATTATTTAGCGTTACCGCCATATCTGGCAGGTAGGTGTTCGGATTCTGCTGTGCCAGTTGACGACGCTCGGCCAGCGCCTGTTCGAGATGGCGGTGAGCCTCCTCGATGCGCCTTTCCTCCGAACCGAGGCTGCCCAGGTCGAGCTGCGACATTGCCACATCCGGATCCATGAACGCTGCACCCAGGGCGTCGTGGGCAAATGGACTATCTGGACTAATCGCCAGCGAGTGAGCCCATAAGTCGTACTCGCTATCCCAATAAGTCATCTGGCGGTGTGTTATAATGCCGAGAACGAGAACGAAGAAAACTGCAAGAGTTACTCGCCAGGTATTGCCGATATTTCTGGCATCCATCAAATCGGCGACACCCCAGGCAATGATCACGAAGATACCAATCAGAGGGATATAGGCGTAGCGATCCGCCATCGCGGCGTCTCCCACCTGCACAAGACCAATCACCGGTACGAGCGTACCCAAGAACCACAACCATCCAACCAGCAAGTACCGCCGATCCCGGAGAGCAACCACGAGCGCGGTGACGCACGTTAAAACGAATCCGGACAAAATCCATTGCGACGCTGGCAGACCAGCCGCAGCATGTGGGTACGCAAATGCCAGCCGGGCCGGCCACAGCATCTTCCACAAGTACAGGCCATAAGCAACGATGGCATTCTCGAGTCGCGATGCAAAAGAAAACTGATATAACGTTCGCACGGCGCGTCCCGCCCGTTGCGCCTTGAGTGTGATAAGAGCGCTCGCAGCAGAGAGCGCGAGCAGGGGGATTTTCTCAAGCAGTAGCCTCGATGCCGTCGACTGCGGCGCGCCCACGACGGATGGATCACTGCCTGGCATTCTGCCGAGCGGCCAATAATCCAGCAGCAGCAAGACAAACGGAAGCGTGATGATCATGGGCTTGGCCATCAGCCCCGCTGCAAACAATGTCGCCACCAGCGCATATCGCCGCCATTCCGGTTGGCGCGCGTACCGTACATATGCTGCGGCCGCCAGCAAGAAGAACAACGTGCTCAACACGTTCTTCCGCTCCGCTACCCACGCCACCGACTCTACATTCAGCGGATGCACGGCGAAGAGCACCGCTACCAGCACGCTCGGTCCCACCCGCTTTGTCATCCACTCCAATAGCAAGAACAAAATCACCGCATTGAGAGCGTGAATCACCACGCTATCCAAATGATGGCCTGCCGGGTTCAAAGCAAAGAGCTGGTAATCAAGAGCGTGTGAAAGCCACGTCAAAGGGTGCCAATTTGCCGCCGCAAACGACGTGAACGCCCACTTGACCGTGCTCCAGGCCAAGCCGCCATGGACATGCGGATTTGCGGTGACATAGTCATGATCATCCAGGACGACAAACGGGTACCCAAGGACCGGGCTGTAGAGCGCAATTGTCACCCCCGTCAGTAAAACGCACAGAACAACCCGCAGATTGTTGCCGGTGAGGAACGGTTCAACTCTCGCCGGTCTCGGTAGAGTTGGGGGTCTGCGGCCTTGCATCCGTGTTTTCGCTGAAGTTTTGGCGCGGCTCATTTCCCAGATTGTATACAGGTGGCTAGGGCGGACAATTCAAGCATGCAAGGCTTCGCGGCTTTGGCGCCCGACAACTTGTTCCTTCAGCATGAAAGCGGAGCCTCGACGCAGATAGCCCCCGTCTATGCAGGCGGAGCACCGTTCGGGCCGGCCAGAGCATGATGGCATAACAAAAATTTGCGGCCCAAGTCGCCCTGGGCCGCATTCTAGTTAGCAGTGACTCCACTCGCTTACTGCACCGTCACCCCGAACGGGGCGGAGGTGCTGGTGACGTTGTTGTCGTTGCCTGCGTAGACCGCGGTCAGAGTCTTCGGCCCCGTAGCCGCGAACGTCACTACGCACTTGCCGGCCGCAACCGTTCCCGTGCAGGTCTCCCCGCTGCTGGCCGTCACCTTTACGTTGCCCGCCACCGTGTTCTGCCCGTTGCTCACTCCGTAGTACACCGTCACCTTCTTAAGGTTCGAAGGCGTCAGCGTAGCCGTGCTGGTGATTGTGGTATTCGTGCTCAGCGGTGTTGCAGTTACGGACTGTGTAAGACTCGCGGCCAAATAGTAGAGGTTCGCTTTCCACGCGGCTTTCACCGTACACGTCCCAGTACCGAGTTTCATGGTCACTACGTTGCCACTAACCGTGCAGATGGTGGTTGCCATCGACGTAATGGTCGGAGTGACACCGGAGTTCGCCGTCGTTGCCACCGTGAAGGTGGACAAGTACGGAGCAGTGGTTGGCGCGCCGGTGAAGGTCACCGTCGGCGCAACCTTGGTTACACGCCCTGCATTTACGGTCACCACGACTTGTGGTGCAGGCGCGTAGTTGCTGTTGCCCGCCTGATTGGCGACCACGTAGCAGTGCCCAGGCGTGCTTGTTATGGTGTACGTCGCACCCGAAACGGTGCATACCGAGCCGGCGCCCACCGTAAAGGTCACCGGGTTGCCGCTGGCGCCACCCGTGGCCACTACCGTGAAGGCGTTCCCGGCTGCCGCAGCTGCCGGTGGCGGCACAGTGAACGTAATGGTCTGGCTTGCTTGATTGACTACCTGACCGCCGCTCACGCTACCCGAACTTCCGCTGTGGTTTCCGTCACCCGAGTACGTCGCCGTAATCGTATTGGTCCCCCCAGCGAGGCTGGAGGTAGTGCAGGTCGCGACTCCCGGATAGCCCGACACAGTGCTCGGGCTGCAGCCGGTATTCGCGCTCCACGTGACCGTCCCGGTTACAACGAGCGGTTTCGTCGATGCTCCCTTGCCACCCTTGACGTTCCCGTTCTCGCCGCTGATCGTCGCCGTGAACGTTACCGGCTGACCATAGGTGGACGGATTATTGTTCGAAGTAACGCCTGTGGTTGAGGTGGCCTGGTTGATGGTGAAGTTGTTGGTTTGCGAACTGCTCGAACTGGCGTAGTTGATGTCCCCCGAGAACGCCGCCGTCTCGGTGTAGGACCCCGGCGTATCCGCGGTCGTTGGGGTATAGGTGGCCGTGCAGGTGATCGTATCTCCGGCACGAGCTCCACAACTGGTCGCGCTGTAGCCGCTCGGCCCGTTGCCGCCGATGGTTACATCGCTCGCCGTTGGCGCAGTACCATGGCCCGTCCACGACAGTACCGCCGTGATCGTAACCGGCGTGCCCGCTCCGTAGTCCTCGGAAGCCGGGCTCACGCTCGTCACGTTGATTGCTGTCGCGATCCCGCCTTGGACCACTTGGTTCACGCTACCCGAGCTGCCGGCGTGGTTGCCGTCACCCGAGTAGGTCGCCGTCACCACATCAGTGCCCACGGGCAAGTGCGTTGCCGCAGAGGTGGTACACGTCGCGACTCCCGGATAGCCCGATACCGTGCTTGGACTGCAGCCGGTATTCGCACTCCACGTCACCGTCCCGGTTACATCCATCGGTTTCGCGCCGTTCTTCCTCGCTCCGCCCTTAACGTTCCCGGTGTTGCTGGTAATCGTCGCCGTGAACGTCACTGACGTCGCGTAGACCGACGGATTCGGGGTGGAAGTGACGGCCGTGGTTGAGGCCGCCCCGTTGATGGTGAAGTTGTTGGTCTCAGGGCTGGTCGAACCACTGTAGTTGGTGTCTCCCGCGAACGTCGCTGTCTCCGTGTAGGAGGCCGGCGTATCCGCAGTAGTGGGAGTATAGGTGGCCGTGCAGGTGATCGACTCGTGCACCCGTGGTGCGCAACTGGTCACCCCGTAAGTTCCGTTCCCGTTGCCGCTAATGGTCACATCGCTCGCCGTGGGCGCGACACCGTTGCCCGTCCACGTCAACACCGCGGTGATCGTCACCGGCATATCCGCGCCGAAGGCCTCCGCCGCCGGACTCACGCTCGTCACGTCTATCGTCGTCGCAATCCCGCCTTGGACGACCTGGTTCACACTACCCGTGCTGCCGGTGTGGTTGCTGTCACCCGAGTAGGTGGCAGTCACCGTGTCGGTTCCGACTTCGAGGCTGCTGGCCCTGGAGGTGGTACAGGTTGCTATTCCAGGGTTGCCGGAGGTTACCGGGGTCGTACCGCAACCGGTGTTCGTGCTCCATGCCACCGTGCCACTGACGACCTGCGGCTTCGCGCCCTTGCGCTTGGCCCCACCCTTCACATTGCCATTCTCGCCGTTAATCGTGGCCGTGAAAGTCACCGGCTGCGCGTAGGTCGACGGATTCTGGCTGGAAGTGACGGACGTTGTTGAGCTCGCGATACCGATCGCGAAGTTGTTGGTCTGCGAACTGCTCGAACCGGTGTAGTTAGTGTCGCCCGAGAACGCAGCCGAGAACGTGTAAGAGCCCGGCGCATCCGAGCCACTCGGAGTGTAGGTGTTCGTGCAGGTGATCGTGTCGCCGCTGGCCGCGCCGCAGCTCGTACTTCCCAAGCTGCCGCCCAACCCGCTGCCGCCGATGGTTACAGCGCTCGCCGTGGGTGCAACACCGCTGCCTGACCAGGCAAGCATCGCCGTGATCGTCACCGGCACGGTTGAGCCGTAATCCTCCGCAGCCGGGCTGACACTGGTTACGTTGAGCGACGTTGTCGCCTGAGTCGCACTGACGTTGTCTGTGACCGTAGATGCAGCGTTCCAGTTGGCGTTGCCCGCCTGGTTCGCGATCACCGAGCATGCAGTCGTCGGGCTGGTCATGGTGTAGATCGCGCCGGAGTTGGTGCAGCCCCCCGCGCTGGTGAATACCACCGCATTGCCGCTTGCGCCGCCCGTGGCCGCTACTGTGAATTGGCTGCCGTAGGCCGCACTCGCTGGCGGCGCCGTCGTGAACGTGATCGTCTGGCTACCCTTAGTTGCTGCCACCGTCTCCGTGACCTCAGGTGCGGGACCGTAGCTGCTGTTGCCCGCCTGGTTGGCGATCACATAGCAGGTTCCCGTGCCCTTGGTCATGGTGTAGGTAGCGCCCGAGTTCGTGCAGGAGCCAAAGCTGGTGTAAGCAACCGCCAGGCCGGAGCTGGCCGTCGCCGCTACCGTGAAGTTGCTCGCCATGGCCGCGCTCGAAGGAGCCGGCGTGGTGAACGTGATGGTTTGGTTCCCGCCGACGGTGACTGTCTGCGCGTTCGAGGTTGCCAAACTGTAGTTGATGTCGCTGTAAGTGGCTGTGATGGTGTGCGTCCCGGCCGAGAGCGAAACGGTAACCGTAGCCGTCCATAGACCGTAACCGCCTTGCCCCGATGTAATCGTAAGCGGTTGCGCTGAGCCGATGTTGGTCGCGCCGTCGAAGAAGTTCACGACGCTCTGGTTCGGTGCATAGGCTGCGGTGGTACTGCTAGGTGTCAGAACCGCAGCCAACGTGAATACCTGGCTTGACGTGCCGGCTGTCTTGGCGGTGAGGTTGATCGTGTTTGTTCCCTGAGTCACAGTCTCTACAAACACCGGAGACGTGCTAGCCATCGTAGTGCCGCTGCCGCCGTAGATCGCGGTGATGTTGTGCGTACCACCCCAGAAAGCGGCGCCCGACGCAGGCCGGAAGGTGCTGGTATGCGCAGTGCCGACTGTGCTGCCTGCTCCCAGAACGGCAGTGCCGTCGTAGAAGGTGACAGCGCCGGCCGATGCGGTAGCCACAGTGGCCGTGAAGGTTGGCCGTCCGTTGAGCGTGGTCGGATTGGCGTTGGATGTTACGGCTACCGAGGTCGCGGTACCCGTGCCCACCGTAACGGTCACAGCCGCCGAGGACGCGGCAGCCCAATTTGTATCGCCGCTATAGGTGGCAGTGATGCTGTTGGCCCCGGTCGTGGTGATGCCGGTCGTCGAAATCGTCGCATACGCCGAGTTGGTGTAGTTGTTGCCGCTGAAAAGGACCGTGGAAACCACCGGCGCTGTTCCAAGAACGGTGCTGGTGGTCGTGTCGGTGAAGGTAACAGTGCCAGTCGGAGCGGAACTCATGGTTGAGTTGCCGTTGATCCCGGTCAACCCTCCGAATGTGGCCACGAGCTTGTCGTTGAAGCCGGTGGTGATTACGGTAGCGCCCGCCGCCAAAGTCAGTGTCGGCGTGAGTTGGGAAACCGTAATGGCTACCGGCGTAGCGGTCGACGCGTTATAGGTTCCATCGCCCGAGTAAGTAGCGGTGAGAGTGTGGCTGCCGGCCGCGAAACTATTGACGTTGTCGAAGTTGTAGTCGTAGATGCAACTGCTGCTCGGGATGGCTCCCGAGAGAGTAAACGCGTTCCCGTTGGGATCCAGAGGCAGGCTGGCGATCTGGGTTCCGTCGAGGCTGAGAGCCACGGTGCCTGTGGGAGCGCCTGCGCCGGAAATTCCGGCCACGTTCAGATTCACCAGAATGTCGGAGCTGTACGCGAAGCTGGTGCCGCTGGTAATTGTGCAGGCTGTCCCGTTAAGTGAGTACGGGGTGATGGTCAGGCCGCTGCCCTCCTGGCTCACGGTAACTTGTACTCCAGCGGAAAGGCTGGAAGCGAAGTTCTGGTCGCCGCCGTAACGCGCGGTCACGTAGTAGGTGCCGCCGGGAAGATTGTTGAGCGTGGCCGTATAAGCGCCGCCGCTCAGCGTGGCGAAAGCAACCGGGCCGTTGAGCGAGCCGTCGCCAAACGGATTCACGATGTCGCCGATCGCGCCTTGGCTGACGATGAAGGCAACGTCGCCAGTGGGGGTTCCGCTGCCGGAGCCCGCCGCAACCGTGCCGCTCAATGTAATGCTGGTGCCGTGCTGGAAGCTGGTTTGCGAAAGATTAAGAGCTGTGTTGGAGCTGTTAAATACAACCGAACTCCACTGGCTGGCCAGGTTGGCAGCGTTGGGCGAACCCAAGCCGGTGGCCATGTCATAGCCTGTGCCGGCGCCGAAGCCGATTTTGGCGGCCGTCAACGTGGCGGAACAACTGGATCCCGAGAGGCCGCAGATAAAGTTGTTGCCCAGCGTAACGTCCTGAAATGCGCAGTTGGAGCCGCTAGCGGGCGGAGTCGAAGAGTTGCAGAGCGTGTCATTCTGCGCCGCGGCCAGCGTGTAATACATGTATCCTGGCATTCCCTGCCGTCCGCCGTTGACCTGGTTAATCAGCGCCTGGATACCCGCCATGCTGGGAGCCGCGACAGAGGTTCCGCCGACGAGGCCGGCATCCACCAGTGCGCCGCTGGAGTTCAGCTCGCAGACACCCTCGCTACAGAAGAAGGTGGCGTCGTGGCCGGAGGCTGCGTTTAGCGAGACATCAGGCGTCAAGCGGTGCGGCACGCCAGCGATGAGCGGCGGGGGATATTGCATCGGGCCGAGGACGGCCGTTCCGGTCGCGGTGGTTCCGCTCGTGGGGGCCGCGAAGGTGACCGTGGGCACGGAGGTGCAGTTGAAACCCTGGAAGTGGGAGGTGTAGCCAGTAAAGGTGACGCCGGTGACCTGGCCACCGCTGATCACACCAGTTGCTGCTGGCGCTCCCGTACAGCCGCTGCCGAAGGTCACGGCCGGAGCGGAGGTGTATCCGCTGCCCGGATTGGTGATGGTAACGCTCGCGACCCAATTGCCGGCCGCGCCATTGGCCAGGGTTAGCGTTGGATCGGTAGAGTTATTGATTCCCGACCCGGTCTGCCACGAAGGCCGCAGGTAGTAGGCGCTGATGGCGCCGCTGCCCGACCACAAGTCGCTACCGGAATCGCCAGTCGGGATAGGGCTGGCAACTCTCGCTTCGTTCCATGGATACTCAGGAATGTAGCTGAGAGCCGAACTCAAGTTGGAATTGTTGGTTGAACTCCAGTATGTCGAGTAGCCGGCGCCTTGATCGCCATAGAACTCCGTACCGCCGACGGCCACCGTGTACCATGTGGATCCTTCTGCGGGGGCAGCGTATCCCAAAACCTCATAGGTTTGCGTGGACTGATCGTCGCAGCCTGCGGGGCCGTTATCGCCGGAGGCGATGAAAACGCTGATACCCTGGGCGGCAGCTTGCTCAAAGATTTGGCTATTGAAAGCATTGCCGCCCGCGCCTTCGTTGGCCTCGCAATCGCCGTAGCTTACGCTCATGATATCGGCGATGTTGTTCTCGATGATGTACTCGGTCGAGTTCGTGATGCCATCGACGAGGAATGTCGGCGTGCCAATCACGAAGTCGATGGTCGCTCCGGGAGCCGCGCCGCCCGAGATTTCGACGTCGAGGTCGGACTCGCCGTCATCACCCGGCAGGACACCCTGGTCCTGGCCGGCGTGAATGAAATTGGGATCGTTGGGCGGGAGGCCCATCATCTGGCGGTAGGTCTGCACATCACTCAGCAGAATGTCGGAGCGGCCCACAATGCCGATGGTCACACCCGATCCATTGACGCCCTGCGCCAGCAAAGGAGCGGTGTTGTAGATCGTGGCAAAGTCGGCAGCGGAAACGTAATGCACCGAACTCGAGGAAGTGTATTTCGGGCCGAGCTTCATCTTGCTGTTGCGGCCAATCGTGCCGCCGTCGACTCTGTGGCTTTTGCGGAAGAAATCGTTCAACGTCGGCACGCCCGCAATCACCTTATTGAACGCCTCGGGAACCGAGATATCGCGGTTGTTGGAGACGTGCGTCTCGCCATTCGGCATGGAGAAATGATGCATTTCGGTCTGGAAAGCATGCTCCAATTGGCCGATGGTGCCGCTGAAGCGCAGCGCCCGCTTGCTCTTGGTCACGCTTTCGACAGTCATGCCCTCGCTGGCGAGCCAGGCCTTGATGTTCTCGATATCGGAGTCGTGGACGCCAAAGTGCGCGCCGAACTCTTCCGGCGTGACCCACTGATGGTAGTTGGCGGTTCGCTTGTCCTGCTGCTCGTCAATGATCCGCCGGACCTCGCGCTTCTGGTCTTCGTCGGATTTGAGCACCATGATCAAATGCTCAACCTTGGTGTCAGGATCGACTCGTCCCATATCCAGTCCGTGACGCACAGCGGCCGGCACATGCCCGTAGAGAGTAGTGCGCTTGCTGCTATCAACCCGCGCGGTCACTCGCGCTTTAGGAGTTGCCGAAGTATGAATTGCCGCAAATGTTGTGGATGAAATTCCGACCAGGACGAACAACACGAGGAGAAGCGACAGGAAACGCGAACTAAGCCTCATAGGGCCTCCAGAGAAATATCTACGTCCCGGCAACACACAGGACGGCACGGCAGACCACTGCACACTTTTGTTGCTGGGATTTTGCGAACCAGATTCTTCAGCATCAAATCTTTCTGACAGGGAAGTCGCTGAAAATTTTTGGAAGGCCTCGCCAGAACCAGAGAGGGAGACAGAAGCCGGCGGGAACTTCGACGCGGATTCTCAGACTTCAGGTCATGCAGCGTCTGTGATCGGAGTCACACTTGCGTGTGATCGGCCGGAAAAACCGCCCTGCCTGAGGCCCGTCCGACCCCGAGGGACTGCCTTCACCGCATTGCCTTGCCTCTTATGTGTAAGTCGTTGCATGTTAACTGGATGGCGGATCTCATGAATCACAGGGGTGGCCACGAAAACTAAGACGACAGGCGGGCAGCACCGGTATTAATAAGGAAGCAGCACCAGCCGCGAACCTTCCGTGGCGTTCGCAACTACGGGAGTCTTGTAGCTGGGACCCGTCTTTCACCGGGCGGGAGCTAAGGCGGGACCTACGAAGGAACCAACTCTTCGAGCCCAGCCCGGTTGCGAATAATCAGAGTTGCGCCCTTCAGTTCGGCGACTCCTTTCTTCTTGAAATCCGACAGCGTCCGGGTGACTGCTTCCCTGCTGGTACCAATGAGCTGCGAAATTTCCTCGTGTGTCAGAGCCAGCGTCACGCGGGAAACGCCATCGTCGCCCCGCGCCTCCACCGACGATTCCAGCAGCAGTCGGGCAAGCCTTTCTGCGGTCGAGCGGGATAGGCCAATCGAGCGGATCAGACCCTGCGCTGCCTTAAAGTCGTGGCTTAGACGCTTGGCAGCGTTCAGAAAGGCGGCACTATACTCCTTCATGAACTCCAGGAAGTCCGGGGTCTTAACAAAATTCAACTGGCACGGCTGCATGGTCTCGACTGTCATCTCATGCGGATCGCCGGTCACCGCGGCGTGCAGACCGAGTATTTCGCCCGGCTTCGCAATGCGAATAATCATCTTCCGCCCATCCTCGCGGCCGGTCGAAAGTTTTGCCTGTCCTTGGCAAAGCACGAAAATCCCCCGTGGCGCATGGCCTTCGTAGAAGACTACCGCACCGGCCGGATAAGAAGAGGCGAACTTGATGCGTTCGAAGGCTTCCAGAGCCGGTCTTGGAAGGGAGCAAAAGAAACCCTCGGAGCGCAGCCGACAGGTGAGGCAACTCTCGGAAATCGACAACACGTACGGCAAATTCACACGGATCTTCCTTTTGCCTCCAGCCTGTCGAAAAGCAGAGCAAAGATACATCACTGCTATGTGTGATGGCAATCGCTCTTTTGTGTGATAGCCCATAAAACCCTCGCCGAGTCGGCCGGCTTCTCGGTACCAGTCCGAATGGGTTGACGATGGATGCTGCCGGAAACATCTTCGGGACGTCTTTCAGGCCACCAGTAAAGGCGTTGTGTTCAGGGTGACTCCCTAGCAGCATGAGGGGTTGAACGCTGCTCGATCGACCAGAACATCAAGGCAGAATCACAGCTGCGCCGTCGATGGAATCGCTCTTCAGGGCGGCCAGCGCTTCGTTCGCGTCGGCTAGATCAAACGTCGCAACGCGGGGCTTGAGCTGAATGTCAGCGGCGAGCTTAAGGAAGTCCCGCGCATCCTCGCGCGTCATGTTAGCAACGCTCCGAATCTGACGCTCGCCCCAGAGCAGCCGGTCGTAATCGAACTCAGGCATGCGATCCAGATGGATCGCGTTGATGGCCACCACTCCACCTTTACGCAAACTAGAGAGCGCCGCAACCACCACAGTCCCGCTGGGCGCAAACGTGATGGCCCGGTCCAAGTCCACCGGTGGCTTCTGCACTTCCGACCCCACCCATTTCGCTCCCAGCAATTCGGCCAGCTTGCGATGAGACTCTCCGCGCGTAGAAACGTAGACCTCGCACCGCCATGCCCGCAGCACTTCGATAGCGAGATGGGCCGATGCGCCAAAACCGAAGAGTCCAACTTTCTCTCCCGGCTGAACCCCGGCAACGCGCAGGCTGCGAAATCCGATGATGCCCGCGCACAGCAGCGGCGCTGCATGTAGCGCGTCCAGCGCGGCAGGCAGAGGAAAAACAAAGTCCGAGCGCGCCACTGCGAACTCGGCATAACCGCCGTTGACGCTGTAGCCCGTGAAGGTTGGCGAGTCGCACAGGTTCTCAAAGTGATTTCGGCAATACCAGCACGTTCCGTCCGCGCCTCCGATCCAGGAGACGCCGACGCGCGTGCCAACCGGCAACTCCGGCGTCGCACCCGCCACGATCTCGCCTACGATCTGATGCCCCGGAATCAGCCCCGCGCGCAGCGCAGGAAGTTCGCCATCGACAATGTGAAGGTCGGTCCGGCAAACTCCGCACGCTAGCACGCGCAGCAGCACTTGTCCCGCACTCGGCTCAGGCCGGGCAACCTCTTCGATGCGAAGCGGCCAGCCTGAATTTTTCCCGTGTGGCCCAAGTACCGCTGCCTTCATGGAAGATCCTCACGAGCCGTCACACCATACTCCTATCACGCCGCCGGTTCTTTACAAAAACTCTTCCCTTGAGCGGCTCAAGAATCGATGGGGCTTCCTATTGCATTTGACTTTGAAAGCGCCAAATAGTCTACATCTGGTCCCTCCTCCTGCGCCCATCTGAAATCAGCGCCGCGATGTTATCCTTAAAGATCGCATTACGCTGCAAATTCTTGAACGCCTCCATGCCCGATCCCGAGAACCTGAATCCCGACGCCGCTGAGACCCCGGCCGAAGAGCCGACGGAATCTTTCCAGGACATTTTTTCCGAATACGAGAAATCGCATGCCCGCAAGCCCGAATCGGGCGCTCCGCGCCGGGAAGGAACGGTAATCGCACTCACTGCCGATTCGATCATCCTCGATATCGGCTTCAAGAGCGAGGGCCTCTTGCCCCTCGCCGCATTGCCCGCCGGCATGAACGTAAAGCCCGGCGACAAGATGCAGGTTACGGTCAAGGGCCGCGATCCCGAGGGTTACTACGAGCTGACACGAGGCAAAGTCGAGCACCCCACCGATTGGGCATCGCTCGAAAAGGCCTTTGCGGAGAAATCCACCATCGTCGGCACGGTGACGGGAGCAGTCAAAGGTGGCCTCAGCGTTGACATCGGCGTGCGCGCCTTCATGCCCGCTTCCCGCACGGGCACGCGCGACGCCGCCGAAATGGAGAAGCTGGTCGGGCAGGAGATTCGCTGCCGCATCACAAAGATCGATGTTGAGGACGAAGATGTTGTCGTCGATCGCCGCGTCATCGCCGAAGATGAGCAAGCGGCGGCCAAGCAGCAGCGCTTCTCCGAACTCAAGGAAGGCGACACGGTGCGCGGCGAGGTCCGCAGCCTCACTGATTATGGCGCCTTCGTCGACATTGGCGCGGCGGACGCGCTCCTTCATGTCGGCGAAATTTCCTGGCATCGCGTGAACAAGCCCTCCGACGTGCTTTCTCCCGGACAGCAGATCGACGCCAAGATCATAAAGATCGATCCCGACAAGCGGCGCATTGCGATCAGCATGAAACAACTTCAGCCGCATCCCTGGGACGCAGTCGCCGAGAAATACAAGGCAGGCGAGCGGGTGCGCGGCGCCATCACGCGCATCGCCGATTTCGGAGCGTTCGTGGAGGTCGAGCCCGGCGTGGAAGGCCTCATCCATGTCTCCGAAATGTCATGGGCGAAAAAGGTCAAAAATCCTGGCGACGTGGTGAAAGTCGGCGAAACAGTTGAAGCCGTCATCCTTGGCATCAACCTGGCCGAACGCCGCATGTCACTCGGCCTGAAGCAAGCCCTCGGCGATCCGTGGTCCGGCGCGACCGAGAAGTTCGCGCCCGGCACGGTGATTGAAGGGCCGGTTACAAACATGACGAAGTTCGGCGCCTTCGTGCAGCTCGCTGAAGGCATCGAAGGAATGATTCACGTCAGCGAAATCAGCGCCGAGAAGCGCATCAATCATCCGCAGGAAGTGCTGAAGTCAGGACAGGTCGTGAAGGCGCAGATCATCGCGCTCGATACCGAGAGGCGCATCATCCGCCTGAGCATGAAGCAGCTTGTACCCACGGGTCTCGACGAGTATCTCGTCGAGCATAAGGAAGGCGACCTCGTCACCGGCCGCATCATCGAAATATCTGGCCGGCAAGCGCGGGTAGAACTGGGCGAAGGCGTCCAGGCATCTTGCCAGATTCCGGAGGAACCCAAAGATAAGCAGACCAAGTCCGTCGCGAACGCAGAAGCAGTTCCTCAACAAACTTCATCGGCAGGCAAGCCCGACCTTTCTTCATTGGGTTCTATGTTGCAAGCGCGATGGAAGAGCGGTGCTCCACTCGTCTCCACTAAACCCGAGAGTCTGCGAACCGGCCAGGTCCGGAGCTTCCGCATCGCCAAGCTCGATGCGACAAGCAAGAAGATTGACTTAGCGTTGGAGTAAGTGCCTTCGCTTCACCCGGAAAGATTATCGCTAGGGAATAAAATTCTCTATTGGTAAGTGAGACCTAACTTCCCGCATTCACCATCATCAGGGCGAACAGGGCCGGCAGATAGATAATAGTGGCCCGAAGCAGGCGGCGGGCGGGCAGTTTCGAGGCCGCCGCCGTGGCCGGCAAATGCCCTTTAGCCATTCCCATCGACACGCGGAATAACATCGCTCCCATCAGAACAGCACCGACCAGATACGCACGTCCTGCCATTCCAATGGCAACGGGCAACAGACTTACTGGAATCAATGCGGCCGAGTAAGCCAGAATTCGCCACACCGTGGACTTACCAGTCGACTCCACGACCGGCAGCATGCGGATTTCCCCCTGCGCGTAGTCTTCGCGATAAAGCCACGCGATGGAGAGGAAATGCGGGAACTGCCAGATGAACATGATGGCAAACAGAATCAGAGTTTCGGTCTCGATCCGTCCGCGCGCGGCCGTCCACCCCAGCGCCACCGGCATCGCCCCCGGGAATGCGCCGACAAAGGTGCATATCGGCGAAACTTTTTTCAGCGGCGTGTAGGCTGCCAGGTAAACCAGCGCCGTCAGAAACACCAGAAGACCGGTCAGCAAATTCGCGCACACGGAAAGATAGAGGGATCCGCCCAAGGTCAGAGCCAATCCGACAATCAGAGCATGCATCCGCGACATCCGCCCGGAGGGCAAAGGGCGCATGGCCGTGCGCCGCATGCGCGCATCTACGCTGGCTTCCATTACTTCGTTGAGTGCCGCCGTCCCGCTAGAGACGAGGGCCACGCCCAGCAGGGCGTGGAAAAGTCCGAGCGACCACGAAGATATGCCTGCGCGATGTGCGCCAAAGAAGTAGCCGCACCACGCCGTCAGCACAATCAGCGTCGTAATCCGCGCTTTCGTCAACTCGGCGTAATCGCGCAGCAGCGCACTCAAACGGCTTGCAGAAAATGTTTGAAGCATGATCCCCACACCTGCCGCCTTTCCCATTCCCCCTCACCCGGCGGCACTGGGCGAAGCAGCCAATCATCAACGCTCGTCGATCTGCACGACAAAGGATAGCATTCCTATCGTGTCGTTTGCCCAAAGTCAACAAAAAATTTGTGGCTTACAGCATCTTAAACTCTCTAACTCGGTCAAAACCCGCCAGACATCGCGTGTTCGGCAAATCAGCGGCTCCCCGCCGCGCTCGTAACAGTAAAGGTTTCCGGAGGATCGAAGTAGCATTGATGCCACATGGCCGCATCGCTCAGCGTGCCCGCTCTCCAGCGCTGGATTGTTGGCCGCGTGGCCGCGATCATACCGCCGTCGGCGGAGTCAAAAATCAAAACCAAACCGGAAAGATCCGGCGATTTCGTCAGTTCTTCGTAGGTTTGGTCGAGCAGCGACTTGGCAAACGCGAGTTTCGCGGCCGCCCCGCCCCCCTCTTCATTTTCCCGGACTTTTTGGACCGAAATAATTTTAACGTTCCTCCCGCGCAACGGTTCCCAGTCCCCGGGGAATTGCCCTGTTTCCTCGCGGCTCACGCGAAACAGGTCGGCCGCCGCCGGTGCCGCTGTGCCCCCGTTCTGCGGAACATCGGGAATGCCTTCTGGCATCTCAAGGCTGGTGCGCCAGATCCAGCCCCGGGACAGGCCGGATATGCGCACGTGAACCCAGTCGGCGTTGTAGTCCAGCATCTCGAACTCATCCTGCGCGCTCGCCAGAAAAAGAGTTTTGCCGCTCAAACTCGGCGATCCGATAACCGGAGTCCCGGACTTCTTCACCGCAACTAGATTTCGCGGGTGCGCCTGGTTTTTGAGTACTTCTTCCAGAGTGGCGGTCTCGGATTGCGAGTCGGTGGCGCTTTTTTGCAGGGATGATTTTGTATCCCCAGTTCGATCGCGCGGCGGCGCGATCGATGTCGCCAAGCCCTGGTTCAACAATCCTTGGTTCGACGATGTGCTCGGAGTTCCAGACCCCGGCATCGGCGCGGAAATCGCCGGCTCGCTGCTCGCAGTGGGCTTTGCCGCGGCCGCAGGTGCAACGAGTGGCGGCTCGCTGGCGCCCGAGCTGTGCCCGAGCTGTTCCGATAACTGATCGAGCACATCATTCTCAATCCGCCCGTTCGAAGTCACCAATTGGTAGCCCGAGTGGGATGCATTGCCATCCGCATACCACGCAGTCACCTTGGCGCTGACCTTAACGACTGATCCCCCGCCCGCCGAAGCGCTCACTTGCACCGTGCACTGATAAAACGCCCGCTGGTAGCGGTTCAGCGGGTGTTCGCCAGCCTCCGTGAATCCCTCGAGCGTCGGCAAATGTCCGCTGAGCGCAGGCTGCAACTGCTTCAACGCTTTTTCGACGGCGCTTTTCGGCTCGCGGAATATCCGCTCAATTGGAGTTGTCTGAGCACCACAGATCGCAGCCAGGAAAAACAGAGCCACAAAAATGCCCACTCCACCAATAGCGTGCAGCCGCGATGAGCGTCGCCTCATGGCAATGGCTCCAACTGGTCCCGCCGGATCCATCCGTGTTCGCCCTCGTGGGTCTCGACTCCCAGCCAGTACGGGCTCAAGATTTCGACCAGAACCTCGGTCCCAGGATCCAGCGATTTCAGGGTGCTGGCGGAATGGAAGGGAGCCGATTTCAGCGGCGCCCCGGGCTTCTTCACCACTCGCTCCGTCTGCTGCCGCAAGGAGGCGAGACGTTGCTCCGGCGTTTCATTCGGATTGGCAACCGGGATCGATCCTGTCTCCAGCGAAGCCGCACCCAGACCGGCTGGGCCGTCCGGCCGGCTCGAACTCTCCCCCGAGTTCGGCGGAGTGCTCAAGAGCTCGGTGTCGTTCGACAATACAAAGTCTTTCTCAGCGGTGCGTTCTTCTTTTGCCTTTAGAGCATCGGCCGTTTCTTTTTTCAGCAATTCAGCGGCGGCAAGATGATCCTGAATGTCCTTATACTCGCTCGTTTCCACCGAGCCGTTCGATTGATGAACGCTGTGCCGATACTCTTCTACAAAGAGGGCATCGATCCGCAGCACCGTATTCTTTTCACCCTGCGCTTCGACCACATAGCGCACGGCCAGGGTTCCTACGTCGGCGCTGTCCTTGAAGTTCCAAGGATTCAGCGCCTGCTTTCGAACCTTGTAGAAGACTTTGCCGGGATCCGTCCAAGTGGGAAATACCGGCGTTGCCGTCGCCGCTTCGGCCCCCTTCACGTATTCGTCTTTGTTGTATTCCTTGGTTCCGCGGATGAGCCCATTGCCTGCAACGTCTTGCACTGCCTGCGTGACTTCGTCAACCGGCAGCGGCACGCTAACGATCAGCCCCTCCCCATACTGCAGGACGTCTTTCTCTCGCGCCGCCAGCGGAGCGACAAGGGCTAACATTAAGAGAAACGTGACCCTGCGTCGCGCTCCACGACCATGGTGTTGCCTGCTTCGCCCGCTTCTGATGTCTGGATTCATAACCCCGATGCAGAGTCTGATACGGGAGAAAGCCCGCTGTCAACTTGTTCAAACACCCGGACTGCCAAAGTGGAACAAGGCGAAGACTAACAAATGTAAAAAGATTGTAAAAAAAAATTCCTCACCCCTATTGCATTGATCCACCAGTCGGTAGTAGTATGCCCCCCGCTCAGTAGTTTCATCGTGAGGATGGGCATTGTTCCGCTTGACCGAGCGGAGCGGCGATGTCGTGGGGATGTTGTCGCCTTTGCAGTTTGTGGGGTCGGTCTTTACTGAAAATTCAGCTAGCTCGTCTGAGGAGTGACAGCATGCGTATGTGGGCGCAGTCTCGTCTCTGGCAGAAGCAGCAGCGGCTAACGTCTGTGGTTGCCGTTGTATTTGCGTTGGTTTTTCTGGCGCTAAGTACAAGCCAGTCAGCCAGCGCGCTCCCGGCCTTTGCCCGGAAATATGGCTTGCGCTGTTCCGCTTGTCATGAAAGCTGGCCGATGTTGAATTTCTTCGGCCAGAAATTTAAGGACAACGGCTATCAGCTCATGAACGACCGCGATTCTCCAATCTGGCAGAATCCGGGCTACTGGCCGGTAACCTTCCGTATCACCCCGATCTGGCATCGCGTCAGTACGAGTCAAGTCGCGACCGACCAGTCTCCGACGGGAGAGCAGAGGCTCACCGAAAGCGGCTTTGACCTTAGCGGTCTTGACTTCCATACCGGCGGCACTCTCGAGAAGAACTTTTCCTTCTACGTGTTGCCCTCCTCCGACAACACCGCTTCCTTCCACTTTGAGACCGTCATGGCGCGTCTCGACAACATCGGAGGCAGTCCCTGGTTCAACATCAAGTTGGGCAAATTCGAGCTCGACAACCTGCTCTCCGAAAAGCGCATCCTGACGCTCACTGGCAACGGCGGCATTTACCAGCTCTATCACTTCTCACCGCAAGGCGATGGCAACGTCTGGGGACAAATCGGCGACAACCAACTCGGCTTGGAATGGATGGGACACTCCGCGAATGATCGCACTCGCGTCTCCGCGGCTCTGCTTAGCTCCAACGACGGTCAAGTTGGGCTGCCCTATGGTGCCGAATCCTATTCTGGATTCTTTACTTTCAGCCAGGCGTTCGACTTCGGCAGGCTCGGTGTCTCCCGGTTCGGCGCTTACGCGATGGTCGGCGAAGCGCCCACCATCTGGCTCACCAGCGGCGGCACCGCTATTCCCGGCTCCGGCACTGGTAACAAGGGCTTCTCGCGAGAAGGTTTTGTCGGCCAGATCTACCTCGGCGAGCATGCCGATGTCACAGTCGTCACGCAACACGGTTCGGATAGTGCGTGGTTTGGGCAAGGCTATGGCGACTACATCGACTTCCCAACCCAGTATCAGAACGGTTACGGAGTCGCGGCGCTTCCCGCTGGTTCGCGCAATCCCACTTGGAACGGCGTTCTGGTTGAGCCGCACTACGTGATCAGCCCGCAGGCGATTATCCTCGCGCGCTACGAAACCATCCGCATGTCCCAGCAGTCCACTCCTGGGACTGCGTCCAACCTTGGCAACATCAGCACCTACACAGTCGGTGCCCGTTACAACCCGTTCATGAATCCCCGCGCTGGTTTTGCTTACCACGCGGAATACAACTGGTTGCACCAGGACGGAACCGGAGTTATTCCTGGCACCAACATCAACACCAGCGAACTGCTGGCTGGAATCGACTTTGACTTCTAGGAGAGGGATGACGATGAACTCGCGATTGCTTAAACTAGCGTTGTCAGTGGTGATTGCTTGCTTCTTTGCGTTGCCCGCTCTGGTTCAAGCGCAGATCACCGAATACCAGGAAAACCAGTGGCTCGACACGCCCGCAGCCTCAAGCCACATCGGAAATCTCACCGGGGATGCACACGCCGCTACCGAGCCTTACCGCCGTTATTGCCTTGTATGCCATGGCGCGCTCGGCGACGGCAACGGCGAGAGCGCGCAGTGGCTTGATCCGAAGCCGCGCGACTTCACCTTGGGTGTGTTTAAGTGCCGTTCCACACCCACGGGAACTCTGCCGACTGACCAGGATATCTATGACACCATCGCACGCGGGCTCGATCGCTCGAACATGCCACCGTGGAACACCTTCCCAGCCCAGATGCGAGCCGATCTGGTGGCCTGGATCAAGCACTACTCGCCGCGCTGGCAAACGGAAAAGCCCGGAGAACCCATCGTCGTTCCCCCCGAACCGGAGGTTACAGCAGAACGGATCAAAGCCGGCCAGGACGTTTTCAATCGCGTGCAGTGCTGGAAATGTCACGGCGTAGAGGGCAGAGCCAATGGCCCTTCGGCGTCTACTCTGCAAGACGATCTCGGCCGTCCCATCCTCCCCTACAATTTTGCCGAGGGTGGCCGGTTCAAGTGCGGCACCAGCGACGCCGATCTCTACAAGATTTTCATGACCGGCTTGGACGGCACTCCCATGCCCTCGTTCTCCGACAACATCAAGCCGGAGGAGGCCTGGGATCTGGTTTTTTTCTTGCGCACGCTTCAGCCCTTTCACACCAAGGCAAAAGAAATTGCCAAGGGCCTGAATTTGAAGCCAATCAATCCCAATGCACCACCTCCTTCGCAATAGGAGCATAATGAGGAAAATTTTCAGGAGGCATTCAATGAATACTTGGTACAAACGCCCCTTCCCAGTACTATCGGCACTCGTTGTCGCGGCCGTAGTTTTCGCAGTAGTCGGAGAGAGAGTCAAGGCTGCCGGCGAAGGCACCATCACCGGCACCGTCAAACTCAACGGCACCGCCCCTCACATGAAGGGCATCGACATGTCCAAGGATCCCGTCTGCGCGCAACAGCACCAGAGCAAGCCCGCCACCATGGAGAACATAATGGTGGGCGCCAACGGCGGCATTCAGAACGTGGTTCTTTATATCTCCGACGGCCTGAGCGCAGCTGCGGCCAGCGCCGTTCCATCGGAGGAACCGACCTTCGATCAGAAAGGTTGCATGTACACACCTCACGTGATGGCGGTCGACGTGAATCAGAAATTCAAGGTCGTGACCAGCGACCAGACGACACACAACATCCATCCGTTGCCCGCAGCCGGCACAGGCAACATCGGCTGGAACAAGTCGCAGCCGCCGGGCGCGCCGCCCATCGAGGCCAACTGGAAAGCGCAAGAAATCGCCATTCCGGTCAAGTGCAACATCCATCCCTGGATGCACGGCTGGCATGTCGTCGTGAAGGGTCCGTACGCGGTCACGGATGAAAACGGCAACTTCACCATCAAGAATGTGCCTGCGGGTTCGTACACCGTAACCGCATGGCAGGAAGAATACGGAACGCAGACAGCGAAAGTTACGGTCGCCGGCGGGCAGGCAGCCAAAGCGGACTTCACGTTTAAGGCAAAGTAACAAGCCGAGCTGCCGTGTAGCGCGGACACTCTTGTCCGCGCAAAGTCGTAGCAGCAACTGGAGGGAGTATGGAAACTGCGATTGGAGTGTTTTCCTCACGCGATCACGCCGAAGCAGCGGTCAAGGAGCTGCGCGAGCACGGCGTGCCCGAACAGTCCATCGTTTTTCTAACTCGCTCAGAAAACGAAGCCAAGACCATCGCTAAAGAACTAGGAGCAACCGTCGGCGGCTTTTTGGGAGGAGCGGCCGGGATGTCGGCGGGAGTCGTGGCCGCGACTTTGTTACTCCCGGGCATCGGCACGGTATTCGCGCTGGGTTTTGGCGCGGCTGCCGTGCTGGGCCTCGCCGGAGCCGGCGCTGGCGCTTCCGTCGGCTCAGCCGCGGCCCACGACGACAAGGCCCCTCAACCAACCGCAGACGAAAAGGGCGCCGAGGATGTCGCCTTCTTCCGCGAGGTACTTAAGGAAAAGCGTTCCCTGGTTGTGGTCCGCACAGAATCGCGGGAGATCGCGACGGCGGCGTGTGCAATCCTCGACAAGCTCGGTCTCGGCATGCAAGGCAAGACGCCCGCCAAGATGCAAACGAAGGCCCGCCAGATTGGCGATGCTATTGTGCTTGACGTCAAAGGGAGAATTACTGTTGGCGAGGGAAACATAGCGCTGCGCGAGATTGTCCGCGATCTGGCCGAAAAAGGAACCAGGAAAATCGTTTTGAACCTCGACGAAGTGGACTACGTCGACAGCTCAGGCTTGGGAGAGTTGGTGAAGACGCACACCACCATGCGGAACAATGGCGGCGAGTTGAAGCTCGCCAACCTGAATAAGAGGCTGCACGACTTGCTTGAGATGACGCGGCTGTCCGCGGTTTTCGACATTCAGAAGGATGAGGCCAGCGCCATTAACTCCTTCGGCAAAAGCTCGCCGCGAGCTACGGCGTGAGGCGGTCTCGTCGCAGCCGAAGGCAGTTCAGGCCCCGCTTCACGTCGACAGCCGTAGGGTATAGCGCCCTTGATATTTTCGGCTCTTCATCGAGCGAGGGAGAGTTCTTTCGCAACAAGGTGGGAAGTTCGAGTAACTTTTCGAGTAACTGAAGGACCAACACACGAGGATAGCATGGCAAAATTCTTTGCAGTTACCATCATCGTGATCGCGATTGCTTCTGCGATTCCCATCGTGCGGCACACATGGTGGCTGCCTCCCGATATCTCGACGCACGGAGCGCCCATCGACGAGCAGACCTCGGAAACCATGGCCGAAGCCGGCATCTCTTTCCTCGCTTCGCAGATCATCCTCGCGTTATTCATTTGGCGCTTTTCGGGCGACCGGCCCGGAGAGAAAATCAAGCACCTTCCCGGCGGCGCGAAAGCGATGGTTTGGGCCGCCTTCCTGCTCGTCGGAACCGAAGTCCTCGCGCTCGGCGTCTTTGGCGTAAAAGCCTGGGCGACCGTCTATCTGACGCCCCCGGCGGCCAACGCCATCCCCATCCAGGTTCAAGCCGGCCAGTTCGCCTTCTATTTCCGCTATCCCGGCCCCGATGGAACTTTCGGCACCGCCCATCCCGAGATGATCAGCGAGAGCAACCAGAATTACTTTGGCATCGATACCGATCATGACTCCGATGCCAAAGACGACATCGTCACCGCCGAAATGGCTATTCCTGTAAACCGGGAAATACACCTTCTCATGCACTCCAAGGACGTTGGCCACTCCTTTTTTGTGCCGGAATTGCGCGTGCAGCAGGACTTTGTTCCCGGCCTTGACCTGAGTATGCATTTCACAGCGACCAAGGTCGGGAGATACGAGATCGTATGTACACAGTTATGCGGCCTGGGTCACTATAACATGAAGGCGTATTTGAGTGTGCTCTCTCGGGAAGACTACGACGAGTGGCTAAAGAAGCAAGCAGCCTTGCAGTAGTTCAGAGTAAGTGCAGAACCCGCGTTCTGTATGGCGGGGATGTCTCTTGAGGTGAACCGATGCACGACACATCATCGCACGCGCAGGTAGCGCACCATGCTCCCCCAACAAGCTTTATCCGCAAGCACATCTTCAGCCTCGACCACAAAGTGATCGGCAAGCAGTACTACGGACTCGCACTCGTAGCCGTACTGGTTGGGATGTTCTTGTCCTGGCTGATGCGCATCCACCTGGGTTGGACTAACTATGCCATCCCCGGATTGCACTTCCTGTCTGCTAACGGCGCGCCGGGCAACGTAATGACGCCCGAGTACTACCTGCAGTTGATGACCATGCACGCCACCATCATGGTCTTCTTCGTTCTCACCACCGCTCCCTTCGCAGCCTTCGGTAATTACTTTCTGCCCATTCAGGTGGGCGCGGAGGATATGCCCTTTCCCCACTTCAACATGATGTCGTTCTGGGTTACGTTCGTCGCTTTCCTGTTCCTGGTGTCATCGTTCTTTGTAAGTGACGGACCCACTCTCGGCGGCTGGACGCAATACGCTCCCCTGAACGCAGTCGGCCCCGCGGGTGGCCCCGGGGAAGGCACCGGCGTTGTCTTGTGGGCGATCTCCATCGGCCTCTTTTGCGTCGGCCAGTTGCTCGGCTCGTTAAACTTCATCACCACCACCCTCGACATGCGCACGCGCGGCATGAGCCTGTGGCGCCTGCCGCTGAGCGCCTGGTCGTGGTTCATCACCTCCTGCATGGGCCTGACCGCATTCGCCGTGCTGATGCCCGCCTGCATTCTCCTGATTCTCGATCACGTGGCGGGTACAAGCTTCTTCGTGCCCTCCAACCTCGTCATCAACGACCAGCTGCAGCCCCACTCCGGCGGCTCAACGCTGCTGTGGCAGCACTTGTTCTGGTTCTTTGGACATCCCGAGGTCTACATCGCCATTGTTCCCGGCATGGGCATCGTCTCGCACGTTCTTATCACTAACATGCGTAAGCCAATGCTAAGTCATCGCGTCCTGATTTATTCGATGGGTGCCCTGGCCGTTCTCAGCTATCTTGTCTATGGCCACCACATGTTCGTTAGCGGAATGAATCCTGTTTCTTCGCTCGCGTTCTCCTTCCCTACGCTGGTGATCACCATACCTTCCAGCATCGTTGTGCTTATCTGGCTAGGGAGCCTCTACGGAGCCAAGCTGCGCATCAACACTGCTTCTTTGTTTGCTCTGGGCTTTATTTCGATGTTCATCAGCGGCGGCGTCAGCGGCTTCTTCCTGGCACAGCCTTCGGTCGACATCATGCTGCACGCGACTTACTTCGTCGTAGGCCACTTCCACATGGTGATGGGAGTAGCCGCCATGTTCGGTATCTTTGCGGGAACTTACTTCTGGTTCCCCAAGATGTATGGACGCATGATGAATGAAACCTTAGGCAAGGCTCACTTCTGGCTCAGCTTTGTGGGAGCCTATGCTATCTTCATGCCGTTCCACTATCTCGGCTTGGCCGGAAACGTGCGTCGCTACCAGGCCTTCGTCGATGACTACATGAAGCCCTTTATTCCGGTTCATCAGTTCATCACGATCGCGGCGCTCCTCACCGGAGCCGTGCAGCTGATCTTTTTGTACAACCTGATCCACAGCCGGTTCTGGGGCGAACCTGCCACCGAGAACCCGTGGCAGGCGACTTCTTTGGAGTGGAGCACGCCCACCACGCCTCCGCCCCATAACAACTTCGGCGACAAACTCCCGGTGGTTTACCATGATCCCTACCAATATGGTGTGCAAGGAGCGGCGGGCGACTATGTCATGCAAACCTCGCCGGAAAAGGTCAACGGGCCCGACGAGGCTTAAAAAATAATCAGGAAGAAGTTCGCATTATGGCAACCACGATTCAACCACCGAAACTCGATGGGGTTAGACCGACCAGTTCCGGCAGCGGAGGCGGCGGACCGAGCATGCCGCCCACCGGCGGCCGCCTGCCGGCGGTGAGAGACTTTGCCCCTCCCCCGGCTTCAACCGGCATCTGGGTCCTGCTTTTTTCCATCACCATGACCTTCCTGGCGTTCACCAGTGCTCTGATCGTTCGCCAGGGATCGGCGGTCGATTGGCAGCATCTGACGTTGCCATCCATTCTGTATCTGAACACGCTCGTACTGATCGTGAGCAGCGTCACGCTCGAACTGGGACGCCGGGACGTCGGTGCTTTCATGGGCCCCCTGGCGAAATCGACGGCTCATCCCGGCCGTTGGCTGTATGCGACTCTCGGTTTGGGGTTGCTATTTGTGATCGGACAGTATGTAGCATGGCTGCAATTGAGAGCCCAGGGACTCTACCTGGCCACCAATCCTAATAGCTCATTTTTCTACTTACTAACTGCTGTGCATGCCATCCATGTTCTTGGCGGTCTGGGAGGGTTAGTCCGTGTCATTGCCAAGCTCAATCATTTGACCTTGAAAAAAAGCACCTTGGTCGCGACCTCGCGCTATTGGCATTTCATGGGCGTGCTTTGGATCTATCTGTTGTTAGTGCTGTGGGCAAGAATCTAGGCAAACTGAAACCATAGGAGGCACCGTGAGCCAAGTCGAAATCACCATGGGAGCGCACTCCCCGGGTCTGATGGAGAAACCGGCGTTTTCGGTTCCTGCAAAGAAAATGGCAATGTGGCTGTTCATCATTGCCGACACCGCGACCTTTGCCGCCTGCCTTGTGGCTTACGGCTTTACCCGCAATGCTACCCCGAATTGGCCGCGTCCCTTTCACAGCATCACCAACGTCGCGCTGATGACTTTCATTCTCGTCACCAGCAGCCTGACCATGCTCTTCGGCGTCCGATCCGCCAAAGCGGGAAACAAAGCCGACGCTTTCCGCTGGACGCTCATTACCGCCGCCTTGGGAATTGTCTTTGCGCTGCTCCATATTCGCGAGTGGTTCGCGCTGATCGACGAAGGCATGACTCTCTTCAAGAACCCCTGGGGATCCGGCCTTTTTGGCGCGTCGTTCTTTAGCATTACCGGCCTGCACCTAACTCACGTCACCGGCGGCGTGATCGCCCTGGTCGCCGTGGGACTCCGATATAAAGGCGGCCGCTACAACGCCGACGACATCGAAATACTCGGGCTTTACTGGCACTTTGTCGATCTGGTTTGGATGTTTGTGGTCCCCTTAGTCTATCTTTTGAATTTGTCACACTAACGCGACGCGCAGGAGCACACCGCATGACAACCGCCGACGCAAAAGCTGGATTCGGAAGAGACATCGTCGTTTACGTCTGTATCCTGGTGCTGGCTGCCATCCAGTTCGTTATCGCCTACCAGAATATCGATGCGTCCACGATGTTTACCTGGATGCTGATCGTGGCCTGCATCGAGGCCGCTCTCGGACTCCTGTTCTTCATGCATCTTTCCGAGAATCGCGGGTTACTGTGGTTTGTCGTTATCTTCGCAGCCTTCGCCTTGCTTGCGATGCAATATGGATGGACGGACAGCTTCCGGATCGCGCATGGTGCGCCTTGGGCTAAATAACTTGCTGCTTGCCCACTAATATACGTGGCAGGAGGATGAAATGAAAAAAGCGCTCAACTTACTTGCACGTGTGCTAGAGGTGTTGGTCGCGCTGCTAGTCGCCGCCCCTGCATTTTCTCAAAGTTGCGCGCTTTGTTACACGCAGGCTTCATCGGCGGGCGCAAGAATGATTGAGGCCTTGCGCAGCGGAATTCTGATCTTGGTCCTGCCCCCCACCTTTGCGTCCGTCGGCATGCTCTTTATTGTGCATCGCAAACGCAACCAAGTCCGGCAGATGGAGGGCCAGGAAAACTCGCAGGACGGTTGGTAAGTACGCATGCGTACCTTATGCCGCGTCGAGCGTCCGCCCCCGATGCCCGCATTCTGTCGTGTGGTCTCAGTATCCTATGTCCATCCCCGATCTCGAAGTGCTAAAATACCTCAATGGCAAGAACCTTAGCACACACTGTAATCACGCAACTCAAACAAGAACGTGCGCGCCTCGAAAACGAATTGCACCGAGTAAGCGCGGCCCTCACCGCCTTTGGCAAGGTCTACCTTCAGGGAAGCAAACCGAAACCTGTATCGGTTCGCAAGAAGCACAAGATCTCCGCCGAAGGGCGTAAGCGCATTGCTGCGGCTCAGAGAGCACGCTGGGCGAAAGCAAGAGCCGGCAAGAAGTAATCGCTTAATATCAGCCTTTCGGCGGATCTGGGTCGTGTGGGGCGACTTCGTCACGGGCGGGCAGAAGTATGCCTAGACGTAGAGTCCTCTCTAAGTCGGAGCCTTCTCCACAACTTCTCTGACAAATCCTGCAAACTGGCGCACATCCTCTTCCGTGGTATCGAACGAGCACATCCAACGCACCACCGCCTCCTCTTCGCTCCACACATAAAAAAAGTAGCGCTCCTGAATCTTCGCAATCGCGGCCCGCGGAATTTGCGCAAACACTCCATTCGCTTCCACTGGATACACGATGCTTATTCGCGGAATTGTCTTTATCTCCTGCTCCAACAGCCGTGCCATGCTGTTTGCATGCTCTGCGTTTCTCTTCCAGAGGTTGTCCGACAAAAGCGCTTCCATTTGTGCGGCCATGAATCGCATCTTCGACGCCAATTGCATCCCCTGCTTGCGTACAAACAAGAAGTCCTGCGCCAGTTCCGGACGAAAGAAGACGACAGCCTCGACTCCCATCAACCCGTTTTTTGTCCCGCCAAACGACAGCACATCCACGCCCAGGTCCCGCGTTGCCTGCCGTAGCGTCAATGCCTGTGCTGCAGCCGCATTTGAAATACGCGCTCCATCCATGTGCAAAAACATTTTCCGCTCATGAGCAAACCGCGCCAGCGCCTCGATCTCCTCCGGCTTGTAAACCGTTCCCATCTCGGTGGACTGCGTGATTGAAATCACCCGCGGCTGCACGTGATGCTGGTCCCCGATCCCGTGATAAGCCTTCGCCGCTGTCTCCACCGTCAGCTTTCCATCCGGAGCCGGCAACGGAATCAGCTTGCACCCCGTGAATTTTTCCGGCGCCCCACATTCATCCGTATAAATATGAGAGAGCTCCGGGCACAGCACCGCGTGATAGGACCGCGTCAGCGCCTGCAAGCTCAGCACATTGGCGGCCGTCCCGTTGAACGCAAAAAAGACTTGCACGTCCGCCCCAAAATGCTCGCGGAATTTGGCAACCGCCGATTCCGTATAGCGATCATCTCCATAACCAACCACATGCCCTACATTGGCGCGCTGGATCGCCTCGAGTACCTCAGGATGAACCACCGCATTGTTGTCACTGGCAAAACTTCGGATCGGTCTCATAACAAAACAAATCTAGCAGATTGCGCGAATACCTCGATATTCTTCGGAGCCTTCGCCTCGCTGCGGGAATCTATTAGGTGGTCTAAAATTGTGGCTCGGGGTCTCCGACTAGATGGCGGTTGGGTCGTGCATTCAAGCCAGCCCGGAAGTTCCCCAGCTTTCTTGCATTTGATGAAATTCGCTATGCGTCACAACATGCGTCGATTTGTCACAGAAGCATCGTTGATCGTTCTGTCGTGCGCACTTTTCGGAGCGCTCCTGTTCACCGTTTCCTGCAATAGTGACAAGGCAGCTAAAGCCGCCGCCGATCCGCAGGCTATGCCCGTGAAAGTTCACACGGCCACGCTGCAAAAAGTAGACGAAACCACCGAGTACGTTGCCACCCTGAAGTCCCGCGACTCGGCCGTGGTCATGCCGCAAGTCGAAGGCATCATTACCCAGATCTTTGTCCATTCGGGGGAACATGTCGCCAGCGGCGCTCCGCTCATGCAAATCGACCCCGCCAAGCAGCAGGCCACGGTCAAAAGCCAGGAGGATGCCCGCAGTGCGCAGGTCGCCCAAGTTACCTGGGCCCAGCAGAATTATGACCGCGTCAGCGGGCTGGCCAGCGCCGGCGTAGTCAGCAAACAGGATCTCGACCAGGCCCGCGCCACGCTCGATGCCGCTAAGGCCCAGCTTCGATCCCTTGACGCCCAGGTGAACGAGCAGCAGGTGCAACTGCACTACTATCAGGTGGTCGCGCCTCGCGCCGGCATCATAGGAGATATTCCGGTGCGCGTCGGCGACCGCGTCGTTACCACCACCCAGCTCACCACCGTCGATCGCCCCGGCAGCCTTGAGGCTTACATTTATGTGCCCGTTGAAAAATCCAGCCAGCTCAAAATGAATCTTCCTGTCGAGATCGTCGATGGCGCGGGAAATCAGTTGGCATCGAGCCGCATCACGTTTATTTCCCCGCAGGTCGATAACACGACCCAGACCGTGCTCGCCAAGGCCCAGATCGCGAACTCCAAGGACTCTCTGCGCACCGCCCAGTTCATCCGCGCGCGCGTGGTGTGGAGAACGCAGCAGAAGCCGGTTGTGCCGGTCGTTGCCGTCACGCGCATTGGCGGTCTCTATTTCGCTTTTGTTGCCGAGCCCGATCAAAAAGGCGGATACGTCGCCCGCCAAAAGCCGCTCCAGATCGGCCAAATCGTCGCCAATGATTATGTCGTACTCGATGGTGTCAAGCCGGGAGACAAAGTCGTCGTTTCCGGCACTCAATTTCTAGTCGATGGCGTACCCGTGGTCCCGCAGGAAAGCAGTTCGTAACAAGTTCAAGATTCAGCCGTTGCCGGTTTTCGGTGGCCAGTTTCAGCCGTAGTGCACTACCAGGTTCGAACTAGTCACTAACCACTGACCACTAGCCACTGTCTTTCTATGGTTGATTTTTTTATCCATCGCCCGGTCTTCTCTACCGTCTGCGCCCTGCTCATCATTCTTGCCGGTGCAATCTGCATCCCGACTCTGCCCGTCGCGCAGTTCCCCAGTCTTGCGCCTCCGCAAGTTAGCGTCACCGCGGCCTACACCGGAGCGAGCGCCCAAACCGTCGAAGCCGCCGTCACCACGCCCCTCGAACAGCAGATCAACGGCGCCGAGGGCATGAAGTACATCACTTCCGCGAGCACAAACAACGGTCTCAGTTCCATCACTGCGACCTTCGATCTCACTCGTGATCCTGACCTGGCCTCCGTCGACATCCAAAACCGCGTCAACACCGCCCTCGGCCGCCTCCCCAACGCCGTCAAACAAATTGGCGTCACGGTTCAGAAGTCTTCGGAAAACTTCGTCTTCGGCGCCGCCGTCTTCTCGCCCGACCACCGCTACTCCACGCTCTTCATGAGCAATTACCTCGACGTTTATGTCCGCGATAGTCTGAAGCGCGTGCCCGGCGTCGCCGACGTTGTCATCTTCGGCGAGCGCAAATACTCCATGCGCCTCTGGCTCGATCCCGTCCGCATGGCCGGCCGCGCGCTTACTGCGGACGATGTCGTCAACGCCCTCCAGGAGCAGAACGTTGAAGTCGCCGCCGGCGAAGTCGGCTCTCAGCCCTCCATGCCCGGCCAGCAATTCCAGATCAGCGTCCGCGCCATCGGACGCCTTTCGGAAACCTCGCAGTTCGGCGACATCATTCTCAAAAGCAACGCCGATGGCACACTCGTTCGCTTGCGCGACGTCGGCCATGCCGAACTCGGCGCCGAAGACTACAGCTCCGATCTCGACTACAACGGGCAGGAATCCGTCGGCATCGGAATTCTTCAGCTCTCCACTGCTAATGCCCTCGACGTTGACCGCCGCTGCATCGCCGAATTGGCGCGGCTTTCCAAGCGCTTCCCCCCCGGCATGAAATACGAACTTGCCTTCGATACCACCGATGCCGTCGGCGAATCCATCCGCGACGTTGTCTCCACGCTCGGGGAAGCCATCCTCCTCGTCATCCTCGTTATCTTCATTTTTCTTGAGGATTGGCGCTCTACTGTCATCCCTGCCGTCACCATTCCCGTTTCGCTCGTCGGCACTTTTGCTTTCGTCAAGCTGCTCGGCTTCTCCATCAACACGCTCACGCTTTTCGGGATTACTCTCGCCACCGGTCTGGTCGTCGACGACGCCATCGTCGTTATCGAAAACATCGGGCGCCATCTCCAGGAAGGCGAGCCAAGCCCGCTCAAGGCCGCATCCGACGCCATGAAAGAAGTCACCGGCGCCGTCATCGCCACGTCTCTCGTGCTCGTCGCAGTGTTTGTGCCGGTCGCGTTTTTCCCTGGAACCACCGGAGTCCTGTTCCGCCAGTTCGCGCTCACGATTGCATTTTCCATTTCCATTTCTGCGTTCAATGCGTTAACGCTGACGCCCGCGCTCTCCGCCCTCTTGTTGGGCCGGCAGCACGGTGAAAAGAACTGGTTTTTCCAGCGCGTCGATCGCGTCCTTTCCGCCGTTACCAACGGCTATGTCGGCGCCCTGCGCACCTTCTTGCACTACGAGATTCCAGCCCTTATTCTCTTCGCCGCCGGCCTCGTCTGCGCCTATCTTGTTTTCCAGCGCGTCCCCAAAGCCTTTGTCCCCAACGAAGACCAGGGATATCTCATCGTCGCCATCCAGGCGCCCACCGGAGCTTCCCTCGAGTACACGCGCAACATCGGGAAGCAGATTTCCGACATCACCAAGAATTTCTCTGAGATCGAAGGAACGTTCTCGGTCGCTGGCTTCAGCTTCGCAGGCAGCGCCCCCAACGCGGGCCTCGTGTTTATGAGCCTTAGGCCTTACTCCCAGCGCAAGGGAGCCGAGCACAACGCCTCGGCCATCCTCAATCGCCTGCGCGGTCCGCTGCTCGGGATCTCGGGTGCGATTGTCATTCCCTTCGAACCGCCCGCCGTTCAGGGTCTCGGCGAATTCGGAGGCTTCCAGTTCGAGGTCCAGGACCAGGGCGGCCACACCCTGCAGGATTTCGACAAATCCACCCACGACCTCATCCGCGCAGCCGGCGAGCGCAAGGATCTGGCGGGCCTGTTCTCCACCTACACCGCCAACGATCCCCAATTTGTCATTACCATCGATCGCGAAAAGGCCAAGAGCCTGCACGTCCCCCTTAGCCAGATCATCGACACGCTCAGCGTCTTCATGGGCTCGGCCTACATTAATGATTTCGATTTCAATAACCGTTCCTACCGCGTCTACGTGCAGGCCGACAAGCAATTCCGCTCGCACCCGCAGGATATGAAGCAGTACTACGTCCGGTCCGATAGCGGCGCCATGGTCCCGCTCGAAAACCTGATGTCCATCGACCAAAGCTCCGCGCCGCAGGTCATCAGCCACTACAATCTCTTCCGCTCCGCCGAAATCAACGGCTCCGCCGCGCCCGGCTTCAGTTCGGGCCAAGCCATTAACGCCATGCAGGAACTGTCCGCCAAAGTTCTGCCCCAGGGCTACAGCTACGAGTGGTCTGGCATTTCGCTCGAAGAGCTGCAATCCGGTTCCACCACCCTCATCCTTTTTGCCCTCGGAGTGGTCGTCGTCTATCTCACACTTTCCGCGCAATACGAAAGCTTCGTTCTCCCGTTCATTATCCTGCTCGCCGTTCCCATGGCCCTGCTCGGCGCTCTCTCCGCGCAGTGGATTCGCGGCCTCCAGAACGATGTCTACTGCCAAGTCGGACTCGTCATGCTCGTCGGCCTCGCCTCCAAGAACGCGATCCTGATCGTCGAATTCGCCGAGCAGCTCCGTGAGCGCGGCATGACCATCCTGAACGCCGCCGTGGAAGCCGCCCGCATCCGTCTCCGCCCGATCCTCATGACTTCTTTCGCATTCATTCTCGGAGTCATCCCCCTGGTCACCGCCAGCGGCGCCGGAGAAAATGGCCGCCACTCCGTAGGCACAACGGTCTTCGGCGGCATGATCATGAGCACCATCCTGAATCTCTTCTTCATTCCCGTTCTCTATTTGCTGATCGAAGGCTTCCGCGAACGCCGCCGCGAACCGAAGAACGCGTAGAGACCGGCTCCGCCGAAGCAGGTGTGGCGCGGACACTCCTCTCCGCGCAAAAGCCAGCATCTGCATGGTTGCCGGTCGCAACGTGGTGCTTGTTCGGAATTCCCGTAGAGCTTGGGGAACAAAATCACGCCTTTCCGGAATGAGAAAAAAGAAACCATTCCCCGCATTCCAGCGTCTGAAGAATTGAAAACGAAGCCGGGGGACTCGAGGTTTTCGTGATTCCAATCTTCACGAGGTCATTGACGATGAAAAAGTCGCTTCCCGTAGTTCTCGCGCTCGCGCTGATTTTCTCGCTAACTCTCTTAGTTGGCACCGCTGCTCAAGCCCAGGGCCCTGCCCTCGATCAGAAGGCCATCGACCGCATCACCAGGGAAGTCCGCCACGAACTGGTCATGCTTCCGTTCTACGGCGTGTTCGATAACCTCGCCTACAAAGTCGACCCGGATGGCACGGTGACCCTGCTGGGCCAAGTCGCCCGCCCCACCCTCAAATCGGACGCCGAAAATGCCGTAAAAAGAATTGAAGGTGTCGAGAAAGTCGTCAATAACATCGAAACCCTCCCCACATCCATTAACGACGACCGTATCCGCCGCAAGACGTACCGCGCTATCTACGGCAACAGCGTCCTCGCTCCGTATCAACTCCGCGCCGTGCCGCCCATTCACATCATCGTGAAGAATGGCCATGTAACCCTGGAAGGCGTAGTCGCCCGTCAAATGGAGAAGCAGATCGCCGGCGTCCAGGCCAACAGCGTCTCCGGGGTCTTTTCCGTGACCAACAACCTGCAAGTAGAGGAACAGGAAAAGAAGTAAGAAATTGTAAGACTCGCTAACCCGCTGTCTTCCCGAGCGAAGTGGCTGCTGTGCAAAGCGCGGCACCCACGCAGTCGAACCATCCTGCCGTCTTTGTGCCCTCGGGCGGCCTCCGGGGTTTTTCGCTTTTGTTCTTACTTCTATAGCCTGCCTTCTGATTGACCGGTCTCTCCAATCCGCCTTCCGCCATCTAAAATACCCTGTGCCCCCAACCCCTACTCCGGACGAGATCGGCCAAGCCGCCGCCCTCCTCCGTGCCGGACGCCTCGTCGCTTTCCCCACCGAAACCGTCTACGGGCTTGGCGCCAACGCCCTCGACGCCGAAGCCGTAGCGAGGATTTACGCCGTAAAGCGCCGTCCGCCCACGAGCCCGCTAATCGTGCACGTAGCATCCATAGAAATGGCAAAGTCGCTGGTAGCCGCCTGGCCCGAAACCGCGGCTGTGCTGACAAACAAATTCTGGCCCGGCCCATTGACGCTAGTCCTCCCCGCCGAGCAAAGCTCGGCGGCGCCGCCTGCTATCCCCCTAATCGTCACCGCCGGCCTCCCCACCGTCGCCCTCCGCATGCCCGCGCACCCCATCGCTCTGGCCCTAATCCAAGCTGCCGCCGTTCCCTTGGCTGCGCCCAGCGCCAACCGCTTCACCGAACTCTCTCCCACCACCGCCGGCCACGTCCGCCAAAGCCTCGGCAACGACGTCGACTACATTCTCGACGGCGGCCCGTGCCAGGTAGGAATCGAATCCACCGTCCTCTCGCTATCCGGGCCAAACCCCGTCCTGCTCCGCCCCGGAGGCATCCCGCGCCAGGCCCTCGAATCCGTGATCGGCGCAATCGCGTCAGCGCAAGAAATCCCCGGCGCGCACCCCTCGCCCGGAATGCACGCGCGTCACTACAGTCCGCGCACCTCCTTAATATTGGTGTCAAAAGGAAAACTGCCCGAGCAGGGCAAAGGAATCTACCTGCAGCACACCCACGCCGCAACGCGCCCAAACGTTACGACTATCCAGATGCCGATAGCGGCTGCCGAATACGCTGCCGTTCTCTACGAAAGACTCCACCAGGCCGACGAGGCCAACGTCGACTGGATTGCCGTAGACCTGCCTCCCAACAAGCCGGAGTGGGAAGCCGTGCAAGATCGCTTACACCGCGCCGCCTCGAAGGGATAGAAAAGAACTCATCGCTGACCCGGCAGCGGCAGGATAGCTGGTGCAATCGCCGTGCGCGGACATCTGAGTATTCTGGACATTATGAGACGGAAGGAGTTCCAACATGATCCCCAGAATCTGGCATGGCGCGACCCCCGCACCCAAAAGCGACGAGTACCTGAACCTGATGCGAACCGTCGCCATCCCCGATTACCAGTCAACACCGGGCAACAGGGGGGCATACGCGCTCCGCCGCATCGAGGGCGATATCGCACACTTTCTGATGGTCACTTTCTGGGAATCCGAGGCCGCGATTCGCGCCTTTGCCGGAGACAACATCAGCGTCGCGAAATACTACGACTTCGACAAGGATTTCCTGCTCGAACTGGAACCGTGCTCCACACATTACGAGACGTACGACCGCTAAGCCACATGCAGATTTAGAGTTTCTGAGCGAAATTGCCCTCGGCGAGCGACTACTGATTGCCCTTGCCCGTTGGACGCACGGCCAGATCCGCTCCCGTCTGCCGGCCATCGGTGACGCGATAGTCCTTGTACTCGATCGTTAGAGTCGCGCGGCCTCCCAGCCGGATGTAGCTGATCGACTCATTCCGGGCCGGCAGCCAGAAAGCTTCGACCTTCTCGTATTCGTGACGAATTTCGTTCTTCTTCGTCCAGAACGACGGGTTCTGAGCCGGTTCGGCTTCAATGCGGGTGACGGCGAAATCGGTTCCGTCCACCCATACCTTGCCCCGATAAACGTATTTGCTCTTGACCTTCGGGACGACCTGCAACACATACTGTCCGCCAGTTTTCGCCGGCTCGTAGCCCACCAGTTCAAAGTTGTAGTTATCGCGATTCAACAGCGTCGCCGCGCTCATGGCTGGTTGGACAGCCTCTTTCTCGCTTTCCAGGAGCTTCTTGAACACACGGTCCCGAATCAACTTCGACCCGCTTTCGGAAACCATCTTGAACTCCTTCGACGCGGGGCTGTTGTAGGTGGCCTCCACGGTCATTTCGGCTTCCCGGTCTCCGGGGAATCCACGGTAGACCAGTCGGTACACCCGCGTCGCCTCGGAATGCAGCAGAGCCTGCGCGCGCTCCTGATTCCTGCGCACAAGGTTGTCCACCACCTGGTCCACGGAAAGATGGTCCGCGGAAAGAGCCGGACTTGCCGCCGAAGATGACGGCGCTCCCGAATCCGATCCAGCGAGAGTCGGAGCGGCGATCAGCAGGGTCAAGGCAAGCAGAGCGATTGCGCCGCCGGTTGTTCGTACGAAGGTCATCTGGAGGTTTTAGTTTAACCTGCGCTGGCAACTTCACGCCTGATCACCTGAGAAACAGGCTCAATCCATTGCGCAAAGAACGTGATTACGCCAGTCTGGCTTGGCAGTAAATCGGCGCTACAATCCTAGAACATGAGAACGGGTATCATGCTTCACGCCATGTTCGCGTTAGCTGCAGTTTCGATGGCCGGTCAGATGGCAACCGGCATCCGCCTTGTCGAAGTTCGGTTCAACGCCGACACGCGGCTGGATGGCGTTGATCTAAAGCGATGCGCAGCCGATCTTAAGTCCCGAACGTACGAGGGACCGCAGTGGACTGATTCTCTCTTGGAACGTGTAAGAGTCCAGTGTCTTCAGGACAAAGGTTACTTCCATGCAGCGGTTAAGGCCTCAACACAACAGCTCCCGGACAAGCGGGACACTCACCAGTTTGTCATCACATTCGATATCGACGCCGGTCCGCGATACCATTTGGGCCACATCACATTCAGGAACAACCATGCGGTAACTAACGCCAAAGCGCTACGTAACCTGTTCCCCATCAGGGACGGAGACATTCTCGAGCCCAAGGCCATCGCGAAGGGACTGGAAAATCTGCGCTACGCCTACGGAGAAGTGGGCTACCTCAATTTCACTTCCGTTCCCGTTCCCACGTTTGATGATGAAAAGAAGCTCGGATCCCTTGAAATCGATGTGGATGAGGGCAAGCAATTTTACGTAAGTAGCATCGACGTTGTCGGTGCGGATGCGCAATTGTTGAATGATTTGGCTCTCAAGCCAGGTCAAATCTATAACGTGCGACTAGTCGAATCATTCTTACGAAAGCATCTGCCTGAAGCAGATGCGAACAATCCAAACATCCAGCGCCGAGTGCTAAATGAACGAGACGGGACGGTAGCGCTTACATTCGATTTCCGAACCCGCCCATACTGACTAATCCGGGTGTTCTTGCTCGTTGGCGATATATCCCCACTACGCCGCCAACCCTTCCGAACACTCCGCCGCGCTCACCTCTGCAATCTAAACTCTGACCTCTAACCTTGAACCACCCCCGGTACCCGCACCCGAATCGTATGCGGCACGCTTCTCAGCTTCGTCAGCAGCTCATCGTCGCAAGCCTGATTGATGTCATAGATCGCATATCCCAAGTTCCCGCGCGTATCCAGCACCTGCCGCTCAATATTGATCCCGCGATCCGCCAGGATGTCGTTAATCGCGCGCAGAATTCCCGGCACATTATGGTGGATATGCATCAGCCGGTGCGATCCCGGCTCATAATCCAGATGGCAATGCGGCAGGTTCACGCTCATCAGCGAATTCCCGCTGCGGAAGTAGTCGATCATCTTCGCCGAAACGAACTGCCCAATATTCTGCTGCGCCTCTTCCGTGCTCCCGCCCACATGCGGAGTCAAAATCACATTCGCCAGCCCCAGCAACGGACTCGAAAACGCACCGCCGTTATCCGGTTCCTTGGGAAACACGTCAATTGCCGCCCCCGCCAGCTTTCCGCTTTTCAAATGGCGAGCCAGCGCCTCATGATCCACAACAAATCCGCGGCTCAGATTGATCAGGCAAGCGCCCTCTTTCATCGCGCGAAATTCTTCCTCGCCAAACAGATTCTGATTCTGCGGCTTGCCGTCCACGTGCATAGTAATCACGTCCGCCGTCTCCAGCAGCTCGCGAAAGCTCACCGCCCGCGCATTCCCCCGCGCCAGCACATGCGCCACATCGTGGAAAATTACGCGCATGCCCATCGCTTCCGCCAGGTCCGATACCTGCGACCCGATCTTCCCGTAACCTACAATCCCCAGCGTCAGCCCGCGCACCTCGTGCGATCCCGCCGCCGATTTGTTCCACACCCCGCCATGCAGCTTCGTGCTCGCCTCAAATGTCCGCCGCATCAGGAGGATGATCTCGCCCATCGCCAGCTCGGCCACTGATCGGCTGTTCGAATGCGGATCGTTGAACACGGCAATTCCCCGGTCGCTAGCCGCCGCCCGGTCAATCTTGTCCACGCCAATGCAAAATGCCCCCACCGATACAAGTTCCGGCGCCGCTTCCAGCACCGCCGCCGTCACCCGCGTCTTTGAGCGCGCTCCCAGAATCGAGACCCCGCGGATTTTCTTCACGAGCTCGGCCTCGTCCATCGCTCCCTTCAGCGACTCGACCTGAAATTCCGCCTCTTCAAACTGAGAAGCCGCCACTCCGCTGATGTTTTCCAGCAATAAAACTTTCAAATTCCCTCCCCGGGGCCCATGGAACAACTAGCAGGCTTGCAAAAAAACCCGATGTTGCGCTTGATTTTGGGCGGCGCAGCGCTTCAGCGCTGCGGTAACCGCATTGTTTTGAGTGCGGCTTTAGCCGCTGAGGTGCCGGTCACTACTTAGAAACGACTTTTCCACCTGCTAGAGATTATAAAGGCCGTTTGCAATCCTGAGCACACCAACGATAATGTCCGAATGGATGGCCTCACCATCATCCAAGCCGCATCGCCCGCGGAGATCGCACAAGTGCGCGCCTTGTTCCTCGACTACGCCAGATCCCTCGGCTTCAGTCTGTGCTTCCAGAATTTCGATCAGGAACTAGCGGGCTTGCCCGGCCACTACGCGCCGCCCAAAGGCCGTCTGTTGCTTGCAGAGTATGAAGGTCAGCTAGCGGGTTGCGTGGCGCTCCGCGAGCTCGAAGCCGGCATCTGCGAAATGAAGCGCCTCTATCTCTGCCCCCCATTCCGAGGCAAAGGCCTGGGCCGCGCCCTCGCCGAGCACCTCATCGCCGAAGCGCGCAAGACCGGTTACACCTGCATGCGTCTCGATACCGTCGAGCCCGTTATGCAAGACGCCGTCGCCATGTATCGCCGATTGGGCTTCCGCGAAATTCCGCCGTATTGCAAAAACCCAATCGCCGGAGCGCTCTACATGGAACTCGACCTGTGACCGAACGCCTCGAAACGAGTCCGCCGCATCGGAATCTCACTTTACCCCGGCAGGTTCACGCCGCTCACGAAGCCTCCCAGGTGACCGGTCAGGCCAACCACCAAAACCGCCGCCAGTTCGAGCATCCCATGCAAGACCGGAAGCGAGGAATCTCCTCTCTTCCACTCCCGCGCTCGCAGCCAAACCACCAGCCAACAAAGGACCGCAGAGCAACAACCCACCGTAAGGTGCATCAGCAACACGCCCTTCAATCGTTGCCCTCCCAGTTGCCACTGCCATGCGAGCAGTCCCGTAGCCAGCACCGGAACCGCCATGAATGCCGCGGCGTGAAGATTGAATTGCGCCGCCGTCCTCAACGCTGTCCTCTTTCCCCAATGGGCCAGAACGTCGCAAAAAACTCCCGTCAGAAAAAGAGCGATCGGGAAATGGACTAGCACTACGTGTTGAGCATGCTTCGCCAGCAGAGCCGATTTTAGATCGAATGGATGCACAGGTTCTCCCTCTACTCCACAATCACTTTCCCCGTCATCTTGGGGTGAATGGAGCAAAAGTATGAGTAAGTGCCCGGCTTGGTCAACGTGGTTGAGAACTTATCGTCGGTGTCGAGCGTCTTGGATTTGAACAATTGGTCATCGCTGACCACCGTGTGCGGTATGTCATCATGGTTGGTCCATGTGATCGTAGTCCCTGCCTTCACCGTGATCGCCTGCGGCGTGAAGCTGAAGTTATCAATCCTCACTTCCGCCCCGGACGAGGTTCCTTGCGCGGCGGCCGCCCATGCACTCCCCTGTCCTGAAGCTGCGATCAACACCACAAGTACACTTAGTACACCGCAAATCAATCGAAGTCTCCACATAACTCGTTCCTTCCTGCTGGCATTTTGCTGAAAAACTCGTGGCTCTTGGTTTGAGGTGGCGCAGCGCTTCAGCGCTGCGGCAGCCGCACTGTCTTCAATGCGGCTTTAGCCGCTGAGGTAACATTCCGGCTCATAGCGGACTTTGTCCGCAGCCTGCTTGGCAAATTGTCTATTGAGTATCTGTTACTCCAAAGTCGAATCTGTCACCGCCAACGGGTGATTCTTCCGAACAAAACCTACCGACGTCAGTCCCAGCACAGCCCGTAACTGCTCCACCGGAACCTTCATCGGCCCCGGCGACGCGGCCGCTCCCGGTTTCGGTTGGGGGAAAGCCGTCGAGCACGCGGTGTGGAACGTTACATTGCCCTCCACCTTCTGCATTGTCTGGTGAATGTGACCATTCAAAACCGTCACCGACCCAAACTTCTTCAAGTACCCCAAAGCCTGCGCGCTGTCGTCCGTCCCCCAACCCCAATCCGGATAAATCGTCCACAACGGAATGTGCGCAAAAACAATGATGGGCGTGCTGTGCGAGAGATGCTTTACATCGCGCTCCAGCCATTCCAGCTGTTCGGCGCCCAGCGATCCCAACCCGCCCGCTTTCAGGTTCATCACATTCACCAATCCGACGAAGTGCACGCCGCTCTTGTCGAAGCTGTACCATCCCGCCCCTTTAGAGTTTTTCCCATAGCGTTCCCGATACTGCGCGCCCTCATCCTCCAGCACGTCATGCTCTCCCGGAACAAAGAACACTTCCTTCGCGCGCGCCGACTTCAGAATCTGGTCCACGTTGTCGAACTCCGCGGGTTTCGACAGATGACTGATGTCTCCCGTGTGCAGCATGAACTCCGGAGCCACTGGCAGCGTATTGATCTTGTCCACTGCCGCTTTCAATGTCGCCACCACATCCGTGTTCGCTGGCTTGCTGAATCCCATATGGCTGTCGCTGATCTGCACAAAGCTCAGTTGCCCCCTGGCGTGCTTAGCGCCATACGAGTCCAGGGCGAACGATTGGAGCACTCCCCCCTCAACCACGCACAGCGCGCCCGTTCCGGCCCAAGCCATGCATTTCAAGAACCCTCGCCGGTCGATCCCATCGTGATTGCGCTCCGCCAGCATCCGATCGCCTGTTTCTCCAACTTTCATTTCGCCAGCCATTTTTCCTCCAGTCCGGATTTTCACCCCATCCCGCGCCAGCGCCCTTCGCCACCGGCGCACCGTCAATCGTCCAACTGTCATATAAAACTGGGGTGATTCGGATTTATTCCCTGAAATCTCCAAGCACACTCAAAAATGAGGCGACCTGGCCGGGATTGAAGAGGAGAGTTTTCCAGTTTTCTTCCGGGGCCAGCCGCTTCGCCCCGGAAATGTTACAAATATAAGGATGGCCGCCGGCAACCCGCGCAGCCCCTCCTGAATCTTTCGCGTGCAAATCATCATCTTTAAGGTTTTGGAGGAAGAAAAATGGCACAAACTTTGGAGGAAGTGAAAATGGCGCATGAACTGCCCCCGCTGCCGTATGCCTATACGGCTCTCGAACCAACCATCGACGAGAAGACGATGCATCTGCACCACGACATGCATCACGCCGCCTACGTCAAGAACCTGAACGCCGCGCTCGACAAGCATCCCGAACTGCACAAGAAAACTGCCGAGGATCTCCTTCGCGACCTCAACTCCATCCCCGAAGATATCCGTGGCGCCGTCCGCAACAATGGCGGAGGCCACGTTAACCACACCATGTTCTGGCAGATCATGAAGCCCAATGGTGGAGGCGATCCCACCGGCCCCATCGCCGATGTCATCAAAAAGACCTTTGGCGACTTCAAGACTTTTCAGGAGAAATTCAACGCCGCCGGAGTAGGTCAATTCGGCAGCGGATGGGTGTGGCTAGCCGGCGATTCCAAAGGCGAAGTCAAAGTCATCTCGACGCCCAACCAGGACAGCCCGATTTCGCAGGGATTGTTTCCCATCTTCGGCAACGACGTCTGGGAGCACGCCTACTACCTGAAATACAACAACCGCCGCCCCGAGTATCTGCAAGCCTGGTGGAACGTTGTGAACTGGGAAGAAATCAACAAGCGTTACCACGCCTCGAAAAAGTAGTGGCCGTGGAGGGCGGGCGATTCGCCCGCCCATCCGGTTCGCCACGGACACTCCTGTCCGCGCCCTTTCTTCTTATATTAAGGATTCATTAACTTTCCGCCCTAGCCAAAGCTCCCCTCCCTTCGTGGCTGGTAACGGTGTTAGACTCTGCCGATAATAGACACCGAGGGCCGGGGAACTCATGCAAACCAGCGAATTCGATCTCGTCGTGATCGGCAGCGGCCCTGCCGGTCAAAAAGGCGCAATCTGCGCCGCCAAGCTCCGCAAGAAAGTCGCCATCATCGACCGCGAGCGCAGCATTGGCGGCGTCTGCGTTCACACCGGAACCATTCCGAGCAAAATGTTCCGCGAAGCCGTGCTCTATCTCAGCGGTTTCCGCCAGCGCACGTTCTACGGTCGCGGCTACGCGCTCAAAGATCGTATCGAGATGTCCGATCTTATCTTCCGCGCGCAATCGGTCATGTCGCGCGAAGTCGAAGTGATCAAGGCCCAGCTCCGCCGCAACTACGTCGATACCTTCTCCGGCGATGCCCATTTCGTCGATCCCCACACCATCGAGATCCACAATTCCGAAGGAACGCAGCAAATTCGCGGCGAGCACATTCTCATCGCCTGCGGCGCCCGCCCCGCCCACGACGATGGCATTCCCATCGACAGCAAGAGAATTTTCGATTCCGATCAGCTCCACTGCCTCGAAGAGATTCCCCGCGAATTGATCGTCGTCGGCGCCGGTATCATCGGCCTGGAATACGCCTCCATGTTTGCGGCATTGGGAACGAAGGTTACGCTTCTCGACCAGCGCCCCACCCTCCTCGATTTCGTCGACCGCGAAATCATCGAGAGCCTCTGCTTCCAGCTTCGTCAACTCGGCACCGTCTTTCGCCTCGGCGAAAAGGTAGTCTCCGTGGGTTTCGACCAGGACCGCTCCCAGGTCTTCGCCAAACTGGAAAGCGGAAAACTGGTTCGCGCACAAGCCCTCCTCTACTCCGTGGGCCGCCAGGCGAACAGCGATACGCTCAACATCGAAGGCGCTGGCATCCAGCCCGACGGCCGCGGCAAGCTCGTGGTCAACGACCACTACCAAACCACTGTCCCCCACATCTACGCTGCCGGCGATGTCATCGGCTTTCCCGCACTAGCGTCCACTTCGATGGAGCAGGGACGTCTCGCCAGTTGCCACATGTTCGGCAAGCCCAGCAAAATGGTTTCTAACCTCATTCCCTATGGAATTTACGCCATCCCCGAAATATCGATGGTCGGTGAAACTGAAGAAGAACTAACGAAGAAAAAAGCGCCCTACGAAATCGGCCTCGCCCGTTACTCCGAGTTAGCCAAAGGCCAGATGTTAGGCGACGAGCAAGGCCTGGTAAAAATTCTTTTCGAGCCCGACTCCCTCAAGTTACTCGGCGTCCATATCATCGGAGACCGCGCCGCCGAAATCGTTCATATCGGCCAGGCCGTCCTCGCCATGGGCGGCACCATCGAATACTTCCGCGACACGATCTTCAATTACCCAACCTTAGCCGAAGCCTACAAAGTAGCCGCCTTAGACGGCCTGAATAAACTCTAGCCAGTGTGGCGCGGACACTCCTGTCCGCGCAAACGCCAGCATCTGCACGGTTGGCGGGAGCGAGCGCATCCCAGCGGTCATCCCTCAAAGAACTTCTCGATTTGCCTCCAGTACTTCCGCACAATCATGTCCGTGCTCAAATGCCCGCCGCGCCGCAATAACTTCAGTTTCACACTGGTGCGCCTGGCAAAGTTCACCACCGACTTATAAGGCACATTGGGGTCATCCTGCGCATGAAACATCATGACTTTCGATGAACTTACTTCGTCCGCATGGTAGATAGGATTATAGAAAGTTCCGCCGTAAAGCTTCTTCCAGTTCTTATCCGATAGCCGAAACCCCATCCCAAACGCCTCCCGAATATATGCGGCATAATTCGGGTTCGAAAGTCTCCGCCTTCTCCGACTCCCGCAAAATCCTCCAGTCCACCACCGGACAATTGGCAATCACCTTCTTTACCCGCTCATCCAGCGAGCAAAGAATCGCCGCCGCCCCGCCAAAGCTCCCGCCGATCACGAAAATTTCATCAGCTCGCACTTGAAATCGCTGGCCAAAGGCCAATTCCCGAATCTCCCCGCGCAGACCATCAATCACGTCCAGAATGTCCAGGTGCGGCGACCGCTCCAGAAACTCGCCTCCACTTTCCCACGTCCCGCGATACCGCGGATAAAACACCCAATACCCCTTTGCCGCCAGAAACTCCGCCAGCGGCTGTTTGCGTGGAATCGAAGGCATCCCATCGCACAGCACGATTACCCGTTCCACTTTTTTCGTCGAGCCTCGGCCTCTCTTCGATCCCTCCCAGCGCGCCTTTCCTTTCGCGACTCGCGCCGGCGGCAGGAACTCCGCCAGTATCTCCCGCTTGAATCGCGCCCTAAACATTAGCATCCCGGTCTCCGTAACCATGTGCGAACTTCATCGTTCTTGCTACGCCTAACTTCTGCAATCTGACCTTTGCAATCTTATCGAGGAGCGCCAGGGCTTTCCTGCGCTTCGGCCCTATGTCCCACAGTGCCTTGCCCGCCCCGCCTTGACACATTCCGTCCAACGCAGCTAAACTCCTTTTCCGACGCGGCTTTTCGCCGCATGGGCCGTTCTTGTCAACACCTCACAGTCAATCTAGGAGGTTCCCGTGAAGATCCCGCGTTTCCCGAAATTCGCCGCTGCTCTCGTTATCGCCCTCACGCTTCTCTCGACCCTGGCGTTTGCCCAACTCCAGATTGGTTCCTCCAACACTGCCTTCGCCGACCCAACCGTGCCTCATCCCAAGACGACGCCCTGCAAAGTAGTTCTTTTCCAAGGTTACAAATTCGATAATTTCACGCCCCAGAGTTTCTCCTACACGCCGCCCGCCGGCTGCGCCGCCCCCTGGGCCACAGTGATTCTTGAAGCCGATTTCTCCGTTACCAAGGGCATCCAGTATGATCGCACCGCCAATATCTGGATCGGCCCCACCAACATTTATTTCGGTACCACCTCCGAGCCCGACCCAACCAATGGCCGGAGCTGGCATGTGGAGCGCGATCTGACCGACTACTCCTCAATTTTCACCGCCGCACAAGAGGGCACGGTCTATCTCTTCAACCTCTACAACAAGCAATACAACGGTCTTCTCCACGGCTCCGCAACCTTGTACTTCTATCCGCTCCCGCCCAATCAGGCCGCGCCTCGCGTTGCTGACCAGGTCATCGGATTCTCCGGCGGATCAACCGGTGGCACGGTCGCCCTCGGCAATCCCACCACCCTGCTCGAGCAAACTCTCACTCTCCCCACCAACATCGAGAGCCTCTTCTTCGATGTCTTCGCCCAGGGTCAAAGCACCGACGAATTCTGGTACAGCTGCGTCCCCAACGACATCGCCAGTGAACTAGACGACTGCGGCAGCACCGCCTTCCGCGAATCCGATGTCACCATCGACGGCACTCCTGCCGGCGTCGCGCCCGTCTACCCGTGGATCTTCACCGGCGGCATCGATCCCTACCTCTGGATTCCCATCCCCGGTGTCCAGACCATGAACTTCAAGCCCTACCAGGTCAACCTCACCCCGTTTGCGGGCCTGCTCAGTGATGGCAATCCGCACACAATTGGCCTCAGTGTCTTCAACGCCGACAGCTACTTCTCTGCCACCGCTGCGCTCCGGCTCTATCTCGATGCCCATTCCACCCAGATCACCGGAGGCATCACCACCAACACTCTCACCGTCCCCAATCCATCCATCGTCGAAAACCTCAAGACCACAAAAAGCGGCAGCATCATCGGCACGGTGAGCACCAAGTCAGCCCACAACTTCGAGATTTCCGGATACGCCAACACGTCCCACGGCCTGGTCACCACCACGGTCAAGCAGGATATCGCCTTCTCCAACCTGCAGTATTTCAAAGACACCAGCACGCAATTCGAGCAGAACATCACGCAGGGCAACACTGTTCACTCGGTGGTCACCGTTCAGACTCCAACCGGCCACACCATCACCACCGTCAATCACGACTGGCCGCTCGTGCTCGACATTAACTACGTCGTCGCGTCCGATGGCTCCGCCACCGAAACCACCACCAGCAATCAGTTCTTCGAAGCTGACGAAGCGGCGCGCCACAATGGCATCGCCACCACCTTCTCCGAGGCGCGGAATCGCGTCATCTCGACCGACACCCTCAACTTCGATTCCAGCGGAAATTTCACCGGCAACTCCAACATGTCGAGTTCCCAAGATTACTTCGGCTCCAATTCCACCGGCTATTGCTACAGCCGCTCCATCACCGCCGCCAGCAACGTCCTGACCAGCATCACCGACGGCGTCGGCTGCACAGAACCGAAGTAGTAAGAAGTCAAATTGCGGATGTAAAAGCTCAGAAGCTCCCGGCGAGCAAGGCATCGTTGGGAGCTTTTTATTTTGCCGTCGCACGCTCGCCGATCAGTCCTGCTGTCCCCGTGTACCCCGTGGCTGGCGCTCTTGCCTGCACCTCTGCAATCGAACCTCTCACCTCTGACCTGCCTTTCTGACTTTCCTGTGCACATCATGTGCAAATTCCGCACTGCCTCAACACGCGAGCCATTAGCCATCTCCTCGCTCCGCCCCAAACCCCGCGCCGCGTGCGCGATTCGCTCGTGCCCTCAACCTCATCTTCATCCACGCCATCTGATCGAGTTCCGTCCCAGAATTCCACCGACTGCACCAATCATGTGGTATTGACCTCGACTTCTTCTCCGCGTACATTCACCACTCATCGCGCAATGAAAAAGGAACTACCTAACCGCAAATTGTCGCAGTGGTGAAAATCATGACTGAAAAAGATAGCTGGAATCTGTATCGCACGCGTTTCCTCGTGCGCGCCCGTCAACTCACCGAACCCCTCGTCTTCACCGATTTGTTCAATCGCGAGCAATCCGGCCAGCCCGGAGACTACCTCGTCGAAACTTCCGACGGCATCCGCCGCATTACTACCCGCGCTCTTTTTGAAGACATTTACGTCCCGCTCGCGCCCGAGCCGATCGCTTCTGCGCTCGCGGGTGTGCAAAAACGTCCGGCGGCCACTTCCACGACGTCGCTTTTGAGCGATGCGCGTTCCCGGGCCTTGGCGTGATCTCCGGCAAAGTCATTGCAAATTCAGGCTTTGCAGCCGTCGCGAAACAAGAGTTTTCAATTGGGTACCCTTAGCACACAAGGGCTACAATATATTGTGATTTTTTCTTGACACGCACTACCGGTGGGAGTACGTTAAGCATCCCAAGAGCATTTTTATTAGACCTCCTTCTAAGGAGGCGACACCACAATAACCAGGGGCGACCTAAAGTTGAGGTGACTTCTCGTCTGCTCCTTCACGGGACCCATCCCTCCTGAGTGGATGAAATGATTGCGGTGACTTCCCCCGGTCTGGCGAGGCCAGACATCCCCTCGGGGGGACTCATCACAGAAGTTTCGCGCTGGAAGCTGACCCCCGACCGGCACAGCTTTCCCGCGTGATTTTCGGTAGCTGTTTTTGAGGAGCCCGATGGAAAGCTTGATCGAACTCGTTGCCGCTTCTTTAGCCCGTCATGGCATCGAATGCCCCGATGGCGTTTCGAGGCCAGTCTGCCGACAGACGGCTTCGCAAGCCCGCCCTGAGCACAGTCGAAGCACCCAAGCCGAGCACAGTTCAGCCTTGGCGCCCGAGTCGACTTCGCCCACCGCACTCCCTGAACACAACTACCGCAAGATATTGAACGGCGATCCCGCCCCGTAAGGGCGTCTTCGCCTCATCGTCTGGAATCACGGGCGCACCAGAACGCGTGTCCGCCGGGTCCTTTGAAATCGCACGGTGAGCGTGCGTAATGTCAATCGTGCGCGCTGGCATCGTCGCCATAATTTTCTGCATGCAAGACCGATTTATTATCGCCATCATCTAATTAGGAGAAGGACATGCCCGAAGTGAAGGATAAAGATCAAACCAAAACCCAGTCTGCCGCAGGCGCGACCAATAACGTCAGCACGACGACGAATAAGAAGAAGGCCCCCGGCCTGACCTTCCGCCGCCTCTTCACCAAGCCCGGCGTCTCTCCCTACAACGACGTCGAATGGGAATTCCGCACCGCCTCCATCACCGACGCCCAGGGCAACTCCATCTTCGAGCAAAAAGATGTCGAGGTCCCCAAAGACTGGTCCATGACCGCGACCAACATCGTCGCCAGCAAATATCTTCACGGCCGCATGGATACCGGCGAGCGCGAAACCGGCGTCCGCCAGTTAGTCAGCCGCGTGGCCGAGACCATCCGTGATTGGGGTCTGAAAGACGGCTATTTCCGCTCCCTTGAAGACGCGGTCACGTTCCACGACGAACTCGTCCATCTCCTCATCCGCCAGTACGCCGCCTTCAACTCGCCCGTCTGGTTCAACGTAGGTTGCGACCGCATCGAGCCCAACTCCGACGCTACTAACTGGCACTGGAATCCCGCCACTCAGCAAGTAGAATTCGGCGTCACCGGCTACACGCGCCCGCAATGCTCCGCCTGCTTCATCAACTCCGTCAAAGACTCGCTCGACTCCATCCTCACCCTGGCCAAGACCGAAGGCATGCTCTTCAAGTGGGGCAGCGGCACCGGCACCAATCTCTCCCCGCTGCGCAGTTCCACCGAAACTCTTTCCGGCGGAGGCACCGCCAGCGGCCCGCTCAGCTTCATGAAGGGTTTCGACGCTTTCGCCGGCGTCATCAAGTCCGGAGGCAAGACTCGCCGTGCCGCCAAGATGGTCATCCTCAACATCGACCACCCCGACATTGTCGACTTCATCGAATGCAAGCAGAAAGAAGAAGCCAAAGCCCACGCCTTAGTCGCTCAGGGTTACGACGGATCGCACCCCGACTCCGACGCCTACAGCTCTATCTTCTTCCAGAATGCGAATAACTCCGTTCGAGTTACGGACGACTTCATGGTCGCTGTGCTCCGAGATACGGATTTCTCCACGCGCTCCATCGTCGATGGCCGCGTCATCAAGACTTATCCGGCCAAAGAGCTGCTAGCGAAGATCTCCGAAGCCACCTGGCACTGCGGCGATCCCGGCATGCAGTACGACACCACCATCAACCGCTGGCACACGTCCAAGAACACGGCCCGCATCAACGCGTCCAACCCGTGCTCCGAGTACATGTTCCTCGATGACTCCGCCTGCAACCTCGCCAGCCTCAACCTGCTGAAGTTCGCGCCCAACGGCACGTTTGACGTGGAAGCATATCGCCACGCGGTCGACATCATCATCACCGCCCAGGAAATTCTGGTCGACAACGCCGGCTATCCCACCGAGATGATCGGCCGCAACTCGCACGACTATCGCCCGCTGGGCCTGGGCTACGCCAACTTAGGCGCGCTCCTGATGGCCGCTGGCCTTCCCTACGACTCCGATGCCGGACGCGACTACGCCGCCTGCGTCACTGCCATCATGTGCGGAGAAGCCTATCTCCAATCCAGCCGCATCGCCGAGCAGTGCGCACCGCTAGCTCCAGCAACCAGCACGGTGCAGACGCGCTTAGGAGTTACTAACTCCGAAGATATGCCCGGCGCAGCCTGCCCCGGCTACTATCTCAACCGCGAACCATTCCTGGATGTAATCAGGATGCACCGCGCGTCGGTCAATAACATCGGCAGTGGCAATGGCCATGTAGGAACAGCCGCCCTCGGCTGTTCAGCCGAGCGAAGCTCGGCAGCAGCACAGCTAGTCGATCTGATCGCCGCCAGCAAGCAAACCTGGGACGAAGCCCTGGCCAGCGGCGAAAAGCACGGCTACCGCAACAGCCAGGTCACGGTCCTCGCGCCGACCGGCACCATCGGCTTCTTCATGGATTGCGACACCACGGGCATCGAGCCCGACTTAGCTCTCATTAAGTACAAGAAGTTAGTCGGCGGAGGCATGATCAAGATCGTCAATAACACCGTGCCCAGCGCTCTGTTCAAGCTCGGCTACACGCACGAGCAGACCGACGCCATCGTCTCCTACGTCGACGCCACCGGCACCATCGAAGGCGCGCCCCACATCAAGGACGAGCATCTCCCCGTCTTCGATTGCTCCTTCAAGCCCGCCAAGGGCACGCGCTCCATCCACTACATGGGCCACTTAAAGATGATGGCTGCCGCTCAGCCATTCATCTCCGGAGCCATTTCCAAAACCGTCAATCTCCCCGAGAACGCGAGCGTCGAAGATATCTCCGACGCCTACATCCAAGCCTGGAAGCAGGGCCTGAAAGCGGTAGCCATCTACCGCGACGGCTGCAAGAAAGCACAGCCTCTCTCTGCCGCGGGCACAAAAACCGCAAATAGCTCGGGCGCTGAGCGTGCGCCCTCGCCCGCTGCCGTTGAATCTGAGCCCGATCTCAACTCGCCGCCGCGCGCCGTCCGTCATCGCCTGCAAGAGGAACGCATGTCGGTCACGCACAAATTCAAAGTCGCCGATCACGAAGGTTACATCACCGTTGGCCTCTATCCCAACGGAGAACCCGGCGAACTCTTCATCAAGATGGCCAAGGAAGGTTCCACCGTCTCGGGCCTCATGGACAGCTTCGCGCTCGCTGTCTCCATCGCCCTGCAGCACGGAGTCCCGCTCAAGCTCTTCTGCGAAAAATTCGCGCACACAAGATTCGAGCCCAGCGGCTGGTCCAACAATCCCGACATCGGCTACGCCAAGTCGATCATGGATTACATCTTCCGCTGGCTCCAGATGCGCTTCCTAACCGGCCAGCAGCAGTTCCTGTTCGAAAGCCTGCGCCCGAAGTCGTTAGGAGATACAACTCGCCCACCTGCTGAAGGGATAGTCGAGGGCCTCAACGCTTCCACAGGCTCACTGGGAACTGAGAACCGGGAACTGAGAACTGGCAAGATCCACGCCGCCGACGCCCTCGCCGGAATGATCGACTTAGGCGACGCTCCCAGCTGCTCCGTCTGCGGCAGCATCATGGTAAGAAACGGCAGTTGCTACAAGTGCATGAGCTGCGGCTCAACCAGCGGATGCAGCTAGGGAAACAGGGCGGATTCGAGAGACCCCTCTCAAGCGCGGTCTTTAGGAATCAATGGTTTAGAGTAAGTTGGACGCCAGATCTTTGAGGAATAAAGACTTAGACTTACTAGATAAGACCAATACAATCAATATTTTAGGAGATTTCGCGCCAAATCTTTGAGGAATAAATACTTTATCGGTAAGGTATTTTAAAATCAAAGACTTGGAAGCAGCGCATTTTGGCCTGATATGAAACGCGAAGCACAATTCGTCATCTGTGTCGGCAACAAGGGTTACGCGGCGTCGCTTGAGTTACGCAAGATCTACCAGGCCCTTCCCGACAAAGCTGGCTCGAAGCACGGCCAGATTCGCGTCATCGACGAGTCCGGCGAAGACTACTTGTATCCAGAGGGCTTCTTCGTCCCCGTGAAGCTTCCCCAAGCCGTCGAGCAAGCCGTCCGCAGAGCGACCGCGTAGTCCATGAAGGACGAGCCTCTAATAATGCTCGCGTAGGGACAGCCGCCCTCGGCTGTCCTTTCGCACTCGTCACGATAGGAACGTAACGACGTAAATGTCATTCCGACCGACGGGAGGAATCTGCTTCCGGTCGGAGCCGAACAAGTTTAGGGAATGGCACGGCTTCAGCCGTGCCAAAGCAAGGACGAACCTCGACGGCTTTGGCTTATTGGTTGAGCGGTCACAATGAAGAAAAGAGCATCAGAAGGTGATGGTGGTCGAATCCTTGATGGCTACAAGAAAGTAGGAAGCACATTTCTTCCCCCGATGGTTCATCGGCTCGGTCCCTTATCTCACATAAGCTGGTTCAGGCAAATCATGCCCGAGGTGATCTGGTGGGACGTGATTGCTGAGCGAGGCACGCATCGCTTCGCTGCAAAAGTAGCGGAGGAAATCGCAGCCTACTTCAGGCCACGAAGCGTGAAGGATTGTTGGTGGGCGTTTATCTCGGACTACGCGCGGCTCGATGACGAGACGGAACGCGGTTTGAGGGAACATCTTCGGCAAGGGAAAGTCCTTAACGATTTGTCAGATTGCCTGCTTGAATTCTTAAACCTCTATCCTGAATGCCCAATCTGTCGGCTTATCGAGCGGCGACCCTCAGGCATTGTAGACATTGGATATCTCCACCGTTTCGAATGCCGAATTAATGACCTGTCGGACAACCGCTCTCGAGCGGCGGTCCTTGCTCAGGCCCAGGTGGTTTATATGGGTTTCGTGTTGGACAAGCTCAAGGTCAAACGCGGGCTAGCGCTGGCTGAGTTTCCGGAAGTGGAGCACTATCCAAAGACGGAAAAGTCCGAAAGGGTCGGAGCATCCATTTGTTGCACCGTGAACATGGCGGCAGGGACAATGCTTCCCAAGTACCCAGAAGACGTCTGGGTACAGTATTTTTGGCGGAGGAGCCTTGACCTTCGCCCCATGAATCTCACCCATCTTGAGAGTCGATGACGAAACCAAGCGACATAGAACTGCTGGTCGATGCGATTGACGCGAAGGTCCGTCAGGAGCTCCGTAAGCGCTGCGAAGCACTCAAGCCGGACTTCGTGGCACCCGAGGTCTTCAGCGTATTAACGGCTCTTCTGGCTCGTCAGGCCACGCTAGCTCTCGAGATCACATCAGCGCCTCAGTTGTGGAACGGACACTCGGCGCCCCTGTTCATGCGCGCGATGACCGACGTCCACATCACTCTATCTTGGATTCTGATGGATACTAATGCTCGCGTACAGCAATACGTAAACCACGGCTTGGGACAGGCGGTGCTGGAGCTAGAACGACGGAAGAAAAGGTTGGAGTCGATGACCGGCGAGTCGAAGGAAGCGGCTGAAAAGTTCATCAGGTCGCTCGAGGCCTGGATAAACCACCAGAAGTGGAGCTTTCTCGTTGAGATTAACATCGGAGCGTGGTCGGGAAAGAACACCAGAGAAATGGCAGAGGAGGCTGGTATCCTAGATTTTTACAACTATGTCTATGTCCCGTTCAGCCAGTGCGCCCACAGCACCTGGTACCACGTTGGACGGTACAATTCTCGCCCTTCCGACAGTCCGCTTACTAGCCTTCTAAGAATTCCCTGCATCGCAGATTCCCCAGGCGATGTCTGGAATCTCGACCTGGCTGCAAAATACCTGGACAAGAGTTTCAACGCGTTTGACGAGAAGGCCCTTGGCGTTGCCCCCTCATCCGACATTCGGGACTGGATCGGCTCGGAAATCGAATCCCGCTTTGGCTCGAGCAATGATACAAAACCAAGGGCCGAGTAGGGTTGGAGGTTGGCCCACCCTCCGCCAGTTGCTCGATCCTAGCGCAAGGACGGGATCCCACCGCCCCTCCTCGCCAAGGATCAACACCCCCGCCGCGCGGGAACCCTCGGCGTTCCATTTCGGGAAAATCCACCCCGTGCCTCCGCGTACGCCGGAGCCCCCCAAATCGGATCTATATATCATGCCTGTCAAGCCCTTTTTCCACCCTCCCGAGGCGGCTAACTCCTTTCACTCCCTGCCCTTGCGAGAAGTGTAAGTACACATCCGTATTCCAATAAATATTTTGTACGTACATTATTGCCAAGCTCAAACGCCCTGGCTTGGAGCCCTCCGCTCCTCCTCCATCACCCTCCGCAGCCCTCGGGTGATCTCCCACTGGTACCCTCGCCCCATCGCCCGGAACCAGGCCAGCACATCGGCATCCAGATTCACCGTAACCTGGTTCTTCGGCACCCGGCGCCAGCGTTGAAGCTCCGCCACCCGCTCACGCCACCCCCGCCGCCGCTCCCGCCGACTCGTGGAACATTCGCCTTTCCGCCCCGAAGAAGCCTTCAAACCAGCGATCCTCCCGCCCTCCTAACCCTCTTCTTTCCCGTCATATGCCGCCAATCCGCATATATCGCTGTCCATACAAACGACACTGCATAATGTTCCACGTGGAACACTCCCCGCGACGGCCGCGTCGCTTCGTCTCATTCCTCTTTGGCGACCCCGTCGTCTTCCCATTGGTAGCCGCAGGCATCGCAGCTCCATGTGTATTTTTGAGAAGAGTCGTCGTCCGTAACGATCAGCGTGGAGGTTCCGCCCTCAAACACGACCTCCTCGGAATTGCATTTGGGGCAGCGGACCACGAGATCGCCGGGTGGTTCTTCCGGCTGGCGCGGCGGTTCGTTCAACGGCTCGTAATACTGCATGATCTGCGCGGCCCATGGCACGCCGATCCGCATGACTTGCACGCTGACCCCGACAGCAAAATTCGAGGTCACCGCGTCGGCGGACGTAGCTTTCTCCGGCCCCATGAAAAACGGAATCCCCGCGCGATCGAGCAGCGATTGCAACTGGCGCGCATCGGCCAGGCTCCAGACCTTGCAGAGTTCAACCAGCTTGCGATCTTCGGCGTACTGGTCCTCCTCACACGGAGAATTGGCGTCGGGAGAATTACAACCGGCCGAGTCGCGAGCTTTCGGAGATTCACGCTCGACGAAAGCTGTTGGCACCCTGAAGGGCGACCGCGTAGGTGGCTTGTCTTCCGCTTCGGGCTTCAGTCCGCGCGACCGAACCTCACTGGCTAGAGCTTGCTGCGCGAGCGGAGTCAGTTGGGAGCTTTGCGGGACGAGAAGCAGCAGTTCCTCGTCGCTCATTTGCCGATAGCGCTCGGTGAGGCGCAGAAATTCTCCTGCTGGATCGAGAGCATCCATAGTCGTCGGAATCATAGCAAGAATTCAAATCACACAAAAGCGAACCAGCGACGTGAGCCGCCGGTCCGCGATGGATACTTACCTGATCTTATCGATACTAACTAAGGCTTACTGGAGAAATTCCTCGATCTTCGGGTTGGTGTCGCCGGGACCTGCATTCATGATCACCCACTGCGAATCCGAAACCATGTAGAGGATCTTCTGCAGCGATCCAGCGGGGCAACCGCTCGTTGTACAGATCAGGAATCGGCCATTGGAGGTGCTGCCGCTGCAAGTACTGCCAGAGGTCGCGGGGCAGTAATTGCCGCTGAACGTGTCTGTGGTCGGCGAAGTGGCTGTGCCGTTCAGGCTGTTCTTGTCCTCGGTTCCGCTCACGGTCCCGTTGGTGCTGCTGAACGTAACGGTGGAGACCGAGACCGATCCCTCCATGACCGTAGCCTGAGTTCCGCCGAAGTAAGTCGCCGCCAGCGAGCCCGTCGTGAAGGTGGTTCCGGTCTGCGCCAGCAAGTTGCCGAATCGCGCGTCGCCGCCGGTCCCAACCATGAAGGCCTGGTTGGTGCCATAGACGTAGAAGACAGGAGCGTGGCTGCCGCAGCCACCAGGGCATCCCGAGAGGTTGCTGATCGGCATGCGTCCGTCGGCCGCTATGCTGTAAGTCCCTGTAACGGTGCCGCCTACGAGATTGCCGCCATCGTTGTCGTCCAGATCTACGCTGAACGTGCCGGAAGCGCCGCCCGGAGCGGTTACGCTGAGAATACCGCCCTGGACCTCAGAGACCGGATTCTGGCCCGAATTGTCGATGTCCGCCCACGCCAGCACGGCGGTGCCGCTGAGCGTGAGATTGCTGGCCTGCGAGAATACGCGGCCGGTCATCATCATCGGCGGGTTTTCGGTCGAATCGAGCGCCATCATGATCAATTGGTTTGCGTTGATGACGTAGAAGACATAATTGATGGCAGTACCAGGCCCACTCAAGAATATGGTTGCCGTGCCGCGGCCAGTGTTTGGGTCCACGGTTAGATTGGTGGTGGAGTTAAGCAAAGTGGTTGCGGCCGTCGCGGTCCCAGAATCGCTGTAATCGGCTTCACCGGTGAGGCTGCCGCTGTTGGAGTCGAACTGGCCGGCAATGGAATAGCGTTTGCCGGATTGATCAGCTCCGACCAGACCAAAGGCATAGTTGCCGGAAACGCCCGCCGAGAATGCGCTGGTGGTCTGCTGGACGAGCGCGCCGGAGATCAGCTTGCCGCTGGCGTCGTAGCCAATGATATGGCCATTGTGGTCGTTGTTGTCGAGAGCGGCGGCAAAAGTGGCGGGATTACCGCTGGCCTGGGTTATCGTGAGAATGGCGAGATTGTTCGAGCCCACGCAATACGTGCCGGTGAACGTCGTGCTCAGAGTGCCGGGATTAGTGTTCTGATCGGCGGTATCGATCAGGCCACCACTCAGGCCTCCGCTGCCATCGGCTATAAAACTGCCGACAGCTGAGGTGGCGGTGGTCGAACTGCTCCAGCCTTTGAGCGTGAAGGCGTAGTGGCCGTCGAGGAGGCCGTTATTCAGCGTGCCGGTACAGGTGGACGCGTTGATGGCGATGGTGAAGGTGTGGTTGGTTGTTTGGGGCGTGCTTTCCGAATCCTTGACCTGGACCGTAACGCTTGCGCTTCCAGTGGTGGCCGGAGCCGTGCCTGTGAGCTGCCCAGTTGAGGCGTTAATGGAAAGCCAGGACGGAGGAGTGTCGATGAGGCTCCATGTGTAGGAACCCATTCCGCCCGTGGCGCTCACGGTGGCAGAGTAGGCTGTGCCGACGGTGGCTGCCGGCAGCGAATTGGTTGTGATGGTCAGAGTCGCAATGCTGATGGCGATACTCAGGCCGGAACTGACGGCTTGATTGCCCTGGGAGTCGGTAACTTGTACGGTGACAGAAACCGGGCTGCCGACATTCGTCGTCGGCGTGCCCGAGAGCTGCCCGGACGAGCTAACGGAGAGCCAAGTCGGACCGTTAATGAGGCTCCATGTGTAGGAAGGAATTCCGCCGGTCGCGGCCAGAGCGGGCGCACTATAGGCCGTGTTAACCGTTGCTGCTGGCAGGCTTGTAGTGGTAACAGTCAGCGGCGGCGCCGGGTTCACGGTAATTGTGAATGCCTGAGTTGGCGAAGCTACGCCCGTGGCATCGGTGACCTGGAAAATGTACGGACCGCTGCTGCCGGCCTCGTTCGTCGGCAAGCCGCTAATGACTCCCGTGCTGGCGTTCAAACTCAATCCCGCTGGTAAGGTTTGCGTTGCCGGACTCAAGCTCCATTTAAACGGAGCTGTGCCGCCGTTCACGGCCAATGTGTAGCTGTACGCTACGCCAGCTGTCGCCGCGCCCGGAGGATTGGCCGTACTGATGGTAGGCAGCGGATTTACCGTGATCTGCACGGAGCCGGATTTCGATGTGTCGCTGACCGACGTTGCCGTTACTGTTACCGTGGTCTGGCTCGTGACCGATGCCGGAGCAGTGTAGGTGGCGGAGGTCGTGGTCGTGCCGCCTAGGGAGCCGGCAGAGACAGAGCCCCAGCTTACGCCGGCATTCTTGGAATCGTTCGCGACAGTTGCGGTGATGGCAGATGTTTGCCCCTGGTCGATGGCGGAGGGAGCGGCCTTTAGGGTCACGGCGATCGGGGCAGTCGAGGAGCTACAGCCCACGAGGAAGGAAGCTAATGTCATCAGGAGAACTGCACCTACAAGGCGAACAGGGGATCTCATCTCAATAACCTCTTCGATTTGTTGCCTGCACTATGGTTGGTGTACTACGGGGAGGGAATGCTTTGCACTTTGGAATCACCTGTTTAGATTACGAATGTCACCTATGTTGAAAAACTAAACAGAACGCGTCAGACCTTATTCTCGTGAGATCAGATTCCGGGGAGCAACCCGAGTTACGCACATCAGGATGATGGCAATCCGTGACTCCTATCACTTCGCTTGTGTTAGCTTCCGATGCTGAAGCGTTTCTGGTGCAGCATTCGGGCCTGACTTCCGGGCAAGTGGGTCTACCGCCAGCCGCCGTCTCACTTTGCGACCTTCGATAATTGACCAACTTTGATGTGATGGGGCTCCTATTGTCTTTCTCCGCGGGAATGTAAGTTTTCGCGGATGGAGCAGACGTATTTCGTTACGTCCGAGACTGCGCAAGGGACGACGGTGTTCCAATCGGAGCAGGCTGCTGATTTGTTCATGGACGTGTTGCTCGGCTATCGGCGAGAGCAAAAGTACCTGCTCCACGAATTCGTGCTTTTGCCGGACCGCTTCCATGGGCTGATCACGCCGGCTGCGCAGCTTTCGCTTGAGCGGGTTGTCCATTTCATTAAGGGGGGATTTTCATTCCGATTGAAGTCGAGCGTACCAGTCTGGCAGGCGCGCTTTACGAGTCATGGGATTCGCGATGGGGAAGAGTTCGGGCGGCATTGCGAGTTTATATGGGCGAGCCCGGTGCGGGCCGGCCTGGCGCCCAAGGCGGAGGATTATTTGTTCTCTTCGGCAGGCGGAAGGTATGAGTTAGATCCGGCTCCAGAGCGACTAACAAGCCATTTCGGTCTCGCCGCCAGAATAACGGCCTAGGAAACGGCAAGAAAAAAGGGAGCACAAAGTGCTCCCGCCTTCTCCATGGACATGTACTTACTTCGAGTGGCCCCGGCTTACTTAGAGCTATCGCTCATCGACGCGCGGTCGGAGCCGCCGATGTCAAGCGCCGTTTTCTTTCCCGCGAAGCGGATTTCCGAAACCGATGCTTTCCCGCTGCTGTGGTTGACGATGGCTGTGTCATACGACGGAGCCTGCTCGAGTTGGACTTCCTTGGCCGTCGTCTTGGCAAGTTCTTTCTTGCCCTGCATGACACTGAGTTCTACGTTCGCCCCCGTGCCTTCCCAGCGAATCGTGTAATCGCCGGCTGGAATCTGCTGTCCGCTTACTTCAACCGCTTCGGTAACGTGGAGACTTCCCTTGTTGCTCGCGAAAGCGCCGGTTGCGACGAACACCGCCAGCCCGAGCACCACTGCCTTTGCCAGATTGTTCAGTTTCATACGATCCTCTTTCTGCCCGGTTCCTGGCCGGGACCTCAAGGGCGGCTGGTTCAGAGCGGCCATCGGCGACTTGCCTTTTTGGGGCAAAGTCTTACAATGCACCTGTCAGGGTGACGCAAAAAGACGCGAGGTCGACTCGTTGCCATCCTTTTGCCGGACTCGGCTCACCAGGGCCGCCAAACCATGCGTGAGTTGAGTCCTGTCACCCTGCAAATCTTTTCTGAGCCCGATATGCAGGCACATTCAATTAAAGATTCGATGCCTGCTTTCCTCTCGCTTCAGAATACGCACCCCGGTTCCGGGAAGTTCCCGACTTAGCGAAGATATTTGTTGGACGAGCGAGCAGATGGCACGTTAGCAAATTGCTGGAGAGGTTGTCGCACAACATCGAGATGTTTTGTTAATGCGTGTTAGTCGATGTTAGGCCAGACGAAGACCCGCCTCTATACTCCAGTTTTAGAAGCTCTTCGTTGTGAACGGAGAACGTGCAGGATTCTTGCGTGGCTTTGCAAAAGATCACGCGCGCTTTTACGGAGGATTAACAATTCGAAGCCGGAACGGGATTCGCGCGCTCCGGACCGCTTCAGGCGATCTTTAGCACGATCTTGCCGTAATTCTTTCCTTCCTGCATCAGGGTGTAGGCGGCGCGCGCATCTGCAAGGGGAAACACCTTCCCAACCACGGGATTCAGCTTGCCTGCGACCAGCCATTCTGAGACTTGCTTCCACGCTGATTCCATGAGGGGGCGATTCTGGCTGAGATAGGTAAGCCAGAGACCGTGCACGCTTGCGCCTTTGGCGTAAAGCAGGCGCGTGTCGAGCTGGGGAGTTTCTCCTGTGGCAGCACCGTACACGATCACGCGACCAAAATCGCGCAGGCACTTGACGCTTTTGGCGACATGTTCGCCCCCGAGCATTTCAAAAACCGCGTCGACGCCTTCGCCTCGGGTCAGATCCTTGATGGCATCGACATAGTCTTTCTGTTTGTAGTTGATGCCGTGTTGCAAGCCGAGTTCGCGCACGCGCGCCAGCTTCTCTGCCGAAGAAGACGTGCCATACATCTCGACGCCGAGAAGTTTTCCGATCTGCACGGCGGCGGTGCCGACACCTCCCGCGACAGCATGGATAAGGACGCGTGTGCCGGAGGGTTTATCGATGAGGCCGGCCTTCCAGAATGCGAAATAGGCAGTGAAGAAATTGACGGGGAAAGCGGCCGCTTGCTCGGCGGGCCATCCCGCAGGCACTGGCCAGAGCATGGCGCGATAAGCGGCCGTTTGTTCAGCGAAGGCGGCCCATTGCGTGTAGCCCATGACACGGCGGCCGCTCGGGTCGACCCCAGAAAATTCACGGCCGGCAATCAACGGAGGCTTGGGCGTGCCGGCGTAGCCGCCACGGGCCGTCAGCAAGTCGGCAAAGTTGAGGCCGCCGGCTTCCACCCTGATTAGAATCTGGTCCGGGCCGGGATGCGCGTCGGGAACATTCTGCAATTCGAGGACTTCCGGGCCGCCGAAGCGGGGGATCATGAGAGCCTTCATGAGAAGAGTGTAATGGAGCAAGTCAGAAGTAAGAAGTCAGATTGAAGAAGTAAAGGCGCTTTCGCCCGAGATTCGGCCACGAGCGGCACGCAATCCCAACTGCTTCGCCCGATCGGAATATAATGAAAAAGAGTTTCCGACTTCGCCGCCTGGGAAGTTGTGGCGGCGGTGGCGAGGGAAGCGCAGGGCCGGGGGTCGGCCTTGCTTTCCCGAGGGTGTGGATGGAAACGTCTGCGCCTCCCGTGTTTGAAAAGGAAACGCTCGCGGAGTTCGCTCCTGCCTGGTGTTTCTTTCCTTTGAATGGGGAATCCAATCGGAAGGTCGTCAGTCGTTCGTCGTTCGGGGTTTCGTCGCAAGAACCAAGATCCACCCGGGACCGATCACGAACCGCCGCCGACCAACGACGAACGGCCACGACTGACAGCGTGCTTCTCACCGACAAATTCGGGCGCTCCATTCACGATCTCCGGATCTCGATCACCGATCGTTGCAACTACCGTTGCGTTTATTGTCGGACAGGGACGAACGGAGCAGCGTATGCCGAACTTCCGTTTGCCGATTACCTGCGCATGGCGCGGATTCTGGTTTCTCTCGGGATCACGAAAATTCGCCTGACGGGCGGAGAGCCGTTGCTGCGCAGCGGCATCATCGACTTTGTAGGCGATTTGGCCAAGTTGCGCACGGTGCATGGCGAGAAGCCTGCGATTGCGCTGACCACCAACGGCCATCTGCTGGCCGAGATCTCGCAACCGCTGAAGGATGCGGGTCTTGACCGTGTGACCGTGAGCATGGATGCTGTCGATCCCGCGCGCTTCGCGCGCATCACTCGCGTGTCTAACGGATACGATAGCGTGCTCGCCGGAGTGCGCGCATCCCGCCGCGCCGGACTTGATCCGGTCAAGGTCAACTGCGTGCTGCTGCGCGGTTTCAACGAGGATCAGATCATCCCCTTCGGAATGTTTGCGCGCGAAGAAGGCGTGGTGGTTCGGTTCATTGAATTCATGCCGCTGGAAGAAGACCGCGTGTGGACGCCTGAGGTTGTGGTGACGCTCGACGAAATTCTGGCGCGGATGTCGGAATATCGTCCGCTGACGGAAATCGAGCATGGGCGCAGCGAAACGGCCCGGCGCTATCGCTTTGACGATGGCATCGGCGAGTTCGGAATTATCGCTCCGGTGTCGCATCCGTTCTGCGGCCACTGCAGCCGCATCCGGATTACTTCTGACGGCAAATTGCGCACGTGCTTGTTTTCGACCTGGGATCACGACCTACATGAATTGATGCGGCGCGGTGCGCCAGACGAGAAGCTCGTTGAGTTCATTGTGAAGACCGTGGAGAGCAAAGAAGAGCGGCACCACATTGGCGAGCCGGGCTTTGTGCCGGCCTCGCGGACGATGGTGCACATTGGCGGATAGGAGCGCGTTGGATACTCGGGATCCGATGATGCTCCCAGTGCGGGGACTGGTCTTATACATTCTCGTTTTCGCGGTACTACTGTTTGCGCCGCGCGCGGTCGCCGCCGAAACATCTTCCTCCTACCTGGGCTTCGATCGCAACGAATATCCTGGGGACGACAATCTCAAAGAGCTGCACAAGACATTTGCCTTTGCTGGATATTGGCTGAATAATCCTCCGGGATCGAAAACAAACACGTGGGTTGGAAAGCGCGGCAAGGTTGAAGCTGCCGGTTTTGGATTTTTGGTTCTCTTCAATGGACGTTTGTATCGAGAGCTTAAGGCAAATGCGACGGCATTGGGGAAGTCAGATGCTGAGGCCGCAATCGCGGCGGCCCGGCGTGAAGGCTTCCCGCCACGGACCATCATCTTTCTAGATCAAGAACAGGGCGGCCGATTGCTGCTTGAACAGAAGGCCTATCTGTTCGCATGGATCGATGAAGTCAGCAAGGTCGGATTTCGCGCGGGCGTCTATTGTTCGGGCATCGCGGCGCCGGAGGACAGTGGCTCGAGCGTTATCACTGCAGTGGACATCAAGGAAAATGCTGGCAGCCGCAGCATCGCTTATTGGGTGACTAATGACGCCTGTCCGCCGTCTCCGGGATGCGTTGCAAAGGCGCGGCCACCTTCGCCCAATGCCAGCGAAATTGACTTTGCCGACGTCTGGCAGTTCGCGCAATCTCCAAAGAGGAAGGACGTTGCGGGTGCTTGCGGCGGCTATGACAAGACGGGAGGTTGCTTTCCGTCCGCTGCGGCGGCGAAGCGAGGTTTGCATGTTGATCTAAGCACCGCAACTTCCCCCGATCCATCGCACGGAAGAACGCGGCAATAAGGTAGGAATGCGCTGATTGGAACTGGTGAAGCGCCGGATCAGTAAAACGCGTCGTACTTGGTGACCACCCAGCCTGTGTCTTTCTTCTCTTCGGTCACCGAAAACAGGTCTTCATAGGTCGCGTCCTGCGTAGTGGTGGAGTAGCGCTGACCTTTATATTGCAGGATGACGAGCGGCGGGACGTCTTCCCACTCCACCAGGTGCCACTTGATCAGCGGGTGTTGCGATTCCGAGGCGCAAAGGAAATCGGCGCGCTTCTTGCGGTAGTCCTTTTCCCAGGCTGCGAGCAACTGGCGGCAATTGCCGTCGCGCATTTGCGCGATGAAAACATTCGCCGTGTGCTCGATGGTGCGGTCGCGCAGCGGATTCATCGTGATGCTCAGGGGCATCCGCGTGAGCGGGTCGCGTTCTTCGGAACGCGCCAGCACCGGCCCCTGATTGCTGAGCCAGTGAAGGTATCCCAGGCAGATCGCCACCAGCAAGAGCGCGAAGCCGACCGCGATTCCGACATGTGCCTTGGAAGCATGCATTGAGAGAAGTTTGCGGCAAAGGCAACCGGGGCGCAAGGTTACGATGGACACTGCGATGGCTAGGCAGGGTTCTGAATCCGGGCGGATGCAATAAGGTCAGAGGTTAGAGGTCAGATTGCACAGGTTAACCCCGCAAGCCAACGGCCGACGATTAAACCTGCGGCTTAGGCTTTCAGCCTTCGAATTCTGACCTCTCACCTCTGACCTTTCCTCACGCGCTGACTAGGGAACCGATCTTTTCTCCCAATACCACTCTGCGGATGTTGCCATGGGCATTGAGGTTGAAAACGAGGATGGGCAGGTTGTTGTCTTTGCAAAGCGAAATGGCTGTCGAATCCATCACCTTCAGCCCAAGCTTCAGCACGTCCATGTAGGTGATGTGAGAGAACTTCTTCGCATCCTTTACCTTCATGGGATCGGCATCATAGATGCCGTCGACTTTGGTGGCTTTGAGAATGGCGTCGGCCTTGATCTCCATGGCGCGGAGCGAGGCGGCTGTGTCGGTTGAGAAATAAGGGTTGCCGGTGCCGCCCGCGAAAATGACCACGCGGCGCTTCTCCAGATGGCGAATGGCTCGGCGGCGGATAAAGGGCTCGGCTACCTGATTCATCTCGATGGCCGATTGCACCCGTGTAAAGACGTTCTGCTTTTCGAGTGCGTCCTGCAGCGCCAGCGCATTGATGACGGTGGCGAGCATACCCATGTGGTCGGCGGAGACGCGGTCCATATCCTTGGCCTGATCGGCGACGCCGCGAAAGAAATTTCCTCCGCCGACGACAATGGCAACCTGGACTCCAAGGTTGTGAACCTCGGCGATTTCGCCGGCTATGGAATGAATGTGGGTGGTGTCGACGCCAAAGCCCTGGTCGGCGGCAAGGGCTTCGCCGGAGAGCTTGAGCAGGATGCGTTTGAAGATCGGAGTAGGCATAGGCTCCAGGTTTCAACGTTTCAGAGTTTCAAGGTATCAAGGTAAACCGAATCTGAATGTCTCACCAACTAAAGCCTTGAAACCGTTGTCGCGACCTTAAATCAAAAGGGGCGCCGAAGCGCCCCTCAAATTACTTGGCTGGCGCGGCCGCTTCGCCCTCATCGGGCTTGGCAGTGATGAATGCCACGGTTGCCGTCGCGTCGCCAACCTTGAAGCGGGCAAAGCGGCGGACGGCAATGTTCTCGCCGAGTTTGCCGACTTTGGCGGCGATCAACTGCGAGATGTTGATGGTCTGGTCCTTGATGAAGGGCTGCTCGAGCAGGCAGACTTCCTCATAGAACTTTTCCATTTTGCCGGCGACCATCTTTTCAGCGATGTGCGCCGGTTTGCCGCTCTTGATGGCTTGGTCGAGGTAGATCTCTTTTTCGCGCTTGAAGTCGGCCTCGGTGACGTCTTCTTTGCGGACGTACTTCGGGTCACTGGCCGCGATGTGCATCGCGATGTCGTGAGTCAGCTCTTTGAAATCGTCGGTGCGAGCCACGAAGTCGCTTTCGCAGTTGACCTCGACGAGCACGCCGATTTTGCCGCCGGCGTGAATGTAGCTGGCCACCGAGCCTTCGCTCGTCACGCGCGTTGCCTTTTTCGCCGCCACCGAAACGCCCTTCTTGCGCAAAATGACCACCGCGTCTTCGAGGTTGCCCTTGGCTTCAGTCAGAGCCTGTTTGCAGTCCATCATCGGGGCTCCGGTCTTTTCGCGGAGCTCTTTTACCTGGGAAGCAGAAATGTTTGCCATAGTTGTACTCATGAAACCCTCATGTTTCATAGTTTCAAGGAAGAAGAATCGGAAGGTCAATCGTCATTGAAACCTTGACACTTTGTAACCTTGAAACCTGCTCTTATAAAACTAAACCCGCGCACAGACCGGCTGCGCGGGTCAGATTCTTCGGGTTGCCAGGAGCTAGAAGCCAGAAGCTAATAGCTGTCTTACGACCGGCGCGTCTCCGCCTGGAGTTCGTCGACGTCCTCCAGAATGGCGGCAGGACGCTTGCGAGTGCCTGCACCCAGCACGTCTTCCATGCGAATATCTTCACCCTCGGGCGCGACAGCCGCGGCCGCGCCGTCGGTTTCCGCGGCAGCCTCGTCTGCAGCAACCTCAGGAGCAACACCATCCACGGGCGCTGCGTCGGCAACCGCCTGAATCTCGGCCATCTGCTTGTCGCCAATGGCATTCACACCTTCGGCGATCGATTCGGAAATCTTCGACGTGAACAAACGGATCGCACGCAACGCGTCATCGTTGCCGGGGATTACATAATCCACTTCGCTCGGATCGCAGTTCGTGTCGACGACGGCGACCACTGGAATGCCCAGCTTGCGCGCCTCGCGCACGGCGATCTGCTCTTTGTTCGAATCAATTACGAAAATCGCATCGGGCAACCGCGACATATTCTTGATGCCGGCAAGGTTAGCCTGCAGATGCTTGCGCTCGCGCTCGAGCTTGATCACTTCTTTTTTCGGCAAAAGCTCGTAGCGGCCATCGGTGGCCATGTCATCAAGCTCTTTCAGCCGCTTCACGGATTTCTGCACGGTGACCCAGTTGGTCAGCAGTCCACCCAGCCAGCGCTGGTTCACATAGAACATCGAGCAGCGCTGCGCCTCTTCGGCGATGGCGTCCTGCGCCTGGCGCTTGGTGCCCACGAAGAGCACGACTTTGCCGGTGGCAGCCAGTTCCTGAACGAATTTCGACGCCTCCTTGAACATCTTCAGCGTCTTTTGCAGATCGATGATGTAGATCCCGTTGCGCTCACCGAAGATGTACTCCTTCATCCGCGGGTTCCAGCGCTTGGTTTGATGCCCGAAGTGAACACCTGCTTCGAGCAACTCCTTCATGGTGATGTTAGCCAATCAACCTCCTTATTTGGTCTACATCGAAGAACTGTCGTTGGTCGTTCGTCATTGGTCGTTAGCAAACTGCCTGAAGATCAACGACAAATCACCGCGACTTCTCCGATTGCCATTCCCGTCCACCCCATCTCGGGGGAGGTGGGGGGATGAATTGAACACCTAAAATCCGTCGCTCGTCGCTAGTCGTTGGCGAACCACCAACGACGAACGACCATCGACTATCTCTTGCTGAACTGGAAGCGCTTTCTAGCGCCCTTCTGGCCGTACTTCTTGCGCTCTTTGGCACGCGGGTCACGAGTGACCATGCCTTCGGCCTTCAGTTGCTTGCGCAGTTCCGCGTTAAATTCCATCAGGGCACGCGTAATGCCCAGGCGTACGGCATCAGCCTGCCCGGCTACGCCACCGCCGCAGACGTTTGCGAGCACGTTAAAGTTCGCCGCGGTCTCGGTCAAAACCAGTGGCGACTTGGCACTGGTGCGTTGCGAAGGCGTCACAAAGTATTCTTCGAACGCTTTGCCGTTGACCTTGAATTCGCCGCTGCCCGGACGCAGAAAAACGCGCGCAATCGCCGCTTTCCGCCGTCCCGTTCCGTAGTATTGAACTGATTCAGCCATTAGCTCTTAGCCGTTAGCTCTTGGCTTTCCCTGCCGAGCGCCAACTTTTGTGCCTTTCCTCAAAATTCGAAAAACCTTGCAGATCGAAATTCGTTGCTTTAGCTAAGAGCTAAAGAGCTAATAGCTAAGGAGCTGGGCTACGCGAACGCCTTGACTTCGGGCTTCTGCGCCGCGTGCGGATGCTTATCGCCCTTGTACACCTTGAGCTTGGTAAACATCTGCTTGCCCAGCTTGTTCTTGGGCAGCATGCGCGAGACAGCCTGTTCGATCACCAGCTCGGGCTTGCGCACCAGGCGCTTTTTCACATCTTCCGAACGCAGTCCGCCCGGATAGCCCGTGTAATGGTGATAGGCCTTTTGCTCGACCTTCATGCCGGTCATCTTCACTTGCTCGGCGTTGATGACTACGACATGATCGCCGGTGTCGATAAATGGTGTGTATTTCGGATTTTCTTTGCCCATCAGAATGCGGGCTACGCGCGAAGCCAGCCGCCCGAGCGGCTGCCCAGTGGCATCCACTACGAACCACTTCCGCGTAATTTCCCCTTCTTTCGGGAAATAGGTTGACATTGCAACTCTCCCAAACCGTAAAGAACTAATAATGAAGACCGCTGAGATGCCCTGATCTTTTTCTAAAGATCAATCTAAGAAAGCAATCCAACGCAGAACGCGCGCAAGGTGTTCCGGGCGGGCAGCCGCAGGACTTCCAAAGGCATTTAGGATAGCCCACAAGCCTCGCCCTTGTCAACCAAGAGATTCAGGGGAAAGGGGTTAGGAAGAGCAGTTGTTAGCCGTCAGCAATCAGCCATGGCTCTTTTTCCGGTCCTAGCCAGCTAGCAGGAGCACCGAACAACTATTTCCCCTCTACAGCCTTCAGGCATTTCCCGTAAAGCTCCAGCAGATGATCGGCGTATTCCTCGGGCTTTTCGGCCGAGCCGCTCCCCTGAAAACCGAGCCCGGTCCCGCTGGTCTTGCCATAGCTGGTCGTCATGGCGATGAACTTCATCAGGTCAAGGGCGATATCTTCGTTGCGGCGATTGCCGAGAGACAGAGCGGATGCTTCCATAGTCATTCCTCAGAACAAGATGTTTATGAGACCACTATTAGCCGTTCGGGGCTAGCGGTCTTCCCACCGGAATTCGACCGAGTGTCTAGGCGCGATGATAGCAGAGGGAGGTCCCGGTGTTGTACCAGCACTGGCCGCAAGGGAACTGAGACACATGCCTGCTGCTTTTTGCAGGGAAGCCCCTTGTAATCTTGAATTGCAAATTTCAGCTTCCAGGAAACGCGGTGCAATTTGGTAAACTGACAGCGGAAGCCGACGTAGCTCAGTTGGTAGAGCAGTCGATTCGTAATCGACAGGTCATCAGTTCAAGTCTGATCGTCGGCTCCATCCTCTTCAAGAGCATAGGGGTCTGTTCACAAAGACGTGCTGCACCCGCGACACGATCGATACCTCGAGTTTCCCTGCGAAAGCCATCTTGACTTGCACGTGTGGTCAACGCTAACCGTGCCTCACAAACTTTAAAGAGGCGGAGTTCATGCAATATCGCAGGTAGGTAGGCTTGGGGCCGTCGTCAAAGACGTGGCCGAGATGCGCCTCACATTCGGTACAGGAGATTTCATCCCGAGTCATGCCCAGGCTCATGTCGACTGTCTTTCGGATATTTTCTTTCGCAATCGGAGCCCAAAAACTCGGCCAGCCTGTTCCCGAATCGAACTTCGTGTCGGAACTGAATAATGCGTTGCCGCAGCAGATGCAGCGATAGAGGCCCTTGTCGTGCAGGTTGTAGGTATCGCCGGTAAAGGATCTTTCCGTCCCTTGCTGACGCGTGACCTCAAATTGCAAGGGCGTCAGTTGCTGCTTCCACTCGGTGTCGGCCTTGTGAACTTTCTTAACGCGTGCCGGACCGAGGTTTTGGCCGGAGTCGCTGAACTGGATGATTGTTACCGTGTCTTTGTCCTCTGCGGGATTGGACTTGGCGACGCTCAAGCTCGGGCTTTTGAGCCATGCCACGAGGCCGGCTCCGGCGATTGCGGAATTAGCGAGGAAATTTCTGCGATTCATGAGTCCTCCGTTCTCTGATGTCTCTGCTCCCCTTACTTCTTATAGAGATTGGGAAATTGCTCGCGAAGATGGTCTACTTTCGGCGCATCGTTGATGGCGATGTACGGGTTGTCCGGATGGAGCGTGGCGTAGTTTTGGTGGTAGGCTTCGGCTTCGTAGAAGGCCTTCAATGGAACTAACTGCGTCACGATACGGCCGGGGAACGATTTAGCCTGATCAAGCTGCGCTATGTAGGTCTCGGCGATGTGCTTTTGTTCCTCGTTGGCGAAGAAGATCGCCGAGCGATATTGAGTGCCACTATCCGGCCCCTGACGATTGAGCTGTGTGGGATCGTGCGCCACGGAGAAGAACACTTTTAGAAGTTGACCGTAGGAAATTTGCGACGGGTCGTAAGTGATCTTCACGGACTCGGCGTGCCCGGTTGTCCCCGTGCTCACTTCTTCATATCCGGGTTTGGCCACCGATCCCCCGGAATATCCCGAGGTAGCTTCCTTAACGCCTTTGACATGCTGGAAAACGGCCTGGATTCCCCAAAAGCAACCGCCTGCGAAAACCGCCGTTTGCTGGCCTGAATTCGCGGCCATAGGGGCATCAACTGCCGGATCGGGGATAGCGACGCTACGCCCAGAAGCGTGAACGGGCTCCGAGGTAAGAAGGACAGCAAAAGCAAGCGCTACGATCAGGATCGTGATCTTGCTAAACATTGGAGAATTCTTCGCTGCAAAACTCATGGCACCACCTCACGCCAGATTGGATTGCCCAGGCACAGCAAAAGTTACATGAATGCCAACGCCGTCCGCCTGTTGGCTGCGCCGCACGCGGCTCTTGGCTGGGAATGTACCCCAGCGAAAATCGTCTTGACGCCGTCCTCGGCGTCGGAACTAAACTGTGGAAGGTTTCCGCATGACCGAAGAAAAAAGACGTTACGAGCGCATGAAGATTCGAGTCCCGGTCGAAATACGGACTCCGAACAACAATCCGATCCGGGCTGAGACGACGGACCTGAGCGTCAGCGGTTTCTACCTCGAGATGCTGTTTACACTAGACATCGGGACTCTGCTCGATGTTAGCCTGCGGCTTGGCGATGCCACCGTCGTGGCAGCAGCCGAGGTCGTTACCTGCGACCGGACTGTTGGGAATGGAATTCGATTTACGAGAATTCTGCCGGAAGACAAAGAGCAACTCGACCGTTTCCTTCAGGCTGCCGCTGCTGCACAATGAAGGAGAGCGCCAACGGCCACTCACTTCATCATTCTTTGTCTTCCGCGGGCAGGTCGAAATTGACGAGGTCGCCGCGGAAGCCACGGGTTTTCCACGCGCCAAATGCGATCCCCGCTCCCATCCAGATGCTGCCGGCTATCTTCGCGGGTGTGCTCAAATTGAGCCACAGCAAGAGGCAAATCACAAACCCGAGAACCGGCGGCAGCAATTGGGATAGTTTCTTCTGCGGAGCGCGCACGTAGTAGCGCATAAACGCGGCGGCGTTGACTCCCATGAAAGCGATGAGCGCGCCGAAGTTGAGCATCTCTGCGCCCAGACCGTAGCTCATCACGAATGCGCCGATTAGGGCAATCGCTCCTACGAACAGCACGTTGTTGCGCGGCACACGATGTTTGGCATCCACGGCCCCGAAAAACGATTTCGGAAGCGCGTTGCTTCGTCCCATCCCATAGAGCAGCCGGGCGGCGCCAATCTGCGCGCCCATGCCCGAGCCAAAGTTGGCGACGAGCAGGGTAAAGCCGATGATGGCGAACATTGGTTTCCAGGCGCGCCCCGCGACGTGAACAAACGCGGTATCGACGTCGGGGAAAGGCTGCGACGTTGGCCAAATCAGCTGCGCGGCATAGACTTCAACTGCCGACAAAATCCCAATCACGAGGCAGGTAAAAACCGTGGCGAGCAGGATGTTGCGCCGCGGGTTCTCCGCCTCCTCGGAAAGCGTGGAGATGCCGTCGAAGCCGATATAGGTAAGCACGGCGATCGATGTTCCACCCAGGACGGCTCGCGTGTTCCAGAGACTCGGGTCGTAGAAGGGCCGCGTGAAGAATCCGGATTCATCATGCGGATGGCCGAACACGTAACGGGCCGCGACCACAAAGAAAATCGCAATGACGACGCCCATGCCGGCGGCTAGAGCGGAGTTCACACGCGCCGAAGTTTTCACGCCTTGCACGTTGAGCCCCGTAAAAACCAGCGCGAAGAAAATCGCCCACACCCAATAACCCACGCCGGGCGCAAAAACATGCGCTTGCTGGCTGCACCAGATGGTGCAGATGATTGGGTTGAGCATGTAGTCCATGACCATGCTCCAGCCGGTGACATACCCAAGGGCAGGGTTAATTTCCTGGCCGACATAGGTAAAGGCGGAGCCGGCACTGGGATAGGCGCGCGCCATGCGGCCGTAGCTGATCGCCGTGAAAAGCATCGCGACCATGGCAATCAGAATTGTAGTCACCACGTGGCCGCGGCCGCGGTCGCTGAGAACGCCGAAGACCGACATAGGCGCGACCGGCTGAATGACGATGACGCCGTACAGAATCAGATCCCAGAGACTGAGAGAGCGCTTAAGGCGGGGCGCTTCGGTTGAAGTTACTGTGGTCGAACTCATTGTCTATTGCTCCGGCGTTGCTTCCAGATTGAGCACTTCAAAAGGCCCCAGTGTCAGTGAGTGTTTCTCCCCGGCAACCAGGTGTAGAGATTTGAACTCCCGATCCTTCTTCCACGGGCTACGCGCCTGAAACTTGCGAGCCGCATGGGACGGTAATTCGAAAGCCTCAGCCACATCGAGCGCATAAGTCTGAGGCTTATCGCTCGGATTTCGCAGAGTAAGAATGCCCTTTTGCGGCGACCAGGCTGCCCAGCCGTAGACCTCCAATTCATTCGGGTCCCCCCCAATCCAGTGAGTATCGATCAAAACATCCGCGTTGTGGCGCGCCCATTGCGCACTTTCCGCCAATGTGTCCCAGTCTTCGTCCGACAACAGCGAATGACTAATGTACATCTCCTGGAGCTGCGTGCCGGTGCCAAAGTAAGAGTGCACTTCGTTCGGAAAATCCTTTCCCGGATCGTTGCCGAGGTTTTGCGCTTGTCGCGCATAGATCAATCCGTGAAGCATGAGCGAGTTCAAGGGAAATAGCGGCCCCTGTTGCACGACGCCGTGATATGTATCCCCATCGCGATACGTGATCCAGCGCTCGCGCCACGTGCCGACGCCGGCAAAATCGTGGTCGTCACCTCCTCTCCAGATGGAATCGGCATACTGCAGCCAGAATGGCGATGGGTAGGTGCCGGTAGTCAGATTGATAAAAATTCCGGGGCTCGCCGAGCGCCATTCGCTCATCAGGCTGATCGCGGCCTGGAAGTCGCTGTCAAACCGGCTTCCTGGCAACACGCTGTTCACGTTGCCGGTGCCGTCGATCTTGAATTGGTTCACCCCGTAGTCGTGAATGAACTTAAGCGTCACGTCGCGAAACCGCGCGAAGTAAGTCGGCCCGGAAAGGACAAATCCTCCCTCGTTCGTTTCGAAACCATGCAGTCGGCCGTACTTGAGGCGCTCTTCTTTCGCACTGTCGTACCCTCCCCACGGAGAGAGCCAGACACCAACCCCAGCTCCGTATTGCGCAGCGGCAGCCTCGAGAGGAGTAAATCCGTTCGGGAAGCCTGCGCCAAAACTCCACAGCGTGTGCGGATCATCCCAGCCATCGTCAAACAGAAATGAATCCATCTTTACGCCGCGCTTTTGAACCAGCTCTTTTCCGAAGGAACGAATTACGTCGAGCGCAGCCGCTTCATCATAGGGATTGTTGTAGCCGATGTCGTACCACGAGTTGTAATGCAGGAATGGCTGATAGGGCCGGGCACGCTCCCGCTCGATGTAATTCAGGAAACCGCGCCGCATTTGGCCCGGCAGAGTCACGCCGATCACGGATGAGTAAGTGACCGTCTGTCCGGCTCGGAGCGGCAGTTCGCGGCGAATCGAACACACCGCCTCCCCGTTTTTCACTTCGCAGACAGATAGAGGATGTTCAAACCCGGTGAAAATGTCTCCCATAATCACAGGAGAGCCCTTGACCGTTCCATCCACCCGGGCCGTGAGCGCCTTCGAATCAATCAGCTTAACTTCCGTGATCGGCTGATCGCGGTCAGCGTGAAACGAGACTTCCTGTTTCATGTAGTTCGAGCCATCTCGGAGAATCCCTCTCCAGGTAACCTGCAGTCTTCGCCCGGCGTCTTCGAACACCAGCACAACCTGCTGGCCGGGAAAGCGCTGTGCAGCCTGTGATGCCTCTGGCGCAACTTGCAGGTCTTCTATCCGGGGACCATCCTTTATGAGTATCGTCGAGGAGCGCAGGATTCCGCCGTCGCTGAATTTGAGAATGAAAAGATCCTTCGAGAGCGGAGTACTCTTTTCGCTAGGATGCGCGATCAGTTCCGACCCGGCCACCGTGCCCCGCCCAAGCGACCATCGCGCTGTGAGCATTTTGTTTTCCAGGACAATTCGGTCTTCCTGGACGTTAACTCGCGCTTTGCCAGGATCGACGCCGTAAAGGGTTGAGGTTTGGCCGGCGCATGCCGCCGCAAGCAGACACACATATCCGAGTGGTATTAGTTTCTTGGCAAGCATCATGGTTTGCCGGTTGAGCTGAACATCCTTGAATACTACAATCCTGACGCTGTAGCGAATGATTCAATTCACAAATCTACTTTGACAGTGCTGCGGGCATTGTTCCGCGCGCATGAGAGGGAGCCAAATGAACGAGCAGATGCCCGAGCAAGATCCGTTTGTGGCCATGGTTACGGCCAAAGCCGAAGTGAACCTGCGTCTCACCGACTTTCAGCCGCGTTCCATGCTGGTGTCCTCTGTCCACGAAATCCCTCGGCCCAAATTTCCCGTCATCGACTACCACAATCACCTCGATTCCCTGGAGCCCGCTGACGTTTTGCGCATCATGGATGAATGCGGGATTGAGCGGGTCGTAAACATCACGATGCGCACGGGCGATGCCGCGCTGCGAACCATTGACAGGTTTCACAACGCTGCCGCGGATCGTTTCGCTACTTACGGCTGGATGGATTGGAAAGACTTGCATGCGCCCGGCTTCTTTGAGCGAACAGTCGATCGCCTGGAAGAACTCGTGGAGCATGGCGCCTGTGGGTTCAAACTGTGGAAGGATCTGGGCACGAGCATTCGCGACACGGATGGAAGCTTGCTTCGCATCGACGATGAACGCCTCGCCCCAATCTTCGAGAAGGCCACCGAATTGAACGTCCCCATCATGTTTCACATTGCTGACCCCGATGCGTTTTTCCTACCCATCGACAACCACAACGAACGTTATGAGGAACTGGCGGCCCATCCCGAGTGGAGTTTCTACGGCTCGCATTTCAGCAAGCAGGAACTCCTGGCTCAGCGCGATCGCGTTTTTGCGCGCCATCCAACAACCACCTTCGTCGGAGCGCACATCGCGGAACACCCTGAGGATCTCGCCTATGTCAGCCGGTTGCTGGCTGCGAATCCGAATCTCTTCGTGGACATCGCGGCGCGTTGCGCAGAACTGGGCCGCCAGCCCTACACGGCCCGCGAGTTCTTCCTCAAGCATGCCGACCGTATTCTATTCGGCACGGACCTGATTCCCGAAACCAACATGTACCGTCTTCACTTCCGCTTTCTCGAGACCCTCGATGAATATTTCGAATATCCCTCGCACGCCTCCCGCCAGGGGCGCTGGAACATCTATGGTTTGTTTCTTCCTGACGATGTACTGCACCGCGTGTATCGCGAGAACGCGCTGCGCCTCCTGAAAAGATGATTACCGCTAGACTCTGGGCCGGCTCCTCGTCGGGTAGACTGCATGTTGCGTATGTCCACACCCATCAGAAACGCAATAAAACGAAATGCTATCACAAAATATATGAAAGCGTTCACAATGCTTGACAACTATTGGTAACCGCAGTGTAGAATACACGTCAAGAAAAGTCGCCGCAGTAAAGGAGATGCAAAATGACGGTCCGTGTGGCATCCCGTTCGCCACAGTCCTCTGCTTCTGCTGCCGTTTCTCTGGTGCTTCTATTCGCCCTCGTTCTGTTCGCTTCGAGCGCTCTCTTCGCGCAGCCCGGCGCCACCTACTACGTTTCAACGAGTGGGAAAGATAGGATTCCCGGCGGCACGCAAGCGGCCCCGTGGTTGACCATCCAGTACGCCGCCGATCACGCCAGCGCCGGCGCCACGGTGTACGTCTTGGGTGGTGTCTACAAGGAGTCGATCACTTTCCCGCACTCTGGGACGGCATCCGAGCCGATCATATTCACAAGCTACCCTGGGCAGACGGCAATCATCGATGGCACCCGCTTGAAGGCGTCGGGCATCCAGGGCCTGATCAATATCACGAATCAGAGTTACATCATCATCAATGGATTTGAGATTCGGAACTATACGACCAGCAGTTCCTCGCCGACTCCTGCCGGAGTATGGATCACTGGCTCCGGCTCCGGCACTCAGATTTTAAATAACCTGGTGCACAACATCACGACCAAGTCAGAAAAGAACGGCAATGCTTTCGGCATCTCCGTCTATGGGTCGTCGCAAACTCCCATTACTCAACTGGTAATCAGTGGCAACGAGGTTTACGACCTGAAGACCGGAAACAGCGAGTCGGTGAATGTGGACGGAAACGTCACGTATTTTCAAATCACTAATAATCTGATTCACGACAATGACAACATTGCCATTGCAGTGATTGGGTACGAGGACGTCGGTCCCGTCGGCTATGACGAGGCGATGTATGGGGCAGTCAGTGGCAACACGATCTACAACATCAGCGGAATAAAGAACGCCGGTGAGGGCCGCTCTTACGACGCCGACGGACTCTATTGTGACGGCTGCGCGTATGTCACGTTCGAGAATAACGTGGTCTTTCAGACCGACTACGGCATCGAGACGACCAGCGAAAACCAAGTCTGTCTCGCGAATGGCACCGAATGGTCGGGCGGAAATATGGGACTAGGAACTGCTGCCAAAGGCACGTTTCCATGTTACGGCCGATATGCGACCGTGCGCAATAACCTCTTCTATCACGCAAATTCTTGCGGCACTTCCATCGGAGGTTACGCAGAGGCAACCGCTAAGGGCGGACACAGCAATGGAGGAGGCAGTAGCTACGCCGACGTCTTTGTCAATAACACTCTGTACGATAACGGCACGCAACGTGGTAACTCCAAGGAGGGCACCCCAAGCGGCGACTTCCAGATCCAGTACCAGGTCGGCGGCGCTCAGGGAGATTACTTCGAAAACAATCTGGTTTATTCTGGCTCACCCAATATTTGGATCAACAGCTTCGTCGCAGCTTCAACTTCCTACCCAGCCCCTCCGGCTACGCTCAATCGGAACCTGTATAACTCAACCGCTGGTTATGTAAAAGGAACCTCAATCTTATGGGATGACGTGAGTAGCTTCACGAGTTTTGCAAATTATCAGAGTCTCACTGGCGAAGACGAGAACTCTGTGAACGCTGACCCGCAGTTCATCGATCTGGGCGCGACTCCACCCGATCTTGACATGCAATCTACGTCGCCTGCATTCCAGGCTGGTGGCACCAGCCTTTCGTGCTCCGTTGGCTGGTGCGATCCCAATGGCAGTTCGCCGGATTCTATCTATGGCAGCACCGATGTCCTTGGGAATCCCCGCATGACCAACGGCGGCATCAGCATGGGCGCTTACCAATCCACCGGAATCAACAACACGTTGACAGTAACATTGACTGCGGGGACTTATACGCTTCAGTCGGGTCAATCGACCACTCTCAGTGCCGCCGTCTCCGCTAATCCCGGTGGAGCTGGAGTGCCTAGCGGCACGATCAACTTCATGCTTGGGTCGACCTTACTGCAGACGTCAACTTTGCTGCCTACCAGCGCTACCACTTCTTCGGTGAGCCTGCCAATCGGCGCATCGCAACTCTCGCAAGGCGCAAATAGTCTAACCGCGGTGTACTCGGGGAACTCGATTGCGGCCTGCTGTAGCCCTAAATCACCGCCTGGCGGAGGCACTCCGGTTCCGGTCTATCCGAGCGCAACCTCCGCTGCGATCATAGTGATGGTGCAGCCATGAAACCCCGGCTAACAAGGGCGTTTCCGTGGCTAACCGGTTTGGCCGCCTGTTTGCTTTTGCTGCTTGCGATGGGTGCTCCGCGTAAGTCGGCCACCGCCGCACCGGCCATCGATACTCCCCATTCTGCGATTCAAGTCGAAAGCAATTCCAACGGGCCGGTCGTACTAAAGACCAAGGCAGCCGAGTTTCGCTTGCTTCCTTCCGGATACATACAGGCATTCTTACTTGATGAGGGACACAAACTGACTTTAGATGATCCCTCTGCCGGCGAAGCGGCCGCCGGTGATTTCATTGTCGATGCCAGAAAGCCAGTTCACTTTTCATTGGATTTCGCGCACGTAAATGTTTCTGAAGCAGCCGGGAAGCTAGGCTTAGGCAAGCGAATAGAAATTCCCGGCGAGGCTTTAGGTTCTTCTGGAGCGAAGCTCCAGCGCGTGGTAACACTCGAGGTTTACGACGACTTCCCAAACCTGTTGCTATCGACGACCGAGTACCGAAACTCGGGAACCGCAGATTTTGTGATTCATCGAGCCGTTGACCAGCAGCATCGCTTCAACGCGCACCTGGCGAACGCCAGGCTTCAGCCCTACGAAATGTGGTCATTCCAAGGTTCAAGTTACAAGTGGGGTAAAGACGACATTCGCAAGCTGACGAGCCCATTCTTTCAGGAGAACATCATGGGCGCCGCGGTCAAAGGAGGCTATGGAGGCGGAATTCCGGTGGTCGCTTTTTGGACAAGGACGGTAGGCGAAGCTGTAGGCCACGTCGAAACGCTGCCGCTCGCCGTCTCGCTCCCCGTACGCGTCGCAGCCGATAAACGCGTGCATGCCAGTCTCGATATTTCATCCGCAATCACGCTCAAGCCCGGAGAGAGCTACTCCACTCCCCGCAGTTTCGTTGCGGTGTACTCCGGGGACTTCTATCAGCCATTGAATTTGTGGTCGCGTGTGCTTCAAAAAGAAGGATGGAATCTCTCCAAACCTTCCAGCGAGGCTTACAACGTCAGTTGGTGCGGATGGGGTTACGAAGCTGACGTGACGCCGGCGCAGATGCTGGGAACAATCCCCAAACTGAAAGAAATGGGAATCAAATGGACGACTCTCGACGACCGGTGGTTCAACAACTACGGTGACTGGAAGCCCCGCGCGGATACGTTTCCCGGCGATTCCATTCAGCGCATGGTCCAGGATTTTCACAAACAAGGAATGCTCGTACAGCTCTGGTGGCTGCCGCTTGGCGTCGAAGACGGGCAGGGGAAGTACGAAGAACATAAGTATCTTGTGTCTGATGTTGTCCGTGAGCATCCGGAATGGCTGATCCTCGACAAGAACGGCCATCACGCCCGTATGACTCGCGATCTCGCGGTCCTCTGTCCCGCCCTGCCAGAGGTGCAGGAGTACTATAAGAAGCTCACGGAGAAATTTATTCGCGATTGGGACTTCGACGGCTCGAAGTTAGACAATATCTACACAGTTCCTGAGTGTCACAACCCGGCTCATCATCACGAATCTCCGCAGGATTCCGTAAACGCCATGGCGGATGTCTACAAGACAATTTTTCAAACCACGCGCGCACTCAAACCACAAAGTGTGACGCAAAGCTGTCCGTGCGGCACTCCGCCATCTCTGGCATGGCTGCCCTATATGGACCAGGCTGTGACCGCCGATCCCGTGGGCGCGGTGCAAGTTCGCCGCCGCATCAAAATGTACAAGGCGCTGCTGGGACCGGAAGCGGCCGTCTATGGCGACCACGTCGAGCTTTCCGCGATGACGCGCTCGGGCAACGACTGGATTGAGCATGGCGACGATTTTGCTTCCACCATCGGCACCGGAGGCGTGGTCGGAACTAAGTTCGTCTGGCCTGACGCAGGCCCTAAATTTAAGCACGTGAACTTGACTCCGCAGAAAGAAGAGCATTGGAAGAAGTGGATCGCCATCTATAACCAGCAAATGTTGTCTAAGGGAACGTTCCTACCCTTATATAGCTATGGCTACGACAACCCGGAGGCTTATGCCATCCAAAAAGACGGCAAAATGTATTACGCCTTTTTCGCAACGCCTGATGATTCAGTGTGGAAAGGACAAGTTGAACTGCGCGGATTAACTCCGGGAACTTATCGCATATTCGACTATCCGGATGACAAGGAACTTGGAACGGTGCAGGTAACTGCGAACCAGACTGCAGAGTTGAAGACCGAATTCAAACAACATCTATTGTTGGAAGTCAGCTCGCAGTAGCGGTCTTAGCCGATGAGTGCGCTTCAACTCTGCGGAGGGTGAAGTTGCGGCACGTGTTGGCGAAGGAACCTTTCCCGGTGTTCGCGGTCACGAAACGCTTCCGTGCCCCCCGGCCGTGTTGTGCAAAGAGCCCCAGCCGCATTGCCTGCCTTTAAACACTCCTCCAGTTCTTGGCCCCTCAGGTAAGCGTGCAGGAACCCTGCGTCGAAGCTGTCGCCTGCGCCCACCGGATCGACTATCTCGCCCCTCAGCGCCGCGCTCTCGATCCTCTCATTTTTGCGAATAGCTACGGCGCCCTCTTCTCCCAGCTTGACCACGACCAGCGGAACGATTTCCGAAAGCTTCTTCAAAGCGGCGTCCAGATTGTCAGTCCCCGCAATCTTGCAAGCCTCTCGCCGGTTGGGCAGAAAGATTTCGACGTGGCGCAGCAACTGGCGGAGATCACCCTCAAAGCCACCGTCGGGATCGTCGTTGGTGTCGATTGAGATAGTGAGCCCTGCTGCCTTTAGACGGCGGAATAATTCCGGTACTTCTCGACGCAAGCCGACCTGCAGAAAGTAAGAAGACAGGTGAAAGTGACGGGAGTCCGAAAGATAGCCGAGGTCGAGATCCTCAAAGCTAAGTCTGGCAATAGTCCCGGAGTATGTCAGGATGTTGCGCCAGTGTTGTCTTTGCAATATTACACTTAACCCAGTGCCAACGGAGTTAGATTCTCGAACTCTGGACACGTCGACGCCGCTGGCCGCTAGACGTTCCAGCGCGATTCGCCCCAAGGGATCGTCGCCGATCAGCGATTGAAAACCCACGCGGCAACCAAGGCTGGCCAGATTGTGTGCAACAATGGCTGAGGAGGAGCCCAACGTCAGCGCCATGTTATCGGCCAGCAGTTCGCGTTCGGGCGGAAGTTCTGCGGGCAGACCATAGAGAATCAGGTCGAGATTCAACTCTCCCGCAATGGTGACGTCAAAACGTGGCTTGCTCACACGACTCGTTCCGGATTCTTGGAGCCGTCGCCGTCAAGAATCACAGCGCGACTGAGATTGCGTGGCGAATCAGGATTTAGACCTTTCTTCAAACCAGTGTGCAGGCCGAGCAGTTGCCCGGGAACCAGAGAAGGCGCCAGGCGCACGGTCTCGGGGAGTTTCAAGGCCAATTCCAGCACCATGTCTCCGGCTGCGTGCACCCGGGCATCTGCATGATTAGCAACGACCAGTGTCGTGCCGCCTAACGACTTCACTTCCTCCAGCAGATCGCATTCCGCCTCGTAGCCCTGCTCTGAGAGCAGAAAGATCACGAGAGTTTCCGGCCGCACGATCGACTTTGGGCCGTGGCGGAACTCCAAGGAATGAAAGACCTGCGCATAGGACACCGACATCTCAGTGATCTTCAGCGCATATTCGCAGGCCAGACCATAAAAAGGTCCGTGTCCCAGGCAAACATAGTCGGCAAATGTGTGACGCGCCACGAAATCGCGAATCCGCTCCGGCACCGGCTTCAGCGCGTTCGCGGCCAGTTCCGGCACCGCGATCAGAGCATCGGCGTAAGCTTGGTTTCCAGCGAGGCGACTGGCTAAGAATTGCAGAGCCAGAAGCATCGACGTGAACGACCGTGTCATGACCGTGCTTCGTTCATCAGCGGAAAGCGTGATGGTGATCGTAGCCAGTTTTTCGAGTAATTGCCCGTTCACGCAGGAAACCGCCACGCTGGCGAGGTTGCGTTCCCTCAGCATCTCGGCCGCTTTGAGAACTTCAGAGGTTTGTCCGGAACGCGAGATGAGCACGGGGATGCACGCGTCTCCGGAAAACACTAAGTCTGGGTACAGCAAGATCTCCGAGGCGGGAACCGCGCGCGCTCGTCGGCCAGTAAGAGATTTCATGGTCGCGGCCGCAGCCAGCGCGACATAGTAACTCGACCCGCAACCGATAAACAGCCACTCTGCAGAGTGGTTGAAGCGCGCAATTACTTCTTTCACGCTCTGGCTTTGCTTCAGTTCCGCCAGGCACTTTTGCCAGCACTGTGGCTGCGACAAAATCTCCGCGAGACTGTGAGCGCCCCGCTCCGCCAAATCCCTTCCATCGCACGCGGGCTTTACCTCCGTTGCATCAGACAATCGTGACCTCGATCCCCGCCTTCTTCAGCGTTTGCAGGTCTTGTTTCGCAATACTGTGATCGGTAATGACATGTTGTACGCCCGAAGTCGGCACGATCAGCGACAGACTTCGCCGTCCGAACTTAGTGGCGTCACACACCGCTACTGTCCGCTTTGCCACCTCCACCATTACGGAGTTGACCCTGGCTTCCAGCAGGTTCGGAGTGGTCAAACCGTAGTGCACGTCGAATCCATCCACGCCCAGGAACAGCAGATCCGCGCTGAGGTGCCGCAACGTATCCTCCGCCATCGGCCCCACCAGGGAAAATGAGTTCTTTCGCAGCGCGCCACCGGTCAGGATCACGTCAATCGATGTTCCCGCCAGTTCTGCCGCTATGTTCACCGCATTTGTGACAATCGTCAATTCCTGAAAGCTCCGCAGCGCTCGTGCAATGGCTGTGGTGGTAGTGCCGGAATCCAGAATGATGACTTGCCCGTTGCTCACCATCCGGGCGGCGGCTTCCGCGATGTGCAGCTTTTCCTTGCGATGTAATTGCTCCTTTTCCCGCAGGCTTGGATCATCCAGCGCTCGATCGCGCGCCGGCAATGCTCCCCCATGGGTGCGATGTAACTGCCGCAGGTTGTGGAGGACTTCCAGATCCTTCCGGATCGTCACTTGCGAAGTCTGGAAACGCCGCGCCAGATCCGGGACCAGAACCCGGCCGTCTCGATTCACCAGTTCGAGAATGGCCCGGCGCCGTTCTTCATTGAGCACGATCATCTCTTGTCCGCCCATCACAACCGGTCGACATTACGGCGCCGCACCGCTTTCGTTTTCATTTTCTGTTTATAGCGTTTACTTTCGTTTGTCAACAACCCGGCTCCAGCTAGATCTTCCAAGTCTGACCAATCCAGCCGCTTCTTCCCTGAACTATGCTTCTCCTCCGCACGCACGCGCATAGTGATCGATGACTTCTTGAATCTTGCTGTGGATCAGCGCAACCGGATCGTTCGCAAGCTTCCCCACCCGCACTGCTGCCGCTTGGATGGGCAAGAACTGACTCAGCGCAGAGACCGGCGGGGGATGAAGCGTCAAATTCTCAACCAGCCGCTGCAAGGCTGCTGCAACATTAGGTTGCGTCCAGTAGTAGCGCGAGCGATCACTAAGGCTGTACTTGCGCGCAAAACGTAAGGCTGCTTCATCGCCGCGATAGTGGTTCTTCCAATGTTCCGGATTGGCGAGCATCGCCTCGTCCAGCGCTTCTCGCACTCGCGAGATTACAACTCCTGTTCGATTGCCGAGCCACTCTTCTTCGATCATCGCCAGTGCAAACACCGCTTCCCGAAAGGCAAACGTGAGCCACGGACCTACCTTCAAGATCGCGAAGTGATCGTGAACCATCCGTTGCAAGGCGGTCGGCGTCTGATAATCCGTCGAATGCGCCTCGTAAACGCCCTGCCATTCCGCGTCCACAAATTTGGACAATGCGCGCGCCTTTTCCGGCATGTAAGGGAAAACAGTCGCGTCGCCGAATTCCACCCCGGGCTGTACGACCACCGCGATCACTCGTTCCCAAGCCGCTTCGAGGCCACGTGCCTCAAAGGCGCGTTTGGCCAGTTGAATGGTTTGGGTCAGGTCTTCGGGACCCGTCGGTTCCGGTGCTCGCGCATGCGATAGCTCACCGCCCGGAATCGGCACATCAGTCCCAATCACGTAGAGCGGAGCGGGCGAACCGTGTGGCAGCTCCGCGTGCGCTTGTTCGGCAGCCTTGCAAATGTCCGCAGCGCGTCCGCTGACAATATCTTGTGCGAGCGGCGCCGCGGCGTCTCCAGGATCGCCCACCAGATGCATGCTGGCATCCAGATGAATCTTCGTATAGCCCGCCAACACGCAAGCGCGCGCCAGTTCGACCGCCTTTTGCATGGCCCTAGGTCCGCCTTCTTTTCGCCAAACGTGAGGTCCAAGATGATCGCCGCCCAACACGATTCTCTCCACTGGAAAGTTGAGGTCAGCCGCGATCTTCCGGATAAAGGAAGCGAACTGGCCGGGTGTTTGCCCGGTGTAGCCGCCAAACTGATTTACTTGATTGGAAGTTGACTCGACCAGAAGCACGCTGCCATCGTTCCGCGCTTGCAGCATCGCAGCTTCCAGAACAAAGCGATTGGCCGAGCAGATCGCATAGACGCCGACAGCACGCCCACGGCGATTCTCTTTGAGAGTATCCGCAAGGCCCTGCGTCGCGTCGATCGTTTGTTCTCCGTGCTGCCCTGCCATCACCTTCCACTCGGCCAATCTATGGAACAGCCGATCCAGGCTGCTCTTCAGAAATAAAACTTTAGAGCGAGTTGTATCTCGCGCGGGTTACGGGCCGCCTGGGGTTGCCCGAGATTGCCTGACCCGAGTTCCAGCGAGGTCGGTTCTACGCTGATCGCGCCAAATTGCTGGAACAAATAATTCACATGGTTCAGTATGTTGAAAACCTCTGCCCGGAATTCAAAGTGCATCTGCTCATGAACCGGAATTTGCTTGATCAGCGATGTGTCCCAGGTTTTGTACCCCGGTCCCAAGACAATATTGCGACCGGCATTTCCAAACGTTCCCGGCTGGATCGCAGAATCATCAAAGGCGCAGGTATTAAACAGCGTGCCGGCAACGCAGGGATGGGCATTTGGATTCTGGACAACGTTGGGGCGTGCGCAGTTGTACACAACCGTTCCGCCGCAATCGGCGCCGCCGGGGTTGTTGGTATCGCTTACGGTGTACCAATTGCCCGTGGCGGCGGAGAATATTCCCGTCAGTTGCCAGTTTCCGATGAACTGGTTCAGAACATTGGAAGAGTTTTTGCCGAAGAGTTTCCCGCGACCAAAAGGCAGCTCATACATATAGCTCAAAACGAAGCGGTGGCGAATGTCGAAATCGGAGTTGGCGTATTCCAAGTTGGGGTTCGTCTGATCGCGGAAATCTCCGTTGTTCGCCGAGCCCAGGCTGGCGCTGGAAGCATCGTCGAGGGAGTGGGAGTAAGTGTAAGCGGCCTCGAACTGCAATCCGTGGCTGAAGCGCTTTTCCACACGGGTTTGCAGTGAGTTGTAGTTGGATCGAGTGTTGGAGCGCAGCGTGTCAATCGCGGTATTCAGCGCAGGATTGCAGTACGCGCCGGGATTATCAGCGGGCAGAGTCAAACTGCAAGCGCCACCCGTGCCGCCGGGCCAATTATTGTTGTTTGCAGGGCGGCGTGCAGCCATAGCATCCGTTTGAAAATTGGGGTCAAGGACGGCCTCGTTCCCATTGTAGAACCCATAAAGCTTTAATCCGCGCGAGCCACCATAAGTGACTTCGAGAACAGTCTGTGCGGGAAGTTGGTACTCGATCCCAAGGTGCCACTGTTGCGTGTAGGGAGTGACCAGGTGCGGGTCTATCGAATAAAGGGTCGGCGTATTGGGATCGTTCAATGCGTTTACGAAGGTGCCGCCGAGCACGTTGTAATTACTGAAATTCGCATTGCTATTGTTAATCGCGCAGCTCGCCGTCGGCGCGCCACAAGCCGTGCTAAAGGACTGCGAGGCAAAGAACGGGGGATTGAATGCCGGGCTGGGGTTGGAGAAGGGGCCGCTTTCCTGGCCGCCGTAAAAGATGCCGTAACCGCCGCGCAGCACCAGCTTATCGTTCAACTGGTAGGAAACACCAATGCGGGGCGCAACATTGTTAAAGTCCGGACTGATGAGCCCGCGCGAGCCCGTACGCAAAACGGGAAGCTCAGTGCCAAGAGTAGCGGTCATCCTCATTTCTTGTCCCTTGGGAACGATGATGGACTGAGTGGCAAAATCGAAGGTCCCCTGTTTGTTGTCGGCTTCCTTGACTGTGCTGAAGAACTCGTAACGAAGGCCAAGGTTCAGAGTAAGTCGAGGCGTAACCTTGAAGTCGTCCAGGGCATAGCCGGCATAAATCTGGCGGTGATAGACCACATTGTTGATGGCGGTGATTGAGCCGCTATCGGGAATGCCCAGCAGGAACGTTGCGAAGGAATCGCCTCCGGTTGTAATTGCCCCGGGATTGTCGGTGAAATCGTTGCCGAAGCCCAATGTACCGCGCGCAGCGGCCGGCTCCAGAAGCGTGAACTCCTCAAAGCGCAATTCGCTGCCGAATTTGACCGCGTGGCGTCCGCGCGTCCAGTTCAGGTTGTCTCCAATCACATAACTGTACTGCTTTTCTATTGCAGGCAGGAATGTGGCGCTACCGATAGCCTGATCGCCATTGCCGAAAGTAAGCGAGGGCAGGCCCCCGATATTGGAACCGGCGGTAAAAGGAACTCCCTGAAAACCGTATGTCGCTGAGAGATTTTCGTTGCTGTTGATGCTGTAGCGATGAGAGTGCAGCGTGTTGAAGCCAAAGCGCAGCTCGTTGACCAGATTGGGTCGGAAGCTGTGGATCTCACTGGCGGCCAGACCGCGGGCATTATTCTGGCTGAAGCCGTCCGCAAAACCACCGCCGTCGAGGACAGTCTGGAATGGCGAAGGCAGAAAATTATTGGAGTTGCCAAAACTGAAGCGCGCGAAGAAATTGTCGCGTTGGCTGAACGTCTGATCTACGCGAATATCGAATCTGTTGCTCGTCTCTCTCTCCTTGGGGTCGGATTGAAAGTAGGGTATACCGTTAAGAATGACATTCGGTGCTGGGAGGTTCCCGTTGGCGACAAGGCCCGTGGCGACCTGATCCATGAGATTCGTTGGAATGATATTGGTCGGCCCGTTGGCTGGATTATTGCCAACGTAGCCGCCGATCGGAACGCCGCAGGGATTCCCCGCGTAGGTTCCTGCCTGTCGCGCATCGAAAATCTCGCCATAGTATGTTGGGTTGCCGGCGCAATCGGGAACTCCTGCTATTGGCCCCGTATTACCCGTGTAATTATTCGTCAAAAGCTCGGAATAGTCCCCGCCAGCCTCCTGCGCAGAAGGAACTTGCGCCAACTGCGGGAGCGCATGACGGAGGCGGTAGCCCTCATAGTCTCCGAAAAAGAACGTTTTGTTCTTCACGATCGGTCCGCCTAAGGTAAAGCCAAACTGGTTTTGCTTGTAGGGCTGCCGGCTAGTATCGAACCGGTTCAGCGCATCGAACTTCTCGTTTCGCACGAATTCGAAAAGATCGCCGTGAAATTGATTAGTGCCGGATTTAATGACGGCGTTCATGATGGCGCCATTGCCCCGTCCGAATTCGGCGCTGTAGGCATTCGTCTCCACCTTGAATTCGGCGATGGCATCCACCGAGGGCTGTACCACATAGGAGGACCCGTTGAGCACGTCTCCAAGGTTGGCGTTGTTGTCAATCCCATCGAGTAAGAAATTGTTTTGCAGGGCGCGTGCGCCGTTGGAGCTAAAACCGGCGTTTGTTTCCGTGCGCGAGCCTGGCTCCGCCGGAGACACGCCTGCCCCCAGAAGGGCAAGCTGGGCATAATTGCGGCCGTTCAATGGCAGCGCGTTGATGCGCTGGGTGTCGACCAGCTGGCTCAGGTTCGAAGTTTCGGTTTCGAGTTGCGGCCTCTGGCTCGTCACCTCGACGACCTCGGTCGCGGCGCCTGGTTCGAGCTTCATGTCGACGCTCAAACGATCCTGCACGTTCACTTGCACGGGTCCGGCAACAGCCTTCTTGAATCCCGTCTTTTCCACCGTTACGGTGTAGCGTCCGATGCGGAGCGGGCTGGCAACGTACTCGCCATCGTTGTTGGTGGTGAGCGTCAGCGTTGTGCCGCGATCCGCATCGGCAATCGTGACCTGAGCTCCTGTAACCATTGCGCCGCTGGAGTCGCGCACGAACCCGACAATGGCTCCTGCGTCTTTCTGTGCCCACATCGGCGTGACCAGAGCCACGATAATAAGGAGAAGAGCGGAAAGGACCGCGCGAGTTTGCGTGCTCGTGAAACGCGAGAGAGAGATCGGCATGATGAGTCTCCTGAGACTGGCCGAACCTTCGCGCGGAGCCTGAATTCAGTATTAAGCAACCGAGCGAAGATTACGAACGATTACTTATACTTTCGTTTTGGTGCTTTTGTCAAATAAAAAGATTACCGGCGTTACGGCGGCTCAGGCAGATTTGTCGAGGCTGGATACTTCCGGAGAGGAATGTAGCAGAATAGAACCATGCCCGGCGTACGAATGGATAGGTGGCTTTGGGCGGCGCGGTTTTTTAAGACTCGAGCGCTGGCGGCGCGGGCTTGCGAACTTGGACGGATTCAGTCTGGATCTCAAGCGGGCGGCCAAATGAACTTTCGGGGGAATGCGCAATCCATCAATTGCAAGGCGGCGCGCGAGGTTCGGGTTGGAGACATGCTGCGCATCACCAACGAAGGTGGCGAGTTCGAAGTCGAAGTCCTCGTGCTGAGCGAAGTCCGCGGACCAGCTTCGGTCGCACAAACCCTTTACCGTGAGACGGATACGAGCCGCGAGCTGCGGATGAAAGTTGCGGCCGAGCGCAAGGCTATGCGGGAGTGGGAGCAGTTGCCTGCTACTCGTCCCAATAAAAGAGACCGGCGAAGGATCATCCAGTTCCGCAGTGGGCGCACTCCGGAATAGTGGATGAAAAAGCGAAAATTGGCGTCGCGTGGAAGCGAATGATTGGCGAACAAAATATTTATTGGAATACAGATGTGTACGTACAATCTGTGTACCGACAACAAACTAGAACGGGTTCGGGGATTTGCAGAGGGCAAAAGCGGGCTTGACAACATGTGATATATCAAAACGCGGCCGGCGTGGGGGCTTTGGGGCGGGTTTTTTGGTTCCTCCACCCCAGCCGGCGAAAAGCGCGCCGGCTGGGGACCCCGGTTTTCGGAGGGGCGGAGGCGCCGGTTCCTGCCCTGTGAGTTCTCACCGCCGAGACGGCGAGGTCGCAGAGAAGAGCGAAACGGTGGGGCGGTCTGAGTTTCAGTTCGGAAGGAAAAGAAAGGTGGGTCCCCTCCAGGTCCGGGGTTTCGATGGCCGTCTTCTAGCGGACCCCAGTAACGGGCCCCAGGGACGGGCACACCTCTGCCTTGCTACAGGTCAGAGGATATTTTCGCGCGGATCGGGATGGGAGTCTGTGAGGGCGGTTACGGTCTGTTTGTGATGAAAAAAAGTAAAAGGGGTCCCGGGCGCGCAGTCGAAGCCTTGGTAGAGTGGCGCCCGCCTGAATGAGGTCTTGCCTTCACTTGCCTCTTGCGCAGAATTGGAAGTCGTGGCATCTTAGTAAGAGTTACTGCAAAAGGACTGCCCGACGTGATTTTGTACGCACACAAGTCGTTAACTTGGCAACGACGGCTACTCTCCGGTCGAGGTTGCTTTAGGGCGTAGTCCCAGTCGCGTCAGCTGATCTTTGACGCTCCTCAGGAAAACCACAAATCAAGAAGCGCACAGGTGCGCCTGTCGTAGCTCCGACCGTCATGCGCCTTCCTGTCGCGCGGCATTCGTTTGGCGGTCAGAGCGTGTCGGTCGGCGAGGCTGGAAAGTTACCCGTCTCGGGTGCGAGACGAGTCAGCCCCCGCTGGCCGAGGTGTATCGACCACCAGGGCCAGCGGGAAACATTAACCTCTAACCCCAAACCGAATTATGGAGGTGGCATATGCCACAACAGCAGAGGCCTTGGCACTCGACGCGCCAAGGCGAAACAGTCTACCACGACAACACCGCCTGTACGGAAGGCAACAACATTGAAACCTACTATTTCGCATGGGGAACGGGGAACCGTCGTCTGTGCGATCACTGCAGGCGCCTCGACGTGCAGGGCAAGTAGCATTGCGATGGCCAAACACCCGCCGCGGCCGCAAATGTCACGGCGGGTTTTAGTTGACGCTGACCTTGGGGCCGTGCGATCACGATCTCCTTATTGCTTCTTAGCTGCGATCTCTGGCACGATTGCCAGCGCGGGATTCGCGAAGCCGAGTATCTCTGAGCAGAGTCGGTCAAGCGAAGGGGAGCGCTTCCCATCGTTCCAGGCATAGGTGAGGCTGGCTGCGATTCTAAGAGGATTCTTTTGGAGACCGCCTGGTTGGCCGTAGTCGGCCTCGGCAGCCGCGCTGTATGCTAGCCACGGTTCCCTTCCGATCTCTTTCTCGACGACCAGGCCGATTTCTGTGTCCCACATTACAGCTTTCACCGCCCAACACGTGGCTCTTGGGTGAGGATCGGGATCGGCTACGCCCGCGAGTTTTAGGAGTGCAATGTTGTCCTTGGTGTGCTTTCCTCCTTCGTCCCGGTTGTGTGAGTCAGAATCAAACACGAAGTAAGTTGGAATATTCATGGCTTGTGCAAGCAGAACGGCGTAAACCATGTGGCTCTTACCGCCGGTCGCCACCAGATGGCAGCCGCAGCGGCGATACTCCTCCCATTTGCCGGTCAGGTGCAGGTATGTAGTGATGAATGCCACGTCTTCAGCCCCTTCCACGAGAATCAATGCGTTAGTAAAAAACATCTCGTTGAGTTGTGGCTGCAGTTCCTGGTGCACCTTGGCTAGTATTCCGTCAGGTTTCTTCGGTTGCTGTCCGGTGACTGCCGCAAAGTCCTGCAGAAGGTCAGCGTAGGATGAATCGAACACCTCAGTCTTACACTCGGGTGGGTCCTTGCGGACCATTCGAACGTCTTCGAAGCCCTCTCCGGACACGAAGTAGGGGCTGTGCGTGCACACGATTACCTGCGAGTTTGCCCCGCCTAGTTTCTTGAAAACCTCCGCGAGATGCTTTGCTTGCGGGGGGTGTTGGTACAGTTCCGGTTCTTCGCAGGCTAGGATTAGCCGCGGAGTGGCGTCACCTGCTGGAGTAGCTGCGAGCTCCTGCAGTAGAGCTAGGAGGTAGGAGCGGCGCAGCCCGTGACCGAATCTGCACAGATCACCCGTAAAGTCATACTCACCCGCCACTATCTGGGCGAACGGTTCCTTGATTGTGACCGAGCCATCGGGATCGTGGTGCCATTCCAAATTAAGAGATGCCTCTGGATGGGCCCATTCCGCGATGCGCTTTTGGAGAGAGCCGGAGAGAGTTTTGAGCGTGTTCTGGTTTTCGTCCAGCAGCCTCCCATACTCCTCTAGGGTCCTTGTTCGTATCTCTCGAAGCCGCTCATCGAACTTCGTTCTGAGTCTTACTGTCCGGGCAAGAAGTTTACCAAGGGCGGTATTCCTGCCTTCAGCTTGTTCCGTTGTCGCATCTTTCACCGCGGGCACGTATACCCACTGGACGTATTTTTCTAACCGATCGCCTCCTTTCGAAATCCCATAAAACTGGTCTTCGCTGGCCTCGAGCTGTAGCAGCTCTGGGTGAGCCGCTTCGTACTCGCGTAGGGAGTTTGTCATCGAGTCTATCGTTCCAGGCTCCGTTAGACCGGGACGCTGCTTGCGGATTCGCTCGTAAATCTCCACCAGCTGAGGCTTTTTTGCCCTGTCGTTCAATGCGGCGAAGTACTCTTTGAATTCCGCCATTACCAGGCGTTGACCGTATTGCCTGACCTCGGCGCGTTGGGTCGCGGCGTCGAACTTCGCGATAGCGGAGATAACGAGTTGCCCTTGGCGGGCGTAGTGGGAGAAGTCGTCTGTCGCTGCTTGCTCCAGTTCGGTGAATGTGACCGTGATTTTTATGGGTTGGTCGGTGTTTTTATTGTGGAAGTCCTCGTCCTGAAGAGAACTCGGGTTGACTCCTATTTCTTCAGAACTCCGAAAGAAAATATTCAGGGCCCACAGTATGTTGGATTTTCCGGCGCCGTTCGGTCCAACAAGGCAGGTGTAGTCGTTGAAGTGGACTTCGGTGTCGGCACAAGATCGGAAATTTTGGATTCGTATTGAGGAAAGTTTCACATGAACGCTCCATTAAATTAAGTGGGGAAGGGTGCCATGGGTGCAGCGAAAAAAAATTGGGGCCACGGGCTTACGCCCATGACCCCCTCGGTCGGGATCATTATCTATCAGGGTTGGGTAAGTTGTCAGCGACTGGTTTGGTGCTGGGTGGGTGGGCGGGATGGAGAGGGGTTGTCGAGCGCACGGGGAGAACTCCCTGAGGCGGCGTGCTCTCGGGAAGAGTGTAGGGGTCCTTCGACTCCGCCGAGCCATGCGCTTCGCTTTGGCTCGGCTGCGCTCAGGATGACACGGAAACCTTGGGCTCGGGGGCGCCCCCTCTACACTTGCGCTTGCGGGGAACTGGATTTTTATCCGTGACCCCCTCGGTCGGGATTGTTATCTATCAGGGTTGGGTAAGTTGTCAGCGACTGGTTTGGTGGTGGGTGGGGTTCGTCGATTGCACGGGGAGAACTCCCTTGGGCTTGCTTGCCGTGGTTGAGGGGGCAGGGAGCTCCCTCGGCTTCGCTCGGGGTTTCGGTGCGCGGCTCAGACGCCTCCACCCCAGCGAGCCAACACCGGGCTCGCCAGGGACCCCGGCCGCGCAGGCGCCTCAACTTCGACTCCGCCGGGCCTGCGCCTGGCTTGGCTCGGCTGCACAGGATGAGAGGAGGACAACAACGGGCGTGAGCACACTCGCCGAAAGCTGGAAAGCCGATCTACCGTCCCACTCCCATGTAGTGGAAGCCCATGGCGCGCAGGCGGGAGCAGTCGAGCAAGTTTTTTGTGTCGATGATGATCGGGCGCTTCACCAGGTGGCGGATCTTGGTGAAATCGAGTGTCCTGAATTCCGGCCAGCCCGTCGCAACGACTAGGGCGTCGACGCCTTCGGCGACGCCGTAGGCAGACTCGCAGTACTTGACTGTGCCATTCAGTTGCAGCCGTGCATCGGGGATTGCTACGGGATCATAGGCCTTGACGCGCGCTCCCTTGGCCAGCAGATTCTGCGCCAGTTGCACCGAGGCGGAGCCGGCGACCGAATTCGTGTTCGGCTTAAACGCCAGGCCGAGAATGCCTACGTCTTTGTTTTGGACTGTATCGAGCGCGGCGGCGACCTTCTGCAGAAGCCGAGCCGCCAAATCCACATTTACTTCCCGGGCGGCATTCAAAATCTTGAGGTCGACGCGGTTTTCCCGGGCCAGGCCGGTCAAGGAATCCATATCGGTCTGGGCAAAAATTCCGCCCATGCCCGCGCCCGGTTGCAGGCAACGCGGAGCAATCTTCTTATCCAGCCCTAACGCCAGCGAGAGGCTCACCGCATCGGCGTGCACATGCTCGCACAGGCTGGCAATTTCGTTGATGAAGGAAATTTTCGTCGCCACGAAGGCGGTGGTCGCTTCGCGCGCCAGTTCGGCGGTCTCGTAATTCGTCACCAGCACGGGAACGCCGCGCATCACCAGGGGATGAAAGATCTGTTTCAGGGCGGAAACGGCCTCGCTGGAAGGCGTGCCGAGGATGATGCGATCGGGCCAATTGAAGTCTTCGACGGCGCATCCATTGGTGAAGAACATGGGCTGGCAAACCAGCAGGCTGGGCAGGCCATTCGCTTTCAGCGCCTTTTCGATCAGAGTAGTCGAGCCCACGCGCATGGGCGTGACGATGGAGAGCACCTGAAATCGTCCGGCTGGACGGGCGAGCCGCAAGACAAGATCTTCCAATCCTTCGGGAGAATCTTCCGCCAGAAAAATAGCCTGCGCTTTGCGCGCCAGATCTTCGGGATCGGCCGAATACACCAGGCGGCCGGAGCGGACATTCCGGCGAATCACTTCCTGGAGGTTTTTTTCGTAGAAAGGAATGTTGCCTTTGGCCACTTCCATGATGCGCGAGCCGTCGGCGTGGCAGCAGCAAACGGGTGTGCCGAAATCGGCAAGGCAGGCAGAGATGACTGTGGCAAGGTATCCGGATCCGTAAACGCCAATCTGCATATATGCACTCTTCGTCAGAAATTCCCTTGGGGGAATTCCGAAAGAACCCGCAGCCTGGGATCCGGCGCTTGGTCTCGAGCCAGTAAATCTATGGTAATCCGGCCATGGGACTTAGCAACGGGCGGAAAGTACATGTACCGCAGGACCGTGGGACAGCCTATCTGTTGCGGGTTTTAAGGGGTTTTGCCGGAAGGGCTTACGGGCACGGAGACACGGTCAGGATTTGGATGACAATTGGCCGCGCCCTAAAGGCAGAGGCGCCACATCCTGCCAGATCCCATCCATTTCGCGCACGAACATCAGTTCGTCGACATGAACCTGGCGTTTGCCCTCGAATTTTTCCCAGCGTTCGCGGGCAAGGACAGCGGCCGCGCGCGCCTGCTCGTCATGTTCGGTCTTCATGATAGTGAGATGCGGAATGTAGGGCCAATTTTCCTCACAGCACAGCGCTTTGCCGCTGAGCTGGTCGTGGAGTTCCCGCATGCGATAAGCGGCGCGCTTGACCTGGATAAATACGGTTGGTGTGGTGGGCAGGAAAGTTTCGACACCGCCGAGTTCCACGTCGAAAGGCACGACGTGGCTGCAGGCTTCTTCGAGAAATTCGAGCGCCGCTTGCTCGGTGCCCATGAGCTCGCGGGGAGGAAGGATGGTAAGGTGAGCGGGCATGTGAGGCATGGTTGGATGAAGCTCCCGGCGCAGCTTCTCGACAAATTCCCCGACTGGATTGCGGACGTACGTTACCAGCGCATAGCGTGAACTCGACATGACTTTCGACGGAAATTATAGCTGAGGGGAGCAAGGGCCACACGGCACGTTTGGGGAGTGTCGCCAGCGTAACCTGTATCCCGTTCATTTATAATCGAGTACAGTCGGGGCGTAGCGCAGCCTGGTAGCGCACCTGCCTTGGGCGCAGGGGGTCCGCGGTTCAAATCCGCGCGCCCCGACCAATTCTCAAGCTGTTTCCCTACTTGTTGACTGCGGCGGGTTTCAGCACCGCTGTGTTCCGCTCGTCGGCGGCAATCATGCGGTAGAACTTCTTCAGCTCATCCATCTTGCTCACCGGAACGCTGAGTTCCTTGATTTCGAGGCTGCGCGTGTAATGCAAGGTGCGCCCGTTCGCTTCGGTCTTGCTATGGTAACTAGCAAAACTATAGTCGGCGTCCACGGGCGGCGGTAATTCGTCCAACTCATACCCCACCGGCAGTTCGATGTCGAAGGAATCGGTGTCGCGCCTGGGGCCTTCAAATTCGTAGGGATACTTGCGCGGCTCTTTGGTTTCCAACACCGCCGACGACTTTGCCCCCAGCACCCGCGGCCGCACCAGCAGCAGATCACCTGCAAGTTTGGCATAGTTGGCCGACTGGAAGCTGTAGTTGAAGCCAAAGGACTGGTCGGTCTGCTCGAGATTGACCAGGCTCGCTTTTACAATCCGGAAGTTGGGAAGCGAACCGGCCAGCACATCTTCGATCGGCTTGACTCGATCGGTACTCTTCGCGGCCAGCCGAATCCGCCATCGTTCTTCCCGAGCGCGATCTCCGAGTCTCGATTCTTTGATCTCTCCGTTCAGCGTGCCGTTCGCATCAAGGCTCAGTTTCCCAACGCGATCAATACTATTCATGTTGGACGGTTGTTGCGGTAACTCCACCAACTCACCGCCATCCGGCGTTACCAGCAAACCGTAATTGGCTTGCAAGTATCCGCCGATCTGCCCAAACGGCGTCACTTCGTTGGTTGGATCAAAGAACAGAAGCCTGCCCAGCTTGGAATGCGGGATGACCGCAATGAGCGCAGGATCCTTGATGTCATCCGGCAACCTGATCGCAAGGATGGCATGGTTGAACGCGTTGTGGGCTGGGGTATCGGGGCCAACTGATCCTCGCCGCGTGTTGATAACTACGTGGTAGGAGTCCACGCCGATCTCGCGCAGCATGGTGCGCATCAGCGTAGCCTTGTCTTTACAATCGCCGTATTTGTGGGAGAAAACATCGGGGGAAGCATGAGGTTGCCAGCCTCCGATGCCCAACCAGATGCCGACGTAACGAATGTCGTGCTGCATGAATTGAGCGATCGCCTGCATCTTCTCCAGGCGGCTTGCCTTTCCAGCTACTAAAGCAGCAACCTCCTGTCGGATTGGGTCGGATGCATCCATGCGTCCAGAAAGCAGACCGCCATACCATTGGCCCATGCCGTCCCAGCTTGCGTATTCCTTTTTTTGCGACGTGCCGCCGGATGGAAAGAAGGAAACGATCATCTGGACGACCAGACCTTGCCAGGGCGGCATATCTGGTTCATGGCGAACCCCCTCGACGTCAGCGACCTTCCATTGCAAGAGGTTGCCCGCTGCGTCAGGCTTCACCTCTTCATGAGCCAGCCAGGAGGCTTTAAAAACCCAGCCGGGAGGAAGCTGCAGCGAATAATGACTTTCCCGCACTGGGTCCACTTCCTGAAAGTACCAAACGTCCTGCAACCAGAAGGGCCGCTCCTCCACCTCGTATTCGTAACCCACGATGCTGCCCGGATCCGGGTCGGGAATGTGCAGGATTCTGTATCTGGTGTCGACGACTAAACTTCCTCCCTCAGCGGGAGGCTCGACATCGACCGCCTCCTTGTCTTTGACTTCGTAGTCTTTGCCTTGAGCCGGAATGCACCAACCATGAAGAGACGCGATTTTCCGCTCTGGGTTGAAGTAGACCTCCACGGTACCGCGCGGCCGGCCTTCCGGCCGAAGGATTTTGTATGCCGCGCGCACGTGAACCCGGATTCGGTCCTCCGATAGAACTGTCACGTTCTTGTCGGAATACAGCAGGACGGCGTCGGTCTTCTCGTCGTAGGAGGGCAGACTGGCGCTGGTAAGCGTATGCATCCAAGCCGGGGCGTTACCGGCGGCCGCTCTCGGAACACCGGCACCTATGGCAATCCAAGCACAAATGAAGATCGCCCACCGGCTAGTTAGGCGCTTAGTTATTCGCATGGGTCTCACCTGGCTGCAAGACAATCTGCGTTGCATCGCTGGTCCTTACCCCCTGAAAGAAGTTCCGCAATGCCGGGTAGTATTTTTTGTCCAGCAGCAAAACATCGATGGTCAAGTTCCTCGTGAGCCGTACGGTTCCTGGGCCCTGTTCGACTTTCAAGCTGTAACTCACCACTTTTTCGTTCTGGTCGTGCGGCGGTGGCACACTGCCCACTTGCCACCCCGGCGGTAATTCAATAGTTACGTCCTCCAGTCTAGCGTGCGGATACTCAAAATAAATGGGATGCACCCGGTTTTCTCGTTCAAATAGGCCTTTGTCGGCGGCGCTAAAGAGCACGGCGGGGGTGACCACACGCTTGCCGGCGTTCGAGGCCCAACCTGGAACCTTTAGTTTGAATTCCGCGACCAGCGGCGTCTCCGAGCCGGTCCAATCGGGTTGGTTGGTCAGCTCCGCCTCGGCGGGAACGCCGATCAGCGAAGTTGCTTGCTGCTCCAGGTGCTTCTTGCGCGCCACCTCGTCCGCATGCCGCTCTTCCAGCCGCTGATACATGGCCTCCAGGCCGCTATAGGTTACGGTCAGCTTCCCTTCCAGATCGCCCGTGTCAGACAGCTTCAGTTTCCCCACGCGTTCGACCCTCGACTCTGAAGCTTGTGGAAGCGTGGTTTGAATCCAGGTGCCACCGTCTTTATCCAGCCGCAGTCCCTTCACACCGGTTTCCCCCCAGGTCAGCAGATCGAAGGGCGTGAAAGCTGCTCCCGGATCAAAAAACAGGTCCTTCCCATTCAATTTGATAAGCACAACATTGGCGTTCAACTTCGCGCCTTCCATCGTCACGGGAGTGAAAAAGTAGTATCTCCGGTCCGAAACCCAGCATCCGTAGGCTTCGAAGCCTGCGGCGCGAGCCAAAGCGAGGAAGAGCCATGTCAACTGGACGCCGTTGCCGTAACCTCGTTTCCAAACGTCCTCTACGTTTTCGTCCGTTTTTTCTTTCTCGCGCTTTTCTTCCTGCTCGGTTTTCCGCAGTTCGTACGACTTGTTTCGAATCTGCTGCACGCGGTCATAGATTTTTCGCAGTTTCACTTCCTGTGTATCGTTCGGCGAGACAATTTGTGCCACCGCCTGCTCCATCGCCTTGCGCTTGTCGATGAAGTGTTCCAATTGTTCGTTCCGCTGCTTCCCGATCCGATTCCAGTAACTATCCTGATCTTTGTCGGCGAGGTTTGCATCGTAGACAAAATCCACGCGGGACTTCAGTTCGTTGACCGGAGGCATGTAGTCTTCTGTCTGGAACGCAGGTATGTTGCTCGCTTCCATCCGTATAATGTGGTCGGGGCCCTCTTGCGGGTCGCTTCCCACCGGGAGGTCATGCAAGCTCCAACGCAGCCGATACGTATAAAAACCTGAGCCTCGAAAAGGCTTGAGCGAAAACTGCGCTTTCTTGGTGAACAGCTCATTGCTCAGAATCCAATTGGAGCCGAAGATCCGGTGCTCGGCGAAGTCAGTTGTGAAGAAGTACTCGAGGATGCACCCGACCTCCACATCTGGAAGAGTGAAGGTTTTGGCCAAAATCTTCGTTCCCCTTGCTTTGATCAACTCCTTCTCGAAGACCTGGCCGTCAAATTCCGCAATCGAACCATCCGGCTTGATGGTCCTAGCCTTTATGTTCACCACCTTGTCCAGTCCCTTGACGAACGGGATCTCGATGTTGGCGTGTTTGCGCCCTTCTTCGGTCAGAATCTTGATTCGAAAATAACTTTCTTCGTGGGAAGTGCTGATGTTGTCGTCCCGGTCCACCTGCCGATACAGAATAATCGCGGGCGCTCCCGGCGCCAGAGGCTCGCTGGTCATCTTGAGTTCATCGGGCGAGACCGGCTGGAACCCTATGCCTGCTGCAGCCAGCGTCACCGTCAACATGCAGAACGCAAATCCGGCCAGAAGCCGCTTACCCAGCCTGAACATAGGCATCTCTCCCTTGGAAAATGCAGGTTTAACAAAAGTCTTGAGAAAATCCGATTCGGAGCCGGCGGGAATTGCAAGGGGGCCAGACAGCGCTTTCCGGGCGAACAGCAATTCCGCCTCCTCCGAACTCCGTGCCCCCTCAAGCCAGAGATTCGGCGTGAAATAACTGCCGAGTATATCTGGAAAAGGCCCTCCGTCAAGGACGCAAATCACATGTTCCGTGGAGGATGTGAGGCAGAAAGCCGTTGCTAACGGCCCAAATAGAGGATCGGAGATGACCGCAAGAATGGAGTCTGGAACCGGGGCCCTACAGGTCGTACTTCTTCATCAGATGCCGGAACGAACGGTAGGAGATTCCGAGCACGTCGGCGGCGCGCACCTGTACGCCTTGCGTCTGTCCGAGCGCCGACTGCAGCAGCGAGCGCTCGATCTGCGCTACGTAGTCTTCCATGTTGACGCCTTCCGGCAAGACCGTGCCGGCCGCGGGCGAGGTGAAAGCTGTTTCCGCGCCGGCTGCAACCGCCCGGGCTTTGGGACGCTCGGCCGGCAGATCCACGTGCAACTCGTTGCCGGTCTCAAGCGCAACGGCGCGCTCAATGGTGTTTTCCAGTTGACGGACGTTGCCGGGCCATTCGTAACGGGTCAGCGCATCGAGCGAAGCTGACGCCACACCGTGAATGCTCTTTCCGGCCCCAGGCGCGTATTTCTTTAAGAAGTGGTTGGCGAGCAGAGGAACGTCTTCGCGGCGCTCGCGCAGGCTCGGGACGCGAATGGGGATTACGTTGAGCCGGTAGTATAGGTCCTCGCGGAACGTGCCCTCGCTGACTTGCTTGTCGAGGTCGCGGTTGGTGGCAGCAATTACGCGCACATCGACCGCGATTTCGCTCGTGCCGCCTACCGGACGCACCGTGCGTTCCTGCAGCACGCGCAGCAGTTTGACCTGCATCGGCATGGTCATTTCAGCGATTTCGTCGAGAAAGATGGTACCCTGATCGGCGACTTCGAACAGCCCGCGCCGGTTCTGGTTGGCTCCCGTGAAAGCTCCTCTAACATAGCCAAACAGTTCGCTTTCGAGCAGCGTTTCCGGGAACGCGCCGCAGTTCACCGAGACGAAGGCTTCGGCCGCGCGCGGCGAACAGGTGTGCACGGCACGAGCAACGAGTTCTTTGCCGGTTCCGCTTTCTCCGTAAACCAGGATGGTGCTGCTGGTAGTGGCGACGGTGCGAATGGTCTGCTTGAGCTTTTCCAGAGCCGGACTGACGCCGATGATGTTATCCAGCGAGTTGCGCGCGGCGGCGTCGCGGCGCAGGGCAAAATTCTGCCGGGTAAGTGAAACCTTGGCCAGCGAACGCGCAATCGCGAGTTTGACTTCATCGACCAGTCCGGGGCTCTTGCGGATGTAGTCGGTCGCCCCACCGGCCTTCACCGCTTCGACAACCGCCTCGTAGTCATCCACCGCCGTCATCAGGATCACGGCCGATTCGGGCGAAACCTGGTGCGCGTGGCGCAACACCTCGACGCCATCCACGCCCGGCATTTTGATGTCGGTAACGATCACATCGAACAACGCACTCTCGATCTTGCGCCTTGCCCCCTCGCCACTGGTGACGGTCTCCACTTTGTGGCCGTCGCGGCGCAAGGCAATATCGAGCAATTCGCAAATCGAGCGCTCGTCGTCGCACACGAGGATATTACCCACGCGTCTTTCCTCCTGTGCCCACTAGTCCTCCCGTGCCTATGCGCGCACCCTCGGCGGTATTCGCGGTTGCGGCCGGAGGGCCGGCTGAAGCAACCTGCATACGCCGCAGGCGCAGCACAAAGCTGGTGCCTTTGCCGGTTTCCGATCTCGCCCACACCTTGCCTTCGTGCGCCTGCACGATCTGATACACGATCGCCAAGCCCAGGCCGGTGCCACCTTCAAAGTTCGACTGAAAGGGCTCGAAAATCTTTTCCGTTTGCTGCGGCGGCATGCCGGGACCGGTGTCGGCAAAAGTGATTTCCCAGTCCGCGGCCCGCTCGCCCAAGGCTACCGCTAACGTTCCGCCGCTTTTCTGCATTGCGCGCACGGCATTCTCGCAAAAGTTCCAGAACACCTGCTTGAGTTTGTCGCCGTCGGCCAGCACCCAGGCTTCCCGGACCTGAAAGCTGCGCTGCACGTGAATTCCCGCGTTCTCGACGTTGAGGCGATGTTCGAGCAGCGTGAGTGTGTCCTCGAGGAGCGGAACGAGGTTGACGCGTTCGAAGCGGTATTGCTTGCCCCGGGAATAAGCCAGGAAATCGGTGATGATCGCGTTCAGGCGATCGGACTCGCGTGTAACAATCCCGAGAAGGTGCTTCTCTTCCTGGCTTAATGCCGGCGTATCCGACAGCATGCTGACCGAACCGGCAATCGATGTCAGCGGGTTTCGGATCTCGTGGGCGATCGCGGCCGCCAGCCGCCCGACAGCAGCCAGACGGTCCTGCAGGCGCATTTCCCGCTCCAGGCGGCGGATCTCGGTGAGATCGTCGAAGGTATAGACAAAACCCAGATCGCCGCGCGCGGTCACATTCAGCGCCGAAACCATCACCCGGAATGTCTTGCGGAAAGCGTTTGGGCTGGCGTAGCGGACCTCCGCCCCGCCGCGGCCGGCGCCGATAGCGGGCAGTGGATCCTGAAAGAGTTCGGCCACCGAGCGGCCATGCAATTCGATCTCGGAGAGTTCCAGCAATTGCTGGGCGGCACGGTTCACCAGCGTGATGCGGCCATCCGGGCCGGTCGTAATCACGCCGCCGCTCATCGACTGGACGATGTTTTCGTGCAAGGCTTGCAGGTCCTCGAGTGCGCCGCTGGCGGTCTTGAGCTGCACATCCACCTGGCGGAGCTTGGTCACCAGCAGGCCTGCCAGATAGGCGATGGCAAAATAGGCGAACAGGTTTACGAAAATAACAACCTGCAGCGCCTTGAGCTTCGGATGCGAGTTCGCGTAGGAAGGGATGATCCCGTAATAATCGAGCTCCAGAACGGCCCCGAACAGGATGAATGCCAGCGCCGCGCTTAAATACGCCCACGTCCGCGGCAAAAGCATGGCGGCGACCACGATCACGAGCGGATAAAGAAAGTTGAGCGAGCTGTCGATGCCTCCAGTCAGGTGGACCACCAGCGTGACCATGGCCAAATCGGCCAGTACCTGCAGGATGGCTTGCAGGCGATGTTCGTTCCACGCCGAAACCAGGAAAAGGAAAAAAAGTGAAAGCGCGAACCAGAGCACCATCGCGGTGAGAAAGGGCATGACCGGCACCGGGCTGGGCGTCAGGCGGATGACGGCCAGTTCGATGGCGAGCAGAACCATCAGGATCAGGACGCGAACCTTCACCAGCCAGGTCAGCCAGTTTCGCTCATCGGAGATGGAGTGCATGAATAGCCGTCAGCCCTCAGCTATCAGCCATCAGCTAACTCTGGATTCGTCGCTGGGGCCCAAATCGTGATGGGTTCGCTGACGGCTGATGGCTGACGGCCGGTTTTCTATCCCGCCAGTTTCCCGATCATGGAGAACAGCGGCATGTACAGTGAAATCACGATGCCGCCAATACTGACGCCCAGGATTCCGATAATGATCGGCTCCAGCATGGCGAGCATGTCTTTGGTGGCGGAATCGACTTCGTCCTCGTAGAAGTCTGCGATCTTCTGCAACATCGCGTCCATGGCGCCGGTGGCTTCGCCGACGCCGATCATCTGGGTCACCATGTTCGGGAAAACGCCGCTTTCACGCAGCGGATCGACGATGGTGCGGCCTTCCTCAATCGCCTTGCGCACTTTCATCAGCGCTTCTTCCAGCACAGCATTGCCGGACGTGCGGGCGGTGATTGCCAGGCCTTCCAGAATCGGAACGCCCGACGTAATCAGCGTGCCCAGAGTCCGCGTGAAACGAGCGACCGCGATCTTGCGCAACAGGATGCCGATCACGGGCATTCTCAGCAGCATCGCATCAAAGTAATAGCGCCCGCGCGGATGCTTCCGAATCTGCTTGATGCCAACGACCAGCCCGACAATTCCAAGGATGAAGAACCACCAGAAATGTTGCACGAACGCGCTCAGGCCGATCACCATCCGGGTGGCCAGGGGCAGATCGACTCCCAATCCCACAAAAAGGTTGGAAAAGATCGGCACCACCCACTTCAGCAGCGCGCCGACGATCAACATGGCGAGCGTGATGACCGAAACCGGGTAGATCAATGCCGACTTGACTGCGGAACGCAGCTTCACGGCCTTTTCGACGTAAATGGCAAGGCGCTGCAGAATGATGTCGAGAATACCGCCGGTTTCGCCGGCCTCGACCATGTTCGTGGTCAGGTCGTCGAACACAACGGGATATTGCCGCATTGCGTTGGCCAGCGTGGAGCCGCCTTCGACGGTCGTGCGCACGCCCAGCAGCGTTTTCTGGAAACTCGGATTCTCCTGATTGGCCCCAAGAATCTCCAGGCACTGGACCAATGGCAGTCCGGCATCGATCATGACGGAGAACTGGCGGAAGAATACGGCGACATCTTTGACCTTGACCTTACCCCTGCCAAGAGTCGGAAGCGCGAATTCCTTGCCCTTCTCCCGGATCGAGCTAGGCGTGATGCGTTCCCGGCGCAACTGGGAGGCGAGTCCGTCCTTGTTGGGGGCAACGCGTTCCCCTTGTACTTTTTCGCCCGAGGCGGTCTTGCCTGAAAATGTGAAAACCGGCATGGCTGCTTTCTCCTTATTCCTGTTCCATCGTCCAGAATCGCCGCGGTGGCAGCGAGCTGGATTTTCCTCTTACTCGGCCCGGCGTGCGGCCGAGGCTAACTGTCTCATCTCTTCACGGGCACGCCTTTATGCGGCGCGGCGGTCGTCGGCCGGCTCAAAAGGCTTGCGCCCCGCGAGATCATCTCCTGCAGTTCGTCCTGGCTGCTGGAGCGGGCGAGCGCGGTTTCGATCGTGATCTGCTTCTGGAAATAGGCGGTCGCGAGCGCCTGGTTGAACGTCTGCATGCCGAACTTCTCCTGGCCCGATTGCATGGCCGAGTAGATCTGGTGAATCTTGTCTTCGCGAATCAGGTTGCGCACGGCGGCGTTCGGCACCAAGACCTCCATGCACATGGCGCGGCCCTTGCCGTCGCTCCGCGGTATCAGGCTTTGGCACATGATTCCTTCCAGCACCAGGGAAAGCTGAGCCCGGATCTGCGCCTGCTGGTGCGCGGGAAAGACGTCGATGATGCGGTTGATGGTCGAGGACGCCGAGTTGGTGTGCAACGTCCCAAACGTCAAGTGGCCGGTCTCGGCGATGCGCAGCGCCGATTCAATGGTTTCCAGATCGCGCATTTCGCCGATCAGCACCACGTCCGGGTCTTCACGGAGCGCGGCGCGCAGCGCGTCGGTGAAACTCTTGGTATCCGAATGCAGTTCGCGCTGGTTGACGACGCAGTTCTTGTTCATGTGAATGAACTCGATCGGATCCTCAATGGTGAGAATGTGATCGTGGCGCTCGGTGTTGATCTTGTCGATCATGGAGGCGAGCGTTGTCGACTTCCCCGAACCCGTCGGCCCCGTCACCAGCACCAGCCCGCGCGGCTTGTCGCACAGCTTGCTGACCACGGCGGGAAGCCCCAATTGATGGAACGACTTGATCTCGAACGGAATCAGACGGAAGACGCAGGCGGTCGCGCCGCGCTGGTTGAAAACGTTGGCACGGAAGCGCGCCAGCCCTTTCAATCCGAAGGAGAAGTCCATCTCGAGGTTTTCCTCGAAGCGGTGCTTCTGCGAATCGGTCATCACGCTGTAGGCCAGCTGCTTGGTCTCGGCGGGCGTCAACTGGGGCAGGTCGAGCGGCACCAGGTGGCCATGCACGCGGATTTGCGGCGGAGAGTTGGTGGTGAGGTGGAGATCGCTTCCTCCCATTTCCAGCAGGCGCCGGAGCAGATCGCTTAATGTCAGTGCCATAGTTGTTTTTCCTTCCGCCGTTTTCTAGTGGATCGTTTCCCGAGCCACTTCTTCGAGTGTGGTCATGCCGAGTGCGACCTTGGTCAATCCGCTGCGGCGCAGCGTGATCATGCCGCGTTCAATTGCCTTCTTCTTGAGTTCGAGCGCCGAAGCGCCCACCAAAACCAGTTCTTTGATCTCGTCGTCCACTTCCATGACTTCATACAAACCAGTACGGCCCTTGTAGCCCGTCTTGTTGCAGGTGGCGCAGCCCTTCCCTTTCATGATCTGCACCGTCTTGGCTTCTTCCGGCGTGTAGCCCTCATCGATCAGCGCCTGCGGCGGCATCTCCACCGGCTCAGCGCAGTCCTTGCAGATGCGGCGCACCAGGCGCTGGGCACAGATCAGGTGCACCGAGGTCGCGACCAGAAACGGCTCGATGCCCATGTTCATAAGGCGCGTGATGGTTTCCGGCGCGCCGTTGGTATGCAGGGTCGAGAGCACGAGGTGGCCGGTGAGCGCGGCTTTGATGGCAATTTCCGCGGTTTCGAAGTCGCGGATTTCGCCCACCAGAATGATGTTGGGATCCTGCCGCAAGAAGGCGCGCAGAGCGGCCGCAAAGTTCAGGCCGATCTGCTCCTTCATCTGGACTTGGTTGACGCCGCCCAGCTGAAATTCGACCGGGTCCTCCGCCGTCATGATGTTGGTATCGGGCTGATTGAGGCGCGAGATCGAGGAGTACAGCGTGTTCGTCTTGCCCGATCCGGTCGGCCCTGTGACCAGCACCATCCCGTACGGCTTCAAGATGGCTTTCTCAAACTTGACCAGCGATTCCGGCTCGAAGCCGAGCTTGGTCATGTCGAGCCGCAGATTCTCCTTGTCGAGCAGCCGGAGCACGATCTTCTCGCCCCAGAGCGTCGGCAGCGTGGAAACGCGGAAGTCGAGTTGCTTCCTCTTGCCCGCGATCTGCATTTTCAGCATGATGCGGCCGTCCTGCGGCAAGCGCTTCTCGCTGATGTCGAGCTTCGACATGATCTTCAAGCGCGAAGTGATCGCGTCTTTCAATTTCAAGGGCGGATTCATGATCGACTGCAGCACGCCGTCGATCCGGAAGCGCACGCGGAATTCTCTTTCGTACGGCTCCATGTGGATGTCGCTCGCTCCGCGCTTCACGGCATCGGTCAGCACCAGGTTTACGAGCTTGACGATGGGAGCTTCATCCGCAGCCTTTTCGAGTTCCTTGAGCGTGACTTCTTCCTGCTCGCCCTGGACCTCGATGTCGCCCGCGTCGCCACTCTCGTTGATCGACTGCATTACCGATTCCAGCTCTTCTTCTTTCGAAGTGCCGTAGGCCTTGTCGATCCCTTCAACGATGGAGCTTTCCGAAGCCACGACCGGTTCGATGTTGAACCCGGTCATGAACTTGATATCGTCCATGGCAAAGACGTTGGTGGGATCGACCATGGCGATGGTGAGCGAAGCCCCCACGCGGCTGAGCGGCAGGATCTGATAACGGCGGGCGGTTTCGAACGGAATCAGCTTGACAACGGCAGGATCAATTTCGAAGTAGGAAAGATTGATGGCGGGTACGCCGTACTGGCGCGAGAGAAAGTTGGTGACATCCTCGTCGGAGAGGAAGCCCAACTTCACCAGAGCCGAGGCGAGGCGGACGTGCGTGTCCTTCTGAAGCTTCGTCGCCTGTTCCAGCTGCTCTGGGGTGATGACCTTTTCTTTTACAAGCAGGTCACCCAGCCTTTGAGACATATCTCTCCTGTTTGCCGCTAACGCGGGACATGCAAAACCGCTGATTTCCGGGGGGATTCAGCGGGAGTGTTTCGCACTGACACAAATTGTCAACCCAACGGGCATTCTGAAAAAGTAACTTAGGTACTTGTACTGACCGACGGTACTCGCTCGGAATTTTCCATGCGCTGCTTTTACGAATAAAAGTCGGGGCGTTGCGAAAAACCACTACGCAGTAGGCCATGTTCTTCGGTGTAGAAATGAGGTGACGGCCGGCCTTGCCCTGTCGACGAACTCCGAGGAAAAACTCTGATTCAAACCGGGGTGATCCCTAGCCGCCCCCGAGTAACCCTGTGTACGCTGTGGTAGAAGCTTTTTGTGGGCACCATATCGGAGTACCCTTAGGGAAAACTACCAGACCTTGCAACCGGAAGATCAGATCCGCAGTTACTTCGCCACGCTTTACACGTGCTGGGGGCGGCAGCACTGGTGGCCAGCTCAAAGCCCGTTTGAAGTTGTCGTCGGCGCCTACCTTACGCAAAACACGTCGTGGACGAATGTGGAGCGCGCCCTCAGCAGCTTGCGCGCCGCACGGATTCTCAGCATCAGAGGCATTCGCCGCACGCCTTTGCCAAAGTTGGAACAATTGATCCGATCAGCGGGGTACTTCCGGCAAAAAGCGCGCCGAATCAAACTCTTCGTAAGCTTCCTCGACGAGCGTTATGCCGGCTCGTTGACGCGCATGTTCGGCCAGCCAACTGCCAGGCTACGCGAAGAGTTGCTGGGTCTGGAGGGAGTTGGCCCGGAAACCGCCGACTCGATCCTCCTTTATGGGGGGAATCATCCGGTCTTCGTGGTCGATGCTTACACTCGCCGGATCCTAGACCGCCATCGACTGGCCGACGCCGGCGCGAGTTATGAAGAAATTCGGGAGTTTTTCGAAAAGGCCCTCGGCCCTAAGGCGGAGACCCTGCTCAAACCAAGCTCCAGCCGCGCTCCAGTTCGAGGTCCGACGGGTTCGTGTCACGTTCCGTCGCGCATGAGCATCGCCCAGCGCACCGCGCCGGCACGGGTCTTGAACGAGATGCACGGCCTGATCGTGGGCGTGGGAAAGAACTTTTGTAAAAAGTCACAACCGGCGTGTGAGCAGTGTCCTTTGCAGAAGTTTCTTCCGGGCGCAGAGTAGTTCGAGAATGAGCCGAAATCCCCAAACCAACATTCTTCTCTGCCTCTCCGTTGTCTGCTTCGCATTCGCCGCGCCGCCCGCCCCCGACTCATTGCGCGATGCTGCCGATCATTCCGGAATGCTTATTGGCGCGGCGGTCCGCCCCGCGCAGCTTTCCGAGCCGGCTTACGCCGTGACGCTGGCGCGCGAGTTTAACATGCTCGAACCGGAAGACGCTTTGAAATGGGAGGTGCTGCGGCCCGACCCGCAGTCGTTCGATTTCTCGCAGGCCGATCAGATCGTTGACTTCGCCGCCCGTCATAAGATGAAGGTCCGAGGCCACACGTTGGTATGGCACCGGCAAAATCCGGCATGGCTAACGGTGGCGCACAACACTCCTGAACAACTCTCAAAGCTGCTTGAGACTCACATCAAAACTGTAGTCGGCCATTATCGCGGAAAAATCTTTGCCTGGGATGTGGCGAACGAAGCTTTCGACGAAGGCAAGAATGCCGGCAAACTTCGCAGCACGCTCTGGCATGACCAACCCGGAATTGGCTTTCCCGAGCAAGGCCCCGCCTATCTGACGCAATGTTTCCGCTGGGCACACGAAGCCGACCCGCAGGCGCTACTGTTCTACAACGAAGCTGAAGCCGAGGAGATGAATCCGAAATCGGATGCCATCTACGCCATGGTGCGCGCCTTCAAACGTGATGGCGTTCCGATCGACGGCGTCGGATTCCAGATGCACGTCGGCAATCTTCATGCCGATATTGCCTCCATCTCCGCAAACATCGCCCGCTTCACTGCTCTCGGCCTCCAAGTGCACATCACAGAAATGGACGTCGCGCTCCCGGTCAACGCCAATGGAGACGCGAGTGCGGATGATCTCAAGCGCCAGGCGGATATCTACCGACAGGTAGCCGAAGCCTGTCTTTCTCACCCCGGTTGCACGGCAATCCAGACTTGGGGATTCACTGACAAGTACTCGTGGATCGGCTCGCACTCGAAGCATACGCAGGGCGCGGCGCTGCTGTTCGACCGCAACTACCAAGCCAAGCTCGCCTATGAAGCGTTGCGGGACGCTCTGATGTCGAAAAAATATTCCGCAGCCGCCGGTCGTTAGTTCTCGGCTGGGAAGGGATGGCCTGGTTTTCTCTGGGAGCAACCTGAATTGCGAACGACCAGCGACTAACGACCAACGACTCTCTATAATGAGGCCAACTGGTGCCGGGTTTCGCGGCACCAGCGATCTTTGGCCACATCGACTCCAGTTCGCGACGCCGAAACCAAGCCCTCCGGCCGGCGGAAAGCCGTGATCGCGCTCGCGATCGGCTCGTTTCTGCTGCTGGCGCTTCTCGTCGCGCAGGCCTCGTTCAACCTAAAGTTCATCAGCCCCGACAGCAATCAGCAGCTTTTCTTTTTCGCCACGCTGACGGGGATGATCTTCTTCACCTTTGTCGCCCTGTCGCTGGTGCTCGGGCGCAACCTCCTCAAGCTCTATGCCGAGCGCCGCCAGGGTGTGGCCGGATCGAAGTTCCGTACCCGCCTCGTCGTCGTGAATCTGTTGCTGTCGTTCTTGCCCGTGATCGCCATGTTCTGGTTTTCCTACGGGCTGATGAACCGCTCGATCGACAAGTGGTTCTCGCAACCGGTCGAGGAAGTGCGCTCCGACATGGCCGCACTCTCAGCGCAGCTTTATGAATACGCCGGCCTGAATGCGACCTCCGAGGCGGTATCCATCGCACAGTCGGAAGAGTTCAAAGATCCATTGGCAACAGGAAATTTCAAAGCCGCTAATGAGGAATTGAAGGAACATGTGCCCACGCTGCAGGGCGGATTCGTCCTGGCCCTTGCCGGCGCCGACGCGGTCGCCAGCATCAACGCGCCCGCCACTTGGCTGGAAATGAGGGACCGCTTCCCCGTAGGGCAGGCAATTCGCGGAGAGCATCCGCAGTTCCAGTGGGGCCAGACCAGCTACATCGTCGGTGCTGCGCCTGTCGGGAACGGCACGGTGCTCGTGGCCATGCCGCTGCCGCCCAAGTTTGCGGAAACCGCCAAACAGATCCAGGACAGCCAGCAGCGCTATGTTGAACTGGCGCGGCAGCGAAAATTGGTACGCCGGATTTATGTCGGATTTCTTCTTCTGCTCACCGTGCTCGTGTTGTTCGCCTCGACCTGGCTCGCCTTGTTCTTGTCCAAACTGGTCAACCGCCCGGTGGCTGCGATCGCGGCGGGCACGGAGGCTATTTCCAAGGGCCAACTGGACTATCGGGTCGATATCCGCGCCACCGACGAACTCGCCGAACTGGTGCAGTCCTTCAACAGCATGGCCGAGCAGCTTGAGTCCAGCCGCCGCCAGATCGAGGAATCGAGCCGCCAACTCGGCGCCGCCAACGAGGCCCTCGAAGGACGACGCCATTATATTGAGACGATTTTGGAGAGCATTCCGACCGGGGTGGTTTCGATCGACGGCGCTCGCCGCGTCACTTTGGCCAATGCCGCTTTTTGCAGAATGTTCCATCCCGATCACCCGGAATTTGTCAGCCCTTCAGCGCTCGCCGGCCGCCCTTTGCTGGATCTGCTTTCGCCAGACGTGATGGACGAACTTGAGGCACTCTTGCGCCGAGCCGATCGCATGGGCATGACAGCGTCGAACTTCGAAATCAACTTGCCCCATGCGAAGCTGAACGCAGCCGTAACGGTCGCCGCGCTCGAATATCCCGCCGAGCGCCTTGGTTACGTGCTCGTGTTCGAGGATCTTTCCGACTTGCTGCGCGCGCAAAAGCAGTCGGCGTGGAGCGAAGTGGCCCGGCGCGTGGCCCACGAGATCAAGAATCCCCTTACTCCGATCGCTCTTTCGGCCGAGCGGATTCACCGTCACCTGGCGCGCGGGTCCACGCCCGATGCGGCCTCACTCGAGGTCATTCGCACCTGCGCCGATACCATCAACAATGCCGTCCAAACCGTTCGCTCCCTGGTCGATGAATTTTCCGTGCTCGCCCGTTTTCCGGCGTCCCATCCGCAACCTGCCAACCTGAATACCCTTGTCGAAAGTGCCCTCGGCCTGTTTGCAGGAAGGCTGGAAGGCATTCGCGTGCACACCGAACTGGCGCGCGATCTGCCCGCCGTAATGGCCGACCCAGAAGCCATCAAGCGCGCCGTCGCTAATCTGGTGGATAACGCCGCCGAGGCCATGCAGGACGCGATCCTGAAGGAAATCACGATTTCAACCGCATTGGTTGCCAGTCACGATGCGGTTGAATTATCTGTTTCCGATACGGGGCACGGCGTTTCGCGCGAAGTCAAAGAACGCCTGTTTCTTCCCTATTTCTCAACCAAGCAGCGGGGCACAGGCCTTGGCCTAGCTATCGTGAGCAGAATTGTGGAAGATCATAACGGGTCGATTCGCGTGGAGGAAAACAAGCCAGTCGGCAGCCGCTTCGTAATTGAGCTGCCGGTCGCGGTAGAAACGCTGACCGCTCCGGCCGCAAGCTAACATATCAAATAATCCATGGCCAATATCCTGATCGTCGACGACGAATCCGCCATCCGCGAGTCTCTCCAGGGCATTCTCGAGGATGAGGGATACACAGCGATTGTCAGCCCGAGCGGCGAAGACTGCCTTGACCGGCTGCGGAAGGCAAATGTTGACGTGGTCCTGCTCGATGTCTGGCTGACCGGAATTGACGGCCTCGAAGTCCTCCAAAGAATCCGTGCGCTCGAGGACCCGCCGGAAGTTATCATGATCTCCGGTCACGGCACGATCGAAACCGCGGTGCGCGCCACCAAGCTCGGCGCCTACGATTTCGCCGAAAAGCCGCTTTCGCTCGACAAGACGCTCATCCTGGTAAAAAACGCCATCGAAGCGCGCCGCCTGCGCCACGACAATCGCGATCTGCGAAAACAGCTGCAAGCAAAAAGCGTGATCGCCGGCGACAGCGTTCCCATGAAGGCCCTGCGCCAGCAGATTGCCGTCATGGCGCCCACCAACGGCCGCGTTCTCATCTACGGCGAGTCCGGTACAGGCAAAGAGCTCGTAGCCCACGCCATCCACCTGCAGAGCCTGCGCAAAGACGAAATGTTTGTCGAGATCAACTGCGCCGCCCTGCCCGAGGATCTGATCGACAGCGAGTTATTCGGTCACCGCAAATCGTCGTTCCCGGGCGCCACGGCGGACAAAGAAGGCAAATTCCAAAAGGCCGATCACGGCACGCTGTTCCTCGATGAAGTCGGCGACATGAGCCTGAAGACGCAAGCCAAAGTCCTGCGCACGCTCGAACAACAGCGCTTTGTGCCCGTCGGCAGCGAGGATCCGGTGACGGTCGACGTTCGCGTGATCGCATCCACAAATAAGGACCTGGAGGAGGAAATCGCCAGGGGAAACTTTCGCGAAGACCTTTTCTATCGCCTGAACGTGATCCCGTTCGTAGTGCCGCCGCTGCGCGAGCGCAAGGAAGATATCCCGCTTTTGGCTCGCCATTTTCTTAAGGAATTTGCTTCCGCCTACGGCCGTCGTCCTCGCGACATTACCGACGACGCCATCGAATCGCTCATGCGCTATTCCTGGCCGGGCAATGTCCGCGAACTGCGCAACGTGATCGAGCGCATCGTGATTATGAATCCCACCACTTTGCGCTTCGAACGCAAGCACCTTCCGCCACTTTTGCATCGCGATGGCAGCCGCCGCATTGCTGGCACTGAAGGCTCGACGCTCCACCAGGCACGCGCCGCTTACGAACGCGACTTCATTCTCAAGAAGCTCGATGAAAACCATGGCAATGTCAGCCGCACCGCCGAAGCGCTCGGCCTCGAGCGCAGTCACTTGTATCGGAAGATGAAAAGCTTAGGGATTGCCGCGAAGGAATGAAAACGTATTACTTCTTGATCATATGAATCTCGGTCCCGTTCTTATGAAACCGGACCTCATCCATCAATTGATTGATCAGAAAAATGCCGCGTCCATGGTGAGAATAGATATTCTCGCCGGCACAAGGATCGGCAATTTGGGAGGGATCAAAGCCCGGGCCCGGGTCGCGCACTACGATCAGAATCGATCCCTGGTGATTGCAAGCCACATCGCATTCCACCGTCTTTGAGGGGTCGTTCTTCGCGCCATGGACCACGGCGTTGGCGAGCGCCTCGGCCAGCGCGAGTTCGATATCGTCTTCGCGGCCAGGAGAGCAGCCGTTGTCGCGCACCACGTTCATGACGCTCCGCACCACCTGATCGACCGCGTTGCGGTCGGCGCTCAGCGTCACACTCAGCTTCAATTCCAGTTTCGCCGGATCGAAATGGGCGGGCGGTTGTGCACCATCGGGCGCGGGGGAAGAGTCAGTCATAGACAGCCAGGTTTCTTTCAGCTCCGTAAGTTGGTTGTTTCCGCCACCCCTGTAAGATGCGCGAAGGCGTTGTCAGATTCTAGGGATTTCTGACCTGGCATGCAACTTTATTTGGTTGGTGAGCAACCTTTTGCGTTACGAAATCCGGAAATAAGGTTAGCACTTGTAGTTCTAGGTTCTCGGTAATTCTACTTTCTCACGCGTTTTTGATCCCGACCCGCTGGGTCGCTAATCGGCTGCAGCTGGCGTCGCCAGTCCAGTTCTTCCACAAACTGCCTCGAATCGCGCCATCCGGGCTGAACTTTGACAAAAAGCTCCAAGAAAACCTGGGTCCCGACCATCTTTTCGATGTCGAGCCGCGCCGCCGTACCTATCTTTTTTAGCATCCGGCCGCCTTTGCCCAGCAGGATCGCTTTTTGCCCATCGCGTTCGCAAAAGATCACGGCGGCAATCCGAACCAACCTCGCACTTTCTTCGAACTGCTCGATCAGAACCGAGACGGCATGCGGCACCTCTTCCTGCGCGTACATCAGGACATGCTCGCGGATCAGCTCCGAAGCCATGAAGCGCACCGGCTGATCGGTGATCTGATCTTCGGGAAAATAACGCGGGCCGTTGGGCAGGGCTTGCACCACGCACGCCAGCAACTCGTCGAGCCCTTTCTTCTTAAGAGCCGAAATCGGAACCACCTCTTGAAAATTGTGCAGCCGCTGAAGCTCTACGATCAGCGGGAGCAGATTCCTTTTGTCGGCAAGCAGATCAATTTTGTTGAGCAACAGGAATACCGGAGTGCCCGATTTCTTGACCAGGTCGAGAACATGAGCGTCGTCAGGATCCCACTTCCTTTTTGCATCGGCGATCAGCAGAATCAGTTGGCAGCCTTCGAGCGCCTCGCGGATCTCCGCCATCATCTTGCGGCCCAGCGACGAGCCGGACTTGTGGACACCGGGCGTGTCGATGAGCACGATCTGCCCTGCCTCGCGTCCCTTTTTCTTTGGGACATTGATAATCCCCAGAATGCGGTTGCGCGTGGTCTGCGGCTTCGGCGAAATGATCGCCAGCTTCTCACCGACCAGAGCGTTGAGCAGCGTGCTTTTGCCCGCATTGGGGCGACCGAGAATGCAAACGAATCCGGAATGAAAGGACATGGGGATAGACTACTAGCTACCGGCCTCTACCTGCTCTTTGTCTGCGTTTCGCGATCGGCTTCGGGCTAACCTGGCTCGAGGCTCGGAGCCGTCTCAAATCAGCTTCATTTGCTTCGGCTCGGCCGTAGTGATGCGCACCCGTTCCACGCGGCGGTCGGTCGAGTCGAGCACTTCGAACTTCAGGCCGTCGTCCTCAACCACTTCGCCTTTTTTCGGAATGCGTCCGGCGAGTTCGCTCACGAGGCCGGCGATGGTGGACGATTCGTGGCCTTCGGGCCGCCGGCCGAAGAGTTCGTCGAGGCGGTCTACATCCATGTTTCCCGTCACGATGTAGGAGTGGTCGTTCTCCTGCACCAGTTGTGCCTTTTCGTGCTCGTCGCCAATTTCGCCGACAATTTCTTCGACCAGATCCTCGATTGTCACCAGGCCCGCCACGCCGCCGTATTCATCCACCACAATCGCCATGCGGATATTGCTTTTCTGCATCTCGCGCAGAAGATCGCTGACCAGCTTGCTTTCCGGAACAAAATGCACATCCTTCCGCATGACGCTGGCGACCGTGCGCGTGTGCGCCTCGGAGTCGGGCACCTGCAAGACATCCTGCGTGTGCAGAATTCCCTTGATGTTGTGAACGGAGCCTTCGTACACGGGGATGCGCGAGAAGGGCTTCGTCCGCAGCAGTTCGACCACCTGCTCCACCGTGGAATCGGAGGGCACGGCGATCATCTCCGGCCGCGGCTTCATGGCTTCGCGCACCGTTTTTCCGCTGAACTCGACCACCGACTGGATCAGGTCGCGATCGCCTTCCTGAATAATGCCCTCTTCCTGTCCAGCCTCAATCAGCGCATCGACGGCTTCGGCGGGCGTTTCCGGCTCGGCGTCGGCGTGCTCGCGAGTTAGTGCAGCCACCGACTGGCAGAAACCCAGCGCCAGCGTGACCGGCAGAACCGCATAAATGAGGATGCGCAAAAGCGGCGTCCAGCGCGCCAGCCAGCGTCCCGAGGTGCGGGAGAAAAACACAAACGGGAGCAAGCGGTTGAAGAAGAGAATGATGAGAATGAGCCCGAGCGTGGCCTCCAGCACTTCGTAAACGCTCCATGCGCGGTCGCGAAAAACCGTGAAACCGACGATCATGGCGATCGCCGCCGTGACCAGCTGCGTGAGCATCGCCATCGAGAGCGACGCGCGGTCGCGCGACACACCAAGGTGCGGCTCCACGAGCTGCTCGAAGGAATCGAGATTGTCCTGGAAAGCGCGCGAGAGGAATTTCCCGATCTCCTGGTAAAGCCGGTCCACATAGGAAACCAGCGTCAGCAGTCCGAAAAGCAGGATAAGAGCGATGGAGGCGCTAATCATCGCGCGATCTTCCTCGGAGCGCGCCGGACGCGGCCGTTTTGTTGTGACTCGTTAGGCGCGTTCACGTTCGCGATGCGGGCGGCGCTTCGTTTAACGGAAGCTCGCTCGATCAATCCATCGGGCAGCCGCAGCTGGGCACGTAATTGCTTTTCGCGCCGCGCCATTTGGCCGTTGTCCCGCTCATGATCGTACCCGCGCAGATGCAAAATGCCATGTAAAACAAGGATCTTCACTTCCTGCGCGGCGGTGTGGCCGAGAATGTGCGCATTCTGCGCGGCGATCTCGGCCGAAATGGCAATCTCGCCCGCCAACTCTTTTCCGACGCTGTCGGGCGGCGTCGTGAACGACAACACGTCGGTTGCTTTGTCCTTTCCGCGAAAGCGCCGGTTCAGCGACTTCATCTCCGAATTTGCGGTTACCAGCACATTCACCGTACCTCTTAGACCGGCGGCGCAACGGGCGCGAGCCGTAAAGCGCGCCAGCGCCAACTCGGTCAAACCCGTCACGCGCTTTTGAAAAGTGACCAACTCCCCAGCTCCCGATTCGCAAAATCAGATCCAAAGCGAAAGGAGGGATGCCAGATCCCTCCTTCAACGTTTCGTATAGTTTAATTGTGCGCGTGCGGCTCTTCCATCGATATGCTCTTGGGCTCGGATCTGGCAGCCGGGCTCACCGCTTCTGCGTTGCCGTTGACGTTGGTCGCCGGCCGGGCTTGCGGGGCAGTCTCCGGAACTCCCGGCTTGGTTTCAATCAGCGACATCTGCTGCTCGGCGAGCCGCGTTTTGTATTCGTCGTAGGCGCGGATGATCCTCTGCACCAGATGGTGGCGCACCACATCGCTCTCATCGAAGTGCACAAACGCCAGCCCATTTACGCGCTGCAAAATGTCGATCGCCTCAAGCAACCCGCTGCGGCGCGCATTGGGTAAATCGATCTGCGTGATGTCGCCCGTGATCACGGCCTTCGAATTGAATCCCAGGCGCGTCACGAACATCTTCATCTGCTCGGAGGTGGTGTTCTGCGCCTCGTCGAGAATCACAAACGAATCGTTCAACGTGCGGCCACGCATGAACGCGATGGGCGCGATCTCAATGACGTTCTTATCCAGATAGCGCTCCACGCGCTCGGCGTCGAGCATGTCGAACAAGGCGTCGTAGAGCGGACGCAGGTACGGATCGATTTTTTCCTGCAAGGTTCCGGGCAGAAAGCCGAGGCGCTCGCCGGCCTCGACGGCAGGCCGCGCGAGAATGATGCGGTTCACCTGCTTATTGAGAAGCGCCGAAATCGCCATGGCGACGGCGAGGTAGGTTTTGCCGGTTCCGGCTGGGCCGACGCCGAACACCATGTCGTACTGCTCGATGGCTTCGAGATAGCGACGTTGGTTGGGGCTTTTGGGCTGCACCGTGCGGCGGCCGAAGGAGCGCTGGCGTCCGGCTTCGGCCAACCCACGCAGCGTGACGTTGGGGTCGCCCACCAGCACGCGCAGCATGCTGTTCAAGTCGCCGTTCTGAAACTGGTAGCCGGACTTCCGCAAGTGTTCGTAGTCGGCAAAAAGCTGCTCAGCGCGGGCCACGTCGCGGGGCGCGCCTTCCAGTTCAATGCTATTGGAGCGCAGGTCGATGTTGATATTCAGGCCGTCTTCCAGCACGTGCAGATTTTCGTCGCGCGTGCCAAACAGGGTCTCGATATTCGGGCTGAGTTCAATGCTTTTCTTCATTCGGTTTCATTCGGAAGGACGACGCGCTGCCTCCCGCAGCTTTCTGGGGGCCCTGTTGGGATGGTTGTTCGGCGACGAATGGAACCGGACGTCCGGCTTTTGCGCGCAAGAATTGTCGCTTTTTTACGCGCAGGAATTATCTCTAAGGTGGAGTGTTCCGGAACGCGCGCCAGCGTGGCGCGGACAGCCATCATTTGAATTAAGCGTAGCGCGGGCGGGCGGGGGAGTCAATGGGCGTGGGTCTGAAGTTCGGGCCGGAATTCCTTTTCACCTTGCGGATTGTGGTGGCGGAGTAGGGGTCCTTCGACTCCGGTGCTGCTCCGCTGCGCGTCACAGCATCTCCGCTCAGGATGACATCGGTCGGAAGACTCTAGGAGCGCGGGCTTTCCTGTGCACTAGCCCATACCGCCCGATCCTTCGCCCAGGCGCGCAGGGTTGCTATCTCTTCGGCGCGGGTGATGGAAAGCGGCACGGTGGACGAGAGCGCGGTGAGCAGGTCTTCGGTGCGTAAATCCTGGGTGCGTAAATCCTGCTTACTCGCGTCCGCTGCGACGGGGCAAGCCCGGTCTCCACACGTTCCGTCTCTACTGAAGGCGGCGTACATGGCGCCCTGGACGGCGGATTCGATTTCGGCTCCGGAGAAGCCTTTGGCGGCTTCGGCTATGCGAGCTAAGTCGTAGTCTTCCGGCTTGCGTTTTCTTTTTGTTAGTTGGATCGCGAAGATCTGCTTGCGTTCGGCGGCATTCGGCAGGTCCACGAAGAAGAGTTCGTCGAAGCGGCCTTTGCGGATGAGTTCGGGAGGGAGCACGGTCACGTTGTTGCAGGTGGCGGCTACGAAGACTGGGGCTTTGCGGTCCTGCATCCAGGAGAGAAACGACGCCAGCAGGCGCGCCGACACCCCGGCATCGGCGGAGGCGGAATCGGGGCCGCTGCCGGCGAAAACTTTTTCCAGCTCGTCAATCCACAGGACGCAGGGCGCGAGGCCTTCGGCCACTTTGAAAACTTTCTGAATGCGCTTTTCGGTCTCGCCAATGAATTTGTCGTAAACGGCGGCCGTGTCGAATTTGACCAGCGGGAGCTTCCACTCTCCGGCAACGGCGCGGGCGCAGAGGCTCTTGCCGCAGCCTTGCACCCCAAGAATGATCACGCCTTTCGGCGCTTCGAGGCCGAATTCGCGGGCGTGGTCGTCCCAGGCTCCCTGGCGCTGGCGCAGCCAGTTCTTCAGGTTCTCGAGTCCGCCGACGCTCGCCATGTTGTCTTTGGCTTCGACGAATTCGAGCATCTGCGAGCGTTTCAGCAGAGATTTCTTGGCTTCAAGCACGTCGCTGATGCAGTCCGCAGACAGCGCGAGGCGCGCGACCAGAGTTTGTGAGATGGCGCGGTCGGCTTCCTCTTCGGTCAGGCCGCGCAGGTTGGCGGCCATCGCGTCCACGCCATTGGCATCGAGCTGGAGTTTGATGGTGTGCGTCCCGGCCATGCGCGTATAGGTTTCGCGGATGATCTCGCGCAGGCGCGGCTGGTCAGGCAATGGCAGATCAAGAAACTCAACCAGGCTGGCTAGCTCGGGAGGCATTTCTACCGTGGGCGCCGTCAAGACCAGCGTGCGGCGGTTCGCCGAAAACTTCTGGCCCACATCGCGCAGACGGCGGACTACTACGGGGTTATCCATGTGCCGGTGAAAATCCTTGAGGATGAAGACGGCTTCGACAGTCATCGTCTCGAGGTTAGCGAGGGCTTGAACGGGGTCGGTCGAATTGTAGATTGCGGCCTTGGCAGCCGCGCCGCTATCTTGTCCGACAGCCTGCCCAGCGGAGGGTTGGCCCAAAGAAGAAAGCACAGCGCGCGCCAGCCTCTCGGCCTCGCTGTTTCCCGGCGGGTTGGTGCTGACGCGAGTATCGGAGCGAGTCAGTCCATCCCTGTTGCTCCAGAGAGTAGTCTTCTCCACGCGAGCCAGAACGGTTGGCGGCGCGACCGCGGCTCCGCTGCCCGAGCGCACCAAGCCGTCGGCAATGGTCCATTCGAATACGGCCATGTTGAGTTCGGAACAGGCGGCACGCACGAGCGAGACGGCGCGCAGTTCCTCGACCGTTTCCATGATCACGATGGGCGTGGAGGAGTTGATCAGGACTTTAAGGCGTTCCAGTGGATTCATATCTATTTGACCCGCTGCGACTTGCTCCCGTACAATCTTAACTTCGGTTCCTACCGGAATATTCTCCTGGCGCATCCAGGACAAACAAAGGTAATCAAGGCTCATGGCCAATCATTTTTCGGCGCTGAAGCGCGCCCGTCAGACAGAGAAGCGAACCACCCGTAACCGGGCCAACTCATCGCAATTGCGCACCGCCCTGCGGAGCATGCGCGAAAGCCTGGAAAAAGGCGACAAAGCCGCCGCGGGCCAGGTTTACCGCGAAACCGTATCGACGCTCGACAAGGCGACCAAGAAGGGCATTTTGCACGAGAACACGGCCTCGCGCTATAAGTCCCGTCTTTCGGTGCGGTTAAGCGCGCTCAAGTAGGCATCCGAAGGGTCAATCCGGGGGCGAAAATTGTGCTTGACCAGCCCCGCTGGCCTGCATATACTGAGGCGTTCCTTGGGCATCATCTTCATTTTCCGAGCCCATGGGAGCCCTCTGTCCGCGTAGTTGTAACTCCAAAGAATTGAGCAACTTTCGAGTCGGGCAGGGCATCTATTAGGGTAATCTGGCAAATCCTGTCCCATCCAGCCTGATAGCTTTGGCGTGGCCGTGTGGCGGCCATTTACCGGCGGAACGAAAGGATTGACGCCTGAAAATTTCCAGAAGGAGAACGAGCGACTATGCGCTCCCATCGCGTTTTTGAAGCACTCCATACCTTGCAGAACCGTTATATGCTTTGCCAGCTTGCCTCAAAGGCAACGCGCAGATTTCACAAACCGAACACCCGCATTCAGGAAACCATGAACGAGGTTTTCGACAAGATTGCGGATGCCGAGAGGCACGACGTTTTAAGCGAACCAGAGAACTTTGCCGAAGCGCAACGGCGGGCTGCTTAAGCAGCTCCGCCGTGTGCCCGCACGGCGGCAAAACTTCCCCGAGAGAATCCCTCCCGAAAAATCCAACCTGTAGGTGACTATGACCATCGCAGAACTGAAAGAAAAAAATATTACGGAGCTGACCAAGATCGCCCGATCCTTGGAACTCCCCGGCGCCAGCGGACTCCGCAAACAGGACCTCATCTTCAAGATCCTGCAGGCGCAAAGTGAAAAAGAAGGGCACATCTTCGCCGAAGGTGTGTTGGAGATCCTCCCTGACGGCTACGGCTTCCTGCGCTCGCCCGATTACAACTACCTGCCCGGGCCCGACGACATTTATGTGTCACCGTCGCAGATCCGCAAGTTTGACTTAAAGACCGGCGACACCATCAGCGGCCAGGTCCGCCCGCCGCACGAAGGCGAAAAGTATTTCGCGCTCGTCAAGATCGAGGCGGTGAACTTCGAGTCGCCCGACGAGGCGCGCAACAAGATTCTGTTCGACAACCTGACGCCGCTGTATCCGCAAGAGCGGTTGAAGCTGGAAACCGTGCGCGAGAACATCAGCGCGCGCGTCATGGACCTGCTTACGCCACTCGGCAAAGGCCAGCGCGGCCTGATCGTTTCTCCGCCGCGCGCCGGCAAGACCATGCTGCTGCAAAACGTGGCGAATTCAATTACCACGAACCACCCGGAAGTCGTGCTGATGGTGCTGCTGATTGACGAGCGGCCGGAAGAAGTCACGGACATGCAGCGGTCGGTAAAAGGCGAGGTCATTTCTTCGACGTTTGACGAGCCTGCGGCCCGCCACGTGCAAGTTGCCGAAATGGTGATTGAAAAGGCGAAGCGGCTGGTAGAGCACAAGCGCGATGTGGTGATCCTGCTGGACTCCATTACTCGTTTGGCGCGCGCCTATAACACGATTGTTCCGCCCTCGGGCAAAGTGCTCTCCGGCGGCGTCGATTCGAATGCGTTGCAGAGGCCGAAGCGGTTCTTTGGCTCGGCGCGCAACATTGAAGAAGGCGGATCTTTGACGATTATCGCGACGGCTTTGATCGATACCGGATCCCGCATGGACGACGTGATCTTCGAAGAATTCAAAGGCACGGGCAACAGCGAAATTATCCTCGAGCGCAAGCTGGTGGATAAGCGCACCTTCCCGGCCATCGACATTCAGCGCTCGGGCACGCGTAAGGAAGAGCTGCTGATTCCGAAGGAAGACCTACAGCGCATCTGGGTGCTGCGCAAGGTGCTGAACCCGCTGTCGCCGGTCGAGGCGATGGAGTTGCTGATCGACAAGCTGAGCAAAACCACCGCGAACAGCCAGTTCTTGTCGAATATGAGCTCGCTGTAAGGTTGTGTAGGGCGGGGCGCCCTCGGGACAGACGGCAGGATGCCGGCGCTACGCAAAAACAAAACGCCATCCGGCAAGCCGGATGGCGTTCTTACATCAGGCAGAACTGCTTACTTCGCCCCAATCCGCATCCCGTAGAAGGACCGGTACACGAAAGTGAACGAAACCACGAAGAACGCGAGCGCCAGAATGTGCGTCAGCCCGACGCCGTTGCTGTGAGCCAGCGAAACCGCCAGCTCCACGGCCAGTAATCCGAACAGCGTCGTGAACTTGATGACCGGGTTCATGGCTACGGACGACGTGTCCTTGAACGGATCGCCCACCGTATCGCCAATCACCGTCGCCGCGTGCAGTTCGGTTCCCTTCTGCTTCAGCTCGACTTCCACGATCTTCTTGGCATTGTCCCAGGCTGCGCCCGCGTTCGCCATGAAGATGGCCTGATAGAGACCGAACAGCGCGATCGCAATCAGATAGCCGATAAAGAAAAACGGCTCGACGAAGGCAAAGGCCAGGGTTCCGAAGAAGACGGCCAGGAAGATGTTGAACATGCCCTTCTGCGCGTACTGCGTGCAGATGGCCACGACTTTCTTGCTGTCGGTAACGCTGGCTTTTTCGACGCCCTCCAGTTTGATGTTCGCCTTGATGAACTCGACCGCGCGGTAAGCGCCAGTGGTCACGGCTTGCGTGGAAGCGCCCGTGAACCAGTAGATCATCGCACCGCCCGTGATCAGTCCGAGGAAGAACGGCGCGTGCAGCAACGAAAGTTTGTCTACATTCGCCGTAAGGCCGCTGGTCAACGCCATGATGATGGAAAAGATCATGGTCGTTGCACCTACGACGGCGGTGCCAATCAGCACCGGTTTCGCCGTGGCCTTGAAGGTATTGCCGGCACCGTCGTTTTCTTCCAGCAGGTCCTTGGAGCGGTCAAAGTTCACGTCGATGTTGAAGTCTTTCTTGATCTCCGCCTTGACGTTCGGCACCTGCTCGATCAGCGAGAGTTCATACACCGACTGCGCGTTGTCGGTCACCGGACCGTAAGAATCGACCGCAATTGTGACCGGTCCCATGCCGAGGAAGCCGAAAGCGACAAGCCCGAAAGCGAAGACCGCCGGAGCCAGCATTCCCGCCGCCAGCGCCAACCCCATCGTGCTCATGTAATAAGCGATGGCCATGAGGGACATCATCGACAGCCCGAGGTAGTAGCCGGAAAAATTGCCGGCCACAAACCCCGAAAGGATACCGAGCGAGGCTCCGCCTTCCTGCGCCGATTTGACAACCTCGCGCACGTGCCGCGAGTTGACCGATGTGAACACCTTCACCAATTCAGGAATGACCGCGCCCGCCAAAGTTCCGCACGAAATGATCGTCGCCAGCTTCCACCATTGCGAACTGTCACCGCCGAGTCCCGGGATGATGAGATAGGAAATGATGTAAGTCAGCACAATCGAGACAATTGAAGTAATCCACACCAGCGAAGTGAGCGGGTGCTCGAAGTCCATTTCATCGGCATTGCCGTACTTGGCTTTGGCAATCGCACTGTTGATGAAGTACGAAGCCGCCGACGACACCAGCATCATCACGCGCATGACGAAAATCCAGACCAGCAGTTGCACCTGGATCGTGGGATCCTTCACGCCCAGCAAAATAAAGGTGATCAGTGCTACGCCGGTCACGCCGTAGGTTTCAAATCCGTCCGCCGAGGGCCCCACCGAGTCGCCAGCGTTGTCGCCCGTGCAATCGGCGATGACGCCGGGGTTGCGCGCGTCATCTTCTTTAATCTTGAAGACGATCTTCATCAGGTCGCTGCCGATGTCGGCAATCTTGGTGAAGATGCCGCCCGCAATGCGGAGCGCGGCTGCGCCCAGCGATTCGCCGATCGCGAATCCAATGAAGCAAGGGCCGGCGTAGTCGCCCGGTACGAAGAGCAGAATGAAGAGCATGATCAGCAATTCGACCGAAATCAGCATCATGCCGATGGACATGCCCGCTTCGAGCGGAATCTGATACACCGGATACGGCTTGCCCGGCAGCGAGGCGAATGCAGTGCGGGAGTTCGCAAATGTATTCACGCGAATTCCAAACCATGCCACCCCGTAGCTGCCCGCGATACCCACCACGCTGAAGACCAGAATGATGAACACGCGCTGAATCTCAAAATGACGCAGCACCCCGAAATACAGCACCATGACGGCGGCGATAAACGCCCACAGCACCATCAGGAACTTGCCCTGCGTCACGAGGTAGGTCTTGCAGGTTTCGTAGATGAGCTCGGAAATCTCGAGCATGCAGCGGTGCACGGGCAGGTTCTTCAGGCGCATATAGATGGCCATGCCGAATCCCAACCCGAAAAGGCAAAACAGGATTCCGATCAGCAGCAACTTATGGCCGTCAATGGCATTATTGAAAAAGCTGACCGACGAAAGGTCGGGCAGTTTCAGTGCGGCTTCGCCGCCGCCGGCTTCCTCGGCGGGCTGGGCAAAGCAGGCGGTGGTTACAAACAAGAAAGCCGCGAAAGCGGCGGATGCTTTCGCAATCCCGCGGCTCGCGGACGCAACATGGGCGGTCAAAGTGCGTATCATAATTTTCCTCAGAGTCTCTCTTCAGGGGTTACGGTGTGTTTTGCTCCGGAGGTTGAACTGCCCAGCGCTTATCGCAGGCCACGCCCAGCCGCCGGAGTTCCGACCACGCTTCCACCGCAAGGCATAAAACTAAGGAGTGCTGATTTGGCCGCGTCGGAATACCATTTGTGCCGCCGCGCCAGCCCTGAAAACGAACCGCACGGCTCCAGCACAAAGCACATGTTTATAGCATCTTGCACAAATGTGGTCAATGACGTGGCTCACCATAGATCTGTCCGCCAGATTGGGCTTGCGCTACACTCCTAGCGAGCAGGACGCGAAAGGACGCCAGCCGCTCCTCATTGGACATGAGGGATTCTTCCGTATAATTGGTGTCGGCCGTATGCCAGCCTCGCTCGATTCCATCGTCGCCGCCACCCGCCAACGTGTCTCTCAAAGGCGGAAGAGCGCCGATCTGGGCGCCTTGGAAAAAGCCGCAGAACAGCATTGCCCGCGGGGATTTCGTGAGCATCTTCGCCGCTTTTCGCAGGCAGGAATCGCCGTGATCGCCGAGCTCAAGAAAGCCTCTCCTTCAAAAGGCTTGATCCGCACCGATTTTCATCCCGCCGGGCTGGCCCGAGAACTCACGCAAGCCGGTGCAGCCGCGCTCTCCGTGCTCACCGACGAGCAATTCTTCCAGGGTTCCCTCGATTACCTGCGCGAGGCATCGGCTGCCACTTCGCTTCCCTGCCTGCGCAAGGATTTCATCGTCGATGGATCTCAGATCGTCGAAGCTCGCGCTCACGCGGCGGACGCCATTTTGCTCATCGTAGCCGTACTCGATCAGCGAGAGCTCGTGACGCTCTCGCAGTCCGCCCGGTCACACCAGCTCGACGTGCTCTGCGAAGCGCACGACGAAACGGAACTCCGGCGCAGCCTCGACGCCGGCTGCGATCTGATTGGCATCAATAGCCGAGATCTACGCACGTTTGAAGTGAATCTCGCAACACTTTTTCGGCTGGCCGAGAAGATTCCTGAAGGCTGCGTGGCTGTAGCCGAGAGCGGCATCGGTTCCGGCGCTGATCTAGTGCAATTGCGCGCGGCTGGATATAAGGCGTTTCTGATCGGCGAATCGCTAATGAAAGCGAAGCACCCGGGCGAAGCGCTCACCAAGCTGATGGAAGAAGCGAGAACTGGGGTCGTTGGGTAGTCGATTTTACTGATGGCTGAAAGCTGATAGCTGATAGCTGACAACTGTTCTTATGACCTGGGTCAAAATCTGCGGAATCACGAACCTCGACGACGCGCACGCCGCCATCGATGCGGGCGCAAATGCGATCGGCTTCGTTTTCTATCCGAAGAGCCCGCGCCACGTCACGACCGAGACGGCCCAGTCCATCGCCTCCCAATTGCCGCCCGGCATAGAGAAAATTGGTGTCTTTGTCAATCAAACGGTCGCTGAAGTTCAAAGCGCCGCTGGGTTCGTGGGCCTGACGGCGGTGCAGCTGCATGGCAGTGAAGACAAGCAATTCTCGGTTGCGCTCTTTAAAGCTCTCTCCAACGGCGACGCCCGTCCGACGGTCTTTCGTTCCTGCCCCGCACAGATATTCGACAAGCCGGACGACGAATCCGTCGGCTGGGATCCCGTCGCCGTTGGCGTCATCGAGCCCGACGAGGCGTACAAGGGCAAGCGCGTGCATAAGATTCACGTCGCCGAAAATGGCGACCTCTTCCTCGAAACCCACGGCTTTCGCCCGGGCGTCATCTCCGGGGTGCTGCTCGATTCCTCCACCGTGACCAGGCCCGGCGGCACCGGCCACACCTTTGACTGGGAGCGCGTGCAGCCCTGGGCCAGCATTATCAATAGCATCAGCAAACTCATCGTCGCCGGCGGCCTTCATCCCGGCAACGTGCAGAACGCGATCCATCTTCTGCATCCCTGGGGAGTCGATGTCTCCACCGGCGTGGAAAGCGAGCCGCGCAAGAAAGACCACCGGAAGATCCGCGCTTTTGTTGAGGCAGTGCGGGCAATGGACGAGGCCCATTGAACTCATGGCAACGGCTACTCCCAGCTTGAAGTCCCGCCCCAAAGTTGCCGGTAGATCGCAGGCCGCGAGCGCCCCCGGCCGCTTCGGCCCCTACGGCGGACGCTATGTCCCCGAAACCCTCATGGCCGCGCTCCAGGAATTAGAACGCGAATACGAAAAGGCCAAGCGCGACAAGAAATTCCAGGAGCGTCTCGATCTCCTGCTTAAAACCTACGCCGGACGTCCCACGCCGCTCTTCTTCGCCCGCCGCCTGACCGCAAAACTCGGCGGCGCAAAAATCTATCTCAAGCGCGAAGATCTCCTCCACACCGGCGCACACAAAATCAACAACTGCCTCGGCCAGGGCTTGCTGGTCGAGCGCATGGGCAAGCGCCGCGTCATCGCCGAAACCGGCGCCGGCCAGCACGGAGTCGCCACCGCCACCGTCTGCGCCCTGCTCGGCTTCGAATGCGTCGTCTATATGGGCACCGAAGACATGCGCCGCCAGGAGCTCAACGTCTTCCGTATGCGCCTCCTCGGAGCCGAAGTCCGCGGCGTCGAGTCCGGCTCGCGCACCCTCAAAGATGCCATCAACGAGGCCATGCGCGACTGGGTCACCAACGTCCGCACCACGCATTACCTGCTCGGCAGCGTGCTCGGAGCCCATCCCTATCCCACCATGGTCCGCGACTTCCACCGCGTGATCGGACGCGAAGCCCGCGCCCAAATCCTCAAAGCCGAAGGCAAGTTGCCGAAGGCAATCATCGCCTGCGTCGGCGGAGGCTCGAACTCGATAGGGATTTTCTACGACTTTATTAAAGATAAAAAGGTAGAGCTGATCGGCGTAGAAGCCGGAGGCCGAGGCGATTCGTTAGGCGACCACGCCGCCCGCTTCCGAGGCGGCTCGCCCGGAGTATTACAAGGCACTTACTCGTACGTCTTACAAGATAAGTCAGGCCAGATAGCACTGACGCATTCCGTCTCCGCTGGCCTGGACTACCCCTCCATCGGCCCCGAGCATGCCGGACTCCACGACACCGGCCGAGCCCAGTACCTGCCCGCTTCTGACGCCGAAGCATTAGAAGCAACAACGCTGCTGGCAAGAACCGAAGGCATCATCCCCGCGCTGGAATCCGCCCACGCCGTAGCCGAAACAATCAAGCGCGCCCCGAGGATGAAGAAGTCAGAGGTGGTGATAGTAAACATCTCCGGCCGCGGCGACAAGGATATCGGAATTCTGCGCGAGAACCTGAAGCTGGATTAGATTGAGTGCTAAAATTCGCAGTCTACAATGATGGCTGGTGGCCCACTCAAGCCGTCCTTTGGCTTGAGTGGGGCAGTTCCCCCGATGGTTCGTCACGCGCGAACGAGATCGCGCCGTTCGAGCCGCGGAAGGCCCTGGATGGATTTCCCCGCTTTCTTCTGGGCGAGCCGCAGTTCGTAGAGGCTCTGCAGGTTCAGCCAAAACTCCGCGCTCGTGCCAAAAAAATGAGCGAGACGCAAGGCAGTGTCGCCCGTGATGGCGCGAGTTCCGTTCAAAATCTGCGTGACCCGATTGGTCGGAACATTGATCTTACGTGCCAGCTCGGCCGCGCTCATATTGAGCTCTTTGAGCTCTTCGGCCAGCTGTTCGCCGGGATGGATGGCGGTCAATGACATAGCAATGCTCCTCAGTGATAATCGACAATCTCTACGTTCGACGGACCCACCGCCCCGTCCGCCCATTCAAAGCAGATTCGCCATTGATCGTTAATGCGAATGCTGTACTGGCCCTTGCGGTCACCCGCCAAGGCTTCAAATCGGTTCCCAGGGAGTGCTGCAAGGTCCCGAATCGACGTAGCAGCCTCCAAACGGTCGAGCTTCAAGCGCGCAGATCGTTCGAACCCCGAGAAAGCCTTGACCCGTTTCCCGGCGGCGAAATCCCGAGTCTGCTTATCCCGATAGTTAAGGATCACTTGAGCCTACGTTACCGTAAATTACCCATTACGTCAAGCGTAACGATTCGAGGGGTCATTGGCGTTTCGCGCCTTCGACCTTCTCACTTCTGCAATCTGACCTCTGCAATCTACAATTGACTTTTCATGCCCTTCCACTTCGACCACAAACCCGCGCTCGTCGCCTACGTAACCTGCGGCGATCCCGATCTCTCGACCACCCGCGACGTTGTTCTCGCCGCGATTGAAGCAGGCGCGAGCATCATCGAACTCGGCGTTCCCTTCAGCGACCCGCTCGCCGATGGACCGGTCATCCAGCGCGCCAGCGAGCGCGCGCTCAAGCACGGAACGTCGCTCGAAAACGTACTTACGCTCGCGGCCGAAATCCGCGAGCACTCCCAATCCGCCGGTCTCGTCGTCTTTTCCTATCTCAACCCAATCCTGCGCATGGGCCTGCCGAAGTTCTGCCAAGTCGCGCGGCTGGCCGGAATCGATGGCACGCTCATCACCGATCTTCCGCTCGAAGAATCGGCCGAGTACCTGCATGAAGCCCGCAGGAACGACCTCGCCACGATTTTCCTCGCCGCGCCCACTTCGACCGACCAGCGCCTCAAGCAGATTGCCCAAGTCTCGACAGGCTTCGTGTATGCGATTTCCCGCACGGGAGTCACAGGCGAACGGCAGAAGATGTCCTCCGATGCCCGCGGCCTGGTCAAGCGCATCCGCCGCTTCACCAAGCTGCCGGTCGCTGTCGGCTTTGGAATCTCAACGCCAGAGCAGTTCTCAGAGATCGGCAAGTTCGCGGAAGGCGCGGTAGTCGGAAGCGCGATCGTTCACGTGATCGAACAAAATCCCGGACGCGAAGCCGAGTCTGTGTCAAAATTCATAAGACAGCTTTCAGCCGTCAGCCATCAGCCGTCAGCTAGGACCGCAAGATCTGAGGGGCCACGCTAGACTGCTGCATTCGACGAATTTGGCCGTAGAATTTGCCGCGCACTGCTTTACCTGATGGCTGATGGCTGACGGCTGATGGCTCAAAGCTCCATGGACATCTCCGATTGGCGCAGGAAGATCGACGACGTGGACCGCAAGCTGGCGGCCTTGCTCAACGAGCGCGCCAGCGCGGTCGTCGAGATTGGACGGTTGAAGCGCAATACCAACCTGCCCATCTATGAGCCCCAACGTGAGAAAGAGGTCGTCGCCAATGTGCAGCAATCGAACCAGGGGCCGTTGGCGGCGCGCGATCTCGCCCGCATCTACGAGCGCATCATGGATGTGATGCGCAGCATTCAGAAACACGAAATCGCTCCCGATCCGCCGAACAGCGGGCGCGAAACGGAATTCGATTCGCGGATTGAGGATTGACGCTTGCGCATCGAGCGGAGAAGAGGGAGCGTTTGCTTCGCTGAGGATGACAATTTCTTGAAGTACCGCTTCTTTAAGGTAGCGAGAAAGAGCACGTAGTAGGGCAGATAACCGGCTTATTGGCTGGTAAAAGAGCTAACTCATGATCGTGGCAATGCAAGATTCCGCCAGTGAAGATCAGATCCAGCATGTGATCGATCAACTGGTTCAGATGGGCTTCGAGGTTCACCGTTCCACCGGTGTGCGCCAGACTGTCCTCGGCGGCGTGGGTGCGCGGCCCGACTTCGATGTGCGCGAAGTCGAAATGCTGCCCGGGGTGCAGGAAGTCCATCGCATCACTTCGCCCTACAAGCTCGCCGGGCGCAGCTTTCGACCGGAAGGTACTGTTGTCAAGTTCGCCAACGGCCTCGAAATCGGCGGCAAGAACATTGTCGTGATGGCCGGACCATGCTCGGTGGAGTCGCGCGAGCAGCTGTCCACCGTCTCTGAATTAATCGCCAAAGCAGGGGCCCGCGTTCTCCGCGGCGGTGCGTTCAAGCCTCGTTCTTCTCCTTATTCCTTTCAGGGACTCGGCCCGGAAGGCTTGAAGCTTCTGCGCGAAGCCGGCGACCGCTTCAATCTGCTCGTGATCAGCGAGGTCATGGAGATCTCCCAAATTCCACTCATGCTGCCCTACGTCGACATATTCCAGGTTGGCGCGCGCAACATGCAGAACTTCAATTTACTGCGCGAGCTCGGCAAGATTCGGAAGCCGATTCTCCTTAAGCGCGGTATCGCCGCCACGCTCGAAGAACTCCTGCTCTCGGCCGAATATCTGCTTGCCGGCGGCAACTACGACGTCATTCTCTGCGAGCGCGGCATCCGCACGTTCGAGACTTATACGCGCAATACGATGGATATCTCGGCCATCCCCATCATCCACAAGCTCTCGCATCTGCCCATGACTGCCGACCCGTCGCACGGTACCGGGCGCCGCGACAAGGTAGCTCCCATGGCCCGAGCCTCGGTCGCCGCAGGAGCCGACGCGCTGCTGATCGAAGTTCATCATCAGCCCGACAAAGCGCTGTCGGATGGCGCGCAATCGCTTTATCCCGAGCAATTTGCCGAACTAATGGATAGCATTCGCATGATTGCCCCAGCCATCGGACGCCAGATCGCGTAAACTGCTGTCGCGTCGTTCGTCGTATGCTGTTCGTCGTTCGGCGATTCCCCGCTGATGGTTGGTCGTCGAGCAGTTGACAGTTGCGGCCAGCGAAAAGCGAACGGCGAAGGGCGAACGACGGGTTCACCATGCCCTTCAAGCAAGTCACCATAGTCGGAACGGGATTGATCGGCGGCTCGCTCGGCCTCGCGCTTCGCAAGCGTCATCTCGCCCACCGTGTGATTGGCTGCGACCGTGCACCGGTCCTCGAACGCGCCATCGATTGCGGTGCGGTCGAAGCGGGCTCGCCGAACCCCGCCGATGCAGTGCACGGCAGCGATCTCGTCATTCTGGCAACACCTGTCATCGCCATTCTCGATTTGATCGAACGGCTCGCGCCTTCCCTTCCAGCGCGCACGCTGCTCACGGATGTGGGCAGCACGAAGGCCGAAATCGTCGCGCGTGCGGCTAAGTCGTTGGGCCGGACTGCCGGGCAGCGTTTTCTTGCCGGGCATCCCATGGCGGGGAAAGAGCACGCCGGCGTCGAATTCGCCGACGCCGATCTTTTCGAGGGCGCGGCCTGGCTGTTCACGCCATTGCCCCGGCAGAATCCACACGCGGGAGTTTGCGGAGAGTTCGTCTACTGCGCGGAAAAGATGGGCGCGCGTGTTGCCATGCTGAATCCGGTCGATCACGACCGATTCTGCGCCTGGGTCAGTCATCTTCCGCAGATGATCTCAACTGCGCTGGCCGCCACGCTGGTGGATGAGTTTGGCGCCGATGCCCCGCTCCTCGATATTGGCGGCCGCGCGCTGCGCGAACTTACGCGCATTTCCAGCTCTCCTTATTCCATGTGGCGGGATATCGCCATCACGAACAAGAAAAACCTCGGCGAGGCGCTGCACAAACTGGAGCAGCGGTTGGCACATATCCGCGAGAATCTCGACACGCGAGAATTGGCCGCGGAATTCGAACGCGCACACCAACTGAGAAAGCCGAAACTTCCAACGCGGAAGCAGGTCAGAGGTTAGGACCCAGCTTCGAGCCACGAGCTTCGAGCTAGAACCTAACCAGGTAGCTCGCAGCTCACCTCTGCAATCTGACCTCTAACCTCTGACCTCCGCAATCCCTTTCGAACAGATTTTCATTTAGAATTTCACCGTCATGCACAAGGTCGTCGCCAGCGCGGAAGAGGCCATCCAGGACGTATTCGACGGCGCCACCATCATGGTGGGCGGATTCGGGCTCTGCGGCATGCCCGAGAATCTGATCCGCGCGCTCGCCGCCAAGGGCACGAAGAATCTCACCACCATCAGCAACAACGCCGGAGTCGACGGCGCTGGCGTGGGCTTGCTTCTCGCCAACGGCCAGATCAAGCGCCACATCGGAACCTATGTCGGCGAAAACAAAATGCTGGAAGCGATGGTGCTCGATGGCCGCGTGCAACTTGACCTGGTTCCGCAAGGCACGTTTTCTGAGCGCATTCGCGCCGGCGGCGCCGGAATTCCGGCGTTTTTCACGCCGACCGGAGTTGGCACCGTGGTAGCTGATGGGAAAGAGGCGCGCGAGTTCGACGGGCGAACGTACATCATGGAGCGCGCTCTCAAAGCCGACTTCGCGTTCGTCAAAGCCTGGAAGGGCGACAAGTGGGGCAATCTCGTTTATCGCAAGACCGCGCGCAACTTCAACCCAATGATGGCCACCGCGGCTAAAATCACGATCGCCGAAGTCGAGCACCTGGTCGAACCTGGAGAACTCGACCCCGACAAGGTGCATACGCCAAGCGTGTACGTGAAGCGAATCTTTCAGGGCAAATTGTTTGAGAAGAGAATTGAGAAGCGGACAGTAAGGAAGGAAGTCGTTCTTCGTTAGTCGTTCGGGATTCAGCGACGCTGACGTACCCACGACCTCCGAACGACCAGCGACTACCGACCAACGACTTTGCTCTAAAGAATCCTATGCCTACTGAAGCCAAACCGTCGAAAGACATTGAAAAACGCGACCGCATCGTCAAGCGCATTGCTCGCGAACTGCGCGATGGATTTTACGTGAACCTCGGCATTGGCATGCCGACCCTGATCGCGAACCATGTTCCCGCTGGGATGGACGTGATTCTGCAGAGCGAGAATGGCATGCTCGGCATCGGGCCCTACCCGGTCGAGGGCACCGAGGACGCCGATCTGATCAACGCGGGCAAGGAGACCGTCAGTGAAATGGCGGGCACCGCCTATTTTTCGAGCGCCGACTCTTTCGCCATGATCCGCGGCGGCCACGTCGATCTGAGCGTACTCGGTGCAATGGAAGTCGACGAACAAGGCAACCTCGCCAACTGGATGATCCCGGGCAAAATGGTCAAGGGCATGGGCGGAGCGATGGATCTGGTTGCCGGCGCCCGCCGTGTCATCATCGCCATGGAGCACGCGACCAAAGACGGCCAGCCGAAGATTTTGAAAAAATGCACCCTGCCGCTGACGGGCGTGAAAGTGGTCGATACGATCGTCACGGAGATGGCCTACATTCGCGTCACGCCGCAGGGATTGCTGCTGGAAGAAATCGCGCCGGGATTGACAGTGGAAGATGTGCAGCGCGCGACTGAACCAAAGCTCATCGTCAGCCGCACGCTGAAGACGATGGAAAGCTAGACAACCAGCCCTCGCAGATTTCCGTCTCCCAATATCCTTGCCACTCCGAAGGAAGCGAGGAACCTGCTCTTAGGTTAGCCACAGTCTCTCCGCCGCCAGGCCTACACCCGGAACGGAGCTCTCATCAGCCGCACCGGGAGCATGAACACTTCCCGCACCAGGGCCAAGACGCCGTGCACGGCGATTCCGAGGATGCGAAACGGCAGCAGCACCAGCCACACGAAGGGATAGAGGATGAGGGCGAACAGCGCTAGCGGCCAGCAGAGAACAAATAAGACGCACCACAGCAGGAAGGCGAACATGCGGAGACCTCCTGACTAAATAATACGCAAGGCGGAGTGAAGAAGTTCACTCCGCGGTGGAGGCGCTGCCTAACCTGTCTGCCAGATGCTTCTGTAGGAATCGCAGTGTGCGTGGCCCCGCATCACGCCACACATCGTTATCGAAACCGTGACCGGCGCCCGGATAGATTTTGATTTCATAGGGAATGCCTTTCTCTTCCAGCAGCCGCTGCAAGTTGTAGGCTTCGGAGACGGGAATGGTAGTATCCGTCTCGCCGTGCAGGATGAGCACGGGGCATAACCGGCGCATAAAGAGCTTCATTTCACGCGGCAGGCCGCCGAAAAACTCGACCACCACCCGCACGCGATTATCAATCGACGCGTTGGCGAGCGACAGATACGCACCCAGCGAGAAACCAAGCAGCGCGATGCGCTCGCGATCAACGGCAGGTTGCTTTTCGACAAAGCTGATGGCATCCCAGAGCGTTTTCATCCAGATCGGAAAGTTGCGCAGGATCGTGGCCTTGTCGGCGGACTCAGTGTCCGTGCGATCGAAATAATGTAGGACATAAACGGCAAATCCCTGCTCGGCAAGGAGTGTGGCGGATTGATCCATCCCCTGCACGTCGCCACCTGCGCCGTGCAGTGCAACCACAGCAGGAAGGGGATCTCCGTTGGTTGCGGGGATATACGCATCAAGGCGGATGGGCTTGCCTCCGCTGTCGAAAGTCAAGTTGGATTGGGAGGTTGTGGGCATCGGCGAAAACTGCCGGGCCTTTGCCCGGCTGGACAGCCGCGGGCGGCTGTCCCTACGCAGTCGCCTCCGACAGCTGCTTTAACGATTCCGTGTATGGCGCCCGCGCCACTCCTCGTTCGGTAATGATCGCCGCCACGTATTTCGCCGGCGTCACATCAAATGCCGGGTTTTCGATTTCCACTCCATCCGGCACCATTTGCTTTCCGGCAATATGCGTCACTTCCTTCGCGTTGCGCTGCTCAATCGGAATTTTGCTGCCGTCCGGCGTTTCGAGATCGACCGTCGAGATCGGCGCGGCTACGTAGAACGGAATGCCGTGCTCTTTGGCCAGCACGGCAACGGTGTACGTTCCGATTTTGTTGGCGACGTCACCGTTCGCGGCAATGCGGTCCGCGCCCACAACAATGGCTTCGATTTTGCCCTGCTTCATCATCGCGCCAGCCATGTTGTCGGAAATTACCGTCGTGGGAATGCCATCTTTCATCAGTTCCCACGCGGTGAGCCGCGAGCCTTGCAGAAACGGTCGAGTCTCGTCGGCATAGACATGAATCTTCTTGCCCTGTTCGACGGCCGCGCGGATGACACCAAGCGCCGTGCCGTACCCGGCCGTGGCTAGCGCTCCGGCGTTGCAATGCGTGAGAACGCCTCCGCTGGCGGGCATGAGCGCCGCGCCGTGGCGGCCCATGGCCTGATTGGCGGCGATGTCTTCGGCATGCATGCGCTGCGCTTCTTCGATCAGCGCCTGCTTGATCTGCGGGATGGGGCGGACGCGGAGGGTTTCAAACTTTTCCTGCATGCGGCGGATAGCCCAGAAGAGATTGACCGCCGTAGGCCGCGTCTGATGGATGATCTCGCAAATCTGGTCAAACTCTTTCTTGAGGTCGGCGCCGTTTTCGGCTTGCGAGTTTTTCACGCCAAGCGCAATGCCCATCGCCGCGGCCACGCCGATGGCGGGAGCTCCACGTACAACCATGTTGCGGATAACGTCGGCGACCTGCTGATGCGTGGTGCAGGTGACGTAGGTTTCCTCTGTGGGCAGCTTCGTCTGGTCTATGAAGCGTACGCCGCGGTCGGTCCATTCGAGAGTTTGGATCATGAATTCGGTCGTTGGTATTTAGTCGTTAGTCGTTAGTCGTCAGTCCTTGGACGTTGGCTGGTTGGTTGCCAGGTGCTGCTTTCTCACTTCGGTTGCTGTGAAGATCGAGATAAACGGCGCTCCTGCGGCAGCCTTTTCCACGTTCGGCCGCCCATGAGCCTCCTCGCGCTCTACCAGGCACATCACGCCTGTGATCTTAAATCCGAACTCGCGGGCGGCTTGGATGGCCTGGACCGTGGAGCCGCCGGTCGTACAAACATCGTCCACAATGACGACGCGCGCGCCATTTTCGCGAAAGCCCTCGATGCGCTGGCCTGTGCCGTGTTGCTTCTCGGCCTTTCGAACCAAGAACCCGTGCAGAGTTCCGCTCACGACCGCAACAGCCACAACGATGGGATCGGCGCCCATGGTTAGTCCGCCAATGGCGTCGGCGTGCCAGCCCTGGTGGCGCATTTCCTCAAGGAAAACCTGGCCGACGAGTTGTGCGCCGCGAGCGTCGAGCGTGGTGGTGCGGCAGTCAATGTAGTAGTCGCTGGTCCCGCCGGAAGACAGCTTGAATTCGCCGAGACGAAACGACTTGCGGGCAAGCATCTCTAGAAGCTCTTGGCGTGGGGTAGACATGAAGGATAAGGTCTCAGCTCTCAGGTGTCAGGTCTCAGGGTATAGCGAACGGGCGACAACTGCCAACTCGAAGTTCAGGCGACCAGCGCACTAAAACCTGAGACCTGACACCTGAGACCTGAGACCTTTTCTTACTGATTAAGCTTCTCCAGATGCCGAAATCCGTCTGTGCCCACGAACATCAGCAGAGAAAGGGTACCGTTGTAGGCGACGTGGACGAGAAGACCAGCGGCTACTGAATTCTTGTATGCACGAACCATCGTCAGGACCGTGCCGACTAAGAAGATGACCAGCACCGGGCCCCAGGCAAACATGAGCTGTGATCCATGGAGCAGCGCGAAGGCAAAGCCGGTAACAAAGATGGCGGCCGTGAAGCCGATGCCGCGCGCCAGGACGGGATAGAGAAATCCGCGAAAGAAGAGTTCTTCCATCAAGGGTGCTAAAGTAATGCCGAAAATTGTGAGCGCCCAAGCTTCAGCCGGAGTGCGGAAGAACGTATCAATTGGAAGATTTTTTGGCATGGGCAGTGCGTGCGCCAGCAATTGCAGCGTGAGCGAGAGCACGACGCCCCCGCCCATGTACGGCGCGATGTTCTGCGGCCAATTCCAATGGATGGCAGCGAGAAAATCAGACCGGCCGCGCTCGCGTGTCACCAGGACGTACATGTAAGCCAGAATCAGCACGTAAGCAAGCGCCTGTCCGGCCACCACGATGAGAGGGACGCGAGCCAGGCTGACGAGCGAAGCGTGAGGGCGGATCCAGGTGCGCGCGGCAAAGAGGACCGTGAACATTCCAATGAAGAGCGCGATGACCGCGATAAACACGAGGCGAAGTACATCCAGGCCCGACCACGCGGGATCGCGGGGCGGTTCAAAGACCGGCGCAATCAGCGAGATCTCACCAGTCGCACCAGATTGCACGGGCAAGTCGGTTGCCGACGGCCCCACCTCAACGGCGCGAGCATCCGCTGGCACCGAGGAATGACCGGTATCCCCGTGGGCGCTGTTTTCGCGCTCGGGCCCGTCCGCGCCATCTTGTGGCTCGGACTGGACGGCAGGCGTCGGGCTTAGGTCGTCGGGGAATGCGTTCACGCGGATTCCTGTCGGCCGGTCTCAGAAGATGAATTCCGAGCGGCCCCGGCCATGGTCGAACCATTCAGAGCCGAGCCATTGAAATAAGAAGCCAGCTCCTGGCCAGTGTACGACTTCTTCACGCGTGCGACCTGCTCGGGCGTGCCCTGCGCGACGATGCGGCCGCCCTCCGCTCCGCCTTCGGGGCCAAGATCCAGGATCCAGTCGGCGTTGCGGATCACATCGAGATTGTGCTCGATAATGATGACCGTGTTGCCGAGGTCAGTCAGCCGGTGCAGCACGTCGAGCAGTTTGCGCACGTCGTCAAAGTGCAGGCCGGTCGTGGGCTCGTCGAGCAGGTAAAGAGTCTTGCCCGTTTGGCGTTTGCTGAGTTCGCGGGCAAGCTTGATGCGCTGCGCTTCTCCTCCGGAAAGCGTGACCGCAGATTGACCGAGATGAATGTATCCCAGGCCAACATCGACCAGGGTCTGCAGCTTTTGCCGGACCTGGGGGATGTTTTCCAGAATCTGCAGCACATCGCTGACCGGCATTTCTAGCAGGTCGGCAATCGAGTATCCGTTGAAGCGAACGGTGAGCGTCTCATGATTGTAGCGATGCCCGCCGCAAACTTCGCATTGCACGTAAACGTCGGGCAAGAAATTCATCTCGATGCGCCGCTGGCCTTCCCCCTGGCACGCTTCGCAGCGGCCGCCGGAGACGTTGAAGGAAAAGCGTCCCGGCTTGTAGCCGCGCTCACGCGCTTCCGGAAGCATGGCGAAAAAGTCGCGGACGAGGGAAAAAATCCCCGTATAGGTCGCGGGATTCGAGCGCGGTGTTCGCCCGATCGGCGACTGGTCAATCCGAATTACCTTATCAATCAGCTCGCTGCCGGTAATCGACTTGTGCGCGCCGGGCTCCTCGCGCGAACGGTAGAGTTGCCGCGCCAGAGCGCGATACAGAATGTCGTTCACCAACGTTGATTTCCCGGAACCGGAGACGCCCGTAACCACGTTCATGACGCCGAGCGGAAACACGACGTCGAGATTCTTAAGATTATTCTGGCGCGCGCCGAGAATGGTAATGGCTTTGCCATTCGGGCTGCGACGCTCCGGCAGCATGGCAATGCGCTGGCGTCCCGCCATGTAAGCGCCCGTCAGCGATGATGGCGTATTCATGATCTGCTCGGGCGTGCCACTGGCAACGAGCGCGCCCCCGTGCCGGCCGGCGCCGGGGCCAAGATCAATCACGTAGTCGGCGCGGCGGATGGTTTCTTCATCGTGCTCAACGACCAGAACTGTGTTCCCGAGATCGCGCAGATTTTCAAGCGCGGCGAGCAAGCGCCCGTTGTCGCGCGAGTGGAGACCGATGGAAGGTTCGTCGAGCACGTAAAGCACGCCGCGCAGTTTCGATCCGATCTGCGTAGCCAGGCGAATCCGCTGACCTTCTCCGCCAGAAAGCGTCGCGGCCGATCTCCCCAAAGACAAATAGCCGAGCCCGACTGCATTCAGAAACTCGAGGCGTTCGACGATTTCGTGGAGAATTCGGCCGGCTATCGTCTCTTCACGGCCCACCAGCTTAATTTTTCGTGCGGTTTCGAGAGCTCGCGAAATGGGCAGCCCGGTGAAATCCGCAACAGACAGGCCACCGACTTTCACAGCCAGGCTCTCGGCGCGCAGGCGCTGCCCGTGGCATGCCGGGCATTCGGTGGCCGACATGAAATCCATCAGATAGTCGCGATAGGTATCGGAGGTCGAACTTTCAGCAGTCTGTTTGAGATGACCGATAACGCCGTAGAATCCGGTTCTTCCGCCTCGCGCCTGCTCGCCATAAAGCAGCAGGTTCTGAATCTTCTCAGGAAATTTTTCGAACGGGGTAGCGAGGTCGAGCGAATAGGCCTGAGCAACCAACTGCAGGCCGTGAATCAGATTTTGCGAAGCCGAACCCGGCCCAAGCCCGCCATCCAGCAAGGGCTTCGACCAGTCCACAATGACTTTGGCGGGGTCGAAATCGTAGCGGCTTCCCAGTCCGTGGCACTCGGGGCACGCGCCATACGAGCTGTTAAACGAGAACGAGCGCGGCTCCAGTTGCGGCAGGCTGACACCGCAGTCCGGGCAGGCCAGAACCGAGGAGTAGAGCGTTTCGTCTCCATTAACCACTGCGACCAGCACCAGGCCCCCGCCGAGTTTCATTGCCAGGGAAACAGACATTTCAAGCCGGTGCTCGATGCCGGGCTTGACGAGCAGCCGATCCACGACCACTTCGATGGTGTGATTCTTGCGCTTATCGAGTTGGAGGTCGTCTTCCAGGCTGACCAATTCGCCATCCACTCGCGCGCGCGTAAAGCCGTGCTGGACGAGCTTTTCCATCTCCTTTTTGAACTCGCCTTTGCGCCCGCGCACAATCGGGGCCATGATCATGACGCGATCGTCGGGCGTGAGCGCCAGCACCCTTTGCACAATCTGGTCGGCGGACTGACGGGTAATGGGCTTGCCGCATTTCGGGCAATGAGGCAACCCAATCGACGAGTACAGCAGTCGAAGGTAGTCGTAAATTTCGGTGATCGTGCCAACTGTGGATCGGGGGCTGCGGCTGGTGGTTTTTTGCTCGATCGAAATGGCCGGGCTCAAGCCGTCAATCGAGTCAACATCCGGCCGCTCCATCTGATCGAGAAACTGCCGCGCGTAGGCCGAGAGGGTTTCGACATAGCGCCGCTGGCCCTCAGCGTAAATCGTGTCGAAAGCCAGCGACGACTTGCCCGATCCGCTCAAGCCCGTAATGACGGTCAAGGTGTCGCGGGGAATCTCGACGTCAATATTCTTCAGGTTGTGCTGGCGCGCCCCGCGCACTGAAATCTTAGTGATGGCCATTTTCGACGACTGTTTTGGACTTCCGTAATGTGGACGGGGTCCCCAGAAATGTTGGAGAGTAAGAATACGCAGTACGACTCCGTATCATAGTTGTTAACAGCAGATGGGGTCAAATGCGGGTAAATTGAGTTATTTGCGGCCGCAAGCCAAAAAAACCAGCACTATAAGGGTAATCGCAACGTGGATGCAGTCTTAGCAGTTTTTCTGATCAGCAGTACGGCAATTCTATCGGTCGCTTTGGGCGTAATGGGGGCGTATTACGCAATTACCGCAATCCTGGCAGCCTTCAACCCCGCTCGACCATCCCGCTTCCTGGCACCTTTAGCACCGCAGCAGAGCCAAGTTAGCGGCGACTAGGCGCTTCTCGCCGATTCAGCTTCGTCCGGCCAGATAATCTTTTTCCTTCGACCGCCTATTGCTGAGGGGGAGGCGTGGGCGCTGGAATCATCCCCGGGGGCCCCACGTTTGGCTGCTGACCCTGGCGCATCATCTGCAGAAGCTGCTCCGGAGTCTTCGGCCCCGCGTTGGGCTGGTTGGGATCGCCCGGCTGCCCAAACTGATTGTTTATAGCGGGCTGCGCTACGGCTGGCTGCGCGGGCTGCGCCTGGTCGGAATCGTCAGCGCTGTTGTCGTCAGCCTCGTCCCCAGTGTTGTCATCGCTATCCGCAGCAGCTTCGGGCTGGGGCGGCGCGGAAGCAATCATCTGCTGGCGAAAGGGCTGCACCGGCTGCGGGGCCGCAGGGTTCATAGCCTGTACGCTTTGCTGAAAACCGCCGCCCGTCGCCTGCCCGTCCACGGACCCGGGCTTGGCCGTCAGCAAAATGGACTCGATTGCCGAGGGATTGGAAGTCGACCCCAGAATTGCGTAGTTGAACTGCGAGCCGTTCAAAAGAACGGCCAGCACATCGCGAGGAGCGCCAGGTCCGATCTCCGTTACAACGCGCTCGGGGGCGCCGTTGGCGGGGAGGTCAATCGATGCCCCGGTCAATTTCTTGACCTGTTTCAGAATCTCGCCCAAAGTTGCGTTTTGCGCCAGAATCGTAAGCAAACCATTCTGATACGTCACTTGGGGCGCGCTTTCAGGTAGCTGCGGAAGAGGAACCTGCTGCAGAGGACCAGCCGGCAATGGCGGAAGTACCAGCGGAGGCGGATCCTTCTTCTTGTGAGCCCGGTGGTGCACGGCGGGCGCAGTCACCGCCTGGCCCGCGGGCGGATCGTCGGCCCGGGCTGGCAACCCAAAAGCGGACAGCAACAGTCCGGCAGCCAGCCACGAAAAGCATTTACTTCCGCGCAACATTAGAAATCCCGCCTATCCCCAGCGGCAAACACCACTGCTCTGATCGAATCAGGAGACTGCTCAATTTTACCATTGCTCAAGGAACGACAAAGCGGACCAATTCTTGCACGTTTTTGCCCCTGTGGGAACCCCAATCCCAACCGCCGAGGGGGCGCCCCCCCGGTTTCGGCTTTGCTAGGGGTGCAACTTAGCCGACTTCCGGTTGCCGAGAAACGCCGAGTCCGCGCCAAACTCTTTAGGCTGCCGGACAGGCATGACGGCGCGTAAAATGCCGACGGAGGCTTCTGCCGTGAAGAATGCTTCTCCAAGCAGTCGACGAAAACAGAGTCTCTTGCCTGAATGCCGGGTGCTCCGCAACTGCCACGCACTCCGCGCCATCGTAAGAACGGTAGTCGCCTTGCTGGTGTTGACCGTCCCCGTTCTCGCCCAAACTTGCATGAGCGCGGCCGATATGGAACCTTCTGTACGCACGGCGTTGGAAACGGCCGCGAAGCGGTTTTTCGATATGTCCGCGCACGGCGACGCCGCAGCGTTGAAACAGAATTCGATCCCTTCTCTCGCGGCAAATTTCGCGGCTGTCGAATCGGCTCTCAAAGACAATCAAGCCGCTCTCAATGGCGCCGGCGCGTCCGTTCGCCCGCCATTTCTGCTGAACGCCGAGGGCTCTGGACCTCTGGCGCACGCCGAGTTCTTGTGCGGAGTTTTCGGCCCCTCGGGCCAAACCAGCCACAGTGCGGTGTTCGTGCTCAACGATCTCCCACCGGGCAAATATGCGGTCACGATCCTCGACATATCTGGTGGAAAGAAGCCGCTCACGCTGACGTTTGTCCTCCAGCAGTCCGGCGCCGACTGGAAGCTGGCCGGTTATTACGCCCGCTCGCAGCAAGCCGGCGGTCATGATTTCGCGTGGTTCGCCCAACAGGCGCGCGATTTCAAAGCCAAGTCGCAAAACCACAACGCCTGGCTCTATTACCGCGAGGCCATCGCTCTTGCTTCGCCCGTCGATTTCATGAGCACGCAAGCCACCGACAAGCTCTACGATGAGGTTCAGTCTGTCCAGCCCGCCGACATGCCCGCCGATGGCAATGTTCTCGATCTGAACGCCGGAGGCAAGACCTACCGCTGGACGGCAATTTTTTCGCTGCCGGTGGGCGACGACCTGGACGTAGTGGTTAAGTATTCAGCCGCCGATATTTCCAATACGCAAAAAACCTTCGAAGAAAATGTACTGGTAATCAAGGCCCTGGTAGCCAAGTTCCCGGAGCTCAAAACGGCATTTGCAGGTGTTGTGGCCCGCGCCGTAGCGCCTTCCGGAGAAGATTACGGCTCCCTGCTCCCGATGAAGGAGGTCAAGTAGCGCTCGCCGAAGATCAGGGCTTTCAGCTTTGGCCGACGTTCCGAATCGTCCACAGCATTGTCATCCTGCGACGTGAGGTGAGCGCAAGCCCAAAGCCATTCTCCTCCGCCGTTGTTATAATCGAATTCTGCGGTGGGAGTAGCTCAACTGGTAGAGCATCGGACTGTGGCTCCGACGGTTGCGGGTTCGATTCCCGTCTCCCACCCCAATTCTCCAGTAAGTTTGCACAGCGTTCCGCGCCATTCCCCTCACCTTGCCCGGTACACCGTCTTTCCAGCCACCATCGTCCACACCACCTTGGTATCGCGCATCTCCTCCGGCGAAACCGTCAAAACGTCGCGGTCGAGCAAAACCAGATCCGCCCGCTTGCCGGGGGCGATCATTCCAATGGAGTCGAGATTCATGGCCCGAGCCGAGTTCCGGGTGTAGGCATAGAACATTGCTTCCCGCGGCATCGCCTGCGATGGATCGAGCACTCCTTCCGGCCCTCTGCGCGTCTCCGCCTGATAGATAGCCCTGAATACGTTCGCGGTTGAGACCGGCCAGTCGCTCGCGCCTGAAATAACCCCGCCATTGTCCAGAATCGAGCGCGCCGGATATTGCCACTTGTAGATCTCGGAATCCAGGTAAGGCTTCACAATCTCGATCGTGTCCTGGCTCGCCTCGGCCCAGAAAAGCTGCAACGCGCTCACGACGCCCAATTCCCGGAACCGCGGAAAATCCTCCGGTTGCACGAACTGTTCGTGCGTGAGCGTGTGCGGCAGCCCGGAATTGCCATTGGCTTTTCGCGCCGCCGCAATCCCGTCCAGCGCCTCCTTGACCGCACCATCGCCGATCGCATGCACGTGAATGATCAACCCTTGTTTGTCGGCCTCCACGCACAGCTCGGCAAACTTCTTCGGATCAAACAGCAGGTCGCCGTTGCGGCCGGTGTTTTTGTACGGCTTGCTGAGATGTGCCGTTTGCGAGGGATACTCCACTACTCCATCGGCAAAGACCTTGATGCCGCTCACGTGCAGATTCGGCACGTTCCTGTATGCCTCGCGTGTCTTCTGCACCTTGGCGAGTTCCGCCACGGGATCGATGGCAAGCACCTGAGGAAACGCCACCACCTGCGACGTCAACGCTCCTTCGTCGGCCAGCAGCTTGTAGGCCTGCAAGACGTAATCCGACGCCAGCGGATCGAGCCACGCCGTAATGCCAAAGCGGTAGTTATATTGCAACGCGGCACGCCCAGCGGCTAGCAGCCGGTCGGGGGTAGGTTCCGGCAGTAGTGGCTCGATTTTTTCCATGCCCGCATCCACCAGAAATCCATTCGGCTGCCCGTCTTTATTAGTGCCGTAGTAACTTCGCTCCGCCGCGGAAAGATTTTTCAGAAAATCCGCCGTGATGCCCGCCCGTTGCAACAAGGCGCGATTCGCCCACGCTGTGTGCCCATCCATTCCGCGCAGAAGAATGCTTTGCTTTTCGTAAGCCCCAGTGCTGAACTCGGAATTGAGGACGTCGCAGTGCGACCAGAATTCCAGCGGCAGCCCAAGAATCTCGAGAATATCGCCGCGCATGCCCTTGCCCGTCTTTTTCGCGTCTTCGACAAAAGGTGCGAGCTCACTAAGAGCATGTACTTTCTCGCTGCCGTCGGCGGAAATCAGCGCCAGTCCGCCGTCGATCGAGTGGCTGTGCGAATCGATGAATCCGGGGAACAGACTCTTGCCCTCCAGATCGATGCGTTCGGCATTGGCGGACGCGGCCTTCACCACCTCGCTAAGGCTGCCCACCGCAATGATCGTCTCTCCACGAACCCCAACCGCCTCCGCATAAGGGTTCTGCGCATCGCCGGTGAAGACCTTGGCATTAAAGAAAATCCGATCCGCGGGGCTCCCCTGTGCCCAAAGCGAAGAATCGGTCGGAACAGCGAAGAAGATTGCAACCAGCAAAAGAACCAGGTAATGCAGAGAAAATCGTTTCACGCGATCACACTTTCCAAAAGTCAACATTGGCAAGATTCAATCAGATTGGTAACTATACACAAGTTTTCTGGGCAAGAACTTAAGCGCTGCGCATGCTCACGCTGCGAAAGTGAATCAAAGACGACGCCGCAGGTTAGAGCTTAAGAATCTCGGGGACGCCGTTATCGGCAACGGAAATCGAAGGAGAAGCGGGCCATCTTAACGATGATTCGCGCCCGCGATTCATACCTCAGCGCCAAGGACGCCAATTTCCCCTCATTGACTGCCATCGCGCAGCCCCCTCATCATGAGAGCAGCCCCGCGCCCGCGAAGAAACCGCCGGCTGCGGGAGTACCAAAGCAGCGAATCGACGCCACAGCGAATCAACTCCATGAAGAAGCCCTCACGCCATCGCGGTCCATACCCCGGAAGCCATGCTTCCCGCCAGCCTCGCTTCCCGCGCGAACTCTCCATCCTCTACGAAGACGATGCCATCGTAGCCCTCAATAAACCAGCCAAGCTTCTGGCAGTGCCCGCGGAGAACTCCAGCGCACCATCCGCCCTGTCGCTTCTTTCTGCAGAGCTAAGAGCAAAGAGACAACGGGCCTTTGTCGTACATCGCATCGATCGCTACACGTCCGGCATCCTGCTTTTCGCCAAGACCTGGCCCGATCGCGAGGCGCTGGTTCGCCAGTTTCTCGAACATACTCCGGTGAGGCAGTATCTCGCCGTCGTGCGCGGGCACCTCAAGGCCAGGAACAACGACAAAGAAGGCACGCTCGTTCACCACTTCCGCCAAGAAGGAATGTTCCAAAGGTTGACCCGGGAGCGCGACCCGAAAGCAACCCGTGCCGAACTTCGCTATTCGGTCGAACGCCTTCTGCGCGGCGCTTCCCTTGTCCGCGTCTCGCTGGTCACAGGATTGCAAAATCAGATTCGCGTCCAGCTTTCGGCGCTTGGCCACCCAGTCATCGGCGACCGAAAGTACCATCCCGAGGAAGCGTCGGAGCGCCGCATTACGCGCGTTGCTCTGCACGCCGCCCATCTAGAGTTCGCTCATCCACGGACCGGAAAAAACATATCCATCGATTGCGAACCCCCCGCCGACTTTCAGTCCCTGCTGCAAGCCTTGAAGCTCCCATCCCGCACGCGCCGGTGATTCTTTCCGTGCTGCGGAAATCAAAGGAACTCCAGATTGGGGCGCGGAACCGCTCGCCAGAGCCAGTACGACAAGTGCGCGGCACTGCAAATAATTTCACTGCTACTGTTAACCTTTTTTCGTTTGCGCTTGACAGACGAGCAAGACTGTTCTACTTTACCTTCGCTAGTATTAGAACGTTGCAACCCTTCCCCCACTCCAGCTGGTAGCTGGTCTCTAGGACCAATCGCAGAAAGAGCAAGTCATGGGGGAGAGGAGTATGCACTTTGCGAACCTATGAATAAGTTGTCTACCGACGTCTGCTGTTGAATTTGAAACTCAACTCGAGGATAAATCGCCGCCCCTCGTAGTTAGTCCGCTAGGAGCGGGGCTTGTTGGTACTCTCGGTAGGCTCTTTGGTAGTGTTCGAAGAGTGCGTTCCTCCGCATGTATCTTAATTCAGGCTTAACACTCGTGTGGTAGCCTGCCGGAGCGTTACACGTGCGGCGCTCAACAGATCGAGCGCCATTCTGAGGGCCACGCTGCACTTTGCCAAATTTCGATTTCACAGGAGGTTGTATGAAGCTGTTTCGTTTTCTCCCGGTATTTGCGACTCTTCTAATTGTCGTGCTGGCAGCGGCAGTTGCCCAAGCCTCCTCGACGGTAGTGACCTTTGCCTACCCCCCCACGGGCTTCGATTCCAGCGGCGTCGGCGCCGATCAAGTCATCCTCGCGGACTTCAACAGAGATGGCATTCCGGACATGGTCGTCTGCAATACCGATTCCTACAGCATATTCCTGGGCAACGGCGACGGTACCTTCACCTTCAACAACAACTACCCATCAGCCGGGACCGGGGTCAATCTCTGCGCCGTGGCGGATATGAACCGGGATGGCTACCTCGACATCGTGGCGACCACCAACTTCAACGCCAATGACACCGGTGGCGGCGTGGACGTGCTGCTCGGCAATGGCGACGGGACATTTCAGGGGCCAGTTAGCTACGGGGGGGGCGGGGGAGGTCTCTTGGGGTTCGAAACCTTTGCCATCGCGGTCGGCGACATGAATGGAGACGGTATTCCGGATCTGGTCCTGACCAGCAACTGTCAACTTCAAACCTGCCTCAACGGCTATGTGACCGTGCTGCTGCAAAACCCCAACGGCTCATTCCAATACCCCATCATCGTTGCTCCTGCTGATGGTGGTCCGATCGCGCTTGCGGACATGAATGGCGACGGCCACCTGGATATAGTCTTCAACGGCGGCGTCATGCTGAACGACGGCCTGAACGACTGGATTTTTAACACACTTTCCGGCGGTGAACTCGTGGGTGGGGCCGTTTCCATCGCGGTTGGGGATGTAAATGGCGACGGCAAGCCAGATGTGGTCGAGGTCACCGACCTAAATCAAGTCGACGTGCTGCTCGGCAACGGCGACGGGACCCTCCAGCCACCCCTCAAGTACAAAACCGGCGGCTTTTGGCCCCTGGATGTGACCATCGCGAACAATCTCGATGGCGCCGGCCTCCCGGATCTGGTCGTGAGCAACGAGTGTGAGTTCACGCAGAAAGGAAGCGGGAAGGGAAGATGCAGCGACGCCGGCTATGTAAGCCTGCTGACCAACAAGGGCGGCGTCGGACCCGCATTCCTCGGCTTCAACGCCGCCCGTGTGTTCCCCTCGGGTGCATATGCAGCCTCTTCAACGGCCGTGGCGGACATTAATGGGGATGGCAAGCCCGACCTGGTGATAGCGAACCTCTGTACCTACTTAAGCTCTAGCGCTGTTCCTTGCACAAGCGACGGCTGGGTCCAAGTGATGCTGAACAACACCTCCATTGCCACAGCCACCACTCTGGCAGCTGCGCCCCCTAGCCCGGTGTATGTCAATCAGCCGGTTACCCTCACTGCCACGACCACGTCACTGGGATCGCCAAGCGTTGCCATTGCCAACAACACCCTGGTCACGTTCTACCAAGGCACGACTCCGATCGGAACCGGCACAACTAACAATGGAGTCGCCAATCTGCCCACGTTGTTCGCCTCGACCGGAGTAAAGTACCTTAAAGCCACCTTCGCCGGAGATACTTGGAACGCTCAGAGTTCCGGTACGCTGAACCTGTCAGTCGCTCTCTGGCCTACGACAACCTCGGTCACGACGAATCCAAGCACCTGGACCAAGTCGGTGCCCGTACTGATTACCGCGACTGTCAGTTCCAGCGCTCCCGGCGGCGCGACCGGCTCCGTAACGTTCAAGAAGGGCAGCGCAACCCTGGGATCGGCGCCGCTGAGCGGAGGAGTCGCCTCTCTGTCATATGCGTTCCCGTCCACGGGAACGTTTACCATTACGGCGAACTATAGCGGCGATACTCAATCGGCCAAGAGTTCAGGTACGATCACGCAGACGGTGGCCCCATAAGACATGGCTGCGGGGGACGTGGCGATTTTCGCCACGTCCCCGCGATCGGTCGACACACCCAAACCTTTGAGGCGCGGGCGAATCCGTCCGTCGCCGCTTGCGGAACGCATGCACAAGCGCGGCTACACGCCATTAACGTTGTTGCCTCTTTGGAGGCACAACGAAGGAAGTTTCAGCTTGTAAACACGATCGCGGACAAAGAAACAAACAAGGAGAAAACCATGATTGCCACGAGCAAGAAGACTAGGTTGATTCGCCCACCTCTGTTTTTGGCCCTGGCCTTAGCCGCCTGTTTCGTTTTGCCGGCTGCCCATGCCACCACCGTAGCCGTCGGTAGTTGCACGAATTTCATTAATTTCTCAACCATTGGGGAAGCGGTAGCGCATGTTCCATCCGGAAGCACGATCCAAGTTTGCCCGGGCACGTACCCCGAACAGGTCAATATCACTAAGAAGCTGACCTTGGAAGGCATCACCGGAGCCACCGCCGCCGTCATCGTCCCGCCAGCGGGGGGCCTGGTTCAGAACGGCGTTGATATCTTCGACTACCCCGTAGCCGCTCAGATCTTCGTCGCCAGCGCAACCGGAAGCGTCACTATCAAGGGCCTTACTGTCGACGGCACCGGGAACAACATTGCCGGGTGCGGAGCGCCCACACTAGAAGGCATCTATTTCCAGAATACGAGCGGTACTATCGAGGACAACGCCGTGCGGAATCAGTATCAGACGGATTATGTTGACTACGGCGGTTGCCAGAACGGCCTGGCGATCAATGTTGAGAGCACAACCAGTTCCTCGGTTGTCACCGTTTCCTACAATTCCGTCCGTGCCTACCAGAAAAATGGGATCACCGCCACTGGAGCCTCTACCGGACCCACCTCGCCCGGACCGGCCATGACCATCAAAAACAACTACATCGAAGGTCTGGGCGCGACGGCTATGAATTGGCCCGCAAGCGGCTGCTGCACTGCCGGAGAAAACGGCATTCAGATCGGCTTTGGGGCAAGCGGAACGGTCACCAATAACACCGTAAACGACAACATCTGGAGCGGCGGCGCCGCTGCAAGTGGGATCCTCATCTATGCCTCGCATGGGGTCATCGTCACCACTAACGAAGTCAACAGTGCGCAGTTCGGCATTGCCCCGGCGACCGATTTCTACCTCTTCTGCCCCCTTGCCCCTAACAGCTATTGTGGAACAGCCGACGGCACCACCATCACAGGCAATAAGATCGCCGGAACCCAGATCGCCGACGCTATCGACGCGTGCAGCAATTCCAACACGATCACGTCAAACACCATCTATGGCAGCGCTCAATCTGGCATCCACTTCGATGACACCTGCACCACAGCCACCGGCGGCGTCAGCGGCAACGGCAACTCCGCAGGGAGCAACACAATCAACGAGGCGTGTGCAGGGGTTCTCCTTGGCACCGGAACTGGCAACTCGCCTGGCACCAATACGCTTTATAACGTGTCCAACATCACGCTGGCCGGCGATTCCTGTCTCGCCGCGCAAGAATCGGTCACGAAAGCGGGAGCTTCGTCCCGGGAACATCAGTCCCTCCGGCCCGCGCCCTACGCACGCTTCAGGAAGTGATCGCGCCAGTTTGAAATCCGAACCGCCGAGGGCGGGTTCCCCACGCAAGCGCGAGGGTGGCCCACTCAAGCCTTCTCTTGGCTTGAGTGGGTTTGTTTCTGAGATTTCGCGGGGAACCAACCGCGCTCCCATATATCATAAAACTGACCAAAAACCGCCAAAATTCCTGGGCCTTTTTGTCTACTTTCGTACCCTGCAAAAATCCACCTTAGTACCTCTCTGCCAAAGAGGACATTCTGTTGGCGAGACTGCCCTCTCGCCCAGGGAAGTTCTGATTAAGTGTGGCGCGGACACTCTTGTCCGCGCGGAAGGCAGCATCTGCAAGTTCGCCGGTTGCCAGATGGTATTAGTTCAGAGTCTCCCCTACGCGGTGCCCACTTCTTCCTTTTCCCTCACGCTGTAGTGCGACTCCACATAGTCGTCCAGAATCTTCGTGAACTCAGCCACGATCTTGTCGCCTTTGAGCGTGGTGAAGAGGCGGCCATCGACGTACACCGGAGCCTTCGGTTCCTCGAATGTTCCGGGTAGCGAGATGCCCAGATTGGCGTGCTTCGATTCTCCCGGGCCGTTGACGATGCAGCCCATGACCGCGACCTTCATTTCTTCCACACCCGTGAAACGTCCCTTCCAGACGGGCATTTGCTCGCGCAGATAGGTTTGGATCTGCTCGGCCATTTCCTGGAAGAAGGTGCTGGTCGTGCGTCCGCAGCCGGGGCAAGCGGTAACCTGCGGCGTAAAGCTGCGAATGCCGAGCGACTGCAGGATCTGCTGCGCCACTCGGACTTCTTCGGTGCGATCGCCGCCAGGCGCTGGCGTGAGCGAGACGCGGATCGTGTCTCCAATGCCTTCTTGCAGCAGCACGGCCATCGCCGCGCTTGATGCCACGACGCCTTTTGCGCCCATTCCAGCTTCGGTCAGGCCCAGATGCAGCGGATACTGGCAGCGCTCCGATAGCCTGCGATAGACGTCTATCAAATCCTGCACCCCGCTCACCTTCGCGCTGAGGATGATCTGATCGGCGCGCAATCCGGACTGCTCGGCCAGTTTGGCCGAGTTGAGCGCGCTCACAACCATCGCTTCCATCGTCACTTCGCGCGCGTCTTTCGGCTCAGCGAGCTTGGAGTTCTCGTCCATCATCTTCGTCAGCAGCGACTGGTCGAGTGATCCCCAATTGACGCCGATGCGCACGGGGCGCTGATACTTGACGGCGACTTCGATCATGGTGCGGAAGTTGTCGTCGTTCTTGCGGCCCACGCTCACATTGCCGGGATTGATGCGGTATTTCGCGAGCCCGTCGGCGCACTCGGGATACTTGATGAGGAGCTGATGTCCGTTGTAATGGAAGTCCCCGACGATGGGCACGCGAACGCCCTGCTTCTCCAATCCATCGACGATGTAGGGAATCGCCTTGGCTGCATCGTCATTGTTAACCGTGACGCGAACCACCTCGCTGCCAGCGCGCGCAAGCGCAGCGACTTGCTTGATGGTTCCGGGAATATCGGCGGTGTCGGTGTTGGTCATGGACTGCACCATAACCGGTGCATTCCCGCCAACGCGAACTTTGTTTGTGAGACCGGCGCCAATGGTGCAGGTAAGCGTTTTTCTACGGATAATTTCTGCCATGGGAGGTTCTATTTTAGCAGCGATTGTAGGAGGGGTGTGGGCTTGACAAGTTTCGCAACTCGACAGTCCCAAGTGCAGGGGTAAAAAGCGAACAAAGAGCGAACAAAATATTTATTGGAACACAGATGTGTACATACAAACCGCCTATGAACAACAAACGAAAAGGGGTTCGGCGCGCTCCGGAAGGCAAAACCGGGCTTGACAAGGCATGATATATAGAAGCGCGGCTGGCATGGGTGTCCTGGGCAGGTCTTCCGGGTTCAGAAGGGTAAAAAATACACAGGGACGATGCGGGAGGACCGGAGCGATTTGGGAGGGGATTCCGGCTCCCTCGGCAGCGCCGGGTTCCCACCCCGTTGCATAGGCGTCCGTGGTTCCCGCCCCTTCGGCTCAGCTCAGGGCAGGCTCTTCGCAAACTGCGCGAAGGATGGGGCGCCCGCCTGTTCGCGGAAATTATGCGCAACCACTTTAGCCCAGTAAAGAAAAAGCCCCGCATTTCTGCGGGGCTGATGATGGCCGCTAACGTCTTATTTGGCAGCCTTGCCAGTGCCCTTAAGACTTGAAGTCTGCGGGCTCCCCTTAGCGCTGTCGGACACTTGCAACGTGCCCGTCGTCGTACCTGTTGCGGTGGGCGTGAAGACCACGCTGATCTTGCAACTGGTCTTGGCAGCCAAGCTCGTCGAGCAGGTCGTCGTGGAAACACTGAAGTGCCCCGTCGTCGAGATCGCGATGCCAGTCAACGGCACGCTCTGTTTGTTGGCCAGCGTAAACACTTTGGCGGCGCTTGTCGTGTTCACTGTTTGCGCCGCGTACGTCTCACTGGCAGGGGTTAATGTGGCCTGGACAGTGCCGGTGCCCGTCAGCGGCACCGTCTGCGGACTCCCCGAAGCATTGTCGGGAATCATAATGCTCCCGGAGAGCGCCCCAAGCGACGTCGGAGTAAAGGTGACCTTGATAATGCAGGTCTTCCCCACGGCCAGCGTACTTCCGCACGGCGAAGTGCTGGTTGCCGGAGCGAAATCGCCGCTGACGGCAATGCTGGGAATAACCAACGTTGCGCTTCCGGTGTTCTTGAGCGTAACCATCTTCGCCGCACTGGTCGCGCCCTCGACGACTTTGCCAAATGCCAGCGATGCCGGAGTCACAGTGACGGTCGTCGTACCGTTAACGAACTGTCCGCCGGCCAGCGTGCCCGTGCCTCCCGCGTTTTTTGTGTCACCCGAGTAGACGGCCGTGACCGTGTGCGGTCCCGCAGTCAGCGTGGAGATGCTGCCCGAAGTGGCCGTGCCCGATAGCAGCGTCACCGGCGAGCCGAATGCGCCGCCGTCGATATTGAACTGCACGCTGCCGGTCGGACTCGCACCCGTCACTGTCGCTGTGAAGCTCACCGCCTGTCCGTAGACCGACGGATTCAGGCTGGAACTTACGCCCACAGTCGGCACCGCGATGCCGATGGGAACCGCCGCCGATGGAATGCCGTTCGCGATGACCACTAAACTGCTCGGGCCCAGCTCGATATTTGCCGGCACCGTGAAGTTCGTCGAGACCGCAGCCCCCGGAGCAATCGACCGGTTGCTGATGTTGAACGTGCGGCCGTAAAAGACGTGACCGGTCGCAGCGTTGGTAATCTGCACGATCGGATAGTTAGTCGCCATCTGATAGTCGTCGCCGTAATACGCGCCCTGCGTCAATCCGTTGAGCTGCGTGCCGCTGATGGTATACGTCGTTCCAGGGTAAACGCTGGACGGCGAGGTGGAAATCACCGGAGCCCAGCTGGGATCGGGAGATCCGGTTGGCGTATAGAACAGAAACTGATCGAGGCCGACGTCAACTAGAATCTGGCCATTGGGCAGGACAAGAAAATTGAAAGAGTCGCTAAACGAGTTCGCCGAAAGTCCGTAGGGGTCGTCCGCCACCTGATTGATGGCGTTGCTGGTAGTAAACTCAAAAAAATGGGTCGGAATTCGGACATAACCGCCGACATAACCGCTCGCCGCAAACAGGATGTTGCCGTTCGGCAAGACCGCCGCCGGAGAATCGGCGAGGGTGCATGGTGTGGTCCCGTTGGATGCGCACACCTCTGGTATGTTGGGGCCGGCGCTCCAAACGCCAGTGCTCGAGTCATAGATCCCAGTGGGATCCGCCTCGCCAGTGCAGCCCGTGTTGCCGCCGAATTGGACCACGGTTCCATCCGGGCGAAGGGGAGCCGGGCCAATTTCGAAATTGCCGCAAGTATAAGGATCGACGAGCGAAACCACCGTATTGCCGGCACTGCTCCACGTGCCGGTCGTAGGATTGTATTGCTCCGCATTGGTGGGATTCGGGCCGTTGCAGGCTCCTTCAGAGGGCGCGCAACCCGTCCAGATATCGACTGTCAATACGTTCCCGTTGGGCAGCAGCGTGTAACCTTGTTCATCCTGGAAAAGATCTCCCGCGTTGGGCGCTCCCGTACCGGTCCATGTCAAGTTCGTGGCGTCAAACAGCGCATCGACATCCGGACTGCCGCAACAGGCGCCGAGCAGGAATGTGCCGTCGGCCAGCACGGTGCTTTGAGCATCGCCGATGCCGCCACCCACGCCGTCGTTACCTGTCCAACCGGCTCCGGCTGGTGGCGATACCGGGGTCCAGGTATTAGCGACCGGATCGTAGATCGCGCCTAGACTCGTCCAGACTGGTTGTTGGTTGTTGGCTTGCCAGTTGTACTCACCGCCCATGACAATGACCCGGCCATCGGGCAGCACGGCAGAGGCGTTGGCCAACGGAGCATACTGCACGCCGTTGATGACCGGCATGGTCGCAATCTGAGTCCACGTCCCGTTCGCGTAGCTGCCGGTGTTATCAGGCGTCAGCTTGTACCAATACCCAACGTAGCCGCAATCGCTGACGATCACAGTTCCGTCGGTCAGCAAGAGTGGGTTGCAATCGAACAAATAGGGGTTTGGGGCAGAGTTCGTCCCGGCTTGCCAGGTCCCACCGAAGGCAGGCGAAGCCTTCTTTTTGGAAGGCCGCGCCGAGCTGGCCGTTCGTTGTTTCCATTGCGAAAGAAATTGGCTCCGCGCCGCCGGATGGTTCTTGAAATACTGGGCCGTGGGGACCGACATCAGAGGCGGTGCCACCCTCGGGGCTTGCTGGGCGGAGCGAGTTGGCGACGCGGCTTGTGCGTCCGTCTGGGCCTGCCCCGTCACCGAGGCGCCAATCAGCAGCGAGAGCGCGAACGCCGCCGCGGCGATGGATCGCCCGAGCCGCTGCGATGTCTTCGAAGCAGAAGCTAAAGTCGAAGAAGTGAAGGAAGGGGACGACGAGTTCACAAACGACGCAAAAGCCCGACTGCGCCCAGACAAAGCGGCCATGAGAGTCTCTCCTGAGATTTAAACGGCGACAGCCGAAATTTAGACAGCTACAGCGACAGCAACAGCAAGTTGGAAAAGGAAGACCCTCGAACGGTGCTCAGCTTCCTGGGAAGGTTGCACGGAACTTAGCAGAGCGTGGAGTCACTGTCAAGGTGCATGATTTTGCGGTAGTGGATTGTTAAAGATTCTGGGCGGGTGAACAAACTCGGCGGCGTTACCGTTGCGTGGTCGTGTCCACGAAAGCCTGGTGCCCGCCAACCCGCTTTTTCTTTTCTGTCAACGCCTCGCCGGGCGGCGGCTTCGTGCTCGACCGTTGGAGATGTGAGCCACTCGCCAAAGCATCCCCACCCGGCCTCTAGTATCCGGCGTGACAGAGAATGGGAGCGGGTCAAAAGGATTAAACGTCGTATAATCTCGTGCGCGCAACTGGGGAGCAGAGCATATGAACGTACAAGAACAAATCAAGAAGTATATTGCCAGCCAACCGGAGCCAAAACGCAGTGACATGCGCGAGTTGCATCGGCTCACACTGCAAGTGTCGCCAGAATGCAAATTATGGTTCTTCGATGGTAAAGACGCCAAGAATCATACTGTTTCCAACCCTACGATTGGATATGGATTTCACACAATAAAATATGCCAATGGAAAAGGTAGAGAGTCTTTTCAAATTGGTGTGAGCGGAAACAAAACCGGAATCTCTGTCTATATTCTTGGTCTCAAAGATAAGAAGTACTTAGCCAAAACGTATGGAAAAAAACTAGGCAAGGCGAGCGTGACCGGATATTGCATTCGGTTTAAAGCTCTGAAGGATATAAACATCGATACGCTTGAAGCGGCAATACGATATGGGCTTACAGCTCAGAATGAAAAAGAAAGCTGATGAAGTAATTCCACCGTTAAAGGCAAGCAGTTATCGATGTAAAGGCGCTCCAGTATACGACCCCTACAGCCCTGACCCGCGCCACAAAGCCATTCTCTATAAAACGGGTCTCCCGCAAAAGTCTATGCCACCGAAACGCAAAGGGCGAAAGGATTGTGCGAGCCACGACCGAGGCGGAAAATCGTCAAGCGGCAATTGAGTGGTGAAAAATCCCGACATCGCTCATTGAGGGGTTTTGAGTGCTATCGCCTGATTTCAGCAGCGATCTGCATTACGGTTACATTGCCCATGCACGGTGGATGAGCTTTCCACACTTGGCACAATGAGTATCGGCGTCTTCCCACGATCCTCCGTAGGTGCGATATTCAAACTCCTTAGAGCCGCAGCGCGGACACGATGTGTATTCTGAACACGGCGATGTGCTCCGGACCCTTACTGTTGAGATTGGTTTCTCCTCACTGGGCGTTCGGCTTCCTCCTGCTAACCACGTATGATTGCAGGCTCGGCAAATCCAGCCTTCTCCCTCGCGTGATCTTTCATAGATTTCCGTTGCGCCAGATTTACAGTATGGACAGGAGGAGCCATCAACCCGCGCAATCTGGAAATAAACCATCCGTATCATCCAGTCGAAATTCTTCTCGATCGCGTCCAGATGCAAGTTGATCGCACGATCTCTCATCAGTTGCAGATCGGAAGCAAATTGTCTCAATTCATCGAGATTCTTGGCCTCGGGCATCGCTATCTCCACTTCGTTGGAGTTAAGCACCGGGGGTTGCTACCGCGACCAACCTGGTCGTCCGATTCCTTGAAAATGAGTAATAATTGGGTTAATTCTATCGCGTTTGGGCGGGCTGGGATTCAATTTCCTCTCGTTCAGGCAGGAACTTCAGGGCAACGGGGCGAGTCGATGAAAGCCGTGGAGTTGGAAGCGCCTCAATAGGATGGTTGGTGAAAAATCCCCATTACACTCATCTTGCGCGCGTCCTTTTATCACCAAGTGCGGTGAGGTAAATCACCGCTCGTTCCCGCCCGAGCGTCTAACTTCGTTTAGCAAGGCCGCGCTCAGCGTAGACTGTTTTGGGCAGTTCTTTCTCCTGTCGTCCGTCTCGTAAGCAGCGAGGGGGCGCCGTCGCTGTTCTGGGTCAGCGGAAAGCTGGTGTGGGTTGCCCAGGAATCTGGTGGAGGAAACGATGATTAAGCATGGATTGCCGGATGATTTTTCAAGTTTCAGAGTGCGTTTCGCGCCGCTATACAATCTTTTGGCTGGGCGCGGAAAAGCCGGATCTGGAGTCCTGGCAGTGGTCTGCCTCGCCGTTGTTACCGTAGGGGCGGTCCGCCTTAAGACAGGCACGCTTTCACGGGTATGGGAATCGATCACCAGCGCCCAGGACTGCCGGAACTGCGGTCGGCCGGGCGCGCCGGCGAAACCTGCGCAGATACAGGCGAGCTATGGCACATTCGCCAACTTCGACGTCACGGGCGCGGGCACGACGGCGCTCGAAGGAACGATTCCCACCAGCATCAATGCCAATGGAGATGTGGCGGGAATCTACATGAACACAGGCAATGTGTCTCACGGTTTTGTACGCGTATCCGCTGGAACGATCACGCCCTTCGACGCGACCGGTGCGGGAACGAGCAAGAATCAGGGCACCTTCCCACTCAGCATTGACGCGGACCAGAACATCGCGGGCATGTACGCGGATTCCAACAACGTGTATCACGGTTTCATCCGTAATTCGGGCGGCGCTATTACCCCGTTCAATGTCTCGGGCGCTGGCACGAGCGGACATAGGGGAACGATGCCGATCAGCATCCACGGTGGAGTTATCGTGGGAACCTATGTCACGGGAAGCGATACGACGACCTCGGTATATCACGGCTTCATGCGCGCTACGAATGGCACCATAACCGCGCCCATCGATGTGCCGGCTGCAGGCACGGGCGATAAACAGGGGACTCAGCCTAGCAGCATCAACTCCGCTGGCGACATTACGGGAACCTACAGAGACGCAGGCGGCGTGAGTCACGGCTTTATTTACAACGGCACCACATTCACGTATCCGATCGACCCTCCAAACTCAGCGGCCACATTCCCCACCAGCATTGACGCTGCGGGAGACATAGCGGGAACCTATGTGGATTCCACCGGATTGATGCACGGCTTTGTACGTACTGCCAGTGGGAAGATAAGTTCCTTCGACCCTCCGGGCGCCAGCACGACGCCGCCGGGATCGGGCAAGGGGGTTCACCTTGATGGGACCATCGCGGGCAGCATCAACACCGCGGGGACGATTGCGGGATTCTACACGGATAACAACAAAGTGGCGCACGGTTTCTTTCGCACTTCTGATAGCGCGATCACGTCGCCGCTTGACGACTCCGGTGCAGGCACCGGCGCGATGGAGGGAACAGCGGGACTCAGCATCAACGACTCGGGGCTGATCGCCGGCGGCTATGCCGACACAAATGACGTGTTTCACGGGTTCGTGTTTACTCCGAATAGCACGGGTTCACCCGCGGTCACGTTCACGCCAGCCTCGCTGAATATAGGCAACGAAGTGCTCAACACGACAAGCACCGCGAAAACGGTGACACTGAAAAACACTGGCACGGCTGCGCTGAGTATCAACAGCGTCGTACCGAGCACTTATTTTGCTGTTTCCGCGAACACTTGCGGAAGCACGCTGGCGGTGGGGAAAACCTGCAAAGTGAGTGTTACCTTTACGCCCACAAAGCTGGGGAAGCTGACGGGGACACTGACGTTCACCGACAATGCGGCCGGCAGTCCGCAGGCCGTACCGCTCACAGGCGTAGGCGTCGAACCCGCGACGGTGGCACCGGCCAAGGCCACATATGCCAAGCAGAAAGTTGGCACGACGAGCGCGGCGAAGAAGTTTACACTGACCAACAATCAGACGGTGGCACTGAGCAGCATCGTGATCTCGACGACCGGTGATTTCGCAGTGTCGGCGAAGACGTGCACGACGAGTCTGGCGGCCAAGGGAAAATGCACGATCAGCGTGACGTTTACGCCGAAGGCGACCGGGACGAGAACGGGGCAGTTGAGCGTGAGCGACAGCGCCAGCAACAGTCCGCAAACGGCGAGTTTGACCGGTACTGGAGACTAGAATCGATCACGCTGCCGAATAGCCCAGGTTAGCGCCCAAGAAACGGCGCGAACCTGGGGCACTTTCTGGAATCAGGCTCGCAGAGATGGGGGGCCTTTTTTGTGGAAGCGACCGTTGTATTATTGACGACCTCGCGCATGGCGATCTAACCATGCGAGGATGGTCTCTATGTGAGTTTGGCGGGCGAGGGCGTCCGCCCCACACTTACTCTACGGCAGGCGGGTCAGGCCGGGCAGCGTCTTGACTATGTCGTTGTAGATCACCATTACGGCGAACAGGACCAGGAAGACAAAAGCGGCCTGGTAGATGCGCTCTTTGATCGGGAGGCTGATGTCTTTTTGCATCAGGCTCTCGATGAAGAGGAGCAGAATGACTCCGCCATCGAGGATGGGGATGGGGAGCAGGTTCATGATGCCGAGATTGAGGCTGATGGCGGCGGTGATCAAGAGGAGAGGAGTCCAGCCTTTTTCGCGGGCGGCGGCTCCGACGGCGCTGCCGATGCCGATGGGGCCATCGACCTGGCGCATGGAAACTTTGCGCTCGGCCATCTTGCGCAGCAACTCGAGAATGAGGAACGAGCTCTTTTTGTTTTCATCGAGCGAGCGGCTGACGGCTTGCGGGAAGCTGAGCCTTACAACCTTCATGGGCGGCTCGCTGGCAACGCCGATGCGATAGCGCGGCTCGCCGGAGGGACCGCTCGGCGCGAGAACGGGGGTCACGTTAAAGCTAAGCTGCTGATCGCTAGTCTGGCCGTTTGTCTCCACTTTCCGGAGCACGACGATCTGAAGCGGCTGGTCCTTGGTGTGGGTGAGCATTTCGACCAGCGCCGTGATGTGCGGAATCGGTTTGCCGTTGACGGTCTGGATGACGTCGCCGACCTTCATGCCGGCTTTTTCGGCGGGCATGCCGGATTCAACCGCGGTCAAAGCTACGTTCGGATCCTTGGGAACCAAACCGGTGGTTCCGTACGCGTTCGGCCCGGTAGGTTCGGGCGTAAGCTGCTTTTCAAACACCTTGCCATTGCGTGCAATCGAAAAATTCAGCGGCTGATTCGGATTGAGAGCGTCCTTGGCGTAAATCTGGTCCCAGGTAGGATTCGAGATGTTGTCGATGCTGACGATCGTGTCGCCGATCTGGATGCCGGCTTTTTCGGCGGGACTGTCGGCGTTCACCCAGCCGACGATCGCCGGACCATCCATGTAGGCGGGATATTCGTAGTGCACCAGGTAGACGCAGGTGAGCAGGGCAACGGCGAGGAAAACGTTCATCGCGGGACCGGCGAGAGCGACGATGAAGCGCTGCCAGCGCGGGTGCGAGAGGAATTCACCGGGATCGCCGGTGCGCTCGTCCATGGGATTTTCGCCGGACATTTTGACGTAGCCGCCGAGCGGAATGGCGCTGATGCGATAGTCGGTATCGCCGCGGCGGAAGCCGAACAGGCGCTTGCCAAATCCTATGGAGAAGACCTCGACGCGGACACCGAAATACTTGGCGGCGGCGTAGTGCCCGAATTCATGAATCAGAATCATGAATCCGAGAACAATCCCCATGACAAGAACGGTTTGCAGGATGGAAAGCGCTTGGGGCATAAACAATTAGGTTACTCCGTACTATGCATTAAGGAATAGCTCGGATGGGCGAATCCCTTCGGCTGCACTTTTGTACGATTTCGCATGCCAGCTGGCGGGTTTCGGTATCCAGGTTCAGTACTGCCTTAATAGATTCTAAATGACCTCGGGGAGTTGCAGCCATAACGTCTTCGATGATGCGGGGAATATCGTCGAAGGCGATCTGTTCGTCGAGGAATGCGGCGACAGCGACCTCATCGGCCGCGTTGAGAGCGATGGTCTTTGAACCGCCTCCGCCGGCCGCCTCGTCCGCCAAGCTTTTGTAAGCTAGACCCAGACATGGGAATTTAGCCATATCCGGGGGGCAAAAATCGAGGTGTCTCAGGTCCATGACCGGGAAACGGAGATCGGAGGAGATGCGATCCGGGTAGGTCAGGGCATAGAGAATCGGCAGGCGCATATCGGTCACCGAGATCTGAGCAAGTATGCTGCCATCCACGAATTCGACCATGGAATGGATGGTAGATTGCGGATGCACAATGACTTGCACGCGGTCGGGCGGGACGTTAAAGAGGCGGCAGGCTTCGATGACCTCGAAACCTTTGTTCATCAGGGTGGCGGAGTCGATGGTGATGCGCTTGCCCATTTTCCAGGTGGGGTGGTTGAGGGCCTGTTGCACCGTTATCGAGGCAAATTCCGACTTGGGCGTGCGGAGAAACGGGCCCCCGGAGGCGGTGAGCCAGATGCGTTCAACTTCGTTGATCGAGCCGTCTGCGCTGAGGCGGCCGCCGCGGAGACATTGGTGGACGGCGTTGTGCTCGCTGTCGATGGGGAGCAGCGGCTTGCCTTGGCGGCGGGCCTCGGCTGTGATCAGCTCGCCGGCTACTACTAGACACTCTTTGTTGGCGAGGCCTACGGATTTGCCGGCTTTGACGGCTTCGTAGGTGGCTTCGAGTCCGGAGACGCCTACGATAGCGCTAACTACGAAATCGACATCGGGATGAGTGGCGACGCGGACAGTGCCGGGGGCGCCGTGGAGGACTTCGGTGGCATTCCGGCCGGATTGAGCGATTCCGGCTGCGCGGAGTTTTCGGCGGAGGGAATTGGCTCCGGCTTCGCTGGCGACGGAAACGACCTTGGGCTTGTAGCGGAGGGCTTGCTCGTAGACGGCATCGATGTTGTTGCCTGCGGCTAGCGTGGCTACCTGGAAGCGGTCGGGATAGCTTTCTACGATGCTTAAGGTGCTTTGGCCGATGGAGCCGGTGGAACCCAGGATGGCGATGCGTTTCATGCGGAAAGAGCCACGCCTTATTGTAAGGGATGCGGGGACGCAGCTGCGTTGCGCCCGGACGTGCGCGCATGACTAGGGAAAATCGAGCCGGAGTCTTTTGACTCCGGCTGCACGCTTGATGGCTTCAGGCTTTTTTCAGCATGCGGCTGATCCATACGAGAATGACTGCGCCAATAAAGGCGACGATGATGGAGCCGAGCTTAACCACAGAAGTTAACCACAGGGTATGAATCCCGAAACTCAGAACTAAGGAGGAACGCATGGGATTTCTTGCTTGGATCGTCGTCGGCCTCATCGCCGGCTGGCTCGCCGGACAGGTGATGAAGGGCGGCGGCTATGGCGCGCTCATGGATATTGTGCTCGGCATACTCGGCGGCATCGTGGATGGCTGGGTCTTTGGCTTGCTTGAGATTTGCGATTGAGGGGCATAAGTCGCCGACCGGTTCCGCACCAATGGCCGTAAGGGCCAGAGTTATTGCATCAGCTGCCAGGCGCGGAAGGCCCACACCACCGGCACTGCGAAGAGCATGGCGTCGATGCGGTCGAGCATGCCGCCGTGGCCGGGGAGAATGGAGCCGGAATCTTTGACTCCTGCGCCGCGCTTGATCAGGGACTCGACCAGGTCGCCGAGTTGCGCGGCTATGTTTACGGCGGCGGAGAGCAGGAGGATGGGCCAGAGTTGAGGCTGCTCGAGGCCAAAGATGCCGTCGCGGCGTTCGATGAGGTTGAGGCGGAGGAGAGCGGCGCTGATGGCGGGGGCGTGCTGCATCCAGAGCGTGCCGATGATCATGCTGGCGGCGACCGAGGCGATTGCGCCTTCCCAGGTTTTCTTGGGGCTGACGTTGGGCGACATGCGGTTGCGGCCCAGGGACTTGCCGACGAAGTAGGCGAAGATGTCTCCGGCCCAGACGGCGAGCAGGGTGAAGATGACCCAGATGGCGCCGGCGGGCTGGCGGCGGATTTCTACCAGCAGCGCCATGGGAATGGCGACGTAGGCGAAGGCGAAGACGGACGCGGCGGCGGCGGGATAGCCGGCGCTCATGGGCGCGCGGCGCATGGCGGCGGTTAGGAAAATGAAGGGCGCGAGCGCGGCGGCCAGGGTTATGCCGTAGATGGCGGCGGTGGTTTCGACTAGCGGCGTGCGATTGGAGGTCGCGATGATTTCGAAGACGAAGAAGATGGCTACGTACGCGTAGGTCAGGGACGAGAGCGGCTGGACGGTGTAGTGGGTGGTGAGCTTCAGGAATTCGGCGATGGCTAGAAGCGCTACGGCGGCGCTGACTACGACCAGCAGGTAGGCGGGCGCTTTCAGGACCAGGAGAAGAACCAGGGGGATCAGGACTACGGCGGTCGCTATGCGGGTTAGCATTGGGTTGTGGTGTCGACAGGAAATCTTAAACTACAGCGGGCGAAGGGGACAGGAGGCGATTGGCGATGTTTTGAGCGCTATGGCCTGTTAACGCCACTGACCTTGCTTAGTTCGACCCGACCGCCGTAGCATCGTCTCGAACCACCTCGAATCGGCATGGATTCCAACCAGCACCTCCATCCAACTCGCATCCGGTGCGCATTCTCTTGAAATTGCTCCGGAGCAGGCCGCGGGAATCAGCCTTTTTCAGTCGCTGGCGTTTCGAGATATTAATGGGGAACACATCGGGACACGAAGAAGCCGCCCGGACATCAGGCGGCTTATAATTTGCGCTTTTTCCCCTCTCGCGAGGGTTGGGCTGCAAAAGTTAAGGACAGATCCATCTCGTGAACTACTCCCTCAGGGGCACGTGTTTGAACTTCAGAACGCCATGTATCTGAGGTTCACTGTGGCGGTCTTATGGCTTGCTATTTCCATGTAGTAAAGCATTTCAATCGCGATATCGCTGTTGGCTTGATATCCGTAGTAACTCGAGGTGGGACTGCAGGGACTGGGAGGAGCGCTTGTATTCAGGTCAAATCCTCCCCAACTGTAGCCCGCTGTACCCGTTGGGATCCCGATATTCTGGATCATCAAACCGTAGCCGGCATAGTTGTCACCGATGTAATCGTAATCGGTGTAGCCCCAAGCGCTGTTAATGGTTGAGTCGGCGCTCTCGGAGAAACCTCCAGAGGCGGGGTAGGGATCGACGTCAGCCCAACGAAGCAAGTAGACAGACCTGGTGGTGGCAGAATTGTTCTTGAGCGCCATGGTCACCTTGGCGGATGGAAGCACCGCGGTTTCCTTGGCGATCGTCTGGGTGAGAGTCCAAATCCCGTCGCTGGTGGTGCGTTCAAGTTTTACCGAGGTTGCGGAAGAGGACATTACGACCGGCGTATTCCAGTTGGTACTGATTCCGCCTTCCGCCCAGTCGTAGTAGTTGTCACTAGAGGTGAAGTCACAAATGCCATAACCCTCACCAACGGATCCCAGATAAATGTATTCCACGCCGTCGGGACTCTGAAGGGAGACGATGTTGCCATTGGCGGTCACGCAGAACTCCATGTAACTATTGTTAGAGCCTGCGGCGATGAAGGTGTAGGCACAAGTGTATGTATCGGAATGGAAGCCTTTGCTTTTTTGCTGCGGTTGCGCGGGTGCGGCGTCGGCTGGGACGGCCGCGTGGGCCGTGGGAAGAGGCAGCCGATTGCCTAGGGTCTGAGCTGAGGTGGATGCAGCGAACAAAGCGAATGTTGCGACGAGGCATACGAGGAAAAGCATCCTGCGATTGAGTTTCATGGTAGTCCTCCTTTCAAAGGGCTCGTGAAAGTTGGCGCTGTTTGTTGAACTTGTTCCTGTAGTGAGGAGCCATTCTGTGTTACAGCCAATTTGACAGACGCACAGAACGATGGAGGCTCGCCAGTGCGATTTCATGCGGCACCTCAGTCTTACTTCGGCGGACCTGCCCAATGCCACACGAATGGGCGCTTCCTGTCAGTGAACAGCGTCACATCCTGATGTGAGCTCGTGAGTTACAGGGCAAAGCCCTTCGTTGTTGGCGCAATATCGCGATTACACTCAAATTCCCGTATTCGGGCGCACGGCCGGTTCGGGACCCCCATGCTGCCGTCGGATTCACGCCAGCAGGGAGTAGTTTCCGGTGGCGTCTTCTGTTTCGGATATTGGCTTTAGTTCGGGATAGTGCTTCACCAGCGTTTCTGGGGCGCGGACTTTTTCGTTTCCAGCATGTGGCGCAACTCCAGCGCGTTGACGGGCGCTTTCGCCTGATAGTGGTTGTTGGCGATCACGTAGGTGGATTGCGCTTTCTGCGCGATGATCTCGATCTTCTGTTTCCTCGCGTCACCATGTGGGCAGTGAGTGAAATGGGGATTTTTCGCCAACTATTCTTCCGCACAGCGACAATGTCGGGGATGGGAACGGGCAAAATCCCGCATGAAGAACGGAGATTGTTGCCTTTAGAAGGATCGGCTCAACCAGACAGCGTACTTCCCCATTTCGAAGTCTCCCACTGTTTCGATACGCTACAATACGGCCATGTCGCAAACTGCTTCGGCGATTACCCGCAGCCCCGCGGAGATCGTACAGTCGAGCCCCGTTTCGCAGGCCGCTAATGGCATCTGCTATGCGCGCGCCGGCGAGGTCACGATCGCCGAGAACGATCTCGACCGCATGATTGCCGCCGTTCCGGCGTCGATTGCGGGGGCGCTCACGCGCAAGGCTTACTACTTCGTGCCGCTGACCGTCGCCCAGGGCGACGACACCGTGATTGCCGACCGCTATGACGTGGCGCTGAGCGACAGCGCGGTTTGCCATCGCAACCTGAATATCGGCGATGCGCAGTGCGTGTTCATTTCGACGCGCCTGATGGACGACAAGTTTTCGGTGGCGTTCGAGTTCTATATCAATGTGGGACATGCGCTGGTCGAGCGCGTGGGAGTTTCCGGGGCCTTTGCCGAGCTGGCGTGGCAGCAGGTGGAAGCCGGAGTGCGGGGTGAAACTTCGCTGGATGCGTGGGAAGCGCGTAAGTTCGCGACGACGCACTCGCCGGACGCGGAGAAATATAAGAACGAATATCTGGCGGCGAGTTTCGCGGATGCGATTTCGATTTACCTGCTGGCGATTTATTTGGATGTGGAGTATTACGATCTGCGCGAGCGCGATTATCCGCTGCTAGCGCCGGCTCCGATGGCCGAGCGGCTGCGCAAGATCGCGGAGATTTTCCCGCCCAATGCGGGGTTCGAGTTCAACATTTATTACCGGCGGAGAGGGTAGGCTTATGTGGCGCGGACACTCTTGTCCGCGAAAGGCATAAATAGAATGACCATGTTCGATTCCCGAGAGCAAGCCTACCGAATCATCAGACCCACGCTTTGCGCGGAGAGGAGTGAGCGCGCCACAGGGGACAGCCGAGGGCGCGCACCTTCGTACCTTGGCTTCGAGAAAGTTTCGGCTTATTCTTGAATTCATCCCACGGACTCAGGTTTGTATTTGCCAATGATTTCACTTCGTCTCTATGCACTTGTAGTGTGTGCGGCCGGTTTGGCCTTTGGCGGCTATGCTCTTCTGCGTCGTAAACCCAAAACGGCCGAGGAACTGGAGCGCGAACGCCGGACGTGGCTCAACACCGTAGGGCGCATCACGGATGGAACGGTGATCGATGTGCAGGAGCTTTCCGATCACGGCCAGCACGATGCGACGATGCTGATTTATCAGTACGACGTGGCGGGCGTATCCTACGAAGCCTCGCAGGACGTTACCTATCTGCGGCAGTGGATCAATCTGCATTCGTGCCGGCTTGGACTGCCCACTTCGGTGAAGTACGATTCGCGGAATCCGGGGAATTCGATGGTGATTGCCGAGGGGTGGATTGGGCTGCGGCAGTAGAGTCCGTGTCGACTCCCTGAAATCCTTTTAACCACGGGGTACACAGCGAGGTGCACGGGGGACTTCCCTTTTTAACAGACTTTCCTTTTTACTCGTCTTTCGCCCGTCGGGGCTAAGTGATTTTCCGCTTGTACCCACGGCTTGCTTGGCCGCGGAAGAAGTCGTTTCTCACCAAAGAGTCGTTACCTCAGCGGTTAAAGCCGCGTTCAAGACAATGCGGTTAAGGCAGCGCTGAAGCGCTGCGCCACCCAAAATCAAGCGGGACATTGAGTTTTTCCGCAGCCTTGCGACGTGGGCTGCAGTCTTACGCCGCCTCGCGGCTATGAATCGCCGAGTCTTATTTAGTTGCACGATTGAGAATTGAGTGCCGACGCAGGCGCTTTAGAAGAGGCTGGGCCAGAAGGCTGCGACTACAAGGTAGGCGACTTGGGCTGTGGCCAAGCCGATCCAGATGCGCTTGCGGAGTTTGGAGCGGCGGATATCGCGCAGTAGATCGGCAGTCGTGGGATCGGCGGGTAGGAGTTTCTCGAGTTCGACGGGCGCGGGTGCTGGTTTTGGAACGGCCGTGCGTGACACCTCGGCCAGCTTCGGTTTATCGGGATAGAAGACCTTTGGGCCGTCGACGACCTCCGACCACAGCGGGAGAAGGATCCATGATTTAGGAATGAAGTCGGGAATGGGCTTGGCCGTGAGTTGGAGAGAGGGCAAGGACTCCGGGGCCACGCGGTCGGCAAGGTTGCGCAAGAGCGAGGCCCACCACATATGACTGAGCCGGTCGGTGATCAGCTCGCCGACGTCGACGGGCTGGGATTCGAGTTCGAGCGGGGGCAAGGTTTCGGGCGAGAGAACGTCGCCGATGTTGGTGAAGACGGTGCGAAACCAGGGAAGGCTGAGACGGTCGCCGAGCAAGAGGCCGAGGTTAACCGGGCGGGAAGTCAGCTGAAGTGGAGGCAACTTCTCGGGCGCGATGGTGTCGCGCAGATTGCCGACTAGCGAGCGCCATAAAGGCTGGCTTAACTCGGCTGGAAGAAGAAGGTCTAAGGGGATGTGGTACGACTCCGCCGGGGTTTGCGGATCGCCATACCAGGCTTCGGCGGAATTGGAACGGTAAGTCATAGAAAGTAAGAGCCTTCTGTCTTGCGAGGACCCGAACCCGTGGAAGTTCCCCACAGAACCGTACAGCTTGTTCAATCATAGCTGCGACTGTGCTCATCTGTCACGCGGCGCTGACAGGGTTTGGGAAAGAAATCGCCGTGGGCGCAAGAGGCGCACGTCAAGGGCTGCCTGTTGCGCAGTGGGCTGCACTCTTGCGCCGCTTCGCGGCTGAAATGCGACTGGCGTGGTCCCATCTTCATCCGGCAGGATCACATCTTCACGATTTCAAGTCAGTTGTCTCTGTGGTACATGCACATGCGGGCCGTTGAGTGAACCTCTTATCTGAAGGAGAATTGGTTAGATGGCGATCGGAAGTGACAGGAAATGACCAAGAGCGCAACGGGCTCGCAGAGATATGCGCGATTACGTCGTTTCGAGCGTCACCGTTTTGACGTGCGCGTGCAGGTTTCCGTCTTTCGCGATGGCCACACCATTGACCTCTGGGGACGAAGCAACGAATTGGGGGTGGATGGCATCGGGGCCACGCTCACGGGCGAGCTGAAATCCGGGGAAGTGGTATCGCTCGAGTTCCCGATTCCGGTTGCTCCGCTGGTGATGAAGGTGCGGGCGATTGTCCGCTACAGTCATGGCTTACGTTGCGGATTCGAATTTCTGGTTGTGACCAGCCAGCAGCGGGAGACGATGCGGCAATTGTGCGAAAGGCTGGCAAGGGGAGCCTGAAGGGCGGCGTTCGGCGGCGCACCGGAAATGACCTTTTAACCACGAGGTCTACGGGGGGATTTCTCTTCAGAGAATACCTGACCAGAGGGCAGGACCTCATCCGGTGATCTGGCGCCTGCAAGTCCTGAATTACCTACGTAATTAACTGCCAAAAACCTACGCGCAATACCATGGTGAGTACCCCGGAACCGCACTGGAAGAGGACTGTATGCAAGAGAAAGACGGGCCGGCGGCGCGTCCCAAAGGCCTGCCGCAAGTGGAAACGCTGCCGGAACCGACAGCGGGCCGCCCGGCTTTTCCACCGGCGCATGCGGCTGCTCCAGTCGCGGTGAAAGCAAATTCTCAAGAGGCGCTCACCGTCGAGCGGGCCTACTTCGAACAGATCATCGAAACTGCACCGGAAGCAATCAGCATCATCGATGCCGAGAAATATGTTTTGCGTGCCAACGGCGAATTCACGCGGCTGTTTGGCTTCTCCGGGACAGAGGTTGAGGGGAGACTGATCGACCAGTTGATTGTGCCGCCCGACCGCTATGCGGAAACCGCATGGATCACGGAGAACGTGAAGGCCGGCAAAAAACTTACCCTGGAAACGCGGCGGCAGCGAAAAGACGGCTCGCTGGTCGAAGTCCTGCTCTCGACTTCGCCGGTGACGCTAAACGGCAAAACAATCGGAGCCTACGCCTGCTATCGCGACATCACCGAACAGAAGAGGACCGAGGAACTGAACGCCGCGCTGTACGCGATCGCGGCGCGCAGCCAGTCGGCGGAGGATCTGCAACAGTTCTATGCCGCGATTCACAATATCGTTGGCCAGCTGATGTACGCGCGCAATCTCTACATCGCGCTTTACGACCCGCAATCGCAATTGCTGAGTTTCCCTTATTTCGTCGACGAAATGGATCCGCCGCCTGCTCCGAAGCGGCTGGGCCGCGGCCTAACGGAGTACGTGATGCGAACCGGGCAGCCGTTGCTGGCGACGCCGGGCGTGTTTGAGGAATTGGTCCGCCGCGGGGACGTGGAATTGATTGGGGCTCCGTCGCTCGACTGGCTGGGGGTGCCGCTGAAAAGCGGCGCGACCACGCTTGGAGCATTGGTGGTGCAGAGCTACAACCCGAATGTCCGCTTCGGAGAGCGCGACCGCGAGATTCTTAAGTTCGTTTCCCAGCAGTTGGCAGCGGCCATTGAGCACAAGCGCTATGAAGAGGCGTTGCGGCGATCGGAATCCCGGTACCGCTCTTTGATTCTGAGCGCCATATTCGGAATTTACCGCTGCACGCTGGACGGGCGATTCCTGGACGTGAATCCCGCGCTCATCAGCATGCTGGGTTACGAATCGGTGGAAGCAGTGCTGCGACTGGACGCACGCCGCGAGGTCTTCTTCAACCCACAGGAGTTGGACGTCCTGACCGCGGAGTATCGCCGTGCTGGAAGCTTGAACGGGGCTGAAGTGCAATGGAAGCACAAGGACGGGCACTCGATCACAGTGCGGCTGAGCGGGCGCGCCGCCAGCGGCACGGAGGAGGAAGAGGAAGTTCTGGAGCTGATCGCCGAAGACATCACCGAAAAGCGGCAACTGGAGGAGCAGTTCCGGCAGGCCCAAAAAATGGAAGCGGTGGGCCGCCTGGCGGGCGGCGTGGCGCACGATTTCAATAACCTGATCATGGTCATCAACGGCTACACCGAAGTGTTGCTCGAGCAGCTGGAAGACGGCAGCGACATGCGCCAGAAGGTGGAGAACATCCAACAAGCTGCGGACCGGGCAGCGACACTAACCCGCCAACTGCTGGCGTTCAGCCGGAAGCAACTGCTGGAACTGAAAGTGGTCGATGTGAATGCGGTCGTCACCAACATGGAACGGCTGCTGCGGCCGTTGATCGGCGAGAACATCGAGTTGGTGACGCGGCTTTCCCCCGATGCCGGACACACGCGCGCCGATGCGGGCCAGCTGGGACAGGTTTTAATGAATCTGGTGGTCAATGCCAAGGATTCCATGGCGGAGGGCGGAAAGATCACAATCCAGAGTTCGAACATAACGGTGCAGCAGAACACGGGCGAGCATCGCTTCATTCAGCCGGGAAGTTACTCGGTCATCTCCGTCAGCGACACCGGTCACGGGATGGACAAGGAAACGCTGTCGCGAATTTTCGAACCGTTTTTTACAACCAAGGAAAAAGGCAAGGGGACCGGACTGGGACTCTCGACGGTGTATGGCATCGTCAAACAAAGCAATGGATACGTGTTTGCCGAAAGCCAGACCGGATTCGGCACAACCTTCTACGTGTACTTGCCATGCGTGCACGATGCCGTGGAAGCGAGCAACGCCAGCACGATGCCGGAGCCGGAAAAGGGCGGCTGCGAGACCGTGCTGCTGGTGGAAGACGAGGAATCCGTTCGCGAGTTGGTGAAGGTGACGCTAAGTTCCCGCGGCTACAAAGTGCTGGAAGCGAAAGACGGTGAAAGCGGGCTGCGCCTGGCCGCGGACACACAGGAGCAAATCGATATCCTCGTCACTGACGTCATGATGCCGGGCATAGGCGGGCGCGAACTGGCGACGAAGTTGTCAGCCCTTCGTCCGGGGATTTGCGTTCTATTCCTCTCCGGCTATACCGAGGATGTGGTTGTCACGCCCGGAGCCCTGGGTCCGGGAACAGCGTTCCTGCAAAAACCGTTTACGCTGCAGCATCTCGCCAAGAAAGTACGCGAGGTGTTGCGCGCGAAAGCGCAGGCGAAGGCGGCTGCGGCGACGCAGTAAGTGGTCAGCGGCAACCGTCGGGCTGGCGGCCGTGCGGCGGTTCCCCGCCTGATCGATAAAAGCTTTCCTGCGTTTTCCATCCTTCTGAAATCCATCTTTGTGAAGCCCGCTTGCCGGACTCCGCATCCAATCACCTTGATTGTCCAAAGCTGTGATTGGAGGTTTATATGTACGTTGTTCTTGGAGCAAGCGGCCACACCGGACACGTTGTGGCTAAGAATCTTCTCGCTGCAGGGCAGAAAGTCCGCGCCGTCGGAAGAAGTGCGGACCGTCTACAAAATCTTGCCGCTAAAGGCGCGGAGATTTTTGTCGCCGATGCGACTGATGCGCAGGCGCTCACGAGAGCCTTGAAAGGCTCGGAAGCTGCCTACGTGCTCATTCCACCGGAACCTACCAGCAATGACTTTCGCGGGTTTCAGGATCGTGTGAGCGACGCAATCACCGCCGCCGTGCAGAATGCCGGGGTCAAGAATGTGGTCTCACTGAGCAGCATTGGCGCGGATAAAGCGAGCGGCACCGGGCCGGTTGCCGGACTTCACGCTCTTGAACAGAAGCTCAATCAGGTTGATGGCGTCAACCTGCTGCATCTGCGCGCGGGCTACTTCATGGAGAACACACTGCCGCAAGTCGCGGTGATTCGCATGATGGGCAGCTTGGCCGGGCCGGTGCGACCGGACCTCAAACTACCTATGATTGCGACGCGCGACATCGGAGAGGCGGCTGCGGACGCTCTTATGCGCCGCGAATTCCGCGGGAAGCAGACGCGGGAACTCCAAGGGCAGCGCGACCTCAATTATGTCGAGGTGGCGTCGATTATTGGCAAGGCGATCGGAAAGGCTTCGCTTGGCTACATTCATGCGCCGGACGATCAACTGCGCGCGGCCATGACGCAGATGGGAATGTCGGCCAACTTTGTCGGCCTGATCCTTGAGATGGCGGGCGCTTTGAACTCGGGACACATGAAGGCGCTGGAGCCGCGGTCGGCGGCGAATAGTACTCCGACTTCCTTGGAGACGTTTGTCGAGGAGGAGTTTGCCCCGGCGTATCGGGAGCAGGCGGCAGCCTAGGCGGTGCGTGGCCGGTGTGGGGCGGACACTCTTGTCCGCCCCACTTGCTGACATTGCCGATCGAGTTTGCGCGAAGAGACTAGTGGGAGCGGAGAGGAGTGTCCGCTCCCAATAATTTGTGCGTCGGTGCTGCTAGGCCGCCGGAGCTACTTTTGCTTCCGCGGCCGCTACGCGATAGACGACTACTGTTTTCTTTCCGCCTTTCGCGGCGGTGGCGCAGATCGAATTCAAGTTGACGCCCTTGGCGGCGAGCTTGTCCAGATGTTCGGCGAGCGCGCCGGGCTTGTTGGGTAACTCGTGCTCCTCGGCGATGGTTTCGGTGTAGGTGAGATGGGCTCCGTCGAGCGCTTTCTTGGCGCGCCGTGCATCCTCGACGACAAGTTCCACCGTGCCGGTGGTCCCTTGCGCTGTTCCCAAGAGAGCGAGAATGTTCACCTTGGCGCTGCCCAAGGTGCGCGCGATCTCCGCGACCGTGCCCGGCCGATTCTCAATCGAAATTGTGAACTGCTTGGTCTTGGCCATGTTGGGTCCTCCTAATGGCTTGCTGGGTGGGGATTATACGCCTGGGGGCGCGGGTGCGTTTGCGCCAGGTCGCCGGAAATTTCGACCGACCAGCGTGGCCAGTATAGGATCTCTTCGCGCAGGCTGGAAAAAGTTCTTTGAGCACTCAAGCAGGTTTGCCCGAATCGCTTGGTCAGAGGACGATTGTCATTGGGCAGGATCGAAATTGGGCGGATTTCTATTCTGACAGACAATGAGCTACCATCCTTCCGATGCGGAGGATTGTTCAATGTCACGCAACAAGTTTTGGGAATGGTGGGAACAATACAGTGGTTACGTTTTGGGTCCAGCGCTAATAATTCTTGCAGCGCTGTGTAACAAATTCGTCAGACCATATTGGGCAACCCACTTCATGGACGATTTGATAGTTGCCCTAATAGTAGCGGGTCTTCTCGCAGCAACCGTTGACCCTTTTGTCAAACGCATGGCAAGACGCGAAGCCACGCGGGACATTTTCCACCATATGCTGGGCTTCAAGCTCCCCGAGATTATTAGGAATCGGTTGCAGGAAACCGTAGAGAGAACCAAGCTCTATCGAGAGAACGCGATACAACATATCGTCATGTCGGAAGAGGGCGATTCGATTGCGTTCGACGTGGAGACCAGTTTTGAGGTAGTTAATCCAACGCAGAACACTCTTTCCTTTGAACCTGTCATTCAGTTTGAAAAAGGAGAACAAGCCGAACTGAAAGGCATTATTTGTTTCGGCGACGCCAACTATGGCAAAGACGCCAAGCTCTCATTGATTGAAGGTGGACTAGGCGCTGTGGAATATCGAGGCAAAAGTGTATCGATTCGTTCGGATGATAGGTGCAGGTTCAAATATGAATATGCAGTGAAGTACCCAACGTCATTGGGCTTTTGGTATCCAAATTTCCTAATGCCAACAATCGGATTGTCGCTCACCATCAAGTCACCAAAAAACTTTAAGGTCCTTGCGACTACCAGCGATCTAGAATCTCCCCCCGGAGAATGGAAATACCCAGGTAGGCTATGGATGCCAAGTGAACATCTGGAAATCGTGTGGGATAAGCTCAGTTGACAACGGCCCTCTTCCAAAATACATGACCAACTTCGATTTTTCTCGGCCAACATCCGGGGACAGGCACGTTACATTTGCGTCCTTGAGGCAGGCCACCCGTCGCCCCGCCAACCGCGTTTCCATGCTCAAGCGGAAAAGGCCACGCTCAATTATGAACGTGGCCTTTATTTATGCCGGCAACGACCTACTCTCCCACACACTTTCGCGTGCAGTACCATCGGCCCGGCGGGGCTTAACTTCCGTGTTCGGGATGGGAACGGGTGGAACCCCCGCGGTAAGATCACCGACAAGTCGGAGCCGTCAGCTATCAGCTATCAGCTATCAGCTATCAGTAACTTCGTACTGCGCTGACTTTTGCGGCCGATGCCCGGCAAACTTGTGAGCGCTCCAAACCGCCGACTCTACTGAAAGCTGAGAGCTGACGGCTGAGAGCTGATTCTCAAAGAGCTGGAGGACGAAGCCTCACAACTGAATAGATTGGGTGAGACGGGGCAAGCCCGGTCTCTACTACTTGGCGTTTTCGTCGGCGCCAGTCGTCAGTACTGATTGTCAGTTGCGTACAGTTTCTTACGCTTCTGAGAACGCCATCGGCTTTC